>Ga0160475_100034_pt1 | contig 211706 bp, 185 predicted proteins | sample HID1975M_E11MG_FD_108254 | JGI IMG/M metagenome (GOLD analysis project Ga0160475, IMG submission 108254) | Enriched soil microbial communities from UW Madison campus, WI, USA - HID1975M_E11 MG | ecosystem: Environmental > Terrestrial > Soil > Unclassified | place: USA: Madison, Wisconsin... | reverse complement strand
AACGACAACTACCGCCAGAACCAGGCGCTGAGCCTGATGGAGCGGATGGCGGTCAAGCGCCTGGGGTCCAAGCAGCACTTCATCCGCACGCTGGAGCAGCAGGGCCTGCTCGATCGCCAGATCGAGTACCTGCCCTCCGATGCGGAGCTGTCGGCACGCAAGGCGCGCGGCCAGGGCCTGACCCGTCCGGAACTGTCGGTGCTGCTGTCCTATTCCAAGCTGGTGGCGTTTGCCCAGCTGCTCGATTCGGACATCCCGGAAGATCCGTACCTGGCCAGGGAACTGCCGCGTTACTTCCCGACCCCGCTGCAGAAGAAGTACGCCGACGCGATGGAGCGTCACCGCCTGAAGCGCGAAATCATCGCCACGGCCGTGACCAACCAGACCATCAACCGGATGGGCGCCACGTTCCTGATGCGCATGCAGGAAGACACCGGCCGCAGCGTGGCCGAGGTTGCCAAGGCCTACACGATCAGCCGTGAAACGCTGGACGCGCGTGCACTGTGGGCGCAGATCGATGCGCTCGACGGCACGCTGCCGGAATCGGTGCAGATCGATGCGCTGGAAGTGATCTGGAAGCTGCAGCGTTCGTTCGTGCGCTGGCTGCTGTCGCGCCCGGGCACCATGCCGGGCATCACCGAGGCGGTGAACCGCTACCAGGCCGCGTTCAACGACATCCGCGTGGCGTCGGGCGTGCTGCCCGATTCGCAGCGCCCGGCCTACGAGGCGAGCGTGGCCGAGTGGAAGGAAAAGGGCCTGCCGCCGGCACTGGCGCAGCAGCTGTCCGAGCTGCAGTTCCTGGAACCGGCGTTCGACATCATCGAACTGGCCCGGACCCGCAAGCTGAAGCCGGTGGACGTGTCCAAGATCCACTTCCGCCTGGGCGACGCCCTGCAGCTGCCGTGGCTGTTCGAGCAGATCGACGCGCTGGAGGTCAACGGTCGTTGGCATGCCGTGGCACGTGGCGTGCTGCGCGACGAGCTGGCCGCCCACCATCGCAACCTGGCTGCCCAGGTGCTGTCGATGAAGGGCAGCAGCGCCGAAGCCAAGGTGGCCGCCTGGATCGGCCGTGACGACAGCAGCCTGCGCTTCACGCTGTCGATGCTGGCCGAACTGGCCGAGCAGAAGACCCTGGACTACCCGACCGTTTCGGTCGCGGTGCAGCGCCTGGGTCAGCTCGCGGCGCATGGTGCGTAAGCGCATTCGCGCTGACGCCCCACGGTGTGCGCTGCACACCGTGGGCCCCATGCGGACCGTGCTTCCAGACCCCCGCGCCTGCGGCGCGCCCCCCTGACTCAGGGGGCTCTGCTCCAGACGCGTGCCTGGCACGTGCATGAAAACCAACGGCCCCGCTCACGCGGGGCCGTTTTTGTTTGGTTGTTTGGCTTGGTGCGGCAAAGGCGAAAAGCAGCGCGTGCCGTTTGCTCCTGGGCTGGGCGTGTCCCGTGAACCCACACCCCCCGGCCCAGCCCAGGAACAGAGAGCGACGGCTGCTTTGCCGTGGTGCGGCAGGTATGCTCTGTGCAACAAACTGCCCCACCGGATCGTTGATGAGCGCTTCCCCCCGTATCGCCTTCCTGGCCAGCAACACCGAGCCCGCGCAGCAGGCGCTGGCGCAGATGCTGGCCCGCTATGGCGATTGCACGCCCGAGCAGGCCGATGTGCTGTGCCCGCTGGGGGGCGATGGCTTCATGCTGCAGACCCTGCATCGGCATGCCGCGCTGGGCAAGCCGGTGTTCGGCATGAAGCTGGGCACGGTCGGGTTCCTGATGAACCAGTTCCGTGACGACGACCTGCCGGCCCGCCTCGCGGCGGCCGAGCCCGCGCACCTGCGACCGCTGGAGATGCTGGCGCTGACCGAGTCGGGCACCACCACCGGCTCGCTTGCCTACAACGACGTCTCGCTGCTGCGCCAGACCCGCCAGGCCGCGCATATCGGCGTGGACCTCAATGGGCAGGAGCGCGTGGCCGAACTGATCGGTGACGGCGTGCTGGTGGCCACCCCGGCCGGCAGCACCGCCTACAACTACTCCGCGCATGGACCGATCCTGCCGCTGGGCTCGCATACCATCGCGCTGACCCCGTTGGCGCCGTACCGGCCGCGCCGGTGGCGCGGGGCGATCCTCAAGGCCGACACCGAGGTGCGCTTCCGGGTACTCGACCCGTACAAGCGCCCGGTGAGTGTCACCGCCGACTCGCACGAAACCCGCGACGTGGTCGAAGTGACCATCCGCGAATCGCGCGAGCGCCGTGTCACCCTGCTGTTCGACCCGGAGCACAACCTGGAAGACCGCATCCTCAGCGAACAGTTCATGTTCTGAACGGGTCGGGCCGTAGCAGCCATCCACTGTGGGACAATGGCTGGCCGGCCGCTGCGGCCGCATTGGATTGCTGAGTGCCATGGGCGACAACACCCCCCGTCTGCTGACCGTCGCGGTAACCTCGCGCGCGCTGTTCGATCTCGAAGAAGGCCATGCGCTGTTCGAGGCCGAGGGCGTGGATGCCTACGCCGAGTACCAGCGCAAGCATGAAGACGACGTGCTGCGCCCGGGCGTGGCCTTCCCGGTGGTGCGCAAGCTGCTGGCGCTCAACCAGGGCCAGTCGCCGGAACAACCGCGGGTGGAAGTGATCCTGCTGTCGCGCAACTCGGCCGACACCGGCCTGCGCATCTTCAACTCGATCCAGCATTACGGCCTGGGCATCATCCGCGCCACCTTCACCGCCGGCGAGCCTACCTGGCCCTACGTGAAGCCGTTCGGCACCGACCTGTTCCTGTCGGCCAACCCCGAGTCGGTGCGCCGCGCGCTGTTGCACGGCATTGCCGCCGCCACCATCCTGCCCAAGCCGCCGGGCGAGACCATCGCCGCGGCCGAGCAGGTCGACCTGGGCCGGCCGCTGGGCCAGCTGCGTATTGCCTTCGATGGCGACGCGGTGATCTTCGGCGACGAAAGCGAGCGCATCTCGCGCGAGCAGGGCGTGGAAGCGTTCGGCCGGCATGAGCGCGAGAATGCGCGCGAGCCGCTCAGCGGCGGCCCGTTCCGCAACTTTCTGTCTGCCCTGCATACCCTGCAGGCGGTATTCCCGTCGGGCGAAGATGCGCCGATCCGTACCGCGCTGGTGACCGCGCGTTCGGCGCCGGCCCACGAGCGGGTCATCCGCACCCTGCGCGAGTGGGGCGTGCGCCTGGACGAGGCGCTGTTCCTGGGCGGGCGGCACAAGGGGCCGTTCCTGGAAGCGTTCGGCGCGGACATTTTCTTCGACGATTCGCAGCACAACATCGACAGCGCCCGCCAGCACCAGAGCGTGGCCGCCGGGCACGTACCCCACGGCGTCGCCAACGACGGGTAGGCCATGACCGTGGGTCATGGCGCGGGGCAACCGGCGCACCGACCCTCCGTCAGCGTACCGACCAACGGGCGGTACCTACCGGATGGGCAGACCTGTCGCCTGTTGGGGTGCGTCGTCCGATAGCGGCAGGCGGATGTCCACCAGCTTCCAGCGCAGCCCGAAGCGCTGCAGGACGAACACGATCGGCGCGCCGCTGGCGGTATGCGTGGTGGCGGTGAAGCGCGACAGCGATTCGAAATGGTGCTCGGCGCCCTGCAGCGGGCGCGGCTTGCGCGGCGCGGCGTAGGCGTCGTTGCTTTCCAGGTCGTTGCTGGCCCGTTTCCACAAGGTGTGGCCTTCCAGCAGTGCGCCGATGCCGGTGGGCGTGGCCATCGCATCCACGGCGGTGCCGGTGAGCTTCTCGCTGGCCGACAGCAGCAGTGCACCCAGCAGGTTGGACTGCACCTCCGGGCCGGCTTGGCGCACCACGTAGTCGTTGAGCTGGGCGCGCAGGTTGGCGCGCAGCAGCGGGAAGTCGACGTAGCGGTCCAGCTTGGCGGTGTCGCGGGTTTCGATGGCCTGGGCCAGCCCGCGAACGGTCAGGTAGGGCCCGCTGAAAAACAGGCCTGCCAGCACCAGCAGCAGAGCCAGCAGCAACCACGGAAGTTTCTTCATCGGTCCGGTACCTGCAGGAGACTGCCCCGAGCTTGCCGCAGGCCCGGTGGAGAAGTGTGAACGCTACTGGCTGGGCGAGCTGCCGGCGCGCTGGAAGGCAGCGACCAGGCGGGCGCGTTCCTCGGGCTGCAGCGCGTCCACGCGGGTGTCCAGGATCTGGTCGAGGTTGCCCACCCGGGTCGTGCCGAGCACGCCACTGGCGATCCCCGGGTTCTGCAGCACGTAGGCGAACGCGGTCTGCCCGGGCAACTGCGAGTGCACGCTGGCCACTGCCTTCTGCAGGGTGCGCGCGCTGCGCATCAGCTGGCGGCTGGAGGGCTTCAGCCACGCGCGCGCCAGGTACCAGGCGTCGGCCAGCCGCGGCAACCGCACCCGCGCCGGCAGCAGGTGGCCCTGGGCCAGCACGGTGCCGGCCAGCACGCCGATGCCCGCCGCGTGCATGGCGGCGATCAGCGGTTCGCGGTCCTGCTGCAGCACGTTGTAGTCGATCAGCGCCACGTCGAACAGGGTGGGGTGGTCGGCGATGTGCTGCATGATGGCGCCGGTGTGGGTGTTGATGCCCAGCAGGCGGAACATGCCGTTGCGGCGCATGCGCTCCAGCGCGGTAAGCAGTTCGTCGCTCAGTTCGTGCAGGCCGATGCCGTGCAGCTGGAAGATGTCCAGGTGGTCGCAGTGCAGATTGCGCAGCGACGCGGCGCAGCTGCGCTCGATGTTCGCCGGCGAAAAGTCGCGTTGCTCGGCGCCGCTGATGCCGGCCTGGCCGGTCAGCGTACCGGCCTTGCTGGAGATCACCAGCCCGTCGCGCGGATGGCTGGCATAGGCGCGCTGCAGGATGCGCCCCAGCCGTGGCTCGGCGTTGAACGCCGAATAGTTGTGGCCGGTGTCGAACAGGTTCACGCCGCGCTCCAACGCGCGGCGCACGATGCGTTCGGCCTGGCCTTCGGCGAACCGATGGTTGCCCCAGAACCCGGAGCAGCCCAGCGCCACCTGCGATACCTGCAGGCCGCTGCGCCCCAGCGGGCGCGTCGGAATGGCGGTATGCGTGGGCACGGTGCTCAGAATTCCAGGTCCAGCGCCGCGCACAGGTAGTCCACGAACGGCCCCAGCGTGACCAGGTCCGCCGCGATGGTCTGGCGCAGGCGTGGGCCGGTCATCACCGCATCGTCCAGCGAGCGCCAGAACACCCAGTTGCGGTGCTTGAGGTCGTCGATGAATTCGAAGTCCGGTTCGAAGCCGCGCGGCGGGCGCACCAGCTTTTCGCTCTCCTCGAAGTCGAACTTCTTGCGCAGCACGGGCGAATGCGCGGCCGCTTTCCAGCTGCCGGGGTTGTCGACGATGAAGTGCCGCACCTTGCGCTGCGTGGCTGGCTCGGGATGCCACAGGCCGGCACCGACGAAGCTCTCGCCGGGTTGCAGGTGGATGTAGAACGACGGGGCCGGTACCTGCTTGCGGCGCTCATGGAACAGCCGCGCGCCCTGCCAGCTCTTGTACGGCGACTTGTCGTTGGAGAAGCGCGCGTCGCGGTAGATGCGGAACAGCGAACCGCCGACGCCGCGCGGGTCGGCGCGGAAGTGCTCGCTGACCGCGGCCAGGTCCGGTTGCAGGTCGGCGATCAGGCGCAGGAACGGCTGGCGCACGTGCTCTTCGTACTGCGGCTTGTGTTCGTTGAACCAGGTCTTGTCGTTGTTGCGGGCCAGGCCGCGCAGGAAGGTGAAGCTCTTCGGGCTGAAATACGTGCTCACAGGCTCTGCTCCAGGTGGGTGCCCCAGTCGCGCAGCTGCTGCAGCAGGGCGAGCCTGGCCGGATCGGCGGCATGCTCGGTGGCCAGTGCGTCCAGCTGCGCGCGGAACTGCGGCAGGGTCTGCTCGCCCAGCGCGGTGTCGCCAAGCAGGCGCTGGCGACGGTAATCGTTCCAGCGTGAGCGTTCGGTCGCGTCCAGGGTCTGCGGGTGGTTGCGCGCGCGGTAGCGGAACAGCAGCTCGGGCATGCGCGGGTCGCGCAGGCGTTCGGCGTAGCTGGCCAGCTCGGCCGGCGGGCTGGTGCGGATACGGGTCATCAGGGCCTTGTCGCCGTCGGCCAGGAAGCCGTCGTACAGCGAGGCGTCCACGTCGCTGGGGGGCAGCACGCGCTCGCCGCCGAACACCTGGCGCACCTTCTCGGCCAGGGTCGGGCCCAGCGCGCGCAGGCGGGCGGCCTTGGCCTCGATCGCGGCCGGGTCGATGCCCAGGCGGGCGTGGTCGGCCGGGCGCAGGTGGTTCCAGGCCACCAGCGCCGGCACCTTGTTGAGGTGCACTTCCTTGAGCGGCACGCGCTGCTCGCCTTCGGCCAGGTCGGCGGCGCGGGTGTAGAGGCGCGCGGCGAGGGTCTCGGCCGGCAGTTCCAGCAGCGCGTCGATGTCGCCGTCCAGGTCGAGCGCGATGATGCGGTTGTTGATGTACGGGTGGCGCGCCAGCGGCAGTACCGGGGCAGCGCACATGCGCTGGGCCGGGTAGCGCATCGAAATGTGCAGCACCGGCTGCAGGGCATCGACGTCGAGCAGGCTGGCCACGAAGCGCTTGTCGCGCAGCTTCAGTGCGTAGTCCCACAAGCGCGGCTGGGCCTGCTTGAACAGGCGCGCCAGGCCGATGGTGGCATGCACGTCCGACAGCGCTTCGTGGGCATCGCCCTGGCGGACGTTGTTGGCGGTGGCCAGGTGCTCGAGCTTGAACGAGGTGGCGCCATCTTCGCGCTGCGGCCACACCACGCCTTCGGGGCGCAGCGCATGCAGCAGCCGCATCATGTCCAGCAGGTCCCAGCGCGAATTGCCGTTGCGCCACTCGCGCTCATACGGGTCGTAGAAATTGCGGAACAGCCCGTGGCGCACGAACTCGTCGTCGAAGCGCAGCGTGTTGTAGCCCAGCGAGCAGGTGCCCGGGCGCGCCATCAGGTCGTTGATGCGCGCGAACGCCTCGGCTTCGCTGACCCCGGCGGTCAGCGCATGCTGCGGGGTGATGCCGGTAATCAGGGTGGCCACCGGCGAGGGCAGCAGATCGTCGGCGGGCTTGACGTAGAAGCTGACCGGTTCGTCGATGATGTTCAGGTCGGCGTCGGTGCGGATCGCGGCGAACTGCGCGATGCGGGTACGGCGCGGGTCCTGGCCGAAGGTTTCCAGGTCGTAGAACAGGAAGCTGTCTGCCATCAGTGCGCGCCCTCCAGCACGGGCAGCTGCGCATGCACGATGCGCTCCAGGGCGGCCCAGTCGATGTGGTCCAGGCTGTCGTGCCCGGCGGTGGCGTCTTCGAGGATGCGACGCTGCAGCTCGGTGCGCGCATGCGCCACCGCATACGGCGTGTGCAGGAAGGTCACCATGGTGTAGTGCGGCACGAAGCGCGTGGGCCAGCGCGCCTGCAGGGCCTGTTCCAGTTCGCGCTGCAGCAGGAAGGCCGGGTCGGCGACGCGGTCGCGCATTTCCAGGTAGTTGTCCAACGCCATTTGCTGGATCGCTTCGGCGTTGGGCTTGCGGTCGGCCTCGAAGGCGGCGAAGGCTGCCGCCAGCGTGTCCTGCTGGAGCAGGTGGCCGGCCAGCGCCACGCAGTCTTCAAACGCGCAGTTCATGCCCTGGCCGTGGAAGGGCACCATCGCGTGCGCGGCGTCGCCGAGCAGCACGGCGCGGCCCTGCAGGTGCCAGTGCTTGAGATGCAGCGTGCCGAGCAGGCCAGGCGGGTGTTCTTCCCAGTCGCGGCACAGGTTGGGGATCAGCGCCAGCGCATCGGGGAAGTCCCGCGCGAACAGCGCTTCAGCCTCGGCACCGCTGGTGGTGGTGGCGAAGCTCGGGTCGCCTGCGTTGGGCAGGAACAGGGTGACGGTGAAGGTGCCTTCGTCGTTGGGCAGTGCAATGCACATGTAGTGCCCGCGCGGCCAGATGTGCAGCGCGTTGGCTTCGATGCGGAAGCCACCGTCGGCGGTGGGCGGGATCTCCAGCTCCTTGTAGGAGTGGTCGAGGAATTCGATACGCTCATCCAGCGGCTGCTTGCGGTTCATCGCCGCGCGCAGCGCCGAGCCGGCCCCGTCGGCACCGATCAGCGTGTCGAACCGGATGTCGTGCGGCTGGTCGTCGCGGTCGTCGATGAAGCGGGCATAGCCGGCATCGAAATCCACGGTGTGCAGGCGGCGGTGGAAATGCACCTGCGCGCCGGCATCTTCGGCCAGCTGCAGCAATGTGGTGTTGAGGTCCTTGCGATGGATCGACCAGATCACTTCACTGTCGTCGCGGCCGTAGCGTTGCAGCTGCGGCTCGCCCTGGCGCGGGTGCACCATGCGCCCGCGCATCATCACCGCCTTGGCCATGACCGCCTCTTCGACGCCGGCCTGGCGCAGCGCATTGCGGCCGCGCTCGGCCAGGGCCAGGTTGATCGAGCGACCCGACTCGTAGTCGCTGATGCGCGGGTCGCCGCGGCGTTCGTACAGGGTGATCCGCCAGCCCTGGCGGGACAGCAGGATGGCGAGCAGGGAGCCGGCCAGGCCAGCGCCGATGATGCTCAGCGAGCGGGAAGGGGGTGCGATCACATCGATGTCCGTGGGGGCGGGGAGGGCGGGAATGATTACAGCCCTGCCCAGGCGTCCACTTCGTCGACGAAGTGGTGCAGGTCCTGGTAACGGTTGTAGAGCGGCGTGGGCGAGATGCGGATGACGTCCGGTTCGCGCCAGTCACCGAGCACGCCGACGGTCTGCAGGTACTCGAACAGGCTGCGGCCACGCTCGCGTCCCCCCACCACGCGCAGCGAGAGCTGGCAGCCGCGGCGGTCCGGTTCGCTGGGGGTGAGCACCTCGAGCACGCCGGTCAGGCGGGCGCGCACCAGCGCGTCGAGCAGGCCGGTCAGGCGCAGCGACTTTTCGCGCAGGGCAGCAATGCCACCGGCCTTGTCGACGACGTCGAGCGCGGCGCGCAGCGGGGCCAGGCCGAGCACGGGTGGGTTGCTGAGCTGCCAGCCTTCGGCGCCGACGGCAGGCACGAACTGCGGGGCCATCTTGAAACGGGTGGCTTCCTCGTGGCCCCACCAGCCGGCGAAGCGCGGCAGGCTGGTGTCGCGGTGGTGGCGTTCGTGCACGAAGCAGCCGGCCACGGCGCCGGGGCCGGCGTTGAGGTACTTGTAGTGGCACCAGACGGCGAAGTCGGGGGCGATGTCGTGCAGCTGCAGGGGCACGTTGCCGACCGAGTGGGCCAGGTCGAAGCCGACGCGGGCGCCCTGGAGGCGGGCCATGCGGGTGATGGCATCGAGGTCGAAGACCTGGCCGCTGCGGTACTGCACGCCGGGCCACAGGACCAGCGCCAGGCGCGGGCCGTGTTCGGTGATGGCGCGCTCGATGGCCTGCAGGGAAATGGTGCCGTTGGGTTCGTCGGGCTGGACTTCGATGAGGTCGGTGGCCGGGTCGAAGCCGTGGAAGCGGATCTGCGATTCGACGGCGTGGCGGTCGGTGGGGAACGCGCCGGCTTCGATGAGGATGGCGGGGCGCTCGCGGCTGGGCCGGTAGAAGCTGACCATCATCAGGTGGAGATTGACGCTGAGGGTGTTCATGGCGACCACTTCGCTGGGCAGCGCGCCGACGACGCGGGCAAGCTGTTCGCTGACGAGGCGGTGGTAGCGGAGCCACTGGGTATCACCGGTGAAGTGGCCTTCGACGGCGAGGCTGGCCCATTTGTCCATGACGTCCTGGACGGCGGCCCGGGCGCCGCGCGGTTGCAGGCCAAGCGAGTTGCCGACGAAGTAGGTCTGGTCGCGGTGGTTGTGCTGGGGGAAGACGAACTCGCTGCGCAGGGTGCGCAGGGGGTCGGCGGCGTCCAGGGCAACAGCGTGGGTGCGGCTGAGAAGTTCGGACATGGTGCAACCAGCGGTGACAGTGACGGACAGTTTATCCGGGTGGTGGGGGCGTGGGCTGAATCCCGTGGTTGGGGTGGTTTTTTGTTTTTTTCGAGGCGTGAGGCGTGAGGCAAGTGCGACGGCAACGGCAACGGCGACGGCAACGGCAGAAGCGCAGAAGCGCAGAAGCGTGGTGTCTGTGCGGTGGCTGGGCCGGCGCGGTGCGGGTGGGTGGCCGGGACACGCCGTAAATCCGTCCCTGGAGGCTCCGCCACCGCATCCATGCGGTGGAGGGTCCCGGCCACCCACCCGCACCACGCCCTGACACCGGGTCGGTGCTCAGGGGAAACGCGGGTAATGCGGGTAACGGATTGGTGGATGTGACGTGGGGCTGCGCGGGCTGGGGCCCGATGACGCGAGATGGGGCGGGATGATGCGGAATGGCGCGGGGTCAGGTTGGTAGAGCCGACCGTTGGTCGGCTGCTCTTTGCTCAAACTCGCGCACGCAGCGCGGCGCTTTTCATCCCTCAGCCTTCGATCGCACCAGCACCCGGCAACGGATCCACATGCCCGCACGCCTCACACGTGCGCATCTCCACCGATGCCTGGTACCGCGCAAACACTTTCGGCAGGTCCGTTTCGATGTTTTCCAGTGCGAAGTACTCTTCGTACAGTTTGTGGTTGCAGCGTTCGCAGAACCACAGCAGGCCGTCGCGTTCGTGGGCGAGTCGCTTGCGCTCCACTACCAGTCCCACGCCGCCGGGCGGGCGGCGCGGGGAATGCGGCACTTTGCCCGGCAGCAGGAAGATTTCGCCCGCGCGGATGGGAATGTCGCGCACGGCGCCGTCTTCCTGCACCTTCAGCACCATCTCGCCTTCGAGCTGGTAGAACCACTCCGGGCCCTCGTCGTAATGGTAGTCCGTGCGGCTGTTCGGCCCGCCCACCACCATCACGATGAAGTCCCCGTTCTCGATCATCTTGTTGCCCACCGGCGGCTTCAGCAGATGCCGGTTTTCTTCTATCCAGCCCAGCAGGTTGATCGGCATGGGGAGCATGGTGCGATGTCCGTAGTGGGGAAGGGTCAGTCGCGCTTGCCGCGGCGCGGCACATGCGCCAGCGCCCGCTCGTAGGCTGACTGCAGGTCTTCTGGTGCGCCCACGTCGATGCCCATTTCGCGCACCCGGCCGTCCTTCAGGCTGTAGACCCAGCCGTGCACCATCAGCTTCTGCCCACGCGCCCAGGCGTCCTGCACGATCGTCGACCGGCAGGCATTCACCACCTGCTCGATCACGTTCAGTTCGCACAGCCGCGCATGCTTCAGCTCCGGCTCTTCGATCGCGTCCATGATCGCGGCATGCTTCTGCGCCACATCGCCCACGTGCCGCAGCCAGTTGTCGGCCAGACCCACGCGCGTGTTGTTCAGGCTGGCGTGCACGCCGCCGCAGCCGTAATGGCCCACGATCAGGATGTGCTTCACCTTCAGCTGGTCCACCGCGTACTGGATCACGCTCAGGCAGTTGAGGTCGGTGTGCACCACCACGTTGGCCACGTTGCGGTGTACGAACACTTCACCCGGCGCCATGCCGATGATCTGGTTGGCCGGCACGCGCGAATCCGAGCAGCCGATCCACAGGTATTCCGGATGCTGCTGCTTGGCCAGCTGGTGGAAGAAGTCCGGGTCTTCCTTCTCGATCCGGTCCGCCCATTCGCGGTTGTTCTGCAGCAGCTTGTGGATGTCTTTCATGGGGCAGGTGTCCCTGACGTGAGGTGGGGGCAAGGCGCGGCCAGCCTGGCCGCAACGTCGCGGAAAACGGGGAGGGTCAGCCGGCGGTGCCGCCGTCGCGGCGCCAGCGCATCCACTGCGCCAGCTCGCGGGAAGCCGGAGCGTCCAGCGCCGACAGCGCGTCGATCACGCTGCGCTGGTTCGCCTCCGGGTGGTTCTGGCTCAGTTTGAGCTTGATCTGTACCTGGGCCGGGCGGAAGCGGAAGCCGACGATGCCGGCCAGCATGCGTTGCTGGCGCGGCTCGATCGGCAGCAGGTCCCAATCGCCGCCCACCGTACCTTCGTAATGCGCGCTCAGTGCGTCCAGCATCGCGACCAGTGCGTCCGGGTCGGTGACCGGTTCCAGCACGCCGCGCAGTTCGGCCGCGGCGTAGTTCCAGGTGGGGACGCGCGCCTGCGCCTCTTTGTCCGGATACCAGCCCGGCGACACATACGCGTGCGGGCCGTTCACCAGCAGCGTGGCCGGGCCGGCGTGGCCGGCCTGCGGATTCGGCTTGGCCCAGTGCCCTTCGATCAGGATGCCGTCGGCATCACGCGTGTACACCACCGGCAGGCGCGTGGCCTGCGGGTAGCCGTCGGCGCCGTTGGTCACCAGGGTGACGAACGCATCGCGCGCCAGCAGCCGGTCCAGCCAGATCAGGTCGGTCTCGACGAAGGCGGACGGAATGAACATCGTCGGTCAGGCGCGGGCGCCCAGGCTCTGCACCATGCGGCCCTGCAGGTCGGCATCGCTGGCGCCCTGCGGTGGCTGCACTTCATGCAGCGAGAAGCCGCGGATCAGCGCGTCTTCCTCGTCCAGCCCGTCATAGGAGACGAATTCGGCGTCGAACAGCTGCGAGCGCGCGGTGTCTTCGCTGTCGTAGCTGAGCGTGTTGCCGTCGCTGTCCAGCACTTCGGCGGTGCCCGCCGGGCGGACCCGCAGCCGGGCCCAGATCAGCGTGTTGCCCAGGCTGGCCAGGAACCACTCGTCGCGGTCGGGGGAGGTGTCGTTCATATCAGTACCATCGAAAGCAGCCAGAGCAGGGCAGCCATGCCCAGCCCGGCCAGCAGGGTCAGCAGCGACACCCAGGCCGGCGTTGCCAGCCCGGACAGCGCCCGGTCGGGGGTTTGCCGGTAATCACGGCCCAGCAGCCAGCGCAGCGCGTCCGGGCGCAGGAACGCACCGTTGCCGAAGCGTTGCGCCAGCAGGGGGTGGCGGTCGCGGATGTGGACCAGGGTGAGCGGCCAGAAGATCACGAAGGCACTGAACCCGGCGATCGCCACGCCGACGAAGCACAGCGCGAAGAACAAGGTCATGGGTCAGTGCCTCCGTAGGTGGATCAGAACTCGGCGGTGCCCGGTGCGCGCGGGTAGGCGATCGCATCGCGGATGTTGCCCAGCCCGCAGACGTAGACAACCAGGCGCTCGAAGCCCAGCCCGAAACCGGCGTGCGGCACCGAACCGTAGCGGCGGAAATCGCGGTACCAGCCGTAGTGCTCGCGGTCCAGGCCGAACTGCGCCATGCGCGCGTCCAGAACGTCCAGGCGCTCTTCGCGCTGGCTGCCGCCGATGATCTCGCCGATGCCCGGGGCCAGCACGTCCATCGCGGCAACGGTCTTGCCGTCGTCGTTCAGGCGCATGTAGAACGCCTTGATGTGCTCGGGGTAGTTGGTCACTACCACCGGGCGGCCGATGTGTTCCTCGGTCAGCCAGCGCTCGTGCTCGGTCTGCAGGTCCAGGCCCCACTCGACCGGGAAGTCGAACTTCTTGCCCGAGTTCTGCAGCAGCTTCACCGCCTCGGTGTAGTCGATCTGCTCGAACGGGGCATTGATGAAGGCCTCCAGCTTGGTGATCGCGTTCTTGTCCACGCGCTCGGCCAGGAACGCCAGGTCGTCGCCACGCTCGTCGAGCACCGCGCGGAACAGGTACTTCAGGAACTGCTCGGCCAGGCGTGCGTCTTCGGCCAGGTCGGCGAAGGCGATTTCCGGCTCGATCATCCAGAACTCCGCCAGGTGGCGGGTGGTGTTGGAGTTTTCGGCGCGGAAGGTCGGGCCGAACGTGTACACCTTGCTCAGGGCCAGGCAGTACGCCTCGACGTTGAGCTGGCCGGACACGGTCAGGAAGGTTTCCTTGCCGAAGAAATCGCGGCTGAAATCGACCTCGCCCTTGTCGTTGCGGGGCAGGTTGGCCATGTCCAGGGTGGACACCCGGAACATCTGGCCGGCGCCTTCGGCGTCGGAGGTGGTGATGATCGGGGTGCTGATCCAGTTGAACCCGTTCTCGTGGAAGAACCGGTGCACGGCCTGGGACAGGCAGTTGCGGATGCGGGTGACCGCGCCGAACAGGTTGGTGCGCGGGCGCAGGTGCGCCACTTCACGCAGGAACTCGGCGCTCATCGGCTTGGGCTGGATCGGGTAGGTCAGCGGGTCTTCGACCAGGCCGACGATCTCGATGCTGCTGGCCTGGATCTCGAACGACTGGCCCTTGCCCTGCGACTTGACCAGGGTGCCGCGGGCGATCACCGAGCAGCCGGGGGTGAGGGCCTTGATCGCGTCGAAGTTGTCCAGGGTGTCATTGGCCACCACCTGGATGGGGGCAAAGCAGGAGCCATCGGTGACATTGACGAAGGCCAGTGCTGCCGACCCACGCACCGTACGCACCCAACCGCGTACGGTTGCCTCGCCGCCTTCCGGGATCTTCCCGGCAAGCGCATGTTCAACGCTGACCACCGTCATGACTTGAATCCTCTATTGATCGACTCGATCTCTGAACGAGGAGTTTAACGGGTGCAGCGTTCTGCTTGCGAGGCATTTTTAGCCGCCGTGGACTCCTATAATGACCCCGATCCGCTGGAGTTGCCTGTCATGGCTGTAAGCCTTACCCCTGTTGCCTTTGCCCGTGTGCAGAAGTTCGTCGCCCAGACCCCGGGCGCGCTGGGCCTGCGTTTCGGCGTCACCCGTACCGGTTGTTCGGGCTGGGGCCACATCACCGACCTGGCCCGCGACGAGCGCCAGGGCGACACCGTGTTCGAGCAGGACGGGGTGCGCATCTACGTGGATGCCGACAGCCTGGCCCTGGTCGACGGCACCGAGATCGACTTCGGCAAGCACGGGCTGAGCGAGACGTTCACGTTCAGGAACCCGAACGCCACTGCCGAATGCGGCTGCGGCGAGAGCTTCACCACCGAAGCCGACAAGGCCTGATCCGGGCCGGGGCGGGGCGCTTGGCCCCGCTGCTGCTTGCCTGCGGGCGCTTCTGCTGCCATACTTTGCGGCTTCCTGCCTGATTCCGGGCAGGACCCTTGCCCCACCGCGTTCATCTGCGGGGGGCTGTCCGGCCCCCAAAGGGCCACATCCGAAAGGTAAAAACACATGAGTCGTCATTACGAAGTCGTGTTCCTGGTCCATCCGGACCAGAGCGAACAGGTCCCGGCCATGATCGAGCGCTACAAGGCGCTGGTCGAGAACGGCAACGGCACCATCCACCGTCTGGAAGACTGGGGCCGTCGTCAGCTGGCCTACCCGATCCAGAACCTGGTGAAGGCCCACTACGTCATGCTCAACATCGAGTGCGACCAGGCCGTGCTGAGCGAGCTGGTGGAAAGCTTCCGCTTCAACGATGCCGTGCTGCGCAACCTCGTCATCAAGCGTGACGAAGCCGACACCGAGCAGTCGCTGATCATGAAGAGCAAGGACGAGAAGGGTGACAAGCCCGAGCGTGGCGAGCGTCGTCGTCGTGATGACGAAGAAGGTGAAACCACCCCCGCCGCTGACACCGATGCCGGCGAAGACGCCGCTTCGGCCGCTTAAGGAGCACTGACATGTCCAAGTTCTTCCGTCGCCGCAAGTTCTGCAAGTTCACGGCCGAAGGTGTCAAGGAGATCGATTACAAGGATCTCAACACCCTGCGCCAGTACCTGACCGAGAACGGCAAGATCGTGCCGAGCCGCGTCACCGGTACCAAGTCGAAGTACCAGCGCCAGCTGGCAACGGCCGTCAAGCGCGCCCGTTTCCTGGCCCTGATTCCGTACACCGACAACCACGACGTCTGATGAAAGCCGGCGGCTTCGGTCGCCGCTTTCGTGGACCTGGCCGCCCGCGCTGCAGAGCGTCGGGCGGTTTCACGGTCTACCGTTCGGATATTCGGACAGCCATCGCTGCGGGGCCACGCCTCGCTAACGAATACATATTTGGAGCTACACCATGAAGCTGATTCTTCTCCAGAAGGTCACCAACCTCGGCGGTCTGGGCGATCTGGTCGACGTGAAGCCGGGCTACGGCCGCAACTTCCTCGTCCCGACCGGCAAGGCCGTTCCGGCCACCGCCACCAACGTTGCCGAGTTCGAAGCCAAGCGCGCCGACTACGAAGCCAAGGCCCAGTCGATCCACGCTGACGCCGAAGCCCGCAAGGCACAGCTGGAAGGCAAGAGCGTCACCATCGCCGCCAACGCGTCGACGGAAGGCAAGCTGTACGGTTCGGTTGGCCCGCGCGACATCGCCGAAGCCTTCACCAAGGCCGGCCTGCCGCTGGAAAAGAGCGAAGTGATCCTGGGCGAAGGCGCTTTCCGCAACGTGGGCGAGTACGAGGTGACTGTTCACCTGCACGCCGACGTGGAAACCACCGTCAAGGTGGTTGTGGAAGCCGAAAAGGCCTGATTCCGGCCGAAAGGCTGGCGTCACCAGAACGGGTGCCCGCAAGGGTGCCCGTTTTTGTGTTTGGGGGTTTTGTTTTTTAAAAGCTTAGAAGCTTATTAAAAGCCTGAAGCTTGAAGCCAGATCAATGGCGGGTGCCGGCGCTTTGGTTCTTCCGGTGGGAGGGTGCCGGGTGGCCTTGGCCGGGACACGCCGTAAATCCATCCCTGGAGGCTCGTGGGCGCCATCCATGGCGCCCAACGGTCCCGGCCAAGGCCACCCGACACCCTCTGCCAGGATGTCCGATGCGGGCGGGTAGAGCCACGCCATGCGTGGCTGGGGCGATGAAGCGGTTGGTGGGTTGCGTGATGGGTGAGGTGGGGCGGGTAGAGCCACGCCATGCGTGGCTGGGGATGAAACGGTCGGTGGGATTGCGTGATGCGTGAAACGGGTAGAGCCACGCCATGCGTGGCTGCTCTCATTCGTGTATCCCGATAGCCACGCATGGCGTGGCTCTACCCCCCCTTCAATCCCCCCTTTACCTCGACACCCCGGGTCACGTCGCAAAGCAACGTCGGGAATCCGGCTTTCGCCTTTCCCTTGCGCACCGACCCACTATCGACGGTCGGGGTGGGTGGGGTCGCGGGACCGTTGGGCGCCATGGATGGCGCCCACGAGCCTCCAAGGATGGATTTACGGCGTGTCCCGCGACCCCGCCCACCCCGGCCGCCCAGACGGAGCCAGCACGCAAAGGCTTTGGCTCCAGCTCTGGCTCCAGCTCTGGCCCCGGCTCCTGCCCTTCGCCTCTAACCAAACACAACCCCAACCCACCCCCACAGCCCGTGGAACAGCCGCCCCGTTATACTCAGGCTATCGCGTCGCCCTTGGGGCCATTGAAACCCAGCAACATCAATGGCTTGAGGGTGGGAATCGCTCCGACATCCACCCTGGCGGGGGTCGCTTCAGGCCCTTGCCCCGGAAACCAATCCCGCCATGCGTCTGTCCACGATCAAGCTGTCCGGCTTCAAGTCCTTCGTCGATCCGACCACGCTGCACCTGCCGACCAACATGACCGGCGTGGTGGGGCCCAACGGCTGTGGCAAATCCAACATCATCGACGCCGTCCGCTGGGTCATGGGCGAAAGCTCGGCCAGCCGCCTGCGCGGTGACTCCCTCACCGACGTCATCTTCTCCGGCTCCTCCGCACGCAAGCCCGTGTCCCAGGCCACCGTCGAACTGATTTTCGACAACACCGACCACACCATCACCGGCGAGTACGCCTCCTTCAACGAAATTTCGGTCAAGCGCCAGGTCAGCCGCGACGGCAGCAGCAACTACTACCTCAACGGCACCAAGTGCCGCCGCCGCGACATCACCGACCTGTTCCTCGGCACCGGCCTCGGCCCGCGCAGCTACTCCATCATCGAACAGGGCATGATCAGCCAGATCATCGAAGCCCGCCCCGAAGACCTGCGCGTGTACCTGGAAGAAGCCGCCGGCATCTCCAAGTACAAGGAACGCCGCAAGGAAACCGAAACCCGCATCCGCCACACCCGCGAAAACCTCGACCGCCTTGGCGACCTGCGCGAGGAAATCGGCAAGCAGCTCGAGCACCTCAAGCGCCAGGCGCGCCAGGCCGAGCAATACCAGGCCCTGCAGGAAGAGCGCCGGGTCAAGGACGCCGAGTGGAAGGCGCTGGAATACCGCGGCCTCGACGGTCGCCTCGGCGGCCTGCGCGAAGCGCTCTCGCAGGAAGAAACCCGCCTGCAGCAGTTCATCGCCGAACAGCGCGACGCCGAAGCCCGCATCGAAACCAGCCGGGTGCGCCGCGAAGAAGCCGCCGATGCGCTGAGCACCGCCCAGGCCGAGGTGTACCAGGTGGGCAGCACGTTGGCCCGCCTCGAACAGCAGATCCAGCACCAGCGCGAAATGTCGCAGCGCCTCAACAAGGCGCGCGATGAAGCCCAGCAGGCCCTGGCCGAACTGGGCCAGCACATCAGCGGCGACGAAGCCAAACTGATGGTCCTGCGCGAAGCCGTGGACGAGGCCGAGCCGCGCCTGGAACAGCTGCAGGAAGAAAACGAAATCAAGCAGGAAGCGCTGCGTGACGCCGAGGCCCGACTGGCCGACTGGCAGCAGCGCTGGGAAGCCCACACCCGCAGCACCTCCGAAGCCTCGCGCGCCGGCGAAGTCGAACGCACCCGCGTCGACTACCTCGACCGCCAGGTACTGGAAGCCGACCGCCGCCGCGAAGCGCTGAGCGCCGAACGCGCCAGCCTGGACCTGGACGCGCTGGCCGAGGTGTTCGAAGAACTGCACCTGCAGCACCAGACCCAGAAAGAGGCGCTGGACGGCCTCAACGAGCAGGTTGAAGAACGCAAGCAGGCCGTGGTCGGCCTGCAGGACCGCCAGCGCACCGGGCAGACCGAACTGGCCGAGATCCGCAAGCAGGCCCAGGCCGCGCGCGGCCGCTTGTCGTCGCTGGAAACCCTGCAGCAGGCCGCGTTGGGCCAGGAGCAGGGCGCGGCGGTGGCGTGGCTGAAGGCGCGCGGGCTGGATTCGGGCGCGCGCGTCGGCGAACGCCTGACCGTGGAAAGCGGTTGGGAAAACGCCGTGGAAAGCGCGCTTGGCCAGCTGATCGAAGGCGTGCTGGTGGACGCCCCCGAACAGCTCGTGGCCGAACTGGCCGAGCTGGGCGAGGGCCGCATTGCGCTGGTGTCCGACAGCCAGGCGCCGCTCAGCGTGGCACCGACCTCGCTGGCGGCCAAAGTGCAGGGCCCCACCGCGATCCGCCGCCTGCTGGCCCGGCTGCATGCCGCCGAAGACCTGGACGCCGCGCGCACCCTGCAGGCCACGCTGGGCGAGGGCGACTCGGTCATTACCCGCGGCGGCGAACGCCTGGGCGATGGCTGGGTGCGCGTCTCGCGCTCCGGCGCAGCCAAGCAGGGCGCTCTGCTGCGCGAGCGCGAGATCGTCACCCTGCGCGGTCAGATCGACACGTTGCAGGAGCGCGAGGCCGAACTGGAACAGCAGCTGTCGGCGTTCCGCGAGCAGCTGCTGGCCGGCGAACAACACCGCGAAGACGCGCAGCGGCAGTTGTACCAGGCCCATCGCAGCGTGTCCGAACTGGGTGGCCAGCTGCAGAGCCAGCAGGGCAAGGTAGAAGCGGCGCGGACCCGAATCGATCGCATCGAAGGCGAACTGCTGCAGCTGCAGGAAACCCTGGATACCGGTCGCGAGCAGGTACGCGAGGCCCGTGCGCGGCTGGACGATGCGGTCACCAGCATGGGCGACCTGGAAGCGGTGCGTGCGGCGCTGGAAGGCGAACGCCGCCAGCTCACCGATGCCCGCGACCAGGCCCGTGACCATGCCCGCAACGTGCGTGAGAGCGCGCATTCGCTGGCGCTGACGCTGGAATCGCAGCGCACCCAGATTGCCTCGCTGAGCCAGGCGCTGGAGCGGATGAGCACCCAGCGTGGCCAGCTCGACACGCGCCTGGGCGAGCTGCATTCGCAGCTGGACCAAGGCGATTCGCCCGTGCAGACCTTGCAGGCCGAACACCAGAATGCCCTCAGCGAACGCGTGCGCGCCGACCGCGTACTGGGCGAAGCGCGCACCCTGCTGGACGGCATCGATGCCGAACTGCGGAATTTCGAACAGACCCGCCACAAGCGCGACGAGCAGGCGCTGGCCCAGCGCGAGCGCATTTCCCAGCGCAAGCTGGACCAGCAGGCGCTGGTGCTGAGCGCCGAGCAGCTGTCGGCCTCGGTGGAGAAGGCCGGCTTCGTGCTGCAGGACGTGATCAACACGCTGCCCGAAGACGCCCGCGTAACCGACTGGGAACAGACGGTGCACCAGATCGACGGCCGCATGCGCCGTCTGGAGCCGGTCAACCTGGCCGCCATCCAGGAGTATGGCGAGGCTTCGCAGCGCTCGGAGTACCTGGATGCGCAGAACACCGACCTGACCACCGCGCTGGAAACCCTCGAAGACGCCATCCGCAAGATCGACCGCGAAACCCGCGGCCGCTTCAAGGACACCTTCGACCGCGTCAACGCCGGCGTGCAGCAGCTGTACCCGCGCCTGTTCGGCGGTGGCCATGCGTACCTGGAATTGACCGGTGAAGACCTTCTCGACACCGGTGTAGCCATCATGGCGCGGCCGCCGGGCAAGCGCGTGTCCAGCATCTCGCTGCTGTCCGGTGGCGAGAAGGCGATGACCGCGGTGGCGCTGGTGTTTGCGATCTTCCAGCTCAACCCGGCGCCGTTCTGCCTGCTGGACGAGGTGGACGCGCCGCTGGACGAAGCCAACGTCGGCCGCCTGGCCAACATGGTCAAGGAAATGAGTGAAAAGGTGCAGTTCCTGTTCGTCAGCCACAACAAGGCCACCATGGAAGCGGCGCACCAGTTGTCGGGCGTGACCATGCGCGAACCGGGCGTCAGCCGTCTGGTCAGCGTGGACCTGGAAGAGGCGGCACGATTGGCGGGCGCCGCCTGACGTGCCATCCTTAGTACCTGAACGTATTTAGCCGGAGACCCCCACCGAATGTCCGACATGGCACTGCTCCGCATCGGCATCCTGGCCGCCGGCCTGCTGTTGATCGCCGCGATCTTCCTGTTTGGCCGTCCGAAGAAAAAATCGCAGGGTCGTCGCGTCGACACCGCCGAGAGCGGCACCGGTGCGCGCCGTGAGCCCAGCCTGGGCGAAGGCGAGGGCAGCGATGCCGTCGCCGGCAGCACCGGCGACGACGGCGTGACCCAGCCCGAACTGGGCCTGCCCGACGTCGATGGCGCTGCCAGCGACCTGGGCAAGCGCGCCAGCCAGGATTTCGACAAGATCGTGTCGTTGTTCGTGGCGGCCCGCGCCGGTGAACAGTTGCGTGGCGAAGACATCGTCGTGGCCGCCGAAAAGACCGGCCTGGTGTTTGGCCACATGAACGTGTTCCACCGCCTGGTCGAAGGCCACCCCGAGCGCGGTCCGATCTTCTCGATGGCCAGCATCATGAAGCCGGGCAGCTTCGACATGGCCAACATCCGCGAAATGGAAACCCCGGCGATCGCCTTCTTCCTCACCCTGCCGGCGCCGCTGACCGCGCTGGACGCGTGGGAAAAGATGCTGCCGACCGTGCAGCGCATGGGCGAACTGCTCGACGGCGTGGTGCTGGACGACAGCCGCAATGCCCTGGGCCGCCAGCGCATCGCGCATATCCGTGACGAGCTGCGCGCCTACGACCGCCAGCACCAGGCGCCGCCGCTGACCAAAGCCCCGCGCTGGTAATCCAGGCGCGGTGGGCATCGAGCAGCCGACCGACGGTCGGCTCTACCCGGTGACTGCGGCGAACGCGTCGCGGAACCGCGCCATTTCCGCCGCCGTGCCCACTGTCACCCGTACCCGCTGCGGCCAGATCGGCCAGCTGCGGCCGATCACCACGCCCTGTTCGGCCATCGCCGCAGCGAACGCGCTGCCGTCGCGCTTGATGTCCACCACGAAGCAGTTGGCTTCGGTCGGCACGCAGGCGAAGCCGCGCGCGGCCAGCCAGGCCACGGTGGCCTGCCGTACCTGCGTGTTCTCCGCCTTGCGCTGCGCCACCAGGCCCGGCGCGCGCAGGCTGGCCAGCCCGGCGGCGAGCGCGGTGACCGGCAGCGGGTTGTCGCCCAGGCTGGCCAGTTCGCGCAGTCGGTCCGGGTGCGCCGCGGCCACGCCCAGGCGCAACCCGGCCATGCCGTACAGCTTGGAAAACGTACGCAGCACGATCACATCGTCGCGCTGCGTCACCTGGGCGATTACCGAGCGCTGCTCGCTGTACTGCAGGTAGGCCTCGTCGACCAGCACCCGCGTCTGCCGGGGCTTGTTGGCCAGCAGCCAGGTGATGTCCGCGGCGGGGGTGATCGACCCGGTGGGGTTGTTCGGATTGCACAGGTACAGCAGGCCGGCATTGATGCGTGCGGCCGCAGCGGCCATCGCGCGGACGTCATGCGCGCCGTCCTCGCGCAGCGCGACCCTGGCAACGGTGGCGCCACGCGCGGCGGCCAGGTCGCCCAGCGCTTCGAAGGTGGGGTCGGCCACTACCAGCCCGGCGCTCGCCGAGGTCCACAGGATCGCGGCCCGGTTGAGCGGCTCGCTGGAGCCCGGGTACAGCCGCACGTGGTCCTTGCCGATGCCTTCCTGGCTGGCGAACAGGTCGCGCAGCTCACCGGCGAGTGCGAACAGATAGCGCCCGCTACCGGCCACGATCTCGCGCGCCGCGGCCTGCGCCACCGGCGCCGGGCCATACGGGCATTCGTTGAAGTTCAGCAGCACCGGGCCGCCGACCGCGCTGGTACGCGGCGTGGCGGCCGACACGGTCGACACGCCCAGCCCCGACAAGGCCAGACCGGTGCCGGCCAACTGCAGGAATGAACGGCGGGAAGGAGCGGCAACGGTCACGGCACACCTGCACGGAGGGACTTGGCGCACGCTAACCCTGTGCCGGGTTGCCGGCAATAGCCACCCGGCACCGCAGCGGGGTGGCTGCCGGGGACGGCAGGCCATAAAATCAACAGCCCTTTCAGGATGCCTCCCGGATGAGCCCCAGCCCCGCTGAACGTGCCGAGGCACTGCGCCGCCAGATCGATGAAGCCGGCACGGCCTACCACGAGCGCGACGAGCAGCTGATCCCGGATGCGGAGTACGACCGCCTGGTGCGCGAGCTGGAAGCACTGGAGCGCGACCACCCGGAACTGGCCCTCGCCGATTCCCCCACCCAGCGCGTCGGCGGCAAGGCTTCCTCGCGCTTTGCCGAAGTGCGCCACGCAGTGCCGATGCTGTCGCTGGGCAATGCCTTCAGCGACGAGGAAGTGCAGGATTTCGTGCGCCGCATCAGTGAGCGCCTGCGCCGCGATGCGCTGTACTTCTCTGCCGAACCCAAGCTCGATGGCCTGGCCATCAGCCTGCGCTACGAAAACGGGCGCTTCGTGCAGGGTGCCACCCGCGGCGATGGCAGCACCGGTGAGGACGTCAGCGCCAACCTGCGCCAGATCGCGGTGATTCCGCAGGAACTGCAGGGGGCGGGCTGGCCGGACGTGCTGGAAGTGCGCGGCGAGGTGTACATGGCGCGCGCCGATTTCGAGGCCTACAACGCACAGGCGCGCCTGCACGACGGCAAGGTACTGGCCAACCCGCGCAACGCCGCGGCCGGTTCGCTGCGCCAGCTGGACCCGAAGATGAGTGCCAGGCGCAAGCTCAGCTTCTACGCCTACGGCACCGGCCAGGTGGAGGGCGGCGAGCTGCCGCCTACCCACTCGGCCACGCTGGCGCAGCTGCGCGCCTGGGGCTTCCCGGTCAGCGAACTGTGCCAGGTGGTGGAAGGCAGTGCCGGCCTGCTGGCCTATTACCGCGACATCGGCGAGCGTCGCGATGGGCTGGCGTTCGACATCGACGGCGTGGTCTACAAGCTGGACGACCGCGACGGCCAGGAAACCATGGGTTTCGTGTCGCGCGCGCCGCGCTGGGCGATCGCGCACAAGTTCCCCGCGCAGGAACAGACCACCACGGTGGAGGCGATCGAGATCCAGATCGGCCGCACCGGTGCCGCCACCCCGGTGGCGCGCCTGAATCCGGTGGCCGTGGCGGGGGTGATCGTGTCCAACGCCACCCTGCACAACGCCGACCAGATCCAGCGCCTTGACGTGCGCGTGGGCGACACGGTGATCGTGCGCCGCGCCGGCGATGTAATTCCCGAAGTGGTCAGCGTCATCGCCGAGCGTCGTCCGGCCGGCACCACGCCCTGGCAGATGCCGGCGCAGTGCCCGGTGTGCGGGTCGGAGATCGTCCGCGAAGAGGGCGAGGCCGTGTGGCGTTGCTCGGGCGAACTGAGCTGCCCGGCGCAGCGCAAGGAAGCCATCGCGCACTTCGCCTCGCGCCGCGCCATGGACATCGACGGCCTGGGGGGCAAGTACATCGAAACCCTGGTCGATGCCGGCATCGTACGTAGCGTGGCCGACCTGTACCGGCTCACCCGCGACCAGCTGCTGCACCTGAAGCTGGTGCTGGACGCCGAAACGCCTGAGGCCCTCGCGGCACAGATCGGCCTGCACCTGCCGCCGGAAGGCAGCGGCGACTACCTGCGCGCCATCCTGCAGCTCGATGGCAGCGACGCCGGCTGGCGTGCCAAGGCACTGGCAATGCCGACCGCCTTTGCCTGGAACACCCGGAAGATCGCCACGCGCTGGGCCGACAATCTGATCGCGGCCATCGACGCCAGCCGCGACACCACGCTGGAACGGCTGCTGTTCGCGCTGGGCATCGAAAACGTCGGTGAGAACACCTCCAAGGGGCTGTCGACCTGGTTCGGCGACCTCGAGCTGATCCGCCACCTGCCATGGCCGCTGTTCAAGCGCGTGCCCGACATCGGCGGGGAAGTGGCGCGCTCGCTGGGCCACTTCTTCGAGCAGTCCGGCAACCAGGACGCCATTGATGCCCTGTTGAAGGTGGGGCAGGTGCGCATCGGCGATACCCACGCGCCGTCGGCCAAGCTGCGAGAGGGCCTGGATTTCGCCCAGCTGCTGGTAGAGGCCGAGATTCCCGGCATCACCCGCCTGCGTGCCGAAAAGCTCACCGCCGCGTTGCCCGATGCGGCCGCATTGGTCGACGCCGAGCCCGTGCGTTTCGTGGCGGCCGGGCTGCCCAACGAAGTGGCGCTTGGCCTGGCCGACTGGCTGGACCGCGACGGCCATGCGCAGATGCTGCTCAAGGCCGACGACTACCGCCGCACGCTGCTGACCCGCGCGCCGGAGCAGACCGAACAGGTGGCCGGCCCGCTGGATGGCCAGACCGTGGTGCTGACCGGCACGTTGGCGCAGATGACCCGTGACGAGGCCAAGGCGCGGCTGGAAGCGCTGGGCGCCAAGGTGTCCGGCAGCGTCTCCAAAAAGACCGCGTTCGTGGTGGCCGGCACCGAAGCCGGGTCCAAGCTGACCAAGGCCGGGGAACTGGGCATCGAGGTGTGGGACGAAGACCGCCTGGTCGCTTTCCTGGCGCAGCACTGAACCCACGGCGGGGCCGTTGCGCCCCGCCGTCCCGCATCTCCGGAGATCCCCATGCACACTGCCGTCCTCGACTTCCGCCTGGCCACCGTGGCCGACACCGACCTGCTGATCGGGCTGATGCGCGAGTTCTACGCCGAAGACCAGCTGGACTTCGACGACGCGCGGGTCCGCATCGCGCTCGCCGCGCTGCTGGAAGACCCGCGCAACGGCGAAGTGCTGCTGTGGCTGGACGAGGCGGGCAGCGTGGTGGGCTATGCGGCGCTGGCAATGGGCTTCAGCCTGGAGCAGGGCGGCCATTTCGCCCTGCTCGACGAGCTGTACCTGCGCCATGCCGCCCGCGGTCGCGGGCGCGGCAAGCAGGCGCTGGCCATCCTGGAACAGCGCGCCAATGCGCGCGGGGTGGCGCGCATGCGGCTGGAAGTGAACCACCACAACGAACTGGCACGGCGGCTGTACCTGGCCACCGGCTACGTCGACGACACCCGCGACCTGCTCACCCTGCCACTCGCGCAGCGGCTGAAGGACGCGCGCGCATGATCGCCGCGCTGCGCCAGCGCGCCGCGCTGAACGCGTTGATCCGGGCGTTCTTCGCCGCGCGCGATGTGCTGGAAGTGGAAACGCCGATCCTGTCGGCGGCCGGCAACACCGAGCCGAACATCGACAGCTTCCACACCCGCTTCAGTGGCCACGTTGACGCCGGCAGTGCGCAACGCTGGTTGCGCACATCGCCCGAGTATCCGCTCAAGCGCCTGCTCGCCGCCGGCGTGGGCGACTGCTACGAACTTGGCCGGGTGTTCCGCAACGGCGAAGCCGGTGGCCGCCACAACCCCGAGTTCACCATGCTGGAGTGGTACCGGGTGGGCTGGGACCACCACCGGCTCATCGAGGAAACCGTTGCGCTGGTCCGCGCCGCACTCGGCCTGGTGCAGCGCACCGCCGATCTGCGCGTGGTCGACTACCGCAGCCTGTACCAGCAGCACCTGGGCGTGGACCCGTTCGACGCGCCGCTGGCGCAGCTGCAGGCGCCGTTGGCGTCGGTCCGCATCGATGCCGAGGGCCTCACCCGCGACGACTGGCTGGACCTGCTGATGACCCATTGCATCCAGCCCACGTTCGATGACGACCGCATGACCGTCGTGCACGACTGGCCGGCCAGCCAGGCCGCGTTGGCGCGTATCCGCCCGGGCACGCCGCCGCTGGCCGAACGGTTCGAGCTGTACCTGGGCGCGGTGGAACTGGCCAATGGGTACCACGAGCTGAACGACGCTGCTGAACAGCGCGCGCGCTTCATCCGCGACCACGCGGTGCGTGCGGCGCGCGGCGACGTGCTGCCGCCGCTGGATGAGCCGTTGCTGCAGGCCCTGCCAAATCTGCCCGACTGCGCCGGTGTTGCGGTCGGGGTGGACCGCCTGCTGATGGCGATGAACCGCACCACGCGGATTGCCGATGTATTGGCGATCGATTTCGCCCACGCGTAACGCGCACAGTGCGCGTGATTGTCGCGTGTACGTCTTGCGCGACCTGCACGATGATGCTCTGATCACAGCGCATGCCCGATGGTAGGCGCGTGATCGTTCAGTTGCGGCGGGGAATGGGTTGATGAAGCTGTGGGAAGTTGCCGAACTGCCGTCATGGAGCGCGCCGCGCTGGACGTGGACGTGGTGGACGCTGGTGTTGTGGACCGGCGTGCTGCCTGCCACGGCGATGGCCGATCCGACCGGGTATGAAGCGCAGGTGGTGCGCTGCCAGTCGCGCGACATGGAATGGGTGCACTGCGACATGCCGGTGGCCAATGGTGTGGACCTGGTGCGCCAGTTGTCCGACAGCAGCTGCATCCGCGGTACCGAATGGGGCACCGATCGTTCCGGCGTGTGGGTCACGCTGGGCTGCCGTGCCGAATTCCGTAGCCGGCCGGCAGGGGGCGCCAGCACCGGCGCCGCGCGGCAGGTGCGCCGGGTGCTGCGCTGCGAATCCAGTGGTCGGCCCCAGAGCTGCCCGGTGGCACTGCAGGGCGCACCGGTACGGCTGCTGCGCCAGCTGTCGGCGATGCCGTGCCGCGAAGGCCACAGCTGGGGCGTGCGGCGCAACGAAGTGTGGGTGACCCGCGGTTGCCAGGGCGACTTCGAGGTGGGGGCCGCCGACGGTTCCGGTTTCCTGGACGCACCGCGCACGCTGGTGTGCGAATCCAAGTCGCGCCAGCGCCGTTTCTGCGGGGCGACCATCGGCAAAGGCGCGCGCCTGTCCAAGCAGTTGTCCGGCAGCCCGTGCGAGGAAGGCCGCGGCTGGGGCTGGGACGCGCGCGGGGTCTGGGTGGACAACGGCTGCCGCGCCGAATTCCAGGTCAACTGAGCCGCTTTGGCGGCGTGGGCGTGCGCCGCTACAATGGCGCGATGAACGCATCCACCGACATCGACTACGCCCGTTACGACCATATCCGCCCGATCCTGTGGACCGGCGATACCCTGCAACTGCTCGACCAGCGCAAGCTGCCGTTCGTGGTGGAGCACGTGGAATGCCGCGACAGTGACGCAGTGGCCGAGGCCATCCATGCACTCACCGTGCGCGGCGCGCCGGCGATCGGCATTGCCGCCGCCTGGGGCGTGGTGCTGGCCGCGGCCGGGGTGCAGGCCGATGACGGCGCGCAGGCGCTGGCCAAGCTGGAACCGGCCCTGCAGCGGCTCAACGCGTCCCGCCCGACCGCCGTGAACCTGGCCTGGGCGCTGGCCCGCATGCGCCGTGCGCTGGCCCCGGCCGGTGCCGACTGGCAGCAGGTGCTGGCTACCGAGGCCCAGGCCATCGCCGACGAAGACCTGGCCGCCAACCGCCACATGGGCGCGCTGGGCGCCGGCCTGATCGAGGTCGGCAGTGGCGTGCTCACCCACTGCAATACCGGCTCGCTGGCCACCGCCGGGTTCGGCACCGCACTGGGCGTGATCCGCGCCGGCATGGCCCAGCACCGCATCGCCAAGGTCTTCGCCGGCGAAACCCGGCCGTGGCTGCAGGGCGCGCGCCTGACCGTGTGGGAGCTGCAGCAGGACGGCATCGACGCCACCCTGATCGCCGATTCGGCCGCCTCGCACCTGATGAAGACCGGTGCGGTGCAGTGGGTGATCGTCGGCGCCGACCGCATCTGCGCAAACGGCGACACCGCCAACAAGATCGGCACCTACCAGCTGGCCATCGCCGCCCGCCACCACGGGGTCAAGTTCATGGTGGTGGCACCGTCTTCCACGGTGGACATGGACACCGCCGACGGCGAGCAGATCGAGATCGAGCAGCGCGATCCGGGCGAGCTGTACGGGGTAGGGGGCACGCGCACCGTGGCCGAGGGCATCGCCGCCTGGAACCCGGTGTTCGACGTCACCCCGGGCAGCCAGATCGATGCCATCGTCACCGAGCGCGGGGTGATCCTGAACCCGACGGTGGCCAACATGCAGGCCGCATTCGGCTGATTTCCGCCGCCATGTGCCACGACCAACGGTCGTGGCCTGCCGGGATAGGGAGGGTGGCCTGGCCCCCTTCCGGGCAGGTCCCGGCCGCTGGCCGGTACGCCTTTCACGGCCCCGCCCCGCCCACACCCGCAACGCCCCCGTAAGTTCCTGATTCTTGCCGGTAAAACGCCCGTAAAAGCAGGCGGAAAACGGCCCGTTGTGGTAGACTTCACCGGTTAATCGAGATTCCGGCGCGGCCGCCCCGAAAGGGCTGGCGCGACGGACTGGACCGCTCCCAGACAACGGAACCCGAATGGCAGAAACCGCCAAGGAAATCATCCAGGTCAACCTGGAAGACGAGATGCGCAAGAGTTACCTCGATTACGCGATGAGCGTGATCGTGGGCCGCGCCCTCCCGGATGCGCGCGATGGCCTCAAGCCGGTGCATCGCCGCGTGCTGTTCGCGATGAGCGAGTTGAACGCGCACAGCAACAAGCCTTACTTCAAGTCGGCCCGTATCGTCGGTGACGTCATCGGTAAGTACCACCCGCATGGCGATCAGTCGGTGTACGACACGCTGGTGCGTCTGGCACAGCCGTTCTCGCTGCGCTACATGCTGGTCGATGGCCAGGGTAACTTCGGTTCGGTCGACGGCGACTCCGCCGCGGCCATGCGATACACCGAAGCCCGCATGTCCAAGCTCACCCATGAGCTGATGGCCGACCTCGACAAGGAAACCGTCGATTTCCAGCCCAACTACGACGAAAAGGAACTGGAGCCGACGGTCATGCCGACCCGGTTCCCGAACCTGCTGGTCAACGGTTCGGCCGGTATCGCGGTGGGCATGGCGACCAACATCCCGCCGCACAACCTCACCGAGTCCATCAACGCCTGCATCGCGCTGATCGACAACCCCGAGATCGACGTCGACGGCCTGATGGAGTACATCCCGGGCCCGGACTTCCCGACCGCGGGCATCATCAACGGTACCGCCGGCATCGTCGCCGGTTACCGGACCGGGCGTGGCCGGGTGCGCATCCGCGCCAAGGCGGAGATCGAAGTGGCCGACAACGGTCGCGAATCGATCATCGTCACCGAGATCCCGTACCAGGTGAACAAGGCCCGGTTGATCGAGAAGATCGCCGAGCTGGTCAAGGAAAAGAAGCTCGAAGGCATCAGCGAACTGCGCGATGAGTCCGACAAGGACGGCATGCGCATCTTCATCGAGATCAAGCGCGGCGAGTCGGCGGAAGTTGTGTTGAACAACCTCTACCAGCAGACCCAGATGGAGTCGGTGTTCGGCATCAACATGGTGGCGCTGGTCGATGGCCGCCCGCAGCTGCTGAACCTCAAGCAGATGCTCGAAGCGTTCGTGCGCCATCGCCGCGAAGTGGTCACCCGCCGCACCGTGTACGAGCTGCGCAAGGCGCGGGCCCGTGCCCACGTGCTGGAAGGCCTGACCGTTGCGCTGGCCAACATCGACGAGATGATCGAACTGATCAAGACCTCGCCCAATCCCGGTGAAGCACGCGAGCGCATGCTGGCGCGCTTGTGGGAGCCGGGCCTGGTCGGGTCGATGCTGGGCGCTGCCGGTGCGGAAACCTCGCGTCCGGAAGACCTGCCCAAGGGCGTGGGCCTGATCACCGGCGGCTACCAGCTGACCGAGATCCAGGCCACCCAGATCCTGGAAATGCGCCTGCACCGCCTGACCGGGCTGGAGCAGGACCGCCTGACCGAAGAGTACAAGCTGCTGCTGGAAACCATCGCCGGGTTGATCCACATCCTGGAAGATCCGGACCGCCTGCTGCAGGTCATCCGCGAAGAGCTGATCAACGTGCGTACCGAGTTCGGCGACGAACGCCGCACCGAGATCCGCCACAGCGAAGAAGACCTGGACATCCTCGACCTGATCGCCCCGGAAGATGTGGTGGTCACCCTGTCGCATGCCGGTTACGTCAAGCGCCAGCCGGTCAGCGCCTACCGCGCGCAGCGTCGTGGCGGCCGTGGCCGCAGCGCGGCGTCGACCAAGGAAGAGGATTTCATCGAGCAGCTGTGGCTGGTCAACACGCATGACACGCTGTTGACCTTCACCAGCGCCGGCAAGGTGTTCTGGCTGCCGGTGCACCAGTTGCCCGAAGCCGGTTCCAATGCGCGGGGTCGCCCGATCATCAACTGGATTCCGCTGGAACCCGGTGAGCGGGTGCAGGCCGTGCTGCCGGTGCGCGAGTACGCCGAACGCCAGTTCGTGTTCTTCGCCACCCGCAACGGTACCGTCAAGAAGACCCCGCTCAGCGAGTTCGCCTTCCGCCTGGCGCGCGGCAAGATCGCGATCAACCTCGACGAAGGCGATGCGCTGGTGGGCGTCGGCCTGACCGACGGTGAGCGCGACATCCTGCTGTTCGCCTCCAACGGCAAGACCGTGCGCTTCGGTGAAGACAAGGTCCGCTCGATGGGCCGTACCGCCACCGGCGTGCGCGGCATCAAGATGGCCAAGGGCGAAGAGGTCGTGAGCCTGATCGTGGCTGAGAGCGCCGGCGGCAACGAGGACGAGAACGAGGACGACGGCAGCGTCGAAGAAACCGTGATCGAGAACGGCGATGCCGTGATCGAGGTCGGCGACGACGACACCATGCTGTACATCCTGACCGCCACCGAGAACGGCTACGGCAAGCGCACCCCGCTGCCGGATTACCCGCGCAAGGGCCGCGGCACCCAGGGCGTGATCGGCATCCAGACCACCGAGCGCAACGGCAAGCTGGTCAGCGCGGTGCTGATGGGCGCAGCCGATGAAGTGCTGCTGATCTCCGATGGCGGCACCCTGGTGCGTACCCGTGGCTCGGAAATCAGCCGCGTGGGCCGCAACACCCAGGGCGTCACCCTGATCCGTCTGTCCAAGGACGAGAAGCTGCAGGCGGTTGAACGCATGGATGCGTCGATCGGTGACGACGAACTGGTGGACGTGGTGCCGGTTGCCGGGGAGGCTGCGGCGGCCGAACCTGCCGCCACCGACGAGCAGACCCCGCAGGGCTGATCGCGCTGCAGGCAGTACCACGACGACGCCGGCCTTGTGCCGGCGTCGTCGTTTCTGCGCCTGTTCGGGGCGGCATCTTGCCTATCGTGGCGGCCCGCTGAAAGAACGCATGCACTTCACGGCGACGGTGGGATAACGGCTCCCGAACCAGCGGACATTCGCGTCCGCGATGGCAGTCCACCAGTGGCCGGACCCCGTTCGCGCCACGCCGCATGGAGACTCCGATGTCCGCCGCCCCCCGCGCCGCACGCCCCGATCCTTCGTCCACCGCCCGGCGCCCGCGCCACGCGCTGGTGACCGTGTTGTCCCTCGTCCTGATGCTGCTTGGCGTGGTGCTGGGCGGGCTGGGCGCGTGGCTGGCCAGCCTGGGCGGCTCCTGGTACTACGTGCTGGCCGGGGTTGGCCTGCTGGTGGCCGGCGTGCTGCTGTGGGGCAACCGGCGCGCCGGTGCGCTGTGGTTCGGCGCGGTGTTCGTGGGCACGTTGCTGTGGACAGGGTGGGAGTCGGGCAGCGATTACTGGCGCTGGGTGCCACGGCTGGGCCTGATCGTCGGCATCGGCCTGGTGCTGTCGCTGCTGCTGCCGACGCTGGACCGCCCGTTCTCGCGGCGGCTCTCGCGCAGCATTGCCGGCGTGCTGGCGCTGGTGTTCGTGGCCGCCTTCGCGCTGGCGTTCGTGCCGCATGGGGTCACCGCCGCCAGCGGCAGCTTCCCCGAGGCGATGACCAGCACCGGCCTGGCGCCGACCGCCGACGCACCGCTGCAGCCCGCCGACAAGCCGGGCGACGACGACTGGGCCGCGTACGGTCGCAACAACGCGGCCACGCGTTTCTCGCCGCTGCAGCAGATCACCCCGGACAACGTGACCACGCTCGAACAGGCCTGGCTGTTCCGTACCGGTGACCTGCCGCAGAAGCGCTGGGGTGCTGAAACCACGCCGCTGAAGGTGGGCGACACGCTGTACCTGTGCACCGCGCGCAACCAGCTGGTGGCGCTCAACGCTGCCGACGGCACCGAGCGTTGGCGGTTCGATCCGAAGATCAAGGACAAGTCGATTCCCTACACCGCCGCGTGCCGTGGCGTGTCGTACTACGAAGTACCGGCGACCGCGCAGCAGGCCGCCGATGCCGACGTCGCGGCCGACCTCGCCTCGGGGCTGTCGCAGGTGCCGGTGCTGACCCAGCTGCCGCGCAGTGCCTGTTCGGCCCGCATCATCGAAGGCACCCTCGATGGCCGCCTGATCGCCGTGGACGCGGCGACCGGCAAGCCGTGCGCGGGCTTCGGCAACAACGGCCAGGTCGACATCACCCTGGGCATGGGCGACAGCCCGGCCGGTTATGTGTCGATCACCTCGCCGCCGGCGATCGTGCAGGGCGTGATCGTCACCGGCCACCAGGTGCTGGACGGCCAGCGCCGCGACGCGCCGTCCGGCGTGATCCAGGCCTACGACGCCATCACCGGCAAGCTGCGCTGGGCCTGGGACATGGACCAGCCCGAACTGACCGGCCTGCCCGCGCAGGGCAAGACCTACACGCGCGGTACCCCGAACATGTGGACCACCGCCACCGGCGATGACCAGCTGGGCCTGGTGTACCTGCCGATGGGCAATTCGGCCGGCGATTACTGGAGCGGGTCGCGTACCGAGAACCAGAACAAGTACGCCACCTCGCTGGTCGCCATCGACGTCAACACCGGCAAGCCGGTCTGGCATTTCCAGGCGGTACGCAAGGATGTGTGGGACTACGACATGGGCTCGCAGGCCACGCTGGTCGATTACCCGACCGCTGCCGGCAAGGTGCCGGCGATCCTGCTGCCGACCAAGCAGGGCGACATGTACGTGCTCGACCGCCGCACCGGCCAGCTGCTCACCCCGGCCGAAGAGCGCAAGGTGCCCACCGGCGGCGTCGAACCCGGGCAGCGTTCGCCCACTCAGCTGTTCTCGCTGTACCACACGCTGCGCAAGCCCGACCTCACCGAGCGCGACATGTGGGGCACCACCCCGATCGACCAGCTGGTATGCCGCATCCAGTTCCGCAAGGCCAGCTATGAGGGCTTCTACACGCCGCCCACCGCGGACCGGCATTCCATCGAGTACCCCGGATACAACGGCGGTTCGGATTGGGGCAGCGTGTCGGTGGACCCACGTCGTGGCGTGATCGTGGCCAACTACAACGACATGCCGAACTACAACCTGCTGGTGCCGCGTGCCACCGCCGACAAGCTGGGCTGGGTGCCGCGCGAAGATGTGCGGGCCGACAAGGGCGGCGCCGAAGGGGCAGGGGACCCGCAGACCGGCACGCCGTACGCGATCGACGTCAACGCCGGCTGGCGCCTGCCGTTCACCAAGCTGCTGTGCAAGCAGCCGCCGTACGGTGGCATCCGCGCGGTGGACATGCGCACCGGCAAGACCCTGTGGGACCGCCCGTTCGGCAGCGCCCGCGGCAACGGCCCATTCGGCATCCGCTCCGGTTTGCCGATCGAGATCGGCACGCCCAACAACGGCGGCTCGGTGGTCACGGCCAGCGGCCTGATCTTCATCGCCGCGGCCACCGATGACCTGCTGCGCGCCATTGACCTGAAGACCGGCAAGGAACTGTGGCACGCCAAGCTGCCGGCCGGTGGCCAGGCCAACCCGATGATCTACGCCTTCGGTGGGCGCCAGTACGTGGTGATCATGGCCGGTGGCCACCACTTCATGGAAACCCCGGCGGGCGATTACGTGATTGCCTACGCCCTGCCGAAGCAGTGAGGGCCCCACCGGTAACGTAGAGCCGGGCTCTGCCCGGCTTCTCACAAGCCCCGTAGAGCCGGGCTCTGCCCGGCTTCTCACAAGCCCCGTAGAGCCGGGTTCTACCCGGCTTGTGCCAAGCGTGTAGGGAATCGACGGCAGCCGGGTAGAACCCGGCTCTACGGAGATAACGCGCCGCGGAAACCCCTGACAGGGCACCGCAGACTCTTCTGCTTCATCGCCTTGGAAACGGGGCGCACGATGCAGGCATGGCCAGCCCCTCTCTACAGCGTGGACGCATTTCCAGCACCGGCAACTGCTACGTGGTCACCACCGTGACGGCAGGACGCGCCCGCCTGTTCGTCGATACAGCGAATGCACAGGAGGTCATCCACTGGCTGCGCGCCTCGGATGCTCAAGGGCGTACCGAATCCGTGGCATGGATGGTGATGCCGGACCACATCCATTGGATGTTCTACCTGCGCGAAACGCCGCTGGCGATCGTGATGCGCACGTTCAAGTCACGATCGGCAAAGGCGCTCAATCAGTTGAACAAGACCCAGGGCGCGCTGTGGCAGCCGGGCTACTACGACCAGCTGCAGCGTGACGAGCGCCAACTGATGGCCGAAGCAACCTACATCCTCACCAACCCCATGCGTGCCGGACTGGCCGCCGGCATGAACGACTATCCCTTCGCCTGGTGTAGATGGCCACCCCCGTAGAGCCGGGCTCTGCCCGGCTGGCCGCAGATGTGCATGGACCGAAAGCCAGCCCCGTAGAGCCGGGCTCTGCCCGGCTGGTTGCAGATGTGCATGGACTGAAAGCCAGCCGGGTAGAACCCGGCTCTACGCGGCTGGCCGCAGATGTGCATGGTCCGAAAACCAGCCGGGTAGAACCCGGCGCTACGGTACCCGTACCATCTTCGTCAGCAGGTGCGCGACCACGCCGGCCGGGTCGGCGGTGCGGCCTACGTGCGTGCTCGACATCTGCACTACCGAGCTGCGCTTGGCGGTGAGGAAGTGGAAGCGCGCCCGGGCCGGGAGCTGTGCTATCGGGCCGGCGTCCGCGTCGCCACGGCAGATGGCCACGATGGCATCCAGCCACGGCTGCAGGGCGTCCAGGTCCAGGGACGGGGCGAATGCGTGCATCCGCGCCGGGTCTATCTCGATCGCCGCTTCCAGGTGTTTGGCACCCGGGCACGACACGATCACCCCGACGTTGATGAACTCTTCGCGTTCCACCCGCGGCACTACGCGGATCACCGCGTAGTCATACGTGTGCAGCGTGGGCACGGACGGCCTCCTGGACGAAGACGGCACGCACCTGCAGGCGGCGCTTGAGATAGTCGATATACGCCTGGCGATACTGCGCCGGGCTGTCGAAGGCGGGCTCGTCGACCAGCCAGCTGTCCGGCACCAGGCCGACGATGCGTTCGATTTCGGCATCGGGCAGCGCGGCGGCCAATGCCGCGCCCACCTCGGCGATCTGCGTGGCGAACGGCAGCAGCACATGGTCGCGGATCAGCACGAACGGCTTTTCGCAGGCTTCGCCGGCGTTGGCCCAATCGTGGTGGAAATACATCGCCGCACCGTGGTCGATCAGATACAGCCTGCGGTGCCACACCATCAGGTTGGGGTTGCGCGCGGTGCGGTCCACGTTGCTGGTCAGCGCGTCGAACCACACGATCCGCGAGGCCAGCTCGGCATCCACCGGCATGGCCGCCGGGTCGTAGTTGATCGCGCCGGGCAGGTAATCGCTGCCGAGGTTGGTGCCTTCGCTGGCGCGGATCAGGTCCTGGATCTCCGGGTCGGGCTCGGTGCGGGCGAATTCGCGGTCGAGTTCGACGAACATGATCTCCGGGATCGGCAGGCCAACACTGCGCGCCATCTCACCGGCGATCAGCTCGGCGATCAGGGCCTTGGGGCCTTGTCCGGCGCCCCGGAACTTGAGCACGACCATGCCGTCGTCGTCGGTCTCGACCACGGCGGGCAGGGAGCCGCCCTCGCGAAGGGGCGTGATGTAGCGAAGGGCGTGGAGTGTGCGCACGGAGCGTCCATTGACGAGGCTGCAGCGTCATCTTACCGTGGCCGGCAGTCCGGTACGGAACCGGGTGCAGGCTGCGGCAAAGGAAGGAAACGTGGGCAAGGGAATGGCAACTCTGGTGCTGGTCGTCCTGGGCGCGCTGGCGCTTTGGTACAGCGGCCTGCTGGATGAATTTCGCGCGGGCAGCAACCTGCAGGCACGGGAAGCGTTCTGGCGCGAGCAGGTGCAGGCCGCTGCACTCGACGGCGGCTCCCGCGCAGCGGTCGAGCGGTTTGCCGCACACCATCAGCTGACCCTGCAGTGCGACGCGGTTCCCGCCGGCTCGGACATCACCGAGTGCCTGGCCGACGATCCGCAGGCCAAGGGCGGCACCGCCACCCATCCGATGACCCTGCAGCTGTTCTTCATGTTCTACGGCGACCGCCTGCACACCTTCACCAGCACCCCGCGCTCGCTGGAATGACAGCGCCGCTGCGCCGGTCGCGTCGCTCCGCAGCTGCGGCGGCGTGCCAGTGCTTTCGGCCCATTCCGACCCGGACGCCCGGTGCTAGATTCGACGTTTGCCCGGCGACGTCCCTGCCGCCGGGTACCCACCATCACAAGGGGACCCACATGCCGATTCGTCGTACCACCCTGGCCGCGGCCGTTGCTGTCGCCACTTTCAGTCTGTTCGCTACCGCGCCGGCCTTCGCCGACTACGCCAAGCCGCCGGAGCACCTGCTCAAGGTACTCAAGGCCCCGCCGCCGCCGGCGCCCAGCCTCGACCCGAGCGGGCAGCGCCTGCTGCTGACCACCGCGCAGACCTATCCCTCGATCGAGCGGGTGGCCCAGCCGTACCTCAAGCTGGCCGGCGTGCGCCTGGAGCCGAAGAACCGCAGCCGCCATGACACCCAGGGCGGCTATGGCATCCCAGCCTGTGTGGCCGACTTCACCCTGGTCGACGTGGGTACCGCCAAGCACACCAAGGTCGCGTTGCCGCAGGGCTGCGCGGGTGCAGCGCAGTGGTCTGCCGATGGCCAGCGGTTTGCGTTCCAGAACGCGGTGGATACCTCGGTGCAGCTGTGGGTGGGCGATGCAGTGACCGGCCAGGTCAAGCAGGTGCCGGATGTGCAGCTCAATCCGATCTTCGGCTACACCCTGCAGTGGCTGGGCGGCGGGCAGCAGCTGCTGGTCAAGCGGGTGCCGGCCAACCAGGGCCCGGCACCGACCAGCGGCAACGGACCCGGCGGCCCCGACGTGCAGGAATCGCTCGGCAGCAGCGGCGAGAGCAGCACCTATGAAGCGCGCGATACGCTCACCAGCGCGCACGATGAAAAACTGTTTGCCTACTACGGGCTGTCGCAGCTGGCGGTGGTCGACGTGGCCGCCGGCCAGGTGCGCAATGTCGGCACCCCGGCGCTGTACAACGAAGTCAACGCGGCACCCGATGGCGTGCATGTGCTGACCGAGACCCTGAAGGCGCCGTTCTCCCACGCCGTGACCTACCAGCGCTTCGCCAACGACGTGGCCGTGCTCGACCTGACCACGGGCCGCGCGGCCGCGATCGCCAGCCTGCCGCTGGCCGACCGCGTACCGGTGCACGGCGTGCCCGAAGGCCCGCGTGACTTTGACTGGCGCGCCACCGACCCGGCCACGCTGGTCTACGCCGAGGCGTTGGACAAGGGCGACTGGAAGGTGACGGTGCCGCACCGCGACCGCGTGCTCGCGCTGAAGGCACCGTTCAACGGCAAACCGAAGGAAATCGCCCGCACCGCGCAGCGCTTCGAAGGCATCGCATGGAGCGCCGATCCGGCGGTGTCGTTCCTGTTCGAGAACGACGAGAACCGCCATTGGCGGCAGACCCGCATCGTCGATGTGGACCAGCCGAAGAAGGAAGGTCGCCTGCTGTGGGATCTGTCCAGCGACGAGCAGTACGCCGACCCGGGCAACCTGGTGTTCACGCGCCTGCCCAACGGCGCGTCGGTGGTACGCCAGGACGGCGCGTTCGTGTTCCTGCGCGGGCAGGGCGCCTCGCCGCAGGGCGACCGGCCGTTCCTGGACCGCCTGGACCTGGGCTCGCTGAAGACCGAGCGCCTGTTCCGCAGCGGCGCCGACGCGTATGAGCAGATCCTCGGCCTGACCGCCACGCCCGGCCGCTACCTCACCTGGCACCAGTCGGTGATGGACCCGCCGAACGCGTTCGTGCGCCAGCAGGGCGAGCGCAACGCCGCGGCGAAGGACGGCGAAGCGCAGTACGCCTCCACCGCCACCGCGCTGACCCGACTCACCGACCCGACCCCGGAAGTGCGCCAGATCCAGAAGCGGTTGGTGACCTACAAGCGTGCCGATGGCGTGGATCTGTCGTTCACCCTGTACACGCCGCCGGGCTACAAGGAAGGCCAGCGCGTGCCGGCAATCCTGTATGCGTACCCGGCCGACTTCGCCAGCGCCGCGCAGGCCGGGCAGGTGTCCGGTTCGCAGCAGACCTTCACCCGGTTGGCGCCGTACCGTCTGATGCTGCTGGCCGGCTACGCGATCATCGACAACGCCTCGTTCCCGATCGTGGGCGACCCGAAAAACGCCTACGACACCTACCTGGAACAGCTGGAAGCCGATGCCAAGGCCGCGGTGGACAAGGCCGTGGACCTGGGCGTGGTGGACCGCAACCGGATCGGCGTGACCGGGCACAGCCATGGCGGCCTGATGACCGCCAACCTGATCGCGCACACCACCCTGTTCAAGGCCGGCGTGGCCACCAGCGGGTCGTACAACAAGACCTTCACCCCGTTCGGTTTCCAGAACGAGCGGCGCTCGGTGTGGCAGGCGCAGGACGTGTACCTGAAGGCGTCGCCGTTCTTCTATGCCGACAAGATCAAGCTGCCGTTGCTGCTGGTCCACGGTGAGGACGATGCCAACCCGGGTACCGAACCGTTCCAGTCGCGCAAGCTCTACCAAGCCATCCGCGGCAACGGCGGCACCACGCGTCTGGTGATGCTGCCCAATGAGCCGCACTGGTACACCGCATTGGAGTCCAACGAGCAGCTGGTGTACGAAATGCTCACCTGGTTCGACACCTACGTGAAGAACGCCCGGTAACGTCGACCGTTGCTCGACGGCTGTTGTTGTCCGTCGACTGTTCTTGCTCCACCTCGATCGGCCGCCCTTCAAAAGGGCGGCCGATCGTGTTTGCAGCGCATGCCGGGAACGCACCAACGCATGCGTTATCCTGCGCCGCAATGAATGCTTTCCTGATATCCCTGCTGCTGGCCGTCGCGCCCGCCACTGACCCGGCCGCCGAATCTGCGCCCCCGCTGCCTGCCCCGTTGGCGTCGCTCGGCCTCCACACCGGCATGGATTACGCACCGGTACGCAGCGCGCTGCTGCAGCACGGCTGGACCGCCGAACCCCACGATTACGATGGCGCGCCGCCCATCGCCAGGTACCCCGAGGTCGACTGCGGCCAAGGGTGGCAGGCGGTGTGCTCGGTGGGGTATCGCAAGGGCGACAACGTGGTCTACCTGGCCATGGACCCGGCGGCCGACGGCCACCTGCGGCTGTTGGGGGCCGAGTGAGCTGAGCGCGCAGGCGCGCGCTGCAGATCTGGACGCGGCCGCTACCGGCAGGCAGAGTGCGCGGGTGACGCGGTGCATGGCCGCACCCGTGGAGAAGCCTGATGCAGACCGGACGAGCAGCACGGTGCGGTGAGCGTGTGCGCGGCGTGCTGGCCCTATGCCTGCTGGTGATGCTGCCTGCGCTGGCACATGCGCAGGCACCCGCCGCCACGCACGCCGCCTCCACCGCCCCCGAGCGCCCGCGCACCTGCCTGGTGCTCGGCGGTGGCGGTGCGCGCGGCGCGGCCCACATCGGCGTACTCAAGGTACTGGAACGCGAGCGCGTGCCGATCGACTGCATCGTTGGCACCTCGATGGGCGCGGTGGTGGGCGGCCTGTATGCCTCCGGCTACAGCGCCGACGAGATCGAAGCGGTGCTCGACCGCATCGACTGGGCCGAAGTGCTCCACGACAAGCCGCCGCGCAACGAGCGCAGCATGCGCCGCAAGGAGGACGACCTGCGCCTGCTGGGGGGGCCTGGAAGTGGGCCTGAGCGACGGCAGGATCGCGTTTCCGCAAGGGCTGATCCAGGGCCAGAAGCTGGAGATGCTGCTGCGCCGCCTGCTGTTGCCGACCTGGCAGGTGCATGATTTCGACCAGCTGCCGATTCCGTTCCGGGCGATTGCCACCGACATTGTCAGTGGCGAGAAGGTGGTGTTCGCGCAGGGCGACCTGGCGCTGGCCATCCGCGCCAGCATGTCGGTGCCGGGCGTGTTCGCGCCGGTGCGCTACCAGGGGCGCCTGCTGGTGGATGGCGGCGTGGTCGACAACGTGCCCATCGACGAGGCGCGCCGGCTGGGGGCCCAGCGCCTGATCGTGTCGCGCGTGGGGACACCGTTGATGACCGAGGCCCAGTTGGATTCGCCGCTGGCGATCAGCCACCAGATGGCCAGCGTGCTGATGCAGCGCGAAGTGCTGGCGCAGCTGGCCACGATGGGGCCGCAGGATCTGCTGGTGACCCCGCCGTTGGGCGACATGGGCAGCCAGGAGTTCAATCGCTCGCCGCAGGCGGTGGGCATCGGCGAACAGGCGGCACAGGCCAGCGTGGCAGAGGTACGTCGCTTCCAGGTGGATGCTGGCCAGTACGCCGCGTTCCAGCGCCGGCACCGGCCGCCGGATTACCAGGCACCGCTGGTGTCCTTCGTCGAGGTACAGCACGACGGTACGCGCACCGCGCGCTACCTCGAGCAGCGCCTGCAGCCGCAGGTGGGCCAGCCGCTGGCACCGGAGAAAGTGGAGCAGCAGGTGGCCACGGCCTACGGCGAGGGCCGCTACGAGCAGGTGCAGTGGCGGCTGGACGAGCGGGACGGGCGCCAGGGCGTGGTGCTGGCGCCGCAGGACAAGCGCTGGGGCCCGGACTTCCTGCACTTCGCGCTGCGCCTGTCCGATGATTTCGACGGCAGCAGCAACTACCAGCTGATCAGCGAGCTGACCCGCACCGGGCTGAGCGACCAGGGCGCCGAGCTGAAGCTGCGTATCGGGCTGGGCGAAGTGGAGGAGGCGTTCGCCGAGTACTACCGTCCGTTCGGCCGCAGCGGCCGGCATGCGCTGTCGACCTATGCCAAGTACCGCGCCACCGACCTGGACCTGGCCTTGATGGGCGGCGGCGCGCTGGCCGAATTCCGTTACAGCCAGTGGCTGGGCGGGCTGCGCTGGGCGTACTCGCCACACCCGGACTGGGAGGTCGCCGCGTTCCTCGAACGTGGCCAGGAGCGGCTGCGGCTGGATGTGGGCAACCCGAGCGAACTGGGCAACTACCGGGCCGACATGGGCAGCATCGGCTGGCAGCTGCGCCATGATTCGATCGACAGCTCGGCCTTCCCCAGCCGTGGCCAGCGCCTGTCGCTGACCCGCCAGCACTACCTGGACAGCCTGGGCACCGACGATTCCGCCGCGGTGACCCGGCTGCAATGGGATGGTGCGTGGTCGCAGGGCAGCAACCGCTGGCTGGGCGGTGTGCGCGCCTCGTCCGCGCACGGGGGCGACGATGTCCTGGCCACGTACGGCTTCCTGGGCGGCCTGGGCAATCTCTCCGGCTATCCGGAGGAAGCGATCTTCGCGCCACAGACCGCCCTGGCGCGGGTGGTGTACTACCGCCGCGTCGCGCATGCCGATTCGCTGCTGACCATTCCGCTGTACGTGGGCGGCAGCCTGGAATGGGGCGGCTTCTGGCGCAGCCGCAGCCAGGTCGACATCGACGGCATGCAGAGCGCCGGCAGCCTCTTCGTTGGCGCCGACACCTTCCTGGGCCCTGTGTTCCTGGGCTATGGCCGTGCCCAGGGCGGGCACGATTCGTTCTACCTCACCTTCGGCTCATTGCTGCGTACGCTGGACGGCTTCTGAGCGGCCCCGCCGCCGGGTTTCAGCCCAGCGGCAGTGGCTCGTAGGCGCGGGCGACGCGGTCGTGCAGGGCGCGTACGGCTTCGGCCCTGGGATCCACATTTCGTTCGTCGCCAAAGGCGCGCAGGAAGCGGCACGCCGCATGGCCCTGGGCCTTGCGCTCGTAATCAGCGATCCACTGCAGGCGAGCGGGCAGGAAGGCCTGCTCGGCCGACCACGCCGCCACCGGTGGGCGGATGCGCCGGCGCAAGCCAATGCGCCAGGGCTTGGGCGTGAGCCGCGCGCGGAAGCAATGCTGCACCCGGCACATCCGTGCATACAGCGCGTCGGTCTGCAGGGCATCGAACAGGCGCTGTACGACCGGGTCCTGCGCGGAGAAGGTAGCGTGCATCGCCAGCACGCGCATGCCGGCCGGGGTGCGGTAGGCGCGCAGGTGCCACTCCGGGTGCTGCCGGGTGAACTGCTCGACCCGGGCCAGCGCGCCTGCTTCCAGCTGCTCGTCGCGGTGGCGGGCGCGCTTGACCACGAGCACCACCGCGTTCACCGCGACCAGCACCGCACTTGCCAGCGCCACGCCGGCCACCCAGTTCCACACGTTGCCCGCGGCGATGGCCACCACGACCCACAGCGCGCATGCCAGCAGGGTGGGCATGACGCAGCCGGCCGGCGCAGGGCGATGGTCGATGTCGGCAAACAGCACGTCCGGGGTGTTCAGGCAGAGCGCGCCGTAGCTGTTGCGCGTTATCACGATATCGCCATGGCGTTCGACGATCTGCTCACGGATCGGCACGCCCTCCACGCCGTAGTTGGTGCGGCGTTCGCTGCGCGGCAGGGATTGGCCGGCGGCGATGGCATGCAGTGCTTCCTGTGCACGCGCGTCGGCATGCGCCTGCGCGGCCGCCACGCTGTCATCGGACCAGCCGAATCGGCGCACGATCAGCTGCTTGCGGTTGTGTCGGACTTCGCGTCGGGCTTCTGCCCAGTACTCGGGAACGATCATGGACATCCTTGTGCGATGAATCGGGGGCGCAGGGGAGTCTGCCATGTTGTGCACCTGCACGGCAGCACCCGGGACGCGCAGGGGATGAAGTGCCGTTATGATCGCCCCTTCACCGCATAAGGGACTGCGCGGATGCCCGAGGCAAACGACGCCAACGTGGTTGTATTCGATTTCGATCTGACCCTGACCCGCTGGGAAACGGCGCGCCGCTTCTTCAAGGGCCTGCTGCGGCGCCAGCCAGGGCGGCTGGGCGTGCTGCTGGTCCTGCTGCCACTGCTGGCGCCGTTGCTGCTGATCCCCCGCACGCGCCGCCTGCCTACGCGGTGTGCGGTGTGGCTGGCAACCTTCGGGCACAGTCGCGAGGCAATGCATGCGCTGGCACAGGCGCATGCCGATGCGGTCTTCGCCGCGGGGGAGGCGCTGTTCATCGCCCCGGCGGTTGCACGCCTGCGCGAGCACCTGGCGCAGGGTGACCGGGTGGTCATCGCCACCGGCTGCTGGGAGCCGCTGGCCCGCGCGCTGCTGGCCCATGGCGGGTTGGGCGACGTGCCCCTGGTGGCCTCCACGCTGCGCCCGTGGCGGGGCGGGTGGGTCAGCGACCAGCACTGCCTGGGCGCGAACAAGATCCCCATGCTGGCCGCGCGTGGCTTCGCACCGCCGTGGGCAATGGCCTATACCGACCACCACGCCGACCTGCCGCTGCTGCGCCATAGCGCGCAGTGGTGCCTGGTCAGCCCCACGGCCGATTGCCTGCAGCGGATCGAAACAGCACTGGCAACCCGGGCGCAGGTGCTGGCCTGGCGGCAGTGAACCGCGCCCCGTCACCTGCCGTGCTTGCGTGGCCGGCCATCGCCAGCCGATGATGGAGGCGGGGAAAGGACGACCCACACCGACCATGTTGGCGGTGCTGCGGCGCCCGAGGACGGCGAAGTGGGCAAGGTGCGTGTCATTACCCGCGACAACGGGGCAGGGCTGAGTCGCGATCTCGCCATCGTGGCCGACGTGCTGCGTGCGCACCACGAGGTGTCTGCAGTAGGGCTGGGGAGCCATCGGCTCGGCGCCCGGTTGCGGCACTGGTGGGCGCGCGCGCGTTGCCGCCTGCGCGGCCGCTACGATGCGCAGCTGTCGCTGGAGCGGGTCTACGCCCCCACCCTGGACTGCGCGGGGCGCAATCTGCTGATCCCCAATCCCGAATGGTTCAAGCCCGAATGGGTGGCGCTGCTGCCGCGGTTCGAGCAGGTACTGTGCAAGACCCGGCACGCCGAGCCGTTGTTCGCGCAGCTGGGCTGTTCGACGCTCTACACCGGCTTTACCTGCGCCGACCGGTTCGATCCCGGCGTGCCCCGGCAGGCCGCGTTCTTCCACCTGGCCGGGCGCAGCACCGCCAAAGGCACCGACGTCGTGATCGATGCCTGGCGGCGTCATCCCGAATGGCCGTGCCTGACCGTGGTGCAGCGCAAGCGACATGCCCGCCCGGAACGGGCCGCGCCCAACATCGTGATGCTGGCCGGCTACCTCGACGATGCGGGGTTGCAGCGTTTGCAGAACGCGCACCGGTTCCACATCTGTCCTTCCGAGGTCGAGGGCTTCGGGCATTCCATCGCCGAGGCAATGAGCGTAGGTGCCGTGGTGCTGACCACCGACGCGGCGCCCATGAACGAGCTGGTCGATCCTGCCTGCGGGTTGCTGCTGGCGTGCACCCCGGGCGCGCAGATGGGGTTGGGCCGGCGCTACCACGTGTCGGTCGATGCGATCGAAGCGGGCGTTGCCCGGGCCCTGCGCCTGTCGCCCACCGAGTGCGTGCAGCTGGGGCAGCGGGCACGCACACGCTTCCTGCAACGCGATACGGCGTTCCGCGAACGCCTTGCCGCAGTAATGTGCAGCGGGCCTGCATCCGTGCGGGCGCAGGACGCAGATCACCAGCATGCGTGAGGCGGGCAGGGCGGGCCTGCACGCCGCCACGGCGGATGCGCAGGCCATCATTGATGGGGAGGCCCCGGACGCCGCCGCACCTCGACGTTGGGTAATGCTGGCATCGGAGCCGTATGCGCCGGCCATCCTGCGCCCACTTGCCGCACAGGCGCAGGCACGTGGCCACCGCGTGGCCTGGCTGGCACCCGACGCGGTTGCCGCCGGGCTGCGCGCGGACGAGTCGCGTCTGTGCAGCGCACGCGCGCTGTGGCGGTTCCGGCCGGATGCCGTGTTCGCCACGGTCAACCGCATTCCGCCGTTTCTTCCCGGCCTGCAGGTGCAGCTGTTCCACGGGTTGAACCTGCACAAGCGGGATCCGCGCCAAGGCCAGTTCCGCATGCTCGGGCTGTTCGACCTGTATTGCGCGCACGGCCCGGCCACGACCGGGCCGCTGCAGGCATTGGCGGGGCAACGGCGCGATTTCAGCGTGGTCCAGACCGGCTGGCCGAAGCTGGATACCCTGTTTGCCGGGCCCTGCGCCCACGCGCACGCCCTGCGCGCGGCCGCCGCCGGCCGGCCCACGGTGATGTTTGCCTCTACCTTCAATGCACCCCTGAGCCAGGCGCGTGACTGCCTGCCGGTACTGGAGGCGCTGATCGCGCGCGGGGATCGCTACTGGCTGCTGACGCTGCATCCCTTGGCTCCCGCCGAGCTGCGCCAGCGTTACCAGGCGTTCGCCGGCCCGCATGCCTGCTTCCTGGATTCGGCGCACCTGGCCGCGATGCTGCACGCCGCGGACGTGCTGGTCTGCGATACCTCGTCGGTGGTGGAAGAGTTCGTGCTGCTCGACAAGCCCGTGGTCACCGTTTGCCATCGCCAGCCGCAGCCCTGCATGCAGGATGTGCGCACGCCGGCGGCGATCGATGTGGCGATCATGCAGGCCTTGGCTGCGCCACGCGCGCTGGCCGATGCACGTCGGGCCTACGCGGCCAGCATCCACCCGCAGACCGATGGGCGTGCCGCCGAGCGCGTGCTCGACGCGGTCGAGCAACGCCTGCGCAGCGGCTCGCCGGGGCTGCGCCGCCGCAGCCGGCGCGTGTTCCGGCGGCTGTGGCGCTCGTGGCGATTGTGGCGGTCATTGCTGCCCGGCAAGCGTGCGCGGGGTGCATGCTAGGCTGACCGGGTCACCCAGGGAGACTGCCCGATGCCTTCGTTGCTGCACGCCGCGCTGCCGTTGGCGCTGGTTGCGCTGTTGTTGCCCGCCGCACAGGCAAGCGAAGCGATCAATCCGCTGCTGGTGCAGCCTGCCGATACGCTCGAACCTCATCAGATCGCCGAACTGCAGCAGCGCCTGCGCGATTGGCCGCAGCTGCAGCGTTACCGGGATGAAAATGCCGCAGTGGCCGCCCCGGTACCCGGTACGCCGCGGGTCGTGTTGTTCGGCGATTCCATCACCGAAGGCTGGGGTCCCACCGGCAGTGACAGCTTCTTCCCCGGCAAGGGCTATCTCAACCGGGGCATCAGTGGGCAGACCACCGCGCAGATGCTGCTGCGTTTCCGCCAGGATGTGATCGCGCTGCAGCCGGCGGTGGTGGTGATTCTGGCCGGTACCAACGACATTGCCGGCAACACCGGGGCGGCCACCCAGGCGATGATCGAAGACAACCTGCATTCGATGGTGGAACTGGCCCAGGCGCACCGCATCGCGGTGGTGCTGAGCTCGGTACTGCCGGTCAGCGACTACCCATGGCAGCGCGGCGTGCAGCCGGCGCCCAAGGTGCGCGCGTTGAATGCGGCGCTGAAGCGTTACGCCAGCGCGCACGACGTGGTGTATCTGGATTACCACACGCCATTGGCCAACCGCGACGGTGGCCTGGACAAGGCGCTGGCCGCTGACGGCGTGCACCCCACGGCCGCCGGCTACGCGCGGATGGCGCCGCTGGCCGAGGCGGCGATCGAACAGGCGCTGTCGCGACCGCGCTGAGCGGTGCGCTCAGGCGTCGTCCTGCTTGAGCGCGGCGTCTGCCGCCAGCAGCGCGTCGGCGGCCTTGCTCAGGGGCGGCGAGGGTACGTCGTCGGCGCCGATGGACTGCATCATCCGCGGCATGTCCACGAAGCGGCGCTGGCGGCGGTCGTAGATGCCGGTGACCAGCAGGGCACGGGTGGCGATCTTCTCTTCGCCCAGCAGCACGCGCTGCTCCATGATCACCCGCGTGCCGACCCACCCCACCAGCCGCGTTTCCAGCGTGAAGCGCTGGAAGGGTTTCAGTTCACGACGGAACTGGATGGTGCCGGCGCCAACGATCGGGGCCCATTTTTCACGCAGGGCCACCCGGCCAAGGCCCATCCGCAGGATCAGGTCCAGGCGGCCCAGATCGAAGATGTTCCAGTAGCGCCCGTTGGTCATGTGCAGGTTGCTGTCCAGGTCATTGGGCAGCACCCGGAACGGCAGCCGTGACACCCCGAACGGGGCGGCCAGCCGAGGCCGGAAGAAGCTGCACAGCAGCAGGTACAGCAGGCGGAACCAGAGATTCATGCGGAATATGACGACTGTTATAGTCCGGATACGCTAATGTATGACGACTGTCTTAGCAAGGAATCGCGCCATGTCGCCTCGCCCTACCGATGCACCGCAGCGCGTGATCGCGGCTGCGGCGGAGATGTTGGCGCGGGTGGGCCTCAATGCCACCAGCATCCGCGAGGTGACCAAGGCCGCCGATGCGCCGTTGGGCTCCACGTATCACCATTTCCCGGGCGGCAAGCAAGAGTTGTTGGCGCGGGCCACCACCCTGGCCGGCGACAAGGTGGATGCCCTGCTCGCCGAACTTTTGCGGGACGGCGCGGAGCCGGGCCTGCAGCAGTTTCTGCAGATGTGGCGCGCACGCCTGTTGCGCACGCAGTTCGCTGCCGGCTGCCCGGTGCTGGCAGCGGCGGTGGAAGAACCGGTGGATGCGGTGGCCAGCCAGGCACGCGGTGCAGCGGCGGCGGTGTTCGCGCAGTGGGAACACCGGTTGGGCAGCGCGCTGGTTGCCGCCGGCCATGCGCCGGCACAGGCTGCGGCGCAGGCCACGTTGATCATCGCCAGCGTGGAAGGTGCCGTGGCGATGTGCCGGGCGATGCAGGACATCGCACCGTTCGACCGGGTGGCAGCGCAGCTGCAGGCGCTGGTGGCGTTGCCGGCGCGTGGCGCGAAACTCAGCCCCCGGCCGGTGCGTGCGCGAGGAAAAAGCGCTCCAGCTCGCTGAGGAACGCGTCGGGCGATTCCACGTTCATCAGGTGGCCGCCGCGCAGCATGCTCAGGCGGGCGCCCGGGATACCGGCCAGCAACACCTGCGCATCTTCCGGCGTGGCCAGCCGATCCTCATCGCCGGCGATCACCAGCGTGGGTACGTGGATGTGCGGCAGCCGGGGGCGGCCATCGAACCCGATCATGGCGTCGAGCAGGCGCTGCCAGTCTTCGGCGGTCTGTTCGTCGGGCGCGTCGTCGGGATAGTCCAGCCACGGCGCGGCGCGCGGATCGGACAGGAAGCCCACCGAGAACAGCCAGGGCAGGACCAGATCGAAGATCTGTTTGGGGGTGGCGCCCGCGCGGTAGACCGCGCCCACGGCCTGCAGGAACAGGCGCGATTGGGTATTGGGGGTGGCGAAGGTGGCCGCCAGCACCAGGCTGTGCACGCGCGTCGGCGCGGCGCTGACCAGCGCCTGGGCGACCACGCCGCCCATCGAGAAGCCGACCACGTGCACGCGGTCGATACCGGCGTGGTCAAGCATGGCCAGCAGGTCCTGGGCCAGCGCATCAGCGGAGAACGGGCTGTGCGTGCCCGGGGTCAGGCCGGAGCCGCGCAGGTCCACCGCCAGCACCCGATGGCGCGCGGCAAGCGCCGCTTGTTCGGCGCTCCAGAACCCGGCGTCGCCGCCCAGGCCGTGGATCAGCAGTACCGGTGGTGCGGCGCGATCGTGGCCGGCGTCGATCCAGTGCAGCGCGCCGCGTGTGGTGTTCAGTAGAGGCATGGGACGGGGTTGGCAGGGGTACGCAGGCGCCCAGCATGCCTGAGGGTCACGGGGTTTGCCGCCCGCATCCAACGGCACGGGCTCATGGCTGTTGCAGATCGTCCAGGGCGATACCGTCGGCCGCCGCGCGCATCTGCGGCTCGGGCACCGGGCCTTGCCGGGTCAGGTCGACCAGCCCCTGGTTGAGGTCCACGTAGGGCTGCATGCGGGCCTGGTAGCGGGCGAACGCCTGCCCGGGCGCGTGCGGGCTGCGCGACAGTTCGCGTGCCAGCACGTAGGCGCCTACCAAGGCCAGGCTGGTGCCCTGGCCGGAGAAGGGCGACGCACAGTGCGCGGCATCGCCCACCAGCACCACGCGCCCGGTATGCCACACGGGAAGTTTCACCTGGACCAGTTCCCCGAAGTAGAACGCGTCGGCGTGCGGGATCGCCTCGACCAGCGGTCGCCAGCGTCCGCCCAGTCCCGCCAGCTTGCTGCGTGCCAGTGCCTTCTGCGCGGTGACGTCGTGGCGCAGGGCGTGGTCCACCTCGGCGCCGAACCCGGCCCCGATGCGCAGTTCGCGTCCGCTGGCATCGGGGTAGACCACCACGCCCAGGTCGGCATCGCGGTACATCCATTCGCGGTCGGTAAGCGCCAGGTGGTTGGGGGCGCTGTAGAACGCCAGCGCACCTCCCAACGGATGCAGGCAGGTCGGCGCCGCGGCGAAGGCCTGCTGGCGCAGCGCGGAGTAGACCCCGTCGGCTCCCACCACCAGGTCGACGCGGCGCGATGGCCGGCCGGCAAGCGCGACCATCACCCCGCTGGGGGTGTCGTCGATGCCGGTGATGCGTTCGTCGAACAGTGTGCTGGATGGGGTGCCCGCGGCGTCGGACAGGATCCGGCACAGCGTGTCGCGGAAGATCTCGATATCCGGGCTGTCCAGGCGACCTGCGCTGAAGGTGCGGGTATCGTCGTGGCCCACCGCATTGCCATCGCGGTCGAGCAGGGTCATCCCGCGCAGGCGCGTGCGCTGGGCCTGCAGCGCTGCGTGCAGCCCCATGGCCTTGACGACCTCCAGCGCCGCACCCCGGATGTCCACGGCATGGCCACCGCCGCGCAGCGCCGGGGCCGTTTCGACCACCGTGACGTCGAAGCCGAAATAGCGCAGCCACCAGGCGGTGGCGAGGCCGGCGACACCGGCGCCGGAAACAAGGGCGGTGGGTTGCGGCTGCATCGGCAGGCTGGGCGTGGGAGCGGTGCACACATGGTCAGGCGCGGATCGCATGCCCGTCTTGACCTGGGTCAAGCGCGCGACCGATCAACGCGCCGGCAGCGTCGCCAGCAGGTCGGACAAGCCCAGCCAGCCGATCTGCACGCCGATGCACAGGATCACGAACGCCAGCAGGCGTACCACCACCTGGGTGCCGGTGCGTCCGAGCAGCGACTGCAGGCGGCACGCGTAGCGCATGCACAGGTAAATGAGCACGCACAGTGCGAGCAGCGCGCTGGCAGCGGCGGCCAGGTGCACGGCGGCCGGCCCCTCGACCGGCGACGTGGTGCCCACCGCGATGGCCACCGCGATCGACCCCGGCCCCACCGTGAGCGGCAGCGTGAACGGATAGAACAACTGCGACGTCACCGATGCGTCCACGTCGTCGCGGGCCTCTTCCTGCGCCGCGCCGGCCAGTGAGCCGTGCTCGCTCTGCGCCGGTGCCTGCAGCAGGCGCCACCCGGTGGCGGCGATGACCAGCCCGCCGGCCAGCCGCAGCACCGGGATGGAGATGCCGAAGAAGGACAGCACGTAGGCGCCGATCCCGATCGAGGCCGCCAGCAGCACCAGGCTGTTGAGCGCCACCGCGCGCGCCACCCGGCTGCGCTGGGCGGGGCTGGCGTCGGGCAGGATGCCCAGCACCATCAGCGCCGCGCCCGGTGGATTGATCACCGGCAGCAGGCTGGTGAAGATCACCAGGAACGCATGGCTGAAGTCATTCCACATGGCAGGCCGCAGGGGCGCCCGGGTGCGGGGGGCAGGGAGGCCCACGATGCGGCCGGCGCCGTGAAGGGCGCTTGATCCCGGTCAAGCCGGGGCACGCTCGCCCGCGGCATGCGCGTTCACTTGACCTAGGTCATGTGTGGGCCCCGTTGCCATGGCTACCGTTGGCGTGCGCTGCGGCCGCTTCCGGTCCGCACCGTCAGCCGCGAGACCGCCATGCGCTCCACCGCTTCCAGCGCGCCCACGGCCGACAAGCCGCCTGCGCGCGCCGCCCATCTGGACGAGGACATCTGCGTCCATATCTTCACCACGTCGGCGGCGATGCTGGGCGTGTGCATGACCGTGGTGGGCGTGCTGCACGTGGTGACCGTGCTGCGCAACGTGGACACGTTGGGCGACGACCTGCTCAGCGTCAATTCGCTGGTCTACCTGGGCGCCTGCCTCAGCGCCTACTGGGCGCTGCGTACGCGGCGGCGCAAGCGCAACCAGTTCCTGGAAGGGCTGGCCGACTGGCTGTTCCTGATCGGCCTGGTGATCAGCGCGATCGCCACCGGCTTCATCACCTGGGCCATTGCCGGCACCTGACCCCGCGCGCCACCTCCCCAGCCCCCTCTGTGCCCCAGGAGCCCCCATGGATCGTCACCGCCCTGTCCCGATCAATGCCGCCATCCACCGGCGCGGCAGGCTGCATGACATCTACGCAGCAGTGCTGGTTGGCGTGTTGGCCTGGACGGGCGCCAGCGTGGCGCAGGCCCCGGCCGACAACAGCGCCCCGGGCGCGCCGCTGCAGTCGCCGGTGGAGATCCGCTACGGCGCCGACGGCATCAGCAAGGGCACCCTGCGCCCGGCAATGTCGGCCGTGTCGGTGGGTGGGCAGCCGTACCGCGCGCTGGTATTCAACGGCGACTACGACGCGCCGCTGATCCGCACCCGCCCCGGTGGAACCGTGGCGATCACGCTGGACAACCAGATGGACGAGAAGACCAACCTGCATTTCCACGGCATGACCGTTACCCCGTTGGATTCGGGCGACAGCATCTTCCGCGAGGTAGGCCCGCACGAAAAGGGGCTGTACCGCTTCAAGCTGCCACCCGACCACAGCCCGGGCGCGTACTGGTACCACAGCCATTTCCACGGTGGCGCGCAGCGCCAGGTGGAATCGGGCATCGCCGGTCCGATCCTGGTGGACGGCATCCTCGATCCGTTCCCGGAGTTGAAGGGCATCCGGGAGCGCGTGCTGGTCCTGCGCAATTTCCAGAAGACCTTCACCGGCAAGCTGGCCAGCGAAATCGTCACCAGTGCGCCGTCGATCCGCACGGTCAACGGCCAGGCCGATCCGGTGATCGACATCCGGCCCGGCGAAACCCAGCTCTGGCACCTGATGAACATTTCGGCCAACCAGTACTTCCGCATCCGCATCACCGGACAGAACGTGCAGATCCTGTCGCGCGACGGCAACACGGTGACCAAGCCGGTGATGGCCTACGAACTGCTGATCGGGCCGTCCGCGCGTTTCAGCATTCTCGTGGTCGGCGCGGCGGCGGGCGATCACGCGGTCGAGCTGGCCGCCGGCAATACCGGTGCGGCCGGCGACCAGTACAGGGGCGCACGCATTGCCACGATGCGGGTGGCCGGCGCGCCGGTCGCCACCCGCCGCATCACCAGCCCGTATCCGGTGAGCGAAGACCTGGCCAGGGTCAGGGTCGCCCACGTGCGCCAGTTCGCCTTCCAGGATTCGGCTACCGATGGCGACGCGTTCCTGATCAATGGCGAGCGCTTCGATCCGCGCCGGGTCAACACCACGGTCACGCTGGGCGACGTCGAAGAATGGCGCCTGTACAACCCCTCCCAGGAGCTGCACCAGTTCCATATCCACCAGACCGATTTTCAGGTGGTGGCGATCAACGACAAGCCCGTTCCGTTCAGTGGCTACCGCGATACGGTGTTCATTCCGGCGCGGGGCTCGATCACGCTGCGCATCCCGTTCCGTGACCCGGTGATGCTGGGCAAGTTCGTCTATCACTGCCACATCCTCGAACACGAGGACGGCGGCATGATGCAGGTGGTGCAGGTGGTGCGCCCGGAAGACTATGCCCAGGCGGTCAAGCTGGCCCCGCTGGGCGGCATCTATGGCGACAACCAGACCTGCGCCTACCTGCGCAACAGCGGGCATGCGTTCACGCTGCCGGCCAACGTGCAGCTGCCTGCGGAGGGCCCGTGATGCGCATGTCCCACAGACCCGGCCTGGCGCTGGGCGTGGCCGCCGGGCTTGGCTTGCTGTCCAGCCCTGCCCATGCCGACAAGGGGTACTACCCCAACGTCGGCATGGATTACAGCGCGGTCATGCAGTACGACTTCAGCCGCAGCGAGGGCGACGGCGCCAGCGCGCCGCGCAACACCACCGACTTCTACCCCGACATCCAGAGCAGCGTCTACGTGCGCTTCAGCCCCAACGACCAGGTGCGGCTGTCCACCGAGTTCAACCCGGTCAACCCGCCGGGCAACGGCGAAAAGCGCACGTTCGGTGACCTTGGGCTGGTGGTCAACGAGCTGAACTACTACAAGCTCACCCAACATACCCAGTTGCAGGTGGGCAAGCTGCAGGTGCCGTTCGGGCGCGCGATGGACGCCGCACCAGGGCTGTATACCAACGATTTCGTCGCGACCTACGACCTGGGCGGCGTGCTCGGTGCGACCTATGCCTACCGCTGGTTCGGGCAGAAGATGGGCATGGTGCAGGGCGGTGTGAACCTCTACACCGCCGACACCACCGAGCTCAGCCGGCCATTCCTGCGCGGCGGTGCGCGTGTGCAGCGTTCCGATGGTGGGCCAGCCAACACCGGGCGGCTCGACTCCTATGCGGTCACCGTCAACTGGGATTCCATTCCCGCCGTGCCGTTCCTGGAGCTGCAGGCCGGCTACATGCGCAACCGCGCCGGCGAAGCACAGCCCGACACCGGCGCGGCCGATGACGAGGTGATCGCCATCGTATCGGCGCGCTACATCTGGGCACCGGCGTCCAGCGCGGACCTGGATACCACCTTGCGGGGCCGCTATCTGGACATCGTGCCGCTGGTTGAATACGCGCACGTGCAGAACGAAAACGCGGTGGCCGGCAACGACACGCGCTACCTGACCACCTCGCTCACCGTCGACTACGGGCGCTGGGTATTCGGCGCGACCCGCACCGATAAACGGCGCCCGTGGGCACCGGGCGCCGGTCGGCACGATTACCTCAACGAACTGAGCTGCGGTTACCGGTTGAGTGGCCAGCTGACCGTGGCGCTGTCGGTGGGCAGCCAGGCGCAGGGCGGGCAGGATTCGAACTTGGTCGGGTTCGCGCTGACGTACAGCGGGGCGCACTGACATGCTGCGCCGTCTCTGCCAAACCGGGGTACGGTCACTGGTGCTGGCGTGGGGGCTGCTGTCGGTGCCGCCGCTGGCCGCACAGACGCCACCGCGGATCGGCGGTGCGTTCACGCTGGTCGACCAGGACGGCCGCGCGGTCACCGAGCGCAGTTTCCACGGCACGCCGGTGCTGCTGTACTTCGGCTTCACCTCCTGCCCGGATGTGTGTCCCACCGACCTGGCGCGCGAGGCGCGCATCGCGCAGCGGGTGCGGAACCTGGGCGGCCCCCGCCTGACGCCGGTGTTCGTCAGCATCGATCCGGCGCGCGACACCCCGCCGAAGATGAAGGCCTACGTGCGCCTGTTCGGGCCGGACGTGGTGGGCCTCACCGGCACGCCGGCGCAGATCGCCACCATCACCGATCGCTACCACGTGTACGTCAAGAAGGTGCCGACGGCGCAGCCGGGCCAGTACATGATGGACCACTCCACCTTCCTGTTCCTGCTGGATGGAACGGGGCGCTACGTCGACCACTTCGGGCGCAGTACCGACGAGGCGCAGGTGGCGGCCCGGATCCTTGCCGAACTGGCACCGGCCACCCCGAACCGCCACGCGTCACCCCGCGTCGCGCGCTGAGCCGACCGCACGCAACGCGGGCGCGGGCAATCCGCGCGGCGCGTGGGCGCGGCCAGGGGCGGTTACGGGCGGCCGTTATTGTTGGCCGCATTGGCGGCCTGGCGCAGTTCCTGGTCGGCCTGGATCAACAGCTGGCGGGCCCGCTCGGCGTGGCCACCAAGGCGCGAATCGTTGTCCTGCTGCGCCATGCCCACCAGCTGGTAGGCCTGCACGATGTGTTCCTGCGCGTTGCGCAGGTTGCCGTGGCGCTCGCCGATGTTCACGGTCGGCGCCTGCGCCTGGGCGATGCCGACCAGGGTGAACGCGCCGATCAGGGCGAACGGGGCAAGGCGGGAAATACGGTTCATTGCAGCGGCTCCTAAGCAGAAGGGGGTGGCCGTGGCCTGCGGCAGGTGCGGCCGGAGCATCACCGTAAGGCGCGCGCCGCGGCAGCTTCTTGACCTGGGTCAAGCGCAACGCGGTGAGGGCCGGTGGCGGCGGGCGGCCTGTGCACGGGACGCCCTTCAATGCAGCGGTCGAGGGCGCAGAACCAGTAGAAATACTGGTGTTTTCCATCTTGCGCAGCGGGCTGCCATCACTACTATGGAACGGTGCGGCACCCGCACGGCCCCCGGCAGGCACCGGCGAGGCGATCGCAGCAGCGCACGTGCGTGAGGATCGGCGGGGGAAGGCGGCAGGCATTCCAGCCCTGCCAGACGGGCCCGGGTATCGGGCGGTGCACCACGCGGGAGCGTCACCACCATGGCTACCACCGTTGGCTTGCCCCCGGCACGCAGCCGGCTGTGCGGCGCCTGCCCGCTGGGCCCGGACTGCTTCCCCGGCTCCCTGGCGTCGGCCCACCTGTACGAGCTGGAAGGGCTCATCGAACACACCGCGCCCGCGCATGCCGGCAGCGTCGTGTTCCGCCAGGGCGACCCCTTCGAGCACATCGCGGTGATCCGGCTGGGCACGGTCAAGACCTATGCCATCGACCGGGAAGGGCGCGAACAGACCCTCGGCTTCCACATGCCGGGCGACTTCATCGGGCTGGGCGCCATCGACGACGGGCGCCATCCCTGCACGGCCGTCGCGCTGGATACGGTAACCCTGTGCAGGCTGCCGTTCCGGGCCACCGCCGACCTGGCCGCGCGCATGCCGATGCTGCAGGCCAAGCTGTTCCGGCTGATGAGCCGCGACATCGCGCGCGCCACCCAGCTGTCGTGCAACAACACCGCCGACGAGCGGCTGGCTGCGTTCCTGATCGGCATGGCCGACCGCATGGCTGCGCGCGGCTACTCCTCAAGCCGCTGGCAGTTGACCATGTCGCGCATGGATATCGCCAACTACCTGCGCCTGGCCCCGGAGACCCTGAGCCGGCTGCTGCGCCGCTTCCAGGCCGAGGGCCTGGTCAGCGTGGACGGGCGTGAGGTCGAGGTGCGCGGGCGCGAACGGCTGCAGGCATTGGCGGCCGTCGAACCGGCGTCTGCCGCATGCGCCGGTCACGCGCGCAGCGAAGCCGCGTAGTGCGCGGTGAAGCGGCTGGCCGTCAGCAGCGCCAGTCCCATCGCCACCCCACCAGCCAGCACCGTGCCGGGCCAGACCAGGATCAGTGCATCGGCCAGCACCACCACCGCCAACGCGGCCGTCCACATGCCGGACACTACGTAGTGGCTGCGGATGAAACGCGGCGACAGCCACAATGCCGGCTCGGTATCGGGCCGGGTGTAGCCCAGGGTAAACGGGCGGCCGATGAGCATGGAAGCCAGCATCACCACCAGCAACACCGCATCCACGGAGAGGCGCACGCCCATCACCGACCAGTTGGGGGCATACACCGCCGCGTAGACGGCCAGCCCGCCGAACAGCAGCAGCGACAGCAGCTCGATCACACCGCAATGTTGGCGTGGCCCCGTCCAGTCGCGCAGGCATAACCCCAATGCCGTCAGCGCGGCGCCGGACAGGCCGGCAGCGATGCCGGCGGCGTGTTCCAGCAGCGCAAAAACAAGGAAAGGCAGTAGCCCGAGCAGGATGTTCATGGCGCAGTTCCGGTGCAGATGTCCAGCGTAGGCAGGTGCGCGCGCAAGCGGTTGATCCAGGTCAAGCCGCGCGCACGCCAGCGGCGGCTGGGCCTACAATGCGGCCGTGCATTCCGCATTCCACGGCAAGGACGTCCGCATGCTGCATCACCTGTCCCTTGGGGTCCGCGACCTGGCCGCGGCCGGCGCGTTCTACGACGCCGCGCTGGGTGCGCTGGGGTACCGCCGCGTCTTCGAAGATGACACCGCGATCGGCTACGGGCTGGTCGATGACCAAGACATGCTGTGCCTGAAACTGCGCGACGATGCCGCCGCCCCCGGCCCCGGCTTCCACCTGGCCTTCAGTGCCCCCACGCCGGCGGCGGTGCAGGCCTTCCATCGCGTCGCGCTGCAGGCCGGTGGGCATGACAACGGACCGGCCGGCCTCCGCCCGGATTACGGCGACTGCTACTACGCGGCCTTCGTGATCGACCCCGACGGCCATCGCATCGAGGCGGTCACCAAGCAGGCGCAGGCATGAACCGGCGGGTGGTGCGCCCGCCCAGGCCGTTGCTGCTGCCGCTCACCCGCGGCAGCGAAATCGCCCGTGCCCGCCAGCAGCTGCAGCGTGGCGGCTGGCCCCGGCTGCAGATGGCGGTGATCGTGATGGTCACCGCCGTGGCCGGGCTGCTGGCCGCGCACCTGCTGCGCCTGGGCGGGCTGGACACGATGCTGCTGCGGTACCCGTTGGCGGTGCTGCTGGCGTACCTGGTGTTCCTGCTGTTGATGTGGGCCTGGCTGCGCTGGCGCGGGGACAGCGTGGTGGACGCGCTGCCCGATGCCGTCGGCGGGGGCGGGAGTAGTTCTGCGCCCGGAGGCGGGCCGAACTGGGCCGGTGGCGGGGGGCACTCCGGCGGTGGCGGTGCATCGGCGTCGTGGACGTCGGCGTCCAGTTCCAGTGCCAGTTCCAATTCCAGTGCCCGCACCACCAGCAGCGACGGTTCGCTACTGGACCTCGCCGACGGCGAGGCCGGCCTGCCGGTTCTGGCCATTGGCGCAGTGTTGGCCATCGCCGCCGGCACGCTGCTGGCGGCCAGCTGGGTGATCTGGTCGGCGCCGGTATTGATGGCCGAGCTGCTGGTCGATGCGGCCATTGCAGGCGGGTTGTACCGGCGCATGCAGGGCATGCGCGCGCAGGGTTGGTGGCGGCTGTGCCTGGCCCATACCTTCTGGCCGCTGATCGGCGTGCTGGTATTTTCCGCCGGGTTGGGCTGGGTGGCGCAGGAAATCGCGCCCCACGCCGACACCCTGGCCGATGTGCTGCAGACGGTGCGCAGCCGATGAGCCTGCTGCAGCGCATGCTGAAAGGTGCCACCGGCGGCGCGGTAGGGCTGGGCGCACTGGTGCTGGGGCTGGTCTGCAGCGGCGTGACCGCAGTGCTGGTAACAGCGATGGGCGCGGCGCTGCTGCCGCGCCTGTTGGCGCCCTTGCTGGGGGCGGGCATGGCCCCGCCTGCACTCTCCGCGGCATTCGCCAGCGCCTACCCGTGGGTCTGGGCCGGCCCGGTGCTGGTGGTGCTGGTGGCGGTGTTTGGTCGCGGGTTGCGTTACTGGATGGCCGGCGTGGTGGGTGTGGCCAGCATGCTGCTATGGGGCAGCTTCGCGGTGGTGGCGATGTACCTGTCACTGTTCGTCCAGGCCGCCGCCGTCTGACCGCGCGGGCAGGAGTAGATATCCTCGATGCTTGAATTGCGCATCCTTGAACCGGGCTGGATCAGCGGCGAGGCCGATGATGCGGACGACCCCTGCGCGCACGGCACGGTGATGCTGGCGGTGGATGGCCATGCGCTGGTCACGCCCGCCGATGGCAGCTTCACCTTGAGCGCGGCCGGGTTGTATCTGCTGCGTACGCTGCAGCATGACCACGCGCCTGCGGACACCGTGAGCGACGGCAACGCGCTGTTTCCGTGTTGTGGCTACATCGCGTTGCCGTCCAGCGGCGTGTTTCCGGCGTTCTGCATCGGTTGCCCCGGCGGGCGCGATGTCGCGGTGACCCATCAGGGCGATGAGGTGCTGCTGGACGCCGGCGACGGCCCTTGCCGGGTGTCCCTGCTGGAGTGGCGGACGGCGGTGCTTGCCTTCGTGGACGCGGTGGAGGACTTCTACGCGCGGTGCAGCCCCAAACACCCCGCGACCGACCCCGAAGAGGCACGCGGCTGGGCGTTGTTCTGGGCCGAATGGCAGCAGCGCCGGCAGGCTGCGCAGGCGCTGTGAGCAACGCGGTGGTGCTCAGCGGCGCAGAAAACCGCTCTGGAATTCGGCCAGGTCCAGGCGCTGGTCGTGGTTGCTGTCCAGGCCCTGGAACCGCATCTGCGCGAAGCGGCTCACTTCGTCCTGGCTGAGTTCGCCGTCGCCGTTGAGGTCGGCCACGCGCAGGCGGTCGGCAGCGGACAGCTGGCCGTCGCGGTCCGGTCCCAGCACCGCCTGCAGTTCGTCCAGGGTCAGCCGGTAGTTCTGGTTGCTGTCCAGTGCGGCGAACACGGCCCTGCCGTTGTATTCGTCGGCGGTCACGCGGCCGTCGTGGTTGCGGTCCAGTTGCGCGAAGCGCGCGCTCGCCGTGAGCGGTGCGTCCTGGGCGCGGCCCACGCCGACCGCACACAGGGCCAGCGACAGCGCGCACAGCGTGCGCGAAAAGGTGATCATCACGGCGAGCTCCGGTGCAGGGCAGTGCCCACAGTGTCGACCTGGCGCCGCGTGTGCGCTACGGCAATCCTGCCGGTCCAGCTCAGTATTTCTACTGGTGGGCGATGGGCCCCGACGCGGGCCAGCAACGCTGCCACTGCTGGCCGGTGTGCTCAGTCGAACCGCCAGCGCAGGCCGGCATACACCCCGCGGCCTTCGCCCGGGGTGGAGCGGGCCACGTCCTTGCTGGCATCGTTGTAGCCGGGCGTCACGGTGGCCGCGTAGTGGCGGTCGCCGATGTTGCGCATCTCCGCCCATGCCTGCCAGCGCCCGCTGGGGGCATCGAACCCGACCCGGCTGCCGACGATGGCATGGCTGTCGGCGCGGACGCTGTTGGCGTAGTCCACGAACATTGCCGAAGCGTATTCGGTGTTGAGCGCGACGTAGAAGCCGGTCGGGTGGTCGTAACGCAGCTCGGCCTGGTAGTAGTGGCGGGGCAGGCCGGGCAGGCGATTGCTGCCGAACAGCGCGTCATCGCGGTAGCGGAAGTCGCTGAAGGTGTAGGCCTGGCGCAACGACAGACGGCCATCGCGCCCCTGCCACACGATGCTGTCCAGCCCGGCTTCCAGGCCGCGGTGCACGGTGGGGCTGGCGTTGTTCTCGGCCACGAAGAGGTTCGGTACCGGCAGCACTTCCACGGTGAGCAGTTCATGCAGCACGCGCGCGTAGTAGCCGGTCAGTTCCCAGCGGCCAATCGCGCTGTCGCCCCGCGCGCCCAGTTCCAGCGTGGTGGCGGTCTGGTTGTCCAACTGCACCGGCGCGCGCTGGCGACCGGTGGATGCCCCATTGCCTGCCGCGAAGTATTGGTTCGAACCCCAGATCATCGACCACGGGTGCGCCGGCTCCACCGACCGGCTCAGGTTGCCGAACCACTGTGTCTGCGGCGTCTGCTGCCAGGTGAAGCCCAGCCGCGGCGCATAGTCCCACTGGTGCTCGCGCAGGCGCTCGGGCGTTGCCGGCCAGGTCACCTGCACATCGCGGCGGGTATTGATCAGCGCCAGCCCGGTCTGCAGGTGCAGCGCATCGGTGAGGGCCAGGTCGTTGCCGATGTGCAGCGTGCTGTCGGTGCCGTGGTGCGAAAAGTCGCGCGTGTGGGTGCCGGCGGCGTAGCCGTTGCTGGCAAAGCGCAGCGTCTCGCGCACGTCCGCGTCCAGGTCGTGGGTGACGCGCAGGCCCAGCGTGGTCACGCTGGCGCGGCCCAATAGCAGGTGGCGGTGGCGGTAATCGACGGTGGCGTTGAGGTTGCTGTAATCCAGCTGCTGCCGGTACAGGCTTTCGTTCAAGTCCATCGGGTACGTGTGGTACACCAGCCCGGCCTGCAGCGACGAGGCGTCGTCGATCTGCCAGGTGGTCGTGTTGCCGATCCAGGTGCTGCCCGGCTGCGGGCGGCGTGCGTCAATGGCCAGGTTGGCCGGGTTGGCTGCACGCGGATCGTTGCGGATCTGGTCGCGGGTGAGGCGCCCGGGCGTTTCGTGATTGGTCTCGCGGTAACGCACGAAGAAGCGCGTTTCCAGGGTCGGGGTGATCTGCCAGCCCAGGTTGGCCATCGCGCCTTTGCCGTCGCTGGCGGCATGGCGCTGGTAGCCGTCCGATTCGGTGTCGGTGTAGGCCAGGTAGTAGTCGACATCGCCGCTCACCCCGCCGTAGCCGATGCTGCGCTTCTGGTAGCCACGGCTGCCCGCTTCGTACTGCAGCTCCAGCCCGGCCGAATCGCGACCGCTGCGGCTCACGTAATTGATCGCACCGCCCAGCGCCAACGCGCCGCGCTCGAAGCCGTTGGCGCCGCGCAGCACTTCGGCCCGGCTCAGCCACAGCGGTTCCAGCAGCTCATACGGCGTGCCGCCCGGGCCGGTCAGCGGCAGTCCATCCAGCGACACTGAAATCCCCGAGGCATGTGCGCCCGGACCCCGGTTGATGCCCGAGCCACGGATCGAGACCTTGACGCCTTCATTGCCCGGCGACTGCGCACTGATGCCGGGCTGGTAGGCGAGCACATCGGCGCTGGTGGACAGCCGGCCGTCGGCCTCGGTCAGGTCCACCACGTTGCCGGCGCCGGGAACCCGCTTGAGCGCCGCCCGGGCCTGCTCGGTCTCGCTGGCGGCGGTCACGTTGACCGCATCCAGGGTGGTGGCCTGCGGGGCGGCCTGGGCGGTGGCGGAAAGGCCGAGGGTGACGGCCAGGAAGAGCGCGCTGGGGCAGGGGCGGTACGGCGAAAGCGACATGCGTAAGGGCTGTAAACCAAAAAGATGGCGCGCAAGTTAACAGGTTGCGCGCCCGCCGTCACCCGTTGTATGCGCAAACCGTAGGCAGTTGCCTTTAGAAGAGGCGCATCCAGCTAAGTTTTTAGAACTCGTTCTGAACTTCTGCAGGGTCGGAACTTTGGATCATCCACTTCACAAGCTCCAACACCTGAGGGGAGGCTGGAGCACTCTCGATACCATCAACTATTTCCTGCAAATGATCTTTGTGCAGCGCCATTCGTCCTGATGAGAGTGCAAACAGAAACTCGAGCGTAGACTCTCCTGCTTCGCGATCCATCTTGGATATTGATCTAAGCACGAGCTGCTTCATAAAGTCACTGGACGCGTAGTCTGTCCGATAATCGAGCTCAGATGGATACGCGCATCTAAGTATGGCGGACTGGATCAATCCGTCGTTGTATCGCGAGAAATTCTCCGGATCAATTAAGATATGTCTGAAGGTCTGGGAGGATAGGCGGTCAGAGTCTTTGATCGTGGCATCTTCTCGAGCGCGCTGCAGGATGCTTCCAATCGTCGCTAGTACCTCCGGCTGCAAGGGTCCTGGCGTATATCCCTTTGGCCAGAACGCAAATCCTGCTCTAAGGCTCATTGGGGTAGTCAGGTCGCCTCCGGACGGAAGCAGGGCGTAGGAGCGTAGCGATTGCCCGTCCCGAAGGGCTTCATAGCGAACCTTCGTTTGCGGCGGGATTGTGCTCGGCAGGATGGGTCCTCCGTTGTAGCGCTTCCTTTCCTTTTTGAAAGATGAAAGTAGTTGCGTCCCCGTGGCGAGAGATCCGAACGTCTCAAAGTCGTAGAAGTACTTTTCTTTATACCTGATGTTGGATCTGAGGGTCTTAATCTCACTCCTCGTTTCAGCGACTTGGTATCCGACTAGGTACAGCCGATGGCCCAGATGTATGTCTCGCAACATGCGACTGATCTGCAGTAGTTTGGATCCCTTTCCGATGACGGCTGAGCAGATTATAAGAGCGGCGTCGCGATCAATGTGGCTTGATTCGACGGCGCTCTCGCAGATTAAAGATATTGTCATCCCTAGCAAAGATCTGCATAGCTCAACAACTCTTACGGCGAAGGCCTTGGATGCCTCATCCTCCTGGTGGATTACGCACTTTGTCGTTGCTCGCGTGAACTGCACGAGAGTCGACTGCAGCCATTCTCGGAAGATTCTATTTTCGAATAGCGCCGGTCCATCAACATGGACTGCACGAAACTTTCCAGGATGAAGGCTGTCCGACCTAAAAATGTCGAAGATGCTCTGGCCGGATAACGAGGCCACCAAGGCGATGTCTGCGTCGCCTACGTATGGCTCTGCCCTAATCAGAACCTTTCTTCTTTGCTCCGGCGATGGGAGAAAGCTCTCTCCAGCGATCTTGATACTTAGTTCTGACGGGCCATCCGAGTGTCTCTCAGAGCGGAAGGGAATTGCGTGGAGCGCTCTCTCTGAATCCGAGGCGGAACTCAGCGTCAGAAGGGTCAGTACGTCAGTCGTGTTGACAGCCTTCTCGGAGATCCACTTTCTTTGAAGAGACATTGAGGATGAAGCGGAGATTAGGCAGAAAGACGCGCCTGGCACGGGGCGGTGAACTCCGTCGAATCCACCATACGAATGAAAGCTATCCACTCTGATTGGGGATGTGGTTCCGGGTGTAGTCAGTAGATCTCTCAATGCATAGGCAACTGATGAAATAGCCATAGTGTCTATGTATATCGTTCTGGTATCGCGGATCTTTGTTTCATTTCCTGAGAATGCGCGCAGGAAAATGATAAGTGCGACAAATGAGACTATTGGAGAGGAGTTTAACGCCATGTCGGGCTTAAGGAATAATGATGATGATCCTCCGGATGGCTTGTGGAAGGAGTATCCGGGTGGCGCAGATATTATCACTTCATCTTCTCGGAAGATGGATGAAATGCCGTCTTTGATCCAGCTCTTCTGGTCGGCGAACCTTCTAATCTTTGGTCCGCCAGTGCCTGTTGTGCAGATGGATTCAGAAACTATAGCGCCCGTTCGAGGGTTGATTGATGTGTAGCAGAGCTCTGCCCTTCCGTCGATTCTATCTCGGGCCGCTTGGGTTGTGGCAGATCGCAGTGACGCAGTGGATCGTGTGGGATCGTCTTCTGCACCCACCAAAATAATTCCGTCTGGGATAACTGGCCCGCGATACGCAGCTATCACGATCTCATCAAGCGATTCTGCGAGCATTGCGGGGTCAGGGCAGTAGACCACGCAATAGGAGGGTTTGGATACTCCTCGGCTCACAGTGAAGAACAGAAAATCGGCAGGCCTGTTCATGATTACCTGATCCTAAACAAGATCGTGAAAGAAGTGCCGCAGGTGGTTGCTAGGTCGTTTCTGAAGCGAGACTTAGGACTGAAGCTGGTGGCTTCGCCATCTGTGAAGTCTTGATAGAGGCTAACCCGCCCAGTACGCAACGTCATAAACGCTCCAAGCCTGCCCATCGCCCGAAGAGCAATTGGCAACCCTTGCCCCCTAACGTGACTGGACTTGGTTGTAGCGTGTTTTTGGAAGCATGTTTCGACCGCTTCCAACTCCTCGGCTACTGAAAAGTCACTGTAGGACGTGGCGCCCTTCAGCTTTGAGATCCAGTTCAAACCCATGCCTGGGCCCGTGTCGAAGATCGTTAGCTCAAGGAGGGCAGGGTTTGAGTCTGACTGAAATTTATCTTGAAAAAGAAGTCGAGTTAAGTATGTCTTTAAGGCTAAATCGTCGCCGGCCTCTTGGATTACATCTTCAATATTCCCGAGTGATGTCACTCGAAGGTCAACGCCGCGCATTTCATTGCTACTTTGGTGATTTGAGCTGATGGGGGTTCCATGCTGATCTGCATTGCCGAAGAGTTCGTGGAGTAGCGTTGCTAGGTGCTCGTACTGACCCTCCGACATGGATTTTGTTGCGTTTGAGCCTAGGCGCACGATCATTCTTGCTAAAATCAGCTTGAAATCTCTTGATGTCCTCACCGTGCCGCGTTCGTCGCCATAGTAAAGCGGCGAGAGATATTCCTTTCGCGCGCCAGCGAAGCAGCAAAGTGAGATGCCGATACCCCTCACCGTGTTCTCGAAGACTTGAGCATCCATCGCATTGACGCGATGTGCAAGCTGCTGGAGCGCAGTTCTTCGAGGGACTACGTGGTCACCCGAAATAACTGTTTCTGAAAAGTATAGGGCTGCCATGCCGTGGAGCGTTGAGCTTATTCGCTCCGCTGTAATGTCTAACGTGGAAAATTCTAGTGGGAGCCTAAGAGTCATGCCAGAGGGGCAATTCGCTGCGATCTGAGCAATGGCTTGGACGACTTGGGCCGAACTCCCAAGGCCCCCGCCCAAGTATAGCGAAATAGGGATTCTAATCTCATGGCAGACTGCTGCTGAAGCGGTGCGCAAAAATTCCTCGAGATAAAATGCAAGCGAATTCTTGGGTACGCGAAGCATGACAAGGCCTTATGGTCGTGAAGATTGCATCTTGATAAAATTCAGGTCGCTGAATAAGCCGGTTGTTCTGAGCGGCTTTTATTTGGCGCGTTCTGCTCCCCCTCATCACTAACTGAATGGGTTTGACGGCTGTTTTAAGGTGCCATGTCGAGCATCTCATTGAAGTGAATTTAAATGCCGCTGTAAAGGAAAAGTGACTTTCGGTTGTATTTGTATTACAGCTGTTGTGGCTTATGATTCCCGGGAGATCCAGTTTCTTCTATTTAGCACATTACATCGCCATCTCATACCCGGCTTCGGCATGCCCCATCATGCCCTTGGCCGGCTCGTTCCACAGCGCGCGCGATGCGCTCGACGGCCGCCTCGGTGCCGTCGAGCACGATCACCACTCCGGCATGGCGCGAGAAGCCCCTGCTTGCGCCACGGCTGTTGCGCAACGATACCGAAGTCGCGCCGCTGGCCGTTTTGAGCAGCGCGTTGAGCAATGGCCAGTACGGCGCCGCATCGGAACCATCGGCCATCGCTTCGGTTTCGCGGTTCGGCGAGCCGACGCTGCCACTGTCGAGATGGTTGCGATCGATCACCGCCGGGGCCTGTGGTCCGACTCGTGGTTATGGTTCGCACAACTTGTCCTTCTGTGAGCATGGTGGCCTGCTGGACGCTGATGTGAAGCGTGGCTGTGGAACGTGGCCATACATTACTCCGGGTGACAAGTCATTGCCGAGTAGGGTCAAACGGGGGGCAATCAATGGAGGTTTCCGCGATACTGGAGAAGGAAATGACCAGAACAGGAGAACCAATTGGCCAAGCAAGGCGAATTCAAGAAACTGCTGGACTACCTGCAGAAGATTCCGGCCATGTCGGCCTCGCCGATGCACTGGGGCAGGGGCGGGGACAGCACCTGGTACGTGGGGTTCACGCTGGATCTTGCGCATCCGCTGGCCTGGAGTGCCGTGCAGGAGCTTGCGTATGTGGTCAACGGGTTGTCGGTGACCGAAGCGCTGCCGACGACGTTCATGCCCGTCGCGCCGCCGCCGTACCTCAATGGTCCGGCCAGCGAGTTTCTGTCATGGCGGATTCAATCCAGTGACGCAGGATTCTCGCCGGATGATCTGCTGGGTTGGCTGGAGGGGCGATTGCCACAGCCGGTGGAGGATGTGGCGAAGTGGATGCCGTCGTTCAATTGGGACGGTGACGTGCCGTTGGACGATTAGGCAACAGGGGCAGCCGGGCAGAGCCCGGCTCTACGCGGCCCGCGGTAGATCCCGACCGTTGGTCGGGACGCATCAGGAGCGGTAGGTCCGACCGTTGGTCGGGACGCATCAGGCGCGGTAGGTCCCGATCGTTGGTCGGGACGCATCAGGCGCGGTAGTCCCGGCCGTTGGCCGGGACGCATCCGGATCAGCCCAGAATCCCCGGCAGATCCAGCCCCTTCTCCTTCGCGCATTCCACCGCGATCTCATACCCGGCGTCGGCATGCCGCATCACGCCCGTGGCCGGGTCGTTCCACAGCACGCGCGCGATGCGCTTGGCCGCGGCCTCGGTGCCGTCGCAGACGATCACCATGCCGGCGTGCTGCGAGAAGCCCATGCCGACGCCGCCGCCATGGTGCAGCGACACCCACGTGGCGCCGCTGGCGGTGTTGAGCAGGGCGTTGAGCAGGGGCCAGTCGGAGACTGCATCGGAACCGTCCTGCATCGCCTCGGTTTCGCGGTTCGGCGACGCGACGCTGCCGCTGTCCAGATGATCGCGACCGATCACCACCGGGGCCTTCAGCTCGCCGTTGGCGACCATTTCGTTGAAGGCCAGTCCCAGGCGGTCACGGTCGCCCAGGCCCACCCAGCAGATGCGCGCCGGCAGGCCCTGGAACTTGATCTTCTCGGCGGCCATGTCCAGCCAGCGGTGCAGGTGCGGGTTGTCCGGGATCAGCTCCTTCACCTTGGCATCGGTCTTGGCGATGTCTTCCGGGTCGCCACTCAGCGCGGCCCAGCGGAACGGGCCGATGCCGCGGCAGAACAGCGGGCGGATGTAGGCGGGTACGAAGCCGGGGAAATCGAACGCGTCTTCAACGCCTTCTTCCAGCGCCATCTGGCGCAGGTTGTTGCCGTAGTCCACGGTCGGCACGCCGAGGGCGTGGAAGGCGAGCATGGCGCGGATGTGGGTGGCCATTGAGGCGCGCGCGGCCTTCTCCACCACCTTCGGCGCGGACACGCGCTTGTCGTCCCATTCCTCCACCGTCCAGCCCTGCGGCAGGTAGCCGTTGACCGGGTCGTGTGCGGAGGTCTGGTCGGTGAGCAGGTCCGGCTTGACGCCGCGCAGCAGCAGTTCGTCCAGCACGTCGGCGACATTGCCGAGCAGGCCCACCGACAGCGGCTTTTTGGCCGTGCACGATTCCTCGATCAGGCGCAGCGCCTCATCCAGGTTGTCGGTCCAGGTGTCCAGGTAGCCGGTGCGCAGGCGCATCTCGATGCTGCTCTTGCGGCATTCCACCGCCAGGCACGACGCGCCGGCCATCACCGCGGCCAGCGGCTGCGCGCCGCCCATGCCGCCCAGCCCACCGGTAAACAGCCACTTGCCGGCCAGGCTGCCGTTGTAGTGCTGGCGGCCCATCTCCACGAACGTTTCGTAGGTGCCCTGCACGATGCCCTGCGCGCCGATGTAGATCCAGCTGCCGGCGGTCATCTGGCCGTACATTGCCAGGCCCTTTTTATCCAGCTCGTTGAAGTGGTCCCAGTTGGCCCAGCGCGGCACCAGGTTGGAGTTGGCGATCAGCACGCGCGGCGCGTCCACATGGGTGCGGAACACGCCCACCGGCTTGCCCGACTGCACCAGCAGGGTCTGGTCGTCCTCCAGCCGCGTGAGCGTTTCGACGATCGCATCGAAGCTTTCCCAGTCGCGCGCGGCGCGGCCGATGCCGCCGTAGACCACCAGCTCCTGCGGGCGCTCGGCCACGTCGGGGTGCAGGTTGTTCATGAGCATGCGCAGCGGCGCTTCGGTCAGCCAGCTCTTGGCGGTGAGCGTGGTGCCGGTGGGCGCGATGATGGTGCGGGACGGGTCGTTGCGGGTCATGCGGCGCTCCGGTTCGTAGCGAATGCAAGGCAGGCGTTGAGCACCTGCGCCAGGGTGTGGCGCAACGGTGCGGCGTGGTCGGGGTCGAGCGGGGTGGGCCAGCTGTGTTCGTCCACCTGGTCCGGTGCCGGCTCGTGCATGTAGCCACGGCAGGCCAGCTCCATCTGCAGGGTGTGCACGCCGGCGGGGATGTTGCTGTAGTGGCGGGTGATCCAGCCGCCCTTGAAGCGGCCGTTGCGCACGTGGGACAGGCCGCTGATCTTCAGCAGGTTCTCCACCACGTCGCTGAGCGTGTTGTCGCAGGACGTATCCACCGCCCCCGACGGGCCGGCCGTGCCCAGGTTGAACTGCGGCAGCTCGCCCTCGAACAGGTGCGGAATATGCGAGCGGATCGAGTGCGCGTCATACACCACCACGGTGCCGTGGCGCGCACGCAGCCGCGCGATCTGCGCGGTAAGCGCGTCGTGGTAGGGCGCGAAATAGGTGTCGCGGCGGCGCGCGATCTCGGCCTCGTCCGGTTCGCTGCCCGGGTGGTACAGCGGCTGGTTGTCGAAGGTGGTCAGCGGGCACAGGCCGGTGGTGTTCTGGCCCGGGTACAGCGACACACCGCTGGGGTCGCGGTTGAGGTCGATCACCGAGCGCGAGATCGCCGAGCGCACCGTGGTGGCCCCCATGCCGCGCGCGAAGTCGTACAGCTCATGCACCCACCAGTCGGCATCGCGGCGTGCCAGCCACGGCGAGTGGTAGCGGTCGATGAGGTCATGCGGCAGCTCGCTGCCGGTATGCGGGAAGCTGACGATCAGCGGCGCATCGCCCTCATGTACCTGCAGCCAGTCCGGGTGGGCGGTCATGCCAGCGGCTCCACCTGCGGCAGCACGTCGGCCAGGCCCTCGGCCAGCGCGCCGCTGCGCACCAGTGCGGTGGCGGCCACCATGTCCGGATGGAAGTAGCGGTCGTCCTGCAGGGTGGGCACCTGCGCACGCAGCCGTGCACGCACGCCTTCCAGCGCCTCGCTGGAACGCAGCGGGGCATGGAAGTCGCAGCCCTGCGCAGCGGCCAACAGTTCGATGCCGACCACGTTGGCTGCGTTCTCGGCCATCGCCAGCAGCCGGCGCGCACCGTGCGCGGCCATCGACACATGGTCTTCCTGGTTGGCCGAGGTCGGAATCGAATCGACGCTGGCCGGGTAGGCGCGCTGCTTGTTTTCCGAGACCAGCGCGGCGGCGGTTACCTGCGGAATCATGAAGCCCGAATTCAAGCCGGGCTTCGGGGTGAGGAAGGCGGGCAGGCCGGACAGCGCCGGGTCCACCAGCATCGCGGTACGGCGTTCGCTGATCGAGCCGATTTCGCAGATGGCCATGGCCAGCATGTCGGCGGCAAAGGCCACCGGCTCGGCGTGGAAGTTGCCGCCACTCAGCGCTTCGTTGGTGTCGGTGAACACCAGCGGATTGTCGGACACGCCGTTGGCTTCGATCGCCAGCGTGGTGGCGGCCTGGCGCATCACGTCGAACGCCGCGCCCATCACCTGCGGCTGGCAGCGCAGGCAGTACGGGTCCTGCACGCGCACGTCGTTGTCGCGGTGCGATTCGCGGATGGCCGAGCCCTGCATCAGCGTGCGCAGCGTGGCGGCGGTGGCGATCTGCCCGCGCTGGCCGCGGATGCTGTGAATGCGTGGGTCGAACGGCGTGTCCGAGCCCTTGGCCGCTTCCACCGACAGCGCCCCGGTGACCAGCGCGGCCTGGAACACGGTGGTGATCGCAAACAGGCCGGCCAGCGCGTAGGCGGTGGAGTACTGGGTGCCGTTGAGCAGGGCCAGGCCTTCCTTCGCACCCAGCACCAGCGGCGCAAGGCCAAGCCGGGCCAGCGCGTCGGCGGCCGGCAGGCGCTCGCCACCCACAAAGGCCTCGCCCACGCCGATCATCACGCTGGCCAGGTGCGAGAGCGGGGCCAGGTCGCCCGAGGCGCCCACCGAGCCCTGGCACGGAATCACCGGCACGATGTCGTGCTGCAGGAACGCTTCCAGCAGCGCCAGCGTTTCCGGGCGGATGCCCGACGCGCCCTGGGCCAGGCTGGTCAGCTTCAGCGCCATCATCAGCCGCACCACCGGCGCCGGCATCGGCTCACCCACGCCGGCAGCGTGCGACAGCACGATATTGCGCTGCAGGGTGGCCAGGTCGTCGCGCTCGATGCGCACGCTGGCCAGCTTGCCGAAGCCGGTATTGATGCCGTAGACCGGCGCGCCCTTGGCCACGATATCGGCCACGGTCTGCGCACTGCGCAGCACCGCCGCGGCGGAGGACGGGTCCAGGCGCACGCGCGCGCCGTCGTAAATCGCGCGCCAGTGCGCCAGCGTCACCGCGCCGGGCTGCAGGGTCAGGGTAGTGCTCATGGAATCTCCAGACATCACAAGAATCAGACGGATACGCCGCGCATCACGCGCGCGTGCAGGGGGTTGAAGCCCATGCGGTACACCAGGTCGGCAGGCGCCTCGATGTCCCACAGGGCCAGGTTGCAGTCCAGCCCGACCGCCAGCCGGCCCACGCGATCGGCACGGCCCAGCGCGCGCGCCGCGTCACGGGTGAAGCCGGCGATGCACTCGTCCACGGTCATGCGGAACAGGGTGGCGGCCATGTTCATGGCCAGCAGCGGGCTGGTCAGCGGCGAGGTGCCGGGATTGGAGTCGGTGGCCAGTGCCAGCGGCACGCCGGCTGCACGCAGGGCCGGAATCGGGGGCAGGGTGGTATCGCGGGTGAAATAGAAGGCCCCCGGCAGCAGCACCGCCACGGTGCCGGCGGCGGCCATGGCCGCGATGCCCTCGGCGTCCAGGTGTTCGATATGGTCGGCCGACAAGGCGCCATGGCGTGCGGCCAACGCCGCGCCGTGCTGGTTGCTGAGCTGTTCGGCGTGGATCTTGATCGCCAGCCCGTGCTGGCGGGCGGCCACGAATACCTGTTCGGCCTGCGCGGCGCTGAAGGCGATGTTCTCGCAGAACACATCCACCGCCTCGGCCAGGCCCTGCTCGGCCACCGCCGGAATCATCACGTTGCACACTTCGTCGATGTAGTCCTGCGCATCGCGACCGGGCGGAATCGCATGCGCGCCCAGGAAGGTCGGTACGATCTCCACCGCGCGCAGGTGGCCCAGTTCGCGGGCCACGCGCAGCTGCTTGGTTTCATCGTCCAGGCTCAGCCCGTAACCGGATTTGATTTCCAGCGTGGTGATGCCTTCGGCCAGCATCGCGTCCAGGCGCGGCAGGCTGGCGGCGATCAGTTCGGCCTCGCTGGCGGCACGGGTGGCGCGCACGGTGGAGACGATGCCGCCGCCTGCACGGGCGATGTCGGCGTAGCTCACGCCCTGCAGGCGCTGCTCGAACTCGCCGGCACGGTTGCCGGCATACACAAGGTGGGTGTGGCAGTCGACCAGGCCGGGGCTGATCCAGCGCCCACCGCAATCGATGCGTTGCGCCGGTTGCAGGTGCGCCTCGGTGCCGGCCGCGCCCACGTGCACGATGCGGCCGTCGGTGGCGGCGATCACCCCGTTCTCGATCACGCCCAGGCCGGGGCCATCGACGGTGATCAGGTGGGCGTGGTACCAGAGGGTGTCACAGTGCATGGCAGCAACCACATCGGCTTATATGTCTATACAATATAGGCGCCACTTCCGGGATGTCCAGTGATGCCAGCCACCCCCGCCGCGACCCTTGTTTTCCATGCCACCCACGCGCTGCTGCCGCAGGGCTGGGCCCGTGATGTGCGCATCGTCTGCGTCGGCGACCGCCTCACCGAGGTCAGTGCCGGCGTGCCGGCGCAGCCCGGCGACACCACGCTGGCCATCGCGCTGCCGGGGCTGGGCAACCTGCACAGCCACGCCTTCCAGCGCGGCATGGCCGGGCTGACCGAGATCGGCGGGCAGAGCGGTGACAGCTTCTGGAGCTGGCGCGAGCTGATGTACCGCTTCCTGGCGCACCTGCAGCCGGACGCGGTGCAGGCCATCGCCGAGCAGGCCTACGTGGAAATGCTCGAATCCGGCTTCACCCGCGTGGGCGAGTTCCACTACCTCCACCATGCCGCCGATGGCGCCCCGTACGCCAACCGCGCCGAGATGGCCGAGCGCATCGCCGCCGCCGCGCAGGGCAGTGGCATCGGCCTGACCCTGCTGCCGGTGTTCTACGCCCACGCCGATTTCGGTGGCGCCGCGCCCAACCCGGCGCAGCGCCGGCTCATCCACGACGTGGATGGTTTCGCGGCGCTGCTGCAGGGCTGCACCCGGGCGCTTTCGGGCCTGGAGGACGCCGTGCTCGGCATCGCCCCGCACAGCCTGCGCGCGGTGACCGGCGAGGAACTGAACGCACTGCTGCCGCTTACCACCGGCCCGGTGCACATCCATATCGCCGAGCAGACCCGCGAGGTCGAGGCCTGCGTGGCCTGGAGCGGCCTGCGCCCGGTGCGCTGGCTGTACGAACACGCCGCCGTGGACGAGCGCTGGTGCCTGGTGCACGCCACCCACGTGGACGACGACGAGGTGCAGCGCATGCTGGCCAGCCGCGCGGTGGTAGGGCTGTGCCCGATCACCGAGGCCAACCTGGGCGACGGGCTGTTCCCGATGCAGGCCTTCGCGCGCGCAGGCGGGCGCTTCGGCGTCGGCTCGGATTCAAACGTGCTGATCGACGCGGCCGAAGAACTGCGCCTGCTCGAGTACGGCCAGCGCCTGCAGCTGCGCGGCCGCAACGTACTGGCCCCGGGCGACGGCCAGTCCAGCGGCCGCTGGCTGTTCGAGCAGTCGCTGCACGGCGCCGGGCAGGCGCTGGGCGTGGCGACCGGGCTGCAGGTGGGCGCCCCGGCCGACGTGGTCGAACTGGACCCGACGCACCCGGCCCTGATTGCCCGCGACGGCGACGCCTTGCTTGACAGCTGGGTGTTCGCCGCACGTAATGGTGCGGTGCGTTCGGTGTGGCGCCAGGGTCGCCAGCTGGTCCATCAGGGCCGTCACCTGCAGCGTGATGCCGTGGCCGCCCGTTTCGCCCGCGCATTGCAGACGTTGTTGTCGGCCGGCTGAGTGCCGGTCGCACCCATCCAGGACTCCCGAGTGACGGGCAAGAAAGCAGAAACCCTCAACCAGCGCATCCGCGCCGATCTGGAAAGCCGCATCCTCAGTGGGCAGTGGGAGCCGGGGTTCCGCATTCCCTATGAGCACGAACTGATGGAGCAGTACGGCTGCTCGCGGATGACCGTGAACAAGGTGCTGACCGCGCTGGCCGAGAGCGGCATGATCGAGCGCCGCCGCCGCGCCGGTTCGTTCGTGGCCCGGCAGCCGCCGCACCTGGAACAGGTGGCGCTGGAAATTCCGGATATCGCCATGGCCGTGGGCGCACGTGGCCACGTCTACGGCTACCAACTGCTGGAGCGGGCCTACCGGGCGCCGCGTCCGCAGGCTGCCGAAGAGGTGGCGTTGTCGGGCAGCGAAAAGCTGCTGGCCATCCGCTGCCTGCACCGTGCCGATGGGCGTCCGTTCGCGCTGGAACACCGCCTGATCAGCCCGGTGGGCGTGCCGGAAGTGCTGGACGTGGATTTCGAGACCACCGCGCCGGGCAGCTGGCTGCTGCAGAACGTGTCCTGGACCCGCGCCCAGCACCGCATCAGCGCCTGGGGCGCCGATGACGCCGCCGCCGCGTTGCTCGAGGTCAAGCCCGGCACGGCCTGCCTGGTCATCGACCGCCTCACCTGGCGTGGCGACCAGCCCATCACCTGCGTGCGCCAGATGTTTCTCGGCGACGCCTGGGACCTGGTCGCAAAGTTCGCCCCCGGCGCGAGGTAGAGCGGGGCACCATCAAAGCGTAGCGCACTGCCGCCAACGCACCGGCTCGTCCACGCCCAGGCGCGGATTCAACTGGATACGCACCGTGCGCAGCGCCGGGTAACGCTTCACCTCGGTGCACACCAACGGCCAGATCGCATCGATCTCGTCGCTGCGGTTCACCGCCAGGGTCTGCCGCGTCAGCCAAAACGCGCTCAGCACGCCGGGCTGGCGGGCCAGGGTGGCGGCCAGCTCTTTCTGATACCGGGCCAGCGTCGCCGGGTCCGGGTCGGCCACATCGCCCAGTATGCCCGGTGCCGCAGCAGCAGTGGCCGGCTTGGAAGCGGCGGGCGCGGCGGGGGTGGTGGAGGCCGAGGCATCGGCCGCAGCCGGAGCGTCCGCCGGCGCAGCGACGGGCTGGGCCGGTGTCGCGGCGGGCGGAGCAACCGCAACCGGGGCGGCCTGCTGGTCCAGTCGCGAGGTCAGGTAGCCCATGCCCACCAGCAGCCCCAGGGTCAGCGACCCCAGCGCGGCGATCGAGATCCGCCGGATCGCCTCGCGGCGCGCCGCGTTCTTGACCTGGGCTTCCATGTCGCCGGGCAGGTAGGGCTGCAGCAGCGGCCACAGCAGGTGCCCGTCGAGCACCTCCACGCCTTGCTTCTCGGCGGCCACGCGGCCATCGCGCTCGACCATGCCTTCGGTGATCAGGATGCCGCCGCGGGCACCGGCCAGCCGTGCGGCGGCGCCCAGTTCGTTCACCGCCGCGGTGCCAATGCGGTAGGCGCGGCCATGCTTGCACGACAGCAGCCAGCGGTGCTGGGCATCGTGCATCAGGAAATCGCTGCGCGGCTCGCGGCTGTCGTCCACCTCGCCGGGCACGTCCTGCAGCCCCCGCTGCTCGCGCATGGCGCGCCGGACGATCTCGGAAAAGTCACGCCAATGCATGCCAGCCAGGGCGTTGAGCCCAAGCCGGGTCTCCTTGCGGCGGCGCTTCACCAGCCAGAACCAGGCGGCGGCAAGCGTCCAGACAATGAGGGCCAACAGTAAAGCCAGAATCCAGGAGAACATGAGGCGCTAGAGATGAACACGGATGTGCGATTGACAGTTTATATGCGCTCGCAGGCGTCTGCGGGGGCACTTCAATCCGAACCGTCGGAAGTCTGCGCCCCAGCCGGTGACGGACGTCTCACTTTCGAGCAGCAGACACAGAAAACCCGCCAATCCGTAGCCGTGAGGGGAGGGAACAAACGGCGAAGAAGCGATTGGCGGGTCGGTTTCGATTGTCATCAATGCCGTGCTGCTTTGCAACATCCGGCGCTGATGGCCCCCGAGCCGGGCTCAGGCGCCGCCCGGACCCTGATGCGTTCCGGGGGACGGGTCGGCGTTCGGTGAGGCGTTGCGGGCCTCGGCGCGGTTGACCCGGGCATTGAGCGCATCGATACGGGCGTTCAGGGCGGCCACGTCCTCGGCGGTGGGAATATGCAGGCGCTTGAGCACGCCCTGCACCCGGTCGTCGAAGGCCTTCTCCACCTTGTCCCAGGTGCCGGCGGCCTTTTCGCGGGCCTCGCCCAGCTGTTCTTCCACGTTGTCGCGCCAGCGCGGGGCGTCGCCGCTCTGCTCGCGGTTGCGGGCCTCGATGGTTTCGCCTTCCCGGACCAGCGTGTCAAACACGCGGCTGCCCTCGGCCTGGGCGCGGCCCAAGGCACCGAGGCCGGCCAGCCATACCTGCTGGGCCGAACCGGTCAGCCGGCGCGAAAAGCGCTCGGCCTGTTCGCCCAGCGAGGGCTTGTCGTCGGGGCTGCGGGTGTCGCGGTCGTCGAAGTCGTCGTGTGCGGTCATGGGGCGATCCTGTGGATGGACACCCCGATGCTAATCAGCGCCAGCTTTGCGCCATGTGATGGCCGGCGGCTGTGGACGCGCCGCGATTCAGCCCAGCTTTTCCTTCAGCACGCGCTGGATCTCGCTCTCGACCATGCCCTTCATCGCCGACAGCAGGAAGCCCAGCTTGGCGGTCACGTGCACTTGGCCGGGCTGCAGTTCGATCGCACCGTCCACGCCGGACCCGTTGAAGTTCAACACGTCGCCCACCCAGCTGCTCTGCAGGCCGAAGCGCTCGGACAGCTTGGCGGCCACATCTTCGATCGCCTTGCGGGCGCCATCGACGGGCAGGGAATGGGCGTGGCGGATATCAATGCTGGACATGGGAGCTCCTGGCGGGCGGCAGCGGGGAAGGGCGTGCATTGTGCGCATCCTTGCGTCCAACTCCAAGGACTGCATCACACTTCTTCTTCGATGACATGCAACCTGCTAGGCTTTCGCCGCGTGCAGAACCTGCTAGTTCACTTCACCCAACGCCAACACCCCGACCAGCCGCTGCGGCCCGGGGTGCAGCGCATCGTGCGCCACGCTTCGGGCACTGTCCGGCTCGGCGGTGACGCCACCGGCACCCTGCTGCTTGCACAGTTCTGCCTGGACGACCGCGGCCTCTGGCTGCAGGTGGCCACCGGCACGCGCGGCATCCACGTCAACGGCCGGCCCGTGCGGCGCATGGCCATGCTGCGTGCGGGCGACGCGGTGTACGTGGATGGCGTGGAGATGGTGATCCAGGGCGAGAGCGACGCGCTTGCCCAGGCCCCGCCGCGCAGTGACGCCGGCAGCGACGAACTGCGCCTGCTGCGCGGGTTGGGCGGCCAGCACCACGGGCGCAGCTTCACCCTGGACCGTCCGCGCCTGATCGGCCGCAGCGCCGAGGCCGACATCGCCATCGACGACCCTGCGTTTGCCGAGCAGCACGCACGGCTGGAACTGCACGGCGACCGCGTACTGCTGCGCGACCTTGGCGCGGGCGAATCGACCCGGGTCAACGGCGTGGCGGTTCGCCATTGCTGGCTGCTGCCCGGCGACCAGCTGGTGTTCGACACCCAGCACCGGTTCGTGCTCGAAGTGCCGCACGACGCCCGCACCCGGATCGTCAGTGAAGACGAGGACGACCTGCTGGACCTGCCCACCCACGACGCAGCGCCGGTCAAGCCGGTGCGCGTGAGCCGTTGGCCGTGGCTGCTGGCCAGCGCGCTGCTGCTGGCCGCCGTCATCAGCGGCCTGCTCTGGTTTGGCGCGCGGTAACGGTCATCGCACATGACGTTGCCGGCCAGCGGCCGGCACCACCCGGGGGCGCCGGGGACGGGTGGGTGTGATCTCGATAGATTCGTTTGCAACCAAATTCGCCTTGTCCTGCAAGGCCTAAAGCCTGGTGCGCTGCGGCATACTAGGGGTCTTGCCCCATAGGTGTGACATGACGCGCGCGTTCAACTTCAGTGCCGGCCCTGCAACCCTGCCGGAATCGGTCCTGCGCAAGGCGCAGGAAGAGATGTTGGAATGGAACGGCGCTGGCGCCTCCATTGTCGAAATGAGCCACCGCGGCCCGGAGTTCATGGCCGTCGCGGCCAAGGCCGACGCCGACCTGCGCCGCCTGATCGGCATCCCCGACGACTACGCCGTGCTGTTCCTGGCCGGTGGCGCCACCACCCAGCAGGCCCTGCTGGCGCTCAACTTCGCCCAGCCCGGCCAGACCGTGGACTACGTGCTCACCGGGCACTGGGGCAAGACCGCGATCAAGCAGGTCACGCCCTACGTCAACGTCAATGTGGCCGCCAGCAGCGAAGCCAACGGCTTCCACGACATCCCCGCGCGCGACACCTGGCAGCTCTCGGCCGATGCCGCCTACGTGCACATCACCGCCAACGAGACCATCCACGGCGTCGAGTTCCGTGACACCCCCGACGTCGGCCAGGCACCGCTGTTCGCCGATTTCAGCTCCTCCATCGCCAGCGAGCCGCTCGATGTCAGCAAGTACGGGCTGATCTACGCCGGCGCGCAGAAGAACCTGGGCCCGGTGGGCGTGTCGGTGGTGATCGTGCGCCGCGACCTGCTCGAACGCGCCGGCCAGCCGCGCGCGGACATCTTCAATTACCGCTCGCACGTGGCGCGCGACTCCATGCTCAACACCCCGCCCACCTGGAACTGGTACTTGGCCGGGCTGGTGTTCGAGTGGATGCTGGCCGAAGGTGGCGTCGAAGAATTCGCCCGCCGCAACGCCGCCAAGGCCGCGCTGGTGTATGGCGCCATCGATGCCTCCGGCGGGTTCTACCGCAACGAAGTGGTGCCCGCCGCCCGTTCGCGCATGAACATCCCGTTCTTCCTGCCCGACGACACCCTCAACGCGCGCTTTGTCAGCGAGTCCAAGGCCGCCGGCCTGCTCGCGCTGAAGGGCCATGCCGCCGTGGGCGGTATCCGGGCCTCGCTGTACAACGCCATGCCGGTGGAAGGCGCGCAGGCGCTGGTCGCCTTCATGGCCGATTTCCAGCAGCGCCACGGCTGACGTTTTCGTATTTCCCGGGGCGCGCGACGCCCCACTGCACCTGGAACCCAGATGGCCACCAAACCCGCCAAGCCCAAGGCCGCCACCAAGGCGCCGTCCAAGCCCAAGGCCGCCGCACCTGCGAAGGCCGCCCCCGGCAAGGCCGCTGCCGTTGCCGTTGCCAGCACGCCCGCACCGGTGCTGTCGGACGTGCGCGCCAAGATCGACCACATCGACCGCAGCATCCAGGCACTCATCGCCGAGCGCGCCAACTTTGCCCACCAGGTGGGCAAGGCCAAGGGCAAGCTTGCCGCCGCCGTGGACTACTACCGCCCCGAGCGCGAAGCGCAGGTGCTGCGCATGGTGGTGGACCGCAACGAAGGCCCGCTCAGCGATGAAGTGCTGGTGCATGTGTTCCGCGAAATCATGTCAGCCTGCCTGGCCCAGCAGGAGCCGCTGAAGATTGGCTACCTGGGCCCGGAAGGCACCTTCAGCCAGCAGGCCGTGCTCAAGCACTTCGGCCGCTCGGCGCTGGGCCTGCCGCTGGCCAGCATTGAAGAAGTGTTCCAGGAAGTAGAAGCGGGCAACGCCGATTTCGGCGTGGTGCCGGTGGAAAACTCGGGGCAGGGCACCATCCAGATCACCCTGGACATGTTCCTGACCTCCAACCTGAAAATCTGCGGCGAAGTGGAACTGCGCGTGCAGCAGTACCTGATGTCGCGCAGTGGTCGGCTGGACGATGTGGAGCGCGTGTATGGCCACCCGCAGTCGTTCATGCAGACCTCGTCGTGGCTGCGCGCCAATCTGCCCAAGGCCGAGAAGATCCCGGTGTCGAGCAATGCCGAAGGCGCGCGCCGCGCCCGCAATGCCGACGACGCCGCCGCCATTGGCGGGGAGAGTGCCGGGCACGTGTACGGCCTGAAGAAGGTGGTGACCAAGCCCATCCAGAACGATGCCGACAACACCACCCGCTTCCTGGTGGTGGGCCGCAACATCTTCCCCACCTCCGGCCACGACCGCACCTCGGTGCTGGTGTTCATCCACGACAAGCCCGGCGCGCTGTTCGACGTGCTCAGCCCGTTCGCGCGCCACGGCATCAGCATGAACCGCATCGAGTCGCGGCCCTCGCACAATGCCAAGTGGGAGTACGGCTTCTTCATCGACCTGGCCGGCCACATCGAGGACGACTCGATGCAGGCGGCGCTGGCCGAACTGGAAGCGCACTCCGCACAGATCAAGGTGCTGGGTTCCTACCCGGTCGCCGTGCCCTGATCGCCTCGGCGCAGCCCTGTGCTGCGCCTTCGGTGGCGTCGCCAGCCCGGTGCGCCGCCTTTCCCGCACACCGCTGCATCGCCGCCCGCGCGGCTGCCTGACAGGATCCTTCGATGACCGCTACGCCGTACTGGATTGCCCACAAGGGCCAGCCCCTGCAGGGCACCCTGACCATTCCCGGTGACAAGTCCGTGTCGCACCGCTCGGTGATGTTCGCCGCACTGGCCGACGGCGTGTCGCACATCGATGGCTTCCTGGAAGGCGAAGACACCCGCGCCACCGCCGCCATCTTTGCCCAGATGGGCGTGCGCATCGACACCCCGTCGCCGTCGCAGCGCGTGGTGCATGGCGTCGGCGTGGACGGACTGAAGGCCCCCACCGCACCGCTGGACTGCGGCAACGCCGGCACCGGCATGCGCCTGCTGGCCGGCCTGCTGGCCGCGCAACCGTTCGACAGCGTGATGGTGGGCGACGAATCGCTCTCGCGCCGGCCGATGCGCCGCGTTACCGGCCCGCTCGCCCTGATGGGCGCGAAGATCGACACCGACAGCGACGGCACCCCGCCGCTGCACGTGCATGGCGGGCAGGCGTTGAAGGGCATCGATTTCGCCTCGCCGGTAGCCAGCGCGCAGGTCAAATCGGCGGTGCTGTTGGCCGGCCTGTATGCCGACGGCGAGACCGCGGTGAGCGAACCGCACCCCACCCGCGACTACAGCGAGCGCATGCTGCGCGCGTTCGGCGTGGACATCGAGTTCTCGCCCGGCAAGGCCCGCCTGCGCGGCGGCCAGCGCCTGCGCGCCACCGACATCGTGGTGCCGGCCGATTTCTCGTCCGCCGCATTCTTCCTGGTGGCCGCCAGCATCATTCCCGGCTCCGAACTGCGCCTGCGCGCGGTCGGCCTCAACCCGCGCCGCACCGGCCTGCTGGCTGCGCTGCGCCTGATGGGCGCGGACATCACCGAAGAAAACCATGCCGAGCAGGGCGGGGAAGCCGTGGCTGACCTGGTGGTGCGTTACGCCCCGCTGCACGGTGCGGAGATTCCCGAAGCGCTGGTGCCGGACATGATCGACGAGTTCCCCGCGCTGTTCGTGGCTGCCGCCGCGGCACAGGGCAACACGGTGGTGCGCGGCGCTGCCGAACTGCGGGTCAAGGAATCCGATCGCCTGGCCGCCATGGCCACCGGCCTGCGCACCCTGGGCGTGCAGGTGGACGAAACCGACGACGGCGCCACCATCCACGGGGGCAGCACGCTGGGCAGCGGCACCATCGAAAGCCACGGCGACCACCGCATCGCCATGGCCTTCGCCATTGCCGGCCAGCTCAGCAGCGGCGAAGTGCGGGTGAACGACATCGCCAACGTCGCCACCTCGTTCCCGGATTTTGATGGGTTGTCGACCGGGGCGGGTTTCGGGCTGCGTACTGCCTGAGGGGTTGGGGTGTGCGTGGTTGCCGGGCAGAGCCCGGCACTACGGAGGAGCCGTTCATTGCCATAAAAAAAGGGAGGCCATTGGCCTCCCTTTTCGTTTCCGCCTCACGGCATCAACGTATTAACGCTCGGTACGGAAATCCACCGGCACGCGCACCACGCTGGCCACGGCGCGACCATTGTTCATGGCCGGCTCGAACTGCCAGTTGCGCACGGTGGTCAGCACGGCGCGGTCCAGGTCGCGGTCACGCGAACCGGTACGCTGCACGATGCTGGCATCGGTCACGTGGCCACTGGGGTCCACGCTCAGGCTGGCCACCACGCTGCCCTGCACGCCACTGCGCAGCGCACTCGGCGGATAGGTCGGCTTGGCATTGCTGGCCAGCGGGCGCGCCTCGCGGTTACGCGCGGCGACGGCCGGCTTGCGCTGGGTGGTGGCCGGTGCAGCCTGGCGCGTCGTCGGGGCCGGTGCAGTGGTGGCAACCGGCGTTTCGGTGGCCGGCAACATGCGCTCGCCTACCGGTGCGGTGCTGGTTTCGTTGGGGTTGGCGTAGCGCAACCAGACCAGCGCAGCGGCGAACATCGCCACGATCAGCGCCATCCACAACCACGGCGAAGTGCCGCGGCGGGCCGGTTCATCGGTCACGTCGCGCTGGTGCTGCGGCGAAGCGTGCATGTCATGGGCATGGGTAACACTCATGGCGAACTCCTGATGTCGTTTTGACACCCGCAGTCTTGCCCGTACCCGGTTGTGGATGTGTCAGCGCACCGTCAACGCGGCGACTGCATTGCCATCGAGGTTCAGCTTGATGAGCCGTTGCCGAATCAGCGTTGCGTGATGATTCGGCGGCCGCGCATTACTGCGGCTTGAAGTCGAACGGCACCTCGATGCTGCCCGGCACCGGCTGGCCATTGCTCTGCGCCGGCTGGAAGCGCCAACGGCGCACGGCATCGGATGCGGCCCGATCAAGATCGCGTGAACCGCTGCGCTCGATGATGGTCACGTTGGAGGGATAGCCGGTGGCATCCACATCCACGCGCACCACCACCGTGCCGGCATCGCCACGACGCAGCGCGGCAGGCGGATACGAAGGCGGCGGCGACTGGTCGGCGATGGGCTGCGGGCGGTCACCGGCAGCAGCGGCCACCGGGGCAGCCTCGGTGGTCGGAGCGGCGGCAGCGGGCGGCGGCGGGGGCGCGGTTTCCACCAGCTGCGGGGCTTCCTCGCCGGGCGGCAGGGGCTTGGCGTCGGGCATGTCGCTGGACCCGGCCGCGGCGGGCAGGGGCTCGGGCAGCGGCTCGATGTCGGCCACCTGCTGCGGCGTTGCCGCCGGGCCGGCCTTGTAGAAGTCGTCGTTGCGGCTGCTCAGCCACACCACCAGAAACAGCAGTACGCCAACGCCGAAGGCGATGCCGGCGATCATCAGGCTGCGCCGGGGCAGGTGGAAGGTGATGTTCTTGCCAGACGAAGAGCGGGAAGCGGACATGAGCCATACCGTAGTGAACCCCCCGATTCTGCCACGCCCGCAATGACTGAGGGGTACATGGCGGCCCCCGGGCGGCAGAAATCCGCATAACAGGCGATAATCCCCCTCCAGTCCCAACCCCATCGCACACGCCATGCTTGATCCAGCCCTGCTTCGCCAACACCCCGCCGACCTTGCCGAACGCCTGCGATCCTCGCGCGGTTTCGAGCTGGATGTGTCCGGGCTGGAGTCGCTGGAAGCAGACCGCAAGCGCATCCAGGTGCGCACCCAGGAACTGCAGAGCCTGCGCAACAGCCGCTCCAAGGCCATCGGCCAGGCCAAGGCCAAGGGCGAAGACGTCTCGGCGATCATGGCCGAAGTGGCCGCGTTCGCCGACGAACTGAAGGCCTCGGAAGTGGCCCTGGACGAACTGCGCGACAAGATCGAAGCCATCGCCCTGGGTATTCCGAACCTGCCCGGCGACGACGTGCCGGCCGGCGCGGATGAAACCGAGAACGTGGAGCAGAAGCGCTGGGGCACCCCGCGCACCTTCGACTTCCCGGTGCTGGACCACGTGGAGCTGGGCGCCCGCAACCGCTGGCTGGACGCGGAAACCGCGGCCAAGCTGTCCGGCTCACGCTTCACCGTGCTGCGCGGCCCGCTGGCCCGCCTGCACCGCGCGCTGGCCCAGTTCATGCTGGACCTGCACACCGACACCCACGGCTACCAGGAAACCAACGTGCCGGCGCTGGTCAACGCCGACTCGCTGCGCGGCACCAGCCAGCTGCCCAAGTTCGAGGACGACTTGTTCAAGACCGCCGTGGGCGAGTCCACCCGGTACCTGATTCCGACCTCCGAAGTGCCGCTCACCAACATCGTGCGCGACGAGATCATCGACGCCGACCAGCTGCCGCTGCGCATGACCGCCCATTCGCTGTGCTTCCGCGCCGAAGCCGGCAGCGGCGGCCGCGACGTGCGCGGCATGATCCGCCAGCACCAGTTCGAGAAGGTGGAGCTGGTGGCCGCCTGCACCCCGGCGCAGAGCGAAGACGAACACCAGCGCATGACCCGCTGCGCCGAAGTGGTGCTGGAAACGCTGGGCCTGCCGTACCGCAAGGTGCTGCTGTGCACCGGCGACATGGGCTTTGCCGCGGTGAAGACCTACGACCTGGAAGTGTGGCTGCCCTCGCAGGACACCTACCGCGAGATCTCCTCGTGCTCCAACTGCGGTGATTTCCAGGCGCGCCGCATGCAGGCCCGCTGGCGCAACCCGGACACCGGCAAGCCCGAGCTGTTGCACACCCTCAACGGCTCCGGCGTGGCCGTGGGCCGCGCGATGATCGCGGTGATGGAGAACTACCAGAACGCCGACGGCAGCATCACCGTGCCGGATGCGCTGAAGCCCTACATGGGCGGTCTGGACACCATCGCCTGATCCACAAAAAACCCGCCGAACGGCGGGTTTTTTGTGTGTGCCTCGGCGGCGGCGGCGGCGGGGGGGGGGTAGAGCCACCCCATGGGTGGCTGCGTGGGTGGCTGCGGCCGGTCCGGGGATTACGTTCAGCCACCCATGGGGTGGCTCTACCGGGCAGGTTCCGGCGTTGCGTTCGGCCACCCATGGGATGGCTCTTAGATGGCCTGCAACACCCGCAACGGCACCCACCCTTCAACACCGCCGCCCACCGGCGCGCACCACGCCCAGCCGTTCAGGACGCGCCCACCCACCAGCACCTGGTCCGGGTCCACGTCCAGCTCGCGTGCGCAGTAATCTTCCTGTGCAAACGCATCGCCCTGCGCATCCCGCCCGATCACCTGCGCCGGCACCCAGCCCGGTGCCTGGTCGGCGGCTTCGCACAGGTACCAGTCGTCCCAGCCTTCCGCGCCTTCATAACGCTCGCCCACCTGCAGCGCCTGGCCACGCGCCAGCGTGATGGGGTGGGGGAATTCACTCCGGTGCGGAGCAACGACCAGATAGCGCATGCGGGTCCGTCCTGAACTTGGTAGGCGACCAGCCTAATAAAGCGCTCACGCCCCGCCCAGCACTTACGTCGCAGTTGCGCCATTGAAAAAGAAGATGGCCCCAAAAAGGGGCCATCAGGCGCAACACCGGCGGGGGAGGGAGAACCGGTGCTGCGCGCCACGCCGCCACGACGAGGAGGAACGGCGTGGTGTTACACCTCAGGCAGCAGCCAGCTCACGCGGCTGCGGCAGCGCGGCCAGCGCCTGGGCGATGGCGTCGGTACGGTGCTGCGGCGAGTAGGCGATGCCCTCGGCGCGCACGAATTCCACATCGTCGATCCCGAAGAACGCGAACACCTGGCGCAGGTACGGGTCCTGGAAGTCGGTCGGGGCGCCGGTGTGCAGGCCGCCGCGGCTGCTGGCCACGATCACGCGCTTGCCGCCGGCCAGGCCCACCGGGCCGGTGTCGGTGTACTTGAAGGTCTTGCCGGCCACCGCCAGGCGGTCGATCCACGCCTTGAGGGTGGAGGCCACGCTGAAGTTGTACATTGGGGAGCCGATAACCACCACGTCGGCGGCCAGGAACTGTTCCAGCACCAGTGCCGCGTCGGCCACTTCCGCCGCGTCGGACTGGGCCAACGAGCTGCTGCGCAGGTGCGCAACGGGCTGGGCGTCCAGGTCGCGGTAGGTCACTTCCAGGCCCGGCACCTGGTCGCGCCACTGCTGGACCACGGCGGCGGAGAGCTGGCGGGAAACCGAGTTGTCGCCAAGGACGCTGGCATCGATGTGAAGAAGCTTCATGGCAATCACCTGTTATCTGGGAAGGGGCGGGCAAGGCGCCGCCGACGGAGAACAGGTTAGGTTGTTGCTTGGCTGGGATAAAGGTGGTTGAATACCACGTATTGTTCTATACCTGGAACTTCGGTATGCACGACCTAAACGATCTCTACTACTTCGCCATGGTGGTCGACCACGGCGGTTTTGCCGCGGCCGAACGCGCGCTGGGCATCCCCAAATCCCGCCTGAGCCGGCGTATCAGCCAGCTGGAAACCGACCTCGGCGTGCGCCTGCTGCAGCGCTCCACGCGCCGCTTCGCCGTCACCGACGTGGGCACCAGCGTGCACCGCCACGCCCAGACCATGCTCGCCGAGGCCCAGGCCGCGCGCGAAGTGGTGGACCGGCTCAGTGCCGAGCCCCGCGGCCTGGTGCGCGCCAGCGTGCCGGTCTCGCTGGCGCAGATGCAGCTGCCCAAGCTGCTGCCCAAGTTCCTGGCCCAGTACCCCAAGGTGCGCCTGCAGCTGAACATCAGCAACCGCCGCGTGGACATCATCAACGAAGGCTACGACGTCGCCCTGCGCGTGCGTTCGCGGCTGGACGATGACGGCAGCCTGGTCATGCGCAGCTTCGGCCAGGTGCAGGAACTGCTGGTGGCCAGCCCGAAGTACCTCGACCGCGCCGGCCGCCCCAAGGACCCGGACGAACTGGCCAACCACGTCACCCTGAGCATCAGCGAAGACGAAGCCCGCCAGCGCTGGGAACTGCATGGCCCCGATGGTGCCGTGCGTCGGGTGGACCTGCAGCCGCGCGTGGCCGGGTTCGACTTCCCGCTGCTGCAGAGCATGGTCAAGGACGGTTTCGGCATCACCATGCTGCCCGAGACAGTCTGCGCCGACGCCGTGCGCAGCGGCGAGCTGGAAGTGGTGCTGCCGGAATGGTCGCTGCCGCAGGGCGTGTGCCACGCCGTCTTCGCCTCGCGCCGCGGCCTGCTGCCTGCCGTGCGTGTGTTCATCGACTTCCTGGCCGAACACCTGCCGCCGCAGCTGGAGGCCTCGCGCCTGGATTGCGGTGGCGCGTGCGAGCGGGCCAAGGAGAAGATCAAGGCCAGTGCGTTGGGTGCGTTGGCGGTGGATGCGGGCTGAGCCTGGCACCGGCCGGGTGGGCAAACCTCACCTGAAATGCGAGAATGCGACCCCCGGCCAGTGCCGGGGAGCCATGCCGGAAGGGGCGCTGCCCCGACCGGATGCCCGGGTTGCAATGACCCGGGCACGCGGGGCGCGGAGTGCGCTACCGATACGGAGAGATGGCCGAGCGGTTTAAGGCACCGGTCTTGAAAACCGGCGAAGGGTCAAACCTTCCGTGGGTTCGAATCCCACTCTCTCCGCCATAGATTTCTGCAAGTCATTGATTTTTAAAGATAAAATCATTAGACCCTGAATCTGGCATGCCAGTTGGTATGCCACCCTGCTTTGGTGCACATGGACAGATCTGGACGCCACTTGTGGCTGACAGGGGTCGGGTTTGTTCGACGCTTCGGGGCATTCCAAGAGCTGTGTTGCTCAGTCTGGGGCGACTCCGTGACGCCTGCGATGGCCCCTCGCTGTCGGCAGTCAGGCAGCCCTGAATTCTGCCTATGGCTCGGGGGAGGCTCAGTGGCGAGGGAAGAAGCAGGCGCAGCTGCCGACTTACTAGCTGTGCTTACTCAAGATCGTCGGAGGCGTTGGTGAGGCAGGCGCAGCTTCATCAGTGCGTGTCGTGAATTTTGCAAACTCGTCAGCTGGGGGCGCTTCTTAGGCAAGGTGGCCCCTTAGCGCCGCCGGCTGTCTCCCGGCGAATCCTGGTCCGGTAATCGAACGAGCCTGGAGCGGATAAAACGTCGCATTTGTGTCATCTGCTGTCGCAAATAGCTGGTTTAGTCCAGAAGTCTCCTGAGCGAGACTTTGATCGCCTGGGCGATTTACTCAATGTTGTAGGTCGCAACGTTTTCGTCGCCGCCTTCGATCATGCCAACGTAGATCCTGTGGGCTCAAGCTGCCTTCGCGAAATCTTCGTAGGAGAGTCCAAAGGCGTTTCCGAAGCGCCCAACTTTGACCGAGTTCCGAGGGTGGAAACCTCGCGCCGGTATTGTAGTTGCACCAGCGAGAGGGCCAAAGGGCGAATCACGGCCAGCGAGCTGTGCGCATTGGCCGTGGATGCGGGCTTCCGTGAACGGCGTGCGCCGATGTCTTCTAGAGAATGGTCTCAAGCTCACCTACTTTGAGCCGATAGCGCTCTGTGGTACTACATATCTGACTTGCTTTTATCTGCCGCGCAGCGTCGTATGTCACTCGGAATGGAGCTCCTGGGAATGAATAAGCTCAACTTTGGCGTCAACTCTCGTATTGCCACCTTGCTTAGCAATGAGTACTCATCTACGGAGAGGGCATTGATTGAGCTGATCGATAACGCCTGGGACGCTGATGCTACGAGGGTACTTGTGGATATCCCAGAGCCTCTCTCCGGTAGTCCCATCGTCGTCTCGGACAATGGGAACGGAATGACCGTTGACCAAATCCGTACCCACTATCTGCAGATCGCGGCTGACAGAAGGCGACGCTCCGGCGACAGCTCCGTTCGATTCAAGCGGAAGGTCAAGGGCAGCAAGGGCATCGGCAAGTTCTCTGGTCTGATGGCCGCCGCCGAGATGCGTGTTGATACCGCAGTGGGCGGGCGGCGAGTGAAGCTCAGCTTCACCCTAGAGCAGCTTAAGGATGTTGACGGCATCGATGAATTGGAGATTCCTTACACGGTGTCTGTAGAGGATGAACATGTGCAGGGCACAACCATCACGCTCTCTCAGCTAAGGCAAGGGGGAGCTTATCCAGACGCCGTTGAACTAAGGCACTTGCTAGTTCAGTCCTACGGGCGGCGTCAAGACATGGTTATCGAGATCAACGGCAAACCATTGGACGTCGACGATGTTCAAGGCCATTTTGAGGAGAAGGCAATCTGTGTTCCAGGCATCACGGACCTGACTGTTCGATTCGCCCTGAGTGAGCGAAAGACCGGCATGAAGAGTCCGGGAATTCAGATCCGCGTGGGCTCACGCATTGTGGGGCGGCCTTCACTCTTTGGGCTCGACCAACGTGGAGATATCTCACCTAAGTTGCTGAAGAAGCTCTATGGCGAAATTGACCTAGAAGGAGTGGTGGATGCCAATGTTGCGAGCTGGGAGGCCCTTGTTGCCGGTGACCCGACGTGGGTACTCGTACAGGATCGTGTCAGGGACGCTCTTTATGAGAGCTATCAGGCTCGCTTCAAGAGGGACATGAGTTTGGCCCGGGCTCGGTTGCAGCAGCAGTTCAACAAGAGGATGGCCGAGCTCCCCGAGTACAAGCGTGAGTTCGCTGATAAGGCAATCATGAAGGTGCTCAATCGATACTCCGACGAGCCTCATGAGAGGGTTGCTCCCATGGTCGCGGTTCTGCTCGATGCTCTGGAGAGTAGTGACTACCGGCTTTTGCTCGAGCATATTGCAGGGGCCTCAAGCGCCGATGTCTCAAAGGTCGCAGACTCACTCAACGACTTCGGTCTGGCTGATATGGCCCATCTAGTTGACCAAGCTCGAGCTCGGTCGGCTCTTCTTGATGCGCTTGAAGACTTGTCCCGGGACAAGAGTACGCTAGAAGCGACTATGCACAGGGCGCTGGAGAGCAACCTTTGGGTGTTTGGTCCGGAGTTCGCTTTGTTTTCGTCCAACAAGACGCTGCGTCGAATGGTGGAGGACTACTTAGACCAGAAGTACGCCGGCACCAACGCTACCGATCGGCCAGATTTGATGCTGAAGCAGAACTTTGCGGGGGAGTATCTTCTCATTGAATTCAAGCGCCCCGCGCATGCGTTGACTGTCTCTGACTACCAGCAAGCAACTGGCTACAGGCATCACTTCGGCCCCTTCACACCCAGGCGTATCCGTGTCTTCGTTGTTGGGGGAGATCGGGGCACCTTTCCGACGAACAACTTGGAACCGGACGTCGTGGGCACTTCTTTTTTTGACGTCATCTCAATGGCTCGAACTCAGCTAGAGTGGCAACTCAAATAGATCTTCAGCCACCCGTGTGTGCGATGACGATCAGCTGCATCGAGTTGATCTGCTGCGTGATGTGGGTGGTTTCAGCAGAATTGGTTGGAGTGGTGAAGTGCAACGCCCGAAGCAATTGCATCAGCGGCAACTTCATGGATCTCTTATTTCCATCAAAGTATACAGAACGCACAAGGCCCGGCTAGACCGGGCCTTGTGCGTTTCTGCTGTCATATAAGCTTGGGCATTTGGTGGGGCGGCGGGCCCATGCCGCCTCCACGACAGCCCTAAAGGCCATGACGGCACGATGCAGAGTAAACAGCCGCGGAATGCAGGATTGCACCATGGTCGAGTCGGTCATCGCTCGGACAAAATTCGCTGCAATCGATCCGGTGATATCGCTATGATCAGTTCAAGCGCGCTGAGCTTGGCGTAGTTCATTCACCTGTCGAGGCTCTATCTCGGATGTCAAAAGATTGGCGCCCCTCTCTTTGGGGCAAACTGTTTACCCGCTCTGCCGATTGGTCGATTCGCATGGACGGCGAGAGGGTCGATGTCGTTATCGGCGGCCAACCCTATCAGGCCTTTTTGAAGTCCGAGCGTCAGCTCCAAGTTACTCCCGGTTTCATCTGGTCGAGGGTCGAGATCAGGGTCAAGGATGGCCTGCAGGTGGTTGGAGATGGCCTGCCCAACGACGAGGGGCACCGTCTACGAACTGCGATCGCCACGCTTGTCGCCGAGCGGCGGAGGCGCGAGCGACTAGAGATTTTCGACGCCACGCTCACGCTGATCCGTGACTGGTTGGGGAAAGCAAGGGAACTGATTGAGGAAAGTAGGAGCCGCCGCCGCTGGATCACCCATGAGCAGCAGCAATCGGTCCTTCTTGCTCGACCAGAGTTGGCGTTTACGCGCGAGGAGCTTCAAGTGCTCTCCCAGGATGAAGGCCTTCACGAGGATCTGGGTTCCTACGAGCATCAGCGAGCATTGGCCCAACTGCGGGACTGGGATCAGGATTGGGTCAAGCTCTGGGAGGAGGCGAACGAATCCATGACCCAGCGAGAGCTGGAGCTTGCGAAGGACTTCATGGATCGAGTGGAGAGCGACCCACTGACCGAAGAACAAGCCAGGGCCGTGATCTGCTTCGATAACCGCGTGCAGGTAGTAGCCTCCGCAGGGTCTGGAAAGACGTCTACCATGGTGGCTAAGGCGGCCTACGCTGTGGAGCGCGGCTTCTTGGCGCCGGAACGTATCGTGATGCTCGCGTTCAATAACGGTGCGGCTAAGGAGCTGCGTGAGCGTGCAGATAAAGCGCTGGACCGCCTTGGGATGAACGGAGTGGAAATCGAAGCCTGCACCTTCCATTCGCTGGGCTTATCCATCATCAAAAGTGCGAGTGGCCGTGATCTTCAGGTCCCGGAATGGGCGCAAGATAAGGAGAAGGGCACTGAAAAGCTGGGGGAGCTGATCGACCAACTGAAGGACCGCTCCGCACACTTTCGAACCCAATGGGACATGTTCCGGCTCGTGTTCGGTAAAGACCTCCCTTGCTCGGGCTCAGAGTCAATGGCTGACGGATTTGACGCGAATGGCCGACCTTACCTGAATACTCTGAATGGCGTGCGCGTGCAAGGCATGGAGGAGCGCGTCATCGCTGACTGGCTGTTCTACAACGGCGTGGATTTTGAGTACAGGAAATCCTACGAGTTCGACACGGTGAGGGATATTCATCGCCAGAATCAGCCGAATTTCTATTATCCGGATGCTGATGCGTATCACGAGCATGCGGCGCTGCCAGTTGGTGCCACGGCTTCGAACCAGGCGCACTATGCCGACGATCTGGCCTGGAGGCGTGAGCAACACGCATGTAAGGGAAGGTCGTTCATCGAAACGACGTCGGCCGAGCTCCGGTCCGGCCAGGCATTCAAGAGTCTCACTGACCGACTATCCGCACTGGGTGTCGAGGTCGATCCAAATCCAGACAGACAATTGCCGGACAGGGCCGCGACGCCGATGTCGGAGGATGATCTGATCAGTCTCCTGCGCGCATTCATTGCACATGCCAAGAGCAACGTCCTTTCGCTGGATGGCATCTCTGAGCGCCTGCGACGTCTGCCTGAGGACCACTACAAGGAGCGCCTTCGCCGGTTCTTGGAACTGGCAACGCCTGTGTACCAAGCATGGGACGACGCATTGGGTGCTGAGCAAGGAATCGACTTTGAGGACATGCTGAACACTGCGTCCCTTTTTGTGGAGCAGGGGCGTTACGCGTCGCCGTACGATCTTGTCATGGCTGACGAGTTCCAGGACTCATCTCGAGCACGCGCACGGCTTTGCGCCGCTCTGGTTAGCGCACCCGGCAAACATTTGTACGCAGTCGGAGATGACTGGCAGGCGATCAACCGATTCGCCGGCGCGGATCTTTCCGTCATGACCGATTTCTGTAAATGGAATGGATATGGCATGGTTCTGAGGCTGGAAGAGACCTTCCGGTTCCCCCAGGAACTGTGCAACGTATCAAGTCGCTTTGTAATGCGAAATCCAAGCCAGATTAAAAAGAATGTGCGTTCATCAAAATCAGCCGTAGGTCCTGTGCTTCAGGCCTTTCAGGTAAACAGCAGGAAGCAGGTGCAGGACGGGGTAAGGCAGTACCTAGCGCAGCTTCAAGAGAAGATCCTATCTGGCGCTCTGCCCAGAGGGAAGGATGGGCTTGTATCTGTTCTAGTGCTGGGCCGCTACAACTTCGAGAGCGACAAGATTCCTTCGGATTGGAAGAAGGACTTTGGACAGACCATGGAAGTCGAGTTCATGTCCATCCACAAGTCAAAGGGCAAGTCCGCTGACTACGTCATCCTTCCGGGCATGATTCGGCGTAGCTTCCCAAGCGCAAAGCAAGATGATTCGGTACTGTCATTGGTGATGCCGCAAGGTGACAGCTATCCCGATAGTGAAGAGAGGCGGTTGTTCTACGTTGCGTTGACGCGCTCCCGAAGGACGGTCGTCATGTTCACCGTTCAAGGAAAGGTTTCACCGTTCCTCGGAGAGCTGCTCCAGGAGCGGGCCGTAGAGCTGACTACGCTCGGCGGCCAGCCAATTCATGAGGAGCAGTGTCCTGTCTGCAAAGTCGGTGTCTTCGTCGAGCGAATGGGGCGCAATGGACCCTTCAGGAGCTGCTCGAGCTATCCGGACTGCGAGAACAAGCCGAAAAAACGGCGCTGACAGCGTATGCGTAGGGTCCGCTTGAACGCCTTCCGCAGTCGTGTGACGCATCTGTCCGAGAGGACAGGTGCGTCTGTGGAAGATTCCCGCTTCCTGGCTCTTAAGGTTCGCCTAACTCGGGGCTTGCGCGTCGCGCCAGCCGTTTAGAGTCGGCTTCGCAGGCCAGACAGCCTGTGCATCTCTAACACGACGATGCTTCTCAAATGCTCGCAATCTGCCCTCCTCGAGTCGAGACAACAGCTCTTCGGGACAGCCGCGGCGGGAGAGGATGTCTCTCAGGTCCGACCATGTTCGGTGTAGCCGCGGATTGCATGCTTCTATTGTCGATACGACTAGCTCAAACATTCTCTGACGTAGCATGTCCGTTACCGACATATGCTCAGCAGCCAATTCTCCTCTATTGGCATCAATGGCGCTGAGCGCCACGTCCAAAGTATCAATCAAATCCATCGCCTTGTAGTCGTTCTCAACAAGCTTCCGGACTGGCCTAGAAAGTTGACAGTCTTTGAGCCATAGACGAATCTGAGAGACGCGCTCTATGACGCCTTCGATAACCGGATCAACTGCCGCCGCGAGCTCACCAAGACCTTTGTCCTTAAGGAGACGGTCGCTCATGATTTCCCAGGCATCAGGCAACCAATTTGCATTTGTGCCAGCTTGGAACCGGAGCATCGTTAGATAGGTGTCAAACAGGGACTCTTGAGGGAGTGTGCTCAGTAGTTCAGGAACTGCGTTCTCCTGGTGATCTAGGACTTCAATCAGTGCGAGAGGATGAAGTTCATGGTCCGGCCGGGCCGCAACTTCAAATACGAGATCCGTCCACTTTTTGCTTCGATGGTGCGTGCCGTACCACCATAGCGGTTGGGGCCAGCCACAATGGACATAGATGCACGCAGAGAATAGTTCTATGCCGAGCAACTGCTCCACTTCGGGCGCATTCATCGGAAGAATGGAGCTTTGGTCAGTACACCATCTAATAACTGGAGCCGGAGCGTTGTGATTGGTCAATGCGACAGCTTTGAGCCAGAGTGTGTCCTGCTCATTCGAGCGCAATGAGGACAACACGAGGATGGCCTCACGGAGGGGTAGCTCAGCCCATCTTTCTATCAGTCTGGAGATGGTCACAAGACGCAGCCCTGTATCTTCAACATCCAATAGAGCCGACATCAATCGGTATCGGCGCTCATTCGCCTCTAGTTCAAGTAGCGGCTCAACAATGCTGAGCTCAAATTCGTCGAGCGTGAAAGAACGTACCCTTCGAATAGTTCTATTGACCCAAGCTTCTAGCGCGTCCGCCATCTTGTAAGTGGAGATCTCCTTGAGCGCCTGGTCCACTGCAGCGTTGAGTCGACCATCACGAAGCGCGATGGTGTGGGGCATGCTGGCCAGCACCTTTGGAAGGAGCTTGGCGAAGAGCTCCCATGGAGGACATTCTCCGAACTCTTCCACGCGATTGAAGAGAACAAGGCGTGCGTAGAGGACGCTTGCGCAGACCGGAACCGTCAGCTGATCTTCAATGATAGAGAGAAGTCTATCGCGGCGGGAGTGCTCAACTGTGGACCATGATTCAGAAAGAGCTTTCAGCAAGCATGCACTCATCACCGGAGTGCGATCGCGAGCTATCAGCTCTAGTATTTCCTCGTCGCCTTCTCGGTTAACCGAGATCCAGAACTTAGCAGCAAATGCTCGAATAATCGCCTCGTCAGTTCGAAGCAGTCGTTCGGCGACTATTTTTGTCAGTCGCTGGGGCTCAGTCGCAAGCGCCTGAAGGATCTGTTTGGACAGGGCGAGGTCTAGAGCAATGGAGCTGCGGTTCTCGATCGCTTCAAGGTAGGCTTGAACGGACTCCATGGTGGGAGAAGATTCGAAGTAGTTATAGTTGTTAGAAATGAACCCGATGCCGGAGTTTACGTCGATTTGCTCCAGGCTGAAGACCATGCCCTCCGCGATCCGAGGCAGTTCGTCGCGGAGCCCTTCGGGTAGTTCATCGACAAATCGAACAAGAAACGCGAAGCAGCTATCCCGTGTTGCTGGGAATTTTGACCTAGTGCCGAGCTTGGCAAGTTCAAACAGACCTGCCGCATGATTGTCCTGGAAAGCTGGCCGCATCCAGCGGAGGTTCTGCGCCGCGGCAAGCGATGTCATTGGAGAGGCGCAGCCTAGCGCCTTCTGGAGCTGTTCGAGGAGTGATACTCGGTCTTGTGGGATGTCCGGCACAACCAGTGCCTGGGCGCCCGCGCGGAGGTAGGGATGTGTGAAGTTGAAGTTGTGCTCCTCAGCCCAAAGGACGCGGCGCCTTTGGAGCAAGGTGAGCGCAGTCTTCGCTTCCTGTGATAGCTCGCAAGAGTTCTCGTAGGAGGGGGGAGGGGAGGGCGCCCAATCAGTTCCCAGCATTACTGACGTGAACTCTTCCTCGAAGCCGGGGCGCTCTTCGCTTGAGCTGATCATGTACGCCAAATCCGGTTCACCAATCGGTCGCTGGATCTCAGTTGCTATTGCAGCTGCGATCAGTACATCTCGCGCGCCAGGGAGTTTGTCAGCTAGAGATCGCGCAAAATCAATCGCATCTCTACGGGACTGCACAAGGATGTCTTCATCGGTCGGAGAATTTGGAAGTTCGCTCCAAGTCTGGGCTAGGTATGCAATCGCGCCGGGATCTCGGAGCTGACCGCTTTGCTCGATGATACTGTCCACATTGGAGATCTCTGCCTGTGATAGGCCCTGCGCTGCTGCAGAGGATCGCCATATTTCTATTGCCACAGAGGTGGGAAGGCGGTCGAGCGAGGTCCAAGATTGCGAGCCTACCCGGCAGCCAGCCAAGTCGCTTGTCCCCCGGGCCTGTAAAATCACATTTTCCGTCTGGGCGACGACCAAGTACCGCCCAGCTCGAAGATGGGAAGACAATCGTGCGAGATCTCCCAATGCGGCGTTCGGGCTCTGGATGGGCTCGCGAGATCCGAGAGGATCGTCAAGGATGTATGCTCGTTGGCCATCCACTGGGTCTGTAAGGTAGCGCTCGGCCTCGTCGATGTGGCTTCCGATTCTGACCGCCACTCCATCCATCTGGAGCAAGGATCCGATTGTGCGAGACGTCCAGGTCTTACCTGCACGAGGGGGGCCGGACAGGAGCAAGGATTTCTTATCCCTCAGCACTCGCAGTAGCACGCTCTCAATCCCACGATCAACGTAGTCCGCTGGCCGAAGCTGTGTCGGGGCGTGCACTCTAAGCAGTTCCAGGAACTCGGGGACAACATCCTCCTGACTTCTCTTCGCCTGAGCGATGACGTCTGTAAGTCGAGCGATGACCCCGCGGATGGAGGGCGTGTCGAATCGTTCTTCCTGAAGAATTCTGTGCAGCCTGATCTCGATAGACTCTGCCGTCTCGCGCTCCACGAGAACTACTTTTCCGAGTGCCCGTCGGAACTGCTCGTCGCTGCGAAGTGCGATAGCGGCTTGCTCTTTGGCGCGCCCTGATTCAAGATTCGTCAACTTTTGCTGTGGATCTACTGCTTTCCTTAAAATGGAAGTGGACCGATCGGTAACCTCTTGACGAACTACCTTGGCTAATCGTCGACTCGCATATCCAGCCTGTGGCTTATCCAATCGATTCTGAGGCGCCAGGAGCTCCTCCAGATCGTCGCAGACTCTGGAGCTCAGTACGAATGCGGCGTGCAAATCGCTCTCATCCATCAGTCGCTGTAGCAGTGATGGGGACTCTTCTCTAGCGGGATAGTGGGCCAAGTGCTCTACAAGCTTAGCCACTGTGAGCGCCTCTGAGCTTCCCTTCACCTGTACTTCAAGGATGCAGGGCGTGCTACCTGGCCAAGAAATACGTGCGTCCTCGCCCCCCTCGGGTTCAGGCACCAGCGAGCAAGCTCCGCTCCGGCCTAGAGCCAAGGCCGCCTCAACGCAGATCATGTCCTGGAGTGCAAATTTCTCAGGGCCGGTGATCGCAATGTTCATTCACTACCTCCAGAAGACGCTTTTCGAATCATTCCTTGATGCCCCACATCGATTGGACCCGCAGAAGCAAACCTGCTTCTCTCAAGGTCTGTGCGATGTTAATTCGTTGCGACTTGAATCAACAGGGCATGAGCAGATGGTCGGGGCATGTTGGCTCCGGAGTAGTAATCGCACCCCACGGCCCTGGCTGAGCAAGCGCTGCTGCGGTCCTGTCATGTCTTGGCGAACATCCTTTCTCCCTACACGTGCGTGACAAGAAAGAACTGGAGATCACCCAAGCAACGCTTGCTCGCGCCCAGCGAAGCGGTAAGGCGAGGCCTAGTGATGGAGGTCTCCTGAGCGCGCACTTCTATCCCTGATTCTTGAGGGGTACGGTTCGCTAGCAACGGAAGGTCGATGCTATTCGGGGATGTCGGTGGGTTGCGTGACTCAAACAATTTCAATGTTGGTGTGCACGACCGGGGACTCTTCTTTCTTGTTTGTCGCAATTGGCTTTATCGTGGCGGTGCATATACGCTTGAGTTCCCCCTTCCCTGGAGTAGACCTGTGGCTCTGACCACCCTTAAATCACTCGATGCTGAGATCAAACAGCTCGAGGCGCAGAAGAGGCTCGTGGAAAAACGTGACGGAGAAGTGCCGCAGGCACTGGCTGTTCTCCAGAAGTACTCTAAGGTTCTGACCCTTGCTCAGCGCCGTCAGATTGCCAAGATTGTTGGAGGCGTAGGTGAGGCCGATGCAGCGTTGCCGGCGCGGGCTGCGAAACCTGCAACGTCGTCAGCCAAGGGGCGCTCCTTGGGCAAGGTGGCGCCTAAGTACCGGCTGCCTACCGGCGAGACGTGGACTGGGCGGGGACTGGCGCCGAAGGTATTTGTTGCTTGGCAAAAGTCCGCTGAGGGGAAGGCCTGGAGGGCCGCAAATCAGGGTGAAAAGTTCCCGCCCGCAGATTTGACCAAGCCATCCGCCAAGGCCGGGAAGGTCGCGCTCAAGAAGGCGAGCAAGGTCGGCGCCAAGTCACTGAAGGCTCCTGCCAAGAAGGGCGCCAAGAAGATCGCCAGGAGGCCCGTTCGTAAAGCGAAGAAGGGCTGAAGGGAAAGCCGCGGACATGAGTGTTCAGGTTTCGGCGAGGGTTGCAGCGAAACGCTGCCCGTGCGTCTGAGATCTCAGTTGGATTGAATAATCCAGGAGGGATTGGCATGTCTGTCTGGACTGCCCTGCCAAAGTTGGTCTCTGTGGAGACCGTCTTGCCCTTCTGTGTGCAAAAAGCTCGATCCAAAGAAGTTTCAAACCTGTAGTACCACTGTGAGGCCGCAGAAGAGCGCCCTTGCGGATGGGGCTCCGCCAGTAGTCCCGGAAAAGGCATACGCGATGACGGGCAGCAAAATTGAGTTGATCTACTGCGTAATGGTGGTAGCTACAGCGGTACTGGCGGGGGTGGTGAAGTGCACTACCTCAAGCGGTTGCTGCAACTTCATGGATCCCTGATCCCGAACAACAGCATGTAGAACGCACAAGGCCCGGCTAGTCCGGGCCCTGTGCGTTTCTGATGTCAACTACAAGGGGAATGGCGATGGAGAACGCATTTGAGTGCTCAGTCGGACGAGTTAGATGCATGTGGATGGCGGCGCTAGGCCATAGGCTTGGTCGCTGCACGACGTGCAGCAGTGCCGACCTGGATGATGTTCGAGAAAAGTTGGAGGCGGGGCGGTCGCGAGTGAGCGCGAGAGAAGCTCGCGCGGAGAGTGCATGTAGGGCGCGGGTGGAGGTGAAGAGTGAGTAGCTCCCATGTTCGAGTAGATCCTCTGGATCATGCCCAATGCGCGGCAATAGAAGCGGCTACGCGGTTGCGAGATGACCGCACAATCGCTCGAGCGCTTCGCATACTGCAGCGCAGAGCATGTAAGCCAGGGCAAGCCATGGGGGATGTTGCCACCTGCGGTGCGTTCTTCCGGCTTCGGCTGGCTCATGAGAAGCGCGAGTATTTCGAGGTGGCGTTTCTCGACGCTCAACACCGGCTACTCGCGGTAGAGCGGCTATTCTCGGGAACGATAGATGGCGCCAATGTCTATCCCCGGATCGTGCTTCAACGAGCCTTGGCGCATAACGCGGGTGCTGTGATATTGGCTCACAACCATCCTAGCGGGAACAGTGACCCATCGATCGCAGACAAGGCTATCACTGCCAAGCTCAAGGAGGCCCTGAGTCTTGTAGACGTCAGGCTGCTAGATCACTTCATTGTGACGGCAGATCGGGCTCTGTCGATGGCTGCCCTAGGCATTCTCTAGAAGAGGCGGGGGGGCGGGCGGAGCGCCCGCAAGTTTGCACGTCCCATAGTGCCAAACTGGTATCCCATGGCGTGGGTTAAGCCTCAGTGCCGGCGCTCGTAATCTTGGCAATGAAGGCTTGGCGCTGTTCAGGCGATAGCTCTGTGAGCGAGGCAAGGGCCGTAGCTAGTTCGCGCTGCTGCTTCTCGCTGAGTGCCTCCATACACAGTATGGCATCGGCCATAGCTGAGGTTCCTGCTACTAGATAAGCAGGTGGGACCTCAAGAGCGTTGGCCAGCGCAAAAAGCGACTCAAGGCTAACGGTCATCGACTCACTTTCATAACGGCTGATCCGAGCCGAAGCCGTGTCTTTATCCAGCCCCATACGAACTCCCACTTCGCGTTGACTAAGCCCCCGTAGATGGCGGGCTTGGCGCAGGCGCGCGGCAACCACACCGCGAGGAACGGGTGTTGGGCTGCTCATCAACGGTTGGCGGGCTGGGGCCACATACCAACAGGATGACGCCTCTTCTACGTACGGGGTAGACTCTACGTGACACGTAAGTATGGCGCAAGTTCAAAGCCGATCACACGACCGCTCGCAGCGCGCGCCATGCGGCTGCCAGTAGATTTCGCTCAATTAGATAGTTCAACCGACAAGGAGCAACACACCATGGGAGTCATCCTCTACAACCTGCTGATGACCTTCTTCCTGATCCCTCTGACGATCAGGGCCTACTTGAGCCTAAAGAGGCGCCGGTTGCCTCTGCCGCATTTCCAGAACAATGTGGTGGTCAACCGAGTGAAGCTGCAGAAGGCGATCGGGATCTGGTCACCGATCCTGTTCTGGGTCTTCCACATCGCTTGGCTGTTGTGGAATTGGTCCATCGATGCGTGGATCGGCGTTCTGGCAACGATCGCCTACATGGTCTCCAGCGCCATGCTCTCCGGCCAAATTAAGGCCAAGCAGATCGGAGTCATCCCCGAGCAAGCTGCTAGTGGCAACGATCAAGCCTGAATGGCGTTGAATGGCCAGCTACTGGCTGGTCGCTTCTTATGCTTGGAGTAGGAATGAAAAAAAAACGATAGATGAGCAGCGAGCAGCCTGGTCGAGGGAGCGAGCTGCGGAGTTATGGGCCAGGGCCAGTGCGTTGGAAGCTGACGTGAGTGGCTGTTGGCGAGCTCGTTCTCGTCGGCGGCGAGTTGCCGACCGGCTGATCAAGGAGGCGTGGTTCTATGAGCGGCATGCGTCGCGACTCGATGGGTTGACGGTCGGCGACGATTCGTTGCCGTTCTAGCCCATCGCCTGACGCAGAGGAGAGGCTGGCAGGGGGCATTGCCCCCTGCCAGGATGCCGGTCATTTTCTTTTTTTGCATTGCAGACGTGTCAGTCAGCCTCGGGTTGGCCCGCGGAGTGTCAGCCAGGCCGGGAAGCTGGGTGCATGCCGGCTATGAGGCTTGCCCAGCCACCTGGATTGGCGACCGTGGCTAGGACTTAGACTCGGATCATCAATGATTAGGAGTGACCCCATGCCTGCCGCAGTCTGCTGCCGATAATAGGGCGGGATGATGGAGGGTAGGGGGCGGGGCTTCGTTCGCGGCAGCGAAGGTGGCTTCCAATGGCCAGGCCAGTTCTGGTGACAGGCGAATGATGGTCTGACCAAAAAAGGCTGAAAAAATTAGACCAGCGCGACCAGTTCGTACCGAAATGGCTTCAAAACCGAATTCTTGAATTTTTGATCATGTTGTTCCAGACCGCTCGCGGATCTAATGCATCCCGACAGGCACACAGCCTGTCGGGAATCCGGCCGGACTCCTTCACATCCAGACACGAAGGTTTCCAACATGAACAAGATCCAGATGCGTTCGGCGCTGGTGTCGGACTGTGGCACTGCTTTGGCCGCTGATGCAGCACTCGCTCATTTCCCCGAAGGCCTGCGGGACCGTCCCGCCTTGAGCCTGAAGGAACTGCTCCGGGTGATTCCGGTCGGTCGCAGTAAGGCCTACATGCTGATGAAGTCAGATCCGGCTTTCCCGAAGGGTGTGCCACTGTATGACGGCGAGAACTCACCCAAATTCTACTGGACGCACGAAGCAATTGCCTGGCTGCAGGGCCGTGCTAACAAGGCTCGCACCGGCCTGGAGGGCAACTGACTATGAGCGTACACACGGACGTACTGCAAGGTAGCCGTAGCCCGTTGGAACGGCTTGAGATGGCGTTGGCCCAAGCGCTGAAGGGCGGAAAGAGCAAGGTCGAGCTCGATTTCCGGGACGCTTATCCGGTGTTGGAGTGCTACCTCGGGCAGAAGATACGCAAACGCGCCGTCATGGAGCGTTTCAACGCTGCCTACAAGCACGAGCTGAGCCTTCCCCAGTTCCGCAAGCTGTTGAATGCGGAGCGGAAGCGCCGGCAGGAGGGCGGCGATGTCGTGGTGTGCCCGGGTTGCGGACGCCCTGTTCAGGAACTGGCCGCGGCCGATCAGGGAGAATCTGAATGACCACCTCCTTCGCCCGCGTTGACCCCCGGTATCCGCTGAATGCCTTCCTGGTGGTGGTGCGAGAGACCGGTTACGAGGTCTCCCGCAACGTCCAAGCTCCGGAGGCGCTGATCGGGATGAGCTTGATCAATGCTATCTCCATGGCCTGTCAAGGACTGATCGACGTCAAGCTGCCCACGGGTCTGATCAGGCCCGTATCGCAGAACCTGCTGATCATTGCCGAATCGGGCGAGCGCAAGTCGACCGTATCCTCGCTGCTGTTTGCGCCGTTCCGCGACGCGGACACGAAGGCACTGGCAACTCATAAGGAGAAAAAGGAGTCGTACCAGGCCGAACTGGGTGCATGGGAAGCCAAGCTGAAAGGTCTGCGCAGCGCAGTTGCGCGGGCGGTCAGTCGCGGCCAGGACAGCGACGAGCTGGAGGCTCGCCTGCTGGGACACGGCCGCTGCAAGCCGACCGAACCTCGACTGCGCTACTTCATGCGGCAGGAGATCACCGGCAAAGCAATCACCGAAGCGCTGGTGGGTGACGGGGAGTCGATCGCGATCAGCACCGACGAGGGCCATGTCCTGTTCCGAAGCGAGGCGATGTCTCATCTCGGGCTGTTGAACCGGCTGTGGGATTCCCCGGGCGTGCTGATGCGCGACCGTGCGGACGAGAATCTGCTGGCCATGAATCCCCGGGTGTCGGTCAGCATCATGACCCAGCACGAACCGCTCAAGGCCTTCCTGGATCGAAAGGGATCGGTTGCCAAAGGCAGCGGTCACTGGGCGCGCTACCTGGTGGGTTGGCCGCAATCGAACATGGGCTTCCGCCAGGTGAGCGGAGAGGAGCCGACTTGGGAGCACCTGCCGGCGTTCCAGAAGCGGATCGGCGTGCTGCTGGAGCGTTACCGGACCCAGATTGAATCGGGATCGATCAAACGCGAACTGATCGAGTTCAGTCTCGATGCAAAGAGTCGCTGGGTTGAGCTGGCGCAGGAGACCGAGCGTCTGCTTCGCCAGGGTGAGTACCTGAGCGACATCAACGACTTTGCCGCCAAGGTAATGGAGATCCTGGCACGGCTGGCGGCGGCGATGCATTACTTTGCCGAGGAGACTGGCTCGATCTCAGTGGATACCCTCAATCGAGCGTTCGAGATCGTCAAGTGGCACGAGAGCGAGTACAAGCACTTGTTCTCGCCGGATTCGGTAGTGCCCCAGGACCTTGTGGATGCTCGGGCGGTGGCCCACTACCTCAAGACACGGATCTGGCGCGGCCCCTTCTCTGACACCTGGGTTCCACGTAATCACGTGCTTCGCAATGGTCCCGTCAGGAGCCGTAGCCGCCTTACTGCAGCTTTGGAGCTGCTCCAGGTGCGTGGTGCTCTATGGATCATGACCGGGGCGATGGACCGGAAGTGCTACCTGCGGCTGGCCGACAACTTCTTTGGCCAGATGCAGATGTCCCTGTAGGATGGGGCAGGGATCGGTGAAGGCGAGGGCGTTCGCCTTCACCCGATCCCTGTTAAGGCCACTTCTTTCTCTGCAGACCGGCTGAGGCCTGAGCGACTCTGCGACAAAATCGCAAAGTCGCCCTTGTTCAATAGGACGTCGGCAGGGTGCCGGCATCATGGCCAGCACGATACGCCACGTACTGGGCCTTCTCTCCGTCTGCCATCCCCTTGACCAACAACGGACCCAGGTGGCGCTCTGCCCGCCGTTCCAGTCCCTGGTCCCGAAGGCTGCGGTGGTCGACCCTGTTACTGTAGCCGCACTCGGCCAGCATCTCGTTCTGAGTATCAGCCACCAGCTTGCGTCTGGCCGTGACCTCCTGCCGCAGCTCCAAAGGCCTCTTGCCCCCGCTGTCCTTCCTGCAGCCGCCTTCACTCGGACGGGTCGGGTTGTAGCGCGAGAAGGTTCGATCTGGCGTGCGTTCGATTCCATCCGGAACGCGGTCCGAGCACATCAAGTGGACGTGCGGGTTCTCGACACCGCCAAGCGCGCCCTCTGGCGCATGGAGCGCGTACTGGTACGGTTTGGTTCCGGCCAAGCGCTGAGCCAGTCGCTCAGCCAGCTCGATCAGTTGGGGTTGGGTCAGCTCGCTGGGCAGTGCGATCTCATGCTCGCGATAGGCCGCACCGTTGGCACGCTCATGGCGGTCGGCCATGCTCCAGAATGCTTTGGGATCCTCCTGGGCCCATGCCGGTAGGTTGCCGTGGCTAGCGTGGACCAAATCTTCTCGCTCGCTGTGCGATCCCTCCCGCTGGATGTAGCTGCTGTGTCTGCGAGCAGTGCCCTTCTTGCCGCTCTTGATGCTGTAATGGAAGCTTGCCATTGCTGTATCACCCTTTCTCTATGCGTAAATGAAAAAGGCCGACAAGATTGCTCTTGTCGGCCTGTGTGGAGTGGGGTGATTCGTTAGCGAACATGGCAGGATAGAGAAACGGTAAGTGCGCGTGCTACAGCCCCTTGCATGCAACCTGTAAGCATCGCTATGTGGAGACCTGCCGCACCCTCTTGTATCCAGTCGTATGCAGAGGCGCTTCTCTACAGCGCCTCCTAATGCTCACGTCTTTCTATCCCTGCCAGCTACGAACACATCACTTCCATATACATAGGGCTGGTGGTGTATGAAATTACCGATTCATTCGATAGTGGTCGATGACCAGGTCTTTGGCGAGGTTCACACAGTAGAAGTTCAGCGTATTTAAGCCCGTCGTGATCGCGGTGATGTCTTGCAGGTCCAGGACTGACAGATATGCGCCTAGTACCGCCGCTTGGTAGTTCATCTCGGCATGGTAGCCGCCGATAGTGCCACTGAACGCAGCTCGGTATTCGTAGAGCCGATTCAAATAGATTTGTGCCACGCCTTGATGCAGGTAGGGCTGTTCGGCACTCAGCCCTTTGTCGAACAGACGTTGGGGATTCCTGCCTTGATCGGTTTGCCCGTGCCAGTACGGTTTGTAGTCATCTCCGGACTCCTGTTGGTATCGGAACGAGCAGAGAGCCGCTACCACGTCGTACACAGATAGCACCGTATCGCCTGGATCCGTGCAGTCCAGTGAGCGATACGCGTACGACATCAACAGCGCCTTGACGCGACCACGATGTCCTTGGAGGTGCCTGACGGTGGTTGGAATGCTGGTCGCCTTCTGGACGAGCTCGCAAATCTCTTTAGGATGCTCACGCAATAAATGGTGGAATGTGTTGACTGAGAATACGCGGCTGGCAGGTCCGTGGTGGTGCTGGGCGCCATACGCTACCATTCTGCAGAACCGCTCCGCTTCATCGCTGATGCTGCCGATCTCCGTGCGAACACGTGTCGCCTCAAAGTGCTTTGGGTAGTGCTGAATGAAGTGCCGGAAAGGTAGTGCCTGCAAATAGATGTACATCGCCTCGTTAGCCGGAGGAGCGTCCTCCGACATCAGCTTGACGCGGAACTGTTCCATATGTGCAGAAAGTGAGCAGAATGCGCTCATCATTAGCCCTTCATCATTGCCAAGTGCCCCATGCAGGATCTGTGACACCTCGTCATTAGTGCGCTCGAAGTGCAACAGCACCCTCTCGGAAACACTATGGCTGTCGCGGTGACCAAGCAGTTGAAAGAGCGATTGCATGCGGGAACGGTCAATTTCCAAGGACAAGGATTCAGAGAGCGCTTGGATCAAAGACGATGCTTGCTCGTCACGTGGAGTGGTCGTCATTGTGCTGAACTCCATGGACGCATCATCCTCAGCCTCTGGTGACGCCAAGAGGCGCAGAACGTTACGGCTGCTCTCGTAATCCGTCAGGAAAAGAAGGCGAATGGTCTTTAGCAAAGACACCGGCACTCGCTGATCCTTGCTGGATAGCTCAACTCCTATGGAATGTTTAAGAAAATCAAGTGAGCGCTTTAGCGATCTTGAGGTGATCAACTCGCCATTTTTTTTGGTGATCTCTTCGTTAAGCGCTTCGATGAGGTCCGCAAGAGTTGCAGTTGCTCCATCGTTCTGTGGCAAGAAATGGAACTGAGTATCTTTGGTGCTCGCGCTCTGCTCATACAATCTCGCCATGTGTGACCATCCTCGTGCTGGAGCTGGTTTGTGTCAGAAATTAACCGCAGCGCTAGCCGCAGCCGGTGACCTGATTGAGATACCTGTGACGCTTTGCGCCTTGCCAGAAACGCGGAATAACAGTATGACTATCAGCCGCGATGCGTGGCGTCATCACCGCCTCTCTCTCTCGTTGTAGTGGCAGCCCACGCCGGCCAAGCCTCTGTCACTGCACCAACCGCAGACATGAGGAACCGCGGCTCGATAGCCGAGCCAGTTGGGATGTCCGGCCAGCCGCGTCCGGTCAGTGCTACGCCATCCGCGCCCCCAAGGACATCGATATCGGCTGCTACGACATTGCGTGAAAACCCCAAGGTGCTCTCGGTATTGATGTTGAGTGAGCGGAAGCTCCACAGCAGCGCTAGGCGCACCAGATTGGCGATCAGCGGGATGGCGCCGAACCCTAGCACCAAGCACCTGGAAGGCGGCGCCCCATACGCCAACTTGCTGATGATTTCCATCACGATGAACACAAAGAAACCCGGGAATGGCAAACCCTTGGCTAGTGCAGAAGCTGCCTCCCAGGGCGCGCCGCGGCTAACCGCCCCTAGGCTAAACGCGTATACGAGCGCATCGCCCAGCATGTCAACGGCATCGGCTTGCAAAGCGCTGTAATTTGCCAAGATGCCCGCGCAGAACTCGACGATGACCATAGCTAGGTTGATCACCAGCACCATCACCAGTGCCCGCCGTTGCGTGCTGTGGAAGACCGAGGCCCCCAGTTCCTGCCGTTTATGGCTGCAGTGATCCATGGTCTTCTCCCTCCCGCCTGCGACCGGGCTTGAAAATCTGTAGAGGGGGCTTTATCAACCCTGTAGCCACTACAAGGTCAAGCCCATGCGCGCCCATCTCACCATCGGCCAGTTGGCCCGCCAGACCGGAACTAAGGCCGAAACCATCCGCTACTACGAGAAGATTGGCCTGCTGCCGCCGCCGCTGAGATCGGAGGGCAATTACCGGCACTACTGCGCCCGTGATCAAAGACGGCTGTCGTTCGTGCGCCGTGCCCGGGAACTGGGCTTCCCTATTGAGCAGATTCGCCAGTTGGTGGCTTTTGACGACCAGTGCGACCGCGAATGCAGCACAGTGGACGATGTGGTGAGGGCACATACAGCCGACATCGCGCAACGCATCCGTGACCTGAAGGCGCTCCAATCCGAGCTCGAGCGTATGGTTAATAGCTGCCCAGGTGGACGCGTAGCCGACTGCAGGGTGCTGGAAGCGCTTCAGTGGCAGGCCAATGGTTGACGCTACCGCATTAGGTTTCACGACGCTGGAATATTTCTGCACATATGTCTTCGACGACCGCCAAGATCACGACTAGGGTGGTGGATCGTGATGGGACCGAACTTGCGCGATCGAAAAGGCTGCTGTTGCTAGGAGGTGTCTTCATGCTCTGGCATCTCCGGCCGCCGGCGTCGTCCTTCGGGCTCAACGACGGAGCGGCAGGAAACAATGAGCCACAAGGGGGGCGCGACAGCCTTAACGCATTCAGGTTGAACGTTGGGTTCTCAAGGATGACGTAAAGGGAGGGAAGAACGTCGTTTACGACAATTTGGCTGTGTCGTAACGTTCGAATCATTCAAAAAAGGTGCATCCACGTGGCGCTTCGAGTCGCAATCAATGGGTACGGGCGCATCGGCAGGTGCGCTTTGAGGGCGCTGTATGAGAGCAGGCGCTGCGACATCCAGATCGTTGCGATAAACGATCTGGCGGATGCCCAGACCCATGCCCATCTGACCACATTCGACTCGACACATGGCCGCTTTTCCGGCTCAGTGACGGCTCAGGAAAATTTCATGACAGTAAACGGCGACCACATTAGAGTCCTGTCAGAGCTTAATCCTGCTTTTCTTCCCTGGCATGACCTTGATGTCGACGTGGTGCTGGAATGTACAGGACGTTTCCCCAGTCACGAAGCCGCATCAGCTCATCTGGCCGCCGGAGCCAAGCGCGTCATCATTTCCGCACCTGCCGGCTCAGAGGTGGCCACCCTAGTGCTGGGCGTGAATGACGAAGTGATCTCCGGTGACCACCGTATCATTGCGATTGGTTCGTGCACGACCAACTGTCTCGCCGTCGTAGCGCGTCCGCTCCACAGTAGTGTGGGCATCGAGGCAGGGACAGTGACCACCGTCCACGCAGTAACGAACGATCAAGTGTTGTTGGACATGCGTCACGCCGATCTCCGCCGCGCCCGGTCAGCACTCGCTTCTATCATTCCAACAAAAACGGGCGCAGCGGCCGCCATAGGTCAAGTGATTCCCGATCTGGAGGGACGACTGGACGGCCACTCAATCCGAGTTCCAACACTGGACGTGTGCCTGCTTGTACTCAGCTTTTCAACAAAGCGTAGGACTTCTGCGGAAGAAATCAACGGCATAATGAGAGAAGCCTCGATTGTCGGCCCACTTAGTGGTGTACTAAAGTTCAACGACCTACCACTGGTTTCAACAGACTTCCTACACAACGATGCCTCTGCAATCTTCGACAGCACTCTGACGCGTGTGATCGGCGGCATGCACGCGACCATCTATGCCTGGTACGACAACGAATGGGGCTTCGCCAACCGCCTACTGGACAGCGTAGCTGCGATTGGACGAGCGGCCTCAGGTGCTGGGTGTTCACAGGATCCAGTTGTACAGGTGCGGGCGTGAAAATCAAATCAGCCGAAGATGTCCAGTACACGATGTCTGCGCCATTAAGGCGCAATATTGACGATGATTCGAAATGACTGCCATCATCGGTTTCTATGTCTTCTCCAATTTCCAGATACTGGATCTGGCTGGCCCGCTCGCCACTTTTCAGCTGGCCAATCGGATCCATGGTGGTGATCCATACGAACTGCGAGTTGTGTCCCAGTATGGTGGCTTGGTTCGCAGTTCTGCTCAGGTCGACGTGGTTTCAAGCTGCGAAACTGATTTCAGTTACGACACGCTGATCTTCGCCGGGGGCACAGGTTGTCTGCCGCCTGAGCCTATAGAACAGCTCGCCAGCTCGGCTGCGCGGCAGTCGAGTCAAGTCAGACGAATCGGCAGTGTTTGCACCGGCGCCTTCATCCTGGGCGCCGCAGGCCTGCTAAACAACCGACGCGCCACGACGCATTGGCGGTATGCTCGCCATCTGCAGCGACTCTTTCCGCAGGTGGCGGTCGATGCCGAGCAGATGTTCATCAATTCTGACAATGTCTGGACTTCAGGCGGGATGTCGGCTGGCATTGATCTGTCCATGGCTTTGATCGCGGAGGACCTGGGCCTAGAGACGTCTCGCGCTGTCGCGCGCGATCTGGTATTGCCACATCGCCGACAAGGTCGGCAGTCGCAGTTTTCCGCATTGATGGAAATCGAGCCGCACTCTGAGCGTATTCGCACAGCTCTAAAGTACGCCCGCGACAACCTCCATGAACGCTTGACGATCGACCGACTTGCCGAGGTTGCGTGTCTAAGTACTCGCCAGTTCGGGCGCCGCTTCCTGCTGGAGATCGGCGAGACGCCCGCGCGCGCGATTGAACGGCTCAGAGCTGAGGTCGCACGTACCAAAGTGGAAGATGGGTCGGATCCAATTGAGGTTATCGCCAAGCACGTGGGCTTCGTCGATCCAGAGCGCATGCGGCGCGCGTTCATTCGAATTTACGGTCACGCGCCCCGAAACCTGAGGCGAAGTGCCCGGGAATTTTTGTAGACATCACCCTCTCGAATTCATGCCCCACCTGCACGGCTTTACCGTGCATCCCATCCTCGCCAAGCAGTTCGTTCAGTATCCAACGCCCAAAGCCTGGAGAGGCTCAAGCGCACTCAGCACCCTGAGTGAGCGTCGGAGGTAGGTCATACTGAGCTAGTCCGCCTGCGTTACGAGGAGTGTCAGTAGGGGCCAGGAAGCGCTCGCGACAGGACAGCGCGAGTGGCGCTCCCGAGCATACAAAGACGATCGAGACCCGAGCCGGAGCAAGGCGACTGCTAGATGCTCGCACTATTTCAGACACAGAACCGGCAATTTGGGACTTCTTGCGATCAACCTATTCCGTGGCAATTGGGTCGCCTTTAGGGTAGGACGAACTTCCACAAGAAAGGTCGCTTCAATGCCATTAGTCGACATCTATGCAAGCGCTGGGCGGTTCACGGATCCGCACCGGTTGGCTCTGGACGCCGCGAATACTGTCAGGGAGGTCGAGCAGACCCCGGACATCCCGATGTTTCGAAAGAACACGGCTGCATTCGTGCATGAGCTGCCGAGCAACTCGATAAGCAACTGTGACGGCGAGGGCGATTACGTTCGTGTGCAAGTGACAACCAACACTGGAGCACTCGATCGTGACAAGCAGATCGCGATCGTCAATCGACTGACCTCACTGATCTGCCGTGCTGGCAATGATCGCGGGTTGGCTCGCCGAACTTGGGTGGTGTTGTCTGAGGCAACTAGCGGTGGGTGGGGGTTGTGGGGCCATGCGTACACGAATGAACAACTAGTGGAAGCGGCGAAGCATGAAATCGCCACTCTCAGGCAGCCCATTCCCGGCTCTTGATTTGCGGCTCGATATCAAGATGCTGCTTCTGCGTGGCTGCACAGTTGCGATTCTTCACTTGAGCGTCAGCCACATCAAAGAGGTAGAATAATTTGCACGAGGCTCAACCCCTTCTGAGCCTGCCGGTGGCCACTCCGGGTCACCGGCCTTTAGGGCGTGCTTTTCTTCCATAACGGAGACGGTACGGACACCCCTTGCGGACAGGAGCGGGCAGGGACCTCAAGTAGCTCCTGTCCCGCATCTGCGTTTCGTAAAAGGTCGGATCTCTCCACCAGCCTCTAGCCGGAGGCGCTTCCCTAAGTCCGTAGTGCTCATGCCACGGTGTCAGAGCTCAATCAGGACCATTGCGTTGAACTCCTAGAACGAGGCTAGCTGAGCTTACGTTTGGCCAAAGGGCGGTCGCCGAGAGGGCGATATTTGTGATCAAATCGCAGGAGCTCTGTCACTCTATCAACGAAAAAGCTGGCCTTTACCCTGGAGTTATATATGGAGCCGCTAGATGCAACTCAGATGCTTCTGGCTGCTGTCAGTGCTAAGGCAGTTACGACCTCTGCACCCAACAGCTGGCCATGGATACCCATCGTCACTGGCGTTCTGGCGCTAATCGGTGCCGTCGCGGGCACTTGGATCAACGCCTATCTCACAAGGGGCCGCGAGGCTGACGCGCATGAAAGAGTGCGGCTGGCGGACTTCCTCTACCTTGCAGTGACCGTATCCGCAGCCTTGGACTCATTCGCCTCCCGATGTGCGGAGGTAGTCTCAGATGACGGAACGCGTTTTGGTGAGCGCGACCACTCGGATAACCCGCAAGGCAGGTTGGTTGTTCAAGTTCCCACGCCGACGCTCGACTTGGCAGAGTTGGACGTTGTATGGAGATCCATGCCGGTAGACTTGCTCGACCAAGTTCATAGTCTACCCATCAAGCTAGCAAATGCTGAGGCATATCTTGACTTTGTCGCAGAGTTCGATGCCTCCGGCGATGGAAGTGACTACTTCGCAGACCGTCGCTTGCGGTACGCCAAAATCGGGGTCGCAGCGATCGAAGTGCTTACCGCACTGCGGGCTCGCGCGGGCCTACGTCCGCAGATTGACGAAGACGACACCACGAAGCCTTTCCTTCGCCAGCAATTAGAAGAGCGGACCAAGCTCGCAGAGGGCGCGAGCCGAAGGCAAGTGGAACTGATGGCGGAACTGGCCGCAAAATTGAAAACCTAGCTAGTCCGCCGACAGCCGACAGAGTGATTCTCTCGCTCGCAGCTGGTGCCAGTGATGGACAGAGAAATGGGGATCGCATTGCTTACGTACTCGGTGGGCTCTCCAGCAGATTTTGCCGCGCTTGAGATGCACCTAGGCAACTTGAGAATTCACCGAAAGATAGATCCAATCTTGATGGGAAGGGACACTGGAAGGGGCGTCGCTAGTTTTCCGGCGATGTCTCAGCTCTTGGCCGGATGCGATCACCTATGGCGCTCCCGGGAAGAAAGCGCCATGAGCACTTGGTTGCCGGTCATAGCTGGGCTACCCGTGGTGCATTAGGCGGCAGCTGCGCGGTGACGCTTGTACATTGTTGGAATTCCGGCAAAGTATCTGTATGACTACGGCACCGAAGAAAGTACTGAAAAGCAAGCCGATGCACGCAGGTGGGCGGGCTACCGAAGCCGGCATGGCGTTCCAGGCGGCGGTGGCGGCCTGGCTCTCGGTCCACATCCTGACGCGTCTTCCCGTTGGCGGCCGCTTCGGCATCAACAACACGGCGCTGCCGGAACTAATCCGGCTTGAGACGGGTAGCGGCTTGGATGATATCGAGATTTCACAATCCGATGGCGGTGTACTACACATCCAGAACAAGACCTCGGCGACGCTCGCCACCGGCAACAATGCGCCACTGGCGAAGACCGGTGCCCAACTCGCAGACTGGATGTCGGAAGCAAAGGCGTCGGGCGCCGCGCCAGACCCGGCACGCAATGCAGCCGTGTTGGCTGTAAGGGCGGACGCGGCCCGCAGCCTCGACGACCTGGAGGAGGGTTGCAGAGCATTCGACTTGGGTGGCAAATGGGTCCTTACGAAATCTGGGCGCAATGCTGCGCAGCGTGCCGCGCTGAGTGCGCTGGAGACGATTGTCACTAGGGCGTGGACGGCCAGATGGAAGGTTGCACCCACGCCAGACGACCTGACCGACATGGCCCGGGCCTTTCATGTCGCGAGATTCTCCATGGACGAGGGCGATGCCGACTGGCGTGAGGCCTCTACGCTTCTTGGCCGTCACCTCTACGGCAGCGACACCGCCGGCGAAGCTCCGTTGCGCGACCTGCTCGGTATCATGCGCGACCTTATCAAAAGCGGGGCGCCGGCTAATCGCGAGGGCTTGTTGAGGGCTCTCCAGCAGCGCGGCCACATGGATGTTGGTGCGCCGCGCTATGATCAAGACCTCGCAAGTCTGCGTGCCGTCTCTGCGGCGGAGCTGGACCGGCTCGCTGTCCACGCGGAGCTCCCGCTCGCCGGTGGCGTCACGATCACGCGCGATAGTGACGAACCAATGACGTTGGCGATCAAGGGCGGTTCCCTTCTCGTAGTCGGAGAGCCGGGCGCAGGGAAGACCGGCGCACTCGTCCGCGCGGCAAGGTCCCTCATTGCCGAGGGCGCCCTTGTGGTCTTCTTGTCGGTTGATCGATTCCCGGGTGTCGCTATAGCTGCCAACCTCAGTTCGGAACTGCGACTCGGCCACGACCTCGTCGAGGTTCTATCAGCCGCGCCGGGATCACAGCGTAGATTCCTAATCATCGACGCGTTGGACGCGGCGCGTGGTGGGTTCTCTGAGGGCGTTTTCGCTACCCTCATCGAGCGGACCACATCCGAGCTCAGAGATACCTGGACGGTGGTCGCGTCGATCCGCACATTCGACCTGCGCAACGGTCGACGGTTCCGCGGAGCGTTCGCGGGCGCACCTGCAGACGCTGCGTACGCCGACTCAAGCCTTAGCGCTATTCGGCACTTCTCTGTCCCTCGATTGACCGACAATGATGTAGCGGCGGCCGGCACCGCATCCCCGGAGGTCGCGGCACTGTTTGCTTCCGCAACCGAAGCACTTGCGGAACTGCTGCGCAACGTATTCAACCTGTCCCTAGCCGCCGAACTGCTGGCAGACGGTGCGGATCCAGCCGGGTTCGCCGGCATCGCGACCCAGTCGGGACTCATCGACTCCTACGAGGACCGTCGCATGCCGACGACAGGCATGATCCAGGCTGCGGCTGAGGCCGCGACTGCAATGGCAAAAGGTCGCAGATTTGCCGTCCGCAAGGTCGACGTGAGGCATATGGACGTCGACCAAGTCATCCGAGCCGGCGTGTTAACCACTGCGGGTGATCTGGTGCGCTTCCCGCACCATGTCCTATTCGATCATGTTGCCGGCCGGTTCTACCTCGCTTGGCACGATCCTGACCGACTAATTGCGCAGCTGGAGGGAGACGCTTCCGTCGCGCTTATGCTCGCACCCGCGCTTCGATTCGCGTTCGAGCGAATTTGGCGCGACGACATATCGGGACGTCCCCAGAGCTGGAAGCTGGTGCACGACATATTTTCCGCGACCAGGGTCGATCCGGTGCTCGGCAACGTCGCGTTGCGCATCATCTCTGACAACGTGACAGAAGTTGGAGATCTCGCCGGTCTCATCGGCCGCGTCGCGGCAGCGCCTGATGACGGGGCGCTTGCGACTCTGCTGAGCCGCCTCAGTCGTTTCGTGGCAATGGAAATCGAAGCCGCCCGCAGCGTGACGCATACACGCGCGATCGCCTGGGCCACCTTGTCCGACCGGCTCACGGGCTCAAGCCGGCTCCAACTGATCGATTCCGCCCGGGTACTCTTGCGAGCTCTGTTCGATTACAGCGATCTCAACGACACCGTCCTGCGCGACGTCTTTGGGCGCGCGGCGCGTGCAATGCTGGGGTTCGCCTGGGCGCAATCGCCGCCTTTGCATGCGGCCAGCGCCAGCGCGATCAGGTTCGTGGGGAAAAGCTTTGGCTCTGACGTTGGAGCATCACGTACTTTGCTGGACCGGATCCTGCGCGAACCGCATTTCTCCCAGTATGCTGATCGCGAAGCTCAGTGGCTGTCCGAGCAGATCATTCCAATCGCTGCGGCGGACCCGGTATTCGCGGTCGAGGTGTATCGTTGTATTTACGGCCAGATGATCACCGACATGGCCACGTCCTCGCTCGGGGGGGCGCGGAGCCGAATCTTACCCCTGTCTTCCAATCGGAGGCAGGATTACTTGCATTCGCGTTGGAATTTGAACAGGTCGCTCGGCAAGCTCCTCGAAATGTCGCCCGAGCATGGAACGCGAGCGGTCATTGACGCTGTTATCGGTAGGGCTGCGACGAAAGGTTACGGCGAGCTCGGCGAAGCCGTGGTCATAGACCTGGGCTCCACGAAGGTCGAGTTCCGTGGCCGCGATGTCGAATTCAATGCTTGGGAGGAGACGGAGAAGAACTCACCGCAAAGAGACGACGAAATTCTCGAGAAATTCGTGAAGTTCCTACGGGCTTGCAACGTCGATGCGTTCTCAAAGAGTGTCGCTGCAGCATCGCGCGGCTACGCGACCGGCACGGTGTGGGCTCGTATCTTAGGTGTCGCGAGCGAACGCGTAGAGGAGTTCGGTGATATCACCTGGCCGTTGATGAAGAAGCTTGATCTACTCGAGTATAGCGGCACACTACGCGATGCAGTGCGTTTCGTCGCTGCCGCCTGGTCATCTCGGGCGCCGGGCGAAAAGGAGTGCTTCGAGGCGAGCGCCATGCAGGAATTGCAGCATGCGGATGAGAAGAGGAGGGCGCGATTGCGGTGCGTTCTGGGACGTGTGCTCGCGCTCATCCCGGAGGAGGAACTCGTACTCGACACCACCAGGGACCTGCGCCGACAGATGGAAGAGGAGGGTGGTCTGTTGGAAAATCGGCCGATTCGGAGCTTTCACAGTTCGCAGGGCGTCGATGCAGATTGGGAGCTGGATCAGCTACGTCGGAGTGGCGTCGACGTGGCCACGGGACACAACCGTATGGTTCTTGATGCATCTAGAGAGCTATACGCCAAGTGCGGCGGGATAGGAGAAGAAAGCGAAGTGCCGGCCCTCGCGGCACTGTGGTCTGATGCAATGGCATTGATCGCCATGGTCGACGCGCACCCCGGAGTCCACGATCAGGTCGAATGCTCGGCCTGGGGGCACATCGCGAATGCGATCGAGCGAATTGCCTCCAGCCCAAGCTACATCCCGGGTTCGGGATGCCTGCCGGACTTGGATTCGATGCTCGCGGTGCTCGGTCGGCTTTCATCAAGCAAGTATCCCGAGTCTGGCGAGAGCGACCAATGAGCATTAGCTGGGGAAATCAGTCGGTAAGAGTGTACGCAGCGGAAGCATGGGTATCCCTAGCGCTACGGTTCGCTGGGGAGCGGCCACAGATTGTCGATCAGATCGAGGCGATTCTGAGGGACGAAGAGCCCGCGGTGCGGCTGCAGGCCGCGCAGAACCTCCAGGTCATATGCAAAGCTGCGCCCGATCGGATGTGGTCGATGGGCGAGCGCATCGCTGTGCTCGAGCGCGACGAACGGGTGCTGGTGTCATACCTCGCGCATGCGCTCATGCAGTTTAGCCATGCCGAGCCGGATCGTTGCGAAGGCATCCTGACCTTAGTGGAGCGCAGGCTCAACGAGTTCTCCAACAAAGATGCTTCCGGGAACCTCCTGCAAGAGTGTTTCGGAGGATGGGCTGCGCAACTGTACGCAGAGCAAGGTCGGCCAATGGTCCGCGCGTGGCTCGAGGAATGGTCGACCGACCCTCTGCGCTTCCACACTGCGCTGAATGCGTACTCTTCCTGCTTGCGGGGCGAGTTCTTCGCCTTCTACGCGGCAAATGCAGGGCAAGCCGAGCAAGAGTTGTTCAACCGCGCGCAGGATGGGCTCAAACTCATTCTAGAGCGGGCGCTAGCGATATCCGTCGCGGAGCGCGTAAACGTGATGTCCGCTCCAACGCACGAGGAGAAGACGGCCGCCGGTGAGCGCTATAGCGCCGCCGAGCTTGTGATTCACCACGCGATAAATCAACTCTACTTTGGTGCTGGCATCGGATCGCAAAAAAAGGAGGCGGACTCTCGCTTGCGAACCTCCGAGGCCAAGGCACGTTTCTTGGCAGATTATGCGGAGATCCTCGGGCTTTTCCGGATGTCCCGCGAGCCAGCAACGCTTCATTGCCTGATCGAGCTTTACGAACATCTGATACCCGGAAACCCGGTCGCAGTATTCTCGGCGATTCACACAATAGTTACCGGCGTGGGCGCGGTCGAGGGATATCACTATGAGAGCCTTGGAAGTACCGCCGTCGTTAGAGTCGTAAATCTCTACATTGCGGATCATCGAAGCATCTTCGAAGACTCCGGACGTCGTGCGATGCTGGTCGAAATCCTCCAGTTGTTCTCGGAGGTCGGTTGGACTGATGCTCTGCGGCTACTTTACGATCTTCCAGATCTCCTTCGCTGATAGTGAGCTAGGGGACTATGATCACCGCGCTCTGTTTACTGTAGGTAGCCTGGTCTATTCGTTTGGAATGAAGGCCCCAGTTTTTCTGGGGCCCGGACTGCGGGATTACGGCAATTCGTCGATAAGGACGGCGCTCCCGCCGTCACTGCCGCGCTACGATACCTTGCATACGGGCGTAAGCCCCAGGAAGCAGAAGGCAAAAGGCATGCACATTTCCCGACTCACGCTCGTCAATTATCGAAACTTCAAGAACACAAGTCTGGCGTTTCAGCGCGGAGTCAATACGATCATTGGAGAGAACGGAGCAGGCAAGTCCAATATCCTGCGCGCCATTCGCTTGCTCTTGGACGACAACATGGTCCGCGCAGCTTATCGGCTGGAAGAGTCCGATTTCAGTCGCGCACTGGATCTGTGGAAGGGTCATTGGATCATCATTAGCATGGAGTTCGAGGACCTTAGCCCTGACGAGGCAGTTCAAGCCCTGTTCTTGCACAGCGCCGCCGGGATCCACGTCGGACCCATTTCCAAGGCTACATACAACCTAATCTTTCGGCCTAAGAAGGAAGTTCGGCTTAAGCTAGCAGCCCTCGATGACTTCGACCTTGCGACGTTGGGGGCGATCCGCGATGGGATCACCATCGACGACTATGAGACAATCTTCACCGGTCGAAGTAGCGCTGATTTCAGCGACCCGACGACGTATACAAGGATCGTTGGTGACTTCGAGCATTGTTGTTTCGACGACGAGACCGAGTTCCCCGAACTTGGTGCGAAGGTGCCCGGTTTCCTGTCGGTCACCAAGGAAGTGTCACTTACCTTCATCCAGGCGCTTCGAGACGTCGTGGCTGAGTTTCACAACAACCGCACCAATCCATTGCTCACCCTTCTGAAGAGCAAGAGCGGTGAAATTGACGCGGCGGCCCTGGCTCCCATCGTCGCCCAGGTGCGCAATCTCAATGGCGCCATCGAAGGGCTCGAGGACGTACAGCATGTACGCAAGCATATCCGCGATACTATCAAGGACGCCGCTGGCGAGACCTACTCCCCGACGTCGCTTTCGATCCGATCAGACTTGCCCGACGAAGCAGAGCAGCTGTTTCAGTCACTCCGTCTATTTGTCGGGGAGTCGGAGGACGGGCACGAAGGGAGTATTAGCGAGCTAAGCCTCGGCGGCGCCAATCTAATCTACCTGACGCTCAAGCTTCTGGAATTCAAGTATCAGCGCGAGAAGATGGCTATCGCGAACTTCTTGCTCATCGAAGAGCCCGAAGCGCATATCCATACCCATATTCAGAAGACGCTGTTCGATCGTATCGCCTACGAGGATGCCCAGGTCATCTACTCGACTCACTCGACGCAGATCTCCGAAGTGAGCAATGTGAGAAACGTCAACGTCTTGGCCCGGCGCGGTGCCTTCTGTGAGGCCTATCAGCCGACGACCGGGTTGGATCCTACCCAGGTGACCAGTATCCAGCGATACTTGGATGCGGTGCGGAGCAATTTGCTGTTCGCCAAGAGCGTGATTCTAGTGGAAGGCGACGCGGAAGAGATATTGATTCCTGCGTTCGTGAAGCAGGTCCTGGGCTTGAGCGTTGACGAGTTGGGACTCAGCGTGATCAACATCCGCAGCACTGGGTTCCAGAACGTCGCCGCGCTGTTCCATGACACCCGGATCCGCAAGCGGTGCGCGATCGTCACAGACCTGGACAGGATCTTCTTCGATACCAATCCGAATCCAGGGGATGGCGACGCAATCGCTGCTAAGAAGCGCAAGGCGATCGCCTCGCAAATGGCCGGCGCGACTCGAAAGATCGCCCTGGATGCATTCGAAGCGGGCAATGCTTGGGTGCGGAGTTTCTACGCAATTCATACCTTCGAGGTTGACTTTGTTGCGGCAGGCAACCACGAGGTGATCGTGCGCAGCGTCGAGAATATCTATAAGGCGCCACTGACGATAGCGCAGGCAACGGCCGACCTTCGTTCGGGCCTCCTACATCAGAGTGGGTTCCGTACCCTTACGATGGCTGAGCAGGAGGGAAAGGGGTGGTTCGCGATATTGCTCGCCCAAACTCTTGATCACCAAGTCGTCGTGCCGCACTATATCCGAGAAGCATTGCTGTTCGCGCATGGCACATTCTCGCGCCCGTTGATCATTCGGATCCTTCACCATCGGATGAACTGCCAATGGCGCATTGATGTCACCTCGCGCTCTCGTCTGACGGCATTTGACTCAGAGCTTCAGCGCTATCGTGACATGAAAATCGATCTTCCTACCCTTTGTGCCGCAGCAGCCATCGCATTGCCGGGCGACGCGGTCCATGAGTTCCTGGCCGGGATGACCTGATGTTCGTCTGGAATGCCACAGAGCTCAATCCCGAGCAAGCGGCCGCCGTGGAGGAGCCGATGAGCGTTTTTCTCGTCGCCTGTCCAGGAAGTGGGAAGACTCGCACGCTGACATACAAGATTGCTTATGAGCTGTCCCTGCGCAGGGACAAGCGCCTAGTCGCGGCCATCACCTATACCCACCGAGCCGCTGACGAGATTGAGGAGCGTATCGAGGGCCTTGGCGTTAACACCGCTGCCCTATGGATTGGGACGATCCATTCCTTCTGCCTCGAATGGATCATCAAGCCTTATGGGATCTACCTCCCGGAACTTGCACGTGGGTACACGGTGTTGGATCGACACGACCGAGATAGCATGCTGGAGCGGCTCTGCGCGCCATATCGTGGCGTGACCCCTTGGGACTGCGACTACTACTTCGAAGGCGACGAGTGCCGGCTGGGGTGCGCTGACACGTGGAAGCATGACGCGATCAATCAGGTGCTGACGGCTTATTTCCGAGAACTGGTGGATACGAGGCGAATCGATTTCGAGTTGATCCTTCGATATTCCCAGTTGCTTGTCCGAAGTCAACCGCATATTGCGGCACTGCTCTCCCAAGTCTTCTCGCATGTTGTAATCGATGAGTACCAGGATACGAAGAGGATCCAGTACGAACTAGTAGGGGCCATCCTGAGGGCGGGCGCCGGCGGTACCAAGGCGTTCATCGTGGGGGACCCCAACCAAGCGATCTACGGCTCGCTTGGCGGCTTTGCGATCTCAGTAGCCGACTTTCGCACTCTCACAGGCCTCGATATCCGGGAGATGGAGCTCCGCCTGAACTACCGATCAAGTGCCAGGATCATCGGGCACTTCTCCAATTTCAGCGTGCATGCCACCGAAATAGAGGGTGCCGGAGTGATGATCGACTATCCCAGTCAAGTATCTTACAACCAGCTTGTGACGCACGATCAACTTAGCAATGAGCTAGTCAGGCTCATCCGAAAGAGCTTGGCCGAAGGGCATGCACCCGAGGAGATTTGTGTGCTCGCACCGTGGTGGATCTTGCTGGCATCTACCACTCGAAAACTCGTCGCGCTGCTTCCCGAGCAGCAGTTCGACGGCCCTGGATTGGTGCCTTTCAGCAATGATCCCGACAACTTCTGGTTCAAACTCTCCAAAATATTGCTAACGGAGTCATCGCCCCAAATGCTGGTGCGACGAATGCGATGGGCTAGGGACGTCATCGCCGACCTGGGAGATCTCGGCGTTGACACTTCGAAGATCACCCAACGGTCACTGCTGCGAGAGTCCAACTCCCTGAGTATCACAGAAGTTGACGGCTTGGCATATCTGGACAAGGCGTTCGTCGCTTTGTTTGATCGCCTGAGAATCGACCTGAATTCGTTTCCCGGTCTGACAGATCATCGGGAAGCGTTCTTTGCAAGTTCACGAGCGCGGCTTGAGCGGCTGCAGAACTCAGGTGCGGCCTACATCACTGACTTGTCTTTTTTCCAAAAGGTGTTCCGCGAGCGAAGTGGGATTACAGTGTCGACGATCCACGGAGTCAAAGGTGCGGAGTTCGACGTCGTCATTGCATTCGGGCTTCTTCAGGGTATGGTGCCTCACTTCAGTGATGTTGAGGGTGATGTCGCGGCGAGCAAGCTTCTATATGTCCTAGCCTCGCGCGCTCGCAAGAACCTGCACCTTATCTCTGAGACGGGTCGATCACGTGGCAGACGCGGATATTACGAGCCCACTGAGGTGTTACTTCGCTGTCGGTTTGATTACAGCGAGTACTAACGGCGGCGGCGCGCTATTGGGGATCGAACACTCCAGGTGCCCACCCAGTTGCCCTGTCACCTATCATCAGATCGCAAGGCGACTAGTCAATCTTCGTCGAAGGAGAATTGCTCAAGCGCATGAGCGTCAAGAATACTGATGCTTCGATATGTAGCGCTTAGCCAGCCTCGCTCGGTGAATAGCTTCACTGCAGCTGAGACCTGTCGGCGCGATGCATTCGATAGCCTACCCAGCTCGGTCTGGCTTATCGGTAATGCGTCGGCGCCACTTACATGTAGCCTTGCCATCGTCGCGGCGATTCGCCTGGGCACATCCACGATCTGAAGATCGTGGACGATCCGTAGCAGCACGTAGATGTTTGCCATCATGATCTGGGCAAAACAGCCGTGCCACGCCGGCTGTTGCAGGACCAGCTCATCCATCGCCTTCAGCGGAAGGTGGACTACCTTGACGGGGCCACATGCGCGCAGGTCGAGCCGACGGGGCTGCCGTGTCAGGAAGCACCCCTCTCCGGTCCAAGCACCGGGAGTCCCGTACTGGACCAGCCGGCAGGGATCACCAGGGGGGGCGATATCCACGGCTACTACTCCAGCTACCAACCCATAGATGCCACCTAACGGATCACCCCGCCTGTAGAGGAAATCGCCGGCCTGGTAGTCCGCTACTCTCATACGCTCTATGACATGCGCTTGGAAGTCTGCCGGCTGCTGCGAAAGCCAGCCATGGGCTCGAACCAGCGCCACGGCATCGTCGACCTCTGTCATCCCCGCCCCCGCTCGCACTGCGAGATTGTGCACTTTTGACCAATCTGCTCTCGCACGCCTACCTAGAATTCGCGCTCAAGCCCCGAGGCTTGGTTTACCCGCTCCGTTGGCGTTCTGCAAGAGGCGCATATGTCGAAGGCCGTCCTACCAATTCTCCTGATCTCATTGATCTCATCTATTGTCCCAGCGCGTGCGGCCGAAGGCGCGACCGGGGTGTATTTATTGGGAACCAAAGGTCCAGGCGCAGCACTTTCACCGCCACCGGGCCTCTACTATCAGAGCGACATTTATCTCTATCGGGGCACGATAGACAGAACTCGTCAACTCCCCACCGGCGGCATTATTGCGGCCGGTGTAGACGCTCACGCCGTCATCAATCTTTCTACCCTTTTATGGACCGCCCCATGGGAGGTCGCAGGAGGCCGCATGGCCCTCAGCGCAACTCTTCCTGCGGGTCGAAAGTCGCTCGATGCCAGCTTGGTCACGAACCTGCCTCTAGTCGGCGAAGGTTTGGTCCGCGGAAGATCAGATTCGCTGGCAACCTTCGGTGATCCGTCGCTAGGCGCAAGCCTGGCATGGCAATCGGGCAAGATATTCGTTCAGTCAGGCATATCTGTAAATGTTCCCGTCGGGGACTATCGGCGCGGGCGATTGGCTAACGTTTCCTTCAATCGTTGGGGCTACGACCTGACTACGGCGCTTACATGGCTTGACGCTGATGGTGGTCACGATGTTTCCGTTGCTGCCGGCTATACCGTCAACGGCACCAACCCGGCCACTGACTACCGAACGGGAGACGAACTCCATTTGGAGGCAGCGGCAACCCAGTATCTTTCGGCCCAGTGGTCTGCCAGCCTTCTTGCCTATCACTACCAGCAAATCAGCGCAGATTCCGGGGGCGGCGCTCTGCTAGGGCCGTACAAGGGTCGTGCGACAGCAGTTGGCGCATCGCTTTCCTATAACTTTCAGGCAGGCGGCCGGTCCATCTCCACGCGACTGAAGTACTTCCACGAAACGGCGGTGCTAAACCGTGCTCGCAGCAACAACATGTTCCTGACCATCTCCATGCCCATCTTCAAGGACTAAGCCAATGAAAATTCAAAGCTTCTTGATTGCCGTGCTGTTGCTCTCATGCACAGGCCAAGCATGGGCCACGTCTGGTCATTCCATTCCCGTCAACACCGATAACTTCGTTCGCGCTGAGAGCGACGTATACATGCAAGGGATCGTTGACGATGGTGGATTCGGTAAGTTTGAGCATGCTCGCAATTTTCCGGCATTGGACAAGCAGCTCATTATCCGGCTCAACCGAGACACCCTCTACTCTTACGCCGTGGTTGATCTTGATGCATCGGCAGCAACGCTGATCATGCCCAATGCCGCCCCTCGCTACATGGCCGCCCAAGTTGTCAATCAGGACCACATGACCGTTGCCCTGTGGCACCAACCGGGTAGCCATGTACTCTCTCGTGAGACCGCTGGGACACGCTACGCACTGATCATCATCCGCACGCTCGTGGATGAGACAAGTAAGTCCGATATGGGGATGGCGCATGAGCTGCAGGATCAGCTGGTGATCAAGCAGGAAAGGCAAGGAAGCTTCGGTATTCCACTCTGGGACAAGGCCTCCCAGGACGATGTCCGCAAGCTACTTCTCGGCTTGGTCGCTCGCGTACCCGACTACAAGCGGATGTTCGGTACTCAACAGCAGATTGATCCCGTCCGGCACCTGCTCGGGACGGCGGCGGGGTGGGGCGGTAACCCGGAAGCGGAGGCAATTTACGCCGGAGGATCGGTTGACCAGAACGATGGGAAGGCCATTTACCAGATCCGACTAAAGGATGTGCCAATGAAGGCGTTCTGGTCGATTTCTGTCTACAACGCGGACGGATATTTCGAGTCCAATTCGATGAAGCGCTACTCCGTCAACAGCGTGACGGCCGACAAGCAGAAAGACGGGAGTGTGGTGGTACAGTTTGGTGCGTGCGACTCAAAGCCCAGCAACTGCATCCCGACGATGGCTGGTTGGAACTATCTGGTGCGAATCTACCGCCCCGAGCCCAGCGTACTTGATGGCAGCTGGTCTCTACCGAGGCCCACTCTGGTTCCCTAGCCCGCCCCGCCCGAATTTCCCGGAAATTGCTGCCGTCTCTATTGAGCGATCCTTCACTTCCCATAGAAACCACTCTGAGCCCGCTATTGACCAGTAGACGGGAGGGGGACTAGCAATAGCGCCAGTTGCATTGAGCTGCAGACCAGCGGAGTTGCACTGCTTCAATTTGAAGGGTGGGTATCTTAACAACACGCTTAGGGTCTGACGGGAGGCGGATCACCATTCCCTCGTGACTGACGCCTCGTGAGGGAGCTGACGAGCACGTTGCGCCGATTCGGCCTGGCGCCAAATCGCGCCAAGGCACGGATGGGAGAGCGGTAGAGATCCAAGCGGGTGGGACGTCGCTCCAACGAACCGATGGAAGGGGAGTGGCAGTTCCTCCGGGGTCTACCAGCCGCCAAGTGGAGATCCTCAGGCCGCAGTAAGCCAGGCGATTTAGCTGCAAGGCAGGCGAACCAGCCATCGAGCCGTGGAATTAGCTCGTTGCCAATTGCTGGATTCGACATTTATGCGCCCAGTACTGAGTTCCGATAACTGCTGGGGGCGACGCCCCTTAATCGCTTGAAGCTTCGACTGAAGGAGAACTCTGATTCGTAACCTACTAGTGCGGCGATTTCGCTGATTCTCAGATGGGTCGTGCCTAACAGCTGGCAGGCGATTCCCATGCGCCAACGGGTCAGGTACTTGTGTGGAGGCTCCCCAACCATCGCGTTAAACAGCCTTGCCAAAGTAGCGCGGGACAGACCAGCCTCTTGGGCTAGGCTGTTTAGCGTCCATGGCGTCGCGGGGGACTCATGAATGAGCGCTAGAACGCGCGCCATGTGGGGAGAGCGCACTGCGGAGAACCAATCGCTCCCCAGTGATGCAGCGTCAGACCAGTCCCGGATGAAATAAACGAATAGTGCGGACAGCAGGCTGCGTACCACAATTTGGTTGCCGAAGTTCGGTGCTTCGACCTCCGCTCTAAGCAGGTCCAGCGTCAGGGTGATTCCGGAGCGTGGGCGCATAGAGCTCGCGCGTAGATGAACTACGGGTGGCAAGGCGCGAATTGCTGGAAGTGCCAGATGCCGGTCTAAGCGAAATTCGCCGCAAATGAGAGTCGTCGCTCCGATTGTGGAATCCACTACCCCGTCCTGCTTCAATAGAAATCGCTCTAGCGGAATCGCTTTTCCCATGGGCGAATGGGCGACCTCGTGCGAAATTCCGCTAGGAAAGAGAACTAGTTCTCCCGCTAGCAATTCGATGGCGTCTCCTGTGGAGGGCCGAACGAACGCCCTTCCTTCAGCCACAAAGTGGAAAAGAACCGCATCTTGATTATCAACGGCGAATCCCCACGGCGCGGCGACGCGAGTGCGCGCGAGGACTGTGCCGTCTGCGTGGATAGACTTGAGCCAGTTGTCGAGGGCCTGCATCTTTGGATTGTACCAAGCCGTTGAGACGAATGGCTATGAAATTGGCAATTATGAGCATTGGTCGGCGCTCCCGACTGCCGCCTAATTGCATCCACAGACCCACTTGGAGTACAGCCCGTGCAACGAGCAAAGATAGAGGCAGCGATCGCAACGATCTACGACCAAATCTTCAATGAGGGAAGGGGAGACCTCTACCCCCCATTGGTCGACGGACCGTATATCCAACACAACCCCCTCTTCCCGGATGGGACGGAGTTCATCGTCAACTTCCTGAAGGACGTCAAACAGGTACCCTGCGAAGTGAAGCGGCTGGCTATTGACGGTGACCTGGCCTTCGTTCATGTCCGTTATCTTGATTGGGGCGGCAAAGAGACCGCGGGCGTAGACATCTTCCGATTCAATGAGGAAGGCAAGATTGTCGAGCACTGGGATGTTCTCCAGCCGGTGCCGGAGACAGCCAACAATTCGAACGGCATGTTCTAGCCGGTTTGAATTGAGTGTTGCACTGCGTTGCAGACGGATCCACGCCCGTAGCGGCAGCCGATCGCCCAAACTTAAATGCAGCGCCATCGCGCGGCGACGGTGCGGAGATGCAAACATGGCCAAGCGGCAGTTCGAGCTATTTGAGAGATCCGTTGCAGACTGGGTCGTTCGGTTCAGTAATCCTCCCGCAAACCTAATCGACCCGGAGACGGTTCTGCAGTTCAGTGAACTTGTCAATAAGATTGAGTCGAGCGCCGAGCTTAAAGTTGTGGTGTTCGAAAGTAATGATCCTGATTACTTCCTCGGGCGCTACGACGTCTCTCGTGTAAGCGATACCCCGACCGATCTACATGCAAGTGGGCTCCCCACGTGGACGGACATGGCCGTTCGACTCTGTCTGACCAGCGTGGTCAGCATCGCAAAGATACGAGGTAGAACCCGCGGTGCCGGCTCAGAGCTCGCGTTAGCAATGGACCTTCGCTTCGCGAGTCAAGAGAAGGCAATCTTTGGTCAGCCGGAGGTCGGAGCTGGCCTCATCCCGGGAGGCGGGGCGCTTGATCGTCTGCCTTTGCTCACGGGACGAGCCAGAACTCTAGAGATCGTGCTTGGCTGCGAGGACTTTGATGCGGGTCTGGCCGAGCGCTACGGTTGGATCAATCGTGCTCTTCCCGACGCCGAACTGGACGACTTCGTAGAGACCCTGGCCAAGCGCATCGCCTCGTTCGATCGAGTAGCAATTGGGGAAGCAAAGCGATTGGTCAACCTCCGGACGTTACCTGATCCGCAGAGCCTTGCTTCGGTGGAGGAGGCTTTCCTTTGGGCGGCATCAACGTGGCCATCTGTCCAATCGCGCCAAATACGAATAGCAGAGAAGTCGCGGAATGTTGGATATCGCGAGTTTGAGATGAACATGGGTAGGCATCTTGGAATGCTGTAATTTCTGGGGAAATGATCATCCCTCCTAGATATTGTTCTGACCTCCAAGGAGTGCGTGTTGTGACTGACCTTCTTCCCGACATCGGCCAAGTACGCGAAGTAGAAATCGATGGGCTCCGAATCCGAGTCGCAACTACGTCGCCGGTCTCGGGTATCCCAGTTCTACTAACCAGTCCTTGGCCAGAAAGCATCTACGCATTTCGCGACGTCGTGGGCACGCTTCGCAGAGATTTCGCGTTGATCCTAATGGATCTCCCAGGCTTCGGTCACTCAGAGGGGCGGGTGGATGTGCTTTCGCCCGAGGCAATGGGTGAGTTCATCATAAAGGCAGCAGACTGCTTGGGTTTAAGTCGCCTGCATGCGGTCGGTCCCGACGTAGGCACGGCCGCGTTGCTATTCGCGGCCTCGAGCAAATCGACTCTATTCGAAAGTCTTGTCGTCGGCAGCGGCGGCGTGAGCACGGACTTGGTGGCTGGTGATCTTAAGCAACTCATTGCCTCGCCCATTGGTGCGTTCGCTAACATTGAGGGGGGCGACATCGGCAGCAGCTTCGTCGCCGCATCTTCGGCACGGAAGCCGCCCGCCGCAGTAATAGATGACTATAGACTGGCCTCTGCAGGGCATCGGTTCGAGGACGCCGTCAACTACGTTCGGGCCTATTCTCAACAGCTTCCGAGGCTGCAGCGCCTTCTACCGGAAATTGAGACACCTGTGTTCATCATCGCGGGAGAGCACGATCCAATCGTCCCGCCCGCCAACGGACAGCTGCTTGCGGATCGACTTCCGCACAATCGCTATAGTCTTTTGCAGGGGGGGCACCTAATCTGGGAGGACGCTGCCGAAGACTATGCCGCTAAGGTCTCCCAATGGCTAAAGCATGGATACAAGCAGTTATTGGTTGCAAAATAAGTGCCGGTAGTGAAGTGGCTCAGCCGCCAGATTTCAGCATGTTTTTGGGGCTATGCTGGATTCGCCCATTTCATATTTTGCGTCTTCTGAGGGCCGGTATGGCAGCCCGTTGGGATCGAATGCCTGGCAGCCTTGCGCAGGCGTCTTGCGCGCGAGTTCACGTCGCACCAGCAGATAAGCGCACCATCTTCCGAAGTTCCGATCAATGGCACACACGCAAGCAACAAGGCCCGGGCTAGCCCGGGCCTTGTTCGTTTTTGCCGTTAGCTACAAGGGAAATAAGATGATCCTCCATCCACTGCCTTACCTGCGTTGCCTAGTTCGGCCCGCCCCCAAGTCGCTATATAAACGCGAGCAAGTCCAAGGCAGACAGCACCGGAGTCGGGTAGTGATTTGCCCTTGGCTGTACCACCACGCCCGAAGTTATGAATGTGTGGCCATGGAAGTGGTTCGCACAACTACGTAGCTCGTACGCGATCATCGTACGCCTGCTGCGAGGCGAGGATCGCTGGCATGTTGGATTCGGCCCAGTGCGCAAACTGGTCAATGGTTCGGCCTAGCTCGGCGCCCAGCTCGGTAAGCGCGTACTCCACCGTGGGAGGCACAGTGGGGTGGACCTGACGCTCCACCAACCCGTCACGCTCAAGCTTTTTCAAAGTCTGAGACAGCACCTTCTGCGAGATGCCGGCGATCTCGCGTCGCAGCTGATTGAACCGAATTCGTTCGCCCGCACCTAGCCGGTCGATCAGCAGCACTGCCCATTTGTCAGCCAGGCGATCCAGCACCATGCGCGCGGGGCAGGTGGCTGAGAACACGTTGTAAGGAGGGCGGTCGCGGTAAGTCGGCATGCGGTATCCCAATGGTAACCAAGTGACATCATAGTGCCTTCTTGTAGCCTTGGTTTCCAAAAGATACCTTCTATCGCCCGCTCTGCAGGAGCGCGCGCATCTCGCCCTATCTTTCTGGAAATCGCCATGTCTCACAGTGTTGTTGTCTATTTCTCCGGCTACGGCCATGCCCGGCGAATCGCCGAGGAGGTGGCGCAGGGTGCCGATGCCCAGCTGATCGCGATCGATCCTCAGGGTGAGTTGCCTACCGCGGCGTGGGAGCTGCTGGACAGCGCCGATGCCATTATTCTGGGCGCACCAACCTACATGGGCTCGGCCCCATGGCAGTTCAAGCGCTTTGCCGAGGCAACCTCCCGCGCGTGGGCAAGTCGCGCCTGGCAGGACAAAGTCTTCGGTGGATTCACGATCAGCGCCAGCATGAACGGGGACAAACAGGTGACCATGATCGGACTGCAGACCCTCGCCGCGCAGCACGGCGGAATATGGGTGAGCCTGGGGCAAGCGCCGTCCAACACCTCTGCTGCCACGGCCGTCGACATGAACTTCATGGGGGGCTCCGCTGGCTTGCTGGCCCGCGCTCCTTCAGATGTAGCCGCCGATGCCATTGCCGCCGGCGATATCGCCACTGCCCGCCGTTACGGCCAGCGCGTGCGCGGCATCGCCGACCGACTGCACCGGGATTGAGCGCGAATTTCCCATGACGACCGATAACCACCTCGTGGCCGCTGCGCCAAATAGTCGCCGGGCCGATTCATCGGAAACGTGGTCAAAATGTTCTGAGTAGTTCTTATAGAAGTTTCAAATGTCGGATTGATTCAAAATCTTCACCAGCCCCAAATTAACACTAGCGGAGATTGGCAAAAATGACCACGAACGAAGAGATCAGGATGGACATTCCCTCACTAAAAAGGCTTCGAGAAGCGACGTCAAAAAAAGGCCCCCCGTTCCGGGTGGGAATCGTTATTGGCCCTGGCTACTTCCCGCTAGACATGGTGGGTGTCCAAGCTGTGCTTGGCACGTTACCCAATGCCGAAATCTACATGATCTGGAAGTCGCGGGAGCCGGTTGAGGGGTTCCGGGGATTTTGGACTGTACCCACTGCCACATTTTCTGACTGCCCTGATTTGGATGTCATAGCAGTGCCAATGATGCCTCCCGAGGTGCAGACAGATCACCAAGTCGTGAACTTCGTGGCGACCAGGGGTGAAAAGGCGCGATATCTTATCGGCGTCTGCAACGGTGTATTGACACTTGGTGCTGCTGGATTCTTGCGTGGAAAGCGCGCAACGATTAGTCACAATTCGCATTCAATTCTGGCGCATTACGGCGTGGCGGAGGTGGTTAAGCACGGAGTTGTAGTGGATGGAAAAGTATTTACTGCTGGCCCGAGCGTCGGAAGCTTCGAAGCGGCGCTCCTGGTAGCGGAGAGAGCATTCGGTAGGCAGGTGGCAGAGTTGGCCGAATTCATTGTCGAATATGACCCGCACCCGCCATTCGGCACGGGTACTGCTGAAGGGGCGGGGCCTGTGACGGTAGGGAAATTCGAGGCAATGATGTCTGACATGATTTCTCTATATCGCGAAAATGCCATGAATTTCGCGGCGGCCAATGCATGAAGAGCGCGCAGATAAAAATGGCCGGCTTCCCTGGATAAATATAAAATCCGCGTTCTGGCCGCGCTAGAGAATATCCTAAAGGTAGGTCGGGTGCACTCACCGCGCGCCGTGGAGGGGGGCTCTCCGATTTTAGTTGGATCATGTGCGAATATTCGAGCCAGGTAAATGGCGGATCATGAATATATTAGTGAACTCATAATTTCTAGATCGGACGAGCGCAATGACAATGAAAGGAAAGAACGAATGAAAATGGACGCAAATGGTATAGAGATTAACGTAATAATCAAGGGTGACGCCTCTCCGGCCCTGGTGTTCCTTCACTACTGGGGGGGGTCATCGCGCACGTGGGACGAAGTCATAGAAGCACTACCAGCTACTTATCTCACGGTAGCACCGGATCTGCGGGGCTGGGGCGACTCGGACGCTCCCCTTACTGGCTATGCTCTGGCAGACTTCGCCGATGATGTGCAGCAATTGGTTATCAACCTGGCTCTGCGCGATTACGTGCTTGTGGGGCATTCGATGGGCGGTAAAATCGCCCAAGTTCTTGCCTCGCGGCGTCCTAGCGGCCTCAAGGGGGTAGTGTTGGTTGCAACCATGCCGACGCCACTAATGTTGCCGCCTGCCGCTCGCTCGGCTATGCAGGCTGCATACCTGTCGCGCGAGTCAGTCAGTGTGGCGCTTGATAACATGCTCACTGCAAAGCCGCTATCTGCAGCCCAGCGTGAGCGAGTTATTGTCGATAGCATGCGGGGCGCTCCGCAAGCTCGTGACGCCTGGCCCACATCGACTAGCTTGGAAGATATCTCCACTCTAGTGTCATCGATTGACGTGCCTGTTGCTGTCATCGCGGGGGAGTTGGACCGGGTAGACGGGTTGCCTGATGTGAAGCAGCAATTGCTCTCTAGGATCAGTCAGGCACAGCTGCATGTACTGCCAGGGGTCGGCCACTTGTCGCCACTCGAATCGCCGGCGGAAGTCGCAGATGTCATTGTGAGGTTCATCCAGTCGCTGAAGGGCAGCTTCTAATTTTAGGCAGTTGACTTGATTTCAGTGATCTGTCACGCCACGTCCGCCACTAGCAAGGATTGTTGAGCGCTGTTCGATGTCACGATGATGAGAGTTGCAAATGCCTGCGGAGCTCTTTTCAGCGGGGTCATCCAGATGTAGTGGCTGACGCGCTCTATCCGATTGGTCGTCGCCTCTGAAAGCTGATCATGGAAGTAGATGGAGCCAGCGCTCTAGGGTAGGGCGCGCGCACTGTGGCGCGCCTGCGCGGCTTTAGGGCCAACGAAGAACTGTCGATGAAGTAGTTTCTCGTCAAGCGGGCTTGATTCAGCGATTGTCGTGGTTCCGGGCGTGTCAATTATCTGGCACTCCTCCTTCGAGAACTTGGTATCCCCGTCAGGCGAGATCAAGGTAGTGGCAGGGCGCGACGCGAGAAGTTGACGTCTGTGATTCACTCCGGCCATTATCGAGGTGCCGAATTGCTGGTTTGGTCAATTCTACAAGCGGCTCCATCTTGATTGATGCAGAAGATTCAGGGATTGGATACAACGAGGCGGTGCCGGCCGGGATCATCCGGCCTCCGCTGCGGGAAATGTTCTGCTGGGGCGCGACGACTGCGTCAAGTAGTTTTGCAGGAGGTAGGTGCCCGGTTTGGCCGCTGTCGATTACGAGATTCCGGTAAAGATGGATGAGGGTTCATGGATTGTCTGGGTTCAAGAGCACGGGGCCCTTGTGATTACGGCCGTCGCTACCCTCGGGTTGAGCAGCTATGTAAAGAAGGTTGCCGACTTTTGGAGCTGACGTTCAGCAAGGCTTGATCCTCGGCGATACAGCTGCCCCGCCGAGCGGCCTATAGCTACGATGCGGCACTAGCGGGCGGCGATCAAGGGGCCCGTCCAAAGGGTGTTGCCGTGCAAGCCGCCGAGCCGTGAAACCTTTGCACAGATGGCGCTGGCTGCTGGCTTGAGTGACCTTCGGTACGGCATCTATTGAGCGGTGCCGATCGATTTCAGGTAAGACGAATATCATGGACGGGCCGTCGGCACAGTACGTATGTCGCGGAACAATGGAGTGAGGGTTCTTCCAGGCGCATGCCCGCGCAGCGGAGTGCTAATTCCGGAAGGCGAGGGCATGAGCTGCGCAATCCGGGCGGATGGATGGGATCGCCGAGCGCCCCCGGGCCAGCTGTCTCGACGGCACTGCGCGTGCGTGACGCTCCTCTCTGCCAGCGGCCGAAGGGTGAGGCGCATAGCGCGGACCGGCATATTCACGGTCGCCATCCGGCTCTATAGCCGCTTGAGTGTTATCGAAGAAGGCGCGACCATGCCGATCCAGTCCTCCTGCGATGGGAGAAAGTGCGAGGGGACTCGGGCGGTCGCTCTCGCATTGTGGATCATTGCGGCCAAGTGGACGTTGGGCAGACGCACCATGGAACGTGGAAGCAGTGCGGTTTCTTGAAGGTCCAACGCCCATACCGCCGAAATTGGATCGTAAGCGGGATTTAGGAAGGTGTCTGTCGGCACCCCGACGCACCCGCCGGCAGGCTTGATCTTGTTCAGGAAGGGGCGATGGGAGTGGTCGGCATCAACAATCTTCCCGCTAAGCGGGTTCAGGTGGAGCTGCTGCGGCCCGATGGCGTAGACGACCTCTGCGGCCACGGGCACTTGGCTGATGCCCTCCAAGGAGTGATAGCGGCCATGGAGTAAGTGCTGGTTGATCGCGATTACGTAGGGTTCGCCATGGGCAACAATGCCTTGCGCCAGGTATCCGAGCTTTGCCCCCTTTCTTCCAACCAGTTTTTCGTGCTTTTCCTTCAGCGCGGCAGTGTAGCGAAGTGCGATCGCGTCGTGCGGATACGTCCACGCTCCGTCTTGATGGGAGGCGCTCAGCCACCCAGGGTCGATGCCTTTGGGTTCCGGCGTGATAAGTTCGATCCATACGGCGTAACCATCCTTCGACGCTTTGAAATCTGGGCCAACGCGGGCGCTGTCTAAGGAAAAACCGTGGTCCAAGAGGTGCTTGGCCAGTAGCATTTCTGCCATCCGCTGCTGGTGCTCCAGTTCAGAGCCGTGGGCCAGCAACTTGGCGAAATGAGGGTCGGCGAGACCAAGCAGATGGAACTCATCAAACAGGTTCGACAGCACATTGTGGATGCACTGGCGACGCAGTGTCTGCGCTCCAGCCCATCGCTGCTGCACGCGGAAAAGGAAGGTGCTCTTGAAGGCTGGTGTTCGCGCGTGCATGGTCTAAGCCTATTCGAAACCGGATTCTTCCAAAGTTCACCGCCCCGAGACGCTACCACGGGCGAGCGATTAGCGCTTAGCCGGCGCGAGCTTTGAGATACTCCCGGCGGACTCACCGGGTGGCCGGACATGGCAACCCAGCACAAGGATACGTATGAACCAGCAAAGGGACGGCGGTGAGGGGGCTGGCCACGCTTCATCTGTTCGACTACCGGGGATTCTTGGAATGGCGATATCGGCGGAAGACATCGCAGCGTCGGACTGGCAGGCAACCATTGAAGGGTTGGAAGAAGGGGGCGGACGTTGGCGCAAAGTCGCCGAGCTGCGTCAGCAGTCGGATGCCATGGACTCCTCTCGGCCTGCGCGAGCAGCCATTTTGAGACTGCTGGCTGCGGTGCTGTCGCTGCACTTGTCTGTGGGGACATGCACGCCATTGACCGCTGCGCTGAAGTTGACAAACGGCCGTTCGCCGTCGTTGGAGGACATTGACGGCTACGACGCCAACGCACTCATGATCATGGCGGAACAGGCTGCCTCGCCTTGGGTGCGTGCGCGCTTGGCGGATGCCGCCTTGCTCGCCGGGCACGGGCAGGGGCTTCCCGGCTGGCGCGCCGGCGACCTCGCCGCGCGTGCATACCTAGAGCATGCGCGAGACCCGGACGGCGAGGCTCTCGGTCGACGAGAGAGCCTACAGCGGGCGATGGAACTGGGTTGGCGCTATCTAAGAAAAGATGCGGATTTTTCTGAAGCTCTCTGGGAAAGCGCGTTGGCCTTGTTGCATCACGGGCTGGAGCACGGCATGGCAGGAATCAGCCTCCCGATCGCGCGCGAGATTCGTCGACGAAACTCGCGCTTGGCCACCTCGGCGGCCGACGCTTTTGAGAGGTCGGCTGAGGCCCTCATGGCCGAGCAGGCGACGCCATTGGCGGTGGACTGGTTCAAAGAAGCTGCGGCGCTGTGGCACTTGGCCGAGAACAGTGAGTCCGAACTGAGGGCCCACCACCGTACCGCCGAAGCGTTGGTGGCGCTGTCGCGGGGCGAGGGGCAGGCAATGCTCTTGGCTGACTGGTTGAAGGAAGGCATTGCTATCCTTCGTCGTAGCCGGGGGGACCGGGCGGTTATCCGTGAGCTTCAAGCGGAGCTGGCGGAGGTTAGAGCCCGCATTCCCGCTGAAATGAGCTCGTTCTCGCACGAAGTGGATGTCTCAGAAGTTGTTCCCTGGATACAGAACCGCATAAACGCGGACAACCTAGCAGACGCACTGCTGCAACTTGCCTTTTCGTTCTCCACTTGGACGAAAGCGACAGAAGTGCGGGAATCCGTCATCAACGACGCTCGTCGTTTCGTGTTTACCGGGATGTTCCGTCAGGTCACCTACGACGCCCATGGCGTCCCGATTGACGCCTCTGCTTCCTTCGATGCCGCGGATGAGGAAGAGATGGAGCGTCGGATGGTGCAATACGTAGCCCAGTTTAACCACCCAATTCTTGCCCAGGTCGCCATCCCCGCCGCACTCGACGTCCTTCAAGCTCGTTTCGAGCCAACGATGGCCGACATGATCACCTTGCTTCACCGATCCCCTGCCACGGCACCAGGACACGAATGGTCCTTGGCACGAGGCCTGCTGGCTGGACTAGAACGAGATTGGGAGGAGGCCGCCGTGTTCCTAATTCCCGGAGCGGAGCCATTTGTACGAGCCGCCTTCCACCGCGCCGGCATCCACACGCTGTCGCCCAGCAACAGTACGGAGGGGGCCGAGGAGGAAAAGTCTCTGAATGAACTCTTGACCCATCCTGACGTCAGCCGAGTCATGTCGCCCGATCTCATTCTGGAGCTGAAAGCTCTGCTGACGCATAAAGCGGGTCACAACCTAAGGAACCGTTACGGCCACGGGTTGATTCGTGATGATCAACTTGCAGCGGTCGGAACCGTCGTTCTCTGGTGGACTATGCTGCGACTGGTTCTTTGGCCTTACCAAGAGACTGTCCTTGCAAAGGAAGACGGCGGGGAGTGCTCCGCGGATTCCCAAGGAGATGGCGCTTTGGAAGCCTGAAACAGCTTCCAGCGTGCAAGGGCGGATGCTCCGAAAACCGAGAAGCAGGCCGTGGCGGCCCGCCTAGCCGGCGTGTGGGTGGCGGTCCCAATGACGAGGCAGGTCCCGGAGTTTTCGACATTTTGCTGTGTGTTCGCGGCCCGCACGGCGACCTCCGTCCCTCGGCGCTGTCGGGCATGTTGAAGTCTGTCACCATAATCGCGAACTTAGCTTCACCCCGCAGAAGAACGATGGCTCCGTCCCCGTTGCCGGCGGGAGTGACTTAAAAGCCCTGTGAATTGAGGTAGTCTGACGTCTCCGCGTTCAGCGTCACCGATCCCTCGTCATCGACATCCGCGTGCAAGCAGCTTCTCGTTTGCTCACCGTTCTGCATCCGCCGGTATAGGCATTACGAAATCCGCCCAGGCTTGCATCATCGGGCGGCGGTGCTCAAGCAGATCTGTACGATGATAGGCTGCCTCGACTTTGTTTCTCACCGTGTGGGCTAGCGCTCGCTCCGCCAAGTCTCTGGCATACCCATGTTCGCTGCACCAATCCCGGAAGCTCGATCTGAACCCATGAGCTGTAGCGACCCGGCCATCGGCATCGCTCGGAGCGTCCAGTCGGCGAAGCAGGGACGTTAGCGCCATATCTGACAGGACGGTCCTTGCCCGAATAGACGGGAAGACGAGTCGATCGTGCTCCCCACGTTGATTGGCCAGGATCAACAGCGCTTGTTCGCAAAGAGGTACACGATGAGCCACTTGGGCCTTCATTCGCGAAGGGGGAATCGTCCAGACTCTCGAATTCAGATCGACTTCTTCCCATGTCATGGCTCGCACCTCTCCCGAGCGAGTCGCGGTCAAGATAAGAAGCAGCAGGACGCGCCTCGAAACGTCATCGGGGTTTGGCCAGTGGAGGTCTCTGCGGATGAAGTCAGGCGCTATCTGCCAAGGCATCGCCGGTTGATGCTCCTGGCGAATGCTCTTGCTGGGCTGTCCCGGAAGTAGGTGGGTGACCACATCGACAGGGTTGGCCTGATTGAAACCATGCGCCCAGCCCCAAGCCATTACGGCATGGAGGCGTTGCTTCAGCCTCGAGGCAGTCTCTGCCTTCTCGAGCCAAATCGGGCGTAGTACTTCGGCAATGTGGCGCGGGCTGATCTGATCCAGAGGGATACAGCCAATGCTTGGGAAGACATACTGCTCCAATGTGTTGATCCACTGCTGGGCGTGCTTTGCGTTCCTCCATCCGGGCTTGAGCTCCGCATGCACCTGACTAGCTGCCTCCTTGAACGTCGGAGTTCTCTGCTTCGCCTCTTCCGCAGCCCTCAAGTCAAGCGGATCCAATCCTCCTGCGATCTGCTCGCGCATCTCTCTCGCAATCTTTCCGGCAGACGCAATCCCAACTTCGGGATAGCTCCCAAGCCCGGCATTGCGACGCTTGCCGCTAACTGGGCTCACATAGCGAAGTACCCATTTCCCATGACCCTTCTGGCCCGATGAGGGAAGCAGCGTCAAGCCAGTAACGCCGCCGTGAGCCACTGCCGGGCCGCGCGGAGATATCTTGCGAGCTTTGAGATCTGTAAGGAGTGACATGCAGTTCCACTGGATCCTGGTACGCCATCCAGTATGCCATCTGAGGTGAGATTACGGTGGCTTCGGATGGATGTTGCTGGACTGGGGTGTTTGCAAGCTATTGAAATAAAAAGGGATAAAATTCCCTCTTGGACAATGGTGGACAGTAGCTTGGCTGGCACTCTCTCCGCCAAACTCTTCCAATGCCCCTCGCCGCCTTGCGACCTGGTCACAGCAGGGGGTGCCAGTGGCCGATGGCCGTCAGCCTGCAGCCTTGGATTCCAGCTGAGCGGACAACAAGCGGGTCAAGTTGCGTCGCGCAAAGTAACCCTGCAGTTGTCGCGCTTTGATGGTTCTTGCCTTCAGTCGAGCGTGGCCATCTGCGCGATGCTCAATGCAGTAGCAGCGCGACGCCCCACACAGCTCTGCCTGGCTCGCGGTGACCGTCACCACGGTCACTTCCAGGCTGGTGAAGGCGGTCTCGGCGGCGATGTCCGGGTTCTCCGTGCTGGCGCGCTCGATCAGGGTCCGGAATCGCCCCAGGTCTCGTTCGCCGCCACTACTGAGCGCCCCCACGTTGGTCGCACGGCGGACATCATCATCGTCCCCAGGAACAGCGTGGCTCCAGCGCTCTGTGCGTTCGGGAATGACCGCGCGCACGACCTTGCCAGCAGGGTCAATCAGATCGATAACCACATCGAGCAGGTAGACCGGTTCCAGCCCCAGGTTGGTCACGAAACAGTGCGCATCCAGGTCCTTGCCCGCGCCCGACGTGATCAGGATGGACGGTCGCTGCTGCCGGCGGTAGCTGCGTAGGAAGAAACTCAGGTAGACGACCCAGATCAGCGCTGTCACGCAGGTCATGGCGGCGGTTATCAGGGGCGCGAAATGAAGCAGGTTCTGAAGCACGTTCTGGTTGATCCCATGGGTCGACGCATGTAGGCACGCTGCCGGTCATATTCGCCCTTGAACCGCTTGCACCCCGTGAAGCGCCTCGCTCCCGCGGGCCTGGCTCCCCGCAATCCATGACCGGGTCGATCTCGACGGGGCGGTCTCTACGAGTAACGACCGGCAAGCTTCAGCCAAGCAACCAGCGCCGTAAACGCGGGCGAGGGCTGCCGGCGGTTGGGGTAGTACAGGTGGTAGCCGGGGAAGGGCAAACACCATTTGTCCAACACGGCAACCAGCCTGCCCGCGGCAATATGCTCCTTGACCATCGGTTCGGGCGCATAGGCCAAGCCCAGTCCGTCCACGGCGGCATTGACAACGTGGGTCATGCTGTTGAACACCAGTTGGCCTTCGCCGCGTACGGTGAACTCCTTGCCCCCCTCCTCGAACTCCCAGGCGTAGATGGCACCGCTTGGACGGTGCCGAATGTGTACGCATCGGTGTTGCATGATGTCGGCGGGTTTCCCCGGCTTCGGATGCTTCTCGAAGTAATCGGGAGATGCAACCACGACCAAGCGCCAATCCGGCCCAACCCTGACCGCGATCATGTCCTTGCTGAGCGCCTCGCCCAGCCGGATGCCGGCGTCGAAGCGTTGTTCCACCACGTTGGTGAACCCGTAGTCCACGTAGAACTCAAGCGTGATATCCGGATACTCAGCGAGGAACCCGGCAAGCCGTGGACGGATGATGGTCTCCATGGAATCGTCCGTGCAGGAGATCCGCAGGGTTCCGGCCGGGCGGTCGCGCAGATCCCCCAGCGCTTCGACGCTTGCGCCGATGGCCTCGAAGTGCGGTGCGATGGAGCGCATCAGCCGCTCGCCCGCCTCGGTAGGGGAGACGTTGCGCGTAGTGCGGGCCAGCAGCCGGATGCCCAGGCGTTCTTCCAGCAACCGCATCGAGTGGCTGAGCGCAGAGGCAGTCACCCCCAGACGAACGGCCGCCTTGGTGAAGCTCTGCTCCTGTGCCACTGCCAGAAAGGCCTGGAGGTCGTTGGTCTTCACAGCGTTCATGACCAATTGTGAGCTGAATTCAGTAATGCATCAACTTTTACCTCGCTTATCGAGGTAGCCGTCGGCGACTATCGTGGTGACATCCGTCCGCCGAGGTCTCCCGCGCATGAAACCGAACCGTCTTGGCTGTCTGATGGGTGCGGTGATACTTGTCGGCGTGCCGGTACAGCGGGGTCATGCACAGGAAGGAAGAGCTATGAATACTGAGTCGCACGTGTTTTCTGCCACCGTATTGGATCTCCGGCAGCAAGCGATCATCCCGATGAGCGCCTCCGCAGCCGCCGGCGACATGGCAAGCCTCCGGAATGCCGTGAATCAGGCTTTGGACGCGGGATTGAGCGTGGCCGAAGCGCGGGAGATCCTCGTGCAGGTCTACGCCTATGCGGGGTTTCCGCGCAGTCTGAATGCGTTGAGCGAACTGATGAAGGTGGCAGAGGCCCGGAGGCAGCGCGGCCTCCAGGATGAAATGGGTCGCGAGCCGGGCCGTCCGATCCCCAAAGGCGACGCGCTGCTCGCTGCAGGCACGGCCAATCAGACCAAGCTGGCTGGTGGGCCGGTCTCCGGGCCATTGTTCGATTTTGCACCGCAGGCAAATGAGTATTTGCGTACGCACCTGTTTGGCGACATCTTCGAGCGTGACAACCTCGATTGGCAAAGTCGCGAGTTGGCTACGGTCAGCATGCTGGCTGCCATGTCAGGGGTGGAGCCGCAGTTGCAGTCGCACATTGGTATCAGCATCAACATAGGGCTGCGCCCAGAGCAGCTGTATGGGCTCGCGGATGTTCTTGAAGCGCGCTTCGGCCTGGAGGCCGCCGAGCGCGTCCGCCTCGGTATTCAACGTCACGAGGAAGCCCGGCGCGAATGATGTTCAGGCGAGAGGCTTCGTCGAGTGGCATGGACGAACTGGAGGGTTAAGTGAACAACATACTCATCGGCACGTTCATCAGCATGCTGGCATGCGCCTTCAGTGTTGGCGCTGAGGAGGCACAGATGACGAGGCTCTCAAAGATCACCGTCCATGCAGACCATCTCCCCGCGTATCGAGCTGCCCTGGCTGAAGAAGTTCGCGCCTCCATGGCGCTTGAGCCAGGCGTGCTGTCGTTGTACGCGGTGTTTGACAAAGAAGATCCGACGCGGCTGACAATCCTTGAGATCTATGCGAGCCGGCAGGCTTACGAACAGCACGTAAAGAGTTCGCATTTCCTCAAATACAAGGACGGCACCCTGCACATGGTCAGGTCGCTGGAGTTGGTTGATGTTGATCCTCTCTTACCGGATCTGAAGATCAAGTAGCGGTCGGCCTGGCGTCGGGCAATGCAATAGGCCAGGAGGTGTGTCGCCACCTGCAGCATGCCGCTTTCATGACGCCGCTGACGCACGCTTTCATTGCCTGGCTTGCTCGTGCGCAGGATTGTCGGTGTCCGCTGGTGGCCGAAACCGGACGCCCCGCCGGGGGCGCGTTCGTTGTCGCCAGGTACGAAATTGTAAGACCTCCGCCGCGCCTTACGTATGCTCGATCAACATAATCGCGGTGGTGCCGGCTTCGAGCGCTTCGAACGTGTGGGGCTGGTCCGCTGAATAGCTCGCGTAGTCGCCTGCGGACAGTTCGACAGGGTGGTCGGTCGGCCCCAACTGGGCTCGCCCGCGACACAGCACGACGTGTTCAATCGTGCCGGGCGGATGCGGTTCAGACAGGCGAGGCGCGCCAGGCTCGACCGCGAGCCGATAGAGATCACGCTGCACACCTATTGGACAGACCGCCAGCAGGGTGGCCGCGTAGTGGGCCTGCTCCGACGCCACCGTGGCACCTTCATTGGCGCGGATGACCTGGACGCGGGTTTTAGGTTGGGCGATCAACCGGGTCACCTGGACGTCCAGTGCCATCGCTAAGGTCCAGAGCGTCTCCAGGCTCGGGTTTCCGACACCCGCCTCAAGCTGCGACAAGGTGGATTTGGCGATGCCAGCTCGCTTGGCCAACTCGGAAATGGACAGGCCCATGCGCTCACGCTCCCGTCTGAGCGACGCGGACAGCAGGCCGATGGGCGAGGGCGGGGCAGTGGCGGAAGAAGAGGGCATTTCGTTCTCTATCGGAAACGATTGTTCGGTTTGACGAAAAGCGTCGTTATGGACATCATATCGTCCAAACGTTTGATATGTCGAACGACCTGCTCCTCTAAAGGATCTGCCAATGAACATCCGGACTCGGGGAATCCTGGAGATGACCACAGCGATGGTCATCTCCGGCACGGTTGGCTGGTTCGTGCTCGAAACCCGGATGCCGCCTGCTTCCGTCGTGTTCTGGCGCTGCGCTTTCGGAGCGGGCGCCATGCTGTTGGTCTGTGCTGGCTTGGGTCTGTTACGCCGGGGCGTATTGAATCGAAGGCAGGCTGGACTGGCAGCGGTAGGCGGCGTCGCGTTGATCGTCAACTGGATCCTGCTGTTTTCCTCCTACGCGCATGCGTCTATCGCGGTTGCCACCGTGACCTATCACACCCAGCCCTTCATGCTGGTCGCCATTGGCGCGCTGTTCTTCGGCGAAATGCCGACGGCGAACAAAATCGGGTGGCTGAGTGTGGCCTTCGGCGGGGTTGTGCTCATTGTCATCGGTGGCCAGCAGGTGGGCTCGCACGCGCCGGACTACCTGTCCGGCATCGGTCTGGCGCTGGCGGCTGCGTTCTTCTATGCCATCGCCGCGGCCATAACCAAGCGTCTCAAGGGGGTGCCACCGCACGTGATCGTCGCCATCCAGATGGTGGTGGGCAGCGTGCTGCTGGTGCCGTTTGCGACCTGGCCCGATGGTGCACCTTCGCCGCATGCCTGGGGGCTATTGATGGCGATCGGTTTCGTCCACACCGGCCTGATGTCCACGCTGCTCTATGGTGCGATTCAGAAGATACCGACCGCGCTGGTGGGTGTTCTCTCGTTCGTCTATCCGATCGTCGCCATCATTGTCGATGCCTGGGCGTACGGCCATCTGCTGGGCGCAATGCAGATCGTCGGCGCCGTTGCGATCTTGGCCGCCGTGGCAGGAATGAATTTCGGGTGGACGCTTTTCCGGCGCGAACGCAGGAGCCCATAGCCTGGGCTGGAACCTCGGGACGACACTAAAAAGGCCGCCATCGAGGCTCTTGTCGCGTTCTTGAAGCCGAAAGCCAAGGTCCATGGCGCGTTCGGACCTGGCCCGTTGGTATCGGACCACATCGGAGAAGCCGCCTCCTCCATCACCACTAGCCCCCAGCCTCGACGTTCAGCGAAGCTTTTTTTGGTGCGCCTTTGGTTGTGATGCGGAAAGCGTGCCGAGGCGACTAGCGTATGCGCCTCCCTCACCCTTTGAGTCGGTCCGAGACCCGTTGTTGGTCTTTCGTCCAGCGTGTTCCTGTCGGCTTTCATGGCGTGCTCGACTGCCGGCGGATCACGATATGAAAAATGTTTCATTGCGTGAGGCGTGAGGGCCGGGTATACAAAAAGGCAGCGCCGATACCAACTGGATTGCAAGATGGACGCCCGCAGCAATGAGCTTTGACATCATTATTTTGAAGCCTACAGATCTGAGTGAAAACGATCTGTCTGCGGTTGAGGATGTGCTGGATATTGGATCCCTGAGGCCGTGATCACATTTCTGGAGCGCGTGTTCCCTGGATGCGCCCACGGTGCATTCTTGGATGGTGAGCGCTACGCGCTCGAGTCTGCTCAGAATGGAGATCCAGTGACCTCCATCCACCTTACTCTCAGATACGGCCGAGCCTGGTCTGGGGCGGCCTGTTCTGATTTCATGGACCGGCTCTCGAGGCTCTGCGAATTGCTCCAGTCAGTCGCTTTTGCGGTCTCCGATAACTCACGGATGCCACCTCCCTGCTAAGGATAGAGAATCGCGCCATCTGATCGCCAGCCCAGATTCACTTGGCCGCAATCGATGCCTGGAGCGCTGCAGCCAACGCGGCGTCGCCGTTGACCAACTCGGTCCACTGCAGTTCCACTCCCTTTCTCCGCCCCTTCAGCACGAGCTTGAGCCCGCTCGGGTCGATCGTCAGAGTGTACGTATCGTCGCCGACCTGCAGTTCTCTACGGATCGCTTTGTCGAGCGGGGTCATGTCCAGCTCCTGCTTGAAGGGGTGGGCGGGACGAAGGCGCCGGCGTTGGAGAACGCCTGCGATCTTGCCGGCGCACTCAGGCCGGGTAGGCGGGGAATCGCTCGCCGGGGTGGTGCTTCTTCCATTCGGTATGGGCGACGGTTCCTTCCCAGGCGAGGAACGCTGCGGGTGGGCGTCCACGTCCAGACCACGTCTCACCACTGAAGGGCAGCCAGAATCTGGGTGCCAGGGCTTCCTTTTGAGCCTTGGGGACCTTGGGAACCTTGGGGGCCTTGGCCTGTTTAGGCGCCTTCGGGCGAGCGCTCGCGCCGATCGCTTCGCGGATCCTGCGCTGCTGCGCTGGGCTGAAATCCTCGAAGTAAGCGTCCAGCAGCAGGCCTACGCGCTTGTACGCTTCCTTGGTCGCTGCACGGAGAAGTGCCTTTTCAGTTGCTGTTCCCGGCAGGATCGCGCCGGCAGGGACGTCCAGTGGCGATGCGGAGGGGGTGTTCGAGGGCTGGCGGGGCATGGGGGTCGCGTTGAGTGCAGAGCTGGCGCCAACGATACCAAATAGCGGGTCGATCACTTCTGATGGGTCCTGCTGGGCATCGCACGCCGTTCCCGATCCCGTGACAGGATCACAGTCAGCCGGCGTTGCCTCCGTATCGCCCCCTGCGACGCCCCGCATTCACTCTAGGCCCATGACGAAAGCAGACATCGGAAAGGCGCGCTGGGCGCGCGCACGGGCGGCCGCGTTGTGGCAGCAGGCCGACGCACTGGACCTGCAGCGCGGTGGCGACTGGCGGGCGAGGGCGAGTCGACGCACTACCGCCGATCGCCTTCGAACAGAGGCGGCGCGCTTCGATGCGATCGCCAACCGACTGCAGCCCGTTGACGACGCCCAGGCGGCTTGAGCAACTGACCCCAAAAAACGGACCCCCTTATGGCGAGGTCAGGGCGCGCCCGCGCCGCGTCGCGCCAGGCGAGTGCCCCATGACGCGCTTGTAGGCACGACTGAACGCTGCCTGCGACGCGTAGCCCAGGCGCTCTGCCACTACCTCGATAGAGAGGCTCTGGTGGGTCAACCATTGGCTGGCCAACTGCATGCGCAGCTCGGTCACGTACCGCAGGGGCGCGGTTCCAATGACAGTTTGGAACCGGTCTGCAAAGACAGAGCGTGAGATGTTGGATTCTGCCGCCAGCGCGTCGACGGTCCAGTCACGCCCAGGGTCTTTATGTAATGCAAGCAACGACAGCGATAGGCGCGGGTCGCGCAGGGCCATGACCAGGCCGGATGCGCCGTCGCAACCGCGCTCGACCCAGTCGCGGACAATCATGGCGGCCACTGCATCCGCCAGCCGGGCGAGTATGCCTGCATAGCCGATACGGCCGGAGCAGACCTCGCGCTTCATCGCGTCGACCATCGGCAACAGCCCGGGGAACTGCGTGGCGTTGCCATCGCACACCATCACCGCCGGCATCACCTTGCTCAACCCTTGCATGCCGCCCAGATCGAACACCATGCAGCCGTGGAAGAGCACAGCGCTTGGCACGGCATGAGTGCTCGGGCAGGTGTCTATGCCGCTCACCGCGTCACCCAGCGGGGCGGCGTCTATCGTTTCCAGGCACTGGACGGGATGGTCGTCGCCCGACAGCAACGCGTGTTCGTCTCCGCGGGGAAGAAGCACGACATCGCCGGCGGAGAGTAGGTGCTGGCTGCCGTCTGCGCCGCGAAGAATCGCCGTGCCCACGGCCAGGTAATGGAAGTAGGCATGCCCTGGCTTCGGGGGAAACCCAAGCCCAAAGGTCGGCCCGGTCTGAATGCGCCGGTATTGAACGCCATGCAGCCGCATGCCGGTCAGCAGCTCGCTGATCAGATCGGTGGGCTGGGGTGGGGCGTAGCTCATTGAGACGATCCGGGGTTTCGATCAAAAATACAGGATAGACAATCATAGATCATCCTGACATGGCTCCCTAGACTCTCGGCTGCACGATTGCACTGGGATCTTTGATGAGTAATGACGTAGTTGATGCCGCAGGCGCACCGGATTCTGTGGCCTGGAGTAGCGGGGAGCCGTCTTCATCGGCATGGGTGGCGGTGTTTTCGCTGGCCATGGGTGTATTCGGGCTGCTCACGGCCGAGTATCTGCCTGCCAGCCTGTTGACGCCGATGGCGGCGGACCTGGGGGTGTCGGAGGCGCTGGCCGGGCAAGCCGTGACCGTCACTGCGGTTGTGGCCCTGTTCGCTGGCCTGCTGGTGCCGCGGCTGACCCGTTCGATAGACAGGCGGCTGGTGCTGCTGAGTTTCACCGGCTTGATGATTCTCTCCAACGCCTTGGTGGCGTTGTCGTCCAGCATGGGCGTGCTGCTGGTGATGCGCGTGCTTTTGGGCGTCGCGCTGGGCGGCTTCTGGAGCATGGCAGCGGCCGTGGCCATGCGGCTGGTGCCGCCGCAGCGCGTGCCTCGCGCGCTCTCCATCATCTTCAGCGGGATTGCGGTCGGCACGGTGGTCTCCGTTCCGTTGGGGAGCTACCTCGGCGGTCTGCTGGGCTGGCGCAGCGCGTTCTGGGCGGCGACGGCGGTAGGTGGACTCACGTTCGCGTTCCAGTGGTTCACGCTGCCCCGAATGGCCCCGCGCAAGGCGGCAGTGCCCGACTCGGTGGTGGGGCTCCTGCGCCGGCCAGGCGTTGCGGTGGGAATGCTGGGCTGCGTTCTGGCGCACACCGGTCAGTACTCGCTCTTTACGTACATCCGCCCCACGTTGGAGAGCCTGGGGCAGATGAGCGCGGATGGCCTGGCGCTGATTCTGCTCGGATTCGGTGTGGCGAATTTCGTTGGCACCCTGCTGGCCGGCTGGCTCATGGAGCGCAGTTTGAAGGTCACGCTGGTGATCATGCCTGCGTTGGTTGGCGCAGCCGCGCTGGGCATGCTCCTGTTGCCGGTGGGCGTGGGTGGGCTATCGATGCTGGTCGCGCTCTGGGGCTTGGCCTTCGGTGGCGTGCCCGTGGCCTGGTCGAGCTGGGTTGCGCGCGCGGTGCCCGATCAGGCCGAGAGTGCCGGCGGGATGGTGGTCGCTGCGGTGCAGTCTTCCATCGCCGCGGGGGCCGCTTTGGGTGGCCTGGTGTTTGGGTTTGGGGGCATTGTTGCCGTGCTCACCGTGGCTGCGGCGGTGATGCTGCTCGCCAGCCTGCTCATTGCGTTGCGGGTTAGGGTGAGTCCGGCGACGTTGTCGGCGGGTCCGGCGTTTCATATTTAGCCGTCATCCGCTTTGGGTGCTGCGTGGAGCAGCACTCAGGGCGCGATGGGAAACAGTGGGGCAGCGCGCTGGCCGCCCCGCATGGATGAGTACGGCTACTTCATGGCCTCAAGCGGCACCCGCAATGCCCACTCCCGCTGCGCGCAGGGCTCGGTGCCTAAAGAAAGAGACAATAAGGATGGCGAGATCCGGTGCCTGACGGTGGACGACTACTTCAGGCGGCGATTCGAGCATCTACGCCGGCGTGCTCTCGCAGAAGATACAAAAGTCCGCCGCCATCAATCAGCTCAAGCGGCTTATCTTTGGCGAAGTTGAATGCGTCTGCGCCATATCCGCTCGTGCATACCAATATTCCCTTGCTGGCTCCCTCATTGAGCATGGTGCCGTAGAGATCCCGCACCGCGCTGATGCCCACCGTGTCTCTGTAGCGTTTGGCCTGGATGACAACCTTGCCACCAAGCACTGGGCGCGTGTCGAATGCCACCGCATCCACGCCGCCGTCCCTTGAGCTTCTCGTCAGCTTTGTATCAAGACCCATTTGGGAGAAGAGGTTGGATACGAGTACTTCGAACTCACTCGGCGTGAGATCCAGCAGGTTTGGTCTCGACTCCAGCAATGACAAGGCGTCGCCCTGCTGGATGAAGCGTTTGTCGACCATGTTGAACTCAACGATGGGCTTGATCGCTTGGAGTTCATCCGGTCGTTTCGAAACCTGCGCTCCTAGATTCTTGAGGCAGGCGAGCTTGTCGACCCGTTCCAGGTGCAGTTCAGCGAACGCATCCTTTGTCGCCCGCACTGAAACGACCGGAACGCGCACGGCCCGTCCGCTGGCTGGGTCGTGGGTATCGATCATCCCGTTGAACGTAACGACGTTAAGCGCACCACCTTGGTCAGCCTCGAACAACTCGTGGAGAGTACGAAGCGCTAGCGATGCGATGACGTCCTGATAGGCAGACTTGATTTCGCTCTGCTTTCGAGCCTTGGATTCAATCAGGTCTTTGGTCTTTACGTAGCGGTACTCCGCTTCGGCCGGGACTACGGAGACCTCGGGCAGGTCGTACTCCACGACCAGCTCAGACGAGTCAGATCCGTAGGCGAGCTTGAAGTCCTGAGGGAACCCCTCTGCTGGATACTCGGACCTAGTCAACACCATGTCGTTGTAGGCGATTACTGCGTCCTGCTCATGTGCCAGGTACGCAGCCTGGAACTGGTCAATCTCTGCGTTGCGCTTTTCGACATCGGCATCGTAGATTGCCTTTTCCTTTTCGTGGCTGGCACGAAGATCGTTTAGCTTCTTCGCTTTGGTGGCCTCGCTTGCCTTGAATTCTGCCAATGAGCGCTGTTGATCCAGTTCCATCGCCCGGACTACGGCAGCATGGCGCTTCGTCGCGCCAGGGATAAAGCGCCCGAGTCCGGAAAGCAAGGGAAGGGGATCGAAGCTAGGCTCCATTCCCGGAACTAGCGCTGGGGGCACCTTAAAGCGCTGAAAAGCGTCTGTGTGCCGTAACGAGTTGAACTGCACGGTGTCGTCGTGCATCAGTGTGTGCGCAAGGAGCCCCCGCAACTCGTCCATTCGATCCACGAGCTCAGCATTGAGATCATCGACCTCCGCCTGACGGTCTTCCAGGTACTGAGCTTTTGCAGCCTTGGCAGCTTCCTTCTCTTCTCGAATAACGGCGCGCTGTTCGCGTGCATACTGCGTCTGCGCCATGCGAGCGTGGCGTTCCAGCTGGCGCGCCTGCGTCAACTGCACGCGCTGTTGGCGCTTGGCTTCACGCTGCGCAGCCGCTGCGGCGCGTCCAGCTGCGCGCAAAAATCCTTCCAAGCCGCTCCGTCGACCCATACCGTCCCCCTGTGGACAATGGCCCCGATAGGCCAGTTGAGCGAATCATAGCGCCCGATTTACATGTCGCCAATCTGGCGGCGGTGGCTGCATACGGCGTACAGCGCTATTTGCGTTGGATTCGTGTCACGGATGTTTGGGTAGTTCACCGAACGACGGCGGAAGCGCGTCGCGTAGAAAGGCCGGATGCGACTTGACGTTAGGGTTTGTCGACCAATCGCTTTTGATCAACAGAAAAAAGCAATTTCCCATCCTCCGCATCAACCCGCATGGTGTGCATCGGAGTCTAGAAGCTCCTTGAAGAGTGTAAGTTGGACGTCCTGAGTCGGGAGGGTGGCTAATACAAGACCCTTGCGGAAATACGCCCACCGAGCTTCGATCGGCTTCTAGCCTCCCGACACCCTCGCCATCCCGGCGAGGGCGATCCTTACAGGAGGTCCAACATGCACAGGTCCTGGGTGACTCGGCCCGAATTCGTCCCGCCCAAGCGCAAGCCTTACGCCCGCCCAGCCCCCACCTGCAAAGTGGGCGCGCAGCACTATCCCACCCGCGAGGAATACGGCAGCGATGAGGTCATTCCCTACGTTCGCCTGCGTGGCCGCTGGCTGGACAAGCTCGGCTTCGACGTAGGCGCGCGCCTGAAGATTGAAACCAGCCCCGGCTGCATCACCCTCACGGTGGTGGAGCGCCCGGTGGTGGTGCCCAAGAAGATCCCCAGGAAGCTGCAGCGCGCAGCCGGCTGATCGGTCCGTCCCGCCAGCCAGGCGGGCACTGCACGGCGGTGCCGTGCGGATTTCAACCTGTTTCACTATCCAGCAGTAGGAGGAACTCATGAGCGAGAGTGTCTTCATGCAGGTCACGATGGACGCCGGGCTACGCGCCCGCTTCCAGCAAGCGGCGGCGCACGAGCGCCGTCCGGCCGCCCAAGTGCTGCAAGCGCTGATGCGGGAGTACGTGGCGCGTCATGCGGGGGCAGGGGAGGTGCCGGATGCGGCAGGCGCCGACCGCGACCTGGAAGCAATGGTGCAGCGGCAGCAGGGGTGGCATTCCAGTCCGTTCGGCATGGGGTGATGGCCACGGGCCCCCGCGGTCACCGGGGGCGGGGTGCTTGAGTAACGCCGCGCGGGCGCATCTGACGTATCCAGCCTTGCCATGCGGGATACGACGAACGTAATTTACGTTCAGCGTAGCGCTGGGTCATGCTTGTTTGCATGACCCGCACACCTACGTCCATCCGCTCTGTGTTCGCCGGCCGCCTCAAGGCGTGCCGGCTTGAGCAGGGCCTGACTCAACGCGCGTTGGGGGTGCTTGTGGGATTGCCAGAAGATGTTGCGGGCGTTCGCATCAACCGGTACGAGCGCGCCGTGCACAATTGCGACATCGAAACAGCGCAGAAGATTGCCCGTGCCTTGGGCGTTTCCGTCGCCTATCTGTTTGCGGAAACGGACCAGCTTGCCGAGCTCATTGATGAGTTCGGCAAGCTGTCTGGCAAGGCGCAGGAAGCGTTGCTTCTGGAAGTGCGGCGCAAGGCGACGAGATAGCGCGCGCCTGCGTCGCCCTGCTTACAGTTCCACCACCACTTTGCCCTTCGCCCGCCCGCTTTCCACATACGCCAGCGCGCCCTGGGTGTCCTGGAACGGAAACACCCGGTCAATGACCGGTGCGAGTGCGCCGGACTCGACCAGCGAGGTGATGCTGCTCAGTTGCGCCCCATCGGCCCGCATGAAGACGAAGGTATACGTGACTCCCTTCTTCCTGGCTTTGCTGCGGATGCCATGGCTGAGCAGGCGCATGACCTGCTTCAGCGGCCAGGCCAGCCCACGCGCGGCGGCGAAGGCGGGCGTGGGCGGGCCCGAGATGGAGATGAGGTGGCCACCCGGCTTGAGGATCTGCAGCGAGCGCTCCAGTTCCTCTTTGCCCAGGCTGTTGAGCACCACGTCGTAGTCACGCAGTGCCGTGGCGAAATCCTGCTGCCTGTAGTCGATGACCACATCCGCGCCCAGCGCCTTCACCCACCCCACGTTGGGCGTGCTGGTGGTGGTGGCGACGAACGCGCCCAGGTGTTTGGCCAGCTGGATCGCCACGGTGCCAACGCCGCCGGAGCCTGCCTGGATGAAGACCTTCTGCCCGGGCTTGAGCTGGGCGGTTTCGACCAGGGCCTGCCACGCGGTCAGCGCGACCAAGGGCAGCGAGGCGGCTTCCACCATGGTCAGGTTGCCGGGCTTCAGGGCCACGGAGGCGGCGTTGACGGCGATGAACTCGGCGAACGCACCGATGCGGTCATCGTCGGGACGTGCATACACCTCATCGCCCGGTTTGAACTGGGAAACGCCGGCGCCCACGCGCTCCACCGTGCCGGCGAGGTCGTTGCCCAGAATGAGCGGCAGGCGATACGGCAGGATCACCTTGAATTCGCCACGCCGGATCTTGGGGTCCAGCGCGTTGACGCTGGCCGCGTGCACGCGGATGAGCACATCGCCATCACGCAGCGTTGGCGTTGGCACGTCATCGATGTGCCCCGTTTCGTTCTTGCCATACCGGTTGATGAGGAAGGCTTTCATGGGCGATAGCGCTCCGCTGCCTGCGCCTGGCGGATGTCCGAGAGCAGGCCCTGGCGCGATGCCTCCAGGGTGTCCCAGCGTGCGGCCACATGCAACGGCGGAATGGTCACGGTCTCGCGGCGATCGAAGCCGACCAGCGCGGCATCGACCAGTTCGCCGACGTCCATCACTTCCGGCAAGGTGTTGATGTCGATGCCGGCACGCTCCCAGATCTCGGTGCGGGTGGCTGCGGGCAGCACGGCCTGCACGTAGACGCCCTTGGGCGACAGCTCCAGGCTGAGCCCCTGCGACAGGAACAGGACGAAGGCCTTGCTCGCACCGTAGACAGACATGCCGAACTCGGGGGCCAGGCCGACCACCGAGCCGATGTTGACGATCGCGCCTTCGCCGGCGTTGGCCAGCCGCGGGGCGATGGCTGCGGCCAGGCGCGTCAGGGCGAGGGTGTTGACGGTGACCAGGTGTTCGATGCTGTCGGCCGACTGATCGGTGAAGCCGCCGGACTGGGCCACGCCCGCGTTGTTGATCAGGATGCCGATGCGGGCATCGTCGCGCAGGCGGGTTTCCACGTTGGCCAGATCGGCGCGCTGGGTGAGGTCGGCCGGCAGGACGTCTACGGCGACCCCGGTGTCCTGGCGCAGGCGGGCGGCCAGGGTTTCCAGGCGCGCCGTGTCGCGCGCGACCAGCACCAGGTCGTGGCCGCGGCGGGCGAAGCGTTCGGCGTAGACGGTGCCGATGCCGCTGGAGGCGCCGGTGATGAGGACGGTGGGAAGCAGGCTCATGGTGTGTCTCTTGGAATGGGGTGGGCGAACGGGGGCGTGCGGCGTGAAGCTGTGTGAGGGTTACTGCGGCGTCGTATCGGTCAACGCGGGGTAGTCGGTGTAGCCTTCGGCGCCGCCGCCGTACAACGTGGCGGGGTTCAAGGCGTTCAAGGGCGCGCCGGTCTTCAGGCGTTCGACCAGGTCGGGATTGCTGATGAAGGCGCGGCCAAACGCGATGAGGTCTGCCTTGCCGTCGGCGAGGTGTGCGCTGGCCAGGTCCACGTCGTAGCCGTTGTTGGCCAGATAGGTCCCGTTGAAGCGGGCGCGCAGCCCATCGAAGTCGAAGGGCGCCACGTCACGCGGGCCGCCGGTTGCGCCTTCGACCACGTGCAGGTAGACGATGCCCAGCGCGCTGAGCTGGTCGACGATGTAGTCGTACTGCGGCTGCGGGTCGCTGACCGTGGCGATGGCATTGGCCGGCGAGACCGGGGAAATGCGCACGCCGGTGCGGTCTGCGCCGATCTCTTCGGCGACGGCGGCGGTGACCTCCAGCAGCAGGCGCGCGCGGTTCTCGATGGAGCCGCCGTAGGCGTCGGTGCGCTGGTTGGCGCCGTCCTTGATGAACTGTTCGAGCAGGTAGCCGTTGGCGCCGTGGATTTCCACGCCGTCAAAACCGGCGGCGATGGCATTGGCGGCGGCCTGGCGGAAGTCGTTGACGATGGCGGGCAGCTCGTCGATCTCCAATGCGCGCGGCTCGGACACATCGACAAAGCCGTTGTGGACGAAGGTCTTGGTCTGCGCGCGAATGGCCGATGCCGAGACGGGCGCGGCATTGCCGGGCTGCAGATCCACGTGCGAAATGCGGCCCACGTGCCAGAGCTGCACGAAGATGCGCCCACCGCGGGCATGCACGGCATCGGTGACAGCGCGCCAGCCGTCGATCTGGTCCTGGGTGTAGAGGCCGGGCGTGTCCTGGTAGCCCTGGGCCTGCGCCGAGATCTGGGTGGCCTCGGTGATGATCAGGCCGGCCGAGGCGCGCTGCGCGTAGTAGGTAGCGGCAAACGGGCTGGGCACCAGGCCGGCACCGGCGCGGTTGCGCGTCAGCGGTGCCATCACGATGCGGTTGGCCAGGGTCAGCGGGCCGAGGGGGTAGGGCTGGAAGAGCGGGGAGGGGGTCATGGTGGGCGCGGGTCGTGATTGTTGAGGGGAAAGGCCCGCCCGGCTGTAGCGGCGGCTGACGGTGCGGGGCAATGATGATGACCGTCATCTTAGATGTCAACGGTTTGATGATGATGGTCATCTATCGTGGTAAAGTGCGCTTCACCAAGGCAGAGCGTGAAGAGAGACCGGGTCATGAAGGTCACCAAGGCACAGGCGCAGGCCAACCGGGCGCACATCGTCGACACCGCCTCCACGCTGTTCCGGGAGCGGGGCTACGACGGCGTGGGCGTGGCCGATCTGATGGCGGCCGCCGGCTTCACCCACGGCGGCTTCTACAAGCACTTCGGGTCGAAGGCCGACCTGATGGCCGAGGCAGCGAGCTGCGGCCTGGCCAAATCGGCCGAGGCCGCAGCCGGCACGGACCGGGAGAGCTTCGTGCGCTACTACCTGTCCCGCGAGCACCGGGACGCGCCAGGCCAGGGCTGCACCATGGCAGCGCTGTGCACCGACGCGGCGCGTCAGCCGGCGGCGGTCAAGGCGGCCTTTGCGGCAGGCATCGAGGCGCAGCTGGCGGTTGCTTCCACGCCGGAAGAGCAGGCCGACGCCGCCACCGCCGAACAGGCGCGCGCGCGGCGGATTGCCTTGATGGCGCAGGCTGTTGGGGCGATGGTGCTGTCCCGGTCCTGCCCGGACGATTCGGCGCTGGCGGACGAACTTCTGGATGTCTGCCGGGCGGATGTGCTGGCGCGGGTGTCAGGGGTGTCTGCGCCCTGACGCGTGTCGGGCGAGCCCCATGCGATGGTGAACCCATACTCGATTGGTCACTATTTGCCCGCTCTATCTGGCAGCGCTACCCTTGCGGTATGTCTATTTCAACCTCCGCAGTGCCCGATGCCGGGCGTGGCCCCGCCGAGCACGATGTGCGCACCCAGATCATCGAGGCGGCCACCGCGCACTTCAGCCATTACGGCTACGACAAGACCACGGTGTCCGACCTGGCCAAAGCCATCGGCTTTTCCAAGGCGTACATCTACAAGTTCTTTACCTCCAAGCAGGCGATCGGTGAGGTGATCTGTGCCAACTGCCTCAGCCAGATCGAACGCGACGTAGATGACGCGTTGGAGGGTATCCAGGCGCCGCCGGAGAGGCTCCGTGCGCTGTTCACCGTGATTGTGGCGTCCAGTCTTCGCCTGTTCCTGCAGGATCGGCGACTGTATGAGATCGCGGTCGCGGCCGCGACGGACGATTGGCCCTCCGTCCAGGCGTACAAGCACCGCATCCGCCAGCGGGTGCAGGACATCGTCCAGGAAGGTCGCGCTGCCGGGGTGTTCGAGAGCACGACACCGTTGGGCGACACCAGCCGCGCCGTCTACCAGGTTCTGGTGCCTTACCTGAACCCGGTGACGCTGCCCCACGTATCGGCCCTGCATGCGGAAGCGCCTGAGGCGCTGCACCAACTGGTCCTGCGGAGCCTTGCGATTCCATCTCAGTGACTATTGACTGGATTGGTCACTAGGAACAGAATGCGCCCGGATACCCCACTCCGGAAGACCGTATGCGGCGCCGTTCTGTACTCACAGCCATTTCCTGTGTTGTTCCGTTGTTCCTTGTGGCCTGCAGCAGGCCGGGTGAGAGCGACCCCCGAACCGCGCCGCCGATCGTCCGGGTGGCGCAGGTGCAGCCGGGCACCGGAAACGCGCGCACCTTTACCGGCACCATCGCCGCACGGGTGCAGAGCGATCTGGCCTTCCGGGTGGGAGGCAAGGTCACTGAGCGCCGCGTTGAGACGGGGCAGACGGTCAAGCGCGGCGAAGTGCTCTATCGGATGGATCCGCTCGACCTGAACCTGGCTGCAGCTTCCCAGCAGCAGGCCGTCATCGCGGCCCGTGCGCAGAGCGTGCGGGCCACGGCGGACGAGGCGCGCTATCGCGACCTGGCAGCCAAGGGCGTGGTGTCCCGCTCGGCCTACGATCAGATGAAAGCGGCGGCAGACGCGGCGTCTGCGCAGCTCAAGGCGGCCGACGCCCAGGCCCGGGTGGCACGCAACGCCAGTCAGTACACCGCGCTTGTTGCCGATGCCGATGGGGTGGTGATGGCCGTTCTGGCCGAGCCCGGCCAGGTAGTGGCGGCGGGGCAGGTCGTCGCCCGGCTTGCCCGTGCGGGCAGTCGGGAAGCCGTGGTCCAACTGCCCGAGACGCTTCGCCCGCAGATCGGCTCGGCGGCATCGGCGTCCCTGTTTGGTGCGCGCGTTTCGATCCCGGCACGGTTGCGCGTGCTCTCCGAATCGGCAGACCCTGCAACCCGCACCTTTGAAGCCCGCTACACCCTGGAGGACGGCAACACCGCATTGCCGCTGGGGTCTACCGTGACGGTAGCGGTTGAAGGCACCGCAGGTGAGGCGGGGGGCGTTGAGGTCCCGTTGGGCGCGGTGTTCGATCCTGGCACCGGAACCGGCGTCTGGGTCATCGGAGGCGAGCCACTCCGCGCCCGTTGGACGCCGGTAGTGGTCAAGCGGCTGGGGGACGACCTGGCCCTGGTTGAGGGCGCGTTGAAAGCATCCGACCGCGTGGCCGCGCTGGGCGCGCACCTGCTCCGCGAAGGGCAGGTGGTTCGTCTGGCCGATACCGCCACCGCCAGTGCTGGCAAGGGAGCCCACCCGTGAGTGGGTTCAACCTGTCGGCGCTTGCGGTGCGCGAGCGCGCCATCACGGTTTTTCTGATCTTCCTGGTCTCGGTTGCCGGCATCGTGTCGTTCTTCCAGTTGGGCCGCGCGGAAGACCCGGCATTCACCGTGAAGGTGATGACCGTGGTGACGGCCTGGCCGGGGGCCACGCCCACGGAGATGCAGGACCAGGTGGCCGAGAAGCTGGAAAAGCGCCTGCAGGAGCTGCGCTGGTATGACCGCAGTGAAACCTATACGCGTCCCGGCTTGTCGTTCACCACGCTGACCTTGCAGGACGGCACGCCCCCGTCCGCGGTGCAGGAGGAGTTCTACCAGGCGCGCAAGAAAATGGCCGACGAAGCCGCGAACCTGCCCGCAGGCGTGATCGGCCCGATGGTCAATGACGAATATGCCGATGTCACGTTTGCGCTGTTCGCATTGAAGGCCAAGGGCGAACCATTCCGCGTGCTTGCACGCGACGCCGAAACCCTTCGTCAGCGCCTGCTGCATGTTCCCGGCGTCAAGAAGGTCAACATCATCGGCGAGCAGTCCGAGCGGATCTATGTGGAACTTTCCCACGAACGTCTGGCAAACCTGGGGATCACGCCGCAGGCGGTGTTCGGGGCGCTGAACGGCCAGAACGCGTTGACGCCCGCCGGCTCCGTGGAGGCCAAGGGCCCGCAGATTTTCATCCGCCTCGACGGCGCGCTGGATCAGCTGCAGAAGATCCGGGATACCCCCATCGTTGCGCAGGGCAGGACACTGAAGCTGCAGGACATCGCCACCGTGAAGCGTGGCTATGAAGATCCGTCGACCTTCTTGATCCGCAACGGGGGCGAGCCGGCCATGCTGCTGGGGATCGTCATGCGCGACGGCTGGAACGGCCTGGATCTGGGGGCCTCGCTTGACGCCGAGGTCAAGAAGATCAACGACGGCCTCCCGGTGGGGATGGCCTTGGAGAAGGTCACCGACCAGGCGGTGAACATCAGCGCGTCGGTGGACGAGTTCATGATGAAGTTCTTCGTCGCGCTGCTGGTGGTGATGGTGGTGTGCTTCGTCAGCATGGGCTGGCGGGTGGGCATCGTGGTGGCAGCTGCCGTACCGCTGACGCTGGCCACGGTGTTCCTGGTGATGGCGGCCACCGGAAAGAATTTTGACCGCATCACGCTGGGCTCGCTGATCCTGGCCCTGGGGTTGCTGGTAGACGACGCGATCATTGCCATTGAAATGATGGTGGTGAAGATGGAAGAGGGCTACAGCCGGGTCAAGGCATCGGCCTATGCGTGGAGTCATACGGCAGCGCCCATGCTGGCCGGCACCCTGGTGACGGCCGTGGGCTTCATGCCCAATGGCTTTGCCCGCTCCACCGCCGGTGAATACACCAGCAACATGTTCTGGATCGTCGGCATTGCGCTGATCGTGTCGTGGGTAGTCGCTGTGTTCTTCACGCCGTACCTGGGCGTGAAGCTTCTGCCTGACCTGAAGGCAGTGGAGGGCGGTCACAGCAGCCTTTACGACACGCCGCGCTACAACCGCTTCCGGTCGATCCTGGCGCGCGTGATTGCGCGCAAGTGGTTCGCCGCAGGGTCGGTGATCGGCCTGTTCGTGCTTTCGGTGGTTGGCATGGGGGCGGTGAAGAAGCAGTTCTTCCCCATCTCTGATCGCCCGGAGGTGCTGGTCGAGGTGCAGATGCCCTATGGCACCGCCATCGAACAGACCAGCCTGGCGGCCAGGAAGGTCGAAACGTGGCTGTCGGCGCAGGCGGAATCGAAGATCGTCACGGCCTACATCGGCCAGGGTGCGCCGCGCTTCTACCTCGCCATTTCGCCGGAGCTGCCGGACCCTGCGTTTGCCAAGATCGTGGTCCGCACCGACAGCCAGGAACAGCGCGATGCCCTGAAGGCGAGGCTTCGCCAGGCCGTGGCAGAGGGCCTGGCGCCCGAAGCCCGCGTGCGCGTGACGCAGCTGGTGTTCGGGCCTTACTCGCCGTATCCGGTGGCGTATCGGGTCAGTGGTCCGGATCCGGATGTCATCCGTGGCATTGCCGCCAAGGTGGAGCAGATCATGCACGCCAGCCCGATGATGCGGACCGTGAACACCGACTGGGGTGTGCGCACGCCCACGCTGCACTTCACACTGGACCAGGACCGCCTGCAGGCGATGGGCATGACCTCGGCGTCGGTATCGCAGCAGTTGCAGTTCTTCCTGAGCGGGGTGCCGGTCACCGCTGTTCGTGAGGACATCCGCACCGTGGAGGTGGTCGCTCGATCGGGCGGGGACACACGCCTGGACCCCGCGCGCATTGCGGATTTCACCTTGGTTGGCGCCGCTGGCCAGCGCGTGCCGCTGTCGCAGATCGGTGCCGTTGAGGTTCGCATGGAAGAGCCGGTGCTGCGTCGGCGCGACCGTGTGCCGACCATCACCGTGCGGGGTGACATCGACGATGCGTTGCAGCCACCGGACGTATCAGCGGCCATCAGCAGGCAGCTTGAGCCGCTCATCGCGTCGCTGCCTGACGGCTACGTCATTGCCCAGGCTGGTTCCATTGAAGAATCCGGCAAGGCGATGAGTGCCATGCTTCCGCTGTTCCCGATCATGCTGGCGGTCACCTTGCTGATCATCATCCTGCAGGTGCGCTCCATCTCCGCCATGATCATGGTCTTCATGACCAGCCCCTTGGGCCTGATCGGCGTGGTGCCGACCCTGCTGCTGTTCCAGCAGCCGTTTGGCATCAACGCATTGGTGGGACTCATTGCACTGTCGGGCATCCTGATGCGCAACACGCTCATTCTGATCGGCCAGATCCACGAGAACGAAATGGCAGGGATGGCGACCTTCGACGCGATCATCGAGGCGACCGTTCAGCGCGCACGCCCGGTGATTCTGACCTCCCTGGCGGCGGTGCTTGCGTTCATTCCGCTGACCCATTCGGTGTTCTGGGGAACGCTTGCCTACACGTTGATTGGCGGCACCATCGCCGGCACCGTGATGACGCTGGTGTTCCTGCCGGCGATGTATGCCATCTGGTTCAAGGTCCGAGCGGAAACGCCCGCCGTTGCCTGATTGCGGCCCGGACCTCTTTTACATGGGAAGTGAGTTATGCGCATTGCCGATGAAGATCGCATCGTGGTGACCGGGATGGGCGTGGTGAGCCCGCTCGGGTGTGGTGTGGAAACAGTGTGGTCGCGCCTGCTGGCGGGGCGCTCCGGGATTGGCCCGCTGGGCGAGGCGCTTTCGGCCGGAACGGGCTGCAACGTAGGCGGCCGCGTGCCCGACCGGGGACAGGATCCTGAGGCGGGCTTCGATTCCGGCGGCATCATCGCGCCGAAAGATCTGAAGAAGATGGACCGGTTTGTCGAGTTCGCGATGGTGGCCGCCCACGAAGCGCTTGCTCAGGCAGGGTGGAACGCGGCCGATGAGCGTGGCCTGCTGCGAACGGCGACCGTGATCGCGACGGGGATCGGTGGGTTTGGTTCCATCGTCAATGCGGTCCACACCACCGAAAGCCGTGGGCCTGGCCGGTTGTCGCCCTTCACTGCACCCACCTTCCTGGCCAACATGGCGGCGGGGCAGGCGTCCATCCGGTACGGGTTCAAGGGCCCGCAGGGCGCGCCGGTTACGGCCTGCGCGGCGGGCGTGCAGGCCATCGGTGATGCGGCGCGCCTGATCCGTTCCGGCGAAGCGGATATCGCATTGTGCGGCGGTGCGGAAGCGGCGATGCACCGCGTCAGCCTGGGCGGCTTCGCCGCTGCCAAGGCGCTCAGCACCGCGTTCAACGACACACCCACAGCCGCGTCCCGCCCGTTTGACACGCAGCGGGACGGGTTCGTCATGTCCGAAGGCGCCGGGTTGCTGGTGATCGAGCGACTGGATCACGCCCTGTCGCGTGGCGCCAAGCCGCTGGCCGAACTGGTCGGCTACGGTACGACCTCGGATGCGTACCACCTGACCGCCGGCCCTGACGATGGCAGCGGGGCACGCCGCGCGATGGAGATCGCGTTGGCGCAGGCGGGTATTGCCGCTGAGCAGGTCGACCACATCAACGCCCACGCAACCTCGACCCAGGTCGGGGATCGGGCGGAGCTTGCCGCCATGCGTGCCTTGTTCGGCACCCGTGGCGACCTTCTGATTTCCGCCACCAAGTCGAGCACTGGCCATCTGCTCGGGGCGGCAGGCGGCATCGAGGCCATCTTTACCGTGCTTGCCCTGCGTGATCAGGTCGCACCCGCGACGCTCAACCTGGTCCAACCGGATCCGCTGGCAGAAGGGCTCTCGATCGTAGGCGGTGTGCCCCGAGAAGCGGACATCGCATACGCCCTGACCAACGGGTTCGGGTTTGGCGGAGTGAATGCCAGTGCGCTGTTCCGGCGCCTGTGAGCACTGCGGCCTCCACCCGCTGCGCAAGCAAAACCAGCCTGCGGTGGGAGCAGGCGCGGGCGCACAGCCGACGGTGCATCCGTGAGGCCGCCGCCATTGTGTTTGCGGAGGAGGGCTTTGAGGGCGCAACAATGAAGCGCATCGCAGAGGTCTGTGGGGTCACCAAGGTCACCCTCTACGCCCACTACCGTGACAAGGAGCGTCTTTATGGATCGGTGATGGACGGCCACCTTGCAGCGATGCCGTCAGGCGAGCTCGACATGCAGGGCGTCGCCGATCTGGGCGACGCCCTGCGGCGTATCCGTGACGGCATCGGGAGGCTGGCGGCGGATGCGTCGTGTCAGGCGTTCTGCCGGACGCTGGCTCGTTCCGGTCCTGCCCGTGATACCTACAGGGACCACTGGAACGCGGTACTTGAACCGTTCTTCACGCGTGCCGAAGCCGCCTTCAAGAAGGCTTGCCACCGCCCGACCAGTGCTGCCGACAGTGAGACGTTCCTGAGGCTGGTTCTGACCGAGCATGGGTTGCCCCAACGGTCCGGGCCGGTGTCCAGAAGCGATGCCACGGTCGCGCTCTTTCTGCGTGCCTACGCGGCGCCCCCGCAGGACGATGAAGAAAAAACCGCGCCGGCGGTCAGCAAATTTTGACGCGCTCTTGGCGCCTGCTGAGGATACTTTTCCGTCATTGTTCCAGAGGAGAAGGGCAATGGCCGCCAGACAAAAGACCCCGTCAAACCCCCAGGTACTGAGGATCGAAGCGATGCCGCTGGGCTTCGGCGAAGCCGCCGTCGTGATCGAGCTGGCCGCCGAGCCACCCAAGCGCTGGTTCAAGGCGCTCAAGCGCGAGATGGCGTATTCAGAGGGCTTGGAGACCGCGTCGGCGAAGTTCGACGGCTGTTTCGTTTACCTCGTGGGGCTGGACCCGGCCCTGGGGAGCGCCGTCCGCTGTGCCAGCCGATTGCTCGCAGCGGTGCAGGAGAGCCTTGAACACAAAGGCGCTGGCTCTCACGAAGGCGATCTGGCCGCTGACGATGCTGTGCATCCGGCGGCTTCCCGGCAAGCGCTGCGTGCCGCAAGCGGGCGAAATGAGGCCCAGATGGAGATGAGCGGCAGCGTGTGACGCGTACATCCAGGGGCTGTTGTCATCATGATGGCCCGGCGCGATGTCGGGCCATCGTCGTTCCCGGGGCTGGAAAGCGCCGGAGTATCCCGCCTCGCCACGGGTCCTGCGCTGGGCGAAGTGTGGTGAAGGAGCGGCAGTCCATGCCGCTCCCCTGTGTAGCCACTTCAGCTCGCTGGAAAAGAGACCGCCGGCAGAACGTCTTCGTCCCTGTTGACCGGCATGGGCCTCAAGCCGCCTTCGCAGCCTTGGCGTTGCCGCCGGACTTGGCCAGAATCGTCAGCTTCTCATCGGTTGCCTTTTCTTCTTCCAGAGTTTCCAGCAGGAGCGGCAGCGCGTCCTTGTAACCCAGCTGCTTGGCGAGGGCAGCGATGGTGCCGTAGGAGGCGATCTCGTAGTGTTCAACCTTCTGGGCACCGCCGATAAGCGCGGCATCGCGCACAGGGCCTTCCTCGATGCTGTCGATGGCTTCCTTGCCTTCCTCAACCAACCCCTCCATGGCCGCGCACTTGATGCGCTTGAGCCGGATGCCCAGCAGCTCGACCACCTGGTCGATGCGTTCGATCTGGCCCTGGGTTTCTTCCAGGTGGGTTTCGAAGGCGGCGGCCAGGTCCGGGTCGGTGGCGGCGCGCGCAAGGCGGGGAAGCGCCTTGGCCATCTGCTTCTCCGCGCTGTAAATGTCCGACAGTTCGTGAATGAACAGGTCTTCTGCGGTCTTGATCGCCATGAGGATGCTCCGGGTTGGTGGTGGGTGGAGGGCTGAAGCTAGGCGCTCTCTCGTTAGGGTGGTGCGCAGATCCGTGAAGGCCTGCTACACGACCCGTTCGCCGCTTTTCACCCTCCTGGAACGGGTTTACCCATTCATGCCAGACAGTGCGGTCGGGAACAGATCGACTACACGGTCCGACGCGCGGCAGGCGGTTGCAGGCAGGCCTGCACCGCCCATCACGCTGGCACTCCGGTTTGCGCTCTGGGCAAGAATGCGCGCCCGCAGCGCAGTGATTTGCTATGTTGCACCGGCCCAATCCAGGCAGACACAAGGTGTGGCGTTGCAGTGATCGAGACCCGCCTGCTCCAACAGTTCGTCGCGGTTGCTGAAGAGCTGCACTTCAATCGTGCTGCCGAGCGGCTGCACATGGCGCAGCCTCCGCTGAGCCAGGCGATCCGCAAGCTTGAGAGTGCCGTGGGTGCGCCTCTGTTCGTGCGCACCAATCGCAGCGTGGCGCTGACCCCGGCCGGTGCGGCGTTCCTGGTCACGGCGCGCACCACCCTGCGCGCATTGGACGAGGGCGTGGCGCAGACGCGACGGGTTGCGCAGGGCATCGAGGGCCACCTCACGCTGACCTTCATCAACATTGCACCTTACGCCCCGTTGCTGCGCGCCCTTCGCGCGTTTCGGAGTGCGTGGCCCGGCGTTTCGTTCACCATGGTGGAGGCCACTACCCAGGAGCAGGTCGTCGCCCTGGAGCAGGGCAGGGCGGATATCGGATTCATGCGGACGCCAGGCACGTCTACCCCGCACTTGCGCATGGCGGCCTTGTCCAGTGAGCCGATCGTCGTCGCGCTGCCCGCCGGCCATCGGCTGGAGGCGGCCCCGACCGTTGCGCTGGCCTCGCTCAGGGACGAGGCGTTCGTCGCCTCACCGCGGACGCTTGGCATGGGCTTCCATGACCAGCTCATCGGCCTGTGCCAGGCAGCAGGGTTCGTGCCCAACATCGTGCAGCACGGCCGGCAGATGCAGACCCTGGTGGCCCTGGTTGCCGCCGGGTTCGGTGTCGCGCTGCTGCCCGCGTCGGTAGCCACCGACGCGCGGGAGGACGTGGTGTTCCGCCCGTTGCAGGTGGAGGCGCCCGACGAGATGGCCCGGCTGGACCTGTTCATGGCGTGGAACGCGACCCGGGCATCAGCGATCCGCGACCGCTTGATACACGCTGTGCTGGACGCCCTGTCACCGCCCTGAGCGGATGAGATGCACCGCGTCTTGGTGCGGTATGCAGACAGTCCTTCACCCGCGCCAGGCAAGCCCCTAGTCTTCGGCAGCATCGCTGTTGAGGATCTGCAATGCCCGCCGCCATCTATGTGTTCTCGCTGTGCGCATTCGCGTTCGGCCTTTCCGAGTTCATCGTCGCGGGGCTGCTGACCGCCATTGCCGATGACCTTGACGCGCCGATCTCGCTGGTCGGCACGGCCGTCGCCGCCTATGCACTGGGCGCGGCCATCGGCGCACCGTTCATCACGGCACTGGTCGCCCACTGGCGGGACAGGCAGATCCTGCTGCTGGCCACGGCGTTGCTGGCGGTGGGCAGCCTGCTGATGAGTGCGTCGCCCACGCTGGTGGTCCTGCTGGCTATCCGCTTCGTGGTCGGCCTGGGCCACGGCGTCTTCATGGCGGTGGCCTCCGACGCCGCCACCCGGCTGGTGGATCCACAGCGCTCGGGCCGGGCGCTGTCGGTGGTGTGGATTGGTTTGACGCTCGCACTGGCCATCGGCGTTCCCCTTGGTACGTACCTGGGAAGCCTGTGGTCCTGGCGCGTGGTTTTCGTGGCGATCGGCGTGCTCAGTGTGGCGGGCATGCTGGGGCTGGCGCTGTGCATGCCGCGCGGCGAGGCCGGAGTGGATGCAGCCGGGGGTGGCGCGTGGAAGGGCATCAAGGCCATCACCCATCCGCAGCTGCTGATCACCGCCGGCATCGGCGCGCTCGTCAGCATCGCCACGTTCTCGTTCTTTACCTTCGTCTCGCCGTACCTGCAGCAGGTGACGGCGGTGGATGTGCAGTGGCTGAGCCTGGGGATGCTGCTGTTCGGCCTGTGTGCCATCGCCGGCAATCTGCTGGGCGGCGTCCTTGCCGACGCCATGGACGTGGATCGCAGCCTCCGGCTGGCGCTGGGCGCATTGGCGCTGAACCTGCTCGGGTTGTACGGCTTCGCACGCATGCCGGTGGTGATGATGATTCTGATCGGCACGCTGGGCATCTGCTTCTTCTCCATCGTGACGCTGCTGACCCTGCGACTGCTCAGGCAGGCCCAGCGCTTCATTCCCGGCTACAGTTCGGTGGCGGCGGGGCTGAACATCGCCTCCTTCAACCTCGGGACGGCGCTGGGCGGTGCACTGGGCAGCCTTACGATCGGCTTTGCGACCTTGGCGTTCGTCCCGCTGACGGGGGCAGGGGCTGCGGTGCTGGCGGTGATGGTGCTGTACCTGCAGGGGCGACGCGTGACGGCGCTGGAATCGCCGGTGCCCTGATCGGCATCAACCCGCCGGGTGGGGCGCGCTCCGCCAGGCGCGGGTCATCCAGCGCGTCCGGCCGTGCCCTGCAACATCGAGGCGGCCGGGGGAGTAAAATGCCCTACCGTCGATGCCTGGCCGAGGCTCATCGCAATGCCCTACACGAACAGCGACACCCTACTGCGGCTGCGCGATCAGATCCCGTCCTTCCGGTGCATTGTCGGCTGCCACGACTGCTGTGGCCCGGTCACTGTGTCGAGCGAGGAGATGGCGCGCCTCCCGGTCAAAAGCGAGGCCGAGCGTGATGCGGCCCTGGCCGAGCTCAGCTGCCCCTACCTGGGCAAGCAGGGGTGCGAGATCTACCACGAGCGCCCGCTGATCTGCCGGTTGTTCGGGACCACCCCGCGGCTGCGCTGCCCCAATGGCCAGCGGCCGGTCTACATGATCGACGAGACGGTGGAAAAGGACATTCATCGCTATCTGGCCAGCACCCGGCAGGTGCTGCTGTAGCCGACCGGGACCGGCAGCGACGCACCCTCACCTCTGCCTGGCGCGAACGTCAGGCGTCGCGATGTAGCTGCGCGGTCAGGAGGGAACGCGGTCGCCTTTCGAACGCTCCTTCAGTCGTGTGAGCGTTCTGATGGACGCCATCCCCCGCTGGCGATGACGTCGAGCACGCCCACCACCAGCAGCGACGCGCCGACCAACGGGAACAGCACGCCGCCCACGCACAGCAACGCAAACACGGTGGCTACCGTCCGGCGTTCCTTTGGCAATGGCGGCACCCCGATGCCGCCAAGCGGCCGGCGCTTCCACCACATCACCGCGCCGCTCACGCACAGCATCACGATCGCGGCGCAGGCCACCAGCAGGAACAGCCGATTGAACGTGCCGTACTCCTGGCCCAGGTGCACATTGATGCCCCATTCCAGCCCGCGCCCCGCTGCGCCGTAATCGGCATAGCCCATGTCCAGCAGCACCCGGCCGCTGTACTGGTCCAGGTGCACCACACGCTGGCCGGCCACGTCTTCCGGGTAGACCGAGGCGGTATAGACGCCCATCGGGCCACGCGGCAGGGCCACGCTGTAGCCGGGCGCCAGCCCGAGCGTGCTGAGCCGCTGCACGGCCGCGTCGATGCCGATGGCGCCCGGCTGCGGTGACAGGTCGCCCAGTGCGCCGCCGCCGTGGCCTTCGTGTCCGGCGTGCTTTTCGGCAGCGGCGTGGTGCGCATGGGGCAGGGCCGACGCGGGCAGCCGCGCCTGCTCCATCGACCAGGTGGGGGTGGTGGTATCGGCCAACCGTTGCTGCGACATCGGTACCTGCACGCGCACGCCAGCGGGATAGCCGTAGTCGTGGCCGTTGGCCCACGCGTTGACCTGCTTGCCCCACACCACCGACCACGGCATGCCGGTGACGGCCAGGAACAGCAGCACCAACCCGACCCAGACGCCGGTGACCGCGTGCAGGTCGCGCCAGAACAGGCGCTGCCTGGGTCGCCCGCGCACGGTGGTGATGCCGCCTTGCTGCCCGCGTGGCCACCACAGGTAGAGGCCGGTGAGCACCAGCAGGATGGCCCAGCCGGCGGCGATCTCGATCAGTGCGCTGGCGTAGTCGCCCAGCAGGTCCAGGCTGTGCAGCCGGCGCACCACACCGGAGAAGGTGCCCTTGTCGGGCAGGTGCCCGAGTACCTGCGCGGTGGCGGGGTGCACGTAGTAGACCTCGCGCTGCCCGCTGGGCTGCAGCACGCCGATTTCCACGCTGCCATCGGCGCGTTCGGGCGTGGTGTAGCGGAACACGTCGCCGGGGGTAACGGCGGTGACAGCGGCAATCTGCGCGCTGGGCAACGCGGGCGCCTGCGGCGAGGGTGCGGCTACCTTGAGGTCATGGTGCACCCAGCGGTCGATGGGCTTCTGGTAGAGGTAGGTGGCACCGGTCAGCGCCAGCCAGGCGATGAACGGCAGCACGAACAGGCCGGCATAGAAATGCCACCGCCATACCGCGCGGTAGAAGCGCCAGCGGTCTGGGGCGAGTGTGGTGGGGATGTGCATCTCAGAGCTCCCGGGTCCAGGTCAGGTAGAGCGCGCGGCCATCGCCCGGCGAGTAGCCCGACGCGCCGCTGTCATACCAGGCATACACGTAAAAGCGGTCGGTGGCGTTCTTCAGCTGCACGGCCAGCTGGTTGCGCGCGTCCAGTTGGTAGCGGGCACTCAGGTTCAACAGCGCATAGCCGCCGTAACGACCCAGCGTGTTGGTGCGCTCCACGAAGTAGTCGCCCTGGCCATTGCCCCAGGCACTGAGGGTCCAGTCTGCCGTGGGGGCGTACTCCACGCCGGCGCTGGCCAGCCAGTTCGGCACGTTTTCGATCTGCCGACCCCGGGTGTTCGGTGCGGCGGGGTCCGGTACGTCGATCACCGCCTTCTGCCGCGCATACGAGGCCCAGGCGCGCCAGCGCGGGGTGGCCTGCCAGGTCAGCTGTGCGTCCCAGCCACGGCGCAGCGTTTTGCCGACGTTGCCCACGTCGTTGCTGCCCACGCTGCCGTTGACGCCGAGAATGGTCGCCACTTCATCGGACGCGCGCTGTTCCCAGTAGGCCACCCGGGTCTGCAGGCCGTGGAAGGGCGCCCACTTCAGGCCGGTCTCCCAGCCTTCGTTGATGGAAGGCGACAGGTTGCCGGCCTGGGTGCGGTAGGCGCCGTTGCCGCTGCCGATCTGGAAGGTGCGGCCCCAGTTGGCGTAGGCAACGGTGGTGCTGGCCAGGTCGTAGGACACGCTCAGCTTGGGCTGCTTGATCAGGCCGTAGTCGTAGACTGGCGCATGGGTGGTAGTGGCCACGTTGTAGAAGTCGCCCTCGATCTGGTCCACGCGGTAGGCGGGCACGATCTTCAGCGCCTTGGTGGGGCGGATCACGGCCTGCACGTAGGCGCCCCGGGTGTCCAGGTCGAAATCCCAGTCACGCAGGGTGGCCTGGCGCTCGCGCGCGACGGTGCGGAAGCGGCGCGCCGTGTTGTCCTGCCACTGGCCGTCCACGCCGGCATCCAGCACGAACTCGGCCAGGGCCGTGGTGGGGCGCCAGGTGGTGGTGAGGATCAGGCCACGGTGGGTTTCGTCGTTGAAGCGCTCCTGCTGCGCCCCACCCGCGGTGAACGTCACCCAGCGCTGGTTGCGGTAGTCATTCTGGTAGGCCTTGGCGCTCCAGCTCCCCTCGGTGCCCAGCGCGCCATCGAGGTGCAGGGCGGTCTGGAGGGTTTCGCGCTCGCTGCGATCATCGCGGGCGTAGGCGGGCGACTGGTTGGGGTTGGCGTGCACCTCGGCGTAGCTCAGGTAGCCGGCTTCCAGCGCGGCGTTTTTGTAATAGCGGCTGGTCAGGCCCGCCCGCCAGCGGCCATCGGGATCGGTGTAGAACCATTTGCCGGCAAAGCTGCGTTGAGTCCCATCGGCATGGTCGCGCTCGCCGTCCGCGCCGCGCCAGCCGATGAAGTAGTTCTGCGACCACGCGCCGTTCTCGAACCCCTTGGCCACCTGGACGTCCCGGGTGCCGAAGCTGCCCACGGTAACGCTGAGCTGGCCGTCGTTGCCGCCCTGGCGGGTGAGCACGTTGACATCACCGGCGATGGCATGCAGGCCATAGCGTGCGTCGTTGGTGCCGCGCACGATTTCGATCGCGCTGATATCCAGCGGGAACACGGCGTCGAGATAGGGCATGCCGCCGGCGTTGTCGTTGCTGGGAATGCCGTCGATGAGCAGCTTGACCGCGTTGATGCGGCCTTCGCCGTTGAAGCCACGGAACGAAAAGCGGCCGGCGTCGGTGCCCATCTTGAACTGGGTGACCTGCACGCCGGGGGCGTTCATCAGCAGCTCCCAGCTGTGGTCCACCTTCTGCTGCTGCAGCAGGTCGCCGCCGATGATGTCCACTGAACTGAACACCGCGCGCGCCGGGAGCGCGCGTTCGGCGGTGGCCCGAGCCTGCACGGTGCCCAGGGTGAGCACGGTGCCGTCCTGGGCGGTGGCAGGCAATGGGGCCAGGGCCGTGCAGGCGAGGGCGGCCAGGACCGCGTGGGAAAGCCGGTGGGAAACGGGAGATCGGTTCATTGTGCACAGCATCGAAATGCCGCGACCCTCACGGGGTCGAGACAGGCAAAGGCGCCGGGGCGTGTGCGCCGGATGGTGGAGGGGACGGGCTGAAGCCAGCGCCACGCGCGTGCACCCGGGCAAGAGCCGGGCATCCAGGGCGGGAAATGAAGGTCTGGCGCGAGGCGCGCCTTGGGACCTGGGCTGGATCAGCAGGCGAGGGCGTGCGGTGGGCCGCGTGCGCCAAGTGTTCCCGGGGAGGGAGAGTGCCGGGTATCCAACAGGCCCGCCAGGGCCCGGAACTGCACGGGGCCGACGGCCATCAGCAGAAGCAGGGCGACCAGCAGGCTGATCATCCGTGCGGCGATCACGCAGTAATCGCAGTCCACGCCCATGTCGTGCTGCGCATGGGGATCACCAGAAGGCGTGGATGCGGCTGCGGGTGCTGATTCGGTGTGTGCCGGCGGAGCCATCATGGCGTGGTCCATGCCATGGGCCGCATCGTGATGCATCGGGTGCGCATGTGGTGCGGCGGTAGCCACCGGCTGGGCATGCGCGGCATGGGCATGCAGTGGCTGCACGTCAGCCCCCGGCGGATGCGCCAGCGCCCGGCTCACCAGCGGAGCGACCACCACAAGCAGCATGGCCAGACAGGCCCAGGCGTGAAGCCAGCGGTGGAGAGCAGGGGAGCGCACGGCCCGGATTCTAGGCCATATGTGGCACCCCACGCGGCGCAGTCACCGGGTTTCAGCGGGATTGCGACGGTTTGTCGCACCTGCAGCCGGCCCCGGGCGCCGGATGGATGGGCAATGTTCGGGCAACCGCTACTGCTCCGTCGCCGCAGCTCGGGAGCAGTGCGCTCAGGTCAGTGGCGGGCGTTGTCTTTCGCCTTGCCTACTTCACTCTGTACCTTACCAACGGTCTTCTGGGCCTTGCCTTCAAGCTCCTGGGCCTTGTCGCCCGTGACCTTGCCGGCGACTTCCTTCACGGTGCCCTTGACCTGGTTCTTTGCACCTTCGGTACGATTCTTGTCCATGTTCAACGCCTCGCTTATCGCCCAGAGTGGGCGTGGTCATGCTGCTTGCATGGGGGGTGTGGCATGAGTGAAATCCTGCCGCGCGATACCAAACGGTTCAGGGTTGCAGCGTTCGCGCGATGAACATCCGGTAGCAGTGCGTGGGCTGCACGACATCTGCACTCGCGCTCCACATCGGGCCGCTTAGAGTTTTGGCTACCCCCACCATGGCGCGCGCTCGTGAACCTGCAGACCTCCGTTTCCCATCCGCTTCCCCGGCGCGCGCTGCCCGACAGCTGCCAGTTCGATCTGCTGGATGTGAGCGCGTTGCAGGACCCCAGCAGCGGACGCATCGTCCACCTGTATTCGATGGTGGCGCGCTGCCTGTCGTGCGAGGTGATCTTCAAGGCGCAGGAAGGGCAGGGCTTCGTCAGTACGTCGGCGGCGCGCGTGCTGCGGTGTCCCACCGGCTGCGGCGAGCAGGCCCTGAAAGGATCGGCGCTGCGTCAGTGGCACCTGCAGTCGGCCTAGCCGCTGAAGCGCGCCCGGGAAGACCCGGGGCGCTGTTGGTGCGTGGTGCGGGCGGGTCAGGCAGGCAGGTCCCACTTCGCGTGGTCGGCCGCCTTCTGCTTGTAGATCGTGCCTGCAAAGTCCACATGCAACTCGGTCCAGTCACCGGCATCGTGCCGGGCCAGAACTTCGAAGTGCTTGGGCTTGCGTTGTGGCTTGCCCGTGACGGTCCAGCCCGCTTTCTTCACTGCGGCTACTACGATGCGCGGCTCTGCTGGCACGTCGGCGTGGGGGTGTTTGGGGCCGTGATGCGGCTTTTTGTGTTCCACCGCGACAAAGGCGCCGCCCTTCCTGGCGATGCGTGCGACTTTGATTTCCGATGGACGCTGTTCCCCCTCAAGCCTGACGGACAGCCCCTGCTTGAGCGGAAACGCCTCGGCACCCTTGGGTCCAAGATCGGCCAGGTAGACCTGCTCGTCGTTGCAGAGCAGGGTGAACCGATGCGCAAAGACGTGTTCGATGACGCCCGCCAGGGCGACCTTTTCATGGTGCGGCATGCATTTCTCCTGAGAGCGCCCAACCGCGGGCGCTCCGTGTCAATGCGGGCCGTTGCGGGGGTTTCAATCGCGGGAGGCTTGCCGTCCCTTACTGGTTCATCCTTCAGCGGGGGAAGGGGCGCGTGAGTGGGCTCACTCCCCCTGCGTGGCAAACCGCAGCCGGTTATGGTCCGGGTCCACCACCATCATCTCGCGGCCACCCCACGGCACATCGGCCGGCGCGCGGAACACGGCGGCGCCAGCCGCCACGAAAGCGGCATGCAGGGCATCCACGTCGGGCACGTGGAAGTACACCGCGCCGCCGGGTTCGCAGTCGCCGGCATGTTCGGTCAGGAACAGCAGCTGGCCGTCGCGGCTGATCTGCACGAACAGGGGCATGTCGGGCGCGAAGCGGTGCTCCCAGTCGATGGTGAAGCCCAGCTGCTGGTAGAACGGCACGCTGACGACGGCGTTGGTCATGCGCAATTGGGGAATCACAGTCTGTTGCATGCGGGCTCCGATGCGGGGTGGTGTGTTGAATGCTAGCGCCGTCGTCGCTGTGGCGCGGTGCTGGCATCAGGATTCAGCGCCTGCGTAACGCATATATGCACAGCAAACACCCGTGTTTCGCGCGTATCACTCCCCATTGATCGTTGGCGCACCATCAAGCGAGTGCGACGGAAAAGGAATTCTTAATGGTTCAGTCTGAGTGGTGAATCAGCTGCACCTAAGCATTTGTATAAGCACATGCCATTTCAGCAGGGTGTTTCACGCAACTGTCGTAACAGGTTCACGGCGCATTGATTGAGCAGGGGTGTAGATTCAAATCACGCCCCAAGTAATGGCTGGGGTTTCCCCCCTCTTCGTAGTGATCTCCTGATTATTGCTTGCGCCGGCCATTCCGGTTCGAGGTGGAGCCTGCTGCGTCGCGTTTCTCTGCCATCGAGTCGCCCATGCCTACGCGCCATCTCCCCCTCGCGTCTTCCGCCGCCAGTGCAGACGCCGTTTCCCAGTGCGATGCCCTCCAGGAGCGTCGACATCGGCGTCCAGCGTCATCGCTTGGACGCTCGGGTTTCTTCGCCCCGCTGCCGGACACGGCACGCCGGGTGTTGTTCGTTGTCTCGGAAATGGCGGACTTCGTCAAGGCCGGTGGTCTGGGCGATGTGGCAGCCGCGCTGCCGCGCGCATTGCGCGACCGCGCCGACATGCGCGTGCTGATTCCCGGCTACAGCGAGGTGCTGGCGCGCACCGGGCCCATCCAGGTGGTGGGGCAGACCGAGGCGCATGCAGCGCTGCCGGCCTGCGTGATCGCCCACACCGTGCTGGACGATGGGCTGCCGGTGTACGTGCTGATCTGCCCGGAACTGTACGAGCGCGAAGGGACGCCTTACGTGGACAACGCCGGCCTGCCCTGGGGCGACAACGCGGTGCGGTTTGCCACGCTGTCGCGCGCGGCGGCGCTGATGGCCTCCGGTGAGGCGGGCATGGAATGGCAGCCCGACCTGCTGCACCTGAATGATTGGCCGTGCGCGCTGGCGGCCGCGTACGTGCGCTGGCAGGGCAGCACGGCATCGTGCCTGCTCACCATCCACAACCTGGCCTACCAGGGCCTGTTCCCCACCGCGCTGGCCACCGACCTGGGCATCGACGAGGCGCAGTGCGAGGCGCTGGAGTTCCATGGCCAGCTGTCGTTCCTGCGCGGCGGCATCGTCCATGCCGACCAGGTCAACACGGTGAGCATCAGCTATGCCGCGCAGATCACCGCGCCGGCCGAAGGCTGCGGACTGGATCGGTTGCTGTCGCGCCGCGCCGCGCTGGGGCACCTGAGCGGCATCGTCAACGGCATCGATGCCAGCTGGGACCCCCGCACCGACCGGCACCTGCCGGCGCATTTCGACGTGCACAGCTTTGAAGGCCGCGACCACAATGCCCGCGACGTGCGCCGTGCCTTCGGCCTGCCGGAAAGCCGCGGACCGTTGTTCGCGGTGGTGTCGCGGCTGGTGCACCAGAAGGGCCTGGACCTCACATGCGACGTTGCACCGCAGATCGTGGCCGCGGGCGGCCAGCTGGTGATCATCGGCGGCGGCGAGCCGGCCATTGAAGCGCAGGTGCGTGCACTGGCGCGCCGCTTCCCGGGCAGCGTGTCGGCCTATATCGGCTTTGATGAAACGCTGGCGCGGCGCATGTTCGCCGGCGCCGACTTCCTGTTGATGCCATCGCGGTTCGAGCCCTGCGGGCTGAGCCAGATGTACGCGCAGCGCTTTGGCTGCCTGCCGATCGCGCACGCCACCGGGGGGTTGATCGATACAGTGGACGATGGCGTTACCGGGTTCCTGTTCAATGGGCCCGAAGTGGACAACCTGCGCCGCTGCGTGCAACGCGCGTTCCGCACGTTCCGGCAGCCGCGCCTGATGGCCGCCATGCGTCGCGCGGCGATGCTGCGGCCCAGTGGCTGGGAGGTTGCCGGTACGCACTACATCGACCTGTACCAGCGCACCGCAGAGGCGCGCGCATGAAGGTGTCCTGCGAACAGACCAACGCCAGCGAACACAGCTCGATGGACACGCAGGATTCCTTGCCCGCCGGCGACGCGCTGGAGCCCGCACTGGCCGCATTGGCGGCCGGTGCGCCGGGCGACCCGTTTGCCTTGCTTGGCCCGCACCGCGATGCGCAGGGCCGCTGGTGGCTGCGGGTCCTGTTCGCCGGGGCCGTGGGTGTACAGCGGCGGGACAAGACCGGCCAGTGGACGCCGATGACCGCGCGCGGCCAGGGCGTGTTCGAGGCGCCAACCGACGGTGCCGGGGTAGCGCTGCTGCGGGTGGACTGGGGCACGCACCAGCAGGAGATCGAGGATGTGTTCGGCTTCGGGCCGCAGCTGGACGCGGCCGTGCTGGCCGGCATCCCCGACGGCGACCCGCACAGCATCCGGACCGGGCTGGGCGCGCAGCTGGCCACCGACCAGGGCGTGGCGGGCGTGCGCTTCGCGGTCTGGGCGCCGAACGCGCGCCGGGTGGCAGTGGTGGGCGACTTCAACAGCTGGGACGGCACGCGCCATCCGATGCGGTTCCGCCACGAGGCGGGCGTATGGGAAATCTTCGTGCCGCGCGTGGCGGCCGGCGCACGCTACAAATTCGAGATCATCGCGGCCGATGGCGCGCACCTGACCGACAAGGCCGACCCCATGGCGCGCCAGTGCGAGCCGCTGCCGGGCACCGCGTCGGTGGTGGGCTCGGCCGCCGGGCACGCGTGGCAGGACCAGGACTGGATGCAGGCACGCGCCGCCAACGCGGCCGGCGCGATCTCCATCTATGAGCTGCATGCCGGGTCATGGCGTCGCAGCGCAGAGGGCGGGGTGCTGGATTGGGACACGCTGGCCGACACCCTGATTCCCTACATCAAGCAGCTGGGCTTCACCCACGTCGAGCTGCTGCCCGTCAGCGAGCATCCGTTTGGCGGCTCGTGGGGCTACCAGCCCCTGGGGCTGTATGCCCCCACCGCACGGCATGGCGACCCGGAAGGATTCGCGCGCTTCGTCGACCGCTGCCACCAGCATGGCCTGGGCGTCATCGTGGATTGGGTGGGCGCGCACTTCCCCTCCGATGCGCACGGCATGCAACGCTTCGACGGCACCGGTCTGTACGAGCATGACGATCCGCGCCAGGGCCTTCACCCGGACTGGGACACGTTGATCTACAACTACGGCCGCAGCGAGGTGTCCGGGTTCCTGATCGGCAGCGCGCTGGAGTGGATAGACCGTTTCCACATCGACGGGCTGCGCGTGGATGCGGTGGCATCGATGCTGTACCGCGACTACAGCCGCGAAGACGGGCAATGGATTCCGAATGCGCACGGCGGTCGCGAGAACCTGGAAGCGATCGATTTCCTGCGGGCGCTCAACAGCGCCATTTCCAGCACCTACCCGGGCGTGGTGGTGATCGCCGAAGAATCCACGGCGTGGCCCGGCGTGACCGCACCGGCCGCCGAGGGCGGCCTGGGCTTTTCGCACAAATGGAACATGGGCTGGATGCACGACACCCTGAGCTACCTGCAACGCGACCCCATCCACCGTTCGCACCACCACAGCGAGATGACCTTCAGCGCGATGTATGCCTTCTCCGAGGATTTCGTGTTGCCGCTGTCGCACGATGAAGTGGTGCATGGCAAAGGATCGCTGCTGGGCAAGATGCCGGGCGACCGCTGGCAGCAGCTGGCCAACCTGCGCGCGTACTACGGCTTCATGTGGGCCCACCCGGGCAGCAAACTGCTGTTCATGGGCGGCGAGTTCGCCCAGGCCACCGAATGGAACCATGACGCCGAGCTGGACTGGGCGCTGGCCGCGCAACCGGGGCACGCGGGCGTGGCGCGGCTGGTGGCGGATCTGAACCGGCTGTTGCGCGACATTCCGGCGCTGCGCCACGGCAACCGCAGTGAACACGGCTTCGAGTGGAGCGTGGGCGATGACCACGCCAACAGCGTGCTGGCCTTCATCCGCCACGATGTGCACGGCGAGGGCGGGGCGCTGCTGGCGGTGAGCAACTTCACCCCGGTGGAGCGCCACGGGTATCGGGTGGGTGTGCCGCGTGGCGGGCGTTGGCGTGAGGTGTTCAACAGCGACAGCCAGTTCTATGGCGGCAGTGATGTGGGCAACCGCGGGCACGTGGACGCCATGCCGATTGCCATGCACGGCCACGCGCAGTCGATCGAGCTGACGTTGCCGCCGCTGTCCACGCTTTACCTCCAGGTGAGCGAGTGACGCCTGCGCGGCGGCAACTGGGCGCGCGGCGGCAGGCAGAGGGTGGGTACTGCTTCCGGCTATGGGCGCCGGCCGCATCCCGCGTGGACCTGCTGCTGGACGGTGAGGTGGTGGCGATGGCCGACGAGGGCGATGGCTGCCACGCCGTCGTGTGCGCCTGCGCACCCGGCCAGCGCTACCGCTTCCGGATTGATGGAACGCTGAGCGTGCCCGATCCGGCGTCGCGCTGGCAGCCGGAAGGACTGAAGGGGGCCAGTGCCATCCCCGATGAGGACGCCTATGTGTGGCGCACTACCGGCGGGGCAGGGCGCGTGTGGCCCGAAGCGGTGCTTTACGAGGTGCACGTGGGGGCGGTGGGCGGCTATGCGAGCCTGCAGGCCCAGCTGCCCGCACTGGCCGCCATGGGCATCACCGCGTTGCAGCTGATGCCACTGGCCACCTTCGCGGGCACACGCAACTGGGGCTACGACGGTGTGCTGCCATATGCGCCGGTGTCGGTGTACGGCAGCCCTGACCAGCTGAAGGCTCTGGTGGATGCCGCCCACGAGCTGGGCATGATGGTGCTGCTGGACGTGGTGTTCAACCACTTCGGCCCGGAGGGCAACCAGTTGGCCGCCTATGCGCCCCAGTTCTTCCGCGAGGACGTCCGCACGCCGTGGGGCGCGGCGATCGACTTCCGTCAGCCGTGGGTGCAGCGCTTCTTCATCGAAAATGCGTTGATGTGGCTGCGCGAGTATCGCTTCGATGGCCTGCGCCTGGATGCGGTGCATGCGATCCACCCGCAGACCTTCCTGGAAACCCTGCGCGAAGCGATCCACACCGATGGCCCGGCGCATCCGGTGGACCTGGTGGTGGAGAACGAAAACAACGCCGCCTCGTTGCTGGGCGAAGGCTACACCGCGCAATGGAACGACGACTTCCACAACGCGCTGCACGTGCTGCTCACCGGCGAAACCGAGAGCTATTACGCCGACTACGCCACCGCGCCGACCACGGCCCTGGCCCGGGTACTCTCCGAAGGGTTTGCCTGGCAGGGCGAGGTGAACCGGCACGGCAACCGCCGCGGCGAGCCCAGTGCCGGGCTGTCGCCCGACCATTTCGTGGTGTTCGCGCAGAACCACGACCAGATCGGCAACCGGGCGTTTGGTGACCGGCTGCAGCAGTCGGTGGCGCCGGCGCGGTTGCGCGTGGCACAGGCGCTGACCGCCCTGACGCCGATGGTGCCGCTGTTCTTCATGGGCGAGCCGTGGGGCGCCTCCGAGCCGTTCCTGTTCTTCACCGATTTCGAGCCGCCGCTGGATGAGGCCGTGCGCGAGGGCCGGCGGACCGAGTTCCGCCAGCTCAAGGCGTTTGCCGAAGCGGCGGCACGCGATGCGATTCCCGATCCGAACGCGCGGGCGACCTTCGAGGCCTCGCAGTGCCCGCTGCCATCGCCGGAGGCGTTGGCACACAACCCTTGGCTGGCCCACTTCAAAGCATGCCTGGCGGCGCGCCGCCGCTACCTGGTGGACGGCGTGGCGCAGGCGCGCAGCCTGGGCGCCACGGTACTGGCCGACCATGCCATTGCGGTGGGGTGGGCACTGCCAACGGGCGAGTGGTGGCTGGCGTTCAACCTGGGCGACGGCCAGGCCAAGGCGACATTGCCGACCGGGCAGACCGTGCTGTCGCTCGGCGCCGCCGATGCCGGTGGTACCTTGCCGCCAGCATCGATGCTGGTGCGGTGGGTGCCGCGATGACCGGGCCTGCTGTCGATCTGGTCGGCCTGGCAGGCGCCGTTGGCGTGCTGGTGGACTGGGAGGATGTGCACGGCACCCCGCGCCGGGTTGAACCGGCGACGCTGCTGGCAGTGCTGGAGGCACTGGAGTGGCCCGCGACGTCCGCTGCACAGCGCCAGGACAGCCTGCAGCGCTGCATGGCTGAGCGGGCGCAACCCCGCCTGCGTACCGCGCTGGCGGGTGCGACGCTTACGATTGGACCGCCCGATGCGGCCCATGCCGTGTGGTGCGACGAGGAAGGACACACCACGCCGGCACGTCGGGACAGCGTGGGCGGCTGGCACTGTCCAGACCGGCCCGGTTACTGGACGCTGCGCGTGGGCGCGGACGAACACGCCGTTGCGATCGCGCCGGCCCGCTGTTTCAGCGTGGCCGATGCCAGCGGTACGCCCACGCCGCGCCGCTGGGGTGCCACCCTGCAGGTATATGCGGGGCGGTCGCGCGCCGACGCCGGCATCGGCGACAGCGACGGGGTAGCCGCGTGGTGCCGGCGCGTGCATGCCGCCGGTGGCGATGCCTTGGCGCTCAGCCCGCTGCATGCAGCGGGCCGGATCGAGCCGTTGTTCAGTCCGTACTCGCCCAGCGACCGGCGCTTCCTGGAGCCGGTGTATACCGCGCCGCCGCCGTGGGTACAGGCCGACGACGTGGACAACCACGCACCGATGCCACCGCCAGATGGCCTGATCGACTGGGCGGGCGCGGCGGCGTTCAAATGGGCGCGCCTGTCGCGCTGGTTCGAGGCCATGCAGGATGCGCCGCAGGATCTGCAGGCGGCGTTGCATCACCATCAGCAGGCAGGCGGCACGGCGCTGGCGCGCTTTGCGTCCTTCAACGCGGCGGCGCTGGGCCAGCCCGACCCGGCGTTGCAGTGCTTTGCGCAGTGGCTGTCGACCCGAAGCTGGGCGCGGGTGCAGCAGCGTGCGCGCACGCGCGGGATGGCACTCGGGCTGATCGCCGACCTCGCGGTGGGCTTCGTGCCGGACGGCGCCGAAGCGGCGGCTGCGGGCGACACCGCGCTGCGCGGGCTGGTATTGGGAGCACCGCCGGATGCGTTCGCACCGCACGGGCAGGTGTGGGGCGTAAGCAGCTACTCGCCCGATGGATTGCGGCGCGCCGGGTTTGCGCCCTTCATTGCGCTGCTGCGCGCGGTCATGCGGGATCGTGGCGGCGTGCGCATCGATCACATCCTGGGCCTGCAGCGGCTGTGGGTGGTGCCGCACGGGGCTGGGTCGGGCGAGGGTGCGTACCTGCGCTATCCGCTGGACGACCTGTTGAACCTGCTGGCGCTGGAGTCATGGCGGCACCGCTGCATCGTCATCGGCGAAGACCTTGGCGTGGTGCCCGACGGCATCCGCCAGCGGCTTGCCGAGCGCGGCGTGATGGGCATGGACGTGCTCGCCTTCTCCCGTGCCAGCGACGGTGAGTTCCTGCCGCCCAACCTGTGGCGCACGATGGCCGTGGCCACCACCGGCACCCACGATCTGCCGACGCTGGCAGGCTGGCAGCGCGGCGAAGACATTGCGGTGCGTGCGCGGCTGGCCAACGACAGCGACGACGTCACCGCGGCGGCCATGGCGCGTCGCCGAGAGGAAGCCGCGCAGCTCGCCGTTGCGGTGGGGGCCGACCACGCATGCCCGGACACCCTGCACGACGCCGCGATTGCGTTCGTCGCCACCGGCCCCGCCCCGTTGGCGCTGCTGCCGGTGGAAGACGCGCTGGGGCTGCGCGAACAGGTGAACCTGCCGGGTACCGTGGCGGTGTATCCCAACTGGCGCCACCGCCTGCCGCAGCCGCTCCCGCGCCACCTGCTGCACGCGGCGCTGCGCCGGTTTGCCGCCGCGCGCGGAAAGGAGGATTGAGATGGGGCCGTTCCGGGCTACCGCACGGGTGCAGCTGCATGCCGGCTTCACCTTCGAGGCTGCGCAGGCCCAGCTCGGGTACTACGCGGACCTGGGCATCAGCCATTTGTACCTGTCGCCGATTGCCAGTGCCGTGGCCGGTTCCAGCCACGGTTACGACGTGATCGATCCGGCGACGGTCAACCCGGCACTGGGCGGCGAGCCTGCGCTGATCCGGTTGGCCGAGCAGGCGCGCAGGCATGGCATGGGGCTGATCGTGGACATCGTGCCCAACCACGTGGCCGCGCACCCGAGCAACCCGTACTGGGCCGATGTGCTCGCCCACGGCCAGGCCAGCCGGTATGCCGCCTGGTTCGACATCGACTGGAACGCGCCCGGCCGCGAGGGGAAACTGTGGCTGCCGGTGCTAGACCGCCCGCTGGCGGCGGCGCTTGCCGACGGCGTGCTCCAGGTCGAGCGCGACGCCTACGGCACCGCCTGGCTGGTGCTGCCGGAGGGCCGCTATCCGCTGGCTCTCCAGACCCAGGCCGACGCCACGCCCGGCATGCCGGCCCGCGCGTTGGCCGCGGTGCTGGCGCGCCAGGCCTACCGGCTGGCGTGGTGGCGCAGCGGCGATGCGCAGGTGAATTACCGGCGGTTCTTCACCATCAGCGCGCTGGCGGCGCTGCAGGTGGAGCGCACGGAGGTATTCACGGCGGTGCATGCGTTGCCGTTGCGGCTGGCCGTTGACGGTGTCATCGACGGCGTGCGCGTTGACCATGTGGATGGCCTGCGCGATCCGACCCGCTACCTGCGCACGCTGCGCACCGCGCTTGACGCAGCGGGCGCGGCGCGGCAGCTGGCGCCGGGCACGCTGGGGCTGTGGGTGGAGAAGATCCTGGGCCCTGACGAGCAATTGCCTGCCCACTGGCCGTGCGATGGCAGCACCGGTTATGACGCCATGGATCAGGTGGGCGCGCTGCTGCATGACATCGCCGGTGGCGCGAAGCTGGCCGCCCAGTGGCGGCAGGCCACGGCGGACCCGCGCGATGTGGGGCAGGTCGAGCGGCAGGCGCGCGTGGAGGTGCTGGCGAGCGGCCTGAAGGCGGAGTTCGACGCGCTGGTGGCCCTGCTGGCGAAAGTAGCCGACGAAGCCGGTGGACCGGCGGCAGATCTGGGCACGTCCCTGCTCGGCACCGCAGCGGCGCGGCTGCTGATTCACTTTCCGGTCTACCGCAGCTACCTGGACGACGAGGTGGCCACAGCGGCCGAGCGTGGCCGCTGGCAGCAGGCGGCGCAGGCCGCATGCGCCGGTGCTGACCCGGCAGTGACAACGGCGATCCACCACATCCTGGGCTGGGTGCTGGCCCCGCTTGCAGTAGATGCACCGCCGACGCTGCGCGCGGCCTGCCTGCGCCTGCGCCAACAGGTCCAGCTGCTGAGCGCGCCGCTGACCGCCAAGGCAGTGGAAGACTGCAGCTTCTATCGCTACGCCGCCCAGTTGTCGCGCAACGAGGTCGGCAGCGATCCCGCCGTGCTGGGGCTGTCGGCGGCGGATTTCCACGCGCGCGCGGCCGAGCGCGGGCGATCCCACCCGCGTGCATTGCTGGCCACGGCCACCCATGACCACAAGCGCGGTGAAGATGCGCGGATGCGCCTGGCGGTGGTGTCGCACTGGCCGGAATGGTGGCACACGCACGTGCGCCGCTTCGACCGCCTTGCCGCGCCCCTCGGTGCGGCCGCCATACATCCTGCCGACCGGCTGATGCTGTGGCAGACCCTGGTGTCGGCCTGGCCGGCCGAGGCGGAGCGGGTCCCAGACGGCTTCGCGCAGCGTGTGGCCGAATGGCAACGCAAGGCCCTGCGCGAAGGGGGCCTGCGCAGTAGTTGGCGCGACCCGGATGCCGCCTATGAGCACGCGGCCGGTACGCTGCTGGACAACGTGTTCAGCGCACCCGCCGCGCAGCCGCTGCGGCAGGCGCTATGCGCGGCGGTGACACGGCTGGCGCCGGCCGGGGCGCGCCTGAGCCTGGTGCAGGCGGCACTGCGCCTGACGATTCCCGGCGTGCCGGACCTGTACCAGGGCACCGAAGGCTGGGATCTGTCGTTGGTCGACCCGGACAACCGTCGCGCGGTGGACTACGCCACGCGCCACGCGTGGCTCGCCGAGACGCGGCGCTGGCCACAGCTGCTGGCGGCCTGGCACGACGGCGCAGTCAAGGCGCGGTTGCTGCACGCGTTGTTGCAGGTGCGGCGTGCGATGCCCGCACTGTTCGCACACGGCGACTACCAGCCGCTGCCCACCACCGCACCCGACCGCGTGCTGGCGCTGTGCCGCCAGCATCAGGGTCAGCGCCTGGTGCTGGTGGTGGCCATCGGAATGAGCGCCGGGCCGGCTACCCACGCCACTGCCGCGTTGCCGGCGCGGTTCTGGGGAGGCGCCCGGGTCAGCGTCCCGCCCGGGCGCTATCGCAACGTACTCACCGGTCAGGCTGTAGATAGTCAGACCGCCTCTGTTCCGTTGCGGGTGCTGTCTGCGGACAGCCCCGTGACCCTGTTGATCCACTACTGAAGCCGGGACCCATGGAAGAGCACGAACGACGCGAACGCATTGCAGAACTGGCGCGACAGATCTGGGAGGCCGAGGGCCGCCCGGACGGACAAAGCACGCGCCATTGGCTGATGGCCGAGCGATTGCTCGAGGCCGAACTGAAGGCAGCGGCCGGCAAGGAGCCGCGCCGATGAGCCCGCTTCCCTCCGTGCAGACCTCGCGCGTGCGCGCCGGCCGCCCCTTTCCGCTCGGTGCCACCTGGGACGGGGTAGGGGTCAACTTCTCGCTCTACAGCCGCCACGCCACCCGCGTGGAGCTGTGCCTGTTCAACGAGCGCGGACGCGAGGTGGAGCGGATCGTGCTGCCCGAGTACACCGACGAGATATGGCACGGCTACCTGCCCGACGCGCGTCCGGGCCAGCGCTATGGGTACCGCGTGGATGGCCCCTACGCGCCCGAGGCAGGCCACCGTTTCAATCCCCACAAGCTGCTGCTGGACCCGTACGCCCGCCAGGTGGTGGGCCACCTGAAGTGGGCCCCGGCGTTGTTCGGCTACACCGTTGGCCATCGCGACAAAGACCTGAGTTTCGACAAACGCGATAGCGCGCCCTTCATGCCCAAGTGCGCGGTGGTCGATCCGGCGTTCACCTGGGGGCGCGACCGTCCGCCGGGCGTCTCATGGGAAGACACCGTGATCTACGAGGCACACGTGCGCGGCCTGTCGATGCTGCATCCGGACATCGCCGAATCGGCGCGGGGCACGTTCTCCGCACTCAAGCACGACAGCCTGCTGGACCACCTCAAGCACCTCGGCGCCACCGCGCTGGAACTGCTGCCCGTGCACGCCCACGTGGACGACCAGCACCTGCTCGAGCGTGGCCTGCGCAACTACTGGGGCTACAACACCCTGGCCTTCTTCGCGCCGGACCCGCGGTTGCTGGCCACCAACGCCATCGCCGAGTTCAAGCAGATGGTGGCCGGCGTGCATGCGGCCGGGCTGGAAGTGATCCTGGACGTGGTCTACAACCACACCGCCGAAGGCAACGAGCTGGGCCCGACGCTGTCGTTCAAGGGCATCGACAATGCCAGCTACTACCGCTTGGCCGACAACCCGCGCTACTACGTCAACGATACCGGTACCGGCAACACCTTCGACCTGACCAACGCCGGTGCGTTGCGGATGGTGATGGATTCGCTGCGCTACTGGGTGCAGGACATGCACGTGGACGGCTTCCGCTTCGACCTGGCCACCATCCTGGGGCGCGAGCGCGAAGGGTTCGATCCGTCCGGCAGCTTCCTCGACGCGGTGCGCCAGGACCCGGTGCTGAGCCAGGTGAAGCTGATCGCCGAGCCGTGGGACATCGGCCCGGGCGGTTACCAGCTGGGCCAGTTCCCCCCCGGATGGGCCGAATGGAACGACAAATTCCGTGACAACGTACGTGCACTGTGGCGGGGTGATGGCGGGCAACTGCCCGAGTTCGCCACGCGCATCATGGGCTCGGCCGACCTGTTCAACCACAAGGGTCGGCGGCCGGCGGCGTCGGTCAATTTCGTGACCGCGCACGACGGGTTCACCCTGCACGATCTGGTCAGCTACAACGACAAGCACAACCAGGCCAACGGCGAGGACGGGCGCGACGGCAGCGACCACAACATCTCCTGGAACCACGGGGCAGAAGGGCCGAGCCAGGATCCGGATCTGCTGGCGCTGCGCGGGCGGCAGATGCGCAACATGCTGGCCAGCCTGCTGTTCGCACAGGGCACGCCGATGCTGTTGGCCGGCGATGAGTTCGGGCGCACCCAGCAAGGCAACAACAACGCCTATTGCCAGGACAACCCGTTGACCTGGCTGGACTGGGCCGAGGCCGCCTCGGAGGCGGGCAAGCGCCAGACTGCATTCGTGCGCAAGGCACTGAAGCTTCGTCGGCGCTATCCCCACCTGCGCCGCGGACGCTTCCTGGACGCGCGCGACGGGGGCGATGAGGGGTCGGTGGAATGGCTGCGCAGCGATGGGGCGGCCATGGGCGAGGCCGACTGGAACGATCCGGAGGCACGCGTGCTGATGCTCAAGATGGGCGGAAGCGATGTCGATGACGGTGAGCACGGCCCCGAACATGAAACCCTGCTGCTGGTGGTCAACGCCGGCCATGCCGAGGTCCGGTTCGCGGTGCCTGCGCCGGGCGACCGGCAGTGGCGCGTGCTGCTGTCCACCACGGCAGGGCAGGCACCGGTGCTGGACGAGGGCGGTGGGCTCACGCTGCCTGACCGGAGCATGGCCCTGCTGGCCAGCCGTCCGGTGCGCGGCTGGGCCGCTCCGGCAGGGGGCTGAGGCATCGGATCGGGCGCGATGCAGGCGGGGTGCAAGGGGCGTTACATGAACGAGTCAGCTATGTGGGCAATTGCTTCACATCAGACGCTTCACCGTACGCTCCTCAGCAACCTGAATTGATTTAAGCTCGCGTCCCGGCGCCCATTCAGGTGCGCCGGTCTGGCTCTCCACCTCTCTTTGCAGGAATTCCGCATGGCGGCTTTGCAGCAGCGCACGATCGACCTCATCCGAAGCCACCAGGAGACCCTGCTGGCCCAATGGATGGACAGCCTTACCGGTGGTGGCCAGCCCCAGGACGGGCGCTTGTCCGCCCGCGAACTGGATACGCAGGCCCGCGAATTCTGGCGCCTGTTCCTGCAGGCGCTGTCGGTGGCCAATACGGGCAGCCTGATCGGCGCCGACTGGCAGGAAACCCGCCGTTTCCTTGAAGACCTCTCGCGCGACCGCGTGCTCAAGGGCTTCGACTCGGCCGAAACCGCCCGCTTCCTGTTCTCGCTCAAGCGCCCGTTGTTCGACCTCATCCAACAGGGGTACGCCGACGACACGGCGCTGCTGGGCGACCAGCTGTGGGCGATCTCCGAACTGCTGGACCTGCTGGGCCTGCACAGCGTCAAGGCGTTCCAGAAGACCCGCGAAGACGTGATCCAGCGCCAGCAGGAAGAAATGCTGGAGCTGTCCACCCCCGTGGTGAAGCTGTGGGAAGGCGTGCTGGCGCTGCCGATGATCGGCACGCTGGATTCGCAGCGCACCCAGGTGGTGATGGAATCGCTGCTGCAGCGGATCGTCGATACCGGCTCGGAAATCGCCATCATCGACATCACCGGCGTGCCCACCGTGGACACTCTGGTGGCCCAGCACCTGCTCAAGACGGTCACCGCCATCCGCCTGATGGGCGCCGACGCCATCATCAGCGGTGTGCGGCCGCAGATTGCCCAGACCATCGTGCACCTCGGTCTGGACCTGCAGGGCATCGTGACCAAGGCCAACCTGGCCGACGCGCTGGCGTTGGCGCTCAAGCGCACCGGGCAGACGGTGGTACGGGCAGAGCGCTGATATGGAACGCATTCCGATTCTGCAGATGGGCGATCTGCTGCTGGTGACCATCCAGGTGGACATGCATGACCAGCTGGCACTGACCCTGCAGGACGACCTGAGCGAGAAGATCCGTCGCACCTCCGCGCGCGGCGTGCTGATCGACATCTCGGCACTGGATATCGTCGATTCCTTCATCGGGCGCATGATCTCCACCATCTCCTCCATCGCCCGGATCATGGATGCCACCACCGTCGTGGTGGGCATGCAGCCGGCGGTGGCGATCACGCTGGTGGAGCTGGGGCTCACCCTCAGCGGCGTGCGTACCGCGCTCAACGTCGAGCGCGGCATGAAGCTGCTGCAGCGCACCGACGAAGACCTGCCATGACCGCGCCGACCGGGGTGTTGCCGATCCGCGTCGAGCAGGATGTGGTGCTGGCACGCCAGGCTGCGCGCCAGGTGGCGGTGGCCTGCAAGCTGCGGTTGATCGACCAGACCAAACTGGTGACCGCTGCCAGCGAGCTGGCACGCAATGCGGTGATCTACGGCGGCGGCGGCACCATGGCCTGGGAAATCCTGGAAAGCGGCCTGCGCAAGGGCGTGCGCCTGGTCTTCACCGACCAGGGGCCCGGCATTCCCGACCTGGCCCAGGCCCTCACCGATGGCTGGTCGTCCGGCTCGGGCATGGGCCTGGGGCTGTCCGGTTCGCGCCGGCTGGTGGACGACTTCGAGCTGGACAGCGCGCCAGGCGAAGGCACGCGCATTGCCATCACCAAATGGACCTGAACTTCACCGGCCAGGTGACCCGGGTGGTGGCGGTCGAGGAGGTCTCGCAGGTTGGGCAGGCCAGGCGCGAAGCGCTGGCCCTGGCCGAACATGCCGGGTTTGACGAGATGGACGCCGGGCGCGTGGCCCTGGCCGCTACCGAACTGGCGACCAACGTGATCAAGCATGGTCGCGGCGGGCGCATGTACCTGTCGCTGGTCTGCGGCCGCAGTGGCCGCGGCGTGGAACTGTGCACGCTCGATGCCGGCCCCGGCTTCTCGCTGTCCGAGTGCCTCCCCGATGGCGTCTCCACCGGCGGAACACAGGGGCTGGGGCTGGGCGCCATCCGCCGCCAGGCGACGGTGCTCGATGCCTGGTCCGATGCACGCGGCGCGGTGATCGTGGCCCGCATCTACCCGAGTCGGTCCGCGCCGGACATCGACCTGGCCTACGGCGCGCTGCGCATCCCCATGCGCCATGAAGTGGCCTGCGGCGATGGCTGGCACCTGCGCGCCGATGGGCACAACACCGTAGTGACCCTGATCGATGGACTGGGCCATGGCCTGCCGGCGGCCGATGCCGCCCAGGCCGGCACGGCCGCCATGGCCAGCGCTTCGGGCTTCGACGCCGCGACGCTGATCGGCGCGATGCATGCCGGCATGTCCGGCAGCCGCGGCGGTGCCGCCGCCGTGGCCTGCGTCGGGCCGGGGGCGCAGAACGTGCAGTTCGCCGGCATCGGCAACATTGCCGCCTCGCTGTGCGAGCCCACTGGCTCGCGCGGGATGGCCTCGCACCCGGGCATCGTCGGGGTGCAGTTCCGCAAGGCACAACCCTTCCACTTTCACACCCCTGCAGGCACGCTGCTGGTCATGCACAGTGACGGACTGCAGGCGCGCTGGAGCCTGCGCGACTATCCCGGCCTGGTCCACCGCCACCCGGCGTTGATCGTGGCGGTGCTGCAGCGTGATTTCGACCGCGGCCGCGACGATGTCGGCATCGTTGTGCTGCGTCTTGGAGATATACATTGATGTCCACTGCCAACGATCAGCAGATGCAGCAGCTGCGCATGGAAGCCGATGCGCTGCGCGCCGAGCTGGACGAAACCAACCAGGGCGTGCTGGCGCTGTACGCCGAGCTGGACCAGCAGGCCGAGCAGCTGCGCGAGGTCTCCGAGCTGAAAAGCCGGTTCCTGTCCTACATGAGCCACGAATTCCGCACGCCGCTGGGCTCGATCCTGAGCATGACGCGCCTGCTCGAAGACGGCATGGACGGTCCGCTCACCGACGAGCAGCGCCGCCAGGTGCGCTTCATCAGCGCCTCCACCAGCGAGCTGCGCGAGATGGTGGACGACCTGCTGGACCTGGCCAAGATCGAGGCCGGCCGCATCACCATTTCGCCGGCCTGGTTCGACCTGATGGACCTGTTCTCGGCGCTGCGCGGCATGTTCCGCCCGCTGGTGGAAGGGGACAGGCTGGACCTGCTGTTCGAGGACCCGCCGGCGTTGCCCATGCTGTACACCGATGACAAGAAGCTGGCGCAGATCCTGCGCAACTTCATTTCCAACGCCCTGAAGTTCACGCCCAACGGGCAGGTGGTGGTCTCGGCCCGCATGCAGGGCGACGATTCGGTGCGCTTCAGCGTGCGCGACACCGGCATCGGCATCCCGGCCGAGCTGCAATCCACCCTGTTCGAGGATTTCGTCCAGGTGGATACCCCGCTGCAGAAACGCCTGCGCGGCACCGGCCTGGGGCTGTCGCTGTGCAAGCGGTTTGCCGAGCTGCTGGGCGGCCATGTGGGCGTGGACAGCGTGGTCGGCGAAGGCTCGGACTTCTACGTTGTGCTGCCCTACAAGCTTGCCGAGGAGGCGCCCCGTGCCGAACTCTGATCGCATCCTGGTGGTGGATGACAACGCCGCAACCCGCTATGCGGTGCGGCGCGTGCTGGAGCACCACGGCTACAAGGTCGAAGAGGCCGGTACCGGTGGCGAAGGGCTGGCACAGCTGGCCCGCCAGGATTTCGGCGCGCTGGTGCTGGACGTCAACCTGCCGGACATGAGCGGGTTCGACGTCGTGCGGCAGCTGCGCGACGACCCGCGCATGCGGCTGCTGCCGGTGGTGCACGTGTCGGCGGCCTCGATCGCCACCGGGGACCTCATCACCGGCCTGAACGCCGGCGCGGACGCCTACCTGATCCACCCGGTGGATCCTGACGTGCTGCTGGCCACGCTGCGCACGCTGCTGCGCGCGCGCCGCTCGGAAGAAGCACTGCGCGAGGCCGAAGCACGCTTTGGCGAAATTTTCCGCCAGATCAACGCGCCGATCGCGGTACTGGACGCCGACCTGCGCTACCACGATGCCAACGACGCCTTCGTGCGGCTGCTCGGTGAAGACCGGGCGCCGGGCCGACTGGATGCGCTGCTGGCCGATCAGATCATGCCGTTGAGCGCACTGAAGGTTGCGCTGGCCGAGGGCGAGCGCTGGCAGGGCACCTTCACCCTGCGCGCGGGTGCATCGACGCGGATCACCGAATGGCGCGTCACGCCGTACCGTGCGCCGGGCCAGGGCCTGGTGCTGATCCAGGACACCACCGAACGCCACGCGCGCGAGACCGAGCAGCGCCAGGAACTGGAAAGCGCCACCTCGGAACTGGCCTTCCAGATCGCAGAACGCCAGCGCACCGAGGTCGAGCTGCTGCAGGCGCAGAAGATGGATTCGCTGGGCCAGCTCACCGGCGGCATCGCGCACGACTTCAACAACCTGCTGACAACGATCATCTCCGGCCTGGACATGATCGAGATTGCCGTGGCCCGGGGCACCTGGGACAAGGCATCGCGCTATGTCGATATCGCCACGGCCTCGGCGCATCGCGCCGCCGCCCTGACCCAGCGCATGCTGGCCTTCGCACGCAAGCAGCCGCTCGACCCGCAGACCTTCGACGTGGTGGCGCGGATCCGCTCGCTGGAAGACATGCTGCGCCGGTCGATCGGCGAGAACATCGAGCTGGAACTGGAACTGGGCGCGCAGCCCATGGTGGCCGTGGCCGATCCGAACCAGTTCGAGAACGTGATCCTCAACCTGGTGATCAACGCGCGCGATGCGCTGGCCGGCCAGGGGCTGATCCGGATCCGGGCCGGTCGCACCCTGGTGGAACGCGACCATGAGCTGGCCCCCGGGCACTACATCAGCGTGAAGGTGCTCGACAACGGCACCGGCATTCCGCTGGAGCTGCTCACCAAGGTTTTCGAGCCGTTCTTCACCACCAAGCCGCAGGGCGAGGGCACCGGGCTGGGCTTGTCGATGACGTACGGGTTTGCCCGGCAGTCAGGCGGCAGTGCGCGTATCGCCAGCGAGCGGGGGGAAGGTACCGAGATCGAACTTCTGCTGCCCGAGGGCCAGCTGCTCAGCCCCGAACAGACGCCGCAGCCCACCCAGGTGCCGCGCGGACGGTCCGAGCGCATCCTGCTGGTGGACGACACCGACTCGGTGCGCATGATGGTGCGCGAGATGCTGGTGGAGTCGGGCTACCAGGTGGTGGAGGCGATCAACGCGCAACAGGCGCTGCTGGAGCTGCATTCCGAGCGGGGCATCGACCTGCTGCTCTCCGATGTGGGCCTGCCCGGCATGAACGGCCGCGAGCTGGGCGATGCGGCGCGTGCATTGCGCCCGCAGTTGCCGGTGTTGTTCATCACCGGCTATACCGAGAGCGCCGTCGTGCGCAACGATTTCCTGGGCACCGGCATGGCCTTGCTGCCCAAGCCGTTCAGCGTCAACGAACTGCTGCGCAGCGTGCGCCAGATGCTGCCGGTCGTCTGATCGACGGGCCGGTTCAGGGCGACGGGCGGGGCTCGCCGAGTGCCGCCCGTCGCGCGCGGAACACCTCCGGCGTCTGCGGCTTCACGAACAACGCCACCAGCTCGGGGTACTCCGCTTTCACCGCCTTCTCGATGCGGGTGATGCACGCCTCGATCTGCGGGGTGGTGCGGTCGTCCTCGAACTCCGCGCTCAGCATCGCCACCACCTGGTCCGGCCCCATCTGCATGGTGGTCACGCCGTTGGCGTTGCGCAGGTCCGGGTCGGTGTTGGCCACCGCCAGGATGCGGTTGGCCACGCTGGGATGGGCTGGCTCGCCCACCAGCAGGCCCTTGGTTTCGCGGGCGAGCAGGAAGGCGGTCACGGCCAGCACCGCGGCAATGCACAGCGAGGCCACGCCATCGAGCACCGGCATGTCCAGCAGCTGCGCGGCCAGCAGGCCGACCAGCGCAAAGCCCAGGCCGAGCAGCGCGGCGCTGTCTTCCAGCAGCACGGTGAACGTGGTGGGGTCCTTGCTGCGGCGGAACGCCTCGAAGTAGCCCATCGTGCCCTTGGTGGCACGGAACTCGCGCAGCGCGATCCACCACGACGCGCCTTCAAACGCGATGGAGATGCCCAGCACCGAATAGCTGATCAGGTGGTTGGTGGCGGGCTCGGGGTGGCGGATGTGCTGGATGCCTTCATACGCCGATACGCCGGCGCCGGCGGCGAACACCAGCAGGGCCACGATGAAGCTCCAGAAATACAGTTCACGCCCGTATCCGAACGGATGCACGGTGTCGGGCTTCTTCTCCGAGCGGCGCAGGCCATACAGCAACAGCACCTCGTTGATGGTGTCCACCAGCGAGTGCACGCCTTCGCTGAGCATCGCCGAACTGCCGGACAGGCCGGCGGCCACGAACTTGGCGATGGCGATGCACAGGTTGCCGGCCAGCGCGGCGTAGATGACCAGGCGGGAACCGGACGGCGCGGCCATGGCGGGAGGCTCAGTCTGCTGCGCGGTTGGAGGGCGGGCCGTTGCGGCCGCGTTGGACCGCGTCCTCGACGCGCGCCACCAGTTCGTTGATGTTGAACGGCTTGCCGATGAAGGGAACGCCCTGATGCTGTTTCGGCACCATCTGGATGTACACCGCCGAAGCGAACAGGAACGGCGTACCGGTGCGGGCCAGGCGATCGGCCACGGGGAACACCGGCCCGTCGCCGAGTTCGATGTCCAGTACGGCGGCATCGAAACGCTGGTAGACCAAGGTACCGAGTGCGTCGGTGACCGAGTACGCCGGTACCACGTCATAACCGGCCTGGCTGAGCACTTCGACGAACAACCGGGAAACGTCGATCTCGTCTTCCACAACCAGGACGACGCCACGCGAGGGGGGAATGCGAATACTACCGTTCATGGGGTTTTTACTGAGGGGGAACTTGATCCTGTGCCTGCTGATGTCAACGCAGCGCCAAGTTGTGTTATGTCGCCGTTGACAAAGGCCTGCGGGCAACGCGGGTGCTAGTCGGTGCCGTCTTCGTCGTCCAGGCCGTCGCCATCCCACGCGGGGGCGCTGTTGTCGGCGCCTTCCGCGGCCGGGTCCACCGGTTCCAGCAGGGTGTAATCGTCGCGCGCCGGATCACGGAACGCGCGGCTCACCGGATAGGCCTCCAGGGCCGGCGTGGCCGCCTGTGCCTGCAATGCGGCGGGCGTATGCAAGGCACCGGACAACCACGCCATCGCCACCGGCGCATCGATGAATACCGGGCCGTCGGGCGTGAGCGGGGCCGGGATGCCGGGGTTCGGCGCGGTCAGCACGGTGAAGCTGTCGATCTCCTGCCCATCCTCACCGGCCCAGTGTTCCCACAGCCCGGCCGCCAGCAGCGCCAGGCCGTCGGTGCGCTGTACGAACAACGGCCACGGCGGGCGGCGCTGTCGATCCCATTTGTAATAGCCGGTCATGGCCACCACGCAGGGCCGCTGCTGCCAGGCCTGGGCAAAGATGCGGCTCTTGGCGGCGCGCTCCAGCCGCGCGGTCACGGTGGTGTAGGGCGTGGACGGCTGTTTGGACCAGCGCGGTATCAGGCCCCAGCGCATCTCCGCCGCCACCAGGCTGCCATCACCGTCGCGGGCCAGCACCGTGGCGCTGCCGTTCTTGCCGATGTTGTAGCGGTCCGGGGCGGCGGCAAGTGCATTGACCAGCGAGGCCGGCAGTCCGTCGGGCAGTGAGGATGGGTCGGCGATGGCTTGGGCGAAGCGGCGCATCCCCGCAGGGTACGGAGGCGGCTGTGAGCCGCCGGTCAGGGTGACGCGCCGATGACATGCAGGGGCGTCTAATCGACACATGGTCACCGGCTCTCCGCCTCTGTTACCCGACGCACGCGCAGTGGCGCGGCATTGCCGCACCTGCACTGCATTGGTGAGGATCGCCTGATGGCGCGCCGCAAGACCCTGACCCTGGCCACCTACAACGTCAATGGCATCGGCACACGGTTGCCGCACCTGCTGGCATGGCTGGAGGCCGAGAAGCCCGATGTGGTGGCGCTGCAGGAACTGAAGGCGACCGACGCTGCGTTTCCGGTCGCCGAGCTGGAACAGGCGGGCTATGGCGCGTTGTGGCAGGGCGAGGCGCGCTGGAACGGCGTGGCGCTACTGGGCCGCGGCGTGACGCCGATTGAAAGTCGCCGGCGGTTGCCGGGCGAACCGGCCGACTCCCAGAGCCGCTACCTGGAAGCGGCCATCCATGGCATCGTCGTAGCGGGCCTCTACCTGCCCAACGGCAATCCGCAACCGGGCCCGAAGTTCGACTACAAGCTGCGCTGGATGGAGCGCCTGATCAAACACGCCCGCAGCCTGGTCGCGCTGCCGCACCCGGTGATGATCATGGGCGACTTCAACGTCATTCCCACCGACGCCGATGTGTACGACCCCAAGGCCTGGCGCAAGGATGCACTGCTGCAACCGGCGGTGCGCGATGCCTACGCGCGGCTGTTGGCGCAGGGCTGGACCGACGCGCTGCGTGCATGCCATCCCGACGAGACGATCTACACGTTCTGGGACTACTTCCGCCAGCATGCCGAGCGCGACCGTGGCCTGCGCATCGACCACCTGCTGCTCAACCCTGCACTGGCCGCCGGCCTGAAGGATGCGGGCGTGCACCGCTGGGTGCGTCTGCAGGACAAGGCCAGCGACCATGCGCCCACCTGGGTGGTGGTGAACGTGCCTTGAGGCGATCATCTGTTCCGCCCATGCCCACTTCCACGCCCGACGCCACGCCCTCACTGGCTGCCTTCGAACCGGCCACCCGCGCCTGGTTCACGTCCACGTTCGACGCCGCCACGCCGGTGCAGGCCGCCGCGTGGGCCGCCATCGGGGCCGGTGACCACACGCTGGTGATCGCGCCGACCGGGTCGGGCAAGACCCTGGCCGCGTTCCTGCATGCCATCGACCGCCTGTTCCGGCTGCGCGCGCAGCAGCCACGCGTGCCCGGCGACGGCACCGGCGTGCTCTACATCTCGCCGATCAAGGCGCTGGGCGCGGACGTACACCGCAACCTGCAGCTACCGTTGGAAGGCGTGAACGCACAGCGCGAGCAGCGGGGCGACCCGGCGCTGGCGCTATCGGTGGCGATCCGCAGCGGCGACACCACGAGCGCCGAACGCGCGCGGCTGCTGCGGCGGCCGCCGGACATCCTGATCACCACGCCCGAATCGCTGTTCCTGATGCTCACCTCCAAGGCGCGCGACAGCCTGCGCGACGTGCATACAGTGATCATCGACGAGATCCACGCAGTGGCCGGCAGCAAACGCGGCACCCACCTGGCGCTGAGCCTGGAACGCCTGGACGCAGTGGCGCGGCAACCCGTGCAGCGCATCGGCCTGTCGGCTACGGTACGTCCGGTGGAACAGGTGGCCGGCTTCCTGGGCGGCGACCGGCCGGTCACGGTGGTCAACCCGCCGTCGGACCGGCAGCTGGACGTGCGCATCGTGGTGCCGGTGGAGGACATGGCCGATATTCCCTCGCCGGCGGGCGAGGGCGGCAATGCGCTGGCGGGCCGGGTCGGTTCGATCTGGCCGCATGTGGAAGCCAGCATCCTGGACCAGGTGCTGTCGCGCCGCGCCACCATCGTCTTTGCCAACTCACGCGGCGTGGCCGAAAAACTCACCGCGCGGCTCAACGAGCTGTATGCCGACCGCGTCGCACGCGAGCCGGGCCTGCACGTACCTCCTCAAGACGCACAGGACGCGCTGCCTGCCGATGGCCATTACGGTTCGTTCAACGGCGGCACTGCCGGGCGTGCGGCCGGGGCGGCGGCGCTGATCGCGCGTTCGCACCACGGCTCGGTGTCCAAGGAGCAGCGTCGCGAGATCGAACAGGCGCTGAAAGCCGGCGAACTGCGCTGCGTGGTGGCCACCTCCAGCCTGGAGCTGGGCATCGACATGGGGCGGGTCGACCTGGTGATCCAGGTGGCAGCGCCGCCGTCGGTGGCCAGTGCGCTGCAACGGGTAGGGCGCGCCAGCCACCAGGTCGGCGGCACCTCCACCGGGTTGGTGTACCCGCGCACGCGGCGCGACCTCATCGACGCCACCGTGGCCATCGAGCGCATGCTGGCCGGGCGCATCGAAGCGGTGGATCCGCCACAGAACCCGCTGGATGTACTGGCCCAGCAGACGGTGGCGGCGGCCGCCATGGACACCCTGCAGGTGGACGCGTGGTACGCCCGCGTGCGCCGCGCCGCGCCGTATCGCACGCTGCCACGCAGTGCCTTCGATGCCACCCTGGACATGCTGGCCGGCCGCTACCCCTCCGATGATTTCGCCGGCTTCCGCCCGCGCGTGGTCTGGAACCGGCAGGCCGGCACGCTGGAAGCGCGGCCGGGTGCGAAACAGCTGGCGGTGACCAGCGGCGGCACCATTCCCGACCGCGGCATGTTCGGCGTGGTGCTGCCCGAAGGCGAGGAGCGCGCAGGGTCGCGGCGCGTGGGCGAGCTCGACGAGGAAATGGTGCACGAGTCGCGGGTCAACGACGTGATCACGCTGGGCGCGTCGTCGTGGCGCATCGAACAGATCACCCACGACCAGGTGGTGGTGACACCGGCCCCCGGGCGCTCGGCGCGGCTGCCGTTCTGGCGCGGCGAAGGCGTGGGGCGGCCGGCGGAGCTGGGCGAGGCGGTCGGGGCGTTCATCGCCGCGCTGGAGCCCACCGCCGACGAAGGCGACCGGCCCGCCGCGGTGACCGAACGCCTGCAGGCCTGCGGGCTGGCCAGCAATGCCATCGCCAACATCTTCGGGCTGCTGGATGAGCAGCGCCAGGCCACCGGCGTGCTGCCCACCGACCGCCGGCTGGTGGTGGAGCGTTGCCGCGACGAAAACGGCGATTGGCGGCTGATGCTGCATTCGCCGTACGGGCGGCGCGTGCACGACCCGTGGGCGCTGGCGATGGCCGCGCGCATCCGCGAACGCTGGGGCGTGGACCCGGCGGTCGTGGCCAGCGACGACGGCATCATCGCGCGGATTCCCGATACCGCCGGCCGCCTGCCCGGCGCGGACCTGTTCCTGTTCGAGCCGGAACAGGTGCGGCGCGAGGTGGCGCGTGCAGTGGGGACATCGGCGCTGTTCGCGGCCCGTTTCCGCGAATGCGCGGCGCGTGCACTGCTGCTGCCGCGCCGCAGCCCGGGCCGGCGTTCGCCGCTGTGGCAGCAACGCCTGCGGGCGGCCGAACTGCTGGCCATCGCACAGCGGTACCCCGACTTCCCGATCCTGATCGAAGCCGCACGCGAGTGCCTGCAGGACGTGTATGACCTGCAGGCGCTGGGCGCGTTGATGCAGCGCCTGGCCGAGGGCAGCGTGGACATCGCCGAGGTCACCACCGAGGTGCCGTCGCCGTTCGCGGCGAACCTGTTGTTCGGCTATGTCGCCGAGTTCATGTATGGCACCGACGTGCCGCTGGCCGAGCGCCGCGCGTCGGTGCTGTCGCTGGATGACGGCCTGCTGGCCGACCTGCTCGGGCAGGTGGACATGGGCGAGCTGCTGGACGCGGCCGTGGTCGACCAGGTCGGCGCGGAGCTGCAGCGCCTTGCACCGGCGCGGCGCGCGAAGGGCAGGGAAGGCGTGGCCGATCTGTTGCGCGAGCTGGGGCCGCTGGCGCTGCCGGAGGTGGCGCGGCGTCTGGTGGACGACGACACGGCCCTTGACCACCTGCAGGCACTGGAAGGCGAGCATCGCGCGCTGCGCATCACGCTGGCCGGCAGCGAACGCTGGGCGGCGGCGGAAGACGCCACGCGGCTGCGGGACGCACTCGGCACCGTGTTGCCGACGCTGCCACCGCATGCGGTGCTGCCGCCATCCACCGATCCGCTTGACAAGCTACTGGCCCGCCACGCGCGCACCCACGGGCCCTTCACCACCGCGCAGGTGGCGGCGGCATTCGGCGTGGGCGTGGTGGTGGCCGACGCTGCGCTGGAGCGGCTGCAGGCGCAGGGCAAGGTGCTGCGCGGTAGCTTCGGGCTTGCCCGTGACGGACAGGAAATGTCCGAGCCGGTGCCCGCGTCGCTGCCACTGGCACGTCACGAATGGGTGGGCGAAGACGTGCTGCGCCGGCTGCGCATGCGCTCGCTGCAGGCCGCGCGCGCGGCCACCCGGCCCGTCGCGCAGGACGCCTACGTGCTGTTGCTGCTGGAGCGGCAGGGCCTGGTGCCCGACGCGGCGCCGGTGGCGCGCCTGGCCCATGCCTCGGCACCCGCCTTGCACGGCATCGAAGGCGTGGCGCGGGTGGTGGAACTGCTGGCCGGCGTGACTGCCCCCGCATCGGTGTGGGAGAGCCAGATCCTGCCGGCCCGCGTGGGCGACTACGCCCCGGGTATGCTCGATGAGCTGCTCGCCACCGGCAGCGTGCTGTGGGCCGGGCATGCGCGCATCGGCGACGACGATGGGCTGGTGTCACTGCACCTGCAGGAGGTCGCGTTCGAGACCCTGCCGGTGCCCACTGCAGTGAACGATCTCTCGCCGTTGCAGCAGGCCATCGTGGCGGTGCTGGGCGATGGCGGCGCGTACTTTGCACGCCCCCTGGCGGTGGCCGTGCAGGGCCGCCTGGCCGCAACCGCATCGGAACACCAGGCTGCACCTGCGGTCACATCAGAGACGTTGCACGCGGCGTTGTGGGACCTTGTCTGGGCCGGCCATGTCACCACCGACATCTGGTCGCCGTTGCGCGGGCTGGCCGGTACGCGCGCACCGCGTCCCCGGGTGGTGCGGCACACCCGACGGCAGCGCGATCCGCGCTGGATCGACATGGCCGGGCCGCAGGACCCCGCGGGTACGTCGCCGGCGGCGGCCGCGAGCTTCGCCGCACCCGCCCTGACGGGGCGCTGGTCGTTGCTGCCGCGTGAAACCGCCAGCGACACCGTGCGCGCGGTGGCACTGGCCGATGGCCTGCTGGACCGGCATGCCATCGTCACCCGTGGCGCGGCGGTGGCCGAGGGCATCGTGGGAGGATTTCCGGCGCTGCAGCAGGTGTATCGCGGCATGGAAGATGCCGGCCGCGTGTTGCGCGGCCGCTTCGTGACGGGCCTGGGCGGGGCGCAGTTCGCCGAACGCGCCACGGTCGATCGCCTGCGCGCCATCGCCGACACCCTGCACGCGGCACCGTCGCCAGTGGTCGTGGGGCTGTCAGCGCTGGACCCGGCAAACCCCTTCGGCAGCGTGCTGCCGTGGCCCGCGCATGCCGCCACCCTGCGCCCGGTGCGGCGCGCCGGCGCGCTGGTGGTGATCGGCGCCGGGCGCCCGCTGATGTACCTGGCACAGGGCGGACGCCAGTTGCTCACGTGGTTCGACGCGGCGCAGGCCAGCGCCAATCTCACCCAGGCCGCCTGCCAGGCGCTGGTGGCCGCGCTGCGGCGAGGGCGGCGAGGGCGCTTCACCCTGGAACTGCTCAACGATGCAGCGGTCGGTCGCGATGCGTTGACCGACGCGCTGCGCGTCGCCGGGTTCCGCGGCGCGCCCCGGGGGCTGGACTGGGAAGGCTGATCGAGCGCGGTTTACCTGACCGCCACCAGTTGCTGTTTCGATACCGGACGCAATGCGAGTTTGTAGGTGATGCTGGTGATGGTCCGGCGCGGGTCGGTGGGGTGCGGGCGGGTCGCGGTGCTGGTCCTGCCCAATCGCCACAGCCCCAGCATGACTACCTGCGTGCCCACCGGGAACGACTGCAGCCACGCTGCATCGTCGTGGCCCACGCTGACCTCGACGAACACGCGCTCGTCCATGACGCCGGTGTGCTGGTACTTCGGTGCGCAGTTCAGGAACGTGGTGCTGAACTCCGCACCGGGTTGCGCTGGCCGGTGCGAACGCACGGTGCCGGTCAGCGCCAGCGGAATCTCATTGCTGGCCGCGTCCACCCGCTCCCAGGCCGCATCGTAGTGGTCCAGTGGGTAGAAGAACGCATCCCACGCCACCCGTTTCTTGCCCAGCCGCAGCACCACGCGGGCATCCAGCAGCGCGTCGTCGTCGCACATCGCGCGCAGCACCAGCAGCGCGTTCACGGTGCGCAGGTGGGCCTCCAGCGCCGACCCGCCGCCCCGCTTCAGATCCTGGTGCAGCGGCAGCAGGCGCAGTTCAACGCGGCCGTCGTCCAGCCGATGCAGCAGCGCCGGATCGAGGGTGCCGGCGAGCAGCGCATCCAGGCGGCCGGGCACGTTGTAGCGGCAGGTCGGCGCATGCTCGGCGTCCTTGTCCAGCTGGATGCCGGCGGGAATCGTGACGGGCACGCGATCAGCACCGGTGCGGGTGTGCTCGGGCACGAAGCGGACCGGCGCGGTGCAGCCTTCGCCGTCGCAGAACAGCGCAGGCAGCGTCTGAGCGGCGTCCACCCGCTGCTGCAGGCCGGCGATGCCATGCGCGGTGCCATGCGACCCGACGGCGGTGTACATCGTGATTGCGCGACTCATCTGGAACCAACTGCACCAACCGGGGCCCTACATGGTAGCGGTATTGGCCGCGCAGGCCGCGCGCATCGCACGCGCCGACCGCCGGCCGCGCCCGTGATCCTCCGGTGGCGCTGGCCGCTGGCCGGGCTCGCGATCATCCGGTAGTGCCGGCCGCTGGCCGGGCGCGTGATCCTCCGGTAGTGCCGGCCGCCGGCCGGGCGCGTGATCTTCCGGTAGTGCCGGCCGCTGGCCGGCTCCGCGCATGGCCGATAGCCGGCCAGCGGCCGGCACTACCGCCGGGCCGCACCGCCACCCGTCAGCGCGGCACGGCCTGCAGCGCACGCACCACCTCGCTATCGGCGAAGCCGCAATGCCCCTCCCCGGCGCGCGGCAGCACGGTGGGTGGGGGCGTGGCCCCGGTACGGGCGGCCAGCGCGGTGTACACCCCTTCAAAGCGCGCGCTGATGGTGGGGTCGTCACGGTTGTACTGGATCACCAGCGGGCGCTGCAGCGCGCCACTCAACCCCAACTGGCGGCGCAGGCGGGCCTGTGCGGCGGGGTCGGCATCCACCCGGCGGACGCTGGCGTTGAACGCGGCGTCATCGCCGAACCCCGCATACACGGCGTCGCGGTTGCCCACCGGCAGGCCGCCGCTGCGCCGGACCAGGTCGTGCCAGATCAGCGCGTGCAGGCTGATGGTGCCGGCCAACTGGTCGGCCGGTACCTGCAGGCGCGTGGCCAAGGTGGCGGCCAGCGCCGGGCGCGACTGCACCGCGGCCTCGATCGCCGGGTACAGCGCCTGTTGCGGCAGCGTGGCTGCGGCCGTCGAGGCCAGCCCGTCCGCCGGCAGCCCCGGGGCCGACGGGAACAGGGTGTCGAAGGCGAGCAGCGTGGTCAGCATCTCGCGGGCCAGTACCTCCCCGGGCAGATTGGCCCCGCACAACGCCACGCCGCCGGCGTAGTGCTGCGGGTAGCGCTCCAGCGTGGCAATGGCGACCGCGCCGCCCATCGAGAACCCCAGCACCCAGCTGTGCCGCGTGCGGGGGTGCGTGCTCAGGAAGTGCTGGCGCAGGCGTTCGGTGTCGGCAATGGCGTCGCTCACCGCCCAGCCCTGGCTGGCGTACCCGCTCTGGGCCACGGCGTAGCCGGCCTTCAGCAGGGCGGGGGTGGCGTCGTTGGCCGGCCACACCGCCGCGCGCGGGGTGCCGGCCGGCTCGAAGCCGTGCGCGAGCATCACCAGTTCCCCGTTCCAGCGCGTCGGCACGTCGATGCGCCAGGGCGCACCCTGCAGCTGGCCGGTCTGCGCGGGCGGCGGTGCGTCGCCAGGCGGGGTCTTCGCCCCACCGGGCAGCGGCAAGGCCAACGTAATCAACAGTGCCAGCGAGATCGATCTGCGCATCGCGGTTGTCCTGGTGGGCAGGGCTGTCTGGCTGGAGCATAACCGCACGCACGAATCGGGACGACGGTACTGGTGCGTTCGCGCGCCCGCGGTCAAGAATGGTCCTCCAACGAGCACGGCGGAGTGCATTCATGGACGGAAAGCAATGGTGGGGCCTGGCGCTGGCATGCGCGGCCGGGGCGTTCGCGGCGGCCGCCCCTGCCCAGGCCCAGGTGTACAAGTGCACCGGCAGCAAGGGTGAAACCGTGTACGCGCAGCAGCCGTGCGGCGCCGGCGCCAAGGAGGTCACCGTACGCGCGCACCGGGCGGCCACCCGTACCCCGGGCGAAACCGCAACGCAGGCGGCGGTATTCCGTTCCACCGACCTGTCCGATGCCTCCATTGCCGAGCGCAACTGCATGAACGCAGCGCAGTCGAACATCCAGGGAGCGGCCGATCGGCGCATCCAGACCTACCAGCGCCAGGTGGCCGCGCTGAATCAGCAGCTGGGCCACACCGATGAAGATGCACTGGCCGCGGCCACGCGCGAGGCGGGCGTGCGCGCGCAGGTGGCCAGCCTGGAGCAGTCGATCAGCGCCGAACGCCGCAGTGCGGACAACAGCCTCACCACGGCACAGCAACGCTGTTCCGAGCAGCGGCGGGATCGTGAAGCGAGCATCGAGCGCAAGTACGCACCGGAGCGGGCGCCAAGCGACACCGCCACCGACGGCCTTCGCTAGCGCGGCCTGGCGGCGCCGCATCCGGCCGGCGGCCCGTCAGCGCGTGACGGGTCCCGCTGGCTGGCGCGGCTTGTACTGGCAGCGCGGATAGCCCGAGCAGGACTGGAAGCTGCCGTAGGCACCCGTGCGCTGCACGATCACCCCGCCATCGCAGGCCGGGCAGGGCTGTTCCTGGATTGCCTTGCCATCCAGCGCTGTTACCTGCACCGCGCCGTCCTGCACCAGTTCGGTGAGGAACGCCGAGCGCCGGCCGCGCACGCTGAACATCGCCACCGTGCGCCGCGCGCGGGTCAAGGCCACGTAGAACAGGCGGCGCTCTTCACCCAGCGGCCAGGTGTCGGCGTGGGGCATGGCCAGCGCCAGCACCGGGTCGTCGGCGCGGGTGTTGGGGAAACTGCGCTCCAGCATGGCCGGCAGGATCACCACATCCGCTTCGGCGCCCTTGGCCCGGTGCGCGGTCAAGAAGCGCACCTCCAGCTGCTGGCCAAAGCGCGCCTGCCAATCGGGCGGCACGAAGGCGCGGTCGGCGTTGTACCGGCCCAGCACGAACACCGACAGCTTGCCGCTGCGTCCCGGTGCGCGCTCGCCACTGAGCAGCTGGCGCTGCAGCTGCTGCAGGTACTGGCCCACGGCATCGCGCAGCTGGTCGCGGTTGGCGACCTGGAAGGCCTGCAGTGCCGGTCCCTGCGCAGGGGTCTGCGACCGCACCTGCTTGCCGATCTGCGCCGGGTTCCGGCTGATGAAGCGGCTGGACACATCGCACAGCGCCTGCGGGCAGCGGAAGGTCTGCTCCAGCTTCAGCACCTGGCCGTGCCCGAACCACTCCACGAAACCGGTCATCACCGACACATCCGCGCCGGCGAACCGGTTGATCGACTGCCAGTCGTCGCCCACCGCGAACAGGTGCCGGCCCGGCGCCTGCACCAGCGCCCGGCACAGACGCGCACGGGCACGCGAGGCGTCCTGGAATTCATCGGCCATTACCAGTTGGTAGGGCGATGCATGACGCCCACTTTCCAGCAGCTCGGCGGCCTGGTTGAGCATGTCCTCGAAGTCGATGGCATGCTCGGCCGCCAGCGCGTCGTCCCACGCCTGCAGGATCGGCGCGGCCAGCGCCAGGAACAGGCGATGCCGGTGCTTGAACTGGTCCTCGGGCATCGCACGCAGGCGCTGCGCCATGTCCTCCACGCCCAGCCCGTTGCTCTTTGCATGGCTGATGAAGGTGCGCACCAGCCCGATCAGCTCGGCATCGGGCATGGGCCGCGCGCCACTCTCGGGCAGCGCGCGGTCGGGGTTGGGGTCCAGCAGCACCCCGTGCCTGCCCAGCGCCTGGCCGAGCAGGTCGAACAGCGCGCCGCTGCGCAACGCGGCCGAACCGGTGTGAAGCGTGTCGGCGCGGTCGCGTGTGGTGGCGTCCTGCGTGCCGCTGCGATGTTCGTGCCGCAGTGGAGTACCGGCGTAGTGGAAGCTCGCAGCGCCGGCCACGTGGCGATCGGTGCCGGGGTCGAAATGATCACCGCGTTCGTAGCGGTAGCCCACCCCGTTGTAGAACAGCCAGTCGGCCACCAGGCAGGCCTCGATGTCCTGCACGCGCTCGCCGTTGAGGCTGTGCACGTAGCCGCGTCCATCGGCCTCCCAGCCATCGGCGGCGGGCGCGCTGCCCTGCGTGACCAGATCGCGCCCGAACACCAGCCGGAACAGGTCCCATTGGGTCCGGAACGCGTGCGAGCGGTCCTTGAGCTGGTCCACCAGGTCGGCCAGCCGCTCCAGGCCCTGGCCGGCGTCCACCGCCCAGTCGGGCACGTTCGGGAACCTCCCGGTGGCCTGGCCGATGATCTGCCGGCCCAGCGCGTGGAAGGTGCGCGCCTGCACGCCATCGCCGTCCAGTCCCAGCCGTTGGAAGGCCTGGTCGGCCCGCTGCTGCAGTTCGCTGGCAGCCTCCTTGTTGAAGGCCAGCATCACGATCTGCTCGGCGGCCACCAGGCCACGGTCCACGGCATAGGCCGCCTTGGCCACCATCGTGGCGGTCTTGCCCGAGCCGGCGGCGGCCACCACCAGCACGCGGCTGTCGAAGCACAGCACCGCCTGCCGCTGTTCGCCGGTGAGCGGGCGCTGTTCCACGCTGTCGAGCAGGGATGCGGCCGCAGCGCCTTCGCGCTGGACGTGGGCTGCGTTGCGGGCCGCCCAGAATGCGGGCCAGTCGCTGCACCAGCGGCTGAGGTCGTCTTCGATCCGCGATGCGTCGCCGGGCAGGCGGCTGCGCAGGTCCGGATCGTCGAACACTGCCCACAGCGCATCATCATCCAGCGCCAGCACCGGGCGCCGCTGCAGCAGGGCGTGCTGGTGTTCGGTGGTGAACCAGCGGTGCTGGTGGTCGGCCTGCGCCAACGCGGCATCGGCCTCGTCCAGCCAGTCGCCAATGCGCACCAGCGCGTCGCGCATGGCTTGCACCGGGTGGTCGGCGGCATCGGGGGCCAGGCGCTGCGCAAGCGCGGCCTGCAGTGGGCCAAGCTGCGCATTGGGCAGCCCGTCCACCTGCACCGTTGCATCGTCGGCAAACAGGGTCAGCCCGGTCCAGAACAGACCGCGCTTGAACGCTATCGACGTGGCCCGCAGCGGCGCCCGGTGCAGGTGCCCGTCAACCTCCAGCGTGATCTGCGATGCGCCCAGCTGCAGCCGCCACGCGGGCGACTGTGTGATGCGTCGTCCCTGCGGCGAGGGCTCCCAGTACTGCGTCATTCCGCCAACGCCTCAACCCACTACGCGAAGCAGCAGACCATACCCGATCAGCACCACGCCCAGCAGGGGAATGGCGACCAGCGAGGCGATCGACCAGCGCAGGGCCTTGCGCGATGCAGAGGTGGCCAGGGCCATGTTGCCGGCCAGCCGATGCGAGCCCACGCGGTTGGCGTGGATCGTGGCGACGATGCCGAACGGCGGGAACCCGCAGATGATGCTGATCACCGCGAGCGCCATGTAGTCCTTGGGCGCGTTGGCCGGTGGCGTAGCCGTGTTCATTGCACCATCCATGTTCGAAGGGCCCGGGAGTTTACCCGGGCGCCTTGCTGTTGCGCAGCCTGGAGATCAGCCCTCGCAGGCCACCGCGCTGCGCGAACGCCGGTCCACCAGCACCGCAACGCCCCACAACAGCAGGCCGCCCAGCGCCGTTGCGGCACCGACGTAACCGGTGGTTGCCGGGCTGAAACCGGCGCCGATGGCCATGCCACCGAACCACGGGCCCAGCGCATTGGCGGTATTGAACGCGGCATGGTTGGACGCGGCCGCCAGCGTCTGCGCTTCGCCGGCCACGTCCATCAGGCGGGTCTGCAGCACCGCGGCCAGGGCGCCCATGGTGCCCACGGCGATGATCATCGGGAAAATGGTCCACACCGACTGCGCCGCCAACGGGTAGGCCAGCAGCACCACGATCGACCACACCAGCACCAGCGCCGCCGCACGGAAGTGGAAGCGGTCCACCAGCCAGCCACCGGCCACGTTGCCGATGATCGCGCCGATGCCGAAGATGCCCACCGCCAGCGGCATCCAGGATTCGGCCAGGCCGGTTACCTGCACCAGCGTCGGCGCCAGGTAGGTGAACACGCAGAACATGCCGGCAAAGCCCACCGAGCCGATCGCCAGTGCCAGCCACACCTGGGTGCGGTTGAACGCGCGCAGTTCGCGCATCGGCGAGGTACGCACTTCATCGGGGTCGGGCAGCAGGTAGCGCGCAATCATCACCACGGTGGCGATGGCCAGCACGCTGACCAGCGCGAAGGCGGTGCGCCAGCTGAACTGCTGGCCCAGCCATGTGGTGAGCGGGTTGCCCACCAGGATCGCCACCGACAGGCCCAGCAACACCTTGGACATCGCCGCGCCGCGCTGTGCCGGCGGGCTGATGGCCGCCGCGACCAGCATCGCCACGCCGAAATAGGCGCCGTGCGGCAGGCCGGCCACGAACCGGGCCACCAGCATGGTGCTGTAGTTGGGGGCCAGCGCGCTGGCCAGGTTGCCCACCGCATAGAAGCCCATCAGCCCCAGCAGCAGCGTGCGCCGCGCATACCCGGCGCCGGCGAAGGCCAGTACCGGTGCACCTACCACCACGCCAATGGCATAGGCACTGATCAGGTGGCCCACCTGGGTTTCGCTGATCGACAGGCCGCGGCTGATCTCCAGCATCAGGCCCATGCTGGCGAACTCACTGGTGCCGATGGCGAACCCGCCCAGCGACAGCGCCAGCAGGATGAAGGTGCGCTCGCGCGGGGACAGGCGCGCGGCCAGGGGGGCAATCGAAAGGCTCATGCGAGTGCGTTCGCGGGTGCGTTGCAACGGGGAGCCGGGCATTGTACTGCTGCAGCGCAGCAATGCGTCGCTCGCGCGGTGCCGCCGGATAGGATGCTGTGATGCGCCGTGGACACCACGCGCGCTCGGGGCAAAAATGTGAGACGACGCACGTGCTGTCTCGCTGGATCGTGCGACAATTTATTTCCCTGTACCCCCGATGTGGCGGGTGCGACTGCACGGGGCCCAGGCCGCCCCATCGAGGAACGCAATGCACACAGGTTCTGGCTTCCCCAGTGTGGTCGGCTTTGACCTGCCTGGCCTGCAGGACGGGCCCGCCCCGTCGCGGGTGATCGTCAGTGCGTTGCTCGACACCACGCCGGGCGATGACTGGATGCGGGTCCTGGATCGCATGGCCTGGCCTGCACTGCGGCTGGACCACGGGGTCGAACAGCTGCGCCTGGTCGGGCAGGGCATCCACTTCGTCGGGGATATCCGGGATGGGCGCGGGTTGTCGGCCGCCGTGCGCGAGCTGTTCGACGTGGTAACGTCCAAGGTGCTGTCGGCGCGCATGGCCGCGCTGGAGCATCCGGCGGACGACCTGGCACTGGCCGCCCCGCCGTCGGCGCCGCTGCTGGTCTCGCATGATCCGCGCATGGCCGATGTCGCCGCATTGTTGGCCCTGCCCGCGCTGCCGGCCCTGCTGGAACTGGCAAGCCGCCTGACCGGCATGCGCTTCGTCGCCGTCGCGCGGGTCACCGCCGAACGCTGGACGGCGTGCGCCGTGCACGACCTGCTGGGCTTCGGGCTGCAGCCGGGGCAGGACCTGGTGCTGGAAACCACCATCTGCGACGAGATCCGCCAGCACCACCAGACGGTGCAGTTCGACCACGCCAGTGCCGACCCCGTGTTCGCCACGCATCCCACGCCGGCGATGTACGGCTTCGAAAGCTACCTGTCGGTGCCCATGTTCCGGCGCGACGGCAGCCTGTTCGGCACGGTGTGTGCGCTTGACCCCCACCCGTCGCAGCTGGACGCGGTGAGCGTGCGGTGCTTTGAAGTGCTGGCGGCATGGATCGGCGCGCAGCTGGAGCTGGAAGATGCGCAGGGCACCATCGACGGCCAGGCCCCGCAGACGGTGCGCGCGGCATTGGCCGCGGTTGCAGAACAGGCGGCGCGTATTGCCGCGAGCGCGGCGCCCACGTCAGCGTTGCACGACACCGCGCAGCGCATCGAAGCGTTGAGTCGGCTGGAGCGCTGAGGCCACTGGCGCAGCGTTCAGTCCTTGAATCGCACCGAGCGGGCGATCGCCTCGACCGCCTCGTACGTCTTGGCGTCGCTGTCGGGTGGAAACATCGCTACCAGGCGCACATAGCGTCGTCCCGGCCACAGCGCCAGATAGTGCACGTACCGACCACCGTCAGGCAGGCTGCCGGTCACCCGCTCGCCTTCGATACCGCCAAAGGCAACCGCTTCCCGCGCAAGGGGGGTGCCCTGCTGGATCTCGCGGGTGCCGCCGATCAACACCCGTGACAGTCTGGACAGATCATCCGAGCCGACCGGCAGGGACAGCTGCGAGGCGATGATCACCCGCGGCTGACGCACGTCCGGGTCCACATCGCGTTCGCCCGCCATCATCAGCATGCCGGCGCCGGCCAGCGTGTCGATCACCCGGAAGGGCGGCCGTGCCGTGGCATGGAAGGGCAGGGCCGCCAGCGCTTCTTCCAGGCTGGTGGGGCTGCCCAGCGTCACCGACGACAGCGCTGCCAACGCAGCGGGCTCTGCCAGGGCATGCGCCGTGGGCGCCTGTACGGTCACCAGTACCGTGCGGTCGCCCTGATACAGCGCGACCCATTTGTCGAACACACGTCCATGTGCAGCCTGACGACCGACCGCAACCGGCACCGCGATGCCGTCGGCGACGATGGCGTGCAGGCGATCGACCTCCACCCCTTGGGTGGCAAAGTGCTGGCGTGCACTGGGCAGATCGTTGAACAGCGTGGCAACGACCGGTGCGCTGTCGGCCGGCAGTTCGGCGACCAGGATGCTGGCCTGGCCATCGGCAGTGACGAACCCGGCGAAGTTGGGGGCAGGCAGGAAGCCGACCGGTGGCGCCATGCGGACCAGCGAGCCGGGCACCGGTTGAACCGGTGGCGCGGGGGGCGCCTTGCATCCGACCAGCAACGGGAGCAGGCAGCAGGTGGCGGCACGCAGAGCGCGGCGGAGAAACGCAAGCATCGGAAGCCTCATTGCAGGAGTGCCGGCGTCGGCGAGTCCGCCGACGGGCGTTCAAGGCACCGGTGTGATCGCGTCACCGCCGATGGTCGAAGCCGGCCATGCTCGGATCCATTGCGGGCCGCTGCAATACAACTTCTTTCAAATGCGGGTGCCGTTGGGCTCAGGTCTCCGCGTCGACCCGGGCAAAGCGCGGGCGCCGCACGCCGTCCACCTCCACCTCCGCGCAGAACATCGCGAACGGGCGGACCCACAGCCCCACGTCGGAATCGCGCGGGCGGTACAGCACCAGCGGCTCCAGGGTTTCGCTGTGGCGCACCACGCCCAGCACGTCGTAGTTGCCGCCCTTGAAATGGCGGTAGTGGCCCAGGGGCAGGGTGGGCAGCGGCGCAAGATCGGACATGATGGCGTGGGTAGGTGGTAAACGAGGGCCGCGAAGTATCGCACTGGCGCGGTGTGGCGACGTGGGTGCGCTGCCTGCCCTGTGCTGCTGCCCGATCACGGCCCAACGCGTAGAATGGCAGCATTGCCGTTGTCGGCCGCCTTGGATCCGCGCGCCCATGCCGCCAGCCTCCCTGTCCAGGAAATCCCCGTTGCTTGCCGCCGAAGCGCATGCGGAGGGCTTCGTGCAGGTGCGCGAAGCACGCCGCTCGGAGCTGGTGGAAGACTATGTGGAGCTCATCGCCGACCTGATTGCTGACGGCCGCGAGGCGCGCCAGGTGGATATCGCCACCCGGCTCGGCGTGGCGCAGCCGACCGTGGCCAAGGCGCTGAAGCGTCTGGTCAAGGAGGGCTGGGCGGTGCAGCGGCCGTACCGGGGCGTGTTCCTGACCCCGGCCGGTGAGGCGCTCGCGGTGGAGATGCGCGCGCGGCACCAGACGGTGGAGAAGTTTCTGCTGGCGCTGGGCGTGGACGCCGATTCGGCGCGACGCGATGCCGAAGGCATCGAGCACCATGTGAGCGAAGCGACCCTGGCCGCGTTCGAGGCGTTCGTGCGCAAGGCCAACGGCCATGGTTGAGTACCTGCCTGCGCCGCCGCCGCTGGGCGTGCCGGTGCACGACCAGGACGAACACTGGATGCGCCACGCGCTGGCCCTGGCCGAGCGTGCCGAGCGCGAGTTCAACGAGATTCCGGTGGGTGCACTGCTGGTCGGCGCCGACGGCCAGCTGCTGGGCGAAGGCTGGAACCTCAACATCGCCGACCACGATCCCAGCGCGCACGCCGAAATCGTGGCGATGCGCAGGGCGGGCCAGGCGATAAGCAATTACCGGTTGGTCGGCAGCACGCTGTATGTGACGTTGGAGCCGTGCGCGATGTGCGCCATGGCGATCGTGCATGCGCGCGTGGCCCGCGTGGTGTACGCCGCCAGCGATCCCAAGACCGGCGCCTGCGGCAGCGTGTTCGACCTGCTGGGCGATGCGCGCCACAACCATCGGGTCGAGATCCATGGCGGCGTCCTGGCCAAGGATGCCAGCACCCGGCTGACCAACTACTTCCGCGCCAAACGCGGCAAGCCGCCGCTGCTGTTGGAATGACCGGCGCCATCCACGACGGGTCGACGACGCCGGGGCGGTATCATATCGGCCATTCTCATCCCGGCCGGCGCTGCGGCGCCGTCCCCTGCACAAGGCGTAGACATGGCTGACAACGGCGCAGAAGGCGAACGACTGATCTGGATCGACCTGGAAATGACCGGTCTGGATACCGACAACGACGCGATCATCGAGATCGCCACCGTGGTCACCGACGCGCAGTTGAACGTTCTTGCCGAAGGCCCCGAGTTCGCCATCCACCATCCGGTCGAGCGCCTGGAAGCGATGGACGAATGGAACCGCACCCAGCATCGCCGTTCCGGCCTGTGGCAGCGCGTGGTCGACAGCCAGGTCACCTTGGGCCAGGCCGAAGCGCAGACGGTGAATTTCCTGGCGCAGTGGATCAAGGCCGGTGCCTCGCCGATGTGCGGCAACTCGATCTGCCAGGACCGCCGGTTCCTGCACCGCGAAATGCCGCGGCTGGAGAAGTACTTCCACTACCGCAACCTGGACGTGTCCACGGTGAAGGAGCTGGCCAAGCGCTGGGCGCCGAGCGTGGCGGCCGGGCTGACCAAGACCGCCAGCCATACCGCGCTGAGCGACGTGCACGACTCGATCGCCGAACTGCGCCATTACCGCCAGTTCATGGGCGCGCTGTCGGGCCTGCCGGGCTGACCGCAGCGCCCCGATGCGGGGCGCACATTCCGTTCAACCGCCCGGCGCTATGATCCGGGCCATGAACGCCATCTCCCGCATGCCACCCCCGCTGGACACGCAGATCCTGCCCACCTCGCAGGACTGGGCCGACCTGCAGCGTGCCGTCACGCTGCTGGAGTCGCCCACGATCACCGCCAAGATGGCCAACCTGATCGGCTCGCCGCTGGAGTTCGCGGTGAAGAAGCTGCCGAATGTGGTGTCCAAGCGGATCCACGGGGCGGTCGAGGCTGCCCTGTTCAAATCCGCCCAGGCGGCGCTGTGGAGCATGGACAACACCCCCGGCAAGGCGGCGTCCACGCGCTGGCACAAGCTGGCGGCTGCCACCAGCGGCGCGGTCGGCGGGGCGTTCGGCTTCACCTCGCTGTTCATCGAACTGCCGGTCTCCACCACCATCATGATGCGCTCGGTGGCCGACGTAGCGCGCAGCGAAGGGTTCGACCTGCGCGAGCTCAGCACCCGTCACGCCTGCCTGGAGGTGTTCGCGCTGGGCGGCAATGCCACCGGCGACGACGCCAGCGAAACCGGCTACTACATCACCCGTGGCTTCACCGCCGAAGTCATGCGGCACCTGTCGGCCGAACTGGCCGGGCGCGCCGCCAGCGGGGGTGGGGTGATGATCGGGCTGACCCCGAAAGAGGCCGGCAAGTGGCTGGCCAAGATCGTGGAGAAGGTGGCCGCGCGCTTTGGCGTGGTGGTCACCGAGAAGTTCGCCGCGCAGGCGGTGCCGATCATCGGCGCGGTCACCGGCGCCACGCTCAACACCATGTTCACCGACTACTACCAGGACATGGCGCGCGGCCACTTCATCGTGCGCCGGCTGGAGCGCACCTACGGGTATGAAACAGTGCGTGCGGCCTATTCGATGCTGGCTGGCCAGCGCGACTGAGCCCGCTGCAGCGGGCCACGGCGGGATCGTTGCGCTGGGGTCACAACTGTTTTGCCGTGGTCGCGCTGTTGCCGCTGCCTGCCAGCCCCCATCCTTCGGGCAGACCTGTTCCGAAGGATGATTGTCCATGTTGTTCACCCCCTACCGCCTGGGCGCGCTGACGCTGCCCAACCGTATCGTGATGCCGCCGATGACCCGCTCGCGCGCGGCCGACGGCAATGTCGCCACCCCGTTGATGGCCGACTACTACGCGCAGCGCGCGTCTGCCGGCCTGATCGTCAGCGAAGGCACCCAGATCAGCCAGCAGGGCCAGGGCTACGCCTGGACCCCGGGCATCCACGATGACGCGCAGATCGCCGGCTGGCGCGGCGTCACCGATGCCGTGCACGCTGCCGGTGGTCGAATCGTGGCCCAGCTCTGGCACGTCGGCCGCGTCTCGCATACCGCACTGCAGCCTGACGGTGCCGCGCCGGTCTCCTCGTCGGCGTTGCAGGCCGAGGGCGTCAAGGTATTCGTCGATCCGCAGGGCAGGGGTCCCCAGGGCGGGGTGGGCGAAATGGTGCAGCACTCCATGCCGCGCGCGCTGGCCATCGAGGAAATCCCCGGCATCGTGCGCGACTACGCGCTGGCCGCGCGCAACGCGATCGCCGCCGGGTTCGATGGCATCGAACTGCACGGCGCCAACGGCTACCTGATCAACCAGTTCATCGACTCGCAGGCCAACCAGCGCACCGACGCCTACGGCGGCTCGCTGCAGAACCGGCTGCGCTTCCTGCGCGAGGTGGTCGAGGCGGTGGCCGAGGAGATCGGCGCCGAGCGCGTCGGCGTGCGCCTGGCCCCGCTGACCACGCTGCAGGGCGCGGTGGACGACACCCCGCAGGCGACCTACCTGGCGGCCGCGCACCTGCTGGACAGCATCGGCGTGGGCTACCTGCACATCGCCGAAGCCGACTGGGAAGATGCACCGGTGATGCCGGTGGCATTCAAGGAAGCGCTGCGCATGCTCTACCGGGGCACCTTGATCTACGCCGGCAAGTACACCGTTGACCGTGCCGAAGAGGCGCTGACCAAGGGCTGGGCCGACCTCATCGCCTTCGGCCGACCGTTCATCGCCAACCCGGACCTGCCCGAGCGCCTGCGCCAGGGCCTGCCGTTGAACGCCCCGGACAAGGCCACCTTCTTCGGCGGCGGCGCGGAAGGATTCACCGATTACCCGGTGGCGGAAACCGCCGAGGCCTGAACGCGCATGGGGGTAGAGCTGACCGGCGGGTAGAGCTGACCGTTGGTCAGCTGCCCTCCGATCGGACACCCTGCATACCAGCAGCATCCGCCGCGCGATTGCGGCAGCCGACCAACGGTCGGCTCTACCCGGGACGTGTCCACGGGGTTCGGCGGATGTGTCGCAGCCGACCAACGGTCGGGTCCACCCGGGACGTGTCCACGGGGCTCGGCGGGTGCTTCGCAGCCGACCAACGGTCGGCTCTACCGGGGTAGCTGCCGGGCGCACAAAACAAAACCCCGCTTGCGCGGGGTTCTGTTTGCTACCGGTCTGGCTGGATCAGCCCTTGGCTTTCAGCTTGGCCAGGCGCAGCCAGGTGTCGACCACGGTGTCCGGGTTCAGAGACACCGACTCGATGCCTTCCTGCATCAGCCATTCGGCCAGGTCCGGGTGATCGGACGGGCCCTGCCCGCAGATGCCCACGTACTTGCCCTTGGCCCGTGCGGACTTGATCGCCATCGACAGCAGCTTCTTCACCGCCGGGTTCCGCTCGTCGAACAGGTGCGCCACGATCGAGGAGTCGCGATCCAGGCCCAGGGTGAGCTGGGTCAGGTCGTTGGAACCGATCGAGAAGCCGTCGAAGATCTCCAGGAACTCATCGGCGAGCAGTGCGTTGGACGGCACTTCGCACATCATGATGATCTTCAGGCCGTTTTCGCCCTGCTTGAGGCCATTCTGCTCCAGCACCTCGACGACCTTGCGGCCTTCTTCCAGGGTGCGCACGAACGGAATCATGACCCACAGGTT
>Ga0160475_100031_pt1 | contig 224433 bp, 210 predicted proteins | sample HID1975M_E11MG_FD_108254 | JGI IMG/M metagenome (GOLD analysis project Ga0160475, IMG submission 108254) | Enriched soil microbial communities from UW Madison campus, WI, USA - HID1975M_E11 MG | ecosystem: Environmental > Terrestrial > Soil > Unclassified | place: USA: Madison, Wisconsin... | reverse complement strand
AAGGTGGTTATTGCGGCGGGGCTCACCTCTTCCCATCCCGAACAGAGAAGTTAAGCCCGCCTGCGCAGATGGTACTGCAGTCATGTGGGAGAGTATGTCGTCGCCTTTCTTTTGAAAAACCCTGTTTATAAGACGGGGTTTTTTATTCTAAACTTTTACTTATAGCAATATAAGTAATATGGTACCTTAGCTCAGATGGTAGAGCAATGGACTGAAAATCCATGTGTCCCTGGTTCGATCCCTGGAGGTACCACATAATTGCTCGGATGGTGAAATTGGTAGACACGCTGGACTTAAAATCCAGTGAACAGCAATGTTCGTGCGGGTTCAAGTCCCGCTCTGAGTACTAAAACTTCAATTGGCTTTTTGCTAATTGAAGTTTTTTTTTGCTCTAAAATTTACATCAATCATTAAATTTTATAATTTTACTTTTCGTAAATCGATTATTATTTAATTATGAAAAATATTTTTACTACAGACGATTCTAAAGAGTTTGTTGATCGCATTAACCAATTGAAAAATGATTCTCAGCCAATTTTTGGGAAAAATGTCTGTAGATCAAATGCTTGCTCACTGTAATGTTATGTATGAGATGGTCTACGATGATATTCATCCAAAACCTAATAGCTTTTTACGGTTCATTTTGAAATCATTTATAAAGAACAAAGTAGTGAATGAAAATCCATACCTTAAAAATTATTAGAACTGCACCTCAATTTATTATCAATAATAGTCGTGATTTTGAACTTGAAAAAGGAACACTTATTAGTTACATAAATAGAACACAACAACTTGGAGAAGAAGAATTCGAAGGAAAGGAATCTCTTTCGTTTGGAAAATTAACTTCAAAAGAATGGAATAATATGTTTGCAAAACATTTAGATTATCATCTTTCTCAATTTAATGTGTAAAAATATTTCTATGAAATTTTATATTTTATTATTTATTATTTTTTTAGGATTTAATTCTAATGCTCAGAAGCAAGAAGTTCAGAAGACTATTGAACTCTTTTTTGAGGGATTCCATCAAAGAGATTCGGCAAAAATAAAATCTGTGAGTTCAGATAAAATGATTTTACAATCGATTAGTGAGAATAGTATTAAAGGAAATAAATTATCTAACGAATCAGCAAAAGAATTTTATAAATCAATAGCTTCAATTCCTTCGAACATGAAATTTCAGGAGAAAATATTGAGCTATTCCATTCAAATTGATGGCTCAATGGCGCATGTTTGGACTCCATATGAGTTTTATATAAATGATAAACGGAGTCATTCTGGAGTTAATGCTTTTACATTGTTCAAAGAAAAGGAATCTTGGAAAGTAATTTATTTGATAGATACTAGAAGAAAATAAATTTATTACGCTACTTCGTTTGCATAATACAAACAAATATCTGTCAAAAGGCATTCTGGACATTTTGGTTTTGGTCTACAAGTTTCTCTTCCTAAAAATGAAATTGCCATTCCAATTTCTGACCATATGTTTTTAGGAAGCGCCTGCATTAAATCTTTTTCTACTTTATTTCCATCTTTGCTCTCTTTAATAATTCCGATTCTTGGCGCGACACGAATTACATGTAAATCTGCAATAATTCCTTCTGAAGGTTTATTGGTTTCTCTTAAAATAACATTTGCAGATTTTCTTCCAACTCCTTTTAGAGTTGTTAATCCAGTCATAGTTAGTGGAATATCTTTGTTTTGTTTAATTGTTTGAGCAATTTCTAAAATCCATTTGGCTTTTGTAGCGTGATTGCGAACTTTGCTAATATAAGGAAGTAAAGTTTCAAAATCAGTTTTTGAGAGTGTATTTAAAGTTGGATATTTTTCAAATAAAATAGGAGCGATGTTATTAATATTAGCATCAGAATCTTGTGCAGAAAGAATTACCATTACTAATAATTGATAAATGCTATGGTATTCGAGAGGATGTTTCTTTCCTTTATATTTTTTTAAAATGGGTTTCAATTTAGTTTCCCAATCTAGTGTTTCTCCAAATAAATCCATTTTATAGTTGTTTTAAGTTTCTGTAAATTAAGTTTTTATGTGTATAAAGTTACTGATTTTTGATAAAATCATGAATTCTTTTAATGACATTTTGATTTCCTAGAATTTTTCTATGCCCCAGTCCATTGGTTAAAAATAGATTGCCATTTTCAAGATTTTCATTTATATGTATTCCTGCTTTTACCGGAACTTCTGGATCATCATTATCATGTATTACTAAAACAGGGATTTCAATTTTTTTTGCCGCACGATATGCTGAAAAATCATCCATTTTTACTTGATATTTATTTTCAAAGAAATCTCGCAGATTTTGACTTATTTCTTTTTTTAAACCTAATTTAAAAACAAATTCATCCAAAATATCTTGTACAATATCACCACTTCCTATAATTACAGCTTTATCTACAATAAGTCCGTCTTTTATGGCATTTAAAACAGACATTCCTCCCAATGAATGTCCGATTGCGATTTCAAAAGGTCCAAATTGTCTTTCAATTTCTAAAATTGAAGCTATAAATTCAGACATAATTGTAGTTTTTCCTTCAGATTTTCCGTGAGCTGGAGCGTCGAAACTAACTGTTGAATATCCTTTTTGTAAAAGTTCATCTGCTATTTTAAATAACTGAGTTCCTCTTCCAGACCACCCATGAACTAATAATATTTTTCTTTTGCTTTTGCCGTATAGATAAGTAATAATACTTTTATCAATGCTTGGAACATAAATTGTCTTCTTTACGCTTTTAGAATCCATTTCATATTCACGCTTTGGAACTTTATGTTTTATTGGCGTTGTAAAGATTTTTGCAGCAAATTGTGTAACTAATTTTGTAGAAATAAATGCGCATATTTTCGCAGATACTATAATTATTGCTGGAATTTTTAATGATTTAGTAGGATTGGTTGTCTTTTTTGCCATTTCGATAAAACTTATTTTGGAGCAAAACTCTGCTTGTTTTTTTGCTAAATTTAAAAAACATAAAAGTAGTATTTTAATAATCGCTTCTTAAAAAGTATCCTAAATTAATTTTGAATGGACATATTTCATATTAGTGCAGAATGTTATCCAATGGCAAAGGTTGGCGGACTTGCAGATGTTGTTGGTGCTTTGCCTAAATACCAAAGCAATGCTGGTCACGATGTAAGAGTAGTTGTTCCTTGTTATGATACAAAATTTCGAAAGGAAAATGATTTTGAATGTGTTCATTGGGGTACAATTAAACTTGGGAATTTTGATTTTCCATTCAGTGTTTTAAAAGAAACTACCGACAAATTAGGTTATGAATTATATCTGTTAGAAATTAATGAATTATTTGATAGACCAAACGTTTATGGATATGAAGATGATATTGAACGATTTCTGTCTTTTCAAATTGCTGCTTTAGATTGGATTATTGCCAGAAATAAAGTTCCAGATGTTATAAATTGTCATGATCATCATACAGGTTTAGTTCCGTTTTTATTGCAGTTTGCTTATAAATATGAAAGTCTGAAAGATGTAAAGACAGTTATCACAATTCATAACGGTCTATATCAAGGTTGGTTTGGTTTTGATAAACTATATTACTTGCCAGAATTTGATTTGAAACATGTTGGCTTTTTAGAATGGAATAATTCAATTAATTCGCTGGCCGTTGGAGTAAAATGTGCCAATGCTGTAACGACGGTTTCGCCAAGTTATTTAAACGAAATAAATCTATATGCAAATGGTCTAGAATCTTTATTTAATTCTGTTCGAAATAAATCTAAAGGAATTTTAAATGGAATTGATATTGAAGTATGGAATCCGTTGAAAGATAAAATGATTGCTGAAAATTATTCTATAGAAAATTTTGAAACAGGTAAGGCGAAGAATAAGGAAAAACTTTGCGAGCAATTTGATTTAGATCCTTCAAAACCTTTGTTTAGTTTTATTGGACGATTGTTTGAAGAAAAAGGAGGCGATTTGCTCCCACATGCTTCAGCTTTATCTTTGTCTGAAAATTTTGAAGAAATTAATATTCTGATTTTAGGTTCAGGAAATTCAGAAATCGAATCGCAATTAACACAGTTGCGAAATGATTACAAAGGAAATTATAACGTTTTTATAGGTTATAATGAAGATTTAGCTCATTTGATTTACGCAGGTTCAGATTATATTTTAATGCCTTCAAGAGTTGAGCCTTGTGGTTTAAACCAAATGTATGCAATGCGTTACGGAACTATTCCGATTGTGCGAAGAACTGGAGGATTGAGAGATACAGTTGTAGATTATGGAGACGAAGGAAACGGAATCTGTCACGATCAAGCTTCAGTTGCAGATATTACTTATTCTATAAATCGTGCAGTAAAATTGTATGACGATAAAGAAAATTTCAATAAAGTTTTAAAAAGAGGAATGTCAGCAGATCATTCCTGGGAAAGAGTGTGCCAAGAATATATCGAAATATACAACTTAATAATTCAGCCAAAATGAAATTTAAAAAGAAAAATGTAGTTGCCATTATTTTAGGAGGAGGACAAGGATCGCGCTTGTTCCCATTAACAGAAACTAGATCAAAACCTGCCGTACCAATTGGAGGAAAATACCGTTTGGTTGATATTCCAATTTCGAACTGTATTAATTCTGATATTTTTAAAATATTTGTTTTGACACAGTTTAATTCGGCTTCTTTAAATGCACATATCAAGAACACGTTTAATTTTAGCATTTTTAGTCAATCTTTTGTTGATATTTTAGCAGCAGAGCAAACTCCAGATAATCCGACTTGGTTTCAGGGAACTGCAGATGCTGTGAGACAATGTATGTCACATTTCTTAAAACACGATTTTGATCATGCGTTAATTCTTTCGGGAGATCAATTGTATCAAATGGATTTTAATGAAATGTTAGAAGCTCATATTGCCGCAGATGCCGAAATTTCTATTGCAACTTTGCCTGTAAATGCTAAAGATGCTCCAGAATTTGGTATTCTTAAAACAGATCATGAAAATAATATTCATGCTTTTATCGAAAAACCAGATGCTTCATTGTTGCCTGAATGGGAATCTGAAGTGAGTGAACACATGCAAGAAAAAGGAAAAAAATACCTTGCTTCGATGGGAATTTATATTTTCAACAAACCATTATTGGAAGAATTAATGGGCAATCAGGAAACGAAAGATTTCGGAAAAGAAATCATTCCGCAAGCCGTTGGAAAACATAAAATTTTAAGTTATCAATATGAGGGATATTGGACTGATATTGGAAATATCGAATCGTTTTTTGAAGCAAATATTGGTTTAACGGCTGATATTCCAGAATTTAATTTATTTGATAACGAAAATAAAATTTTTACAAGACCAAGATTACTTCCTCCGTCAAAATTCAGAAATTCAATTATTAATCAATCTTTAATTTCAGAAGGTTGTATTATTAATGCGAAAGAAATTAAAAGTTCTGTAATTGGAATTCGTTCTAGAATTGGAGAAGGAACTGTTTTAGAAAATTGTTATGTAATGGGTAACGATTTTTACCAAGATTTAGATGAATTAAATCAAGAAAGCAGTGTCAGTAAAATTCACGTAGGAATTGGTGAAAATTGCTATATCAATAATGCCTTAATTGATAAAAATGTACGAATTGGAAATAATGTACATATTTCTGGAGGAAAACATTTAGATAACTTTACAAACGAATTATATAGCATTAAAGACGGAATTGTAGTTATCAAAAAAGGAGTAACCTTGTCAGATAATTTCAGAATAGAATAAATTTTTAATATCAATATCAATATCAATATCAATATCAATATCAATATCAATTTTTGCCTTAAAAACCTAACATGACTAAAGTAATCGCACATTCTCTCTTTACCGACTTTGATATTGATTTATTTAAAGCTGGAAAACATTTTAAATTATACGAAAAATTAGGTGCGCATTTAACTGAAGTTAATGGTGTAAAAGGCGTTTATTTTGCAGTTTGGGCTCCAACGGCGCATTCTGTTTCTGTTGTGGGCGATTTTAATTATTGGAATAGTGGAGAGCATGTTTTGAATGTTCGCTGGGATTCATCTGGAATTTGGGAAGGATTTATTCCAGAAATTTCAAAAGGTGCTCTTTATAAATATAAAATTCAATCTAGCATAAATGGTGTAGTTACAGAAAAAGCTGATCCTTTCGCTTTATATTGCGAAAAACCACCACATACAGCTTCTGTAGTTTGGGATTTAGATTATAAATGGAAAGATGAAAATTGGATGCAAAATCGTAAAGATAAAAATGGTTTAGATAAACCTTATTCTGTTTACGAAGTGCATTTAGGATCTTGGAAACGAGCAGAACATAATCGTTTTTTAAGCTATTTAGAATTGGCAGATGACTTAGTAAAATACGTTAAAGAAACGGGTTTTACTCATGTAGAATTTATGCCCGTGATGGAATATCCTTATGATCCTTCTTGGGGATATCAATTAACTGGTTATTTTGCTCCAACTTCTCGTTTTGGAAAACCGCAAGATTTTATGCTTCTTGTAGATAAATTACATCAGGAAGGAATAGGTGTAATTCTAGATTGGGTTCCTTCGCATTTTCCTGATGATGCACATGGTTTAGGTTATTTCGATGGCTCACATTTATATGAACATCCGGACCGTAGAAAAGGATATCATCCTGATTGGAAAAGTCTTGTTTTTAATTACGGAAGAAATGAAGTTCGCGCTTTTTTAATTAGCAATGCTGTTTTTTGGCTTCAGAATTATCACGTTGACGGATTAAGAGTTGATGCCGTTGCTTCAATGTTATATCTTGATTATTCTAGAAAAGATGGCGAATGGGAAGCCAATATTTACGGTGGAAGAGAAAATCTAGATTCAATAAGTTTTCTTAAAGAATTTAATGAAGTAATCTACGCTAATTTTGATGGAGTTCAAACAATTGCCGAAGAAAGCACTTCGTTTCCGATGGTTTCAAGACCAACTTCTTTTGGTGGTTTAGGTTTCGGAATGAAATGGATGATGGGATGGATGCACGATACTTTGAAATACTTTCAAAAAGATACAGTTTATAGAAAATACCATCAAAATGATTTGACTTTTTCTATGACTTACGCTTTTACAGAAAACTTTATGCTTCCGTTTTCTCATGATGAAGTCGTTTACGGAAAGCAATCACTTATTTATAAAATGCCAGGCGACGAATGGCAACGTTTTGCAAATTTGAGATTATTATACGGTTACATGTTCACACATCCTGGAACAAAATTATTGTTTCAAGGAGCTGAATTTGGTCAAACCGGAGAATGGAATTTTGAGCAAAGTTTAGACTGGCATTTATTGCAATACGATTTTCATTCAGGAATAAAAAGATTAATTACAGATTTGAATCAATTATATAAATCTCAGCCAGCATTATACGAAAAACAATTTTCAGGAGAAGGTTTTGAATGGATTAATTATTCTGATCATCAAAATGCGGTTTTGTCTTATATTAGAAAAGGAAATAATCCTGAAGAGAATTTAATTGTTGTTTGCAACTTTACTCAAGTTGTAAGAGAAAATTATAGAATTGGCATTCCAAAAAAAGGCAAATTAAAAGAGATTTTTAATAGTGATTCTGAGACTTACGGTGGAAGTGGAGTTTCAAATACAAAATCTTTAAAAATCGAATCCGAATCTTACGACGGAAGAGATTTTTCGGTTGAATTAATTCTGCCTCCTTTAAGTGTCACCGTTTATTCTTTGACTTAATAAAAATCTTACAATCAATTTTAAGCTAACAATTTGTTATTTTTTCCTTTAAAAATTATCAAATTGTTGATTTTTTGTTTTGTAAATTGAAAGGCATTCAGAAAAAACGTTTTCGTGAATAAACCTTTTATTCATAGGGCTTTATCTTCTTTTTTTGTATGTTTGAAAGAAAGACAAAAAGCTATAAATTAATTCAGTGAAGATATGATTACAAATACATCATTAGAATACAAAGGAGATTTATATCCATCAAAAATTGTTTCTTACGAACATGAAGGAGACTCTGTTTTTTTCAACACAGACAACAAAGTAATCTTAAAAGTTACCATTCTTCGCGATAGTTTAATTAGATTCCGTTTTACTACAAAAGGATATTTCAGCAATGATTTTTCTTATGCAATTGATAAAACGCAGCTTCACGGTTATAATTTTTTAGAAGTAACAGAAGAAGAAACATATTTTCAAATAAGAACAAGCAAAGTAATCTGTAAAATTCAAAAAGCAGATCTTCGACTTTCTGTATACGATTTAAATGACTTTTTAATTCTTGAAGATGAATTAGGTTTTCACTGGGAGGAAAGTTATGAATATGGCGGAAATATTGTAAAAATGAGCAAGTACTCTAAAGACGGTGAATGTTATTACGGTCTTGGAGATAAAGCGACTCAGATGAACCTTAAAGGAAAAAGAGTCGAGAATTTTGCTACAGATCAATATGCTTATCAAAAAGATCAAGAGCCTCTATATAAAGTTGTTCCATTTTATATTGGTTTGCATAATAAACAAGCATACGGTATTTTCTTCGATAATACTTTTAGAACTTTTTTTGATTTTTGCCAAGAAAGAAGAAATATTACAAGCTTTTGGGCAGAAGGAGGCGAGATGAATTATTATTTCGTTTACGGACCTCAAATGCAAGATGTTGTAACTACATATACAGATTTAACTGGAAAACCAGAATTGCCGCCACTTTGGGTTTTAGGATATCACCAATGTAAATGGAGTTATTATCCGGAAAGTAAAGTCAAAGAAATCACTTCAAAATTTAGAGAATTACAAATTCCATGCGATGCCATTTATTTGGATATTGATTATATGGACGGATTTCGATGTTTTACTTGGAATAAAAACTACTTTCCAGATCCGAAAAAAATGGTCGCTGAATTGGCCGAAGATGGTTTTAAAACCATTGTAATTATAGATCCAGGAATTAAAATTGATAAAGATTATTGGGTTTACAAAGAAGGTTTAGAAAAAGATTATTTCTGCAAAAGAGCCGACGGACCTTATATGAAAGGGAAAGTTTGGCCAGGAGAATGTAATTTTCCAGATTATACAAATCCCGTAGTTAGAGAATGGTGGGCAGGATTATTTAAAGAATTAATTTCAGATATTGGCGTAAAAGGTGTTTGGAATGATATGAATGAACCAGCTGTTATGGAAGTTCCAAATAAAACTTTCCCGATGGATGTTCGTCATGTTTACGATGGAAATCCTTGCAGTCACAGAAAAGCGCATAATATTTACGGAACGCAAATGGCGAGAGCCACTTATCATGGTGTAAAACGTTTTGTTTATCCAAAACGTCCTTTTGTCATTACAAGATCAGCATATTCTGGCGCACAGCGTTATACGTCTTCTTGGACTGGTGATAACGTAGCCACTTGGGAACATTTGTGGTTGGCGAATATTCAAGTGCAAAGATTGTCAATTTCAGGAATGGGATTTACAGGTTCTGACATTGGAGGTTTTGCTGAACAGCCAACGGGAGAATTATACGCACGCTGGATTCAATTAGGTGTTTTTCATCCGTTTTGCAGAACGCATTCTTCTGGAGATCATGGCAATCAAGAACCTTGGGCTTTTGACGAAGAAGTAATTAATATCACTAGAAAATTTGTAAGTCTTCGTTATCAATTATTGCCTTATTTGTACACCATGTTTTGGCAGTATATTGAAGAAGGAATTCCAATGCTGAAACCTTTGGTTTATTACGATCAAGACGACACACAAACGCATTACCGTAACGACGAATTTATTTTCGGAAATCAAATATTAGTTTGTCCGATCCTTGAACCTAATGCTGTAGGTAGACGTATGTATATTCCTAGAGGAGAATGGTATAACTATTGGACAAATGAACTTTTTATTGGTGGAAGAGAAATCTGGATTGATACTAAATTTGATGAAATTCCGGTTTTTGTAAAAGCGGGAGCCATTATTCCTAAATATCCTGTTCAGCAATATGTTGGAGAACTAGAATTTGACGAATTAACGCTTGATGTTTATTATAAAAACGGGAAAGAAAATTCTGCTGTTTACGAAGACGCTCAAGATGGTTACGATTATAAAAAAGGACGTTATAGTTTCTTATCGTTAAGAAGTATCGGAAAAGAAAAAGAATTAATTATTCAGCTTCATAAAGAAGGTAAATACGAAACGCCATACACTAATTATAAAATCAATTTAATCGGATTGCCGTTTAAAGTGACAGAAATTGAAATCGATAATGAAAAAATTGAATTTGATAAAATAAATTTTGAAGAGAATAAATTCTTAATCGTTGATAAAGAGTTTAATGAACTTCATATTGTTGGAGAATAGTTAAAATTGTGATATTTTTTTGCCTTATTGTATAAAATAATATTTTGCAATAATTGTATTTTTGTTAGAAAATAGCTTTAAATATGAAAAAATATTTCTTTTTAGGAATTTTTGGAGCGCTTGCAGTTGCATGCGCTACTAATCCAATTACTGGAAAACAGAATTTGAATTTTGTTTCAAATAGTGAACTTTTTCCAACTTCATTTCAGCAATACAGTACGTTTTTATCTGAAAATAAAGTTATCACAGGAACATCAGATGCAAAACTTGTAGAGAATGTTGGATATAAAATTAAGATGGCTGCCGAAAAATATTTGGCATATTTAGGACAATCTCAATATCTTAAAGATTACCGTTGGGAGTATAAATTGGTTGATAATAAAGAAGTTAACGCTTGGTGTTTGCCAGGAGGGAAAATTGTTGTTTACTCAGGAATTCTGCCTGTAACACAAAACGAATCTGGTTTAGCAACCGTTATGGGACACGAAGTTTCGCATGCGTTAGCAAATCATGGTGCGCAAAGAATGAGTGCAGCGCAATTACAGCAAATAGGAGGAGCAGTTCTAGACGCTGCAACAACAAATAAATCTGCTCAAACTAGAGAAATATTTTCGCAAGCTTACGGTATGGGAACAGAAGTAGGTGTGATGCTTCCATTTAGCAGAAGCAACGAAAGTGAAGCAGATAAAATTGGTTTAACTCTAATGGCAATTGCAGGATATAATCCGGAAGATGCCGTTGCATTTTGGAGCAGAATGTCTGCAAAATCTGGAGGATCTGGAACACCAGAATTTATGAGCACACACCCTTCAGATGCAACAAGAATTGCGAATATAAAAGCATTAATTCCTGAAGCAAAAGCAATTGCGTTAAAAGTCGGAACAATAAAATAAGGGGAATTTATTTATAGAAAATTTTAGAAAGCTATTCAATTTCGAATAGCTTTTTTCTTTTTAGTCAAGTTGATGATTTAATAATACACGAATTGAATAATTTGTCTTTGATTATGATAAAAATTAGATAAATTCGTAGCGCATTAACAAAATCATTTTCGATGAAAAACCTACAAAAAGGAGATAAGAAATTATTAAATGCTTGGGCATTTTATGATTGGGCAAATTCCGTTTATACGCTAACTATTGCTTCGGCAGTATTTCCAATTTTTTATGAAGCTTTATTTTCAGACCGTGATCATTATATTGATGTTTTCGGAATGCATCTTAAAAACTCTGCATTAATTAGTTTTATAACAGCTTTCGCTTTTATGGTTGTTTCTTTTATTTCTCCTTTGTTATCAGGAATTGCTGATTATGTTGGAAACAAAAAGTCTTTCATGAAGTTTTTCTGTTATTTAGGAGCACTTTCTTGTATGGGTTTATATTGGTTCGATCTTGAAAACATTTATGTTGGTTTGGGCTTTTATTTCCTTGGTTTGCTTGGTTATTGGGGAAGTTTAGTTTTCTATAACTCTTATCTTCCAGATATTGCTTTTGAAGATCAGCAAGATAGAATTAGCGCAAAAGGATATTCTTTGGGATATATTGGAAGCGTTATTTTGTTAATCATCAATTTAGCGATGATTATGAAACCAAAAATATTTGGAATTTCTGGAACAGACGGAGAAGCAGCAATGAAAGCTATGCGTTATTCTTTTGTTATGGTAGGAGTTTGGTGGATACTTTTTAGCCAATATACTTATTATTATTTACCAAAAGGAAGTAAAGAAACAGGTCAGAAACTGACAAAATCTGTAGTATTTAATGGTTTTAAAGAATTAAAGAAAGTTTGGGCTTTATTGAAAGAAAACATACCATTAAAACGCTATTTAGGAGGTTTTTTTGTTTCGAGTATGGCAGTACAAACTGTAATGTTAGTAGCGACTTATTTCGGAGCGCAAGAAATTCAATGGGAATCGAAAGAACAAAGTACAATTGGTCTGATTATTTGTATTTTAATTATTCAATTAGTAGCCGTTGTTGGTGCAGTTTTAACATCAAGAGCTTCTGCTAAATTTGGAAATGTTCCTACTCTTATCGGAATTAATGCTATTTGGGTTGTTTTTTGTGTAATCGTTTATTTTATTTTTCTACCAATGCATTTTTATGTAATGGCAACTATTGCAGGATTTGTAATGGGAGGAATTCAAGCTTTATCTAGATCAACATATTCAAAATTATTGCCTGAGACAGAAGATACGGCGTCATTTTTTAGTTTTTACGATGTTGCCGAAAAAATCGGAATCGTAATCGGAATGTGTGTTTATGGAATTATCGATCAGATTACAGGAAGTCCGCGAGCTGCAATTGTAATTTTAGGAATCTTTTTCGTTACAGCAATATTTCTTTTAAGAAGAGTACATAAAAAAGAGGCGCTTTAAGCGCCTCTTTTTTTTATATTTTTAAAATAAAAGCTCGATGATAAAAGAGGGATATAGTTCGTTTTTGATTTGATGATTTAAAAAAAAATCTTTTATCATTGAGCTTTATTTCAGTTTTATGCTTTTGAAATACTTCCTGAACCAGAAACTTTTACATCGCGTTTCTCAGGATTTCCTGTGTATTTTATATCACCTGAACCAATAACTCTGGCTGTCAAACTTTCATTGCAGTTTACTTTAACATCTCCTGAACCAGAAACAGTAATATTGGCATTTTTAGATTTTAAGCTTGCAGCTTCAACATCGCCTGAACCAGAAAGTTTAATAACTAAATTATCTGAACTCCCTTTTAATTTTACATCTCCAGAACCACTTAGACTTAAATCAAATTCATTTGCTGTAATATCTAAATCAATATCTCCAGAACCTGATAGTTTAGTAGAAAATTTATCATTTTTAATTGAAGATTTAGTAACAATATCTCCTGAACCAGAAAGGCTAAGTTCAGATATTTTTTGAAATGGAACAGTAATTTCTACTTTTTGTCCTTTGCTAGGACGTAAATTTGTTCCTTTCTTTGCGTAAATTTTTAAATCATTATCTGTAACTTCAACAATTATTGCAGCTATAATATTCTGTTCTCCTTTAATAGTTATTTTTCCTTCTTTTCCCGCTACTAAATCAACATCAAAAAAACCTGATATTTTTATTGCGTCATATTCTGAAGTTGTTCTTGTTTCGGTTACGACATTTCCGTTTCCGTCAATTTTTTGTTGAGCATTAGTTGTTAAGGCAATTAGAAATGTTGCACAAACTATTAATTGATTAATTTTTTTCATGGTTTTTATTTATTTGATGATTAATTTTTTATTAATGATACGTTTCCGTAATTTGAATTTATGTTGACTTTATTTTGTCCTTTTTTCTTGTAGAAACCGCTTATTCTTTTGCTGTTGCCCTTTACTTCAGAAACAGAAATATCTAAAGAATTATCATGTTTTATATTGGAATACTTAGTAGAAATATCAAAATCAAAGGCATAATTTGTCGCGTAACCAATAGAAATATCGGTGTATCCAGAAGAAATAGAAACATTTCCTGCTTTATCATTCATTGTACCAATATTGATTTTACTGTAATTAGTATCGAATGTAAAATTGCTTGAAACTTCGCCGATAATTACAGTCAAATAATTTCCTGAACCATTTAAGGAATTGATTTTTTGAAATTTAAAAGTTCCATAATTACAGCTGTATTTAATATTTTCGCCTTCATTCAAATTTACATCAGTGTAGTTGGCATCAAGATTTAGATTTCCAGAATCTGTGATTTTTAAGCCAGAATATCTAGCGTTAATATTACCAGTTTTAATATAATCGATGCTAGAACTTTGGCAATATGCAATCTCGATTTGATTACTTGGACCGTTTAGTCTTCCTAAATCAACCTTTCCGTATTTGCAGTTTATATCTGTCGAAGATGCCGCATTTGGAACCGAAATGTTGCCATATTTATTAATTAGTTTTATAGAACCGTTTTTGGGTATTTTAATAACATAATTAATTTCAAAACTATTGTTGCTGCCTTTACTTTTAAGAGTTGAGCTTCCTAAATTAGTTACCGCAGAAACCATTCCTTTCAGGGCAGTAATATCAACATCAATACTGTTAAGACGTTCATTTACCCAATTTTCGTTTGTTCCGTTAACTTTAATAGTTATATCGAGATCAATTTTATCTTCATCCCATGTAGTTACAGTGATATTTCCGTATTTATTATTAACGTCAATTCCAGCATTGGAGTTTACGATATAGGTTTTTTTTATTGTTTTTTGTTTAGTGATATAAGCATCATCATTTGAAAATCCTAAAAAAGGAATCAAAAGCAATAAGATTAGTAAGTTATAGTGTTTTTTCATCAGTTGTGTTTTTAAATTTTTCGTTTTCTTCAATTCTTTGTAAAACGGTTTGCAAAAAAGAAATTCTCGTTTGCAGATTACTTATCATAGCGTAAATAATCTGTTTATTCTCTCCGTTTTTTTGCAGTTCATTTATTATTTTTTGGTAATCGGCATCGAAAGTTTTCATTTGTTTTAATGCGTCATTAATAATCTGCTCATTTTCTGGAGAACTTTTTTCTTTCAATTTAACCAGTTCATTGTCAATCAGAATGTTGAAAATAGAATCAGTTCGTTTAGTTTCTTTAGAAGCAAATTTGAATTCTTTAGGTTTTTCATTTTTATAAAAAATAGAAACTCCAAGCATTAACACAATCGAAGCGGCAATAGCCGTTACAAACCAGTATTTTTTCTTTGGCTGTTTCTTGTTTAATTTCTGTAGAAAATCCATTTGGTGATCAGAATTTAATTCCTGAACATCCCATTGGTTCTCAAATTTGCTGAATAATTCGTCTAAATTGTCTTTTTCATTTTTCATATTCCTGTTCATTTTATATTTCCTCTAATTTTTTTCGTAAACTATCTTTGGCTCTGCTCAAGGTTGTTCTGCAATTGGCATACGTAATGTTTAAGATTTCGCAAATTTCTTCCTGATCGTAACCTTCAATATAAAACAATGTCAGCACCATTCTATAATTATCTTTAAGTTGCAGAATAGTGTCCAAAACCTGTTTTACTTTGAGATTGTTTAAGTCAATATTTTCAGAGATAATCCCATCATTTTCTTCAATTTTATAAAGTTGTTTGCTCAAATCTTCTACTTGAAAAGAATTGTTTTTCTTATAAAAATCGATGCTATAATTGATGATTATTTTTTTTAACCATGCTCCAAAAGCCACTTCTTGTTTATAGTCGTCGATTTTTGTAAAAGCCCTCAAGAAACCTTCTTGCATGACGTCTTGTGCAAAATGTTCATCTTTTACAATGCGATAAGCAACATTATACATCGCCTTGCAATAGCGATTGTAAATTTCAAATTGCGCTTTTTGGTTTTTATTTTTACAAAGCGTAATTAGTTCTTCGATATTTTGGTCATTTATACTCAAGTAGTGGCTTTTGGTTTTTAATATAGACTTGACCTTTTTTGGTTTGTTACACTTTTTATAAAATTAATTTTATTTTTTTTCAAATGATGAAATGAATGACGTAAAATCTAATATTAGAACTGACTTATTTTGCATTTGGCATAATGATTGTCTATTTTTATGGCCTATCTTGTAATGGAGCAGTAGAATGAATTTTCGAGTAAAACTCCAGAAAGCAATACCGTTTTTACAGATAGTTTAAAATTTTTAATGACAAAACGACTTATATATTATTATGTCAAACCATAAAATACTTACTATTGACAATCTGTCACTTCAAGAATTTGATTCAGAAGCAGAATTAATTCCATTATTAACGCCAGAAGACGAAGAGGAAATGAATAATGAGGAACTTCCTGTTTCGCTTCCAATTTTACCTTTACGAAATACAGTTTTATTCCCAGGAGTTGTTATTCCGATTTCTGCAGGAAGAGATAAATCTATTAAATTAATTAATGACGCTAATGCTGGCGGAAAAATTATTGGTGTAGTTTCTCAAATTAATGAAGAAGACGAAGATCCGTCAAAAGATGACATACATAAAATAGGAACAGTTGCACGTATTTTGCGTGTTTTGAAAATGCCTGACGGAAATGTTACGGTTATTCTTCAAGGAAAAAAACGTTTCGAAATTGACGAAGTTGTTGCAGAAGAGCCTTACATGACAGCAACAATTAAAGAAGTTGCTGAAGAACGTCCAGATGAAAATGATTCTGAATTTACAGCGATATTAGATTCTGTAAAAGAATTGGCAATTCAAATTATTAAAGAAAGTCCAAATATTCCTTCTGAAGCTACATTTGCAATTAAAAACATTGAAAGTCAATCGTTTTTAATCAATTTTGTTTCTTCAAACATGAATTTATCTGTAAAAGAAAAACAAGGTCTTTTATCGATAAATGGTTTGAAAGAGCGTGCTTTAGAAACTTTGCGATACATGAATGTTGAACTTCAAAAGTTAGAATTGAAGAATGACATTCAGTCAAAAGTACGTTTTGATTTAGATCAGCAACAAAGAGAATATTTTCTTCAACAGCAAATGAAAACCATTCAAGAAGAATTGGGTGGCGTTTCGCAGGAAGAAGAAATGGACGAAATGGGATTGAAAGCGAAAACCAAAAAATGGGACGAAAAAACGCAGAAACATTTCGAGAAAGAATTATCTAAAATGCGTAGAATGAATCCACAATCGCCAGATTTTGGAATTCAGCGCAACTATTTAGAGTTATTTTTAGAATTGCCTTGGGGCGAATATTCTAAAGATAAATTTGATTTAAAATTTGCTCAAAAAGTTTTAGATAAAGATCATTTTGGTCTTGATGAAGTTAAGAAAAGAATGATTGAACATTTGGCAGTTTTGAAATTGCGAAATGACATGAAATCGCCAATTATATGTTTAACTGGGCCTCCGGGAGTTGGTAAAACTTCTATTGGTCGTTCTGTTGCAGAAGCTTTAGGACGCGAATACGTTCGTATTTCGTTAGGCGGTTTGCGTGATGAAGCAGAAATTCGCGGACACAGAAAAACGTATATCGGAGCAATGCCAGGAAGAATTATTCAAAGTTTAAAAAAGGCAGGAACTTCAAATCCGGTTTTCATTTTAGACGAAATTGATAAATTATCAAGCGGAAATAGTGGAGATCCTTCTTCAGCTTTATTAGAGGTTTTAGATCCAGAACAAAACAATGCTTTTTATGATAATTTCCTTGAAATGGGATATGATTTATCTAAAGTTATGTTTATTGCGACTTCGAACAATATGGCAGCAATTCAGCCTGCTTTGCGTGATAGAATGGAAGTGATTAAAATGTCTGGTTACACAATTGAAGAAAAAGTAGAAATTGCCAAAAGACACCTTTTTCCGAAACAATTAGAAGCGCACGGTTTAACATCAAAAGATTTAACAATTGCTAAAAAACAATTGGAAAAAATTGTTGAAGGTTATACAAGAGAATCTGGAGTTCGTAATTTAGAAACTAAAATTGCTCAGGTAATTAGAAATGCAGCAAAATCTGTTGCGATGGAAGAGGAATACAATAAAAAAGTTACCGATGAAGATATCGTAACTATTTTAGGAGTTCCGAGATTAGAGCGTGATAAATATGAGAATAATGATGTTGCTGGTGTAGTTACAGGTTTAGCTTGGACGAGCGTTGGCGGAGATATCTTGTTTATTGAATCTTTAATTTCTGAAGGAAAAGGCGCTTTGACAATTACAGGAAATCTTGGAACTGTAATGAAAGAGTCGGCGACAATTGCTTTAGAATACATTAAAGCAAATGCTAAGAAATTAGGTTTGAAAACTGAGATTTTCCAAAAATATAATATCCACTTACACGTTCCGGAAGGGGCAACTCCAAAAGACGGACCAAGTGCTGGTATTGCAATGTTGACTTCTTTGGTTTCTCTTTTAACTCAAAAGAAAGTTAAGAAAAGTATTGCCATGACTGGAGAAATCACACTTCGTGGAAAAGTATTGCCTGTTGGCGGAATTAAAGAGAAAATTTTAGCAGCAAAAAGAGCTAACATTAAAGAAATTATTTTATGTCACGAAAATAAAAGTGATATTGATGAAATAAAAGCAGAATATTTAGAAGGCTTAACTTTTCATTATGTGAAAGAAATGAGCGAAGTGCTTACTTTAGCTTTGACTGATCAAAACGTAAAGAACGCAAAAGAGCTTAAATAAGTTTTCTAATTTGTAGAATCCTTAAAAATCCAAATTCCAATTTAATTGGGATTTGGATTTTTTTTTGTTTTGAAATTCTTATTATCGGTTTGCATTTAGCTATAAAATTTAATTTTTAAGTTATATAATTTTATATTTGTAGTTGCGTTATTCCCATATAGGAACGCCAAAACCAAAAATGCCAAAACCAGCCGTTTTATTTTTCATGATATTAATTTGTTCGGTTTCCTTCGGACAAGTGGGAGGGCGCTACACATATCAGTTTCTAAATTTAACTACATCGCCAAGACAAGCGGCATTAGGAGGAGATATTATTACAATATACGACGAAGATGTTAATCAAGCTATGTCTAATCCAGCGCTAATAAATCCAGACATGGATAATCATTTAGCACTTAATTACGGCAGTTACTATGGAGAAGCTTCTTATGGAACTGCTTCATATGCTTATACTTATGATAGACATGTGCAGACTTTTTATGCAGGAATTAGCTATGTAAACTATGGCTCGTTTGAAGGTTATGATGAAAACGGACAATCTACTGCTAGTTTTACAGGAAGTGAAGGAGCATTAACCGTAGGATATGCGTACAACGTTCCTTATATAGATCTTTATATTGGTGCGAATGCAAAGTTAATTACTTCGTCTTTAGAAAATTATAATTCTATAGGTGGTGCCGTTGATTTAGGTCTTTTATATTTAGTCGAAGAAAGTAAATTAAATTTAGGTTTTGTGGTTCGTAATATTGGTACACAGTTTACGACTTATTCAGGGATTAAAGAAAATTTGCCATTTGAGATTGTTGCTGGAATTTCGCAAGAATTAGAACACGTTCCAATTCGTTGGCATCTTTCGCTAGAAAACCTTCAACAATGGAATATTTCTTTCTCAAATCCTGTTCGCGGAGAAACGAATATCGACGGATCAACAAATCCTGAAAAAGTTTCTTTTTTTAATAATGCATTGCGACATGTAGCTTTTGGTGTTGAGATTTTTCCTCAAAGAGCTTTTAATTTCCGAGTTGGTTACAATTTTAGAAGAGGAGAAGAATTAAGAGTAGAAGAACAACGTAACTTTTCTGGGGTTTCGCTTGGTTTTGGATTGAAAATAAATAAGCTAAAATTCAATTATTCTTATTCTAGATACACCTTGGCAGCAAATACAAGTCTTTTTGGTTTAATTTTAAATTTTCAATAATTGCACAAAAACTTTTCTCGAGTAAAATTATAAATGAAGAAAATACTTTTTATAGGTCTTTTGCTTGCGGCGGTTTTTACTGCTTATCTTTTTATATCTGACAAAAAAGATTTTTCGTCTGCTTCTGAAACTGAAACAGACAAAAGGGTTGAATATCAAGTTTCTGAAGTTAGAAAATTCTTGAAAAGCAATTCAAAGTATAATGACAGAATTGTATTTTTTATCGATATGAAAATACCTTCTGGAAAGAATCGATTTTTTGTTTATGATTTAAAAGAAAATAAAATTATCGACAAAGGGCTAGTTGCTCACGGTTCTGGTTCAGAAACAGGAATAAAAGGAAAACTAAAATTTAGTAATGTTCCTAATTCATTAAGTACTTCACTTGGAAAATATTACATCGGGCACCACTATAACGGAAAATTTGGAAAAGCTTATAAATTGTATGGTTTAGATGAAAGTAATAGCAATGCTTTTAAAAGAGATGTAGTTTTTCATTACTATTATGATGTTCCATATAAAGAGAAAGATGGTTACATTTGCAATAGTTATGGCTGCCCGATGGTAAATAAAAAGTATTTCCAGAGAATGGCAAAAATAATTGATAGTTCTGAATCGGATATTTTAATGAATATCTATTATTGAGATTAAATCGGTTTTAAGAGAATAAAAATAAAAACAAAAAAATTGAGAAAAATTACCATTGCCATCGACGGATTTTCATCTACAGGAAAAAGCACATTGGCTAAACAATTAGCAAAAGAACTCGAATATGTTTATGTAGATACAGGCGCTATGTATCGTGCAGTAGCGTATTTTGCTATGCAACATAATTTGATAAGTGCTGATTTTTTTAAGAAAGAAGCTTTGATCGAGGCATTAGTTGATATTAAACTTGAGTTTAGATATAATGCTGATTTAGGTTTTGCAGAAATGTATTTAAATGGTGAAAATGTAGAGAAGCAAATAAGAACTATCGAAGTTTCTAATTTTGTCAGCAAAGTCGCAGCAGTTTCAGAAGTTCGCGCTAAATTAGTAGAACAGCAGCAAGAAATGGGAACTAATAAGGCAATTGTAATGGACGGTAGAGACATTGGAACAGTAGTTTTTCCAAACGCTGAACTTAAAATTTTTATGACAGCAAGTGCTGAAACGCGCGCTCAAAGACGTTTTGAAGAATTACAACAAAAAGGTGACAATGTAACTTACGAAGAAGTTTTGAAAAATGTGGTTGATCGCGATCATATGGACACACACCGTGAAGATTCTCCTTTAGTTATTGCCGATGATGCAATTGAAATAGATAATTCTTACTTAAATAAAGAAGAGCAATTTGCCGCTGTTTTAGAATTGGTAAATGATATTGTTAAATTGGATTAATTCTTTGTAGATATTATTTTTAATGCTAGTTTTACCGCTTCATTTTTATTAAAAAGACAATTTCATCTTATGGGAATTAAAAACAGATTGATTTTAATGAGCTTTCTTCAATTTTTTGTTTGGGGAGCATGGCTTATAACAATTGGAAATTATTGGTTTGGGACGAAAAACTGGGAGGGAACTCAATTTGGTCTTGTTTTTGGAACCATGGGAATCGCTTCTCTTTTTATGCCTACACTTACTGGTATTATTGCCGACAGATGGGTAAATGCTGAAAAGCTTTACGGAATTCTTCATATTTTATATGCAGTAGTTTTATTTGGAATTGCGCAAGTTACAACGCCAGATACTTTTATTATTGTAATGCTTTTAGCAATGTGCTGTTATATGCCAACAATTGCTTTAAGTAATTCGATCTCTTATACTTCACTAAAATTAAACAATAAAAATATTGTAAAAGATTTTCCGCCAATTCGTGTGTGGGGAACAATCGGTTTTATTGTGGCGATGTGGATTACCAATCTAAGCGGAAGTAAAGCAACTGAATATCAATTTTATATTGCTGGAATCGGTGCTTTAATTCTTGGTATTTATGCATTTACGTTACCAAAATGTGAACCACAGCGTTTGATTAAAGAAAATGCAACTTGGATTGAAACTTTTGGTTTAGAATCTTTCAAGTTATTTGCTAATTATAAAATGGCATTGTTCTTTGTTTTTTCTATGTTTTTAGGAGGAGCGCTTCAATTGACAAATGCTTATGGAGATGTGTTTTTAGATGAATTTAAACATTTTCCAAAATATGCAGATTCATTTGTAATTAAATATTCGACGATCATTATGTCGATTTCTCAGGTTTCTGAAACATTATTTATTTTGGCGATTCCGTTTTTCTTGAGACGTTTTGGAATCAAACAAGTTATGCTGATTAGTATGCTGGCTTGGGTTTTACGTTTCGGATTATTTGCCTTTGGCGATCCTGTAAATGGTTTATGGATGATTATTCTTTCTTGTATCGTTTACGGAATGGCATTTGATTTCTTTAATATTTCAGGTTCTTTATTCGTTGAAAGTAATACCGATTCTAAAATTCGTTCTTCTGCGCAAGGTTTGTTTATGATGATGACCAATGGAGTAGGAGCAGTTTTAGGAAGTTTGACTTCTGGCTGGGCAATCGATCGTTTCTTTACAAAATCTTTTGCTAATACAGCTGAATTAGCAGGGTTTTTAGAAACAGATACAACAAATTCCAAAATGTTAGAATTTGTAAAAAGTCAAGGGAATTCAGTTTCTGGAGATGGAATTTTTTCGAATCCAATTTTAATGAAAGACTGGCATACAATCTGGCTTTCGTTTGCAGCTTATGCTTTGGTAATTGCGATTGCTTTTGCAATTTTATTTAAACATAAACATGATCCGAAGGAGATTGAGAATTTGAGTCATTAAGTTTATTATTCTTAGATTTTAGTGAATCTAAGTATAAACAAGAATAATTTAATAAAATAAAAAACACCACAAAAAGCTTTCTAGTTATAGAAACTTTTTGTGGTGTTTTTGTTATAACGCAATTGAAAGAGCAAATAGAATTAAAATAAAGTATTTTGAAAGTAAAATAAAATAATAATTATGGCCAAAAATGAAATAAAATCTTATTCTCTTTCTGAAATGAAAGACAAGTATATTGGAGAAATTGGAACAGAAGAAAGAGATCAGTATGAATATGAACTAAATATGGAAATTCTTGGCAGAATGATAAAAACTGCTAGAAAAGAAAGAAATCTTACTCAGGAACAATTAGGAAATTTGATTGGAGTAAAAAAAGCCCAAATTTCTAAGTTAGAAAGCAGTACAAATAGTGCAACAATTGATACTATAATAAAGGTTTTTAAAGCGTTAAAAGCGGAGATTAGTTTTAATGTAAAGATTGAAAACCAGAATTTGCAGGTTTCATAAAACTTCGACAAAGATAGTTACACATAGTAAACCCGACGGGTTTTCAAAACCTGTCGGGTTTACTATTTAAGATGTGATTAGATTTAACAGGTTTTAAAAACCTGTTAGGCCTTTTACAAACAAAATTAAAGGTCTTTTGAAAATATAAAGTTCTAATCTAGCCCCGATAGAAGTGGAAATCCTTTTATGTCTCGTTTCTTTAACGAGACATAAAAGATTGCAACGGATAGCGGGACTTTGGGTCTTGAAAAACCTGAAAAGTTCTGCTTCTGAATAATCCACTCATAATCAACTCGAAATTGTTTTGGTATTCCAAATATTTGTAGTAATTTTGCAGACCTTTTGGCAGAGAAGAGTTTCCATTAGGTATCAACCATTTATGTAAAACAACTTCTGTATTTTCTATCGCATAGAGAAACTCGAGAAAAACAGAATACAAATTTTTTATCAGCATGTCTGAACAATTAAAATCACAAGAAGAGTTTTTAGCAAATTTTAACTGGCATAACTTCCAAGAAGGAATTGATGCAGTAGATGAGAAAAACTTACAAGAGTTTGAAGAACTAGTATCTAAAACTTTCATCGCTACAGATCAAGAAGAAGTAGTTGAAGGAGTTGTTGTTAGAATTACAGATAGAGACGTTATCGTTGATATCAATGCTAAATCTGAAGGTGTTATTTCTTTAAATGAATTCCGTTACAACCCAAACTTAAAAGTAGGTGACAAAGTAGAAGTATTAATCGACATCCGTGAGGATAAAACAGGTCAATTAGTATTATCTCACAGAAAAGCACGTACTATCAAATCTTGGGATAGAGTTATTGCAGCTAATGAAACTGGAGAAATCGTTAACGGTTTTGTTAAATGTAGAACTAAAGGAGGTATGATCGTTGACGTATTCGGTATCGAGGCGTTCTTACCAGGATCTCAAATTGACGTTAAGCCAATTAGAGACTACGATGTATATGTAAACAAAATGATGGAATTCAAAGTGGTAAAAATTAACCACGAATTCAAAAACGTTGTTGTATCTCATAAAGCTCTTATCGAGGCTGATATTGAAGTACAGAAAAAAGAAATCATCGGTCAATTACAAAAAGGACAAGTATTAGAAGGTGTTGTTAAAAACATTACTTCTTATGGTGTGTTCATTGACTTAGGTGGTGTTGACGGATTAATTCACATTACAGACCTTTCTTGGAGTAGAATCAACCACCCAAGTGAAGTTCTTGAATTAGACCAAAAATTAAACGTTGTAATCCTTGATTTCGATGATGAGAAAACAAGAATTCAATTAGGATTGAAACAATTAAACGCTCACCCATGGGATGCTTTAGATGCTAACTTAACTGTTGGTGATAAAGTTAAAGGTAAAGTAGTTGTAATCGCTGATTACGGTGCTTTCATCGAAGTTGCTGAAGGTGTTGAAGGTTTAATCCACGTTTCTGAAATGTCATGGTCAACTCACTTACGTTCTGCTCAGGACTTCGTGAAAGTTGGAGATGTTGTTGAAGCAGTTATCTTAACTCTTGACAGAGATGATCGTAAGATGTCATTAGGTATCAAACAATTAACTCAAGATCCATGGACTGACATTACTTCTAAATACCCAGTAGGTTCTAAACATACAGGTATCGTTAGAAACTTTACAAACTTTGGTATTTTCGTAGAATTAGAAGAAGGAATTGATGGATTAATCTACATCTCTGATCTTTCTTGGACTAAGAAAATCAAACACCCATCTGAATTTGTAAATGTTGGTGAAAAACTTGATGTAGTTGTATTAGAATTAGATGTTGAAGGACGTAAATTATCTTTAGGTCACAAACAAACTACTGCTAATCCTTGGGATCAATACGAAGATTCTTTCGCTGTAGGAACTATCCACAATGGTGAGATTTCTGAAATCGTTGACAAAGGAGCTACTGTAGAATTCGGAGATGATATCGTTGCTTTCATTCCTACTCGTCACCTTGAAAAAGAAGACGGAAAGAAATTGAAAAAAGGTGATACTGCTGATTTCAAAGTAATCGAATTCAACAAAGAATTCAAAAGAGTAGTTGCTTCTCACACTGCTATCTTCCGTGAAGAAGAAGAGAAAAACGTGAAAGCTGCAACTGAAAATACTTCATCTAACTCTTCTACTAATGCACCAGCTGCAACTTTAGGAGATAACAATGATGTATTAGCTGCATTAAAAGCTAAAATGGAAAAAACTGAGAAAAAATAATTCTTAGTTTCCTCTAAATAGAAAGTCCCACAGAAATGTGGGACTTTTTTTGTACTTTTTATTTCAGGTTTCAGGTTTCACGTTTCAGGTTACTTGCGTTTGTCAGTTCGAGTGGAGTTGAGAACTATTTAAATAATTTATATTTAGTTTGAAGCTAATAACATTGATTCTTCGGGAGTATAATAATCAACAACAGAATAAGAATTTATTCCTGTTATTTTCATTTCATTTAAAATATCTACCAAATTTCCGTAATTTGATTTTTTACTAGGCTTGATAACTACTTGGACTCCTTTTCCTGGTCGTCCTAAATTTGAAGAATATTCCAAAACATTCTTATTTCTTCTAATTAATTCTTGTCGAATTCCATTTTTGTCAAATTTTATTTGCTTCGGAGCTTCTATTGGGGTATAAAGTAATCCTGAGTAGGTAATAATTTTATTATTATCATCTAATAATATTGTCATGATCATATTCTCGTCTGGTTTATTGCATTCTACAATTGGTCCACAACCTTCATTGTAAAACGAATAATCAATAACTTTTGGCTTTGATAATTCCCCAACAACCATAAAAAATACAATCAGCAAAAAAGAAACACTAACCATTGCGGTTAAATCAACTCTTGAACTTAGTTTTTTACTTCTGACTTTTTGAGGTAGATTTTTCATAAGTACTAGTTATTAATTTGAAGCTAATAATTTTGATTCTTCTGGTGTAAAATCATTTACTATTACATATGTACTTATATCTGCAATTGTCATTTCATCTAATATATCAACTAGATTTTTAAAGTTAGATTTTTTGCTTGGTTTTATGATAACAACCATTCCTCGTCCTGGTCTTCCTAATTGAGCAGAATAATTAAGCATGTTTTTGTTTTGTTTAAGAAGCTCCTGTCTTATTCCGTCCTTTCCGTATTCAAACTTTTTAGGAGCAACTTTGGGCACTTCTAGTAATCCCATATAAGACACTAATTTATTATCATCTCCCAGTAAAATTGTATAAGATCGGTTTTCTCCACAGCCACCTCTCCAACCACATGTACGTGAATCATTATCTGGCAGACTTAAAGCCATAGCTTTGTTTTTTCGTAATTCTATTGTGACCATAAAAAATATAATCAACAGAAAAGAAACACTGACCATTGCGGTTAAATCAACTCTTGAACTTAGTTTTTTACTTCTGATTTTTTGAGGTAGATTTTTCATAGTAAATAGGTTTTGGAATTTAAATTTAATGATAAAAAGAAAGCAAAATCCATCTCGGACTTAAAAATAATTAAAAATATTTTTTGGCATTAAAGGCTTGTTTTTCAGAGTAAATTGAGAATTTTTCAATATTCTTTTTAATTATTTTCATTTTTATCAAAACCAAAACAAATATATCGCCGTAAATGACTTTATAACTTAAAAAATTAATTATGAAAACTAGAAAATTTTTAGCCGTAGCAATCTTAGCATTAGGATTTGGATTTACATCATTTGCACAAAAAACTGTAATGGTAGGAGGAGCAGCAATGTATCCAAACAAAAATATAATTGAAAATGCCGTTAACTCAAAAGATCATACAACATTAGTTGCAGCAGTAAAAGCAGCTGATTTAGTAGAAACTTTAAAAGGAAAAGGACCATTTACGGTTTTCGCTCCAACAAATGCAGCTTTTGATAAATTGCCAAAAGGAACAGTTGAAACATTACTAAAACCTGAAAACAAAAAAATGCTTCAAAACATTTTAACTTATCATGTAGTTTCTGGAAAATGGAGTTCTGCTGATATTACAAAAGCAATAAAAGACGGAAAAGGTAAAGCAAATATTAAAGCGGTAAATGGAGGTACACTAACTGCTTGGATGCAAGGTAAAGACTTATATATTACTGATGAAAATGGTAATAAATCTAAAGTAACTATTGCAGATGTTAACCAATCAAATGGAGTTATTCATGTTGTTAACGCGGTCTTGTTACCAAAGAAATAATTATCTCCAAAACATAACCTACGTTTACAAAAAGTCTTGTATTAATTGCAAGGCTTTTTTACTTTTTAGCTGTCAAAGTACTTCCTGCTGAAGCAACTACAACACACATAACAGCTAACATTTCATAAATACTAAGGCTTTCCTGAAGAAATATAAAAGCACAAATAGAAGCGGCGGCTGGTTCTAAACTCATTAAAATACTAAAAGTACGAGGAGGAAGTTGTCCTAAAGCTTTCATCTCTAAAGTAAAAGGAATTGCACTAGATAAAAGTGCAAGGGCGACACCCATTCCGAAAAGTTTTGGAGTTAGATTTAATAATCCAGTTTCTAGAAAACCAAAAGGTAAAACTAAACTAGCGGCAAATAACATTCCGATTGTTACAGCTTGACCATCGTTCATTATTTTTGAAATTTTCCCACCTAAAACAATATAAGCGGCCCAAAATGATCCTGCTAAAAGTGCGCATAAAATGCCTATCGGATCTAAACGACTGTTTGTCCAAGGTGCAATAAGCAAAATTCCTATTGCTGCCAGCAAAACCCAGCAATAATCTACTAAACGTTTTGAACCTGCAATTGCCAGCAAAAGCGGACCAACAAATTCTAAAGTAACGGCTAAACCTATCGGAATTCTTTCTATAGCGAAATAAAAAATCAAATTCATAGCTCCTAAAGACAATCCGTAAGGAATTACAATTTTCCATTGTTCTTTAGTAACGGCTTTTAAATTTGGTCTATAAGCTAAAAGTAAAATTAATGCCGAAATACCAATACGTAAAGATGCCGTTCCTGCAGCTCCAATTGTAGGAAATAATGTTTTGGCAATCGCTGCGCCACATTGTACACTAATAATTGCCAATAATACTGCCGGAACAGGAGGAAGGTTAATTTCTTTATTTTTCATAAGTAATGGTGCAGAAAAAGATATTCTCTGCATAAATAAACAATAATGTATTAGAATTAATTACCGAGCGCTCGCTTTGTTACATAAGCTCTATAACCGATAATTGCCATCTGCCATTTTTTTGCTTTTGAAATATCCAATCCTTGTTTGGTAAAACTTGGCAACAGTATTTTATTAAGTTTGGCTAAGAATTTATACATAGTAGATTTGTTTGTTCAAAGATATAAAAAAAGACTTTGTATTTGAAACAAAGTCTTTTGAGTCACAAACCGTAAAGTGTTTTATATCTTAAGAATCAAATTTTCGTCTCCGTCTGTTTGTCTGTTGATCGCATTTTTTGGAGCTTCCATCCATCCAGTTTTATTAATCACGAATTTAAAAAGATGCGTTTTATCTTTTTCAAATTGTGATTTTGGAATTGACAATTCGAAAGTGTTTTTGTTTTTTCTAATCATTTGATAATCTTTATCATTTGGATTCCAATTTTCAAATGAGCCCGCAATTGAAACACTTTTAATCAAATTTGAATTTAAAGCTTTATCATGTTCGTAAGTAAAAACTACTTTATCACCAATTATTTTATAACCATAAATTCCAGATTGTTTTTTGTTTTCGCTCAATAAATCATTAGAAAGTTTTACAATTGCTTCACCTAAAGCATTTGCTGTGTTTTCGTCACTAATATTAACAATTATAGAAAGTCCTAATTTACGTTCGGGATAAATAACCAGCATATTTTGCGTTCCGAATGCTCCGCCATGTTTCCAGCAATTTTTCCCATTTTCATCAACTTGAATATAATCCCAGAAATAACCGTTCCAAGTTGTCGAACTATTTAAGAGATTTTGTTGTGATTCTTGAACGATTTTATTCTTTGTATTTAATTCATAAACAATAAATTTGGTCAGATCACTTAAAGTAGATTTTAAACGACCGGCAGCACCCCAAAGATTATCAGAAATGCTTGACATTAAAACTCCTTTTAAATTATAACCATTTGCAACTACCACATTAGAACTTAAATTTATTCCTGTAGATGTCATTTGGAGTTTAGAAAAGATATTTTCTTTTAAAAGCGTTTCATAACTTTTCTGATATACATTTTCTAAGATATGCGCCGTCAGATTAAGACTTCCGTTACTGTATTTAAATTTTGTTCCTGGTAAAGTGTCTAATTTTATCTTTTTAAGATCTTCAAAAAAATTATCACGATTATAAGATTTATCTAACTTTTTAAAAGCCAGATAACTACTGTCGTTCCGATTCTTTCTTAATTCGTCGGTATCAGGAAGATCTTTACTAAAACCAGTTCTAAAAGAAACTAAATCTTTAATGGTAATCGGAGTTCCATTATATTCTAAATTTGGATAATTGCCATTCAGATATTTTCTGATGTCTTCGTCAGGATTTAATTTCCCTTCTAAAACCGCTTGAGCAGCAAGTAATCCTGTAAATAATTTAGTTATTGAAGCTACTTCGAATACTGTATTATTATTGGCAATATTTTCTTTTCCTTTATCAATTTCGCCATAATGCCTTGTGTACGTTTTGCCATTTTTGACAACACCAATCGAAATTGAATTTGCTTTTGATTTTTGCATCAATATCGAAGCAGTTTTGTCCATCGATATAAAAATGTTTTTTTCGATTGTGCTTTGCTGCGCTAGAATTGAAAACGTAAAAAAGAGAAGTAGTATTGAAAGATTTCTTTTCATTTTGAGCAATTTTAAAAATTAAATAAAGTTTAAAACTGAAAAAAAACCAGCGTAAAACACTGGTTTTTAAAATTCTGAATAAAGTATAATTAAGCTTTTTTGTTTTGTCTTTCCATTTCCTTCATGTCCTTTTCATGCTGTTTCATATCTTTCTCATGCTGCTTCATGTCTTTTGCATGTTGTTTCATATCTTTAGCATGTTGCTTCATATCGAGCTCATATTGTTTCATGTCTTGCTCGTATTGCTTCATGGTGTTTGAATAATCAGAATCGTTTGCGAAATTAAATTTAAAGTCATAATTGAATTTTTCCATTTTCGCATTGAATTTCTCCATCGCAATTTCATACTTTGCCATTTCTTTCTCGTAAATAGCTTCTCTTTGAGACATTATTTCTTCAATCTGTTTTTCGTAAGCTGACATATCAGGTTCAAAAGCTGCCATTTTTTTCTCAAACTCTTCCATCTCTTTTTCAAATTTGCTCATAGCAACTTTGTCTTTTGGATTTTTTGGAGGTACAGGAGGTTTTGGCATTTTAGACATATCAACTGTCGGAGCAACTGGCATTGGACCAGAAGGAAAAGCTGGAGGCGTTGGTGGTGTAGGAGGCGTTACGTCTGAATCTCCATAATTACGCACAACAACTCTTTCGTTTCTGATTATAATTGGCGCTTTCATATTTTTATCAGCATTAATTACAATAGCTTTAGTTCCATTTTCATCAGTGCCAATTGCAATTTCGCAATCTTTTATTGCTTTGTTTCCATCTATTTTAATGGTTTGTTTTTTTCCAGATTCAGATTTTGTTTGAATTTGGATGGCTGTCAATTCTTTATCAGAATTTCTTTTTACGTCAGAAACTTCAACATCAAGGTTATGATTAGTTTTTAATTTTGAAGTAAGATTCTTCAATTCTTGATCTGTAGTGTTTTTTGTAATTTTAATAATTTCTTGTTCTTCTTTAATAGTGTCTTTTTGAACAACTGCTAAATTCTCTTTTTTCTCTTGTGCAATTGTTTTAATTTGGAATAAAAGAACAAATGCGCCCAATGCTGGAATTACGGCATAATATTTCCAATAATTCCTTTTGTTTGATTGATTCTTGTTTAACATGACAATTCGTTTTTTGATTAATGATTGATAAAAATGATTGGTGATAGCAACGCATGTATCGTGCGTTGTAATTTTTAAAAGCGTGTATTGATAGGCTTTTTTGTCGGTAATTTTTTTAGAAGCTTCATAATCTGCAATAAATTCGAGATTTTGTAGAATAGCTTTTTTATAAAGCCACACAATTGGATTAAACCAAAATAGAATACAAAAGATTCGCGAAATTAAAACATCAATAGTATGGTTTTGATCGCTGTGCACTTTTTCATGCTCCAAAATATTTTCTAATTCGGCAGCAGTATACAGTGATGAGTTGTATACAATATAATCGAAATAGGAAAAAGGAGCGATGTTTTCATTTACGTCGATAAATTTAAAATCTTCTTGCTGTTCTATTTTTTTTCCTTTCAAAACAGCATTCAAACTATAAAAATCAAGAGCGAATTTTATCATAAAAGCGATGAATCCAATTCCGTAAACTGCAAGCAGAACTAAATTCCAATTTATTTCAAAACTTTCTTTTTCAACCGCAGTTACATTTGAGGTTTGAAGAGGTTTATAAACTATAACATCTTGATTAGAGATTGGAATATTTTTTACTTCAGTTGTTTCAATTGTTGGAATTGCAATTTGTTCCGGCGGCGCTTCAACCAAAATTACTTTAGTGTAAACCACAAAAGGCAAAACCAGAGAAGTAATTAGTCCCGCTAATAAAAACCAACGGCTGCTATTAAAAAATGTCTCTTTGCGAAGTAAAAAAATGTAAGCAAAATAAAATGTTGCTAAAAGTCCGCTGGATTTTAAGATAAAAATAAAAAGTGCTTCCATACTATGCTTATTTACTTTCTTTTGGATTTTCGATCATGTCTAAGATTTCTCGTAATTCGTCTGCAGAAATTTTTTCTTCTTTAGCGAAAAAAGAAACCATGCTTTTGTAAGAACTATTAAAATAATTATCAATTGCAGTATTCATAAAGCCTTTTCGGTAATCTTCGATACTTACAGCCGGATAATATTGATGTGTGTTTCCAAAAGCATTGTGTGCAACATAACCTTTATCTTCCAAATTACGCACTATAGTCGATAAGGTGTTGTAATGTGGTTGATCTTCTAAAATCTCTGCTTGAATTTCTTTTACAAAAGCTTTTTTTAGCTTCCATAAAATATGCATGATTTCTTCTTCTTTATTGGTTAGTTTTTGCATTTTGTTTTTTATTTAAATCGTTTATTTACGAGTTTCGATTTCAATTACGCCATTTGTGCCTTTATCGCCGTATTTTCCAATTGCCTCAGTTCCTTTTAAAACATTGACAGATTCGATATTTTTTACATCTATACTTTCATAGTTGAAATCGCTTGGCATTTCTTCTCCATCAACAACAATTAATTGATTTCCAAGTTTCTTTTTTGATGAGTTTTTGTCTTTAGATTCATTAATTGTTTGAATTCCAATTTTTGTATCTCCATTTTTATAAGTTATAACAACTACACCAAATTCATTTATAGTTTGATTTTCAGAATTTTGAATAGATTTCGCATTCTGTTTTCCTTTTTTAATATCAACTACAATTGAAGTTAGCTCATTTGATGCATTTCTTTTTACATCAGAAACCTCAAATTTTACCTTATGTTGTTTATGTAAATTGTTTTTAATTTCGTTCAATTGAACATCAGTAGAACTTTTAGTGATTTTAAAAACAGCTGTAGATTCTATATTTGATTCATTTTTTTCTTTAGTAATTTGCGGTCTTTCTTTTGCAATTACTTCCATTTGAAATAAGAATAAAACAAAAGCGGCAATTACAGTAACTACAGCATAATATTGCAAAGAATTTTTCTTTTTTGATTGATTTTTGTTTAACATAATGATTCGTTTTTTGATTGATGATTGATTAATAAATAATTATTTTTTAGTTTCAATTTCAATTACACCATTTGTTCCTTTGTCACCATATTTAGCGATAGCTTCAGTTCCTTTGAAAATGCTTACAGATTCAATATTTGCCGGTTTTATGCTATTGATATCAAAAGAAGATGGCATTTCTTCACCGTCAACAATTATCAGCTGATCAACTAGTTTAGATTTTGCTCCATTTGAAACAACAACTTTCGAATCTTTATCATTAGAAGTAATAACAATTTTTGTAGCCGATTTACCATCGTTATCTGTCGTTACAAAAGTGCTAGTAGCTGTATTAGTAACGATGTTGGTTTTTGTATTAGTATTAGAAGTGGTGCTAGCATTGGTTTCTGTTTTAGTTTTTAGTTTTTTGCTAGTTGCAATTTTTGGTTCTTTCTCTTGAGAATTATCTACAGTTTTAATTCCGATTTTTGTGTCTCCGTTTTTATAGTCGATAACTAAAACTCCAAATTCATCTATAGCTTTACCATCAGATGTCTGTACAGATTTTACTGTTTGTTTTCCCTTTCTAACATCAACTACAATCGAAGTTAGCTCGTTTGAACCATTTCTTTTTACATCAGAAACTTCAAATTTTACATCGTGTTTTTTTTGCAAATTGTCTTTGATTTCTGCCAATTCAGAATCTGTCGAATTTTTTGTAATCTTATAAACATTTACAGATTCAATATTTGACTCTTTGTCAACTACGATTTGTGACTTCTCTTTTGCAATTACTTCAACCTGAAATAATAGAACAAAAGCTGCAAGCGCTGGAATTACTACATAATACTTCCAAGAATTTCTCTTTTTTGATTGATTTGTGTTTAACATAACGATACGTTTTTTGATTAATGATTGATAAAAATGATTAGTAATGGCAACACAGTTTTCGTGTGTTGTTATTTTTAAAAGCGTGTATTGATAAGCTTTTTTATCTAAAAGTTTTTTAGCTGCTTCGCTGTCTGCAATAAATTCAAGATTTTGAGTAATTGCTTTTTTATAAAGCCAAACAACAGGATTGAACCAGAAAATAATACTGAAAAGTCTAGAAATCAATACATCTATTGTATGATTTTGATCGCTGTGTACTTTTTCGTGTTCGATAATACTCTCTAATTCTGAAGCCGTGTACAGTGATGAATTGTAAACGATATATTCGAAATAGGAGAAAGGAGCAATGTTTTCGTTAATATCGATGAATTTGAAATCGGCTTGTTGCTGTATTTTTTTTCCTTTAATAATGGCATTCAAACTATAAAAATCTATTGCCAATTTGATGATGAAAACAATAAAACCAAGTCCGTAAATTCCTAAAATGATTTGATTCCAATTGAATTCGGGCGATTCTTTTTCTATAATATTCACATTCGATTGAATACTATCTAAAACTGGAGCCGACTCAATCCAAACAACTTTGGTGTAAGTTAGTAAAGGCAAAACGGCTGATACTATTAAACCAGATAATAAAAACCATCTATTACTGTTGAAAAAAGTTTCTTTGCGCAATAAAAAATAATAGGCGCAATAAAACATAAGCATTAAGAAACCCGACTTAGCGATATAAATGAAAATTGCCTCCATAATCAAATTATTTTTCTTCGTTTTTATTTTCTATCATTGATAAAATTTCTCTCAATTCGTCTGCTGAAATTTTCTCTTCTTTAGCAAAAAAAGAAACCATGCTTTTATAAGAACTGTTGAAATAATTATCAATTGCAGTTTTCATAAATCCTTTTCTGTAATCTTCTATTGCAACAATTGGAAAATATTGATGTGTGTTTCCAAAAGCATTGTGTCCAACATATCCTTTTTCTTCCAAATTGCGCACAATAGTAGATAATGTGTTATAATGTGGCTGGTCTTCAGTAATTTCTGCTTGAATTTCTTTTACAAAAGCTTTTTTAAGCTTCCATAAAATCATCATAATTTCTTCTTCTTTGTTTGTTAACTTCTGCATCATCTCTAATTTTAATTCAAACCTACAACTATTTTTTTAGTTACACAACTATAAAAATAGTTATTTAACTAAAAATTAAGTTTGATTTGATTTTAAAGCGCAAAAAAGCTATTCAAATTTAATTGTAATAAATTGAATTATAATGTTTTAAGAAGTTAAAATTTTCTATTGAGGTTTTTCTGTGACTAAAGCATTTTTAATCCATAAACAGCAACCTGTTGCCAAAACGCCAATGCAAGCCATAAATAACCAGTTGATTTGATAACCCAAGCGGGTAATAATTTCAAAACCAACTTTTGAGCTTATGATATGTGCTAAACTAAAACTCATGGTATAAAGTGCCATGTAGCGACCTTCTTGCCCGCGTGGTGCACGGCTCAAGGCAAAAGCGTTAGAAAAAGGAAAGGTTAGAACTTCGCCGACAGAAATGCAAATCATGCTGACAACCAATATTCCTGCCCAAAAATTAATAAGAAGCAAAAAGAAACTCGATGCCATAACAAAAGAACCTACAATAATTATTCTGATTTTAGCAAAACCTTTTCTTTCTAAAAAGCCTACTGTTGGCATTTCTAAAGCAAAAATCAAAAGTCCGTTGAGCGTCATTAATAACCCAGTTTGGAATTCGCTTAAACCAAATTTCTCATTATGATATAAAGGTAAAGTTGTAAAAAGCTGAAAGAAAATCATAGCCGTAATAAAACTCACAAATAAGAAAACCCAGAAAATCTTGTCATGAAAAACCGATTTTACATCTCCAGCACTTTCTGTTTTATCTTCATAAACTACTTTTTTCTTTTCTTTTACTAAAAAGGCGAAAATCAATATCGAAATAATACAAGAAGAACCATCAACCCAGAAAAGACCAGAATATCCCATTCCCATAATAATAAGTCCCCCGAGAGCTGGACCTGCTGCAAAACCTAGATTTACTGCCAGACGAACAAGTGTTAAAGCACGAGTTCTATTTTCGGGTTTTGCATAAGCGCCCAAAGACACGAACATGGCTGGTCTAAACATATCTGCAATAGTCATCAGGAGAAACATTGCAATACAAAGCGACCAGAAATGTGTAATATATTGTACAAAGAAAAGAGAAACACCGCTGGTAAATAAGCTGAAAACCATTATTTTATAAAATCCGATTTTATCAGAAAGTTTTCCGCCAAGCCATGAACCCAACATAGAACCGAAGCCAAATGCAACCATAATCCATCCAACTTGATTGTATGAAAAATGAAGATCTTCTTTTAAATATTTGGATAAAAATGGAAGCACCATTGTTCCGGCACGATTGATAAAAGTAACAATTGCAAGAATCCAAATTTCTCTAGAAAAACCTCTAAAATTATTAATGTAGTGGGTAAAAGCGTTTTTGAGCATTTTGTGTGATAGATTATCGCAACAAAGTTAGCAAACTTTGTCAGCTTAAGTGGTTGTCGTTTTGTTACTTTTGAACTATTTTTGCATAAAATTTCTAAGATGAAAACTATCTACGCCCTAGTTTTATTGTTTGTTTTTAGTTTTGGCTTTGGTCAAAAAAAGTTTAGCAAAAATGATGTGTTAAAATTTCAGAAGAAACTGAATTCGGAATTTGCTGATTCTAAGACAAGTCCGTTAATGGCAAAAGATTTAAAAACTTTTAAAAGCTTAGAATTTTATCCAATTTCGGAGACTTATTTTGTAAATGCAACTTTGGTAAAAGCAAAAGGCGGAAAAGTTTTTGAAATGAAAGAGAGCGGAAAATATACTTCAAAATATATCAAATACGGTACTTTAAATTTTAAAATAAATGGAAAAGCGTTTAAGCTTGCTGTTTATCAAAACTTAGAACTTATAGTACAAGAAAAATATAAAAATTATCTGTTTTTGCCTTTTTCTGATTTAACAAGCGGAAAGCAAAGTTACATTGGCGGTCGTTATATCGATTTGCAGATTCCTAAAGGAAATACAATTGCAATTGATTTTAATCAGGCGTATAACCCGTATTGTGCTTATAATTACGAATATTCTTGTCCACTTGTACCGCTAGAAAATGATTTGAAAATTGAAATTAAAGCGGGAGTAAAAGATTTTCATTAATGGATTATTTTAATTTTCATACACATCAATTTACCAATCAGCCAGATGTTTTAGAATTGGTAAATCAATATCCAAAAGATTTTGATTCTTCAATTGCATTTTATTCTATCGGAATTCATCCTTGGTATATTGATGAAAATCGATTGGACGATGATTTGAAAATTATAGAAGAAAAACTGCAAACAGAAAATTGTTTGGCAATTGGCGAATGTGGTTTGGATAAACGAATTGAAGTTCCGTTAGAATTGCAGATTTCTGTTTTTGAAAGACAATTAGAATTGGCAGAAAAATATAGAAAACCAGTTGTAATACATTGTGTAGCCGCTTTTCAGGAAATTACAGCTATTAAGAAAAAAATGAAAATTTCTGTTCCTATGATTATTCATGGTTTTTCGAAGAATAAACAATTGGCAGAGCAATTAATTAAAGACGGATTTTATCTTTCATTTGGAAAATATTTATTGAGAAATCCAGATTTGAAAAATGTTTTTCAAGCAATTCCAAATGATCGTTTTTTCTTAGAAACCGATACAATTGAAGAAACAATTCAAGAAGTTTATGAATTAGCTTCTGAATATAAAGATTTAAATATAAAAGAATTAAAAGCTATTATTTCAAGTAATTATAAAAGTGTGTTTGATTAAAGAATTTAATTTAAAAGTTTGTCACATGAGCGAAATCTAAAGGCATTCTAATTAGAAATGGGCTTCGACTTCGATCAGCCTGACACTTTAAACGTGAAACCTGAAACAAAAAATAAGAACAAAAAAATAACAAAATATAGAATATGGCAGAATGGACAGAAAGAGCAGAGCTTTTGTTTACTAAAGAAGGATTAGAAAATTTACAAAAAGCAAATGTTTTAGTTGTAGGATTAGGAGGAGTTGGATCTTTTGCAGCCGAATTTTTGGCAAGAGCAGGAGTAGGGAATATGACAATTGTTGATGGAGATGTTGTGGATATTACCAATATAAACCGTCAATTGCCGGCATTGCATTCGACAGTTGGAGAACCAAAAATTACGATTGTTGGAGATCGCTTAATGGATATTAATCCAGAATTAAAACTTACTCGCGTTAAAGAATTTCTTTCTCCAGAGCGAGCTTTCGAAATCGTTTCTCCAGAATTTGACTATGTTTTAGACTGTATTGATAGTATTACGCCAAAATTAAATTTGATTATTGCTGCAAAACGCAAAAGAGTAAAAATAATCAGCAGTATGGGAGCTGGCGGAAAAATGCTGGCTTCAAAAGTAAAAGTTGCTGATATTTCTAAAACAATCAATTGTTATTTTTCAAAAACAATTCGCAAGCGTTTGAAAGCGGTAAAAATCAATAAGTTGAAAGTAGTTTTTTCATCAGAAATTCAAAACGAAAAAAGTTTAAAATTAACTGACGGAAAAAATTTCAAAAAATCTTTCTACGGAACAAATAGTTATATGCCAGGATTATTTGGTCTTCATGCCGCAGAAACAGTAATTCGTTATTTGATTTCGAACGAAAAATAAGGTTCTAAGATGCTAAGATTCTAAGTTGCTAAGGTTTATCTTTGAATACTTAGAATCTTTGTAAAAAAATAAACCTCAAAACATAAAAAACTTAGAACCTCAGTTCCTCAGAACCTCAGAACCTTTAAAAAAATGATTAAAACAGTAATTTTCGATATGGATGGTGTAATCGTAGACACGGAGCCAGTTCATCGTTATGCTTATTATTTACAATTTTCAGAATTAAATATAGAAGTGCCAGAAGAAATGTATACTTCATTTACTGGTTTTTCTACTCGAAATACTTTTCAGACTTTAAAAAGTTATTTTCCATCTGTAGAACAAGAAGTTGAAGATTTGATTCAAAGAAAAAGAACGATTTTTAATGATGCTTTTGATACTAAAGAAGATTTATACCTTTTAGAAGGAGTTGAAGATTTAATTAAGGATTTGTATAACAACGGAATACAGTTAATTTTGGCTTCTTCAGCTTCAAAAGTTACTATAAATCGAGTTTTTACAAGATTTAATCTTCATCAATATTTTACGCATATTGTGAGCGGCGAAGATTTTCCGCAATCAAAACCAAATCCAGCAATATTTATTCATGCCGCATCTTTATCAATTGCTCCAAAAGAAGAATGTATTATTATAGAAGATAGTACAAACGGAATAAAAGCTGCAAAAGGGGCTGAGATTTATTGCGTAGGGTATAAAAGTGAACATTCTAATCTGCAAGATTTATCAGAAGCAGATTTGGTTATAGATCATTTTAAGGAATTAAATGCTCAAATAATATCACAACTCAAGTCCTGAATTATATAAAATTTAACATTTGTTCGCTATTTGAATTTGTAAATTTGAATAAAATAAAAAACACTGAAAATGAAAAAACTACTTATTGCATTTGCTTTGATTTTAGCACCACTGGCATCAGAAGCACAAGTAAAAACACCACAAGCAAGTCCAAAAGGATATATAAAACAAACTGTTGGTTTAACAGACGTTGAAGTTACTTACTCAAGACCAGGAGCAAGAGGAAGAGCTGTTTTTGGAAATTTAGTTCCATTTGGTAAATTATGGAGAACTGGAGCAAACGAAAATACAATTATTAATTTCAGTGATGACGTTATTATTGACGGTAAAACACTTAAAAAAGGTAAATATGCAATTTATACAGTTCCAAGAATTGAAAGTTGGGATGTGATTTTTTATCTTTCTACAGATAACTGGGGATTGCCAGAAAATTGGAGCGAAGCTTATGTAGCATTGAAAACTACTGTAAAAGAAGATGCTCTGCCAACTCCAGTAGAAACATTTACAATCGGAATAAATGGTTTAGATCCGAATTTTGGTTATTTAGAAATGGCTTGGGAAAATTCTCATGTAGCTTTAAAATTTGAAGTTCCAACTGCAAAAACTGCCATTGCAAGTATTGATAAAACGTTAGCTGGACCATCATGGAACGATTATTACGCAGCGTCTCAATATTTATTTCAATCAAACGGAAATATCGAATTATCTAGAACTTATGTTGATAAAGCATTGGATATGAGTACAGATAAACCTTATTATGTAACAAGATTAAAATCGTTGATTCAAGCAAAACAAGGAGATAAGAAAGGTGCAGTAGAAACTGCAAAAGCTTCTTTAGCATCTGCAGAAGCTGCAAACAATGCAGATTACGTAAAATTGAATAAAGACAGTATCGCTGAGTGGAGTAGATAAGTTGAAAATTAATTATATAATATTCAAAAACCAAAGCTTTATGTTTTGGTTTTTTTTTGCTCATTTTGTTAAAAAAAAATATATAGACAGACTTGTCTGTTTATGTTGTGAATTTTTATATATTTGCTGATATAAATTATGTTGCTATGTTACCAAAAGAGAGAATATTAGAAAAAACATTTACTTTATTTCATAGACAAGGTTATAATGCGACGGGCATTAATCAAATTATTGAAGAGGCAAAGGTTGCGAAAGCAAGTTTTTATCAGCATTTTAAATCTAAGGAAGATTTGTGTGTTGCCTTCTTAAATCAGCGTCATTTATTCTGGTTTGAAGAATTGCAAAAATTCACAAGCAATGAGGAAGAAATGAAACTAAAAGTTTTGGCTTCTTTTGATTTTTTAATTTATATGAATAAAAATGAAAATTTTAGAGGCTGTAGTTTTCTAAATATTTTATCAGAAATTCAATCTGACAATATTAAAATTCTAGCAGTTATTCAAAGGCATAAAGCTGATTTGCGTTCTTATTTTACTGAAATTTTAAAGGATAATCTTTTATCAGATCATGTATATCTGCTTTTTGAAAGCTGTATTATAGAAAGTCAGCTTTTTAAATCCAATCAGCTTATAGAGCAAACAAAAAAAATTATTCAAACTTTAATTTAATGATTATGGAGCAAAAATTGCCATTGCCACCTTTCACGTATGAAACAGCAATACAGAAAATTCAATTAGCTGAAGATGCCTGGAATAGTCAGGATCCGGAAAGGGTTTCAAAAGCTTATACAATTGACAGCGAATGGAGAAACAGAAATCAGTTTGTAAACGGAAGAGAAGAAATTGTAGCGTTCTTAACGCAAAAATGGAAAAAGGAGAAAAATTACAAACTTAAGAAAGAATATTGGGCGCATACAGAAAATAGAATTGCAGTTCGATTTGAATATGAATATCAAGATAATGATGGAAACTGGTTTAGAGCCTACGGAAATGAAAATTGGGAATTTGATGCAAATGGTCTTATGCAAAAAAGATTTGCCAGCATAAATGATCTTTCAATAAAAGAAGAAGAAAGAAAATTATAAATAATTTAATTGTAATTAATTTAATTCATAGAGGGCGGTTCAGGAATCTTTACCGTTCTTTTTATTTTTTTTATCAATAAATAAAAAGTAATTCCGCCCAAAATAATAAGTAACGCAATTTGTAATTGACCGATAGCGTTATTTTTATTATACATTGCATTTGCGGTCGCAAGTTTTGCTTTTCCTTCTTCGATTTGAATCTGGGATAAAGACTCTAATGTTTTTAGAGCTTGCCCGCTTGAAACAGCAATTTTATTCCAATCTTTGTTTTCAACCTGTTTGTTGATTTCTTTGCAGGAACTTAAAAAAGCATCAAAATATTGTTTTTCTTTATTTGTTAAAACAGTTTTAGCATACAAATCATCAATATTATGGATAATATCTAGAGTATGAATGATTTCGTTTTTCTTAATATTATCACTTAAATCAAGTTTTTCAGCTTCTGCTTTTATAAAATGAAGCTGTTTGGAATATTGAAAAATGTAATGCGCAACAACTAATCGATCTTTATATATCGCATTTATGTTATCGTTTACATTTTTTGAATTCAAAAGTGTATTAAAATTCCCCAACAAAATAAGTAGCATCACTATCAAAAGAACAAAAGCAGCTTTGGTTTTATTGCTATATTTTTTTAAATCTTTCATAATGATGATTTTTGATATTAGAAAATTTAATCAAGCATTCTATTTTCAATGAGTTCTATATTTTTTATAGATGACAGCGGAGTAATTTTAACTTTTTTATCACCTTTAGCTATATAAAAATAGTACAGACTGTTATTACCAATTAAAAATACTTCTTTAGATTCACCTTCATTAAAATCTAGCTGATAGGTATATTTTAATTTGTTGTTTTTTAGTTTTTCTCTTCCAGCGTATCCACCAGCAAGTCCGTAACCTAAAAAGAATGATAGCAAGAAAATAACAAGAGATTTGATTGCAATTCCATTGTAATAACTTTTAGTTTCTTCTGGAGATAATGAGTCAGTTGATTTTAGTTCAAAAGATCTTTTAACAAAGGCTTTGTCTTTATTTTTAGCCAAATATTTAGGAAGATAAAAGTGCAACAAAAAAAGTGTAATTATGGCACCTAAAATAATCGGATTTGAAGTAAACTCTGCAATAGGACTAATTAAAACGTCCATTATTGTTGAGTATCTTAAAATGTTGATTCCGAATTGATAATAATAAATGCTATCTTTTAAGATTCCCATTAATATTAGGAAAAGATAACCGAATGGTAATAGTTTTTCTAAATCGTCTGAAATTTTCATGAAACTAATTTTTATCTAAAATAGTATTTTAGTTTAAATTTTCAAGAAGTTTTATAAAGTAGTACAGAAATATTTTTTAGAATAAGAAAAAGTTCATTCACTTCTTAGTTTATGATAGTTTTTTGAAATTTATCTCCAATATAAATGAAAAAGATGCCAAATATCAATAAAAAAAGTGTAATTTTTTGAGCCCTCGAACGCTTATCTTTATAATTATACTCATTTATTCCGTCTATATCAATTTTAAAAACTTCGGGGTTGACTTCTTTTTTATCCCATCCTTTAATCCATACAGTGACATTTTTTGAACTTTCTAAATATGATGAAATCTTATCATTTTCTGTATTGCCAATATATAAAGGACTAGGAGATCCACTTTCTAAAACAAAAGTTTTGTTGTATTCATTTAAAGTAAAAATTAAGGTTGAGTTTCTACTTAATCTTTTATTACCAATTTTTTCTTTGTGTGAAACTATTTCAGATGAAGAACTAGTTGATTTAATAGTACCTTCAAGTGGGATTAGCATATCATCAAATGTAGATGCTAAGGGTAAAAATAAAAATAAAGTGATCAATATTATTCCAGTTCCTAATGAAGATGCTCTATTCTGATATAATAATTTTAATGTAGAAAGATTTATCATGCTATTACTCTAAAACCAATTCATTTTCATCTGATTTTCCTCTGAAAAACAAAAACTGAAGTAATAATGCCAACACAATTGTCAAAATTGCACCAATAAAATTAAGCCATAAATAACCTAGTTTTTCCTGTGTATAAATCATGAAATAATAAATCACAAAAATGGTTAACTGGCTAATAATTGCACTTATAAACATTGGTTTTGCTTTAACCCTTTTTAAATAAAATCCAACAAGGAAAATTCCTAAAACGGTTCCATAGAAAATAGAACCAATAATATTTACCAGCTGAATTAAATTTTCAAACAACGTTCCGACACAAGCAAAAAGTATCGCTACAATTCCCCAGAAAAGAGTAAAAAACTTCGTTACATTTAAAAAATGTTTCTCTGATTTTGGTGTTTTCTGATTTCGTTTATAAATATCAATTGCAGTTGTAGACGCCAATGCGGTTAATCCTGAAGCGGTAGAAGACATGGCTGCCGAAAGAATAACCGCCAATAACAATCCGATTAGACCTTTTGGTAAATAATGCAGGATAAAGTGAAAGAATACGTAATCTTTATCATTTGTTTCTGTATTGCTGTCTGCTTTTAAAATTATTTCTTTGGCTTTGTCACGTAAATCTTTTTCTTTATTAGATAAAGCTACCAATTCTTTACGCAAAATAGGATTGTCATAATCTTGATTTAACTGGTCGATATACAATAAATTGATTACTTTTTTGTCTTCAGAAAGTGTAACTAATTTTTGCTCTAAAGTGTGATATTCTTCTTTATAAACCGATTTTTCAATTGCAATTTTATTGTTTGGATTAAAGTTTAGCGGAACTGGATTGAATTGAAAAAACACAAAAACCATAACTCCAGTCAAAAGAATAAAAAACTGCATCGGAACTTTTAAAAGTCCATTCATTATCAATCCCATCTGACTTTCACGAACTGATTTCCCAGATAAATAACGCCCAACTTGCGATTGATCTGTTCCGAAATAGGCAAGAGCCAAGAAGAAACCTCCAGTAATACCGCTCCAAATCGTATATTTTTCTTCTGGATCAAAAGAAAAATTTACAATATCCATTTTGTCATTCGCGCCAGCAATATGAAGCGCGCTATTAAAGGTCATATCATTTGGAAGATAATGTAGAATCAGGAAAAAAGTGATAAACATTCCAGACATTATTACAAACATCTGTTGTTTTTGAGTTACGTTTACCGCTTTTGTTCCTCCAGAAAAAGTGTAAATAATTACTAAAACACCAATAATGATATTCATTACAGTTAAGTTCCATCCTAAAAGCGCAGATAGAATTATAGCTGGCGCATAAATGGTTAAACCCGTTCCTAAACCTCGTTGCACTAAAAACAAAATTGCCGCTAGAGAACGCGTTTTAACATCAAATCTTCTTTCTAAAAATTCGTAAGCCGTAAAAACTTTACTTTTATGATAAAGCGGAATAAAAGTCACACAAATTACAATCATGGCAATTGGCAATCCAAAGTAAAATTGCACAAATCCCATTCCGTCATGATAAGCTTGACCTGGAGTAGATAAAAATGTAATAGCGCTGGCTTGTGTTGCCATTACAGAAAGGCCGACAGTATACCAAGGCGTTTCGTTGTTTCCTAAAATGAAATCTTCAACGTTTTTACTGCCTCGGGTTTTCCACGAGCCATATCCAACAATAAATAATAATGTTACAATAAGTACGATCCAGTCAAATAGCTGCATAGGTTATGAGTATAATTGCATAATTAAAACGAAAATAGCAATGTAAATGGCATTAAATACCAAAACATAAGTATAGCTTTTTTTCCATTTTTTTGTTTTCTTCATTTCCATATTTTATTGCTTTAAATCTTGTTTAGGAGCTTCAATTGGCTGTTTCAGAGAAATAATATTCGATAATAATCGATAAGCGCCAGAAACTCCTTCTGGTAATTCTCTAAAGAAACTTAAACCAGTGTAAATGTAATATCCTTTTCCGTAAGGTGCGACTAATAATGCACCATCTTTTGCAGATTCTCCTTTATCATGAGAAGATATAATAGGAGTGAAGGCAGCATCGTATTCATTTGGATAATACAATCCTTGTTCTTGTGTCCAGCCCTGAAAATCTTTTTCTGAGATTTTATTTGGAGTATTTAAAACTGGGTGATTTGGTGCTAAAAAGGTAATTTTAGCATTTTCTTCCGTTACACGATCGTTTGACAATTTTAACGGATATGGCGCAATTTTATCTGTTACCAATTTTCCGTTTGTGTTGTATTGTACAATCATATTTTTTCCACCTTTTACAAAATTGAATAAAATATTTTGTTTGTTTGCTAAAGCATTTACAGTGTTGTAGGCGCGAATTCCGGTAATAACTGTACTAAAAGAATCTAATCTTTCGGGTGTAATTTCTTCTGGTTTTAAAATAGAAACTTTATATCCCATTTGAGCTAAACTTTCTGGAACTTCATCTCCAGCTCCCATAATATATGCGATGGCGTCTCCAGAAGTTTTTAAATCAATTCTAATGCATTTTGATTCAGCCGATTTTAAAACCATTTGTTTGGTGATATGATTAAAATCGATAATAGTTTGATCTTTGTCAAAACGTTTACCATCGACAGTTGCAATACTTTTTGCCATAACTTCTTCTGGGTTAACAGGCGGAGTTACTTCAAAATAAAATATTTGCTCATTTCCTTTTTTATCCAAATCGAACGGAATCTCTTTAGGAGAAACTGTCCAGCTTTTTGGTAATTCTAATTGCAAATTTCCTTTTACATTATCTTTTCCTGCGCGAACTTTAACGGGAACCATTTTGCTTTTTGTATCTCTAAAAACCAAAACTCTTTCTAGAATAGATGTAGTAATTTCAGGAACAATATCAACAAAATTGTACATTTCTCCTTTTACGCCGTCATTATATTTGTAAACTACAGTACGTTCAAACGGAATTTCTACATCATTAATTTTTACATTAAAAATGACTTTCGTTTCTCTGATAATGTCTGGAATTCCTATGTTTTCTTGATTAGAAACCGTATACATTCCAACTGTAGCTTTTTCTTTTAGCCAATAGGGCTGTGTGTATTCAATATTTTCAGGAAGCTGTAATTGAAGATTTATTCTTTGATCATTGTTATTTTTTAAAGCAATGTTTTGAGAGATAGTTTTATTATCCGGTAAAGTTTTTACGCTAACTAATTGCATATCAATATTACATCTGTTAATAGCTTCAAGATACAATTTAAGAGTACTGCCTGGAGTTGCTTCTTGTTCATTTGCAACAGCTTCAAGATATAAGCCAGAACAAGATGCGATAATATTCTTTATTGCATTAGATTTAATGCTTTTCCAATGATCGTCTTCTAGAGCTTCAATCATCGCATAAGCTTTTGCCAAATCTGGAATACTTGCCGAAGGTTTGTTAAAATCGTATTTTGAAATAATAGACGAAATTAAATCACCGATTGGTTTTCCGTTTTTAACGCGGTTCCAGCTTGTATCAATTCCATCAAATAAATTATCGCGTTCTTTAGGAGTTTCACCGTTAATTAATTCTAGGTATTCCGTTTCTTCGCCACGAACTCCAGTGCTTCCAAAACCTTGAGATTGATGACGGCTTCGGCTTAAAGCAGCAATTTCTTGATTCGATTTTCCGATTCCGTTATAATAAACACCAGTTTCTAACTTTGTGAATTTAGATTTATTTGCGGCATCAAATTTTTCCTGACTTCCGTAAAACCACCAAGACGGATTGAAAAATTGGCGTTTTACTTGCCAAGGCGTAACATATTTTAATTGTTCAGGATAAATTTTTGGATCGTTTGTCAATTTAAAACTTTCTACACTTAACATCGCAGATGAAGTATGATGTCCGTGCGTAGTTCCAGGAGAACGGTGATCAAATCTATTGATAATAATGTCTGGTTGAAATTTTCTAATTGTCCAAACAACATCTGAAAGGACTTTATCTTTGTCCCAAATATCTAAAGTTTCATCTGGGTTTTTTGAAAAGCCAAAATCGTTTGCTCTTGAAAAAAATTGTTCGCCGCCGTCAATTTTTCTTGCTTCAATTAATTCTTGAGTTCTTATAACTCCTAATAATTCACGTAATTGCGGTCCGATTAAGTTCTGACCACCATCACCACGAGTTAATGATAAATAACCAGTTCTAGCATTCATATCATTTGCCAAATACGAAATCATTCGGGTATTTTCGTCATCAGGATGTGCGGCAACATACAAAACCGAACCTAAAAAGTTTAATTTTTTGATTTGATTGTAAATTTCAACTGAATTTAGTTTTTGTGGCTGCTGCGCAAATGAAATTTGAAAACTGATAAAAAATAAAAGAAAGATTTGAATCTGTATTTTTCTCATGCTGTGGTTAATTGTTTTTCTTTTAAGAGCTTCAAAAATACTAATTATTTTATGGAAGACTATTTAAATGAAATGTTAATGATAGATAATTGATTTGCAATTTTTTCAATAAGCAACAAAAAAGCTGCCAGTTTTTACGCTGGCAGCTTTTTTTATAATTGAAAAATGAGAATAAAATCTCTTATTTTAATTTGTTTTCAGTATCAACGTAGCTTCCTGTAATGGTTACGTTAGATCCTTTTGTAACTTTTCCGTAAATTGTAATTGTAGAACTATTACCAATAAAGTTGATTTTAGCACCGCTGTTCAATGTCAAATTTCCCCAGATTACTACCGATCCTTCTACATTTAAAACAGATTCACTGTTGATAACAAGTTGCGTTGGATTAGTCTGCTGGTATTTCCCTTGAGATAAACTTCCTCTCATATTAAATGTACCTTTACTGTTTAAAGTCAAATCACCAAGAACAGCAATCGAACCGCAATGAGTTAAAACAGCACCAGAATTTATAATAGCAGAATTAATAGCTGTGGCACCTTGATATGATTTAATATCATTAGAATTCAAAATCAAATTACTTCCTTGGTTGTAAGGGCCATAAGTTAAACAGCTTGCAAATGTAGTATTTGGTTTTTCTAATTTAATGATTTTCAAACCGCCTGTTCCGCTGGCAACATAAATGTAATTTCCGCTAGATTTTACATAGTTTGATGAGCCTGCAATTCCAACAGAACCTAAAAGATTAAGCTGAGTTGCAGATTGGTAAACATTTAAACCTAAAGCTCCATTTGCAACAAAAGCATAACCGTCATTAAAAGAAACTGCATTAGTAACATTATCTTCTCCAGTAACAGGAATTGCAATAGTTTGCAATTTAGATCCGCTGTTAATGTCGTAAATGCCTAGACCATTGCGACCTTCAGAAACAAAAAGTTTTGTTCCATCAATATCCATTGTTCTTTTAGCTCCATTAATATCGGTAGAAGTAGCAAAGTTTTTTTGAAGAGCTAGTGTTGATTGATTGTAAATATTAACACCTTTTGTTCCGCTTAAAGTAACTACTTTATCACTTGTTAAAGCAATAGAACGTAAGTCGGCAACAGCAACTTTTCCTGTAACAGCTTTAGTTGAAGTGCTTAATTTAAATAAACTTCCATTATCTCCTGTAACCGCAAAATAATTTGTTGTGTTTGCAGCAACGTCTGTTGTTACTCTGCTTTCTAGATAATTTGTTGTTAGTGAATTGGTAAGTAATCCAGAACTTAAAGGCATATTAAATACAATTGCTGGATTACCATTTAGTTGAGAATCTTTATCTACATCTTTTGCCGCACCGATAATTAAATTTCCATTAACATAAGTAAGCGAAGTAATATCAGTATTTGGAATCAAAGCCGAAGTAACTAATTTTGGCTTGTACGGATCAGAAACATCAATAACATCGATGGCTCCAGAATAAACATCACCCCTTGTAATGTAAGAAACGTAAGCGTAATTACCATTTACAGTTACGTGACTTGCCTGAAGTGTTCGTCCGTTAGCATCAACTGGCGGTTTTACTTCCGCAATTTGTACTAAAGGTAAAGTAGTGTTCGTTGTTTCGGCAGATTTACCAGTTGCTGAAACATTTTCGACTGAAATAACACCAGAATTAGTTAGGTCAATTCTCTGATTTAAGGCAGTTTGATCTGAGTTAATTGTAATGCTATTTACCGATTGGTTGTCGTTTCCATCATTATTATCGTCACAACCTATTAAAAGTGACATTGCTAAAAATGAAAATAAATAAACATTCTTTTTCATAAAATTTCGATTTGAGTTTTAAAAATTTGCTGCAAATATATATCATAATCACATTAAACAAAGGTTAATATTTAAAATAACTCAATAGAAGCCATTGTTGTTCAGTGATTTATATTGAAGTTACAATATTTTGACAAAACTTCAAAACCAAAAAAGCAAAAAAATAGAGAGTATCGTTTCTGATACTCTCTATCGCTAAAAATTAACATTTTAGCATTATCTTCTTCCTCGACCGTGATCGTGATCATCATGGTGATGGTGGTCATCATGTCTATCGCGGTGTTTATCATGTTTGTCATGTTTATCATAACGTTTGTAGTCTCTACGATCATTATAACCATAAACAGGCCTTGGTTTGTATGGTCTTTGTGGCGCGCCATGATATCCTTTATAGTATTTTACTCTATGACGATCAAAGTAAGTGTAAGGTGTTCTTCCGTGATAGTCAGTTAAAACTACTTTATAGCCGCCATACAAATCATAATTTCTGTATTGTCTTGGTAAATAAGTTGTTCTAACCCATTTTCCTCCTCCAAAATAAATAAACTGTGAAGCTCTTACATCATAATATGCTTCGATATCCGGCAAGTAATAATATTCCATTTGAGAATATCCTGCAGGTCCCCAAGCTGGTGGAGTACCTATATTAACGTTAATCGATACTTGGGCTTGCGTGGCATTTGCAACCATGAGAAATAATCCGGCGATTGCTAATTTTATCGTTTTCATCTTTTTTTATTTTTTTAATGTTAATCTTGTTTAGGGATATTCACATACTGTGCCAAAAAAAATAATTATGCGTTTTGTCGAGTAAAAAATGCATTTCGTCGAATTATTTTTTGATTTGTTTAACGCTTAATTTTCTGATATCAAGCGTTTTATTTAAAGATGAAAATTTTTAAAAAAAATTATTGATAATTGACAACTCTAGGTTTATTTAGCTCAAAACTTTGCATCCTATAATCTGTAGTTTCAAATGTATTTGTCTTAAATATATTATCTCCTTGCTGCGGAATGCTGGGGTAATAAGAAATTGAAAGCTGAAAAGAACTAAAAACCAAATAGTCATTGCTTACCAATAAACCTAAAGTAATTTTAGAATATGGCTTACTTTTGGTCATAGCGATTTCTGGACTTCCTAAAACGGCTATCGCGTAATTAAAAAATGGATTTAAACGAAAACCTAATAAAGAATGCGGAGAGTAGGTTTGTGTTTGAAGTGAAAGAACAGCTTTGCTGGTTCCGTACAGAGCTGTATTAAAGCCCGCTAAACCATTTTGTTCGTTAATATTAAGCTGATCTCCCATAACATCATCACGATTTATTCCGATTACTACTTTCGGATTTACGAATTGTCTTAATTTCCAATTTCCGATACTGTATAATTTGGTAAAATAATTCGATTCGAATAAAAATGCCGTTTGATAGGTTTTAGATTGATGAAAGAAAGTGCCAGCTTCAAAATTCATGCTTAAGAAACCTAATCGATAATAATTACCAAAAGAAAATTGTGCACCGACATACGGACGCCAAAAAGTATTTTTATATTGATAACCAAATGTAAGTCCGTAAACTCTTCCTATCGGAACGTCTTCGGTTTGACCATTTCTGAAGATATATCGATCCTGAATAAATTTTCTTGTATTCAGTCCAACACCGCTCAATATAAGTTTTTCGTCCGAATAAAAATTATCAGGATCGTAAACTTCTGTTGGAGTTTCGGTGAAATTTTTATTCAGAAAACGTCCAGTCACAACAAGATTTGTAATGGCTTCGTGCTTGTCTTCAAACATTTTAAAAGCTCGTCCAGCCCAAAAATCCTGAGATTTATATTTTACCGGCTGAAAGGCATATGTAAGATCTGGCGCCTGAAGCGTATCTCTTCTATAATATTCATCGACATAAACACCACCTGCCCATTTGGTTAGGGGAGAATAAAAATCTCGTTCTACATTAATACTTTTAATATAATTGTTATCCAAATCCATTCTATAATGCAGAACGGTACCGATATAAGTGTTTTTTATATTTGGAATAGTATAAGTAGCTTCGTTTGCATTTCTTCCATCGTCAAAGCGGTTTGTAAAACGGTATTCGAGCTGTTGTCCTGAACCAAAAAAATCTTTTTCTTTAAAACCTACAGAAACCTGATTACTAGAAATAGAAAATCTCGGAATTGTACTCCAGGAATCCAAAACACGAATGGTAACGTCTACAGAATCTGACGCAGCGCCAACAGTTTGATTAGAAATACGAACAGCAGTAACATAACGCTGCGCACGAATTAAACGCTCAGATTCCAGAATTTTGTACGTATTGTAAGGAGTATTTCTTTTAAAAAGCAATAAATTATAAATGGCTATTTTTTTTGTTTTTAAATGAAGTCTATTTCCAGTTCTTTCTCCCCAATTTTTAGGCATTTGTGCTGTGTCTGCAACTGAATATCCAAAAGGATCTAACGTAATAATGTTTATTTTTCGAATAATTTTTCCGTCGTAATGCGTTGAATCTATCGGAACAAGTAATTCTTCTTTTTTCTTTGGTTTTTTAGATCTAAAAAATAGCTTATGCATAGTTTGCGTAAACTTATTTTTTTTAGAATAGTTTCTAATTCGGTTGTAAATTTCAGTCGTATCTTTCTTTACAGGATCTTTTTTGGTCTTACTTATCTGAGCATATCCTCCTTGTAAACACAAGCACAATAAAATAAGAAACAATATTTTTTTGTTTAGAGACATTAGGATAATTATTCTGCAGATAGTTATATTAGTTATGAATGTAAGAAATAATAAAGAGATTATTGAAATTCCCTTTGTTTAATTTTCGACTGTAGCTTTTTTTGCTCGCCATCTAAATTTTCGCGGTACGTGATTCCCCATCAAATAGCCCCAAGGCGCGAGAGAGTCAATTCGGTCAAATATGATTTTCAAGATTGCTAAAAGCGGAATAGCTAGAAACATTCCCGAAATTCCAGCGGCGGCACCTCCAACAATAATTCCCATAATAGATACAAAGGCGTTGATTTCTACTTTAGAATTAATAATCAACGGAACAAGCAGATTATTATCAATAAACTGAACAATGATATTTACAATTAAAATACCTAAGATCATAGAAGTTTCAGCAGATCCGGTTAAGGAAGCTAAAATCGTTATTATTCCCGCAACAGTAATTCCGATATATGGAATAAGATTTAAGATACCCGTAATTAATCCTAACAAAATAAAATATTTAATACCGATAATCCACAAGCCGAGACTTGTCAATACAGACACAACAATCATTTCGATAATTAAACTGACAATGTAATTGTTTATAGAAACTTTTATTTGCGAAAGTATATCCGTTAAAGCTGGATGATTTTCTTTCTTAATTAATTTGGCTAAAAACAATTTAAAATGCTCTTTATAAATTAAAAATAAAAAGGTGTAAACGATAATAATCATACTATCTAGAAGCACATCGCTTACTGATATGATGAAAGAACCCAATTTTGCCTGACCCGTTTTTACAGAATCTTTAGTCATCGAATCGAGATATTTTTTTTGATCTCCAATGCTTACTTGAAAATTTTCTTTCACAAACTTGTGAATTTCAATAATAAAGGAATTGGCGTTCTTTTTTATGGTATCAAAATCATTGGCCATATTGGTAACCTGATAGGAAATGAAAACCAAAATACCGATAATAACCGACAGAAAAATTAACAGACAAACTATGCCCGCAAGATGCCTAGGAAATTTTAATCTTGTATTTAGGAAAGTAAAAATTGGCAATAGTAAAACGGCAAATAAAAATGCCAATAAAACGGGTGTCAAAATATCTTTTCCGGCACAAAATATAAAAGCAGAACTAATTAAAGTAATAAGAATAAAGGCGAGTTTTGCGTAAAAAGGTAAAGTAATTGGTCGAGTCATTTTTTAATGAGGTTTAGCTAGATTTATAAAACAAATATTACACTTTATTTGTCTTTTTATGTTCTAGCTTTTTTGCCTACAATTATAAAATTCCCATTCTATATTTTAGTCAAAAAACTCTCTTTCTTCGTATTTGGCAGGGATTATAGAAATTCCTTTTTGAAGCAAAAGGTTGTTTGGAAAAATTATTTTTTCTCCTTCTTTTGTTTTTAAACTAACGTGAAAAGTATTAATGTCTTCAATCTCAGCTTCAATAGGGAAATCTTTATCGTGAATTTTTATGGTATCTCCAATTCTAAAAGGAAAAGAGAAAAATAAAATCATTCCAGAAGTCACATTACTCAAAATAGACCATTGTGCAAACATTGCAACACCTATAACAGTTGCTATAGAAGAGATTGTAAAGAAAATGTCCTCTGTTTGAACGCCCCAGATTACGATTAAACTTGTTGTTACCAAGATATTCATCAAAATATTAATGTATTTGATAACCAAATTGGTTCGATGCTCGAATAATTGACTTGTAGCGGCAAAACGTTTTATTAGATTTGCAATTACTACTCGAAGTACAATTAGTACGACTATAAGAATTACGGTAACTAAGATTTCGCGGCTATACTCTTTAAAAGAAAACATATTTAAATTTTTACACTAATGTAGTCAAAAATTCATAAACTTTAGCTGTCGGAAGTCCCATAACATTGGTGTAAGAGCCTTCAACTTTTGCAACTGCCATAAAACCAAACCATTCCTGAATACCGTAAGCACCAGCTTTATCGTAAGGTTTGTAATTTTCGATATAATATAAAATCGCTTCGTCTGATAAATCGTTAAAAGTAACTTTAGTTATGTCATGCAATAGGGTAGAAGACTCAGCAGTTTTAAAACAAACAGAAGTAATAACTTCATGCGTTGCATTCGACATTGATTTGATCATTGTAAAAGCCTCTTCAGCATTTTTAGGTTTTCCTAAAGCTTTATTTTGATGCCAAACAATGGTGTCGCTTGTTACTAAAATTTCATTTTCTTTAAGTTCGCCTTCAAATGCTTTTGCTTTAAGTTCGGCTAAATAATCTGTAATTTCGGCAGCTTTTAATTCAGGCGGATAAATTTCTTCAACGTCTTTTAACCGAATTTCAAAATCAAGATCTAAATCCTTAAAAAACTGTTGTCTTCTAGGCGAACCTGAAGCTAAAATGATTTTATATTTTTTTAATTTTTCTTTAAGCATTGTATTTGATATTTAAGGCAATAACGAGAATTGATAAAATTCCGAAGAATAAAATAAGTTTTAAAATGGTGCTCAAATGATGAAAATCTTTTTGAGATTTGGCGCTGAAAATCTTTACAATAAAATATAATAAAGGCGCTAAAACAGTAGCAAAAGCATAAAAGATTACAATATAAAGCTTGTTTTGCATGAAATAAGTATTGCTATAAAGTGCTGAAAGAATAAAAGCAATAATAGCAAATCCTAAAGCGATTTTTGCTGCTCTGTTAATTCCAATAGCAATTGGTAACGTATTCATTCCTTGATTGTAATCTCCGTTTACATCTTCAATATCTTTAACAATTTCACGAATAAAATTAATCATAAAAGCAAACAAAGCATAATCAGTCAAGATAGAAAAAAGACTTGCCATTTGCGCTTGATTTTCTGAAGTTGTTGCCGGAAAAAGATCAAAAACTCCTATAATTAATACACTTATTGCAAGAAGCGCAGCAACTACAAAATTTCCTAAAATCATAATTTGTTTTAAAGATGTAGCGTAGAAATATAATAATGATGCAATTAAAATAAAAAGTGAGGCAAAAGTTGGTCTTTGAATGATGTTAGACAATAGAAAACCGAGTGCAACACCCGAAACATTTAGCGCTATATAAATATTAAAAGCTACCGTCTCACTTATTCCTTTTCCAACAACAACATCGTTTGGTTTATTGATACTGTCGGTTGCAACATCATAAATATTATTAATTACATAACCCGCGGCAGCCAATAAAACGGTGCTTAAAACCAGTAATCCATACTGCATGTCTGATAATGCTAACGGAATGTTTTGCTGTTTTAAAAAAGCGTAACGAAAAAGAAGCTGCATAAAAGCAAGCATCAAAAGATTTTGGTAACGAATAAGTTTTAGGAATTTCATTTTTTTTGAGGTTCTGAGATGCTAAGATTCTAAGATACTAAGGTTTTGTCTAACTAAAAAGATTGTCAAATTTGCTAATTCATTCATAATTAACAAATCACAATTAATAATTAATTAATTAATCGTGTTTTCCATTAAAATATTCCATCCATTTCCCTTGCACTTTCATTACTTGTTCGATAACATCTCTAACAGCGCCTCGTCCGCCTTTTACGTGAGAAATATAGCGACAAATATTTTTAATTTCTGGTACAGCATCTTGCGGGCAAGTAGGAAGTCCAACCAATTTCATAACATGAAAATCAGGAATATCATCTCCCATGTATAGCACATTTTCGTGTTTAATATTGTTTGTTTCAACGAATTCTTTTAGAGTTTTTACTTTGTCTGGTGTTCCTAAATGAATATCGTTAACGCCTAAATTGCGTAAACGAATGCGAACCCCTTCATTGCTTCCTCCAGAAATAATACACACATTGTAACCACTTTCAATTGCAGCTTTTATTGCATAACCATCGCGAATATTCATTGTTCTTAACATTTCACCCTCGTTGGTTACAAAAACAGAACCGTCTGTAAGTACGCCGTCTACATCAAAAACAAACGTTGTGATGTCATTCATTATTTCTTTATAACTTTTTGCCATTATGCTGTATAGATTGTGTTAGAATTTTATAGATATTTTTTTTGTTTTCGTCTTGTAAAAATGCCAAATGTGCTTCTGTTGTATTAGAATCATGGCGTTTGGCTGGCCCTGTTTGCGCATCGGCAGGATCGAGCGTGTTTATTTTGTCTGCCGTTTCTTGAATTAGAGGTTTTAAGATTGCAAAAGGCAACTGGTTTTCTTCGCAGATTTCTTGCCCCAAATGGTATAAATGATTCGTAAAATTGTTTACAAAAACCGCCGCCACATGAAGTGCTTTTCGCTGTTCTGAACTTATTAAATATACAGCCGTAGAAACACTTTTCGCAACTGTTTCTAAGAGTTTAAAATCGGCAGTGTTTTCTGCTTCTAAACAGAACGGAATTATAGAAAAATCAACATCTTTTGTTTTAGAAAACGTTTGGAGCGGATAAAAAACGCCACGTCGATTTTTTTCATTTAATATTTCTATAGAAGATGTTCCTGAAGTATGAACAACAAGCTGATTATTAAAAGGGAGCTGCTCAGAAACTTCATTAATTGCATTATCAGAAACTGCAATAATATGTAAGTCAGCAGTTTGTAATTCGCTTAAATCGGTTACAATCTTTTCAAATTCAACTAAATGATGTACAGCTTCTTTCTTTCTAGAAAAAACCTGTTTAATTTCAACAATTTTGCTAGCGCTAAATGCCTTTATTAAATGCTGGGCAACATTGCCGGAACCGATTATAGTTATCTGAATCATAAAAGCAAAATTAGTATTATTTTTTTAATGCAATAAGTATGTAAAGTATTGATAATGGATTTTCGAAATTTTTATTGTTATTAAGCTGTATCTTTTTCATTTTTAATTATTAGTATCGCATAACAAAAAATCTGACATTGTAAAAAAGCTTTATTTTTTGTAGGTTTAAACCTTCTATATTGTCAATTTGTTTGAAAAATAAGCCTTAATTTTAGTTTTTATTAACAAAACTCCGAGTCTGCAAATCAACATTTTTAAGTACTTTTGTGCCACTTTTATACAATGTAATTCCTAAGAAATGGATAAAAAAATATTCTCTTTTTTGTTTTCTACACGATTAATGGCCGTTCTTTTTTTAACATTCGCAATTGCAATGGGTGTTGGAACTTTTATCGAAAGTAAATACAATACCGATACGGCTAGAATTCTAATTTACAATACTTGGTGGTTTGAAGCGATTATGGCCATCTTTATGCTTAATTTCTTCGGAAATATTAAACGTTACCAATTGCATAAAAAAGAAAAATGGGCAACACTCTTACTGCATCTTGCCTTTGTTTTTATTCTTTTAGGTGCTTTTATTACAAGATATATTAGTTATGAAGGAATGATGCCAATCCGTGAAGGTTCGGCAGAAAACCAAGTTTACTCAGACAAAACATTCCTAACCATTTTTGTTGATGGAGAATATAAAGGCGAAATGAAAAGAAGAGTTTTTGAAAAAAGCCTTTTACTTTCTCCAGTAACCAATAATGATTTTACCGTTTCTGGAAAATTTGATCAAACTCCTTTTGAAGTTACCTATTCTAACTACATTATGGGAGCAAAAGAAGTTGTGAAACCAGATGCAAACGGAACTTTATACTTAAAATTAGTAGAAGCAGGAGCAGGCGGACGTGAAGAACATTACCTGAAAGAGGGTGAAGTTCAGAACATTCACAATGTTTTATTTGCTTTAAATAAGCAAACTGACGGAGCTATTAATATTAATACAAAAGGAGAACAATACACTATTCAAACTCCATTTGAGGGAGAATTTATGCGAATGGCTGACCAGTTTAAAGGTAAAGTTACGAAAGATGACGTACAGCCTTTAATGATGCGTTCTTTGTATAGTATTGGCGATATCCGAATTGTATTTCCAGATCCGCCAATGAAAGGAAAAGTGGATTATGAATCTAATAATGATTTTAAAGCAAAATCTCATTCTGATGCCTTAGTTGTTAAAGTAAAAGCTGAAGGACAGGAAAAAGAAGTAATGCTTATGGGATCTAAAGGTCAAGTTGGAGAAGCTAAAACCGTTAAAATAGGAAATATTGAGTATTCTTTATTTTATGGAAGTAAAGCTTATGTTTTGCCTTTCAAAGTAAAATTGAATGATTTTATCGCGACCAAATATCCAGGTACGGAAAAAAGTTATTCTGCTTTTGAGAGTAAAGTAACTGTTCTAGATTCTACAGAAACATTTAATGCCGATATTTATATGAATCACGTTTTAGATCATAAAGGATATCGTTTCTTCCAGTCTTCTTTTGATCCAGACGAAAAAGGAACAGTTTTATCTGTAAACCATGATTTCTGGGGAACAAATATTACTTACTTCGGATATTTTCTATTATATATTGGTTTAATGGCAATTATGTTTACTAAACATTCTCGTTTTGGTGATTTGAAAAAGAAACTAGAAGCGGTTAAAAAGAAAAAAGAAAAGTTAATTACGATTTTGGTTTTAATGTTGAGCTTAAGCAGTTTTGCACAACAAACACCTCATGTTCATTCACATGAACACGATCATGCACATTCAACAGATCCAAATGATCATGCAAATCACGTTACTGCGCCGCCAAGCAAAAAGCAATTAGATTCTTTATTGAATATCTACAAAGCTCCAGAAGCACACGCAGCAAAATTTGGGCGATTGATTATTCAAGATGCTGGAGGAAGAATGAAGCCTATAAATACGTTTTCTTCTGAATTACTTCGTAAAGTAAGTCACAGTGATAAATATAATGAGATGAATTCTGATCAAGTATTTTTATCTATGACTCAGTATGCGCAGGTTTGGATTCAGGTTCCTATTATATATATCAATACAAAGAATGACAGTATTCGCAAAATCATTGGTATCGATTCAAAGGATAAGTATGCGCCATTTGTAAAGTTCTTTGATGAGCAAGGAAATTATAAACTATCGCCGTATTTAGATGCTGCTTATAAAGCGGCAAATCCAAATAGTTTTGAGAAAGATTTTATTGAAACCGATAAAAAGGTAAACTTAATGGAATCTGCTTTAAGCGGAAGTATTCTAAAGATTTTTCCAGTTCCAAATGATCCAAATCACAAATGGGTTTCTTACTTAGAGCGCGAAGGAGCAGGATTTAAAGGAATGGATTCTACTTATGTGAAACAAATTCTGCCTTTATATTTTAGTGCTTTAAATAACGGTTCTATTACGAAAAACTTTGATACAGCCGATAATCTTGTAGAAAGTATTAACGGATTTCAAAAGAAATTCGGAGGAAAAGTAAGACCTAGCGAGCAAAAAATTGATGCTGAAATTGCCTATAACAAATACGACGTTTTTCAGAAATTACCGTATTGGTATATTACAGCGGCAAGCTTTATGTTCATTTTTATAATTGTCAATATTTTCTTTGAGAAAAAATGGCTTCGTATCACCGTAAATGCTTTTCATGTTATCATTGGATTGTTATTTGTACTTCATACATTAGGATTAATTGCGCGTTGGTATATTTCTGGTCATGCACCTTGGAGTAATGCTTACGAATCTATTGTATATGTTTCTTGGTCAACCATGTTCTTCGGATTGGCTTTCGATAGAAAATCAAAATTAACTGTTGCTTCATCTGCTTTTGTTACTGCTATGATTTTAATGGCTGCATATTTGAACTGGATAGATCCAGAAATTGCAAACTTACAGCCGGTTCTTAATTCATATTGGTTAATGATTCACGTTGCGGTTATTGTAGGTAGTTATGGACCGACTGCATTAGGAATGATTTTAGGTTTTGTTTCATTATTATTGATTTTGTTTACAACTGAGAAAAACAAGGCAAAAATGGAACTGAACATTAAAGAGATAACTTATATCAACGAAATGTCATTAACTATTGGTTTAATCATGTTGACGATTGGAAACTTCTTAGGCGGACAATGGGCAAATGAAAGCTGGGGACGCTATTGGGGATGGGATCCGAAAGAAACTTGGGCTTTAATCTCTATTATGATTTACGCTTTTGTAATTCACGCTCGTTTTGTTCCTGCTTTAAGAGGAAAATGGTTCTTTAACCTAATGAGTATGTATGCTTTTGTTTCGATTTTGTTTACCTATTATGGAGTAAATTTCCATTTAGTTGGTTTACACTCGTATGCAAGCGGAGAAGCACATTCTTTAAATTGGATTTATTACTGTTTAATTACAATTTCTATAATTGGAGCTGTAACTTATCCAAAATATAGAAAATACTATAAAACCAAAAAAGTAAAAAAATAGATAATTAAATTAATTATTGATTCGTATGAAAAAAGCTCAGTTTAATGCTGAGCTTTTTTTGTATATATATTGTAAAGTTAGTCTGAAAATTTTCCTGTGAACAAAAGTATTATACTCAAGACGACTAAAAAGCAAATCAAAAATAGGATGTGACTTAAGATGGATAAAAAGAACGCCCTTGTTTTTGTTATTTTATTAAAGAACTGAATATTGGTCCAAAATATTAATAAAATGCCTATTACATAAGTTACAAATGAAAACTGCTGTAAATGATGGATATTATTAAAGTAAAATAATAACGGAAAAGTCAAAATCTGAACAAAAAGACGTTGTGAGGCTTTAAAAGTATTCAGTACAAAAAATTCAACAAAGTTATAACCTTGATTTCGAAAAACAGTATAAGTTCCGATTGTATATAATGGTATTGTTGCAATTGTAACCCAAGAAAAATGAGTTGTAATCCATTCATTTATATTTTCGTAATTCAATTGTTCATCCGACTTATCTTCGAAATAATTGATGTGAAAATAATGATACAGAAAACCATATAAAGTTGCCAATAACACAACCAACGATAAAGGTTTAAAATGGTTGACTCTTTTTCCTTCAATAAATTCACGAACAGAATCGCCAGGTCTTGTAAATAATTGTTTTAAAGAATATAAAATACCTTTATCAAAATGCAGTAATCCGTGCTGAATATCATGCCATAAAAAGTGAGCATTTATTTTATGAGTTTCCGCAGGCTGTCCGCAATTATTACAATAATGACCTTCAAAAACCTGATGGCAATTTTTGCAGATTATTTCCATTTGAATACTTTTTAAAGTTATGAAACTCGATTTTTCTTAAAACCATTTGGATACATAATAGCGAGCAAAACTATTACAAGCAGAAAATTATATTCGACACCATTTCTTCCGCCGCCAACTACAAACCAGCCTTCTTTAAAATGAACCAAAACAATTCCCATTACAAGAACAAAAATGGTTACAAATCCCGCCAGTTTTACATATTTATTGGTTAATAAAAGAATGGCGGCAACGACATGAGATAATTTGATACTCCACGCCAGAAAAATGCCGAAAGGGGCAAAACCAATCTGATTTAAGAATAAATTTCCAAAATCGTTTATTCCATTATTAAACATGCCAAAAACGGAATGTGTTAGAAGAATAGTAGCCACAGCGATTCTTAAAAGTAGAGTTCCGTTCATAATTTGTTGTTTTTTAGTGAATTAAAAATAATAAAAAAACGCATATTAAATCTAATATGCGTTTTTCGTTTTTATGAAAGAGTTAAGTTTATACTTTTCCTAAAGTATAAAGTTGTTCCATTGTTGGTGTTAAACTTCCGCCAGCTGGCTCCAATGTGATTCCGAAAGCTTCAGCAGAATCGGTTTGGCTTACAGCAAAGATTTTCTGCGAATTTCCTTCAAAATTATCCAATAAACCAATGCTTGTTGGAGTAAGAACCGGACTCAACTTAAGAGACCAAACTTGATAAACCATTCCTTTTGGAGGAGTTGGTAAACCCGCAGCATCAATATAAGTTGTTTTAGTTTCTTGATTCCAATAAACTTTTGCAAAAGATTTTGGAGAAACCGCTTGACCACCAAGAGTTACACCAGTATTTTTAATATCTCTTACAATATTTAAACTTTTTTGGATTTCTTTATTTTCCTGACCTAAATAAGCATAATCTCTTTGGATTTTGTTTTTTTCATTTCCAACAGTAGAAATAGCTTCTTTTGTTTTTGTCAGTTCCATTGTTTGGTATCCTAAACCTAACAACAATAAAACAGCAGCTGCCCAGCCTACATATTGTGACCAGTTTGAAGCAGGTTTCATGTCGACTACTTTGCCGTGTTTCAATTCTAAACGGGCTTTTATCTTCTCAAAGTTTTCTACAGAGTGGAAAGGAGAGAAGCTTGATGATAAAGCAATTATGGCTTTTTCTATCGAAATAATTTCCTGATCAACATCAGTGTTTTTTTTCGCCAATTCGGCAATTTCTAAGTTTTCTTTTTCACTTAGTAAGCCGTAAACATACAGCTCTAATATACCTGATTCTATATATTCTTGTGCTTCCATTATATTTTCAAATAATTACGTAAATCGTTAATACAGTTTCTGTTTTGTGTTTTGATAGTTCCCAGTGGCATTGCCAATTCTTCTGAAGCTTCTTGTTGGGTATATCCTTTAAAGAATAACAAATTAATTATTTCAATACATTTAGGTTTCAGTTTCTTTACGAACTCCTGAATTCCAATAGCATCAATTTTATGAGTTAATTTATTGCTCTCATCTAACAGATTTACGAAATTATCTGAGGAAAGGTTTTTTTGACTGTTATTAAAGTTTTTAGAACGAAGTTTATCGATCGAAGTATTACGAGCAATATTAAGGATCCAAGTGTAAAATCGTCCTTTACTTTCGTTATAAGAATCGATGTTTTTCCAAATTTTGACAAAAACGTCTTGCAGAACATCTTCTGCTTCTTCTCGATTTTTAATTAAGACATGAATGACTGAAAACAAACTTTTAGAATACATATCATATAAATGTGTAAAAGCTTTTTCGTCTTTTTTGTAGATTAAAACTAACAATTCTTCTTGACTCATAGATTTGGATTTTTAAGTTTAAACATTAATAGCTAGACGTTATTGGGTAACTGTTATAAAGGTAAATTATTTTTTTTTATTTTTTTTTATTTTTTTTTGTAGTCCTAAACCTAGAAAAATCAAGGGTTTTGAAAAAAAGATGAATTTTTTTACTTTTTTTTAAAACCAAAAACAATCCAATTACGTAAATCTAATTATAAACGTGAGAAACATCTTAAAGAAATTAAAAGAGGAATTGCGAAATAATAAAACTGTTGTAAGATCCAACTTAAAAATGGAATTATGGATAGCAAAATAATTAAAATATTAATCGTTGGATTAACAGCAGTTTTATCATGGAGTAGTTTTTCTAAATATGATTTTTTTAAAGCAATTTCTCAAAGCAAAAACAGCTTAAGAACTGAAATAAAGAATTGCAAATAAAAGACTAAATGATGAATCTATTAAAAATATTCGTTTTACTCGCTTTTATTATGCTGTTCATTTCAATCTATAAGCAATAATTAATATAGTACGTTCTAAAAAAGATAAAAGATATTAGTGATTTTTAATAGTTGATGCACTCGGACTTCCAGACCGAAGATTTTTTTAATATGCCACAACAATTACAAAGAGTTTAGATTAGATAAATACAAGCCATTTGAAAATATTTTGAATCATTTGTGGCATTTAGGGGTTAAAAAGATTTTCACAATAACCGAGGCATCAACTTTTTAAAAAATAAAATATATTATATATAAAAGATTGCATAATAATTAATTCATGGTTTGATTTGTTTGTATGGGGGGAAGCCTAACGTCTGATTAACGTTAGGCTTCATTTTTTATTTAACTTTTGATTGGCAAAATTTGTGGCTAGAAAATAGTTTTAATGAAATGTATTTTAGCTAATTTTATAAAAAATTATCAGATGAAAAATATAGCAATTTTAGTTTGGAGCGCATTATTTATGATGGCTTCTCAAGTTCAGGCTCAAACGAGTCATAAACCAAAAAAAGAAATTATGGCAAAAGAAACAATTTATCAATTTAAAGTTGAAGATTTATCAGGAGATACTTTTGACTTTGCATCTTTGAAAGGCAAAAAAATAATGATTGTTAATACGGCTTCAAAATGCGGTTTAACACCTCAGTACAAAGATTTAGAAGCAATTTACAAACAATATAAAGATAAAGGTTTTGTAATTGTAGGTTTTCCAGCAAACAATTTTGCCTCTCAGGAACCTGGAACTGCTAAAGAAATAGAAACTTTCTGTCAGCAAAATTATGGCGTAACTTTTCCGATGATGAACAAAGTTTCTGTAAAAGGAAGTGATATGTGCGAAGTTTATAAATTCCTTACTGAGAAATCTAAAAATGGTTTGCAAGATTCTGAAGTTGAATGGAATTTTCAAAAATATTTGATCAATGAAAAAGGAGAATTGGTAAAAGTAATTAAACCAAGAACTCTTGTAACAGATCCGGAAGTTATTAATTGGATAAAAAGTTAATTGTAACTATCTAAACCAAAAAATCCACAAAATTGAACATTTCAATTTTTGTGGATTTTTTTTTGTAGCTGTAAGACTGAGCGAAGTCGAAGTCCCGATTGCTGAATCACTTTGTGTAACTTCGACTTCGCTCAGTTTGACAAAATATATCCTTTGAGCTTTTTTGTTGTTAAACCAATATCAACTGCATAAAAACCAAATCCAGCCAATGATCAAATTTATAACCAACTTCGCGGATTGTTCCTGTTGCAACAAAACCAAATTTTTCGTGAAAAGCAATACTTCCAGCATTATCAGCATCAATAGCGCCAATCATAACGTGATAACCTTGTTCTTTTGCCAGACGAATTAATTCTGTCAAAAGCTTAGAACCAATTCCTTTTCCAACAATATTATCGACCACATAAACAGAATGTTCTACAGTATATTGATATCCTATTTTTTCGCGAAATTGTCCATAGCTTCCAAAACCAACCACTTCGCCATCTAAATCAGCAACAACAATCGGAAGATTTTCAGCTGTTTTATCTTCAAACCATTTTTTTTGAACTTCTATAGTCTGAATTTCATAGCTATAATTGGCTGTTGTATGTAAAATAGAATGATTTACAATTTCTAGTATTTTTTGTAAATCGTTTTCAGTTGCCGGTCTTAAAATGATGCTCATATTAAATTTGTAATTATTTTTTGTTTAGTTCCGCTAACAGAATATCGACTTCTTTAGAATCCCAGCCCATTTCTTTGGCAATGGCTTTTGCTTCTTTGGCATATTCTAAAGCCTTCTTTTTGTCTTTTATTTTATTATAAAGTTTAGCTTCTAGTAAATTTCCATCATAAGAATCATTTAATTCTAAGGAATGATTTACCCAATAAATAGCTTTTTTTAAACTTTCTGTATCATTAATATGTTTGAAATAGGTGTTTCCAATTTCTTTTAAGAAACTTGCGTCGTTCCAAACTAATTTTTGAGTGTCTTCAAGAGTTACTTTTTTATAAAAGTCCCATTTTTCAGTTCTTTCAGCCAAAGTTAAATCATATTTAAAAACCAGAGAATCTGTTTTCTGAAGACGTATAGATTTGGCAATTTCTCTTTGTTTATAATAATTCACAGTATCTAAATTATCAACCAGCGGACGAAGCAACTCATTTACAATGTTTTCAATCTTTTTATCAATTCTGCTTTGAGAAGCTACGGCAGCAAATTCTTTTTGATGCTGTAAAACAAACTGGAATTCTCTCGATTTAATATCTGTAACGCCATTTGCAATAACTCTCCAATTCAATTCGCTAATTAGTTGTTTATCAGATTGTGTATTTAGATAGATATGTGTTGCTGGAGATAATTCTGTTCTGTCTTTTCCTTTTTTCAAAGTATTCAAATAAGTGAAAAATTTATCAGAATTGCTAGTATCCGCCAGAAATTCTTTCTCTAAATAAGGCAATTGCATTTTTGGATTTAGAGAATATTGAAGTTCATTTAAAAATTCTGCTTTTTTAATTTCTCCTTTCAAAGCATAAATTAAATTTTCGTTAGAATCTAAAAACAAGAAAGTTGGCAAAGATTTGGTTTTGAATTTATTTTTTAAGGCAATTCCTTCTTCTTTTTCAATATTCTTATAAGTACTGACAAAATTTTTATTCAAAAAATCCTTCACCGCTGGATCACTCAAAACTTCGCTTTTCATCAAATTACAATGCGGACACCAATCTGCATATAACATTACAAAAAGTGGTTTAGATTCTTTTTTAGCCGTTTCTAAAGCAGTTTTGTACGGAATATCAACAGGAACAAATTGATTTTGAGAAATAACGGTTTGAAAAGTGACTGCTAAAAAGGCTATAAATAAGAAACGCATATCGAGTTGGCTTTTATTAATTAATCGATTTTACAAATATATTTCCTTTTTCGGGAAAGAGCCTTAATATATTCCTAATTATAATTTAAATGAACTGCGAAGTTTGTAACTTTGTAAGCAACAAGAAGAAAATTGAGATTACAGATTTTCTTTCTAAAAAAGTAATACACGACTAGAATGATTTACCCCAAAATAGCGCTTGCACAAAGCATTATCGAAATTTTATCTGCCAAAGGGATTGTCAATATTATTATTTCTCCAGGATCTAGAAATGCACCCTTAACCATCGGATTTGCTCAAAATTCTAATTTTAAATGTTATAGCATTGCAGACGAACGTTGTGCCGCTTTTTTTGCTTTAGGAATTGCTCAGCAAACCAAACAGCCAACTGCAGTTGTTTGTACTTCTGGATCAGCTTTGTTAAATTATTATCCAGCTTTTGCCGAAGCATTTTACAGCCAGATTTCGCTAATTGTGATTTCTGCAGATCGTCCGCAGAATAAGATAGATATTGGCGATGGACAAACCATTCGTCAAGAAAATGTTTTTGCAAATCATTCTGTTTTTAATGCTAATTTGACTGAAGAAGCTTCAGAAGAAAATGATTTAAAAATCAATTTAGCTCTAGAAACTGCTATTCGATTAAAAGGTCCAGTTCATATTAATGCACCTTTTGAGGAACCATTATACGAAACTATAGAAGAACTTTCTGTAAAGCCAAAAATCAGCAACCCAGAAACTGAAGAAAGTGTAAAAAACATTCAAAACGTAGATGAAATTGTTTCTGTTTGGAATAATTCCAAGCGAAAATTAATCTTAGTCGGAGTAAATGAAGCTAATGCTATAGAAAAAGAAATTATCGAAAATCTAGCTTCAGATCCGTCAATTGTGGTTTTGACAGAAACGACTTCAAACTTATATCATCCAAATTTTATTAATTCAATTGATACTTTAATTACGCCATTTGATGATTCTGATTTTGCAGCATTTAATCCTGAAGTTTTAGTGACTTTTGGAGGAATGGTAGTTTCAAAAAGAATCAAAGGATTTTTAAGAAAATATAAACCAAAACATCATTGGCATATTGATACGCTTCGTGCTTATGATACGTTTGGTGCATTGACTAAACATTTTGAAATACAACCAAATGATTTTTTCAAAGATTTGCTTTCCAAAACAGCTTCTGTAAAAAGTAATTATTTCAAAAATATCGATACTGTTTATAAATCTCGATTGAACAAAAGAAAAGAGTATTTAAATACAGTTGCCTTTTCAGATTTTAAAGTTTTTGAAAGGATAATAGAATCGCTTCCTAAAAACAGCCAGCTTCAGATTAGCAATAGCTCTGCAATTCGTTATGCCCAATTAATTGACATTGATGAATCAATCGAAGTTTTTTGCAATCGCGGAACTAGCGGAATCGATGGAAGCACTTCTACGGCAATTGGGGCAGCAGTAGGAAATGAAAAACAAACAGTTTTCATTACGGGAGATATTAGCTTTTTATACGACAGCAATGCGCTTTGGAATGCTTATATTCCAAATAATTTCAAAATTATTATTGTAAATAATGGAGGAGGAGGCATTTTCAGAATCCTTCCTGGGCATCAGGAAAAGCCTGTTTTTAATACCTATTTCGAAACTTCACATCATTTAACTGCCGAACATTTGGCTAAGATGTATGGATTTAATTATTTAAAAGCTTCTGACGAAAAATCATTAGAGAATGGTATTCAAGAAATGTATAATCAAAATGATATTCCAGTGATTCTAGAAGTTTTTACTCCAACAACAGAAAATGATAAGGTTCTAAAACAGTATTTTAAACAGTTAGTTTGATTTGTAAGTTAAATATTGTTAAAATTTATTTTTATTTTGAAATATGTTTTAATATTGGTGTATAATAATAACCAATATTAAAAAGTATTATGAGTAAAAGAGATGAATTAATCGCGAAGTATGCGAAGGATTTAAAAGAAAAATGTGGAGTGACTCCAAACATGGATTTATTAACCAAAGTTACAATTGGTTGTGGTCCATCTATATACAATGATGACGCATCAGTTGTTGCAGGAACTCAAGAATCAGAGTTAGAAACTGTTAAAAAGAACTTTTTAGTAAAAAAACTTGGTCTTAAAGACAGTCCAGAATTGTTCGGAACGATTCACGCAGTATTAGAACAATACGGAAAATCTAACAAACACAAATACAGAGCTGTAGTATATTATTTGTTGACGGTACATTTCAAAAAAGAAAGTATCTACAAATAGTTAAAAAAGAAAAGCGCCCATTAAAGGCGCTTTTTGTTTTCTATTTTATCGTATCGGAATAGGAAATACAGGAAGACTTGCATGCCCTAAAGCATCTACAGCTTGTACGGCAAAAAAGTAATTGTCTTTAGAATATGGAATTTCTATTTGAGTTTCTTTTGTGAAAAAAGTTTTTTCCCAATGAGAAGACGCCGTTTCTCTCATTAAAATTTGATATCCGTACGGAGCCTTTTCAGGAGCAGACCAAATAAGTGTAGAAGAATTAGAGAGTTTTTTTACTTCGATTCCAACATTTGTAGGCGATTTTGGCGATGATGCTAAATTCGCCAGCGTAGCTAAGTTAGCACAAGTATTCTTTCTAAGATATTCAAAGTCCATAAATTCAGGAAGATCTCCATAAACGACATTGTTTTCTGTTCTTAAATCTTGATGCTGATGATCGAAATTTTCATTCATTTCGCATAAACGAACCGCTGTAAATCCGTTTTGACTAAATGGCGTATGATCTCCGCCACGAAGAAAGCGATCATTTCGATAAACCAATTTAACCGACAACTGATCTACATATTGCTCTGTAGTAGTTTTAATGTAACGAGCCAATAATCTCGACGGACTGTCATTATCTCGGCTTATTGCTTTTCTCATTTTTGACTCTTCCTCAGTTTCTAAATATGGAATAGTTTCGCTAAAAACGCGAACTTGAGTATTATCTCTCAAATTTGTTCCGCTAGACAAGCTGTTTCCAATCATGTCATTGTTAAGCATTGCTAAAATATTCCAATTAGAAGCTTTTGCTTTTTCGGCAAGATAGCGTGCACCAATAAGTCCTTGTTCTTCTCCAGTAACAGCGACAAAAATAATGGTGGCTGGAAAAGATCTTTTGCTCATCACTTTTACTAATTCAATTAAGGCAGCAACTCCAGAACCGTCATCGTTAGCACCAGGTGCATTAGATTTAGTATTCATTACATCAGTCACACGAGAATCCAGATGTCCGCTTATGATAAGAATGCGATCATCAGTTGGATCTGTACCTTTAAGAGTTGCCATTACATTTCCGATGTAACTGTCAGTCGGAACTCTTTTTCCATCTGCTTTTGCAGTAAAATAATCAATAGTTGCAATTAATCTTCCGCCAGATTCGAGAGCGGCTTTGTCAAACTCACTTTTTACCCATTGCTGAGCAGCGCCCATTCCTTTTGTTTTGCTTTTAGTATCGCTTAGAGTGTGTCTTGTTCCAAAAGAAACCAATTTATGAATAGTTGCTTCAAGATTTTCGGTTTTGATTTCGCTAATCATTTTCTTTATTTCTGGATCTTCAGTAACTTGCGAAACGGAAAGCTGTGTAAAAAATAAAAAGGAAAAAATGGAGTAAAAGAGAGTCTTTTTCATTGATTTGGGATTAATTATAGATATTTTCAAATTTAACTAAAAATTGATTAGTCTATAAAGTGTTTTTATCTAAAACATTTTTTGTTTTACCATTTTCAAACTTCGTACCTTTGCACCTCACAAACTTAGTTGTATATCAACTTAGAATATTTAGAAAATGCTAGAAATAGGAAAATACAATACCTTAACTATATTGCGTGATACCAAAGTTGGTTTGTTTTTAGGAAACCCTGAAAGCGATCCAGAAGGAATTCATGATGTTTTACTTCCAAATAAATATGTTCCAAAAGTATTTGAAATTGGAGAAGAACTGATTGTTTTTGTTTACTTAGATCACGAACAACGACCAGTTGCAACTACTTTAGTTCCTTATATTTTATTGAATGAATTTGCGCTTTTAAGAGTAAATTATATCAATAATGTCGGTGCTTTTATGGATTGGGGAATGGAAAAAGACATTCTTGTTCCGTTTAAAGAACAAGCTCGTCCGATGGAAAAAGGGAAACGTTATTTGGTTTATCTGTATATGGATAAGCAAACAAATCGTTTAGTTGCTTCAAGTAAAACAAATCAGTTTTTGAGCAATGATAAGCTGACAGTTGAAAAGGGAGAAGAAGTAGATTTAATCGTTTCTCATATTACAGATATGGGAATAAACGTAATTATAAACGAGCAGCATAAAGGTCTTTTATACAAAGATGAAGTTTATGATGATTCGATAAGAACAGGGGACAGAATGCGCGGTTACATCAAAAACATTCGTCCTGACAATAAAATTGACGTTGCGATTCAGGCGCAAGGTTTTGAAAGTATCGAACCAAATGCTGAGAAAATTTTGAGTGAGTTGAGAGCAAGCAGAGGTTTTCTTCGTTTAAATGATAATTCGCATCCAGAAGATATTAAGACTGTTTTGAAAATGAGTAAAAAATCATTTAAAAAAGCGATTGGTTCTTTATACAAAGAAAAATTAATCGAAATCAAAGAAGACGGAATTTATCTAATAAATTAAATTCCAATATTTTTAAATTCCAAATTCCAAAATGAATTGAACACAATACATTGGAATTTGGAATTTTTTAATTGAAATTTATTTTGCGCTAGCAAAATTATTATAACACAAAAGGCTGCCCATTACGAGCAGCCTTTCGCTTTTTATTCTAGTTTTAAAAAAAATTGTAATTAAAAAAAAACAGAAATAAAATAATTCGAATCCATCTCAGGATAATAGCTTTAAAAATTTTAGAAATTACCCCATTGACGGTATGTCTTTTAAACAATCAATGTATTCATCTTAAAAGCAAAAAGATAATTTCACGGCTTAATCCATTGGTTTATAAAATAACTTTTAGAAAGTGTGAATTAGTACTTTTTTCTTCTTTTTCGTTATCATTACTATACTAATTATAGATACAATTCTAACATTTAACCTTAGGTGTTACTTTTTTCTCTTTGAAGTTTCGACTAACACATAAATCATTTGCTCTTTGTTTTGAGGTCTATTAATTAAAACCCTAAAAAAATGAGCGACAAATTTTTTAAATTTTCTCAAAAAAATCATTTTTTAGGTTAATAAATCAGTGAAAGAAAATCAATCTGAAATCTGATAAATAAAATGTATCTTATTGATTTCTAGGGTGTAAAATTAATTATTATTTTTCTAAACTAATGTTAAAAAATGTTATTTTTTGTAAGTAAAAACCAATTGTTAACATTGCAAGTCAAATTAGCAAAGACTTAAGGCAATTTGAGTAGGTAAAATAGTAAAAATGCTTTATTTTTACACTATAATTATTAAAACAGAAAAATCAAAATGGATTGGATTACAGCCAGAGAATTTGAAGATATAACTTATAAAAAATGTAATGGAGTAGCGAGAATAGCCTTTAACAGACCAAATGTTAGAAATGCTTTCCGTCCTAAAACTACTTCAGAATTATACCAAGCTTTTTATGATGCACAAGAAGATACTTCAATTGGAGTAGTTTTACTTTCTGCTGAAGGTCCTTCGACTAAAGATGGAGTTTATTCTTTCTGCAGCGGTGGTGATCAAAATGCACGCGGACATCAGGGATATGTTGGAGAAGACGGACAACACCGTTTGAATATTCTAGAAGTACAGCGTTTAATTCGTTTTATGCCAAAAGTTGTAATTGCTGTTGTTCCAGGATGGGCTGTTGGTGGTGGACATAGTTTGCACGTAGTTTGCGACATTACGCTTGCAAGTAAAGAACACGCTATTTTTAAACAAACAGATGCAGACGTAACAAGTTTTGATGGTGGTTATGGATCAGCATATTTGGCTAAAATGGTAGGTCAGAAAAAAGCACGTGAAATTTTCTTTTTAGGTAGAAATTATTCTGCACAAGAAGCTTTTGAAATGGGAATGGTAAATGCTGTAATTCCGCACGATGAGTTAGAAGATACAGCTTATGAATGGGCTCAAGAAATCCTTCAGAAATCGCCAACTTCTATAAAAATGCTAAAATTTGCCATGAACTTAACTGATGACGGAATGGTCGGACAGCAAGTTTTTGCAGGAGAAGCAACTCGCTTAGCTTACATGACAGAAGAAGCTAAAGAAGGAAGAAATGCTTTCTTAGAAAAAAGAAAACCAAACTTTGGTGAAAATAAATGGTTGCCATAATAAATTGTAGATTTCTGATTTAAGATTTTAGATTTGATATTGACGCAATCTAAAATCAGAATTTTTAAAAATCTAAAATCTATCCTAAAATCTAAAATTAAAATATGAAACATTGGATTGAAGCCGCAAGATTGCGCACATTACCTTTATCCGTTTCTGGAATTATAGTTGGAAGTATCTACGCATTGTCTAATCCAACAGAAACCATTAACACGCCAACAGAAGTATTTAGCTGGAAAGTTTTTGGTTTTGCACTTTTAACAACATTAGGTTTGCAGGTTTTATCGAACTTTGCCAACGATTATGGCGATGGAGTAAAAGGAACTGATAATGCAGATCGAGTTGGGCCGCAGCGTGCTATTCAGAGCGGTGTTATTACACCTCAGGCAATGAAAAAAGCCATTATAATAACTTCGTTACTGACTTTATTATCGGCAATAATCTTGATTTATTTTGCTTTCGGAAAAGACAATTTTGGTTACTCAATCTTTTTCTTATTGTTAGGAATTGCCGCAATTGTCTCTGCAATTCGATATACAGTTGGAAATTCTGCTTACGGATATAGAGGATTTGGAGATGTATTTGTATTTGTCTTTTTCGGATTAGTAAGCACTTTAGGTGTTAACTTTTTGTATGCAAAAGAAATAGATCCGCTTTTGATTCTTCCAGCTATTTCAATTGGATTATTGAGCGTTGGAGTTTTAAACTTAAACAATATGCGCGATCAAGAATCTGATAAAAAAGCAGGAAAAAATACAATTGTAGTGCAAATTGGAGCCGAAAATGCAAAAGTTTATCACTATACATTAATAATTACTGCAATGATTTTGGTAGTTGTTTTTGCTGTTTTGAGCGATTACAATTTTGATCAGTATTTGTTTTTATTGGCTTATATACCATTAACAAAACATTTAATTACGGTTTATAAAAATCAAAATCCAAAATTATTGGATCCAGAATTGAAAAAACTGGCGCTAAGCACATTTTTACTTTCAATCTTATTGACAGTTTGTATGATTTCGTTGATTTCAGACATTATTGTAAACCTGTTTTTAGGAGGAAGATAAAATACCACTAATTTAAAAAGGTAAAAAAATGAAAATTACATTTTACGGACACGCTTCATTAGGAATTGAAGTTGGAGGAAAAAATATTATTGTGGATCCATTTATTACAGGAAATCCGCAAGACGCAGCAATTGATATTAATTCGCTAAAAGCAGATTACATTTTGCTAACGCACGCGCATGGCGACCACGTTTTAGACGTTGAAGCAATTGCAAAAAATACAAATGCTGTTATTGTTTCAAATGCAGAGATTGCAACTTATTATGGAAACAAAGGATTCAAATCGCATCCAATGAATCATGGTGGAAGCTGGAAATTCGATTTTGGAAATGTAAAATATGTAACAGCAATTCACTCTAGTAGTTTTCCTGACGGATCTTACGGCGGAAATCCTGGCGGATTTGTTATCGAAGGCGAACATAAAAACATTTACATCGCTGGAGATACTGCTTTGACTTACGATATGAAGTTAATTCCGCTTCGCACAGAATTAGATTTAGTAATTCTTCCAATCGGAAATAATTTTACAATGGACGTTGAAGATGCTATTATCGCCTCTGATTTTGTAGAATGCGATAAAATTTTAGGATACCATTTCGATACATTTGGTTACATCGAAATCAATCATGAAGAAGCGATTCGTAAATTTTTCGATAAAGGAAAAGATTTAATGCTTTTACAAATCGGAGAATCAATAGAATTATAATTTTATCTGAGCGAAGTCGTAGGAAGGAACTAATCCCTCTTTCGGCTATATCTTTTTAAGGCAAAGAAAAATTGCCTTAAAAAGGATGCCGCCTCAAACGAAGTTCACTGAACTCCAATAAAAATAAAATTTTAGTGAAGTAATCGGGGCTAGGGCGCTCATTTTCATAAGAAAGTTATTTGGCACAATCTATGTTATTCATTTCGAGAAGTTTTTAAAATAAAAATCATTTTAATCTGTGAAATCTGTGGCAATTAAAACATCCTCACAAAATTCAACTTTCAAAAAAATAATACTGTCTCTTTTTGTTACCGTTTCTTTTAACGCTTTTGCACAAAAAGATGGTTATTGGGACAAAGAGCGTGCTACAACCAAAGAAATTATGGTTCCTGCTCGAGATAGAATTTCGATACCTACAGAAGATTTACCCGTTGGAACTACAGAAATCGTATATAGAATCACACTTTTAGATAAAAATCAAGAAATGGCAAACAGCCTGGTTTCTTTATTGAAATCTATTCCTGATCCAACAGGAGTAAGTCAGGGTTCGGCTGGAGCAGTTTTTTTGATGTCGAAAATTTCTGGAGATGATGAATGTACATATTCCATTTTTACCTCAAATGAAAATGCTAAAAAATATGTTTCTGACGGTAAAATAGATAAAGCGTGTTATTCTCAGGCAGAACCGGTTAGCAAAGATGCTAAAAGATTGTCAGTAAATAGATCTTCTTGCCTTAAAGAAAATATCAGCACTATTTGGTTTGGTTTTGAAAGCAAAAATTGGATTTTGAGTCAAAAAGTAGTTTTAGAAGTTGTGCCTTGGGTTGATACAAAATTGAGCCGCGGTTGGAATCAAGACAATAAAAACGAAATTATAAGCCTGTGTAAAACTTCTACAATGGCTCAAAAAATGGCCAATTCTGATGATTTCTGTGTTTGCATTTTAAATAAAATAATGAAACAGTATCGCTATGATGAGTTTCAGAAATTATTAGCCGTTGAAAAAACAAAAGTGTACAAAGATTTTGGAAATGCTTGTTACAAAGATGCTGATATTTCAAAAAATGTCTTTAATGATTTAAGAATGCAAGCTGCTTCTTTAATAAAAACGCAAAAATACACCGAAGCAATTCCAAAATTGAATACCATTGTAAATGAAGGAAAAGCTACGGCTTTAGATTATAGTTCATTAGGCTATTGCTACATTTTGACAAAACAATATGCAAAAGCATTAAAAATTTTATTAGAAGGCGAAAAACTAGATGATACCGAATTGATGATTAAACTAAATTTGGCACATACTTATTTAGTAAACGGTGATTACAGTTCAGCAAAAACAATCTACAAAAAATACCAAACGCAAAACGTAACAGACAGTTTAAGTTGGATTGCAAAAACAAAACTCGATTTTGCTGCATTTGAAAAAGCAGGACTTCCGTCTAAAGATTTTGAAAGAATATTAAAATTATATAATTAAGTTCTTATATACGAAATGTTTCATAGATTCTTTTTGTTAATCTTAGCACCTCAGTATCTTAGCGTTTTAACACCATAAAAAAATGAAAGCTTCTTACCATAAATATTTACTCGATTTTAAACGTCCTTCGGGAACTTCTAGAGGCGTTATGACCGAAAAAGAAACTTGGTTTATTATTCTGGAGGAAAATGGTAAAAAAGGAATAGGCGAGTGCGGCATTTTAAGAGGTTTAAGCGCTGACGACCGTCCAGATTATGAAGAAAAACTAAAATGGACTTGCAATAATATTCATTTAGGAGAAATTGAACTTTGGAATTCTCTATTAGAATTTCCTTCAATTCAATTTGGTGTCGAAATGGCTTTTCTATCTTTAAAAAGCGAAAATCCGTATATTTTATTTCCATCTGATTTTACTAAACAAATAAGTTCTATTAACATAAATGGCTTAGTTTGGATGGGAGAAGAATCTTTTATGAAAGAACAAATTGAAGAAAAATTAGCAACTGGTTTTAATTGTATTAAGCTTAAAATTGGAGCAATTGATTTTCAAAAAGAATTAGAATTATTGCAATTTATCAGAAGTCATTTTTCGCCAGAAGAGATCGAAATTAGAGTCGATGCAAATGGTGCTTTTGATAAAAGTGAATCTTTAGATAAATTAAATCAACTCAATAAATTTCAGCTTCATAGTATAGAACAGCCAATTAAAAAAGGCAATGTTTTAGAAATGGCAGAACTTTGTAAAAAAACGCCATTTCCAATTGCTTTAGATGAAGAATTAATTGGCGTATTTTCATTCGAAGAAAAAGAAAATCTGTTGCAAAAAATAAAACCGCAATACATTATTTTGAAACCAAGTTTTATTGGTGGTTTTAAAGGAACAAAACAATGGATTGATTTAGCAAATAAATATAATATCGGCTGGTGGATTACTTCTGCTTTAGAAAGTAATATCGGTCTTAATGCCATTGCACAATGGACGTTTACTTTAAATTCAGAAATGCCACAAGGCTTAGGAACCGGCTCTTTATATACTAATAATATAGATTGTCCGCTTGAAGTTAAAAATGGAAAACTTTGGTATAACAATTCAAAAGAATGGCAATCGGATTTTTTTAGAAGGTTCAAAGTAACAAAGTAACAAAGGTACAGAGGTTTAAAACTTTGTACCTTTTTTTGTGATTTTAGATAGGAGAAAAAATAAAAGCAAAAGGGACAGAGTTTCGCAAAAAAAGATAAACCTTTATTTCTTTGTAACTCTATCCCTCTGAACTATATTTTACTCTTTTCCGCCTAAAAGATTGCTTTGCCAATCTTTCAGTTCCTGCCATTTTCCTTGATAAGCAAATAATGCCTGTCTTGCCCAAGTACTTGGATTATGTATCGCGTAATTTTCTCCGCCGCTATCTAAAATAGATTGCAACTTTTCAGTTGATGCTTCAGAAAGATCACGCCACGAATTGATTCCAGCATTGTTTAGTAAAGCTTCTATTTTGGGACCAATTCCTTCAACGATTTTCAAATCATCTTCTTTTATTTTTTTGCCCAGTACGTTTGCCGCCAAAGCCCCGTCAAAAGAAGAAACAGTTGGAGCAGTTGCAGTAAATGATTGAGTAGTGATTTTTGCTTTTGCAGCCAAATCTGCTTCTAAAGTAGCAATTCTAGCGTTCAAATTTTTAGTATTTGCTTTGCATGCATCTAAATCAGCTTGTAAAGACAATGCTAACGAATCATCATTTTTTGAATTCATTTTTCCTAGTAAATAACCTAAAATTCCACATATAAGGCCTACTAGAGCAGGTATTAAGATACAAGGTATGTTCATGATTGTATGTTTTTAATTATTTAATTGTAATGACAGTTCTTCGGTTTTCTGCTTTTCCTTCAGAAGTATTGTTATCGCCGATAGGTTCATCTGGACCTTTAGAAGAAGTTTCAATTCTTGCTGCATCAATACCGTTTTTAGAAAGATAATTTTTAGAAAAATCAGCTCTTTTTTGACCTAAAATTATATTAGAATCACGATTTCCGACATTGTCTGAATGCCCTACAACTAGAACAACAGCATCTTTAACTTGCTCTAAGTATTGAGAAATTGCAGTAATTTTTTGCTTTTCCGCATCAGTTAAATTTAGTCGGGATTGATTTGTATTAAAATGAAGAATTAGCGGATCTGCATTAATTTTATCTCTTAATGCACTCGATTCGTTATTAACGGTTAAAGTAGAGTCAATTGCATCAAATGAATAATCAGCAGGTCCAAGAAGAGTGTCTGCACTCATTTTCCAGTTGTCTAGAATTTCTCCTTTTGTATTAAATTGATTTTCTGACATTCCTTTCGAAACAAAATAATTCTTGACATCATTTGCTCTCGCCAATCCAAGATTTTCAAAAGTAGTAGTGTTTTTCTCGTCAGATGTGGCATAACCGGTTATAGTTACTTTCTGTTTTGGATTTGAAGACAAGAAAGCTTTCAATTTTTCGATGCCAGTCGTTACAGAATCGCTTACAGGCATTACTAGAATTGCGCTGTTTTTAAGGAACTTGAGATTATCATGTGTTTGATATTCAATTCCCGAACCATTTAATACAAACGGAACAAAATTTGGCTCTTGAACAGCTGGGGAAACTATTTTAGGAGCATCATCTGTTGTTGTTTTGTCAGAGCAGTTGCAGCAGAATTTTAGATATAAAAATGTACCTAAAATAATGGTTATCGCAATGCCTAATAGATAAAGTGCTTTTTTAGACATAGATGATGAGTTTAGATTCTCTCAAATTTAACTAAAAAATTAATAGGTAACGTATTAATAATCAGTTATTTTAATGTTTTGTGTTTGTTTACCAAAAATTGAATTAACATATTTTTGATTTTGTTATTTCGCAACCTCTAAATTTAAATGAGTAACTTGCATTAAAAATAATTCAAATCAAAAAATGGTCGAAATAGAAAGAAAATTTCTTGTAAAATCTAACGACTTCAAGAATCAAGCTTTTGCTCAGAATCAAATTGCTCAAGGTTATTTAAGTTCTGTTCCTGAACGCACTGTTAGAGTGAGAATTAAAGGAGATAAAGGCTTTATAACCATAAAAGGTATTGGTCAAAGCGGCGGTATGTCTCGTTTTGAATGGGAAAATGAAATTCCATTAGATGAAGCGCAAGAGCTTTTGAAACTTTGCGAAAAAGGAAAAATCGAAAAGACGCGTTATGAAATTAAATCAGGAATTCATGTGTATGAAGTAGACGAATTTTATGGTGAAAATGAAGGTTTAATTATGGCCGAAATAGAATTAAAATCTGAAAATGAAGCTTTTGAAAAACCAAATTGGCTTGGTGAAGAAGTAACAAACGACCAAAAATATTACAACGCCTATTTGAGTAAAAATCCTTTTAAAGACTGGCAAAAATAAAATGACAGAATCAACATACGACTTAATTATTGTAGGAGGTGGACCAATTGGTTTGGCTTGTGCGATAGAAGCAGAAAAGAAAAATCTAAACTATTTAATTATTGAAAAAGGAGCAATTGTAAACAGTATTTTCAATTATCCGTTGTATATGACTTTTTTCTCTACCGCAGAGAGATTAGAAATTGGAGAAATTCCGTTTAATTGTTTAGCGCCAAAACCTGGGCGTCAAGAAGCTTTAGAATATTACAGAAATATTCATCGTTATTTTAAATTCAATATTAATTTATTCGAAAAAGTAATTGATGTTCAAAAAGAAAATGACGTTTTTGAAATTAAAACTGATAAACAAAATTATACATCAAAAAATGTGGTAATTGCGACTGGTTTTTATGATATTCCGATTGAAATGAATGTTTTAGGAGAAAGTCTTCCGAAAGTTCGTCATTATTATAAAGAAGCGCACGAATATGCTTTTAGAAAAGTTTTAGTTGTGGGAGCCAATAATTCTTCTGTAGATGCGGCTTTGGAATGTTGGAGAAAAGGAGCCGAAGTAACAATGGTTATTCGTAAAAACGAAATCAACAACCGTGTAAAATATTGGGTAAAACCAGATATTGAAAACCGAATTGAAGAAGGGAGCATTAAAGCTTATTTTGAATCAAATATTACGGAAATTAGAGAAAATGAGGTTGATATTGAAACTCCGGATGGAAAAATTACAATTGAAAATGATTTTGTTTTGGCGTTAACTGGCTATAAACCAGATTTAAATTTCTTAGAAAACATCGGAATCCAACTTTCTGATGATCAACTGAAAATTCCAAATTACAATCCTGAAACTATGGAAACAAATATTCAAGGATTATTTCTTGCGGGAGTTGTCTGTGGCGGAATGCAGACGCATAAATGGTTTATTGAAAATTCAAGAATTCACGCCAATATGATTGTGGATTGTATTACTTCTAAATAAAAAAGTTTGCCACGAATTACACGAATTTCCACTAATTAATCTTATCAGTCTGAGCAAAATTGAAAAGAATATGATTTCGACTCCGTAAAAAAAATTAGTGAAAATTCGTGTAATTCGTGGCAAAAAAAACTTTTTAAGAACTACAAGAAAGCATTGAACATCCAACTTTAGTTCTTGCCCAATCTGGACGTTTGGCAAACCATTTCTCAGATTCTGGTTGTTCATCATATGGATTTTTCAAAAGTTGAAATAATTCATCAACTAAAGAATAATCTTCTTTGTCAGCAGCATCAATTGCTAATTGTGCCATATAATTTCTTAAAACATATTTCGGATTTATAAGATTCATTTTTGAAGCGCGTTCTTCATCAGAAAACGTTTCAGTGTCTAATCTTTTTAAATAAACTGAAAGCCATTTTTGCCAAGCATCAAGAACTTTTTCTTTGATTTCTTCTGGTGAATAAAATGCGTATTCAATTTTTTCGAACGCTTGTTCAACAGAATCCTGTTTTTTAATTTGACTTAAATGTCTAAAAAAGATTGTCATATCGGTTTCTGATAATTGTAAAATTTCTTCTAAACCTTTAATGATTTTATCATCAGCTTCACTTGAAGTAAATATTCCTAATTTACTTAAAAACATTGCTTTGTAATCTTCTTCGAAATCAATTATAAAAGAATCAAGAATTTTTTCTAAAGGAGCAGCTTCATTAATTAATGGATAAAGTGCATTGGCTAATTGAAATAAATTCCACTGTGCCACTTGAGGCTGATTTCCGAAACGATATCTTCTATTTTGGCTGTCTGTTGTATTTGGAGTCCAATCTGGATCATAATTTTCTAACCATCCATAAGGACCGTAATCAATCGTAATTCCATGAATCGACATATTATCGGTATTCATAACGCCATGAACAAAACCAACACGTTGCCAATGTAAAATCATTTCACGAGTTGTATCGGCAACTTTCTTGAAAAACTGCAAATATTGTTCTTTTTGCTCTCCAGTAATTTCAGGAAAATAATGTTTTATTGTAAACTCTACAAATTGCTTTAAATTTTTCAACTCATTTCTAGAAGTTAACATTTCAAAACTTCCAAAACGAATAAAAGAAGGAGCGACTCTACAAACAATGGCACCTTTTTCGTAAGCAGGATTTCCGTTGTATAAAATATCCCTTAAAACCTGATCTCCAGAAAGAATCAAAGAAAGCGATCGAGTAGTAGGAACGCCTAAATGATGCATGGCTTCGGCACACAAATATTCTCTAATTGAGGAACGTAAAACTGCCAAACCATCTGCGGTTCTAGAGTAAGGTGTTTTTCCTGCGCCTTTTAATTGCAGTGTAAAAAACTGATTATTATATTCAACTTCAGTTAAATTTATAGCTCTTCCGTCGCCTAATTGTCCAGCCCAATTTCCAAACTGATGTCCCGCATAACACATTGCGAATGAATGCGTTTTAGGATAAATTTCTTTTCCTGAAAAAGTATTTAAAAATTCTTCAGAATGAATTTCATCTTTAGAAATCCCAACCAATTCAGCAACTTCTTCGGATGCATGAATCAATTTTGGATTTGAAGGTTTTGTTGGATTTACATAAGAAAACAGCGTGTTTTTTACCTGACGAATTTCATTTGTCAAATCAGGATCTGCTGGTAATTCTGCTGTAAATCGATTATTTATTTTAAGATTTTTCATTTTGTTTTCTTTCTTTTTTTGCCAAAGATTACACAGATTAAACGGATTTTTTGTTCATGTTTTTGTCAGGCTGAGCGAAGTCGAAGCCCAAGTTCTATTGGAACGCCCTTCGACTTCGCTCAGGGAGACAATCTACTTCGAAAAAAATCTAATTTCTAATCCATTTAATCTGTGGCAAAAAACTTTTAGCCAATCAATCGATCAGCGTATAATTTTTTAAGTTTTTGAATTTTAGGATCAATTACAACTTGGCAATATCCAGCTTCTTGATTTTCATTATAATAATTTTGATGATAATCTTCCGCTTCATAAAAAACTTCAAAAGGTTTTAATTGCGTAACGATAGGGTCAGCATAAGCAGGCTGAACTTCTTCAAAAACTTTTTCTGCAATTTCTTTTTGTTCTTCATTATGATAAAGAACTATAGAACGATATTGTGTTCCGCTATCACCACCTTGGCGATTTAAAGTTGTTGGATCGTGACTTGTCATAAAAATGAAAATTAAGTCATGATATGAAATTATGTCAGGGTCAAAAGTAACTTGAATCACTTCTGCATGTCCAGTTCTTCCAGAGCAAACTTCACGATAAGCAGGATTTTTAATAAATCCATCTGAATATCCTGATTTTATTGATTCTATTCCTTTTAAACGCTGAATTACAGCTTCTATGCACCAAAAACAACCACCACCAAAGGTAGCTACTGATAAATTTTCCATAATTAATACTTTCTATTTATTATTACCTATTAATTCGATAGGGTATTATGATAATTTATTAAAAAAAAGATCTTTTAACTAAAGATACTAAACAGATATTTAATGTTTGAAGTTTAGTATTGATAAATTCGCAATTTTATAAAAAAACGATATATTTGCAGTCGAACACAAGGCACAACTAATGAATAGCAAAAATAGTACCATCACTCTTGAAACTTATTTTCAAGAATTTAGACAAAATATTGTCGGTATAAATCAGGAATTTACGTCACCTTATGGCAGAAAATCAATCATATATACTGACTGGACTGCCAGCGGAAGATTGTATCGTCCGATTGAGGAAAAACTTCTAAACGAATTCGGACCTTTTGTTGCCAACACGCATACAGAAACTACTGTTTCTGGTACTGCTATGACAAAAGCATATCATCATGCTAGACATATAATTAAGCGTCATGCAAATGCAAATAATGATGACGTTTTGATTACAGATGGAACAGGTATGACAGGTGTCATCAATAAATTTCAGCGTATTTTAGGATTAAAAGTTCCCGAAAACCTAAAGTCTTTTACGAATGTTCCAGCAGAGAAAAAACCTATAGTTTTTATATCTCATATGGAACATCATTCTAATCAGACTTCTTGGTTAGAAACTATTGCTGATGTTGAAATTATTCCGTCTTGTGAAAAAGGACTTTTTAATGTTGAAAATCTAGAAATATTATTAGAAAAATATAAAGATAGAACGATTAAAATTGCTTCTATTACTGCATGTTCGAATGTTACAGGATTGAGAACGCCTTACCATGAGGCAGCAAAAGTTATGCACCAACATAATGGAGTTTGTTTTGTTGATTTTGCTTGCTCTGGACCTTATGTAGAAGTTGATATGCATCCAGCAGATCCAGAATCGTACTTGGATGCCGTTTTTATGTCGCCTCATAAGTTTTTAGGAGGTCCTGGAACTTCTGGAGTTTTAATTTTCAACAAAAAATTATACAATAATATGATTCCTGATTGTCCTGGTGGTGGAACTGTAAGCTGGACAAATCCTTGGGGTGAACATAAATACATTGATAATATCGAGGATCGCGAAGATGGTGGAACTCCTGGTTTTCTTCAAGTTATAAAAATTGCGCTTGCTATTGAGCTGAAGGAAGAAATGGGAATTGAAAACATTATGGAGCGCGAACACGAAATTGTGGATTATATTTTTAGTGAATTAGAACCTGTTTCGAATATCAAAATTTTAGCTGGTCAGCACAAAGAACGTCTTGGTGTAATTTCATTTTTTATTGATGATCTTCATTTTAATTTAGGTGTGAAAATCCTGAACGATCGTTTTGGAATCCAAACTAGAGGTGGATGCAGCTGCGCAGGAACTTACGGTCATTATTTATTACATGTTGATCAAGAAACTTCTAATAAATTGGTTAACGAAATTACAATTGGCGATTTAATCAAAAAACCAGGATGGATTCGAATGTCTATTCACCCAACAACTACAGACGAAGAAATTGCTTTTGTATGTAAAAGCATTAAAGAATTAGCAGCAAATCATCAGACTTGGGCTTTGGATTATTCTTATGATAAAATGAGAAATGAATTTATCCATAAAAATGCTACTTCTTTTGAAGATGAATTGGTTGAAGGTTGGTTTAAATCTTAAAAGGATTTTTTTCTAACCGAAAAGTGCGCAAACATTTACGCTAGAGAACGCAAAGATTTTTTATGAAATTTTAAATTAAACCCGACAGGTTTTAAAAAAACTGTCGGGTTTTTTATTTCAACAACTTGTCATTTCGACTGAAAGGAGAAATCACACTAGAAACTCGACAAAGATTGACGATTCTCTTTGTGGATTTACGAGTGTGATTTCTCCTTTCAGTCGAAATGACAAATATCACGTTATCAGTTTAAGCAGAATCTTTGTCAAAGTTTAAAACTTTGACAAAGTTTTCAAAAAGCAGTTTTTAGTTCTTATGAAAATGACAATTTCTAATCTAGCCCCGATAGAAGTGGAAATCTTTTTGTGTCTCGTTTTTTGAACGAGACACAAAAAATTGAAACGGATAGCGGGACAATTGGTCTTGAAAAACGATTTTTTGTGCTTCTAAAAAATTACATTATCAATCGAACACCGCCGAGATCTGCTACACGGTAAGAAAATTTATTTCCTGGCGAGCCTATAAACATAAAGTTTTTTGGGATTTTCCATTTTTCAGAAAGTTCATCTATAATTTCAGGACCAAAAACGCCGTCAATTTCTATGTATTCAATATCAAGTCCGTCGTAAGCACGATCTAAAACTTCGAGATCTTTTTTAAGCGCTTCATTGTCTACAGCTTCACTTTTTACGTGAACTATTTTTAGTTTTTTGGTTGTTTCGTTATCTTCAACATATTGGAGAACTTTATTTAAAATAGTAATATCATCGCCTTTGGTAAAAAATACAAATTCTTGCGAATTGATTTCGGAACTTAAATTTTGAAGATAACGATTACTCAGAATCACTATTTTACGCAACGGTCGATAGAAATATTCTAAAGCTTCGATCAATAAACGGATTAAAATAACGCGGTTGAGCATGATTCCGATAAAGATTAAAGCCGGAACCATATATTTTAAAAAGGTATAAAACGAGTTGATATTCAGACGCATATTTCCAAGGAAAGCCGCGATGACAAATAAAACGGCAGCTAGAACTGCGATTCCGCGAGCGCGTTCTGGTCTTGGCAGTTTTCGGCGTTTGTATTTTAATAATAAATTCCCAATTCCGAATAATGCCATTACGGCTAAAAATGAAAAAGTATAAACGCCTGCAAGCGATTCTAAATGCCCTTTTGTTGCAAAAAGTACTGATATACAAAGAATTAAAAAGCTTAAAATAATTCTGTAATGAGAGCCTCTTTTATTTTGTTTTAGAAAATAATTGGGCAGAATTCTGTCTAATGTCATTCGGTTTAAAAGTCCAGAAACACCAACAAAAGAAGTTAAAACAGCTCCGCAAAGTACCATAACCGCGTCAATTGAAATTAGCCACGCGAGCCAAGATCCTCCCGTTGTTTGTCCTAAATGTGCTAAAAGAGATTCTTTGTTTTCGCCAACTTCTGTTAACGGAATTACACTTATCAATAAAATAGCAATTATAGGATTAAAGAAACTGACAATTCCCCACATATTGCGAAGTGTTTTAGGAAAAACACCATGTTCTTGTTCTTCAACAAAGTTGGCAGAACTTTCAAATCCTGAAATTCCGAGCATTGCTGCTGAAAAACCTAGAAAAAGTGCTGTTTTTATACTTCCTGAAGTGATTGGAGTTTGCCAATTAAAATGGAAAATATCTAAACCATGATTTAAAACAAACCAGAGAGATGCTAGAACTAATAAAGTTAAAGTTCCGATATGTGTCAGGAAAATCACGACGGCAACAAATGCAGATTCTCCGATTCCTAAAATTGCGAGTCCAGTAAACAAAACTAAAACAACAACAGTTGCAATGGTTACATTTAATCCTTCGAAAATTCCGTGCAAATAATGCATTCCTTCTGAAGCAGAAATTACGGCTGTTGCCATATAAGACAAAACGGTTAAAGTTGCCGCCAAAGACGCCAACCGTTTTGTAGAAGTATTTAGTAAAACATTATAAGCTCCTCCATTTAATGGAATTGCGCCAACAACTTCGCCGTAAATTTTTCTGAAAAGGAATAATACAACAGCAACAATTAGCAATGAAATCCAAGCATATTGTCCTGCATATAAAATAGTCAAAGCTGAAACGTATAAACATGAAGAGCTGATATCGTTTCCGCAAATTGCAGTTGCCTGTAATTGATTTAATTTTTTGTGTACAATTTCTTTCATCAGTATTTAGATTAACACTTTTACTAAAAAACAATAAGTAACAAATAATTAGAATCGAAGAAAAGGCAGATATAAAATTGAAAACTCATTATATACTTTTAGTGTATAAGAATATTCAATTTAAGCATTTTATTTTGTTTCTTGAAATTTCTGTAAGGATAATAGAGCTTGACTTTGAACTTTCTTTTGAAAAAATCCTGTCCAGCCCAATAAATAACCAGTAGTACCAAAAGCTTGTTTTGACCATTTCCAAATATCAAAATTGTCGGTGTGTTTGATAATTAAACCATCTTGAAAAACAAACTCTGCATAAATTCGATTAACTACTTTTCTGTTTGTTTTACTAAAATTATAAGTAGCAACCCAATTTGCAGATCCAGTAGAATCGTCGGCTTTTACATTTGAAAATTCAATTTTTATATTTCCTTTACTTTTTAAAAGAAGCATTTTCCACATTTTTGCAACCTGATCTTCTTTTAATAAACCGAAAGCGGGATCAATAAAATGAATTTTTGGGTGATAGCATTCAATCATTGTATTAGCATCGGCATTCGCGAAGGCGGTATAAAATTTAGCAATTAAAGCTTCATTTGCATTCATAAGAAAATATATTTCCGATAAATATAAGATTAATTAGATAAAAAAAGACTTATAGAACACTAATTTCTTTAGCTGTATCAAAAGATTTTTTAGATTTATCGTAAGCAGTAGAAAAATAATTCATTTTATTGTAAGCTGTAAAATGCCCCGTTTGGTTTCCAAAATTATCTGGACCTCCAGCGATAATAAATCTAACAGCGTAGATATCATTCTTTTTAAGCTTTAGCCATTCAGTAGCAGTAAAGTAATAATAGGATGTTGTATTTCCATCTGCAGATTCTTTTACATTTTTATCTGTACAAGCAATAACGTCTGCGTTAGCTAAATCTACATAAACACCGCCTGCAATTCTAGCTTTGTCATTTGCGGTATTAATGGTTATTTTTAAAATACCGCCTTTATCTGTTTTTGCAATTTGAACTTTTATTTCGCCTGTGTAAGCATATTTTTCGCAAATAAAAGTGTATTCCTGCGTTGCCGGAAAAGGTGCTGAACCTTTTACACTTATATTTTGCTGTGCTGAAGCAAAAGTTGAAACAAACAATAAAAGAAAAAGCAGTAATTTAAAATTCATAGTTTTTTATATTTTATTGATCGGCTAATTTGGCGTCAAATTTTTCATCCCAATCCATTGATTTTATGGCAGAAACAAGATTATCCTCATTTACAAAAACACGTAATTCTTTGTTTGCTACTTTTTTAGAATACAAAGCATGATATCTATAAATAACTTCTTGTTTGGTTTTGTAAACTCCATCTAATTTTAAATCAATAAAACTTCCGTAATATTGTCTAAATCTTTGGCAGGTTTTGGTTAAACGCTCTTCAGTTGTGTTTTCCATCACCGATTTAGTTACTTCAGTTTCATTAAAAGGTTTAAATTTTGAAGTATTACAAGTTTCTAAAACTCTTTTTCCTAAATCATACGCTTTTCGCTGCTGATTTGCATTTACTTCTGTTCCAGAAACTTTTTTAATTTTTAAATCTTCTGTATCTCTGCTAACTGTTTTAGATTTACATCCGATTAATAACAACAAACATATAATCAATCCTGCTTTCTTCATAACTATTTAAGTAATTTTTAATAATAAGTTAGGATCGGGACAATTTTCAATATAAAAATTTAGATCTTTTGCATTGCAAACACCAGGATAATCTCCCCAATAATTTTCGATATTATGAATAATCTGAAAATGGACATGCGGTGCATAATCTCCATTTACAGAGGATTCTCCTAAAGTGGCGATTTGATCACCTTTTTTAAAATAGTCTCCGATCTTTAAATTTTCTATACTTTCTAACGATAAATGCCCGTATAAAGTATAAAATTTTTCATTTTCTACAGCATGTTCTAAGATGATAGTAGGGCCGTAGTCGCCCAAACCTTCATTGTTTTTAAAACTATGAACTTTTCCGTCAAGTGCAGCAAGAACTTGTGTTCCTGCATTTGTCCATAAATCTAAACCAATATGAATATTACGTTCTGGCTTAGATTCGTTAAAGAATATAGTACTTCTTTGATATAAAAGGCGTCCTTCAATATAACCTCCGAAAGCGACTTTTGCTTTTTTTTCTTTTAAATAATTAAAAATATAATTCTCAAAATCATGAGAAGTTTCCAACTTTGCATCTATTAATTCTTGATTAGAAACCGATAGATTTAATGGCACATAATCAGAAATATTAATTTCGGCATCAATAATTTTAGTAGGTGGTAAGGCGTTTAGTATAGAGCTAAGGGGTTTCATAAAATATTAAGCAACTTTATTTATAATTATTAATTCATTGTGTACTTCTATTCTCGGAAGCATTTTAGCAGTAAATGTTTCTAAATTTACGTCAGAAATATATTTTCTATTTCTAACATTATGAGCTTCGTCCAAAATCATTGTGTTGAATAAAATAAAACCATTCTCTTTTAGAAGTGTGCAAATTCTGTTTAAAAAGAATTTTTCGAATAAAAAGTTAGGCATATTTGTATCTTCAAAAACATCTATAATAATAAGATTGTATTGATCTTTTGTCTTCAAAACAAATTCAAATGCGTCATCAATTATAAGTTCTAGTTGCTTGATTTTGTTTAAATTAAAATATTGATTTGCAACCTGAATCATATCTGGATCAATTTCTACTCCAGTAATTTTTCCTTTATATTCAATTTCGTCAACTAAGGTTTTTACAACACTTCCGCCGGCAACTCCCAACAATAAAATATGATCCATTTTTAAGATTTTGTCATAACCGATATTTCTTAATCCGTACCTTAATATACGCTGCAAACTTCCGTATGAATAATTAGTGTTTTCAGAGTCTAATACTAGTTCACCATTTGCCCAAGTAACTTCGATGATTTTGCTTCTTGCAGATTTCTTTTTGAATATTTTTACTGGAATGATATAACTGAAAAATTTTCGAATCATTTTTAATGCTTTTACTCAAATTTAGCATTAAATCTTTTATTTTGCACCAAATTTTGAATGATTAATGAAAAAACTATTGTACAAATTCATATTTTTCAAGCTAATGGGCTGGAAAATAGTAGGAATAGAAAATGCAGAGGTAAAAAAATGTATTTTGATGGTAATGCCGCACACGAGTAATCATGACTTTTATATCGGATTATTCACGAGAGGTATTTCTGGATTGGAAATGAATTGGGTTGGAAAAAAGGAATTATTCAAATTTCCCTTTGGATATTATTTTAGAAGTGTTGGTGGCGAACCTTTAGATCGTTCTGGCGGTTTAAACAAAGTTGATTCTATAGCGGCTATTTTTGAGAGAAAAGAAATCTTTCGTTTAGCTGTTGCTCCAGAAGGAACACGAAAAAAAGTAAACGAAATTAAAACGGGTTTTTATTTTATAGCGCTTAAAGCGAATGTTCCGATTGTTCCCGTAGCTTTTGATTGGGGAAAGAAAGAAGTAAATTTAGGCAAACCATTTTTTCCTACAGGAAATTACGAAGCTGACTTTGAAGTTTTGAAAAAACATTATGAAGGTGTTTTAGGAAAAATTCCTGAAAATGGTTTCAAACTATAATTTTTTGAGATTTTTTACAAACACGTGAGAATCGCATATTTGAAAATTTTCTGAACAGAGAGTCAAATACGCGCTAATTTTCGCATTATGAAGAATAGGCTTTAAATCTTCCATTTTTATAAAAAATTACAATTTTTTCAATTTCCTCTTTTTCAAAACTAAAATTTATGTTTTCTAGTTCTGATGAAATTTTTGTTTCAATTTTATTTTCTTCTTTTAAATCTATTTTAGAAAACAAATCTTCACTTAAGTTTTCATAAGATGAAATAGGAGGGATCGTTTTTATTATTTCTTTCGAATTCTCTTCATTGCCGTTTGGGAAATTTCCAGTTCCAAACAAAATCCAATAAAGATTTACATCTGGAAAAACTTCTGAAATTTTCATTACAAAATCTAAACTTGGTTTGTTTCTTCCAGACAAAAGATGAGACATACTAGAACGTTGAACTCCAATTTTGTCGGCAAAAGCAGACGTACTTAAACTATAATAATCCATTACAATTTCAAGTCTTTTCACAAAATCATCAATGTTTACCATTGTAAATTATTATTTAAAAATGAGCTATTTACAAATGTAAACAAAAAGATTTAGAGAAACAAAGCTCATAGAGATATAACTTTAAATTAACCTTTTTTATTTAAAGTTTTAATAGATGTAAAATATGTAAATAATTGAATTTTATTACTTTAATTTTTAAATTCATTATGTTTTGCTTGAGCATCTTAAAAATACTGAATAAGTTAAATTATGTTTCAAAAAGCTGTTTACAATATTAAATTGTTAAAGGTTTTAAAGGTTTACAATTGTAAAAATAAAGATGTTTACTTTTGTAAACTAATCAAAGCGCAATGAATTTAGAACAACTTTTTAATCAATACAAAGAAGAAACAATATCAGGCAGATATTTAACTTTAGACCATATCAAGCCACTACTAGAAAAACTAAATACAGATAATCAAGTTCAAGTAATTGGAAAATCAGTTTTAGGAGAACCTATATATAGTTACCAAATCGGAACAGGAAAAACTCGCGTGTATTTGTGGTCGCAAATGCACGGAAACGAAAGCACTACAACTAAAGCTCTTTTTGATTTTATCAATTTATTGAACGACAATAAAGATTTATCAAAAAAATTGCTTGAAACTTTTACCTTTTATAGCATTCCAATTTTAAATCCAGATGGTGCGAGACTTTATACACGTGCAAATGCAAACGAAATTGATTTAAATCGTGATTCGCAAGATTTGACACAGCCAGAAAGTAATGTTTTGCGTCAGGTATTTGAGGATTTTAAACCGCATTATTGTTTTAATCTTCACGATCAGCGTACCATTTTTGGTGCAGGATCAGATGGAAAACCTGCGACAGTTTCTTTTCTAGCGCCTTCTTATAATGAAGAAAGAGAGGTTAATGACAATAGATTAAAAGCGATAAATATCATTGCAGGAATAAACGAAGAGCTTCAAAAATATATTCCAGGACAGATTGGACGTTTTGATGATTCTTTTAATATTAATTGTATTGGAGACACTTTTCAGTTTTTAGGAGTTCCTACCATATTATTTGAAGCAGGTCATTATCCAGATGACTACGAGAGGGAAATTACGCGTAAATACATATTTTTCTCGTTAATTTTGAGCTTCAAATTGATTTCCGAAAACGATTTAGTTGATAACAGATTTGGTGAATATTTGAATATTTCACAAAATAATGTGGTTTTTTATGATTTTATGTATAAAAATGTCAAAATAAATTATGATGGTATCGAAATTATTACGAATTTTGTCGCACAATACAAAGAAGAATTAATCGAAAATAAGATTCATTTTAATGCTTACATAGTTGAAGTAGGCGAATTGGAAAAATATTTTGGACATTATGAATACGATGCAAAAGGGCAAGAATATTCAGACGATTTCACAAATTTTCCTAAAGTGGGTCAAAAAGCAAATTTTTATTTAAATAAAAATGTTAAATTTGTTAACGGATTAATAAAAAGTTAATTTTTTTGTGAATTTGTTGTTTTTTATATATAATTTTATACTTTGTAATAGCAATTAGTAATATTAATTAAACAATTATGAGTAAATTTCGTTTAGATGAAGTAGATCACCAGATTTTAGATATGTTAATAGACAATACGAGAGTTCCGTTTACTGACATTGCAAAAAAACTATTGATTTCTGCTGGTACAGTACACGTTAGAGTAAAAAAGATGGAGGATGCCGGTATCATCATGGGGTCTTCATTAGCCTTAGATTACGATAAATTAGGTTATTCATTTATTGCTTATGTTGGGGTTTTCCTTAATAATACATCTCAAACTAAATTTGTATTAGAAAGAATTAATCAAATTCCATTTGTAACTGTAGCTTCTGTAACTACAGGAAAATTCAACATCTTTTGCAAAATTAGAGCAAAAGACACTAAGCATGCGAAAGAAGTTATCTTTATGATTGACGATATCGATGGTGTTTACAGAACAGAAACTATGATTTCTTTAGAGGAAAGTATTAACGATAAGAAGCGTTTGATGCATACTATTTTCAAAAATATGTAATAACTTTTCTTGAATGCTATATTAAAATATACCTCAAGTTTATTCTTGGGGTTTTTTTATGACTAATTAACCAACCAACTATAACACGATTATGTATACGTTGCCAAAAATTGAACGTTTTAATCAAGACGTTCTCTCAAAATACCACATTTATAATAGTGTTTTTATAACATTACCTTTTGATTCTATAGATAATACGGGAGTTTTACTTCCTTTATTTACAGAAACTTGCGAAACGGGCTTTAAAAAACAAGAAACTCCAAAAGAAATTTTTGATTTCTTCTCTAATAAATTTCTAAATAACGCTTCAGAAACTGAAAAGGTTGACTTAATGTTTCGATTTATTCAATACATTGAGCGCCAAATTGTACTTTTTGATGCAATCGAAGATGCAGCTTTTCCAGAAGTTAATAATATGGAAGGACGCGGATCTTTGCGTGATATTAAAGAAAAATCGGATGCAAAAGAGAAAGACGACGAATTAGTTGAGTTTTTAGAAAACTTCAATGTTCGTACGGTTTTAACAGCCCACCCAACTCAGTTTTATCCTGGTCCGGTTTTAGGAATTATTAATGATTTGACTGAAGCTATCCGCCAAAATGACTTGCTTAAAATCAAACAGTTATTGGCGCAGTTAGGAAAAACACCTTTTATTCAACATGAAAAACCAAATCCTTATGATGAAGCAGTGAGCTTAATCTGGTATTTGGAAAATGTATTTTATGCTACAGCTGGAGAAATTGTACATTATCTTCAAAAAAATATTAATGACGGAACACCGATTAAGAATCAATTAATAAAACTTGGTTTCTGGCCGGGAGGAGATCGTGACGGAAATCCGTTTGTTACTACAGAAATAACTCTTAAAGTTGCAGATCGTTTAAGAACTTCAATCCTGAAATGCTATTATGTTGAAATGAGAAACTTAAAGCGTAAGCTAACTTTCTCTGGTGTAGATACTTTAGTATCAGATCTTGAACATAAACTTTATCGTTCTGTATTCTATTCTAAAGGCGATATTTTTATTACTTTGGATGAATTGTTAACGCAATTGAATAAGGTTAGAGAGATAATAATCGAAAAACATCAGTCTTTATACTTAGATGAATTAGAAGCTCTTTTGGTAAAAATCAACTTATTTGGATTCCATTTTGCTACTTTAGATATTCGCCAAAACAGTAAAATTCACAATAAAGTATTTAAGGATGTAGTAGATTATTACCTAAATTCAGGTTCGTCTATTTTTCCTAAAAATTATTATGAACTAACAGAAGATCAGAAAATTGATGTTTTGTCTAAAGTAAAAGGAGATTTAAATCCAGCAGATTTTGAAGATGAAATTACAAGATCTACTTTAGAATCTGTTCAGGCAATTAAAACCATTCAGAAAAATAATGGTGAAGAAGGAGCAAATCGTTATATTATTAGTAATAACGAAAGCGCTTTGAATGTTATGGAGACATTTGCTATGATTCGTCTTAATAATTGGGAAAATCCTACTGTTGATATTATTCCTCTTTTTGAATCTGTAGATGATTTACAAAATGCTCATTCAATAATGGAGCAATTGTATACTAATCCAGAATATGCAAGTCATTTAAAATCAAGAGGAAACGAGCAAACTATTATGCTTGGTTTCTCTGACGGAACAAAAGATGGTGGTTATTTAATGGCCAACTGGAGTATTTATCAAGCAAAAATTTCATTAACAGAAATTTCAAGAAAATACGGAATTAAAGCTATTTTCTTTGATGGACGTGGAGGACCGCCTGCGCGTGGAGGAGGAAAAACACATAAATTCTATGCCTCTCTAGGACCAAAAATCGAAAATAATGAAATTCAGATTACAGTTCAAGGACAAACAATTAGTTCTAATTTCGGAACTCTAGATTCTTGCCGTTATAATATTGAAAATTTAGTTACTGCGGGTGTTACAAATCAGGTTTTCGGAAAAAATAAAAATGAATTGTCTGTTGATGAAACTCAGATTCTGAATCAGTTAGCAGATTTAGGATACCAGAAATATTTAAGTTTTAAAAATCATCCGAAGTTTATTCCATATTTGGAAAAAATGAGTACGCTGAAATATTACTCAAAAACAAACATTGGAAGCCGACCATCTAAAAGAAGTAAATCAGAATCTCTTGATTTTGCCGACTTAAGAGCGATTCCGTTTGTTGGTTCTTGGAGTCAATTAAAACAAAACGTACCTGGATTCTTTGGTGTCGGTTCTGCTTTAAAACATTTTGAAGAATCTGGACAATGGGATAAAGTAAGTGATTTGTATCACAATTCATTGTTTTTCAAAACATTACTTGAAAACAGTATGATGTCATTGGCAAAATCATTCTTGCCTTTAACAGCTTATATGAGCAAAGATCCAGAATTTGGAGAGTTTTGGAATATTATTCACACTGAGTTTTTAGAAACAAAAAGACTTCTTTTGAAAATTGCAGGGCATAAAACATTGATGGAAAATTATCCTGACGGTATTGCATCGATTCAAATTAGAGAACGTATTGTATTGCCATTATTGACAATTCAACAATATGCCCTATTGAGAATTAATGAATTAAATAAAGAAAAAGTTCCAAACGAAGACTTGATTAAAGTTTATGAAAAAATTGTAACAAGATCTCTTTTCGGAAATACTAATGCAAGTAGAAACTCAGCATAAGCAGATTTTAAATTTTAATTTTAGAAAAAATGAATGTAAGCGATATTTTAGAAAATGAGTACGCAGGTCATTTCGGTACATATCTTAAACAAGCTGGAGAGGGTAAATTAATTGAAGAATTAGAAATATCTCTTCATGAATTTATCCGTTTCGTTCAAAACATTCCGATGGATAAATTTGACTATCGCTATGCGGAAGGAAAATGGACAATTAAAGAAATTATCCAGCATGTAATTGATACTGAACGTATTTTTGCTTACAGAGCTCTGCGTTTTTCTAGAAATGATAAAACGCCGTTACCTAGTTTTGAAGAACAAGATTACGCTGATAATTCTGATGCCAATTCAAGAAGCATTCAAGAATTGCTAACTGAATTTTCTGCTGTAAGACATTCAAATTTATTGTTTTACAAAAGCTTATCTGATGAACAGCTTAAAAGAATTGGAACTGCATCAAATAATCAAATTTCAGTTCGAGCTTTAGGTTTCGTTATAATTGGTCATCAAAAACATCATCAAAGAGTTTTTGAAGAAAGGTATTTGTAAATTTTAAAATAATTTTCAAAATCAAACCCGACAGGTTTTTAAAACCTGTCGGGTTTATTATTTTTATTAAATAGTTTTTTGCACAATCGTGTGATTTCGACGTAAGGAGAAATCACACTAGAAACTCCGCACTGAAAATCGCCAATCTTTGTCGATTTTCGAGTGTGATTTCTCCTTTCGTCGAAATGACAAAAATGATTATTTAATTAAATTCTCTGATTCTTTCTCTCCAAAAAGGCCAATCCAAAACGAATTTTGTCGTAAGACATTTTTTCTTCAAAATATTCAAAGTAAGGTCTTAAGGCATTAGGATTTTCTAGTTCAATTTGAGCTTTCTCAATACTCAAAATTTCATCATCTGAAACAAATTGACTAAGGTCTATATTATTCCCATCAACATATAATTTTGCTAAATGGGAAATAATTGTAGTATCACCTAAATTTCGTTGTTCAGCAATTTCTTTGACAGAAAGTCCATTCTGAAATAACTCAAGCGTTTTTTTATAAGTATTCTCTTTTTTTTCTTTTTTAACAACCGATTTATTCCTTTGAAATTCAATTATTGCATTAATAAATTCAGTTCCATATTTTTCTAGCTTAGCTTTACCAACACCTTCCACAGCAAGAAATTCTTCGTCTGTCATTGGTCTCAAAACTTCCATTTGTCTTAATGAAGCGTCACTAAAAATTACATAAGCTGGAACTTCTTCTTCTTGGGCAATTTCATAACGTAATTTTCTAAGTGTTTCAAAAAGAGAATTTTTAGCCGTTTTCGTTTTGGCTTCTTTAATTTCGTTTTTGTCAATTACTTTTTTAACAACGGTTGTTAGTTTTACTTTTTCTCCTTCAAACAAAACTTTTTTGGCAAAAGGAGTAAGGAGAATTTTATTATGCTGATGAAAAGCAATTTCACAGTAACCTAAATTTATTAATTGAATAAGATATTGATTCCAGTCGTACCAAGAAACGTCATCGCCAATTCCGTACGTTTTTAGTTCTTGATAATTTTTTTCGTAGATGTACGCGTTTCTTGAGCCTCGCAAAAAATCGACAATTACAGCTAAAGGTTCAGATTCTTTTAAACGAGTAATTGCTGACAATGCTTTTTGCGCGAGAATCGTTCCATCGAAAAAAGTTGGAGGATTTTTGCAAATATCGCAGTTTCCGCAATTCTCGATAACGAGCTCTCCAAAATAAGAAAGTAGAATTTTTCTACGGCAGCTTACAGCGTCCGCATATTGTTTCATACGATCTAATTTTGCTAATTGAATATCAGAATTTAAACCTTCAGACGCAAACTTTTGAAGTTGAATAACATCTGCATAACTTTCAAACAATAGAGTTTCTGCAGGTAAACCATCACGTCCGGCACGCCCAATTTCCTGATAATAACCTTCAATATTTTTGGGAAGATTATAATGAATAACCCAACGAACATTCGATTTATCGATTCCCATTCCGAAGGCAATTGTAGCGCAAACTACTTGGCAATCATCATTAATAAAATGATCTTGAGTTTTAGCTCGAGTCTCATTATCTAAACCAGCGTGATATGCTTTTGCTGAAATACCGTTTTTCTTTAGCTTTTCAGCAAGTTCTTCAGTAGTTTTCCGACTTAGGCAATAAATAATTCCAGATTCATTTGGTTTGTCTTCAATAAAATCAATAATCTGTTTGACACGATCTAAAGCTGGACGAACTTCTAAACTAAGATTTTTTCGATCAAATGAAGCAATAAAAGTTTTGGGTTTCTTTAAATTTAATTGCTTTACAATATCGGTGCGCGTTGCTTTGTCTGCAGTTGCTGTTAAAGCTAAAACTGGAGTAGAAGGGAAGCGGTTTTTTAAATATCCTAGATTTGTATACGCTGGCCTAAAGTCATGTCCCCAAGAAGAAATACAATGCGCTTCGTCAATTGCTATTAAATTAATATTCAATTCGTTAAAAGCCATATCTAAATAAGAAAGACTTTCTGGGGCAATATAAACAAGTTTAAAAGTATTGGATTTTAAATTATCAATATAATACTGCTGTTCCTGAGATGATTGTGAACTGTTAATAAAGCAAGCAGAAATTCCGTTGGTTTTTAAACTGTCTACTTGATCTTTCATCAAAGCAATTAGAGGAGAAATTACAACAGTAATTCCTGGAAGAATTAAAGCTGGAAGCTGAAAACAAATAGATTTTCCACCTCCAGTTGGCATAATAGCTAATGTATCTTGTCCAGAAAGAATTGTATTTATTATAGTTTCCTGATTTGGTCTGAATTTTTCAAAACCAAAATTTTCTTTTAAAGTCGCGTGTAATATTTCTGAAGTCATTGGCTTATAATTTTTATATTTGAAATTTAAAAATAAGAATTATCTTATAAATATAAAAATTTAATATTAGTATGGATTTGTACTATAAAAAAAAGGAACCCGAGTTGAGTTCCTTTTATTTATTTTAAAGAAAATGATTAATCTTCATCCTCTTCATCTTCATCATAATCAGTGTCAGCTTTGTCATCGTCGTCGTCGTCATCATCTCCATCGCCACCGTCAGAATCTGGTTTATCTTGATTATCATCGTCATCATCGTCATCGCTAATATCATCGTCAAGATCGATACCTTTTACTGGTGCAATTGCATCTACATCAACATCTAAATCGTCATCTTCATCGTAGTTTTCAATTCTGTCTGCAAGTTTAGTACTAATTTTCACTAAGTAAATTGTATCTTCAGTACGAACTTCAACAGCTTCAACCAATTCGTTTTTAGCGTTTCTAAAACGGATTACATCCGAATCGTCATAACCATCAGGAAATTTTTCAACCAAAAGATTTAAAATTTCATTGGTAAGTTTAGCGTAGTCTACTATAACTCTTTTCATAAATTATTTTATAAATCTAATAAATATGCGAAAATTAACGGAGCAACAATTGTAGCGTCCGACTCAATAATAAATTTAGGGGTTTTGATGTCTAATTTACCCCAAGTGATTTTTTCATTTGGAACTGCTCCAGAATAAGAACCGTAACTAGTTGTTGAATCTGAGATTTGGCAGAAATAGCTCCAAAACGGAACATCGTGCATTTCCATATCTTGGTACAACATTGGTACAACACAGATAGGGAAGTCACCAGCAATACCACCACCAATTTGGAAGAATCCAATTCCGTTTGAACTGTTTTTAGAATACCAGTCTGCAAGGAAAGTCATGTATTCAATTCCAGATTTCATCGTAGATGCTTTTAGTTCTCCTTTAATTACGTATGAAGCAAAGATATTTCCCATTGTACTATCTTCCCAACCTGGAACGATAATTGGTAAATTTTTCTCTGCAGCTGCATACATCCAGCTATCTTTTAAGTCTATTTCGTAGTATTCTTCTAAAACACCAGACAATAACATTTTATACATGAATTCATGAGGGAAATAACGTTCTCCTTTGTCATCTGCATCTTTCCAAATTTTGTAAATATGTTTTTGTAAACGACGGAAAGCTTCATGTTCAGGGATACAAGTGTCAGTAACACGGTTTAATCCTCTTTCAAGCAAAGCCCATTCGTCTTCTGGAGTTAAATCACGGTAGTTTGGCACTCTTTCGTAGTGAGAATGAGCTACTAAATTCATGATATCTTCTTCTAGATTCGCACCTGTACATGAAATAATATGTACTTTGTCTTGTCTAATTACTTCGGCAAAAATTTTACCAATTTCAGCTGTACTCATTGCGCCAGCCATACTCACAAGCATCTTTGCACCATCGGCTAATTGCTGCTCATAAGCTTTTGCAGCATCTACTAATGAAGCAGAGTTGAAATGCAAATAATGTTTTTCAATAAACTGACTGATTGGTCCTTTCATTTCTTTTGTTTTTGTTTTTTTTTTTGAATTAAAAAGTTTAACCTTTTTGGATGTTAATGCAAATTAAGAATTTTCTAAACATATCCATTACTTAATTTGCCGTTTTTTTTACAACTTTTTTTTATAACCTAAAATCTTTAAAACGTCGTCAGAAGTCTGTTGTTCTGAGAAAACCTCAGTAGCTAGAATTCCGTTTTCATCTCTGTCAATTAAGATATGTTTTGGTTGTGGGATTAAACAGTGGTGCAAACCTCCGTATCCTCCAATTGTCTCCTGATAAGCGCCAGTATTAAAGAAACCAATATATAATGGTTTTTCTTTATTGTACTTTGGCAAATAAATGGCATTCATGTTTTGCTCAGAATTGTAATAATCGTCACTATCACAAGTAAGACCTCCTAACAGAACCCGTTCGTAAGTATCATTCCAACGGTTTACCGCCAGCATAATAAAACGTTTGTTTATCGCCCAAGTATCTGGTAAAGTGGTAATGAAAGATGAATCAATCATGTTCCATTTTTCTCTATCATTTTGTTGTTTTTGATATAAAATCTGATAGATTGCACCACCGCTTTCACCTACAGTAAACGATCCAAATTCCGTAAAAATATTTGGAACATCGACTTCAGCTTCATCACAGGCTATTTTAATCTGATTGATAATTTCATCAATCATATATTGGTAATCATATTCAAAAGCAAGCGAATTCTTAATTGGGAAACCACCTCCAATGTTCAATCCATCTAGAGTAGGGCATTCTTTTTTAAGAGCAATGTATACTTTAATACATTTTACAAGCTCGTTCCAATAATACGATGTATCGTTGATTCCGGTATTAATGAAAAAGTGGAGCATTTTTAGCTCTAATTTATCATTCTCCTGAATTTGTTTTTTATAGAAAGAAACAATGTTTTTGTAACCAATACCTAATCTTGAAGTGTAAAACTCAAATTTAGGCTCCTCTTCTGCAGCAATACGGATTCCAATTTTGAATTTTCCTTTTATTTCTGCTTGAAGCAAATCCAACTCTTCATAATTATCAATAATTGGAATAGTGTTTTTATGCCCGCTATTGATTAATCTTGCAATGTTGGTAATGTATTCGTCTCTTTTGAAACCATTACAAATAACGTAAGTACTCTTATTGATTTTACCATTTTCAAGTAAATTTTCTACAATATTAACATCAAAAGCAGATGATGTTTCAATGTGAATATTATTCTTGAAAGCTTCATTCATAATATATTCAAAATGAGAGCTTTTTGTGCAATAACAATAATAGTATTTTGCGTCGTACTTATTCTTTTCCATTGATTTTCTGAACCAAGATTTTGCCTTGTTAATATTTTCAGAAATCTGAGGCAAATAAGTAAACTTTAATGGAGTACCATATTGTTCGACCAATTTCATTAAATCAATGTTATGAAAATGAAGGTTGTCTTTGTTCAGCTTAAATTCCTCTTGTGGAAAGTAGTATGTTTGGTTTATTAGATCCGAATATTTTGTATTCATTTATTTGTCAACTTTTAGAGATTGTAATTGTATTTTAAATTTAGTGTTTTTTCTGTACTAAATCTTAAATTCAAACTCTAATATTGGCAAATATAATCGGCAGTTTTTCGTGCTCGGCTTTTGAACATTGGAAAACATCAAAACAGAACGGACTTTTACTATTGTAAAAACGGTTCAGCATTCTTAATAAAGAACTGCTAAGGCGGTTTCTATACGAGCTGAATTGTCTTCGCTGATTGTTTGTTTTCATGGGGCAAATGTAAAAAATAAAATATACCAAATGCAACGCTTTCGATTAAAAAAAGTTTAAGATTTATAATCTTGAAACGCGTCTAGAATTAATTTATTTTCAACGGATTGGTTAATTTTTATTTTTCCGATTCCCTCAATCAATGCAAATTGAATTAAACCGTATTCATTTTTTTTGTCGTGAATCAGCAATTCTAAGATCGGATTGATGTCATTTTCTTCAAAAATAATATCTTCGTAAATGCCTTTAATTATTGTTTTGATTTCTCTGTATTCTTCTGGCGAAATTAGATTTTTCTGCAAAGAAATATAACTCTCCAAAATCATTCCCACAGCAATTGCTTCTCCATGAAGTAAAGTTGTTTTTTCTGTGCTTTCTAAAAAATATCCTTCAATCGCATGTCCAAGAGTATGTCCAAAATTCAAGGCTTTGCGAATGTTTTTTTCTGTTGGATCTTGAATTACGATTTCGTTTTTAATTTCAACAGAACGATAAATTAACTGATCTAACTCATCAAAAACAATTGATTTTAAATCAGAAAACTGTCTCCAATAAGGCGCATCGTAAATTAAACCATGTTTTAGCATTTCTGCCAAACCAGAACGCATTTCGCTTTGCGGTAAAGTTTCTAAATATTGTGTGTCAATTAATACCATTTGAGGCACATTAATAACACCTATCTGATTTTTAAGATTTCCAAGATCAACGCCTGTTTTTCCTCCAACTGAAGCATCAACCATTGATAATAAAGTGGTTGGAATATTGATAAAATCAACACCTCTTTTAAAAGTAGAAGCCACAAAACCTCCTAAATCAGTAACTACACCGCCGCCGAGATTAATTATAAGCGATTTTCTATCAGCGCCTAATTCTGTCAAAACATTCCAGATCTGAATACAAGTCTCTATGTTTTTATTGGCTTCACCAGCTTCAAATTCAATAATTTCAATGTTTAAATCAGTTTCAATTATTGGAAGTAATTTAGGCAAACAATATTCATTCGTCTGATCGTCTACAATTATAAATAGATTAGAATATTTGTTTTCTTTTAAATGTTTATTTAAAGCTTCATAAGCATTTTGGTTAAAATGCACGAAGTAATTATTGGCTTGAATAGACTGCATAATTCTTTAGTTATTAAAGGCACAAAAATAAAGTATTTTAAACTAAATAAACTTCAAACTTTTATCCTAATTTGTTTAAAATCCTAAGTTTGTGTTTTTAATGCAGTAAAATACATTATAGTAAAGATTTACTTTATAAAGTATCTTTTTTTGCAGTCTTGTTAAGAATATTAAAAAATTTGATATTGTTTAGTGAATAATATTCAAAACACTCTCTATATTTGCATAAAAAATAAATTTAATGGAAAAGATATTCGACAATACGCAAGTTGCATTCTCTCTAAAAAGCGATACAGAACTTGACCGAGCTTATTTTCTTTTCAAAATGATTGACAGCGAACCATTAGTAAGAATTGGAACAGCTGTAACTAATTTTGCAATTAAAGCTCATTTACCAGTAGAGGGATTAATTCGTGCAACTGTTTTTGACCATTTTTGTGGCGGAGTAAACGAAAACGACTGTCTTACTGTTGTAGACAAAATGTTCACAAAAGGAGTTTCTTCGGTTTTGGATTATTCTGTTGAAGGAAAAGAAGAAGAAGAGCAGTTTGACGCTGCTTTAGAGATGACTTTAAGAACTATCGATTTTGCTAAAGAACGTTTAGCTATTCCGTTTGCCGTTTTTAAACCAACTGGTTTAGGTCGTTTTGAGCTTTATGAAAAATTAGGCGAAAAACAAACTTTAACTCCTGCAGAACAAGCAGAATGGGATAGAGTAGTGGCTCGTTTTGATAAAGTTTGTGGTGAAGCCCATAAAAAAGATGTTGCATTATTGATTGATGGTGAAGAAAGCTGGATGCAAGATGCTGCTGATGATTTGGTTACAGATATGATGCGTAAGTACAATAAAGAAAAAGCGATTGTATTTAACACTTTACAAATGTATCGTTGGGATCGTTTAGATTATTTGAAAAAACTTCATGAAGTTGCTAAAACTGAAGGTTTTTATATCGGAATGAAGTTAGTTCGTGGTGCTTATATGGAAAAAGAAAACAAAAGAGCGGAAGAAAAAGGATATGTTTCTCCAATCTGTGTTTCTAAAGAAGCTACTGATGTAAATTACGATAATGCTGTGCAATATATGTTGGAGCATTTGGATAAAATGGCCATTTTTGCTGGAACTCACAACGAATTGAGTTCTTATAAATTAATGGAAATGATGGCTCAGAAAGGAATTGCTAAAAACGATCCAAGAATTTGGTTTGGGCAATTGTACGGAATGAGCGATAATATTAGCTACAACTTAGCCGAAAACGGTTATAATGATGCAAAATATTTGCCATTCGGACCTGTAAAAGATGTTATGCCTTATTTAATTCGTCGTGCTGAAGAAAATACTTCGGTTGCGGGACAAACAAGCCGTGAATTATCTATGATTAAAGCTGAACGTAAGCGTAGAAAAGGGAAATAATTTTTAGTTTTCAGTCTCGGTTTACAGTTTACAGTTTTTATAAATATCAAACCCGACAGGTTTTTAAAACCTGTCGGGTTTTCTTTTGATAATATTTTAAATAAAAAAAAACTCCATTTGATTTTTTAAATGAAGCTTTTTTTATTGGAAAATAAAATTTCTATCTATTTAAGAGTTACTAAACTGTAAGTTGCTTAAGTTTTTATAAATCCCATTTTCAAGGTTTATCAACTCTTGGTGCGTTCCTTGTTCTGAGATTTTTCCATTATCTAAAACCAGGATTTTATCAGCGTTTCTAATTGTAGAAAGTCTATGAGCAATTATAATGCTTGTTCTTCCTTCCATTAAAACTTCTAGAGCTTCTTGAACTAATTTCTCGCTTTCGCTGTCCAAAGAAGAAGTTGCTTCATCTAAAATTAAAATGCTTGGGTTTTTAAGCAAAGCTCTTGCAATTGCAATACGTTGGCGCTGTCCACCCGAAAGTTTAACACCGCGTTCTCCAACCAAAGTTTCAAATTTTTCAGGAAATCCATCAACAAAATTAAAAGCATTCGCTTGTCTTGCTGCAGTAATAATTTCTTCTTCTGATGCATCTGGTTTTCCATATGCAATATTTTCTCTGATAGTTCCTCCAAACAAAATAACATCTTGAGGAACAATACTCATATTTCCGCGAAGATTTTCTAAATCATAATCATGAATGTTTTTTCCATCGACCAAGATTTCTCCAGAAGTGATATCGTAAAATCTTAGCAATAAAGAAGAAATAGTAGATTTTCCGGCGCCACTAGGACCAACAATTGCAATTTTTTGACCAAATTCTGCATTGAAATTTACATCTTTCAAAACCTGAACTTCTTTTCTTGAAGGATAACTAAAAGCAACGTTTTTGAATGCTACATTTCCTTTTATTTTCTCAATTGGAGAAGTTTTTAGATTCGCATTAATTGCTTCGGGAGTTTCTTCTAATAATTCAAAAACACGTTCAGTTGCTCCAACTGCTTTCTGAATCTGAGCATACATTTCGGCAATTCCACCAAAAGAAGCACCAATAAACGTTGTATATAAAACAAATGAAATCAAATCTCCAACACCTTCCACTTCACCTTTAATAGTCAATGTGATTCCGTACCAGACTACGGCTACTACGCAACCAAAAAGGCAAAGAATAATAAACGAAGCAAAATAACCTCTATATTGACCACCTTTAATCGCGATTTTTACAATTTCTCTAATTTTATTTTTATAACGCTGAATTTCGTACCATTCGTTAGCAAAAGCTTTTACATTGCTAATTCCTTGTAAAGTTTCTTCAACAATAACTTGACTTTCTGCAACTTTGTCTTGTGTTTTTTTTCCGTATTTACGAATAAATCTTCCGAAAATTACGGCTGCAACCGCAACAATCGGCACAATTGCAAGCATCATTAAAGTAAGTTTCGGACTTATACTTCCTAAAATGATAAAGCCACCGATAATTAGAATAAACTGACGTAAAAATTCAGCGATTGTTGTGCTAAAAGTATCTTGCAATTGCGAAATATCTGCACTTATTCGGCTGTTTAATTCTCCAACTCTTTTTTGAGAATAAAACGACATGGGTAATTTGATTAAATTTTCATATAAAGCAAAGCGAATGTTCGAAAGAGAGTTTTCTGTAAAATTTACAAATAATGAAATTCTGAAAAATGAGAAAACGGCTTGAAGAACTAAGATTCCCATTAATCCTAATGCAATTTCGTTTGCTTTAGAAAGATCTTTATTCGTAACGCAATCTACCAGCATTCCCATTAATTTAGGAAAGGCAAGGGCAGTGGCGCTTGTTAAAAACAGAAAAATCAAACCAAGGAAAAATTTCCATTTGTGGTTTTTAGCATATTTAAAAATTCGGAGAGCTTTTTGAAGGGAATTAGAGTTTAATTTAGCTTTCGGTAAATCATTTTCTTGAAATCTTGCCATTTGAATATACAATTAAGGTACGCAAAGGTATGATTATAGCAAATTAATACAAAAGGAATATTATGAAATAGCTTTTGAGCATTCAATATTTAACTAAAATTAAGAAAACCCAACTTTTTTTATTTTTTTAAATTGCTGAAAAATAGATTTCTAAAGATTTTATTGAAATTATTTTTCACTTTTTTCATAAAAAGGCTTGCAAATACAAAATCTAAACGTATTTTTGCACCCGCAATCACAAAGATAGCAGCCTAGTAAAATAGGGCGATTAGCTCAGCTGGTTCAGAGCACCTCGTTTACACCGAGGGGGTCGGGGGTTCGAACCCCTCATCGCCCACAATTTTTTTTATAAAAAGGCTTGCAAATACAAATACTAAGTGTATATTTGCACACGCAATCTCAAAGATAGCAACCTAGTAAAATAGGGCGATTAGCTCAGCTGGTTCAGAGCACCTCGTTTACACCGAGGGGGTCGGGGGTTCGAACCCCTCATCGCCCACAAAAACATGAAAAACGCCATTGTAAATCAATGGCGTTTTTTTATACTCATTTATCTTTTAGTTTTCTCCTTTTAGATTAATTCCCTTTTACAAAAACTATTAATAATAGTTTTATTGTGTTTTTTTAGTACTATTGTAAAAATTGTAATTTATCATATAAAAGATATGTATGTCAATACAAGGTATATTCTATGCATAACGGTTAGATATAAGTTGCCTGTAATTGTAAAAGAAAATGAATGAAATTCTATCAACCATTGGACAAAATTGGTTTACAAATATCCTTGGAATAGTCGGGGGAAGTTTGGGTATTTGGACATTTATAGATTCTTATCTAATTAGATTTGTCCCGAAAATTTACATCGGAACAAAAGTTGTTATTGAGAGTAAGCAAACTCATCATAAAGAGGATTTAGAATCTATCATTTGTTCTTTAGAATTATGTAATCATAGAAAAAGATATGGAGTTATATATGATTTTGCTATTCGAGTATACAAAGCAGATGAAATAAATTCTGATAATGCTATTTACTATGCATCACAATTAGTAAATAAAATTCCAATAAATATTGATGAACTTACAAATCAAGAATATGAATTATTCAATCCAATAACAATTTTACCAGAATCAAATAGTTCTGTTAATCTCGTTTTAGGAGAAGTTCTTAATCGCTCAAAAATGAGTATATCTAAATCAAGTGATTATTATTTAGAAGCATACTATCAAAAGAAACCAGAAGGAAAATGGTTTTTCATTGACAAATTATATTTATATAATAAAGGTCAATATTCAAATTCAACAAGTAAATACATACAATTTTCAGTTCTAAACACAAATATAACAAGAGAAAAATTAAATAGAAAAATAAGACCTCAAAAAACAAATCTATATTTAGGAGCTTCTCAAAAGCATCTTTCTGGAAAATGGATAAGATATAGATATTTAATTTTTTACAGACCTTTGAAAGGAGTTAGAGATTTATTTTATAGTGTGCCATTTTATACATGTTTTGTTTTGTCTTTTGGAATAGATAAATTCGTACGAATCCCCATCATAAAAAAATATGGCAAAAATATTATTAAAACAAATATTACATTTGGTTCGCCAAAAGAAAAACCTGTAACTGAAGCTGCTTTTAATCAAATTTATTTAGAGCTTAATAAGCTTATTACAAAAATCAATGAAGGCGCAAATAAAGTCGCATTGATTTCATTAGAGAAAAAAGATTCTTATATTATTCTCTCAAGACATAAGTTATCAATCAAATTTTATATGTCTGGTGATAGATCTATTTACGTACAAGAACTAAATGCTCAGTTTGGGAGTAGATTTACATATAGCTTAAGTCAAGAAAATGCAATTTGGAGTAAAAAATATTGGAAGTTAAAAAACTATGGGTTCATAAGCATTAAATCATTTTCTGTAAAAGTTTTAGATGCTTTTATCATACATTCGAACTACTAATTCAACAACTGCATTTAACAGTCGTTTTATGCAATATCTGATTTAGTGATTCTATGTCGGAAATTCCAAAACTCCAAAGTCATTTGATTTTGGAGTTTTTTTCTTTCTGTAAAAAAATTAAAAGATAAGTAACTATTTTTATTTTAAAATGTAATTTCCTTACATACAAAACCTTGATTTTCTAATAATTCTTTTGGCAAATTCATTAAAAAACTTCCTTTCAATTCCCATAATATTAGTTTTCCGTTTTTAAGTAAAATCCAACGAGAAAAACTTCTTTCTAAATTTCTATGTTCTGTTAATTCAAAGAAAATCGCATCTTTGTATTGACCATCGTATTTGTTTTTGTCTATTCCAGCTTCTTGTAAATCTTCTTTAAAGTGATTCTGGGCTTTCTTACTGAAGGATTTAGATTTAACCCAATGTATTTCTCCTAGACAATTTTCACAATTTAAAGTATATTTATAAACAGGATTTTCTTTTAAAGATTGGATTAAATTTTCTTTTTCATAAATAATAGATCTTTTTGTGCTAAATATTTCGTTTACGCCAGAAATAGTATAAAATTCAATATTTTTCGAAATCGATAAATCTCTGAGAGACATCTCCAAACACTCGCCATTGCTGTCCCAATCAATTGAAGACATGTACATCAATTCTGCTTTTGTAATTTCAAAGTTCTTTTCTAAAGTTTTAAAAGTTCTAGAAAATTTATGTCGAGCTTCGATATACTTATCTTTATCCTTAAGAAAAGATTCATAAATCTGTTTCATAAGTAAACTGTTGAAATTTCTACCACTTAATCTTTCTTTATTACTTTGATTTTGGTCTGGCAATAATTCGGCAAGTAATTCAGAAACTCTTGAATTGTAAACTTTTCTTTTTTTTATAATCCAAGACAGTATAGGATATTGTCCAGTAGAATATGCTGAAATTGTATCATTCTCTTTTATAACACTAATTATAACTAAAGGATAATCGTCTGTCCAACTTGAACCTTCGAGAATTGACACTGCTTGATTTGCTTTTTTGTAATCTTTTATTGTTGAGATTGCAATAGAATCCATTTGTTTAGTTCTTTTCCAGTTTCTTGTATAGTCTTTCCAAAGACTTTCAGCATTATTAATAAGCCAAATAGAATCTCTTCCAAAAGAATTTAAAGGATTTTTAAAAGAGTCAGAATCATTTGTTTTCCTTATCAATTGAACTAATTCTGAAACCAAATTTGGTTCGATCTTTTTAATTATAGAGTCTGGTTTCTCTAATGAAGTAAGTAAATAATCTTGCTTGTTAATTTGAAAATTATGATCAAAATTTGACCAACCTGAATAAGTATCTCTAATGATAATCTTATCCCAATCATTTGATAAATCATTTTTACTTTGCCCAACAAATACTTGGATGCCAAAAATGAAGAACAAAATAAATACAAAAGGTTTATTCATAATTTTAATTAATACTTATAAAGTCAATTATTTATTTGAACTAATATATGAATATTCACAATACGAAATATTTAAGCAACTAAAATCAAAAAGCTTCAAAATTAAATTATTTCGAAGCTTTTTGTCTTAAATTCTACAATTGGTTTTCAAAAAAATCTTGCTTAAAATTATGTATCTTAGATATCTCGCCAGGAATAACTTTTATGAACTATTTTCCAGTTTCCTTTATATTTTAGTATCAAAAAATAATCTGTAAAAGTTTTCCAATTCGGCATTACAACTTCTGCTTTAGCGATGGCTGTATCATTTGCTATATCAATTGAAACAATCTTTCCGACTCTGTTTACTTTTTCTCCTACTTTTATAGCAGAAATATATTGTTCTCCAGAACGTATCCACAAGGTATCATTTGCAACGGTATAGAGATTAAAATTTGGATGAAAAGCTTTTCGAAGTCTTTCTGGTTGTCCATTAGCAGTTCCTTCTATATAATCATTAAGAATATCTGTAATTTGTTCTAAATCATTTTTTGATTTTGGTTTCGGAACTTTAAAATTGACTTTTAAAAGGGACAAAACTTCATTTGCTACTTTACTTCCTGAACTTGGATCTTGTCCAGTTACAAATCTACCGTCAACGCTATAAAAAGAATCTCCTCCATTTTTAGAAAATACAAAATGGGCTTTATTTTGTTTGATTGTATTATTTATCGAAAATGGAAATGCTTTATAATATTCGGCATTCTTATTTTCTAATTCATCTGGATAACCTGTAATTTTTAGTCCAGAATACAGGGAATTTCCTTTTTCATCTTTTAAATAAACAATCCCTGCCGTTCCGTGACAAATAGATGCGATAACTCCGTTATTACCGTAGATTGTTCTTGCAATTTTTTGAATTACAATATCTTCAGCAACTCCAAACATCGCGGCACCGCCACCGCTGTAAAAGATTGCTGCATAATCACTAGAAATAATCGAAGATGGTTTCTTAGAATGTTCTAATTTGTCCATAAACCAGCTATTATATAAATATTTCTTCTGTAAACTATCTGATGTGTTGATATATCCAATCGGAATTGGACCTCCATTTGGGCTTATAAAATCAACGGTATAACCTGCTTTTATAAAGATATCATATGGAACAACAATTTCTTCAAAATGATTCGCCGCCGGAATTTTTGTGTTTCCATAAAAATCTTGATTTGAAGTTACAAACAAGATTTTGTTCTGAGCGCTTAAACTCATCGAAAGTAAAAATGTATGAACCACTAATAGAACTAGTATTTTGTTCATTTCCTGAAAATTGTTCATTTATTATGGTTTTATTATTTCGACTGAGCTGTTGGTGCTTCAACTGTTTTATGTGGCGTTCTAGTAGAAATTTTATCTACAATAAACCAGTCTTGATTTATTTTCATCAGATTAAAATAATCGATAAATAAAAGTTTTGAAGTACTAATTTCGACCTTTGCAGCAGCCACATTGTTTGTAATATCAATAGAAATAATTCGTCCAGACCAATTTGCAACTCTAGCATAGGGCGCTTTGTAACCTTTCATATAATCGGATTTGTGTACAATATTTAACTTATTATCGGCAAAATATTTTAACTGCCAAGAAGCATGAAAAGATTGACCCACTTTTACCGAATCGCCTGTAGCTTGTCCGTCTAGATATAGATTAAGTGTTTTTTGAATCAGAAGCAAGTCATTAGAAGAATCTGTTGCTTGAGCATTGGCAGTAAAAAACATCAAATTAAAGGAAATAAACAAAAAGACTTTTCTCATTTTTAAAATTTTTAAATTATTAATAATGAGACAAATATCAAGTATGTGAATTTTAAAAAGGTTTTAATCTATAAAGTAGAACTCTTAATTTATAAAATTAAACTCCTTTTGAATATGCTTTTTGATATTCTGCCGGAGTTAAACCCGTTATTTTTTTGAATGCAGTGAAAAATGTAGATTTTGATGTAAAGCCGCTGTCATAACCTAAACTTTCATAAGTTAAGTTTTTTTCAGTTTCTAATAATTTTTTAGCTTTTTCAATTCTATATTCTTTTATAAGATTTGAAAATGATTTACCTAAAATTTCATTTATGTACTGAGATAATAAATGCTTGGTTATTTTCAATTCTTTTGCTGCTTCTTCAAGACTGAAATCTGGATTAAGATAAAGTTCTTTTTCTTCAATAATTACTATTTTTTGACCGATAAGATCGCGGATTTCAGCGTCCATTTCTTTATTCTTGTATTTTTCCTTTTCCTTAAAAAAAACACTTTCATCATTATTTCTAAAAATTAAAAGCATAATAATTAAATATAAAATAAAAGTGAAGGACAAAGCCCCAACAATATAAGAAGTATAAGCTGCGCTAGCATAAGCTAGCCATATTAGTACTACACCAAAATAAATACTAAGAAACCAAATATCTATTTTCTTTAGACTTTCTTTGTTTTTAAGTTTGTAAAAAATAGGACGAACGTATCTAAAGGATAAAATAATATATACTAACCATTGAAGATATATAGATTTTACAATCCAAATACTCCAGATTTTTTGATGCTGTGTATAGGGATAAAAAAATCCCAAAATGGTTATACTTCCTAAATAAGGAATTACATGTTGGATCCATTTTGTTTTTCCATTTTGAGCGTATGATTTAAGGCTTAAGAAAAGAAAAGGACCAATAAGAAAGCAAGCAGAAAGTCCAATCTGAATAAAAATGTTGGACAAAGAGGGATTAAAGTAAAAGAAAACAGATTTTATAATCCGAATACTTAAAACCAAGAGGAGTAAAGATAGAAAGTAATTTGAAAAAATTTTATTTCTCGCATTTACAGCAAAATAAAATGACAATATAAATCCATTAAAAGCTCCTAAAGCACTAAGGAAGAAAAGCAACTGGTTTGTTTCCATATAGTATTGTACTGAGTTTAATTGATAACTTATCAATTGCAATCATATCTTCAAATTTTTCAATATGGAAACGAATATAAGAAAAATTTTACTCTAGTTTATTCTGTATTGGTCGAATAAAATCTTAAAAATAATTTTCTATTCAATACACTCGTGAATAATTTTAGTAGTCATCTAATTAATGTGAAGGTTAGAATTAATAAAAACAATTGTATTTTGTACACTTATTTTTATTTAAAGCAAATAATATTTTCTATTTTTAACTCAAAAAAAAACATAACTATAAAATATTATATGCTTTTTATGAAAAAGAAAAATATCAAAACCTTATTACTAATAGGACTTCTAGTAATAAATACCACAATTAAAGCGCAATCTTCCAAAACAGAACAAGACGAAACTGCAAAGGCAAAAGAATGGATTAATTCATTGTCATTAAACAATAATGAAAAAGAAAACAGATTAGTAAAAGTAGTTTCAACGCATCTTTTAGCTGTGAAAGAATGGCACAATAATCATCCGGCTTCTACAGTTCCAGCGGGAATAAATCCTTTGGACGGAAAACCACTTTCTGAACTTCATAGACAAATAATTGCAGATTCGGCGATGCCTTCAACAGTTCACGAAAGTTTAATGACTGGCTTGAGAAAAGATTTAAATGAAGAGCAAGTAGCATTAGTTTTAGATAAATATACAATTGGCAAAGTAGCTTTTACGATGAAAGGTTATCAAGCAATTGTTCCTGAAATGACTGCTGTAGAAACCGCAGAAATTCAAAAATTAATGGAAAAGGCTCGCGAACAAGCTGTAGATTATAAAAGCATGAAAGAGATTTCTGCTATTTTTGAAATTTACAAAACACAAGCTGAAAATTATCTGAATAATCACGGCCGTAACTGGCGCCAGATGTATGGAGATTACACGAAGAAAATAAAAGCTGAAAAAGAAGCTAATGCAAAAAAGTAAGATTTAAAAAATATATAGAAAGCTCTTTAAGAAATTAAAGAGCTTTTTTTTATATATTTCTGCAATAAATTTGAATTTATCTTACTACATATTCAGAAATTAAAGAAATAAACATCTAAATATGAACATCTTTCGAAAGACAAAATTTACATCTCTAATTGAAGCTTCAATAAAACCTGAAAGTTGTAAAAAACTCAGTTTAATATTTTATGATTATAGTTTGAAGGATAAGGGAGAAATATTTTCTCAGTTTATAAATCTGGAAGTATTAGAAATACAAACCTCTGTATCAACGTATTATCTAAATGATTTTGAACTTCCAGCGGAAATTGGAAATCTTAAAAAACTTAAGAAAATTTCAGTTCTAAATTTCCCATTGAAGACTTTTCCTGAGTGGATTTTTAATATAGAATCTTTGGAGTATTTAATGCTTAGAGGAAATGATATCGTTACAATTCCCGAATCTATTTCTCGATTAGAAAAATTAAAAACGCTTAAAATTGAAAGTTGTCCATTAAGTAAAATCCCTAAGACACTGAATCAACTAAAAAACTTGAAATTTTTGGGGCTTTGCGACACAAGGCTTACGGATTTAAACTATAATTTATTTCCTTATAATTTGAAAGAAATTTATTTTAACGGCACAGGAATTTATAAAGATGAAGATTTAGAACTTTTAAAAACAAAAATGCCAAAAACCAGAATATATCCATAAAATAAAGAGCAAAATTCTATTGTTTGACAATTAATTTTCCTTTGTTAATCGATCCAATTCTTTCAATAATGTTGGAAATCTAAATTCTCCATGCATACTTTCAATTTTACTAAACGCTTCTTCTAGATCAATTCCGATAGAAGTTATGTACAACGGTTTTTTGCTGTCGCCTCTAAACAATGCTTTTTTGTTTTGTTCTATTGAAGCAAAATTTGTTTTAGCAACTCCAATAATCGGGATTTCTTTATTTAATTTCTCATACAAATAACCGCCTAAACCGTATTTCTTTTCATCGTCTAAATAAACAAATCCGTCAACTACAATTACTTCAATTTCAGATAAATCCATTTGTTGAAGTAAACTTAAAATACAAGGCAATTCTCTTTTGTAAAATTCTCCAGGAATATATTCTGCAACGTTATCAATTATTTCAGAATAAACTTTAAAATTTTTGTCTTCGTTCCATTTTTCGAATTCGAGACAAACAGTTTTTGCTTTTTGATCGAAATAGTAAGTATCAAAAGCTAAGATTTTATTGGGCATTTATGTTTTTATTTTGAATTAATTTTCTGCATTTCAGCGTACATTTCGTTTAAAAATGATTGTTGCTTTGTATCGTCTTTAAAATAACGCTGATACACAACGCTGCAACTTTCTACATCTGCTATATTTTGTTTATTAAAAGACCAATCATCAGTATTTTTAATCGTAATTCCGAGTTCACTACTGCAACTTTGCCACAATTCAGAAAATTTAGTTTTCTTGTCGTCGCTTAATTTAGTAAAGTCTGCCGTAACGGTATAACCTCGCATTTCAGAATTGAAAAATTTATAAATAGATTTCACAGGAACGCCACCCCAAATTAATTCTTTTCCAGCAGGAAATTCAATTGTAGTGAGTTTTTCTTCACGCATTTTGTGATCTTGTTTTCCTTCAACAAAAAAATGTTCTTGATAAACTAATTTGCTTCCTATAGGAACGGGAATTTTCTTTACTATTAATGGTTCTGTAGTAATAAAATAAGGATAATTTGGAGTAGAATTTCCTCCTGTTGGATTCATATTTCCGACACAGCCTGTAAGGATTAAAGCAAATAATGAAGAAAATGGTTTTAAAATTTTCATATTTAACTATTTCATAAGTTTAAAAAGAGCTTCAATTGTAGATTCTTTTTGATTAATAATGATTAATTGGCTTTTGTCGCTTAAGAAAAATTTATTAGCAAATTCTTTACTAGCATTTGGTTTCCATTCTTTTAATTCAGGGAATTTATTTTTTAGAAACTTAACTTTTTCAGTTGTGTTTTTAGAGATTATTACCACTTTAGTCAAAGGTGTATCTTTCATTTTATTGATACTATTTTCTGTAATCTCAGAATCGAATTCTGCTCTCGAGCGATAACGAAATAATTGGTTTATTTTTCTTCGATTAGTTTCGTTTTCAGAAAGGATATACCTGTAAGTCATTATATTATCCAACTCGTCAATCCAATTAGGAAAATTTTCTTCATAAAGTCTAATATAAGTATCAACAAAGTTTTTATCCATTGCCTTTTTCTGATCGATGTATTCTTTAACTACAGGATAAATCTGTTTGGCCATTAGATTGATATATTTTTTATTATACCATTCTCCAGGATCGGGTTTGCCATCTAGTTTTTCGTATACAAAACCATTTCCTAACGCAGTTGCTAAAACTTCGTTCATAAGCTGATAAGCGTAATTACTGCATTTTGATTTATTTTCTTTAAAATAATTATCTATCGCAACTTTTACTTCGAATGATTGCTCGTCATAAACAATATGATAAGTTTCATGCATCATAACACTAAATAAATCTTTATTTGAGTTTAAGTCGATTTGTATGGCACTAATAAAATTGTTGCAAAAAGCTTGAGCAGTAAATCCTTTCGAATTGGGCAAAGGATAAAATGCAGCAACAAAAGGAATTGCGTTATCCCAGCTTGAATTGTAAAACAAAAGTCCAGTTTCAAAATAACCAGCTATATTATTCTCATTCGAATATTTTTTGATATCATCTAATTGTTTTTCAAACTTTTCTTTATTCGGATTGTAAATCAATTCGTTATAAACATTTGTAAATTCTTCAATACATGAAGACAAATCAGTTAAAGTTTGATTGGGAATAAGACCAGAAGAACGGAGTTTAAAATCAGTAAGGTTATTTGTTTCTATTAGATTTTTTTTCAAAATATCATTCGTTTGCATGTTTCTTTTTGAGCCATACGGATATTCATCAAATCGAAAACTATAATCTACTATCAGTTTGTCAAAATTGGAAATTAGTTTGTTGTAATGCTCAGTATTGTATTTAGATTTTTGAAATTCTGTCTTAAAAACATTTTCAGGATAATGTTCAGAAAGATTTTCGATAAAAAGATAAACAGCTAATTGTTCAGAATATTTAACAGTAAAAGTTGTTTTTTGTCCAAATATAAGTGATGTTAGAAAAAAAAAGGCTAGTAGTAATGTATTCTTCATATTGGTATCTAAGGTTTTACTATTTGTTTTCTTCGATTTTGAAAATCAAAATCTATAAAAGCTAATATAAGAAATATCTTTAAAACCCAATTAAAATCTAAATTGCTTAACTTTAGCAAACTATCTATTCATAATAAAACCAAAACAGATGAAAACGAAAATGATATGGGCAAATCTAGCTGTACAGAACATACAAAAAACAATTGAATTTTATTCTGGCTTAGGATTTAGTCAAAACGGAAAAGAAACAGATGAATTAGTCAGTTTTTCTATTGCTGAGAATAATTTCATAATCAATTTCTTTATTGCTAAAAGGCTTGAAAAAGCTATAAAAGGTAAACTAACCAATACTTTAAATGAAAATGAGGTTATATTCTCTTTATCAGCTCAAAACAGAGAAGAAGTGGAACAATGGGTCGAAATAGTACACAAAGCAGGCGGAACAATACTTTCTGAACCTGAAAATTACGAACAAGGTTATACTTTTACATTTGCCGATCCAGACGGACATAAATTTAATTTTCTGTATTGGCCGGGAATGTAGTTATAGTATTATTCGTCGTCTGAATCACAATACTCATTATAAAAGAAAACCATGTCTTTGATATTCTTTTTGGTGAATTTTTTAGTGTTGATTTTTTCTACGACTTTTTGGCAATCTGCAAAATATTTTTTTGCTCTTAGATTAAAGCTAAATTCAATATCTGTTGCATAAGGTTCATTCTTACGTTTTACATACAAGGCTTCAGTCATTGCCCAAACTTTGTCTTCATCTGAAGGCAATTTCCCTATAGATAAATTGGAACTTCGACCTATATAATACTCTTTTGCGTATCTGTAAAGATTTACATTTCCTTCTTCAACAACTTGCAACAACTTTGGTTTTGAATGCTCAAATTCAATATATTCATATTTTTCAGAATATCCGTAAGCTGAAAAAATTAATCCTTTTGCAAAATCATAACTCCATTTATCTGCTTTATCTTCTTGTTTTACTTTAAAATATATATCATTATTCTTAATTTCAGCAAAACCTTCAATAGAACTGCTATCCTTAAAAATTATAGAGGCTTCTCTATAATCTTGGCTAAATCCTAGATTAATAAAAAGAATAAATAGAAGTTGTAGAATTAATTTCATTTGTTTCGTTTTTCAGATTGCTAATATAAATATATCGACAGTATTTTTTGCCATATGACAAATTCTCAATAAAAACTTATTCCTAACTTTCGAGCATGAAAGAATTAGTAAATTATATATTGCAATTTGGTAATTTAAATCAACAGCAAATTGATTTGATTTTATCTAAAGCACAAGAAAGAGAAATTCGTAAAGAGGCTTATTTTTCTGAAGCTGGAAAAGTTTCTGTTGAAGTTGGTTTTATTTTAGAAGGAATTCTGCGAGTTTGTTATTACAACAATAAAGGCGAAGAAATCACAAAATACTTTATAGACGAAAATAATCTCGTTGTAGATTTAGACAGTTTTGATAATAATATTTGTTCGTCTGCATATGTACAAGCAGTTACAGATTGTAAAATGATTGTATTTTCTAAAAAAGACTGGCAAGAATTATTAGACACGATTATTGGTTGGGACACAATTGTACACAAAATAATCTCGAAAGCTTTAATGCAGAAAGTTGCCAGAAGAAGTCCGCTGGTTTCAGAAGATGCTACAACGCGTTATTTATCTTTTATGGAAATGTTTCCGAATGTAATCAATCGAGTTCCGCTTTCTTATTTGGCTTCTTATTTAGGAATTACACAATCTTCTTTGAGCAGAATTAGAAAAAATATTCGCTAAAAAATCGCTTTTTGTCATATGGCAAATGTTTTTGTTTTTTATCGATGGAACTTTGTAATCAATAATTTAAAAAGATAAAAAATGAATTCAGTATTAATTACAGGCGCAAATAGAAGCATAGGTTTAGAAACAGCAAAACAACTTTCAGAAAAAGGATTTTTTATTTATTTAGGAAGCCGCGATCTTGCAAAAGGTGAAGAAGTTGTAAAAGAACTAAACGAAAAAGGATTTCAAAACATAAAAGCGATTCAGATTGATGTTACAAACGACGAAAGTGTTTTAGCAGCCAAAAACGGTATCGAAAAGGAACAAGGCAAATTAGATATCTTAATCAATAATGCTGGAATTTTAGGCGATGTTCCTCAAGATTCTTCTACAACTTCTGTGGCAAATATTCAGAATGTTTTTGATACCAATTTTTTTGGAGTAATTAGAGTAACGCAAGCATTTATTGAGCTATTAAAGAAATCAGATAATCCAAGAATCAGCAATATTACCTCTGGTTTAGGTTCATTAACATTGCACAGTGATCCAAGCTGGAAATATTATGCTTTTAAAGCAGTTTCTTATGTTTCTTCAAAAACAGCTTTAAATGCTTTTACTATTACTTTGGCACATGAATTGAAAGATTTAGGTTTTAAAGTAAATGCCATAGATCCTGGTTATACCGCAACTGACTTTAATCATCATAGCGGACCTGCGAGTGTAGAAAGCGCAGCAAGTTTCATCATTAAACATACTTTAGATGAAAAAGGACCAACAGGAAAATTCTATAGTCCCGATATAGAAAACGAAAGCGAAGAAAGTCCTTGGTAAAAATTAAAAATAAAAAACCCGAAACCCTTATGAATTTCTTAATTTTTGAGGGTTTTAGCATTAAAATAACGCTCTATTTTAAAGAAAAGAGGTAATTTAGTCGGCATATAAAAGAAACTATCATGTCAATTACAACAGAAGCAGAATTAATCGGAATGAAAAAAGCGAGTGAAGCAGTTGCTTTTACTTTAAAAGAAATGAGAAAATTTGCCAAACCCGGAATCTCTACAAAAGAATTAGATGACTATGGCGGACAAATTCTGAATGATTTAGGAGCTAAATCTGCGCCGTATTTGACTTACGGTTTTCCGGGTTGGACTTGCATCAGTGTAGACAACGAATTTTGCCACGGAATTCCGTCTGATAAAAGAATTCTACAAGAAGGAGATTTAATTAATATTGATGTTTCTGCCGAATTAGGCGGTTTTTGGTCAGATAACGGTGGATCTTTTGTTATTGGATCTGATGTAAACGAGCATCAAAAATTGGTTGAAGCTTCAAAAGATATTTTACATAAAGCAATTTATAACATTAAAGGGGGAGTTCGCATTTCTGATATTGGTTTTTTAATTGAAACTGAAGCCAAAAAACGCGGTTATAAAGTGATTAAAAACTTAACTGGACATGGAGTAGGGAGAAGTCTTCACGAAGCGCCACACGAAATAGCGAATTATAGAGATCGTTTTAACCAAACAAGATTTAAGAAAAATTCTGTTGTTGCCATTGAAACGTTTATTTCGACAACTTCTACTTATGCAGAAACTTTACAAGACGGCTGGACAATGGTCGGAAATAAAGGCGGATTTATGGCGCAACACGAACACACAATTGTTGTAACTGAAGGAAAACCAATTATTCTGACTGAAATGAATGAAATTTGGAATTAAACAATGAACAATTGATAATTGACAATTGACAATTTTTAATATCAATTGTCAATTGTTAACTGTTTATGCTGGTTCCCAAAGTTCAATTTTATTGCCTTCAGTGTCCATTATATGAACAAATTTTCCGTAATCATAAGTTTCGATATCATCTAAAACAGTGACTCCGTTTGCTTTTAGTTTTTCTAAAAGGCCTTCGATATTTTGAACACGATAATTGACCATGAAATCTTTTTTAGACGGAGAAAAATAGGCATCTCCCTTCTTAAACGGGCACCATTGTGTCGATTCAATTTGTTCAGGATTTTCAAGATTTCGAGATTCAAAACTTGCAGAACCCCAGTCATTTATTTCTAATCCTAAATTTTTTGCATACCAATCTTTAGTTTCTTTTGGATTGTCTAGAAAAAAGAAAATTCCGCCAATTCCTGTGACTTTTGGTGTAATTTCATTTGAATTATTTTCCATATAATTAGTTGTTTAGGATTACTGAAATACTATTATTTTACAAATCTAAGTTATTAAAATAATCATTGTATTTTCCTTTTTTATTCTTTTGATTTATATTTACAGCAAAGCTTTATTTTAAAACACATCATTATGAAAACCGACAGAATTTACAAAATATTATTTTCTAGCGTTTATCCTTTATACATTCAAAAAGTAGAAAAGAAAGAGCGTACTAAAGAAGAATTAGATACTGTAATAAAATGGTTAACAGGATATAATGATAAACAACTTGAAGAACAGATTGAAAAGAAAGTAGATTTTCAAACTTTCTTTGCTGAAGCTCCGCAACTTAATCCGAATGCTTCAAAAATTACCGGAGTTATCTGCGGTTATCGTGTAGAAGAAATCGAAGATCCGTTAATTCAAAAACTAAGATATCTAGATAAATTAGTTGACGAATTAGCCAAAGGAAAAAAAATGGAAAAAATTTTAAGAGAATAATTAAAAAATAAAACCTTCAAAAATAATTTGAAGGTTTCTTGTTTTTAAACTCTTAATAAACCACGAAAACCTCTCGCGGCATAATAAGAATCTGCGCCATTGTGATACACAAAAACGGTGTTATATCTAAAATCAGAAAAAATGGCTCCTCCTAGTTTTCTAATTTCTGGCGGAGTCAAAATCCAACTAGAAGTTTTGGTGTCAAATTTCCCTAGTTTTTGCAACTCTTTATATTGTTCTTCATTTAAAATTTCAATTCCCATTTCTTCTGCCATATTTATGGCGCTGTTTGCGGGTTTGTGTTCTTTTCTTTTTTCAAGAGCTTCATGATCATAACAAATACTTCTACGTCCTTTTGGACTTTCTGAAACGCAGTCTACAAAAAGATATTCATCCGTATTTTTGTCATAACCAATAACATCTGGTTCGCCTTCAGTACTTTCCATTTGTTCAAGCGACCATAATTTTTCTGGATTTGCTTTTAGTTTGGCTTCAATTTTAGACCAATCCAGACTTTCATGACGATTTTTATTCTTTTCGAAACGTTTTTCAAGCGTACTTAAAATTTCTTCTTGTTCGTTTGCTGTCAATTCTTTTTTCATGTTTTTGTATTTTTAATTAGAACTGCACTTTCTATTTTCAGGTCTGAAGTACCAAGAAATTACCGTTAAAACAATTAATAAAATTGGTCCAAAAAGCGCCGAAGCTTCATCTCCAACAGCTAAATGAGAAACTACAGCTCCAGACATTGCAAAGAAAAAACCAGCATAAGCCCATTCTTTCAATAAACCAAATTTCGGAATTAAAATTGCAATTACGCCTAAAAGTTTCCAAACGCCTAAAAGAGTCAAAAAGTAAAGCGGATAGCCCAAATGGTTTATCATTTCAGCTTCTTCTTTTAATGGTATAAGTTGTACAATTCCTGTAGAAGTCATTCCTAATGCCAGCCAAAGCGTAGCAATCCAATAGATAATCTTGTTTCTTTTACTCATAATTCATATTTTAGTTTAGTTACAATTTCTTCCAATCTGTTGTGTGCCATATTTAAACCTTGAGCAAATGGCAGTTTTAATTGAGTTAATCTATGTTCAATTGATTTGTAAATAATCTGCATGGTTAATTTACTTGTTTCCTCAGTTAATTTTTCGAATTCTAAAAACTCCAATTGAGGCGCAAAGTTTACATTATCCATTTCAAAAGTTCGAACGATTTTCTCATTTGGAATAATATCGTGAATTGTTCCATGAGCTTTAAAAACTACATTTCCAGACGGATCGCTAGTTTCAAATTCCCAACCGCCATGTTTTTTATTCTCAAGTTTTACAACTTTTGTACCCATCCATTGCGCTACAATTTCAGGTTCCATGTAAGCTTTGAATAAAAGTTCTACAGGTAAATCAAATTCTCTTGTAATGATAAGATCCTGTCTGTTGTCTTCAGCGTGAATTTTCGTCTTCTTTTCCATGTTTTATTTTTTATAATTTTTCATGATAGCTTCTAATTTATTAAATCGCTCGTCCCACATTTTTCTAAAAGGCTCAATAAAATTGTCAATTTCTTTCATTTTTAAAGGATTTAAATGATAATAAATTTCTCTTCCGTTTTGTGTCTGACTTAACAATTCGCATTCGCTAAGAATTTGAATATGTTTCGAAATTGTTTGTCTAGACGAATTAAAATTCTCTGCAATCGCGCCAGGAGTCATACTCTGAATCGCAACTAAACTTAATATAGCTCTTCTAGTCGGATCGGCTATTGCCTGAAAAACATCTCTTCTAATTTCCATTACGCAGTTATTTGACTGCAAATATAATGAAGTCATTTGACTGCGCAATGTTTTTTCTCATTTTTTTTAAATAATAAAACCTTCAAACTTTTAGATTTGAAGGTTTTACATAAAATTTATCATCTAATTAATCTAATCCTGCGAACTTGAAAGGTTTAGTTTCTTTAAAGTTAATCAAAGATTCTCCAGAATAATTTTCATGGTTTGCCAAACTTAATTTTTTAATTTTACCTTTTTCACTAAAATCAATTTTACTGAACTCAACCCAAATCACATTCGGATTCAGCACATTATCAAAATAATAAACCAAATTTTACTGATCTGCAACTGTTCTCCAACGAGTAGAAGAAATGTTAGGTTCTGTTTCTGATGAAATTCCGAGCGGCACTGAACAATTTCGAATTACGCCAAAAACACTTGCCAAAGCTGTTCGAATATTATTTGTTTTCGGAATCGCATCTATATAATAAGAAGCACGGACAAAGCGGTCTGCGGCGCGATTAGTTCCCGGAAGCATAATTGTTCCAGGAATACTTTTCCAATAGGAATTAATAGCCAATTGTTCGTCAAAAATTGGAGAATTAGTCATAGCAACATATTTTCTATCATGATGAATAACTAATTTACCGTTTATATATTCAAAAATAGCGTTGTCGCCGCTTGCGTCAGATAATGATAAATGCACAGTTGCAAAAATATTTGTGCCTGGAATGTGCGATGAAACAATAACAAAATCGTTTTTTTCTAACGCCGAAACAGCTTCAGAAACTGTCGAAAAATTATCCAAAACATATTGCAACCATAAAGAAACTGCCAAACCTTTTACTTTTCCGTTTTTGTCAAATTTTGGATATTGAGATTCAACCAGCCATAAAAGATTTCCAACAAGTCCTTTTTCGTTCATTCCGTCAGAAGATGCAATATCCCAAGAACTTGTAATTACACTTCCATATTTTGATTTCCATTTTACAGAACTAGTTCCAGCTTCTCCAAATCGCTCAATTCCGCGTGGAAAAATCCATAAATTAGCTGGAATTTCACCACGCCAATCCATTGATCTTGCCGTAATAATTGTGCCATTTAATCCTTCATAAACTATTCTTGTGCAAGGAATAACTGTTTCAGATATCAAAAGACTAAATGCTAAAAAAAGGGGAAAAATGCTATTTTTGAATTTCATAATCTAGAAATTTTAATTAAACATTGTTTTTAAAATATTATTTTGAATTAAAAGATTTTTAAAACATTAAGATTTATCTGCAATTTAAGTATTTAATATAATATTTCTAATATTAAACATTTAATAATGAACGAGATGTAAATCAACAAGTGTTATTTAGAATAATTTTAAATAATTTTGGTATTAGAAGAAATATCGTCTATTTTTGAAGTTATCACAACTTTTAAAAATTGACTTTAAACGATGAAAAAGATTTTCAAAGCTCTCAAAATATTTTTGGTTAGTCTCGTAATTTTAATTGTAATCGGATTTTTGTTCGAACGTATTTCTCGATTCTATTATGATAGCAAACGCCCAGATAAATCAGAATTTGTAGAAATTGATGGGAGAAAAATTCATTTTAAGAAACAAGGAAACGGATCTTGTACCGTAATTTTCGAATCTGGTTTAGGAGGAGATTATCTGCATTGGCAAGATATTCAGAAGAAACTTTCTAAAAAATATACCACAATTTCTTATGATAAAGCTGGAATTTTATGGAGTGCTCCAACAAAGAAAACCAACTTAAGACGATACGCAGATGATTTAAAACAGCTTTTAGAAAAAACAAATTGTCCAAAACCTTACATTTTAGTTGGACATTCTTTTGGTGGAATTACGTCAAGATTATTCATTAAAGAGAATGCAAAAGATATGGCAGGCATTGTATTTGTTGATGTTTCTCATCCAAAACAATTAGAAAAATCATCTGAAGCATTGAAAAATTCCGTTCAACCGCCGCCAAAAATACTTTTGAGTTTTTTTAATGAAATCGGCATAATTAGAATTTTATATAGTACAACGGCTTTTACAGCAGCAGTTCCGAAAGAACATTGGTTTAACAGAAATGTAAAGCACTATTTCTATCGTATTTTAGACGGAATGATCGAAGAATTAGAAAATGATGAAAAATTAATGTTAGAAGCATCTCAAATTGATAATTTTGGATCAATTCCGCTAACAATTATTACTGCAAAATATCCGAATGGAGTAGAAGGAGCAAAGGATAAAAATCTTGAAAATGAGTATCTTTCTATTCATAACAATCTACAGAAAGATCTGCTTCATTTGTCTGCTAAAAGCACGCAGGTTTTTGCGCAAAAAAGCGGTCATTATATTACACTTCAAGAACCAGATTTAATTGGCAATGAAATAGAAAAATTAGCGCCGAGATAATTCGGCGCTTTTTTTAAAGTTCGATACTTTTTTCAATTTTTATTTGATTTAGAAAAAGATGATCGTGAGAAATAACAATCAAAGTTCCATTATATTCGTTCAACGCCGCAGTTAGAATTTCTATGTTTTGAATGTCTAGATTATTGGTTGGTTCGTCTAAAATTATAATTTCAGGAGATTCATCACTAATTGTTAAACAGCACAGCATCAAACGCATTCTTTCGCCTCCGCTTAATGTGTTGCAAGGTTTATTCCAATCATTTTGAGTGAATAAAAAACGATTTAATCTCATTTTTACGTCATGTTCTTCTAAACCACAATCATTAAAAAGTTGTGCTTGCTCATAAACTTTCAGATTATTTTGAAGCAAAGAATAATCTTGGTCAATGTACATTGCTTTCTTTGCAAGAGAAGTTATGTTTCCTTGCTCCAGTTTTAATTCTCCCAAAATAATCTTGACTAAAGTTGTTTTTCCTGAACCGTTTAAACCTTTTAAAGCAAGACGGTCTCCAGAAAGAATTTCGAAATTGAGATTTTCTTTCCAAAGGGATTGATTTCCATATGAATAATTAATTTCATTGGCTTTAAAAAGTGTCTTTCCTTTATAAAAAGTAGAATTATTGAAGCCAAATTTAATCTGATCTATTGCCGGCAAATTTGATCTTAATTGACGCAAATCGCCAGAAATGGTATTTATTTTCTCTGCATGAACATCTTTTAATTTCGAACTGCTATTTTCTGCGTTATTCCGAAGTGTGTTCATCATAATTCTGGCAACACCAGACTTTTCTTGTTTCTTTTTTCCTCTAGAATCCAATTTGTTTTGGCGTTCGATGGTTTCACGTTCTTTATCTTTAGCTTTTCTAAGTTCTTTCTCTTTACTTTGCACATCTTGCTCGAGAGCCTCATTCATGATTTTTTTCTGATTTCGATAAAAATCATAATTTCCTCCATAAACAATAACTTCATTTTTACTCATTTCTAGCGTTCGATTTAGAATATTTAACAATGTTCTGTCGTGACTTACAACTAAAATAGAACTTGAAGTAGATTTTATAAATTCATATAATAATTCGCGCGCTGCAAAATCCAGATGATTGCTAGGCTCGTCCATTAAAATAAAATCGGGTTCATGAATTATAATTCCAGCCAAAAAAACTTTTGTTTTCTGACCACCGCTGAGAGTTTCCATTTTCTGATTCAAATCCAAATCGTTAAGATTCCAATAAGATAAAGCTTTATCACAGCGTTCTTCAATTGTCCAGTCATTATCTAATAATTGGAGATTTTCTTCGGTAACAACACCTTCAAGTATTTCTTTAAGTGATTTTATTTTATCCCTTATTTGTAAAGCATCAGCAATACTTAAATTGTCAAATTGACCAAACAATTGCGGTATAAAATAAGGTTTAGAATTTTGAATAATTTGACCCGAAAAAGGTTTAAGTTCACCCGAAATAATTCGTAATAAAGTTGATTTTCCCACGCCATTATTTCCAACTAGCGCAGTTTTATCGTGATTGTTTACCGTAAAATTTATTTTTTGAAACAGCATGTCTTTATTCTCATGCTGATATGAGATATTTTGAATAATAAGCATAATTATTTCTTTTAGAGAATTAAATAATGAAGCAACCACTAAATGCGGTTACTTACTAAGTTTTCAGAAAGAAATTAATTTTCACATAGATAAATGCTTATTTGAAGAAGTGCAAAGGTATTTATTTTGTAGCAAAAATCAAAAAACCATTCTTTATGATGATAAGAATGGTTTTTTGTAATATGATTGAAATTAAATTTTTAAATTTTATCAAATGTTAACTTAGCTTCTTTGGTATCCAGAATTAATTTATCATCAGTAATGGTGCTTTCGCATTCGTAAGGTGTTCCAACTTCGTCTTTGATAACCAGTTTTTTACCTTTTTGAGATAATGCGTAGGTACCATCTGTTATTTCACGAAGAAGGTATCCTGTAACATGACCATCTTCTGTGAAAGTGAGCATACCGTTTTTCAAAATTTCATTTTTTGCAGAGTCATTAATAGAAGTTTTAGTCTCGACAGCTGAAACTTTCCACGAATTAATTAATCTGTTTCTTTTACCATGACATGAAACCATTAATACGACAGCAACTGCAATTAGAAGGGTAACCAATTTAGAGTTTTTCATGATTTTGTGATTAAAAGTTAAACAGGAAAAAGTTACAAAAAAAAACGATATTAAATTATTCGTAATCAAATATTTATAAATATTTTTTTTACTAAAAAAAGATCACAATTTAATTCATATCGCAATACTGAAAAATTAAATTTAGAAATGGAATTTCTAATTAAGGGTTAAAGCTCCCAAAATTTCTTCGTACATAAACGGACCTCCAGGATAAGTTGCTGTATAGTCAAGATTCATCCAAACCTGACCGCGTTCGTCTATATGGTAATGTATTTTTTTTCCGTAGCTTTCTTTTGTAAAAAGCACATTTTTTATCAAATAGTTCACTTTTTCCAAATCAATCATAGAACCAATTAATATTTCAGGATATATATGTCCTTTGGTATGAATAAGTCGTGGAGTTCCTCCAATTGATCGAACTGCCGCCGCCATTAAAATAGAATGATCATCGCAATCGCCAGAGAAATATTCTAGAGATTCGCTGGCGGTTGCGATATAATCACCGTCTTTTGGATCGTTTACATAATTCCATCTGCTGTTTATTTCTTTAAAAACAGCAAAACACTGAATTATGGTACGATAATCTGAATAGCCTCTAATGCCTTTAAAATGCTTTGTGGTTGCCATAACAGCAAAATTTCGCACCTTCGGATTCTGGTATTCTATAGCATTAAGAATTTTTGTTTTATTTGGAAACGGAAGCAGTTTTGCCACGATAATATCCTGTGGATATGGATTATCAGACATGGTATAAATCATAGAATTATAGTCTTCTGAGATTTCGTTAAAACCATAATTTCCGATAACTGTTCCGTAAAATAAAATCAGCAAATAAACTGCAATACACAAAATAATGATCGTTCTGAGATACATCAGAAGAAAAAATATTGCGGCAAAGACAAAAATAAAGATAAAAACACGATCTAAATTGAACGCCCATTCTAGGTCGATCAAATTTTGATGCAGTATGATGAAAATCGGAATAGTAATAAAAAGACTCAACAGCATTATAATAATCCTGTCCCACGGTGATTTCACCTGCAGCTTGGATTTTAAATATGGTAAGTCAATTTTAGGGAATTTCATCATACGAATCAAAAAAGCAGTATTACAGTGCTTTTACGGTTTCTACAAAAATACTTTTTTTATCAATAATTCCCAGATCAAATAACTGATTTTGAATTTTATTAAAAGACTTTTCGGTTAAATTCTTTTGTGACCATTGCGTCAATTTAAGCCACTCTTTTATATCCTCTGCTTTTTGATTAAAAAGTTTGGATAATTTTTTATCAATCTCTGGAATCTCTTTAAAATCGGTTGTTGTACTATTAATGATTTCAAGGATTTTCTCAACTACCTTGCCATTCTTTTTTAGAAATTCTTCACGAACAGCAATTATAAATGATGGCCAAGGAGTAGGGCAGTCGTCAATACGTCTAAAAACGCCTTTATCAACAAGCGGTTTTGTCATAAAGCGTTCCCACATAAAATAATCTGCTTTGTTATTGGTTAAAGCATCAACAGCGCCATCAATTGTATTTACAATTTCAAATTCAAGATCGTCTGTTTTCCAGCCTTGCTCATTTGCATTTACATAAGCCATTAATTGTGATCCAGACCCGATTCTAGAAATAGCGACTTTTTTGTTTTTAAGATCTTTCAGGGTTTTAAAATCTGATTTTGCAGCCACGTGAATTCCCCAAATTAATGGCGATTGAACATAAATCTGAACAATCTTACTCGGATTTCCAGCTGAAATATCTTTTAAAATTCCTTCGGTTAAAATTACCGCTAAATCTGTTTCGCCGTCGCGAAGCATTTGACACATTTTCCCAGTTCCTTCGGGAACATTGGTCCATTGTAAATCGATGCCCTCTTCTTCAAATTCGCCATTTTCGATGCATAAATGCCATGGCAAATTGAAGTGTTCCGGAACACCCGCAATTTTGACAGTTTTCATTTTTTTTAAGTTTAAGTTAAGTTAAGTTGCTTGGTATGCTTATGCGTATTAATTAAGTTTGGTTAGTTTAATTTTTTAATAAATCTGTTCGATGTTTTTCTGAAAGACAAGGTTCTGCAAATTCAATAATATCTTGCGACTCGTATTCGCTTAATAGACTTCTTACCAATGCATAATCTACATCTTTCCCGATTTCTGCTGCAAAAAAGGTTTCATTCAACGCTTCCGATAAACAATTAATTGCCTTTAATTGATCTCGTATAATTGTCGCATCAAAACCTTTTTCTAAAATAGCAATCTGAACAATCGAATTTCCAGAATTTTGAATCGTTTTTTTATGCATGAATTTGGCTTCAGTTTCATCAAATTCTGCGTAAAAAAGATCGTCTGTAGCAATTAAAGGCCCAAAAAATGGAATGTTATCCAATTTAAAAAGACCTTTTTCTAGATCAACAATTTCTGCCCACATTGTTTCAGATACTACTTCATCTAGATAATCACTATAGTATTTAAATAATATTTTTTTATGCGTTTCTTGTTCCATTATTTTATTTTCTTCGCTTAAAGTTAGCTCTCTATTTTTTAATTAAAAATATAAAAGCTATAAAAATGAATATTACTGCAAGAAAGTTCTTTGTAGCAGTTTAAATTCATAAATTATATACGAAATTAATTTCCAGCCAGTTTATTCAATGTATAAGCAATTAATTCATCTACAGCTTTATAAGGATCTTCACTAAAAGTTCCAGATGCACGATTGGCGATAATTGCATTAAGCGATAATGCATTATGACCTAAAAGCGCAGAAAGTCCATAAATTGCAGCCGTCTCCATTTCTAAATTAGTGATTTTTGTGTCATTATGGCTAAAATTATCCATTTTACTATTCAATTCTTCATCTTGAATATTCAAACGTAAAACTCTTCCTTGCGGACCATAAAATCCTCCAGCTGTAGCTGTAATTCCTTTGAAAATTTTATCTGATTCAATTAGTTTTTCTAATTTTTCTGAACATTGCGTTACATAAGGTTTACCTTTTTTTGAATCCCAATTGGTATGTTTTACAAAGGCGTCTTCGATTTCTGTAATCGAAACATAGTCAATTAGATAGGAACGTAGCATATTATCTAATCCTAAACCAAATTTAGACATTACAAAACTATCAACTGGAATATTTTCTTGCAATGAACCTGAAGTTCCAATTCTGATAATATTTAACGAAGTTAGTTTTTCTTTAGGCTCACGCGTTTTTAAATCAATATTTACTAAAGCATCAAGTTCATTTAAAACAATATCAATATTATCAGGGCCAATTCCGGTTGAAATTACAGAGATTCTTTTCCCTTTATAAATTCCGGTTTGGGTTTTAAATTCTCTTTTTTGAGTCGAATGCTCAATAGAATCGAAAAATTGGGTAATTTTTTCTACTCTGTTTTGATCGCCAACAAAAATAATGTCGTGCGCAATATGTTCAGGACGAAGGTTTAAGTGATAAACACTTCCGTCTGGATTAAGTATTAATTCTGATGATTGAATCATTTTTTTAAAGTTGCTAAGGTTCTGAGATACTGAGGTTCTGAGTTTTTTTGTTTCAGGTTTTAGGTTTCAGGTTGCATTGAAGAACTTGAAACTTTAAACATGAAACTTTAAACAATTTTTACCCTCCGACACGTTTAGTTTTAAATCCTTTTTCTTTTAAGATTGCCATAATTTTATCACGGTAATCGCCTTGAATGATAATAGAATCATCTTTAAAAGTTCCGCCAACGCTCAGTTTGGTTTTGATTTCTTTGGCTAAAACTTTAAAATCTTCATCAGATCCTTCATAACCTTCAATAATTGTAGTTGGTTTTCCTTTACGTTTTTCAAATTTACAGATCATTGGTTCTTTCTGAACATATAAAACGTGTTCTTGTTCTCCAACTTCTTCTGGTTCATTTGATTCAACGTGATCTGGGAACAAATTTTTTAATTGATCTTTAAAGTCCATATTATTTTCATTCTAATAAATAAATTCCAAGTATAAAGATATTTAAAAATTAAATTCCAAACCCCAAGAAAAACTTGGAATTTGGAATTTTCATATAAGAATTTATTTAAGTTTATTTTTTAATTAAACCTAACTCTACTAAACGTTCGTACAAGAACTCTCCTGCAGAAATATCTTCGTATTTTTTTGGATTTTCTTCGTCTATACAATTTTCAAGACAATCTAAACGCATATCGCTTACCGGATGCATGAAAAACGGAATTGAATAACGAGAAGTTCCCCATAATTCTCTCGGCGGATTTACCACTTGATGAATTGTTGATTTTAATTTGTTATTAGTATGTCTAGATAACATATCGCCAACATTAATTACTAATTCGTCATCTTGCGCAATGGCATCAATCCAGTCGCCGTTATGATTTTGAACTTGTAATCCTTTACCTTGAGCGCCCATCAATAAAGTAATCAAATTGATATCACCGTGAGCGGCTGCACGAATTGCATTTTCTGGCTCAGAAGTAATTGGCGGATAATGAATTGGTCTTAAAATTGAGTTTCCTTCTTTTGCATAATTATCAAAATAAAACTCATCAAGACCTAAATGTAAAGCTAAAGCTCTTAAAACATAAACTCCAGTTTTCTCCAATTTTTGATAAGCTTCTTTACCAACTGCGTTAAAACGAGGTAATTCTGTAACTTCAACATTATCTGGGTATTCTGAAGCCCATCTAGAATCTTTGTCAACGTATTGACCAAAATGCCAGAATTCTTTTAAATCTCCTTCTTTGCGTCCTTTAGCATGTTCTTTTCCAAAAGAAACATAACCTCTTTGACCGCCAATTCCAGGAATTTCATATTTATGCTTAGTTTCTATTGGCAAGGCGAAGAAGTTTCTAATTTCGCCATAAAGTTCGTCTACCAATTGATCATCAAGAAAATGACCTTTTAAGGCTACGAAGCCAATGTTTTCAAATGCACTGCCGATTTCATTTACAAATTTTTGTTTACGTTTCGGGTCGTCCGAAAGGAAATCACGTAAGTCTACACTAGGAATGTTTTGCATACTTTACATTTTTTATTTAAAAAAGAAAGGTGTCATAAGCACCTTTCGCTAACAAAGGTAGAGAATATTTTAGAAAATAATCTCAAGCTCAGCTATTAAAAGTAGGTTTAGGATTAAAAAAATATTTTAGAATTCAATAAAATTGACGCAAATTGTTATATTTGAAACACTAAAAAACAAAAAATTACATGATTTTTTACCGACAAAACCTCACTGACACTCAATTATTAGATTTATACAAAAAGATATTAAAACCGCGATTGATAGAAGAAAAGATGCTGATCTTGATTCGTCAAGGAAAAGTTTCTAAATGGTTTTCGGGAATAGGGCAAGAAGCAATTGCAGTTGGAGTTACAGCTGTTTTAGACCAATCAGAATACATACTTCCAATGCACCGAAATCTTGGTGTTTTTACTACAAGAGAAATTCCGTTGCATCGTTTGTTCTCTCAATGGCAAGGAAAATCGAATGGTTTTACAAAAGGACGCGACAGAAGTTTTCACTTTGGAACGCAGGAATACAATATCATCGGAATGATTTCGCATTTAGGTCCGCAATTAGGAATTGCTGACGGAATTGCTTTAGCAGATAAACTTCAAAACAATAAAAAAATAACCGCAGTTTTTACGGGCGAAGGCGCAACAAGTGAAGGTGATTTTCACGAAGCCTTGAATATTGCCGCAGTCTGGAAATTACCTGTAATGTTTATTATTGAAAATAATGGTTACGGACTTTCAACTCCGACAAACGAACAATACGCCTGCGAAAACCTTGCTGATAAAGGAATTGGATACGGCATTGAAAGCTGGATTATTGACGGAAATAATATTGTGGAAGTCTACAACAAATTATCTCAACTAAAAGAAGAGATGAAAGAGAATCCGCGTCCGATTTTATTAGAATTTAAAACTTTCAGAATGCGCGGACACGAAGAGGCGAGTGGCACTAAATATGTTCCGCAAGAGCTAATGGATCAATGGGAATTAAGAGATCCTGTTGCGAATTACAAAAAATATTTGTTGGAAAACGGAATTCTTACGGAAGAATTAGACGAACAATTTCGCGCTGAAATAAAACAAGAAATTGATGAGAATTGGGCAATGGCAAATGCCGAACCAGAAATCGAACCAACTTATAGCGGAGAGTTAGATGATGTTTACAAACCTTATCAATTTGAAGAAGTTAACACAGAAAGTGAAACTGAAAATATTCGTTTTATTGATGCCATTCGAAATGGTTTAAACGAATCGATGCAACGCCATAAAAATTTGGTTATAATGGGACAAGATATTGCAGAATATGGAGGCGCATTTAAAATCACAGATGGCTTTGTGGAATTTTTTGGAAAAGATCGTGTAAGAAACACTCCAATCTGCGAAAGCGCCGTTGTTTCTACCGCAATGGGATTATCTATTAATAATTATAAAGCAATTGTAGAAATGCAATTTGCTGATTTTGTGTCAACAGGATTTAATCCGATTGTGAATTTATTGGCAAAATCACATTATCGCTGGGGAGAAAATGCAGATGTTGTGGTTCGAATGCCTTGTGGCGGCGGAACTCAAGCTGGACCTTTTCATTCGCAAACCAATGAAGCTTGGTTTACCAAAACTCCAGGTTTAAAAGTAGTTTATCCTGCATTTCCTTATGATGCAAAAGGACTTTTAAATACCTCAATAAATGATCCAAATCCTGTTTTATTCTTCGAACATAAATTATTGTACAGAAGTATTTATCAAGACGTTCCAAAAGAGTATTACACTATTCCTTTAGGTAAAGCAGCTTTGGTTAAAGAAGGTAAATCAGTAACAATTATTTCATTTGGCGCGCCTGTGCATTGGGCTTTAGAAACTTTAGCAAACAATCCAGAAATAGATGCCGATTTAATCGATTTAAGAACTTTACAGCCATTAGATACAGAAACAATTTTTGCTTCAGTTAAAAAAACTGGGAAAGCAATAATCTATCAAGAAGACACCATGTTTGGCGGAATAGCAAGCGATATTTCAGCTTTAATCATGGAAAATTGTTTTGAATATCTTGATGCTCCCGTAAAACGCGTAGCAAGTTTAGATTCGCCAATTCCTTTTACAAAAGCATTAGAAGATCAATTTTTACCTAAAAACCGATTTGAAATCGCGCTTAAAGAATTACAGGATTATTAAAAGAAACTTTTTAAAATTAATTATATGAAAAAAATTTGCCTATCACTTTTTACGTTTTTTCTTTTGGCTTCTTGTGCTAAAAATGCAAAATCTAACGAGGATACAGATTTAGACAAAAAATTTGATACTTACAAAAACAACTTTATTTCCGAATTATGGAAACTTAATCCTAATTGGGCTTCTGGTGTGGGATTTCATAAGTATGATAGCATTTTGACGATTCCAGATGCTAAAGACAGTCAAAATAAATTAGATTTTGCAAACTCACAATTAGATTCTCTAAAATCTTATAACATTGATAATCTGTCAAACAACAATAAGACTGATTATTATATGATTAAAAATCAATTAAATGGAATCATTTTTAATATCAAAGAATTAAAAACAAATGAATGGGATCCGTCAGAATATAATGTTTGCGGTTCTTTTGCTGAAATATTAAATGGAAATTACGACAGCCTAGAAACACGTTTAAAAGCTTTTAATGCCAAAATGGATGGAATTCCAGCATATTATGAAGCAGCTAAAAAGAATGTAAAGAATCCAACTTTAGAACATACAGAACTTGCAATCGCTCAGAATCTTGGTGGTTCTTCAGTTTTTCAAGATGACCTTAAAAATGCTTTAGAAAAAAGCAAATTATCAGATGCAGAAAAGAAACAAATGTTAGAAAAAGCAGCTGTTTCTGTAAAAGCAATTACTGATTATGCAGAATGGCTTAAAAAAATGCCAAACAAAACTCCTCGCTCTTTTAGATTAGGAAAAGATTTGTATGCCAAAAAGTTTGATTTAAATATTCAATCGGGATATACTGCCGACGAAATTTATCAAATCGCTGTAAATCATAAAAAAGATTTGCATGAAAAAATGTTTGTTTTAGCCGATAAACTTTGGACTAAATACAAAGGTAATGCTGTAAAACCAACAGACAAACTGGAATTAATTAAAGAAGTTATTGATGAAATTTCATTAAAACACACTACACCAGAAAAATTCCAATCTGAAATCGAAAAACAAATTCCTGAATTGACGGCTTATGTAAAAGCAAAAGATTTATTATACATTGATCCTTCAAAACCTTTAGTTGTTCGTAAAGAACCTGCATATATGGCTGGAGTTGCCGGCGCATCAATTTCTGCTCCTGGACCTTATGATAAAAATGCAAATACTTATTATAATGTGGGAAGCATGTCTGGATGGACGAAAGAAAATGCAGAAAGTTATTTAAGAGAATACAACGATTATATTTTGCAAATCTTGAATATTCATGAAGCAATTCCGGGACATTACACACAATTAGTATATAGTAATCAATCGCCAAGTATTATCAAGTCAATCTTCGGAAACGGGGCTATGGTTGAAGGTTGGGCAGTTTACGCTGAAAAAATGATGCTAGAAAGCGGTTACAAAAACTCTGATGAAATGTGGTTAATGTATTATAAATGGAATCTTAGAACTACTTGTAATACTATTTTGGACATTAGTGTTCACACAAAAGAAATGTCAAAAGAAGATGCCATTAAACTTCTAACAAAAGAAGCTTTTCAACAGCAAGCAGAGGCAGACGGAAAATGGAAACGTGCTACTTTATCTCAAGTTCAATTGTGTTCTTATTTTACAGGTTATACTGAAATCTATAATTTAAGAGAAGAATTAAAGAAAAAAGAAGGCGACAAATTCAACTTGAAAAAGTTTCACGAGAAATTCTTAAGTTTTGGAAGTGCTCCAGTAAAATATATTAAGGAATTGATGTTGACTGAAGAATAAAATATTCAGATTTAGATAAAAAAATAAGGTTTGATTTTTAAGGTCAAACCTTATTTTTTTATATCATAACTTTTAATTTTCGAATCTTTTTAAAACAGTTCTCTCCAAAAAATTATCTTTCCACATTTCTATTCTATAGAAGTCTTCAGGATTTTCATCATAGGCAGTCTCTAAATTATTATAGTAAACTCGAACTCTATAATTGCCTTTTTCAATTTTTTCCTCTAAAACAAGAAGAGAAAACGGACAATCATTTATTTGCAAGAAACCTGTATTTATTTCCAAGCTTGCTTCTACAACATGATCGAAATCACTAAAATCTGAAATTGGACTTTTAGAACTTAAAATCTCAAGTTCCGCTTTTACAATTCCTTCACTATTTTCGAGAGAAATACCTAAGATTCCTTTTTCAACAGCAAGTTTATCATTGAATGCTTCGTTTGTCCAAAAATCTGGAGAACCAGTATCTCCTTCTTCTTTATCATTCAAGTAAAATTGACCGTAACCTGTTGTAAAATCCAAACTAAATTTCATTGTAGAATGTTTATTTCAAATCAGATTCTACTTCAAACAATTGTACCTGATTTTTCAATCGGTCGATCAATAAATTCATCATTCGTTTATTTAAGTCAGAAGAATTTTTAATGTAAGTATTATATTCTTCAACTGTAAAAAGCGCCATGACAATTCCTTTTAAAGAATTTCGAAATTTAATATCCTTTTGAATAGAATTTTCAATTGTTTGAAGTTTCTTTTCTACGGAATAAGAATAAAAATCGGGTTTGTTTTTATTTATATAATTAATAAAAACTGCGATGAACAAATCATTTTGCAGTTTTAAAATCGGTCTGATGGTCTGGTTTTGAAAGATCTCATCTGGAGAAGATTGAGCACTTACGGTTCCTAAAGTCTCGCCTCTGAATTCTTTTAAAAAAGTGTCTCTATCTTCCATGTTATTTCTTTTTAGTTTTCTTTAAAGTTAGCTAAATAATCCAAAACTAAAAACCTATTTTTGTTTTTATAAAATAAAAATATGCGATTATTTCTGTTTTTCTGCTTACTGTTAGTTTCCTGCAATTCTAAAGAAGATAAGGATAAATACCAACACGCTTTATATCGTGCTGTCAATAATAAGGATACAGCAGTTTTAGACATTCATATAAATGATAAACGCTTTTACGGTCGTTACGAAATCTTTCATTACGGAACTGGAAAAGATTCTGGAGATGTGAGAGGAGATTTAAGAGGCGATACGCTTCGTGGTGATTATCATTATATTTCTTTTGGCGGAAATTGGAAAAGAGTTCCTTTAGCTCTTTTAAAGAAAGACAATAAATTATTTTTAGGAAAAGGTGTTATCGGGACTTATTTTAATCTTCCGTGTTACGTTCCCGAAGTTCCAATTGAATACAATAATGCCGAATTTGTTTTTGAAGAAATTGCGAAATAATTTAAACGCAAAGAACGCAAGTTTTTTTGATATACACAGTTTTATAAAAACGCAAAGTTCGCAAAGCTTTGGAAAAAAAAACTTTGCGAACTTTGCGTAAATCTTAGCGTTCTTTGCGTTAAACCTGAAACCTTAAACTTGAAACAAAGAAACTAATTCAATGTTGAAGGCAATTCAAAAATCTCCAAATCAAAATATCTTACCGAAGCCATGACATGATCGAAAATATCCGCCATGATATATTCGTAATTTGCCCAACGTTTGTCACTCGAAAAAACATAAATTTCTAACGGAACTCCATGCGCTGTAGATTGCAATTGTCTGCACATAATATGCATATTTTTGTTCAATCCGGGATGATCTGTTAAATATTGCATTATGTATTTTCTAAACAAACCTAAATTCGTCATATTTCGACCATTTAGAGAAAGTGTTTTATCAATTCCTCGCAAATCATTGTATTTCTCGATTTCGGCTTGTCTGCTGTCAATATAAGATGTTATCAATTGTACTTTTCGTAATTGATGCAAATCTTCGTCATTCAAAAAACGTATCGTGCTGCTTTTTATCAAAACATGTCTTTTTATACGTCTTCCGTCTGATTTCTGCATTCCGCGCCAGTTCTGAAACGAATCAGAACTTAAAGCATATGTCGGAATTGTAGTGATGGTATTGTCAAAATTTCGAACTTTTACTGTCGTTAAATTGATTTCTATTACATCTCCATCAGCACCAAATTTGTCCATTGTAATCCAATCACCAATTCGAACCATATCGTTTATGGCAACCTGAACACTCGAAACAAATCCCAAAATTGTATCTCTGAAAATCAAAATAATAATTGCAGAAAGTGTTCCTAAAATAGTTAATAATTCGCCTTTTTTAATTCCGAACAGAGTTGAAATAATCATTGCAACTCCAAAAATCCAAAGCACAATCATAATAACCTGCACAAAACTATCAATTGGTTTGTCGCTGTATTCTGGTTTTTGTTTTAAATAATCGCGTAGCGAATTAAAAACGGTTCTAACAATCCATAATCCAAGTAATACAATGTAAATACCGACAATTTTTCCGAAAATTGATTCCCAATATTCGTATTTATCTAAAATTACAGGAACGGCTTTATAAATAAAGAAAAACGGAATTAAATACGCTGTGTATCTAGTTGTTTTGTTTTGAATTAAATAATCGTCAAATTTTGTTTTGGTACGTTGTGCAAAAACAGCAGTTAGAGTAACCAAAATAAATTTGGCTACATAATAAATAATATAAGCTAATGCTATTAAAATAGCGATATTAAAGATTAAACTGGTATAAGACGCCACGTTGCGGCTCATTCCCCAATCTCTAAAAACGGGATATAAAAAATTAAATATTTTCTCCAAAAGCTTAAGCATTTGCTTTAGTTTCTAAATATTTTTTCTCGATGTAAAAAGTTCCAAACGGAATAAGAGAAGCAACTAGAATGATTGCGAATGTTTTTAAATCCCAATTCATTGATTTTTTCAATAAAAAGGCTAAAAGAATGTATCCGATAAATAAAACACCGTGTGTCATTCCTAACGGACGTAATAATGTATGGTAAAGTTCAGGATTATTGTTTTTGATAATCAACATATTAGCAAATAATACTAAATAAGAGATTCCCTCTAAAATGGCAGTAATTTTGAAAATCTTGAGCATGTATATATTTTTTAAGTTTTATGCCAGCAAAATTAAGGATTCTGGATTGATTTTAGAATTTAAAAATTCAAAATTAAATTAGTTCAATTGCCTTAAAATTGGAATTTGGAATTTAAGAATTTGGAAATTATCTTTACTGTATGAGTAAAAGAGATTTAAAAAAATATTTAGGCGAATTAACAAAAGAGCAACTCGAAGAACAATTGATTGAATTGTACGAGAAATTTGCTCCTGTAAAAGTATATTATGACTTTGTTTTCAACCCAAAAGAAGATAAATTGCTTCAGGATGCAAAAGTCAAAATCTCGCACGAATATTTCCCGATTAAAAAACCGGGAGCAAAATGGCGCCCAAAAGCCAAAATGAGAAGATCGGTTGCTCAAAAATTAATTAAGCATTTTATGATGCTTGGAGTAGATTCATATATTGTGGCAGATATTATGCTTTATAATATCGAAATTGCGCAAACGTTTTCTTCGCAAAATTTTATCAAGCAGGAATTATTTTACAAAAGCATCCTTAATTCTTTTGAGCAAGCAGTAAATTTTATTGTCTCAAACGGAATTTTTAACGATTTTAAATTGCGAATTAACGCAATTCAGAGCGAAACTTCGGAGCAAAAATGGAAAAATAAGTACGAATTTGAGGCAATTTTGGAGAAAATGGACTATTAGAAATTGTTTCAAAGTAAAATAACATATATTTGTAGTATAAAACTTATAATTTACAAATTATGGAATTGACAGATGAGATTTATAATGACATTGTAAAACTGACTAATAAAGGGAATATTTTTGCAGAAAAGAATAAATTTAAGGATGCTTTAGATTGTTTCAGTAGAGCTTTAGATTTAATTCCAGAACCAAAGAATGATTGGGAAGCTTCAACATGGATTTATACAGCATTAGGAGATGTATACTTCATTAAAAAAGAATTCGAAATCGCATCAGACAATTTGTTCAACGCATACAGTTGTCCTGATGGCTATACAAATCCATTTATCCTTCTTAGATTAGGACAAAGTTTATTAGAAATTAATAATGTAGAAAAGGCAAAAGAATATCTTTTGAGGGCATATATGCTAGAAGGAGATTCTATTTTTGAAAATGAAGAAAAAAAATATTTTAATTTAATAAAAGATCTAACAAACCAAGGCAAAAAAGAAAGCAAATTCTCTCTTTTAATTAAAAAATTTAGGTCCTAGAATTAATTTTTTGATGAATATTTAATCGTTTTTGAAGAAAATTGACTGCTAAACACCTCTCTCATAAAAAATCTTTATTTAAAAAAAATATTTATTTTTGGTTAAATTAAGATGAATAACTGTTTTTTCGACGTATTTTTGCAAAAATCCAAAAATAAACAATGTCTCAAAACACTTTAGAAATACAAAGAGAAGAGAAGAAAGAACTGTATGCATACCAAAAAGGCGATATTGACGCTATTTTTGACCGTTTAGACAATGCTCCTCCAAAACACCACTTACTGTATCAGCTTCCAACAGGAGGAGGAAAAACAGTAATATTTTCTGAAATCGTTCGCCGCTATTTATCTCATAATGATAAAAAAGTGGTGGTTTTAACGCACCGAATCGAACTTTGTAAACAAACTTCAAAAATGTTAACTGGTTTTGGTGTAACAAACAAAATAATCAATAGTAAAGTAAAAGAATTGCCAGATCAGAATGATTTTTCTTGTTTCGTGGCGATGGTTGAAACTTTAAAAAACCGTATTAACGATGAAAAACTTCATCTAGACAATATCGGTTTGGTTATTATTGATGAGGCGCACTATAACTCATTTAGAAAACTATTAAACTCATTTAAAAATGCTTTTATTCTTGGAGTTACTGCAACGCCATTGAGTTCGAACATTAAATTGCCAATGCACCAGAGTTATAATGAACTTATTGTTGGAGACACTATTGGTTCTTTAATTGACAAAGGATTTTTGGCAAGAGCTACAACATATAGTTATGATGTTGGTTTGACTTCTTTAAAAGTGGGTATTAACGGTGATTATACCGTAAAATCATCTGATGATTTATATACCAACACTTTAATGCAAGAAAAACTTTTGCATGCTTATACCGAACGTTCTTTGGGTAAAAAGACATTAATTTTTAATAACGGTATCCATACTTCTTTATACGTATATGAAACTTTTAGAGAAGCAGGTTACGATATTCGACACTTAGACAATACAAGTAGTTCAGAAGAGCGTAAGGATATTTTGCAGTGGTTTAAAAAGACTCCAGATGCAATTTTGACTTCAGTCGGAATTTTGACAACTGGTTTTGATGAACCAACGGTAGAAACTATCATTTTGAACAGAGCAACAAAATCGTTGACTTTATATTTCCAAATGATTGGTCGTGGTTCTCGTAAATTACCTGGAAAAGATGAGTTTACGGTTATTGATTTAGGAAACAATGCCGCTCGTTTTGGTTTATGGAGCGATCCTGTAAACTGGCAGCATATTTTTAAATCTCCAGAATTTTATTTAGAAAATCTGCGTGATGATCATGAAATAGAAATGTTTTTCAAATACAGCATGCCACCTGAATTAAGAGCAAAATTCAGTAAAACTGCCGATGTTAGTTTTGATGTTGATGAAGAACATAAATTAATTATAAAACAAAATCTTCGTTCTAAAGTGGTTTTAGATAAATCGCTAGAACAGCATTCCGGAATGTGTGTAGACAATACAGAAACACTTCAAGAAGCAAAAATGCTTGCAAAAGAGTTGGATGATGATATTGAAGACCGTATCAAACGATATTCGAAATGTCTAAGCCAATGCAGTAAAAACTATCGCGAATGGCTGGTTGACGATTACAAACAAAGATTGACGTTATTAATCGGTAAAAAATATCGTGAGAAAATCATGAACGAACCAGATTGATAATAATTAAGTTTTAATTGTTTCAGGTTTCATGTTTCAAGTTATTGGAATCTAAAACATTATTTATAATACAAAAGGAGAAATAGCATTTCAAAAGAAATGTAATTTCTCCTTTCAACTTATTGAGTTTCTATGTAACTTGAAACATGAAACTTTAAACAAAAAAAAACTAAAAAAATGTCTAAACAATTTTCAACATTAGGACTTTCAGCGCCAATTCTAAAAGCTTTAGGCGAATTAAACATCGTTGAACCAACTGAAATTCAACAAAAAACAATTCCGCTTTTATTATCTGAAACTCATGATATTGTAGGTTTAGCTAAAACGGGAACTGGTAAAACGGCAGCTTTTGGTTTGCCATTATTACAATTGATAAATCCAGAATCTACTGCCGTTCAAGCTGTTATTTTAGTTCCAACAAGAGAATTAGGACAACAAATTGTTAGAAATTTAGAGAGTTTTGCAAAATATATTCCCAATATATCAATTGCTTCCATTTGCGGAGGAACTCCAATAAAACCACAAATTGAAAGACTGAAAGAAGGCGCTCAGATTGCTGTAGCAACACCTGGACGTTTGATCGATTTAATTCAAAGAAAAGCAATCGACTTAAAAACTACCGAATATTTAGTTTTAGATGAAGCAGACGAAATGATTGCTATTCTAAAGGAAGGTTTAGATGAAATTGTTGCAGAACTTCCTAAAAAAAGACGCACATTATTATTTTCAGCAACACTTCCGGGCGCAATCAAACAATTGGTTCAGAATTATTTGAATAAAAATGTAGTTCAAATAAGTGCTAACATGGAAACGGTTGGTAACGAAGGAATTGATCACGAATATATTGTTGTTGATCCGATTGAAAAATTGGAAGTTTTAATGCATTTCTTAAATTCGAGAGATGGAGAAAGAGGAATTATTTTCTGTAAAACTAAAGCTGCGGTTAATAAATTAGCTAAAAATCTGGCTATCAATAAATTTTCTTCTGGAGCGCTTCACGGAAGTTTAACGCAAGGAATTCGTGACCGTATTATGGAGCAATTTCGCGAAGGACATATTAATATTTTGGTTGCAACAGATTTGGCTGCGAGAGGAATTGATGTAAAAGAAATTTCATATGTTATTAATTATCACTTACCTGATACTTATGAAAATTACGTTCACAGAAGCGGAAGAACGGCAAGGGCAGGAGCAAAGGGGCTTTCTTTAACTGTATTACAACAAGAAGAAGTTTTTGAAATTGCCGATTTTGAAAGAGAATTGGGAATCAAATTTTCTGAATTTAAAAAACCAACTGCAGCAAGCCTTGAAGAAAACAATATGCTTTTATGGGCAAAACAAATCTTCAAAACAAAACCAAATCATGATCTTTCGGCAGAATTAAAAACGAAAGTAAAAACGGTTTTTCATCATTTAACAAAAGAAGAGCTGATCGAAAAATTAATGGCAAGTTATGTCCTACAGAACAAAATCGATATAGTTGAAAAAACAGTTAAAAAATTCAAAAAGTAAATAATATGACTTTTGTCATTGTATATTAAAGTTGTACATTTATAAGGAATTATTCTATAATCCTATTAATTGCAACATATATGAAAATAGTCATTATTGGAGGTGGATTTGCGGGAATTAATCTAGCAAAAGAACTCGTAAATCAGCCTCAAATACAAGTTACCCTTGTAGACAAAAATAATTATAACTTTTTCCCACCACTTATATATCAAGTCGCTACGGCGTTTTTAGAACCTTCGAGCATTAGTTATCCTTTTAGAAAATTTTTTGCTGGTAAAAAGAATCTTAGCTTTCGTTTAGGAGAATTAATTTCTGTTTCTCCTGCCGAAAAGAAAATAACTTTAAGCAACGGAGATTTAGAATACGATTATCTTGTATTTGCTACCGGAGCAGAAACAAGTTATTTTGGTATGGAAAACGTAATGAAAAATGCGATTCCGATGAAAACCTTAAATGATGCCATCGTAATGCGCAATACACTGCTTAAAAACCTTGAAAAGGCTGCAATATGTAAAGACATGCGCAAAAGACGTAAATTACTTACGATTGTTGTGGCAGGAGGAGGACCGACAGGAGTGGAGGTTTCTGGTATGTTTGCTGAAATGCGTAAAAATATTCTTTTGAAAGAATATCCAGAATTAGACACTTCTGCAAGTAACGTTTATTTGGTTGATGGTGGAGACGCTTTATTAGCTCCAATGAGTAAAGAATCTCAAAAAGATACTCTGGAAGCTTTAACCAAATTAGGTGTTGTTGTAAAATTGAACACTAAAGTTGTTGATTATGTTGATGATACTGTAGTTTTTGAAAACGGAGAAACCATCAAAACTAAAAACTTAATATGGGCCGCAGGAGTTTCTGCTAAAATTTTTGAAGGAATTCCGAAAGAAAGCTACGGGCGCGGAAGACGTATGGCAACAGATGAATTCAATAAAGTTAATGGTGTAGACAATATTTATGCAATTGGCGATACTGCGATTACAGCTGGTGACAAAAATTTTCCTGACGGACATCCGCAAGTTGCGCAGGTTGCAATTCAACAAGGATTAAATCTGGCGAAAAATTTTAAAGCAATGGTTGCAAATAAACCTCTTAAACCATTTGCTTACAACGATAAAGGCTCTATGGCAATTATCGGAAAAGCTAAAGCTGTTGTAGATTTACCAAGTCCGAAATGGCACTTTAAAGGTTTCTTTGCTTGGATTATCTGGTTGTTTATCCACTTGATTTCTTTAATTACATATAGAAATAGACTAAATACTTTTTGGAATTGGATGGTTGCTTATTTTGCAAAAGATCAATCTCTTAGAATGATTATTAGACCAGATAAAAAACTACAAAATTAAGGATTTTAAATTCCAATTTGAAAAATTTAAAATTCCAAGGAATACCATAAAAGAAAGCCAAAATCGTTTGATTTTGGCTTTCTTTTTTCTCTACTTGGAATTTGGAATTTCAATATTGGAATTTTTTATTATTTAATGACCAATCATAACATCATCGCTATCAGAAATCGTTACTTTATTTTTAATAAAGCGTTTTCCGATATTTAAAATAATAAAAGCTGTAATTGTTGTTGTGGTCATTACAGCGACCATTGGCGCTACAGAATCTTTTACAAAAACACCGATTGCAAATGACGCCAAAGCTCCTAAACCTAATTGAATAGCACCCATTAATGCCGAAGCACTTCCAGTATTTTTAGCAAAAGGAGCCAGCGTAAGTCCAGCAGTATTTGGATTTGAAATTCCTAAACAAGCTAAGAATAAAAATAACATTCCGATAGTTTCATACAATCCTAAAAGATCGTTCAACGCTAAAATCAAAAATATTATACTAATAACAGATTGCGAAATCAAAGCTCCAAAAATCATCTGTTCACTTGAAAATCTCTTTAACAATATAGAATTCAATTGACTTGAACCAATAAAGCTAACTGACATTAAAGCGAAAATCCAACCATAAGTTTTGGCGTCAACTTTATAAATATCCATAAAAATAAGAGGAGAAGCTGCTACGTAAGAAAATAATCCTGAGAATGCTATTGCTCCCGTAAAAGCGTATGTATAAAATTGAGGTTCTTTTAAAACGAGTAAAAAATTTGAAATAATTGGTTTTGGTTTTAATGAAATTGAAGTGTCTGGTTTATAAGTATTTGGAAGTCCAATTTGTGAAGCGACCAGAATAACAATTCCCATACACATTAATATAAAGAAAACCGCATGCCAACCTAAATCTTCGGTAACATAACCGCCAATTGTCGGCGCAAGCATCGGCGAAAGCCCAACAACTAACATCAATAGAGAAAATACTTTTGGTATATCTTTTACAGGAAATAAATCTCGAACCATTGCCACAGAAGCCACTGTCGCGGCGCAACTTCCAACAGCCTGAATAAAACGAAGGAAAATAAAAGCATCAATATCAGCAACATAAATGCATCCTAAAGAAGCTAAAATATAAACAAGCAAACCAATAAATAAAGGTTTTTTACGTCCATAACGATCTAATAAAGGTCCGTAAAGCAATTGTCCGGCCGAAATTCCGATAAAATAACTCGATAAACTCATCGAAACTTTTGCGACAGTTGTATTTAAATCTTTTGCAATTCCAGAGAAACCAGGCAAATACATGTCAATTGAAAAAGGACCAAGGGCGGTTAAAGAACCTAAAATAAGGATAAGCTTAATATATTTTTTTGTTGTCATTTTCTTAAAAAACGGCTTTAAATTTTTTGCAAAGGTAAAGATTTCATACCTTGTTATATAACTTCTCGAAGTTTATAACAATAAATTAAAGTTTATGCCTGATTTTTTTGGCATAACTATTTACTAATCTTTAAATTAGAAAACAATTATGAAAAAGTACCTTTTACTAGTCGCAGTTCTATTTACATCAATTTCATTTGCTCAAACTATTACATCTAAACAAGAAGATGCAAGTTCAGCACAATATGAACTCTTAAAAAAAGTAAATCAGTATTATCCTGATATTACACTTAGTAAATCTGTCACAAATTTTTACGCAGATGGAAATATTATCGATACACAGCAGGACTTTGATCTGAGAGGAACAAAATTTTCAAGTTATAAATTAGGTATCGAACCTGATAACAAAAAAGTTAAATTTGATTATACTTCAACTGAAGTAGGCCACGTATACGGCGACGTTACTATTTTTAATGGAAATGCACTAAGAACAACTTTTAACGAAAAAACAAACCAAATTGATGTATCATTAAATGGAAAATCAGTTTATTTGAAAAAATTATAAGTTTTGTTTAATTTCAGAAAAGCATCATAATTTTATGGTGCTTTTTTAGTTTATATTTGATTCAAATTATAATTCAACTTCTAAAATGAAAAAATTCATTCTTTTGCTCATATTTATAATTTCTGTAAAATCTTTTTCACAGAATCGATTCTCAGGAACTTGGAGCAATGAAAAATGCAAAGACTGTAAAAAAGAATATATTTTTACAATTACCATAGCGCAATCAAATTCTGCGATTTTTGGAACGGCAGAAATTACAAGTGATCATAAAGAATTAAATTCTGGAATTTTAGAAGTTTCCGGATATGTTTATCCACTTGGCGATAAAGCGCAGATTAAACTTAAAGATAAAGACGGAATTTCTTCGAGCGCAGTTTTAATGGCAAACGATGGAGCATTACAGTTTTTAAAACGTGGCGGTGCAGATTTAGTTCCTAAAGAAATCATTTTACGTAAATTATATGAATAGCTTCTTTATGGAGTTATTTCATTTTGAATAAGAATCTTTATTAAAATACAACGTTTTTTTAGTATTTTTGCTAAAATAAATGTAATAAAAAAGTTTCATATATGTTACAAGAAATTATCGCATACAGAAAAATAGCAATTCAATTAGATGAGCTAATAGATAAATCTCCTTACAAAAAAAAATATATAATTGAACAATTAGGTTTGTCAAGTCCAACATATTACAGAAAGCTTCAAAATCAAACATTTACAATTAATGAAATGCTTTCGATTGCAAAAATTCTTGATCCAATAGAATATAATAAATGGGAATTATTGCAGGAAATAGAGCAAGCGAGAGAAGAGATTTCAAATGGAAAAATCATTCCACATAGTGAAATGATTAAAAGAATAAAAGCAAAGAAAGATAATTTAGAATAAATCTTTAACCTGTTTTTGCCTATTATCATGAAAATACAAAAGATAAATTTTATTCTCTAAAAGTTTATAAAATAAGGTAATTTGCTTTACAACTAAAATACTACTGAAATCAAAATCATTATTATAGCGACCTAAATGAGGATTTTTTGATATAATATCAATTGTTTTTAATACTTCTTCATCGAACTTTTCAGCAATTACTAATGACCAATTCTCAACTAAATATTCATAATTTTTAGTATAAGTCTTTTCTGCTTTCTGTGTCCAAATTACTTCCATAAACTTTTTTGATGTAAATATATATTATATAATAAAAAGAAAAGATTAAAATAATTTAAAAAAAATAAGATTTTACTTACTATTTATTGTAGTCATATATATTAGAAATATACAAAGCCTAATTTTGCAAGCTCACACGATCAAATTAACGATATCCCATTTTGAATCATAATTTATATTATGTAAAATAGAAAATTCAACTTCACTTTCTCTTGATATGAATTATTTGGTGTCTATTACTAATTGTACATTTTCTTGTTATTGAAAAAAGAAAAAATATTTCTTGAGAATCTCATATTCCGAAATATTATCAAGAAAATTAATTTTATGCGATTCCCAGCAATTCGTTTTTTAATCGACTGACAGATTTTTTAGATAACTATTAAATATACGATCCATGAGAATCTCATAATTAAGAAAAAAATAAATAAATTTGGTTTTATTGCATTTTCAAAATCCTTAATTGTAAGTCAAATCAAAATAATAGATTTGAGTTTTTTAATCTTAAAAAAACCTTTTAACGCCTTATTATCAGTAATTCTTAACATTTCTTTAAAATAATTATATTCTGCCCAAGATACTTTCATTGTAAGACTTTATTTTAGTATTTTTACATTCGATACTTTAAAAATAAATTATCACATATATGAATACAGTCGCTGAACATATTGCAGATTTTTTAAAAGAATATAAACCATTTGATAATTTAACTTTTCAGGAATTATCAGATATTGCTACGAATATTCGTGTCATTAACTTAGAAAAACATGCAGTATTATTCCAAAATAATGATCCGCTTCATGATAGTTTTTATGTTGTAGCTTCTGGTGTGATTAATCTAACAACGATTGCTGACGCCGAAGAAACTATTTTAAACAAATGTCACGAAGGCGACATTTTTGGATTGCGCCCGTTTTTTGCTAAGAATAATTATATGATGACAGCAAAAGCACGTGAAGAAAGTATAATTTATGCTATTCCGATTGCTGTATTCAGACCTTTTGTAGCTAATAATTCTGATGTGTTGAACTTTCTTTTGGAGAGTTTTGCTGTTAATTCGCGTCATACAAAAGACAGCATGAGCTCTAATGGTAAGTTGATTTCTGATACTGATTTCTTAGATCAACAGACAGAAATGCAGTATATTCAGTCATTAAATTACAATAATTCGCCTCTAACAACAGAAGCAAGTTCTATCATCAAAGATGTTGCTATTTTAATGACAGATTCGATGGTTGATAATATCGTAATTTGCGAAAAAAATCACCCAATTGGTATTGTAACCAATGCTGATTTATCTTCAAAAATTGCAACTGGACGCTATCCTATTACCGAAACTATTGACAAAATTATGTCATCGCCAGTAGTTACAGTTATAGAAAATGTATCTCTAGCCGAAGCACAATTATTGATGCTAAAACACAATGTAACCCATTTATGTGTTACGAAAGATGGAACCAGTAAATCTGTAGTAAAAGGAATTATTTCTGAGCATGATCTTATTGTTGCTCAAGCAAGTAACCCAGGTGTATTAATTAAGGAAATTAAGCGTTCGCAACTTCCAAAAGACCTAAAACAGATTCGCGATCGTTTGTCAGATTTGATTCAAAATTCAATTCAAAAGAATATTCCGATTTCGCATGTTAGTAATATTGCAAGTGAAATTAATTTAGCAATTATAAAAAGAGCAGTTGAGCTTTCAATTTTAGATTTAGGCTCCCCTCCTGCACGTTTTGCTTGGTTAAGCATTGGTAGTCAAGGACGTAAGGAACAACTTTTATTGACAGATCAAGACAGCATTCTAATTTTTGAAGATGTTACTCCTGAAAAATACAGAGAAGTAAAAGATTATTTCTTAAGATTAGCAAAACGCACGACTTCTATCTTAGAAAAAGTTGGCTATGAATATTGTCCAAATGGACACATGGGAAGCAATATGCTTTGGTGTAAATCATTGAGTGACTGGACAAAACAATACAATAGTTGGATGAATACTCCAGGTGAAAACAGTAACGATTTGAGCAGTATTTTCTTTGATTACGAAATTGTTTTTGGAGAAGGAAAAATTGAAGAGGCTATCGAAAATGTCATTTTCAAAAACGCTGTAAACAATACTTTGTTTTTTGACTTTTTAGGAAATGATGCTTTAAAAAGAAATTCTCCTTTAAGCTTTTTTAAGAAATTTATTATTGAAGAAGAAGGACCGCACAAAGATAAATTCGATATTAAAACTCGCGCCTTAATGCCGTTAATTGATGGAGCTCGTTTACTGATATTAAATGCCAATATAAAAGGAATTCAAAATACTTATTTAAGATTCAAGCAGTTAGCAATAACCGATTCTAAAAATGCCGAAATATATTTAAGCTGTGCAGAAGCATTCTTAACACTTTCGAAATTTAGAACTGTTGAAGGATTAAAGAATGACGACTCTGGCCAATATATTAATTTAAGAGAAATGTCAAAAACTGACAAAGAGAAATTAAAAAATGCTTTAGCCCCAATGAAAGACCTTGAGGAACTAATTAAGAGTAAATTTCAATTGACACAATTCTCATAAAATATGCTAGACTGGTTAAAAAACATTAATAAAGACTATCCAGAATTCTGGAAGGACTATTTAACTAAATTCGAAACTAAACCTAATAAGTTTGTTGTTTTATCAACAGAAACTTCTGGGCTTAATCCGGATAAGGATGTTATTTTGTCGCTTGGAGCATTTTCTGTAATTGATGACAGTATCGTAATTAAAGAAAATTTCGAAACTGTTTTGTTACAATATAAATATTTGCAAGACAATGGACTTTCAAATGAATTTATCATTGAAAGTAAAATGATGAAAATGCCTGAACCTGATGCACTTGAAGCTTTAGTTAATTTTATCGGAAATTCAATTTTAGTCGGACATCATATTAATTTTGATGTCGAAATGCTGAATGCCGCTTTGGAACGTTTAGATTGCGGCCGATTAAAAAATGAAGCTTTAGATGTAGATATGATGTACAGAAAACTGACAGACATAAATGACAAACAGTTTTCTCTAGATGATTTATGCGAAATTTATAAAATTCCCAAAAGTGACCGAAATTCTTCTTCTGAAGATGCTTACAGAATCGGACTTTTATTTCTTAAATTAAAATCTCGATTGGGAATTAAATAAACTAAATAATCTTTGTCAAAGTTTTAAACTTCGACAAAGAACTAGACAATCTTGTCATTTCGAGGAACGAGAAATCGCACTTGAGACTCGACAATACATGTCGCCCATCTTTGTAGAATTCCGAGTGCGATTTCTCGTTCCTCGAAATGACAAATTAATATAGCGAGTCGAAGTCTATTTCATTTTAAAACAATAAAAAATGCCTCTTAGTTTTAAGAGGCATTTTTTTTGTTTTATATTTCCTAACTTAAGAAATTCTTTCTTTCATAATTTGCTCTACAACTTCTGGATTTAACAAAGTTGAAGTATCTCCAAAATTAGAAAAATCTCCTTCAGCAATTTTACGTAAAATTCTACGCATAATTTTTCCTGAACGTGTTTTCGGTAAACCAGAAACGAATTGTATTTTATCTAATTTCGCGATTGGTCCAATATGATCTGCAATATATTGGTTAATTTCTTTAGACAAGTTTTCTTTGTTTCTAACTTCTCCAGTTTCTTTCAGAATTACGTAACCGTAAAGAGCATTTCCTTTAATATCATGTGGGAATCCAACAATTGCAGATTCTGCTACAGCTGGATGTTCGTTAATTGCATCTTCAATTGGAGCTGTTCCTAAATTATGCCCAGAAACAATCACAACATCATCTACTCTACCCGTGATTCTATAATATCCAACTTCATCTCTTAATGCTCCATCACCTGTAAAATATTTTCCAGGGAAAGCTGAGAAGTATGTTTCTTTGTAACGATCGTGATTACCCCAAATTGTTCTAGCAATTCCAGGCCACGGAAATTTAATACATAAACTTCCAACTACTTGATTCCCTTCAATTTCATTACGTTTTTCATCCATCAAAACTGGCTGAATTCCAGGTAAAGGTAAAGTTGCATAAGTTGGTTTTGTAGGAGTAACAAAAGCAATTGGAGAAATCATGATTCCACCCGTTTCAGTTTGCCACCAAGTATCAACAACCGGGCATCTCTTATCTCCAACGTGATCGTTAAACCAGTGCCAAGCCTCTTCGTTAATTGGTTCTCCAACAGATCCAATAACTTTAAGAGATTTTAAAGGATATTTTTGAATATAATCTAAACTTTCTTTTGCTAACGAACGAATTGCAGTTGGCGCTGTATAGAATTGTGTGATTTTATGTTTTTCGATAATATCCCAAAAACGGCTAAAATCTGGATAAGAAGGAACTCCTTCAAAAATTACAGTTGTAGCTCCATTTAATAATGGTCCGTATAATATATATGAGTGACCAGTAATCCATCCGATATCTGCAGTACACCAGAAAATATCATTTTCTTCGTAGCTGAAAACATTTTTAAAAGTATAAGCTGTATAAACCATATAACCAGCCGTTGTATGAACCATACCTTTTGGCTTTCCTGTAGATCCTGAAGTATACAAGATAAATAAAGGATCTTCGGCATCCATAATTTCTGCAACACTATTATCTAGAGCTGCATCCAAAAGTGGCTGCAACCAAATATCACGGCCTTCTTTCATCTTTACATCCGTTTTAGTTCTTTTTGCAACTAAAACTTTAGAAACAGAAGGGCAAGTTTCTAGAGCTTCATCAACAATTCCTTTTAAGTCAATTGTTTTGTTTCCTCTGTAACCTCCATCAGAAGTGATTACCATTTTACATTCGCAGTCGTTAATTCTAGCTGAAACTGCTGAAGCAGAAAATCCAGCAAAAATAACAGAATGTATAGCACCAATTCTAGCACAAGCTAAAACAGAAACTGCTAATTCTGGAATCATTGGTAAATAAATACAAACTCTATCTCCTTTGCGAACTCCTTGCTCGCGAAGAACGTTTGCCATTTTTGATACTCTTTCGTATAATTCGTTATACGTTATATGTAAAGCTTCTTCAGAAGGATCATTTGGCTCAAAAATAATAGCCGTTTTATCTCCTCTTTTGCTTAAATGTCTATCGATACAATTTTTGGTAATGTTTACTTTAGCTTCTGTAAACCACTTTACTTCAGCTTCAGCCATATTAAAATCAACTACTTTTTCCCATTGTTGGTACCATGTGAAATTTTCCTCGGCTATTTTTCCCCAAAATTTTCTTGGCTCTCTTATTGACTTATTGTAATGTTTGAAATATTGTTCTAAATTTTCAATTTTGTAATAGCTCATCTTTTGTTGAATTTTTTTATAAATGTATTAAATCTGAACGTATTCTTAAAATAATTTAATTCATAAATTTTATCAAAAAAAAACATTTATTTAATAAAATATGATAATTATTTGCATTTGTTTTAAATCTTTAATTTTTAAAACAAACTAAAAAGGAAAAAAAGGCATAATAAATAATATTATGCCTTTTTAATTTAACAAATTTCAATAACAATTAATTTTGTAATACTGCATTACAAATGCTTTTATGCACTTTGAAGTAGCAGCATCATTATTAATTACAATAGAAATCTCAACAAGTATATTCTACCAAATATACCCCATTATAAGGGATTAGCTTCACTTAACTTACTTTAGAGAAGTTAAGTGAATGCAATATGCATCTATATCTATTAATTTTAATAAGTGCTTACTAATTCAAAATATTAAATCATTGATACAGTGCAAATCCCGTAAAATCGAATTCTACGGGAATTCCCAATTTCTTAATTATCCAATTTTCTTCATTGCAGTCATAGACTCTCTCAACCAAGCTCCTACTTCTTCGATAGGATGCTGACGAATTTCTCTATTTACAGCAATTAAAACAGCATTGTCTACTCCATTTGAAGTTGAAAATGGTTTTCCGATGATATTTGTATCCACTTTTTTCATGAACTCAGTCAATAATGGCTTACAAGCGTGATCGAATAAATAACATCCGTATTCCGCAGTGTCAGAAATTACACGGTTCATTTCGAACAATTTCTTTCTTGCGATTGTGTTAGCAATTAATGGTAATTCATGTAATGACTCGTAGTAAGCTGATTCTTCGATAATTCCAGCTTCTGTCATTGTTTCGAAAGCTAATTCAACACCAGCTTTTACCATTGCAATCATTAATACTCCGTTATCAAAATATTCTTGCTCTGAAATTGGAGCTTCCTGTGGAGCTGTTTTTTCGAAGTTTGTTTCTCCAGTTGCAGCTCTCCATTTCAATAAGTTAACATCATCATTAGCCCAGTCAGCCATCATAGTTCTTGAGAATTCTCCAGAAATGATATCGTCTTGGTGTTTTTGGAATAATGGACGCATGATATCTTTTAATTCTTCAGCTAATTCGTAAGCTTCGATTTTTGCAGGATTTGAAAGACGATCCATCATATTTGTGATTCCACCGTGTTTCAAAGCTTCAGTGATAGTTTCCCAACCAAACTGAATTAATTTTGAAGCGTAAGCAGCATCGATCCCTTTTTCAACCATTTTATCAAAACATAAAATAGATCCAGTTTGCAATAAACCACAAAGAATAGTTTGCTCACCCATTAAATCTGATTTTACTTCAGCTACGAAAGATGATCTTAAAACCCCAGCTCTGTGTCCTCCAGTTGCTACAGCGTAAGCTTTTGCTTGATCTAAACCTAAACCGTTTGGATCATTTTCTGGGTGAACAGCAATAAGAGTTGGAACTCCAAATCCTCTTTTATATTCTTCACGAACCTCAGAACCTGGACATTTAGGCGCACACATAATTACAGTAATGTCTTTACGAATCTGCATTCCTTCTTCTACAATGTTAAATCCGTGAGAATAAGCCAAAGTAGAATCTTTTTTCATTAATGGCATAATAGCAGTTACCACAGCTGTATGTTGTTTGTCTGGTGTAAGATTACAAACTAAGTCTGCAGTTGGAATCAATTCTTCGTAAGTTCCTACTTTGAAACCATTTTCAGAAGCATTTTTAAAAGAAGCTCTTTTTTCAGCAATTGCATCTGCACGTAATGCATAAGAAATATCTAAACCAGAATCTCTCATGTTTAATCCTTGATTCAAACCTTGTGCTCCACAACCAACAATTACAACTTTTTTTCCAGCCAATGCTGCAATTCCGTCTGCAAATTCTGATTGCTCCATAAATTCGCAAACTCCTAATTGTTCTAATTGTAATCTAAGTGGTAATGTATTGAAATAATTTGCCATTTTTGTTTTAATATTTAATGAAATGAAATTTTATAATTGATATATAACTAAGATTTTTTATTATTTAAAGGTTTCTAATAAAGCAGAAATCTCCATTTTTTGTTTTGAAACTGAAATTCTTCCCGAACGCACAAATTGCATAATTCCGTATGGTTTGAATTTTTCGTATAATTCTTCAATTTCAGAGCGTCTTCCAGATTTTGAAATCACGAAGAAATCACGAGAAACCGTTACAATTGTAGACTGGCTTTCTTTGATGATATTCTGAATTTGTTTCTCATCGAATAACAAGCTTGAAGCAATTTTAAACAAAGCATTTTCTAAGAAAATAGTTTCTTCATCTGTATGATAAAATGCTTTTATAACTTCGATTTGTTTTTCAATTTGGCCTACAATATTTTGAACCCATTTCTCTGTAGTATTTACTACAATGATAAATCTTGAAACATTCTCTATTTCTGATTCTGAAACATTTAGACTTAATATATTAATGTGACGCTTTAAGAATATTCCAGATATTCTATTCAACAATCCCACGTTATTTTCTGAGTATACCGATATGGTAAATATTTTATCTTCCATTTTGTTTTTTAGTTTTATTTGTTTCAAGTTTCAAGTTTCAGGTTGCTAAACTTGAAACAAAGAAAACTTGAAACATGAAACTTTTTTTTTAGCTTAATCTAATTTCTGAAACACACGCTCCGGTTGGAATCATTGGGAAAACGTTATTTTCCTTTTCCACCATGACTTCTAAGAAATAAGAATCTTTTGAAGCCAACATTTCTGCAACTGCTTCGTCTAGATCTTCTCTTTGTGTAACTTTTTTAGATTTAATATGGTATCCTTCTGCAATAGCAACAAAATTTGGATTAATCATTTTTGTTGATGCATAACGGTTGTCAAAAAACAATTCCTGCCATTGACGCACCATTCCTAAAAATTCATTATTTAAAATAACAATCTTAACTGGAACCTGAGTTTGGAAAATGGTACCTAATTCCTGAATTGTCATTTGGAAACCACCGTCTCCAATGATTGCAACAACTTCACGATCAGGTTTTCCCATTTTTGCTCCAATTGCTGCTGGAAGTGCAAATCCCATTGTTCCTAAACCTCCAGAAGTAATATTACTTTTTGTTGAATTAAATTTAGCATAACGGCAAGCAAACATTTGGTGCTGACCAACATCTGAAACGATAATAGCATCACCTTTTGAATGTTTATTGATCATTTCGATAGTTTCTCCCATCGAAATTCCTTTACCATTCGTTGGGTTTAATTCCTCTTTAATAACCGTATTATATTCTACTTCTTGCAATGCTTTGAATTCATTGTGCCATAAATCATGGGATTTAGCATCAATTAAAGGCAATAAAGCAGCTAGAGATTCTTTCACATCACCCAAAACTGCAACTTCAGTTTTTACGTTTTTGTCTACTTCAGCAGGATCAATTTCGAAGTGAATTACCTTTGCTTGTTTTGCATAAGTTGCTAATTTTCCAGTAACACGATCATCAAAACGCATTCCGAAGGCAATTAAGACATCACATTCATTGGTCAATAAATTTGGACCATAATTTCCGTGCATTCCAAGCATTCCAACATTTAAGGGATGATCTGTTGGCAAAGCCGATAATCCTAAAATTGTCCAAGCTGCAGGAATTCCTGATTTTTCAACTAAAGCTTTAAATTCTGCTTCAGCTTGCCCTAAAATAATTCCTTGTCCAAAAACAATGAAAGGTTTTTTAGCGCTATTAATTAAAGCAGCAGCTTCAGCAACTTTATCTAAATTTAATTTTGGAACTGGAACATAACTTCTAATTCCGGTGCATTTTTCATAACTAAAATCAAACTCATCAAACTGAGCATTTTTAGTAATATCAATCAATACAGGTCCCGGACGTCCAGAACGAGCAATATAAAATGCTTTTGCAATAATTTCAGGAATTTGAGAAGCCTCTGTTACCTGGAAATTCCATTTAGTAACTGGAGTTGAAATTCCGATAATATCCGTTTCTTGAAATGCATCAGAACCTAATAAATGTCTTCCAACTTGACCTGTAATACAAACCATCGGAGTCGAATCAATCTGAGCATCAGCGATTCCTGTAACTAAATTAGTTGCTCCTGGTCCAGAAGTCGCGATTGCCACTCCTACTTTTCCTGTAGCTCTCGCATAACCTTGAGCTGCGTGTGTTGCACCTTGTTCGTGACGTACTAAAACGTGGTGTAACTTGTCTTGAAATTTATATAACTCGTCGTAAACTGGCATGATTGCTCCACCTGGATAACCATAAACCAAATCTACACCTTCTTCTAACAAACATCTTATAACGGCTTCTGCCCCTGATATTCTCATAGTATATTGTTTTTTCAATTTCAATAGCAATGTCAAAAATCAAAATTCAATGGCAATGTTAAAAATCAATTTCAATGATAAATTTTAAATTGATCTTTTATATTTCTACTTTTTATTGCAATTGATTTTTGTTATTTTTATTGATATTGTCATTGATTTTTGAAATTGTTATTGTAAAATTAATTATCGGTAACGCAACCTGTAGAAGCGCTTGACACCGATCTAGCGTATTTAAGTAAAACCCCTCTGTCAACTTTTAAAGCTGGCTTAACCCAAGCTGCTTTACGAGCTGCATATTCTTCGTCAGATATCTTCAGGTCGATTGTATTTTTTACAGCGTCAATAGCGATCATGTCTCCATCTTTTACTAGTGCAATACCACCACCATCATATGCTTCTGGTGTAACGTGTCCTACCACGAATCCGTGCGAACCACCCGAGAATCTACCGTCTGTAATTAGTGCACAGCTGCTTCCTAAACCTGCTCCAATAATAGCTGATGTCGGTTTTAGCATTTCAGGCATTCCCGGACCACCTTTTGGTCCACAACCTCTGATGACGACTACATTACCTGGTTTAATTTTTCCGGCTTGAAGACCTGGAATTACTTCAAATTCACCTTCAAATACTACAGCTGGTCCTTCAAAATATTCTCCTTCTTTTCCACTGATTTTTGCAACTGCTCCTTCAGAAGCAAGATTTCCGTATAAAACCTGAATATTTCCAGTCGGTTTTAATGCTTTTTGAATTTCATGAATTACTTCTTGTCCGTCTTGTAAATCTGGAGTTGAAGCTAAATTCTCAGCAACTGTTTTTCCTGTTACAGTTAAACAGTCTCCGTGAATCAATCCGACTTTTAATAGATATTTCATTACTCCTGGAATTCCTCCAACTTCATGAATGTCTTCCATCATATATTTACCACTTGGTTTCATGTCGGCAAGAACAGGAGTTCTGTCGTTAATAGCTTGAAAATCATCCAAAGTGATTGTAATGCCAACTGAGTGAGCCATTGCAATTAAGTGCATAACTGCATTTGTAGAACCTCCTAAAACCGCTACAATTGTAATTGCATTTTCGAAAGCCTTGCGAGTCATAATATCTCTTGGCTTAATATCTTTTTCTAATAAAATTTTAATAGCAGCTCCAGCAGCAATACATTCGTCTCTTTTTTCCTGACTTAAAGCAGGGTTTGAAGAACTGTATGGCATACTCATTCCTAATGCTTCAATCGCAGAAGACATTGTATTTGCAGTATACATTCCACCGCAGGCACCAGCTCCCGGGCATGCATTTTGAATAACTCCTTTAAAATCTTCTGGAGTAATTTCGCCTTTTACTTTTTTTCCTAAAGCTTCAAAAGCAGAAACGATATTTAAAGATTCTCCTTTCCATTTTCCAGAATGAATAGAACCTCCATAAACCATCATTGACGGACGGTTTAATCTTCCCATTGCGATTAACGCTCCAGGCATATTTTTATCACAACCAGGAATTGCAATTACACCATCATACCATTGTGCTCCAACAACTGTTTCAATAGAATCAGCAATTACATCACGAGAAACCAATGAAAAACGCATTCCCTCAGTTCCGTTAGAAATACCGTCACTGACACCAATAGTATTAAAAATAAGTCCGACAAGATCTGCATCCCAAACACCTTGTTTAACATCTTTTGCTAAATCGTTCAAGTGCATGTTGCAAGTGTTACCATCGTAACCCATGCTCACAATTCCAACTTGTGCTTTTTTTAAATCTTCTTCAGTTAAACCAATTCCGTACAACATTGCTTGCGCCGCAGGCTGTGTTTGATCTTGAGTGATGGTCTTGCTGTACTTATTTAATTCCATTATTGTAATATTTATTTTAATTTTTATTCAAAAAAAAACCTTCCAGTATTTGGAAGGTTTGTAATATAGTTTTTCAATTATATTTATAACATTCCCGATGCAGATGTGTGAATCACATTGACAACAACGACAGAAGTAATAATAATTGAGATTTGCATCGCTTATTTTTTAGTGTCACAAAAGTAAATAAACTTATGGAACTAAAAAAATAAAATCTCAACATTTCAAATACTTCTTGTGATTATCTTCACTTTTTAACAGAAAATATTAAACAATTGTTGATTGCCCAATACTTACATTATCATTATTAAAATACAGTAAATCGTCTTTACTGAAAATAAAATTAGAAACAAACTCCCCTACTTCGTTTGTACCGAATTTTGAATCTGGTTTCAAATCAACCGTAACTACCTTATATTCAATTGCTTTTTCTACGGCTTTATAAATTACGTTAGCTTCTTTAGTTAATCCGAAATGCTCTAACAAAAGTGCTGCTGCCAAAATCGAAGCAATCGGATTGGCAATATTTTTTCCTTTTGCCTGCGGATAAGAACCGTGAATTGGTTCAAACAAAGCATTTTTTTCTCCTAAAGATACTGATGGCAACAACCCAATTGAACCTGTAATTACACTTGCTTCATCTGATAAAATATCTCCAAATAAATTTTCTGTCAAAATCACATCAAATTGTTTTGGATTCAATATTAACTGCATTGCTGCGTTGTCAACAAATAAGAAATCAAGTTTAACATCTGGATAATTTTCGCTCACTTTCTGAACTACTTTTCTCCACAATCTTGAAGTTTCCAAAACATTTGCTTTGTCTACCATGGTCAGCTTTTTGCGTCGTTTTTGTGCCGACTGAAAAGCTAGATGTGCAATTCTAGTAATTTCTTCTTCTGTATATTCACATAAATCAGAAGCGTGTGTTCCTTCTTCATTAAGTGTTTTTGCACCGAAATAAGCACCGCCTGTTAATTCTCTGAAAATAGTAAAATCAGCTCCTTCTATAATTTCTCTTTTTAATGGAGAAGATTCGATTAAGGCTTTATAAGGTTTAATAGGACGAATATTAGCAAACAAACCAAGTTCTTTTCGCAGTTTCAGTAATCCTTGCTCTGGACGAACCTTTGCATTGGGATTGTTATCATATTTCGGATCTCCAATCGCGCCAAGCAAAACTGCATCTGTGTTTAAACAAAGATTTAAAGTTTGTTCTGGCAAAGGATTTCCTGTTTTATCAATAGCAATCGCTCCCATCAGGGCTTCTTCAAAAACAAATTCGTGATTGTACACTTCGCCAATGGCGTATAATGCTTTTTTGGCCTGTAAAATTACTTCTGGCCCAATTCCGTCTCCTGGTAAAACTGCTATTTTCAAATTCATAATGCCTCGTTCTTTATGTATTTAAATCCTTATTTTTTCTTTTACTGTTGATTGCAACTATTTCTTAACACATAGAATCATAGATTTTAGCAATCTACAAAAGGCGTTTCACTTGTATGAACAAACATAGCTATGTGTGAGAAACTAGTTTCTTTTGGTATTCTTTTTATACATTTAAAAACCTATGTTTTTTCTATGTGTTAAAAGATTTTTATCTTTCTTCTTTATTCTATTCTCTTTTTAACTAGCTTCTAATTAAATCTCCTTCGATTTTAGAAGCTTCAATAATCTGGTGAATATCTGCGTCTAATACTTCTTTTTTAATATCTGCGAATTTCAAGAACTCAACATAAACGATATCCAATTGTACTTTTGTCAATTCGTAACCTACTTTTTTAGCTCTATAAGCCAAAGCTGCTCTTCCGCTTCTAGCTGTCAAAATAATTGAAGATTCATTCACTCCAACATCTAACGGATCCATAATTTCGTAAGTTGCTCTGTTTTTGATAACACCATCTTGGTGAATTCCAGAACTATGTGCAAAAGCATTTGCTCCAACGATTGCTTTATTAGGCTGAACAATCATTCCCATGCTTTCAGAAACCAAACGGCTCATTTCGTTCAATTCTCTTGTATTGATGTTTGTATCTAAATTTAAGTAAGGATGTTGCTTGAAAATCATAACAACTTCTTCAAGCGCAGTATTTCCAGCTCTTTCACCAATACCATTAATAGTACACTCAATTTGTCTTGCACCGTTTATAGCTCCTGCGATTGAGTTTGCAGTTGCCATTCCTAAATCATTATGACAATGGCATGAAAGGATTACGTTTTCGATTCCTTTTACGTTTTCTTTTAAGTATTTAATCTTAGCTCCATATTCTTCTGGAAGGCAATATCCTGTTGTATCAGGAATATTTAATACAGTTGCACCAGATTTAATCACTTCCTCACAAACTTTTGCTAAGAATGCATTGTCTGTTCTACCTGCGTCTTCTGCGTAGAATTCAACATCTTCTACATAAGATTTAGCGTGTGCTACAGCATATTTTGCTCTTGCAATAATATCTTCAGGCGTAGTTTGTAATTTGTGGAGGATATGAGATTGTGAAGTTCCGATTCCAGTATGGATTCTAGGTTTCTTAGCATGCTTTAAGGCAGCTGCAGCAACATCAATGTCGTTTTTTACGGCTCTTGTTAGTCCGCAGACCGTTGCATTTTCTACAATTTTACAAATCTCAGAGACCGATAAAAAATCGCCTGGACTTGACACAGGAAAGCCTGCTTCGATAATGTCAACTCCCATTTTGTCTAGTCGTTCTGCGATAACTAATTTTTGCTTAGTATCTAACTTACATCCTGGAACTTGTTCACCATCTCGCAAAGTGGTGTCAAAAATTTGAACTTTCTCTCTATTCATATTCATTTATTTAATGTAATTTCACATCTTGATAACAAATATATATTGTACTATCGCAGTACGAAATTCATTTTAATGAAATTATACTGTTCATAAAACGATTTATACCTTATTAAAAACTTAATTATCAATAAGTTACATTATTATTTTTTACAATGGCTAACCATCAAAAAGATTTCTTATTTGTTTTAATCAAATCACTTTCGAAATCAGAAAAAAGACAGTTTAAAATTTTTGCAAGCCGATTAGAGACAAGTTCAAACACAAAATTTATTGAATTATTTAATATTTTAGATAAATCTGAAGTTTACGACGAAAAACTCATCCTTAAAAGTGGCGTTATCCAAAAAGTTCAGCTATCTAATTTAAAATCATACTTATACAAACAAATTCTAGTAAGTATTAGATTAAATATTCCTAGCCAGAATATTCGATATCAGCTTCGTGAACAGATGGATTTTGCCGTTATTCTTTATAATAAAGGATTATATAAACAGAGTTTAAAAATCTTAGACAAAACAAAACAGCAAGCTCTTGAAAATGACGAAAAATATATGGCGTATGAAATTGTAGAATTCGAAAAACTAATCGAATCGCAATATATTACGCGTAGTATTCAAGGTCGCGCTGACGAATTAGTAGTTCAGGCAAAAGAATTGAATTACAGAAATACCATTTCAAGCAAATTATCCAATCTATCGCTTCAGTTGTATGGAATAATGCTGAAAACTGGCTATGTAAAAAATGATCAGGAATATAAATACATAGACGATTATTTTAACAGACATATTGCAAAATTAGACGAAAGTAAATTTGGCTTTCGCGAAAAATACTGGTTTTACAACGCTAATTTGTGGCGAAGCTTTTTAGTTCAAGACTTTCTAGCAAGTTATAAATATGCTTATAAATGGGTTCAGCTTTTCTATGATAATCCGAATATGATTTATTTGAATCCGGTGTTTTTCTTAAAAGGAAATCATTATTTCTTAGAATCGCTTTATATGTTAAAATACAAATCGAACTTTAAAAAATATTTGAATCTTTTAGAAGAAACAATCTCTGATCCAAAATTTCCTGCAAATGACAACATTGCTTCTTTGTCGTTTCTTTACGTTTATAACAATAAGCTAAATCTTCATATTTTAGAAGGTACTTTTGCCGAAAGCGAATATTTGATTCCTGAAATTCTAGAAAAACTGAAAATTCACAGTGAACATTTAGATGAACATCACGAAATGTTATTCTTCTATAAGTTTGCTTCTATTTATTTTGGAAACGAAAAATACAATGAATGCATCAATTATTTAGATAAAATCATCAACAACAAGAACTTAACAATGCGTGAAGATTTAATGTGTTTTGCAAGATTATTGTCTTTGATTGCGCATTATGAACTTGGAAAAGATTATTATTTAGAAAATCACCTAAAAAGCACCTATAAGTTCTTATTGAAAATGAATGATTTACACGAAGTTCAAAAGGAAATCATCAAATTCCTAAGAAACTTAAATAATTTTTATCCTGCTGATATTAAGAAAGAATTTAAAAAAATGCACACTCGTTTTGTTGAACTTGAAAAGAATACTTACGAGAAAAGAGCTTTCTTATATCTTGATATTATTTCGTGGCTAGAAAGTAAAATTGAAAACCGAAAAATTGCTGATATAATTAAGGAAAAAGCGAAATTGAATAATCGATAGATTTTTTAAATTCCAATTTTTTAAATTGCTTCGCCTGTTCGCTATCGCTCGGGTCCAAATTCCAATAAAAAAGGGTTGAAAACAAAGTTTTTAACCCTTTTTTGTCATTTCGACCGAAGGGAGAAATCACACTAGAAACTCTACAAAGATTGACGATTGTCTGTGTGGAAATACTAGTGTGATTTCTCCCTTCGGTCGAAATGACAAAACGTTACAAAACAACAAACCCGACAGGTTTTTAAAACCTGTCGGGTTTACTAAACGTAAAAATTGAAATTTATCGAATTTTTATTCGATTATATTAGAAGTAGTGACATAGAAGTTTTTATCAACTTCTAACTTTCTATCTTCATTTTCAGTTTTAATAGATTGCCAATCAGTTGTTGGTTTCAACCAAGTTTCTACACCGTTTACTTTCACTTTTACAGGCATATCAAACTTAGAAACACAATTTGTCCAATGATATCCTAAAGTTCCATTTTTAAACATGTATTCGAAAACAGGAATTTTAGTTGTAGTTAAATATTGAGCATAAACTCTATTAAAATTAATTCCAGATTGTTCGTTAATATAATCCTCAATTTGTTTTGAAGTTACGGTTTGATGATAAAAAGTTTTATTTAAACCTCTCAAAATCGATTTCCATTTCGCGTCGTCGTTCACAATCTGGCGAATTGTGTGCAGCATATTAGCGCCTTTCGGATACATATCTCCGGAACCTTCATTATTTACATCGTAATGACCAATAATTGGTTTATCATTTTCTATATTATTTCTGCAGCCAATCACATATTCTGCACCAGCATCTTTACCATAATAATACTCCAAGAAAAGGCTTTCAGAATAATTAGTAAAACTTTCGTGAATCCACATATCTGCGATGTCTTTGTACGTAATATTGTTCGCAAACCATTCGTGTCCAGATTCGTGAATAATAATAAAATCAAATTTTAATCCCCAACCAGTTCCACTTAAATCCCGTCCTAAATAACCTTGTTTATATTGGTTTCCGTAAGTAACGGAACTTTGATGTTCCATTCCTAAATACGGAACTTCAACTAACTTATAACTGTCTTCATAAAACGGATAAGGTCCAAACCAATTTTCAAAAGCTTTTAGCATTTTTGGAGCGTCTTTAAAATGCTCTTTTGCTAAAGCTAAATTATCTCTCAAAACATAGTAATTACAATCTAAATCACCTTTTTCACCTTTAAATACTTCAGAAAAATTCACGTAATCACCAATATTAATATTTACACCATAATTATTAATCGGATTTGAAACATACCAATTGAAGGTTTTTGTTCCGTCTTTTTCCTTTTTTACGCTTTTCAATCTTCCGTTAGAAACTTCTGTAAGATCTCCAGGAACATTTACACTAATAAGCATATTCTCCACTTCATCATACATATGATCTTTACACGGCCACCAAACACTTGCGCCTAAACCTTGACAAGAAGTTGCGATAAAATCTTTTCCGTTTTTATCTTTTTTCCAAGAAAATCCACCGTCCCAAGGTGCTCTAACTGCTTCTTTCGGTTTTCCTTCGTATGAAATTATAATCTCTTTTGTATCTCCAACTTTTTGTTTTTCATTCAAAGTGATAAAAAAAGCATTTCCATCTCTTTCAAACTTCAGCTCTTTTCCGTTTTGAGTTACTTTAGTAATGTTCATTGGCTGTTGCAAATCAATCTGCATTCTGTTATTTTCTGTTAAAACAGTATAACGAACTGTGTTTGAACCCGAAATAAATTTTTCAGAAGGCTTAACTTTCACATCCAAATGATAATATTTCAAATCCCACCAAGTTCTTTCTTTTGTAATGCTGCCACGAAGTGTGTCCTGATGTGTAAAAGCAGTTTCAGACTTATTTAAAAGTCCTTGTCCATTTGCAGTAAAACCAACTAAAAAGGCGATAAATGCGCCACCAAAGTATTTTTTCATTATTTATAAATTTATAATAAATAAGGTAATTAAACCAGCTTAATCTTCAACAAATGTAAACATTCGGATCAATAATTTTGGATTTTTATCATTTTGAGAATAAAAAAAAATGCTGTCAAATTCATTATTCTTCTCTATTTTAGTACTTTTAAACTGTAGAATTCACAATATGAGATTTAAAGCAATCGTTCCTTTTATAATTGTACTATTTTCGGTCGCTTCAAATTCCCAAAATATTCCAATTCATAAAACAAAAAAACAGATAATTGTTGATGGAAATTTATCAGATTGGGAAACACCTTTTTTAGGTCCGTTTGTGGTTCATAATTCGGGAGAAAAAACTGCTCAGAATACTTTTGTTTCACTTTCGTGGAATGAAGAAAATCTTTACATCGCTTACAATTGCAAAGATTCTAATATTATTGGAAAACCTCAAATTAAAGATGCACAAATCTTTTATACTGACGATCTTGTAGAAATTTTTATGGATCCTGATGGAGACGGACAAAATTATGTTGAAATTGGCGTAAATGCTTTTTCTACAAATTATGATTTACTTTTGAAATGCATCTCTGCCCAATGCGGCGGCTGGAAAACCGAAATTGGTTTTAACATTAAAGGAATGGAAACAGTAAGTAATATTAATTCTGAAGGTTATACTGTTGAAATTAAAATTCCTTTTGCAAGTCTTGAAAAGATTAAAAATGCTAATTTTATAAAACCAAAAGCAGGTACAAAGTGGAGAGGAAATACTTTTAGAATTGATTACGGTAAATCCATTGAATATCTTGCATTACAACCTTATAAGAGTTTAAAATTTGGTTTTCATCAGCCAGCAGAGTTTGCGGTTTTTGAGTTTGTAGAGTGAATTTAATTTGTTTCAGGTTTCAAGTTTCAGGTCACTCTATAGAACTTGAAACTTGAAACCTGAAACAAATTATTTTACTTCTGACGTTTCTTCAAAACCTCAATAACATCATTCAATTGAAAGCCTTTTGCTTGAAGCAGAATCAAATAATGAAAAAGCAAATCAGCGCTTTCGCTAAGGAATAAATCATTGTTATCATCTTTTGCTTCAATAACCACTTCTACCGCTTCTTCACCTACTTTTTGAGCAATTTTATTGATTCCTTTTTCGAATAAAGAAGCAACATAACTTTTTTCAGAATCGGCATTTTCTCTTCTTGTTTTGATTGTATTTTCTAACTGAGAAATAAAACCATAATTTGCATCGTTTGGTTCTTGCCAGCAAGTGTCTGCACCAGTGTGACAGGTTGGTCCAACAGGTTTTGCCTGAATTAAAAGTGTATCGCCATCGCAATCATTTTTAATACTTACTAAATTTAAAAAGTTACCACTTTCCTCGCCTTTTGTCCAAAGCCTTTGTTTTGAACGGCTAAAAAATGTCACTTTCTGTGTTTCAATAGTTTTTTGAAGCGATTCTTCGTTCATATAACCCAGCATCAAAACATTTTTTGTTTCTGAGTCTTGAATGATAGCGGGAATTAATCCGTGTGCGCTTTTGATATCGATTTCCATAATTTTAGTCTAAAGTTGTAAAGTCCAAAGTCTTAAAGTCAAAACTATAATCGAACTTCTATATTATTATTTCTTAATTCTTGTTTTAAAGCTTTGATTTCTATTTCTTTAAAATGAAAAACACTTGCTGCCAAAGCCGCATCAGCTTTTCCTTCTTTAAATGAATCTACGAAATGCTGTATATTTCCAGCACCTCCCGAAGCAATAATTGGAATATTTACTAATTCTGAAAGTTTCGCCAAAGCTTCATTTGCAAAGCCATTTTTAGTTCCGTCGTTATCCATCGAAGTAAATAAAATTTCACCTGCACCACGTTCTGCCACTTCAATAGCCCAATCGAATAAATTCAATTCAGTTGGCACTTTTCCGCCAACTAAATGCACAATCCATTGTCCGTCAATTTGTTTGGCATCGATTGCAACTACAACACATTGACTTCCGAATTTCTGAGCCAAATCATTAATTAATTGCGGATTTTTTACTGCCGAGGAATTAATCGAAACTTTATCAGCTCCATTATTTAGCAGGATATCAACATCTTCAACAGATGAAATCCCACCGCCAACAGTAAACGGAATGTTGATTTTCTCCGCAACACTTCGCACCATATTTACAAGTGTTTTACGTCTTTCTTCTGTAGCTGAAATATCCAGAAAAACCAATTCGTCTGCGCCTTCAGCTGAATAAATTTCCGCCAATTCTACAGGATCTCCCGCATCACGCAAGTCAACGAAATTCACGCCTTTTACCGTTCTTCCGTTTTTTATATCTAAGCAAGGTATTATTCTTTTTGCTAACATTTTTATTTTAGTTAATTGTTAGATGTAAGATGTGAAATGTTTTTGTAAAACGTTGAATCTTCATTTTACAATTCACTTTTTACATTTTACCAATAATATAATTTTCTAACTGTTTCAAGCTAATTCTTCCTTCGTAAATCGCTTTTCCGATAATTGTTCCTTCGCAACCTAATTCAGCAAGTTTTGGTAATTCGTCGAAAGTCGAAATTCCTCCAGAAGCGATTAATTTTATTCCTTTAGCTTCTGCTAAAATTTTGCTGTATAAATCAAAACTTGGACCTTGAAGCATTCCGTCTTTCGCAATATCGGTACAAATAACGTACTGAATTCCTTTATTTTGATAATCCTGAATAAACGGAACTAAATCTTCATTTGAATCTTCTAACCAGCCCGAAACCGCTATTTTTTCGTCTTTTGCATCAGCTCCTAAAATAATTTTTTCTGAACTGTATTCTGAAATCCACTTTTCGAAAATTGCTCTGTTTTTAACGGCGATACTTCCTCCTGTAATTTGGTTTGCGCCGCTTTCAAAAGCAATTCTTAAATCATCATCCGATTTTAATCCGCCACCGAAATCAATTTTTAGACTTGTTTGCGTTGCAATTTGTTCTAATATCTTATAATTGACAATTTTACTTGATTTTGCTCCGTCAAGATCTACTAAATGCAGGTATTCAATTCCGTGCGCTTCAAATGATTTCGCCACTTCAAGCGGATTTTCATTGTAAATTATTTTCGTATCATAATCACCTTTGGACAAACGAACGCATTTTCCTTCAATGATATCTATGGCTGGTATTATTCTCATTTTATTTTAGTCTTAAAGTTTGAAAGTCGAAAGTCATAAAGTCTTTTTTGATTCTCAAACATTGATATTTTGATTGATATTGATTTTTGATATTGAATATTTACATTTTTAAGAAATTACCCAAAATCTTTTCCCCAGCATCACCGCTTTTTTCTGGGTGAAATTGAGTTCCGTAAAAATTATCTTTTTGCAAAGCCGATGCGTATTCAACATCATAATTTGTTATAGCAATGGCTTCATCGCAATTTGGCGCGTAAAAACTATGAACTAAATACATGAATTCATTTTCAGAAATATCTTTAAATAAATCGGTTTTTAAATCATAAATCTGATTCCACCCCATTTGCGGAACTTTTACGTTGTTTGAAAATTTCAAAACATCAAGATCAAAAATTCCTAAACCTTTTGTATTTCCTTCTTCGGTTTGATTACACATTAATTGCATTCCCAGACAAATTCCCAAAACAGGTTGTTTCAATTCAGGAATTAAATTATCTAAACCGCTTTCACGAAGTTTACTCATTGCCGAACTCGCCTCGCCCACACCGGGAAAAATCACTTTATCTGCCGATTTAATTTCGTCTGGATTATTACTCAAAACGGCTTTAAAACCCAATCTTTCAATAGCAAACATAATGCTTTGAATATTTCCTGCTCCGTAATTTATAATTACTATTTTCATTAAAAAAGCTTTAAGCTTTAAGCCGTAAGCTTTAGGCTTATTGCCTATTGCCTATAGCTTATAGCGTTTTACAACATTCCTTTCGTCGAAGGCAAAATCATTTTTTCGGTATCTCTTTTTACGGCTACTTTTATTGCTTTTGCGAAAGCTTTAAAGATCGCTTCAATTTTGTGATGTTCGTTAATTCCTTCTGCTTTGATATTTAAGTTCGCTTTTGCACCGTCTGTGAATGATTTGAAGAAATGATAAAACATTTCAGTTGGCATTTTACCCACCATTTCACGTTTGAATTCTGTTTCCCAAATCAGCCAGTTTCTTCCTCCAAAGTCAATTGCAGCTTGAGCTAGACAATCGTCCATTGGAAGGCAGAATCCGTAACGCTCTATTCCTAATTTATTTCCTAACGCTTTCGCGAAAACTTCTCCTAATGCAATTGCTGTATCTTCAATTGTATGATGCTCATCAACTTCTAAATCTCCTTTTACCAAAATTTCTAAATCCATTTGCCCGTGACGCGAAATTTGATCCAACATGTGATCAAAAAATGCAATTCCAGTATCGATTTTGCTTTTTCCTGTTCCGTCAAGATTTAAATTGATGTAAATATCTGTTTCATTTGTTTTTCTAGTGATCGATGCTGAACGTGCTTCTAATTTCAAAAACTCATAAATTGTCTTCCAATCCATTGATTGTAAAATAATTGTTTCGTCTAATTCTTCGCGTTTTGCTGAAATTTCATTACTTCCTGCTCCATCACTATTATTCATAAAAATAGCTTTTGCACCAAGATTTTTCGCCAATTCAACATCCGTTAAACGATCTCCTAAAACAAAAGAATTTTCTAAATCATATTCTGGATTGTTTAAATATTTAGTCAGCATTCCAGTTCTTGGCTTGCGTGTTGGTGCATTTTCTTCTGGAAAAGTTCTATCAACAAAAATTTCATCGAAAACAACTCCTTCATTTTCAAAAGCTTTTAAAATGAAATTTTGCGTTGGCCAAAACGTATCTTCAGGAAAACTGTCCGTTCCTAATCCGTCTTGATTGGTTACCATTGCCAATTCGTAATCAAACTCATTAGCAATTTTAGCCAAATATTGAAACGCTTTTGGATAAAATTCTAGCTTATCTAAACTGTCTAATTGGTAATTTTCTGGTTCTAAAACGATCGTTCCGTCACGATCGATAAAAAGTACTTTTTTCATATGTATTTTGTTTTGCCACAGATTTCACAGATTAAAAGGATTTTTCTTTTTTTGCCACGAATTACACTAATTTTCACTAATTTAATTTGTGTTAATTCGTGACTCGAGCGATAGCGAATAGGCGAAGCAAATTCGTGGCGAAAAACAAACTCAGACCGATAAAAATAATCCTTTTAATCTGTGAAATCTGTGGCTATATTTTTTAATTCAACAACTTTAATTCTCTAATTACAACAGCATTTTCCTCTTTTGTTCCAATTGTAAAACGAAGACAATTTTCGCATAAAGGTTGCGTCGTTCTGTTGCGAATTACAATTCCTTTTTCGATTAATTGATTGTATCTTTTATTAGCATCATCCACTTTTGCAAGAATAAAATTGGCTTCTGTCGGATACACTTTTTCTACAAAATTAACTTCAAGTAAAACTTTAAGTAATTCTTCTCTTTGTTCAATAATTGAAGCTATTTCTTGTTTTATTTTTTTAGAATCTTTTAATCTTTCTTTTGCTCTTTGCTGCGTTAATTCATTAACATTATAAGGTGGTTTTATTTTATTCAAAATCGAAATAACTGCTTCAGAAGCATAACAAATTCCTAAACGAATTCCAGCCAAACCGTACGCTTTTGAAAGTGTCTGTGTGATAACCAAATTTGCATATGCGTCAATTTCCGCCAACCAGCTTTCCTTCTCCGAAAAATCAATATAGGCTTCATCAATTACTACTAAACCTTTAAAGTTTTGCAATAATTTCACCACGCTTTCATCTGAAAAAGAATTTCCTGTTGGGTTATTTGGTGAACATAAAAAGATGATTTTTGTATTCTCATCAACCGCTTCTAAAATCTTTTCTACTTGTGGCTGAAAGTCTGTTGATAGTAAAACTTCTCTATTTTCAACAGCATTAATATTCGCCAAAACACCATACATTCCATAAGTTGGCGGTAATGAAATAATATTATCTTTATTAGGTTCACAAAAAGCTCTAAAAAGCAAGTCTAAAACTTCATCACTTCCATTCCCTAATAAAATCTGACTTTGTTTTGTTAAATTATTTTTGGCCAAAATTGCTTTAACAGAATTCTGCTGTGGATCTGGATAACGATTTACGCCATTTTGAAACGGATTTTCATTCGCATCCAAAAAAATCATTTCGGCTGTATCAAAATCTTCAAACTCATCTCTTGCAGACGAATACGGTTTTAAAGATTTTACGTTTTCACGTGTTATTGTATTTATATCGAAAGTATTCATTGTTTTTGTTTTTTTTTGAGATGAAACAATCAAGATGAAAGAACAAAGATTTTTCTTCTTGCTCATTTTCTTGCTTCTTGCTTCTTTCATCTTTTTTTTACTCTAAACTCTTCAATCTCAAAGTTACAGCATTCTTATGCGCCTGTAAACCTTCGGCTTCAGCCATTAATTCAATCGCTTTTCCAATGTTTTGAATTCCTTTTTCAGAAATTTTCTGAAAAGTCATTGATTTCATAAAACTATCCAGATTTACACCGCTGTAATTCTTTGCGTAACCATTTGTTGGCAGCGTATGATTGGTTCCAGAAGCATAATCTCCTGCACTTTCTGGAGTGTAATTTCCAATGAAAACAGAACCTGCATTTACGATTCCGTTGCAATAGAAATCATCATATTCTGAACAGATTATAAAGTGTTCTGGACCATATTCGTTAATTAAATCTAAAGCGATTTGATCGTTTTCAACATAAATCAATTTCGAATTTTCAATTGCTTTTTCTGCTATAGCTTTTCGAGGTAAAACTTCTAATTGTGATTGAATTTCTTGCTCTACTTCATTCATTAATTTTCTAGAAGTAGAAACCAAAATAACTTGACTATCCGTTCCGTGTTCTGCTTGAGAAAGCAAATCTGAAGCAACAAAAGCTGGAACTGCTGTATCATCTGCCACAATTAATAATTCTGAAGGTCCAGCAGGCATATCAATTGCAACTCCAAATTGTGTTGCCAACTGTTTTGCTACCGTTACAAACTGATTTCCTGGTCCGAATATTTTATACACTTTAGGAATAGATTGTGTACCGAAAGTCATTCCCGCAATAGCCTGAATTCCGCCCACTTTTAAGATTTTTGTTACACCGCATAAATTTGCCGCGTACAAAATAGCTGGATTAATTTTTCCTTTTTTATCTGGTGGAGAACACAACACAATTTCCTTACAACCAGCAATTTCTGCAGGAACTGCCAGCATTAAAACCGTAGAAAACAAAGGCGCTGTTCCACCTGGAATGTACAATCCGATTTTTTGAATTGGTCTTTTTTCTTGCCAGCAATTAACGCCTTCGATTGCTTCAACTTCAACTCGATCTGTTTTCTGTGCTCTGTGAAATTTATAAATGTTGTCTTTCGCCAACTGAATTGCTTCTTTTAATTCGTTTGGAATCAACGCAATCGCTTCGTTTATTTCTTCTAAAGAAACTTCATAATTATCTTGAGAAATTCCGTCAAAAATAGAAGTGTATTTTGCTACCGCTTCATCACCTTTTTTTTGTACTTCTCTAAAGATTTCTTTTACCGTAACCTCAATATCATCAATAGTTTGAGTTGGTCTTTTTAATATTTCTGACCAGGTTTCTGGTTTTGGATTGTCTATTTTATTCATTTTTTTTATGCTTTATGCTATAAGCTGTAAGCTTTAAGCTTTCTTAACTTTGTCTATTTTGGGCTTAAAGCTTACTGCCTAAAGCCTATAGCGGACGAAAGTCCTAAAGAACCATTTTTTCAATTGGACAAACTAGAATTCCTTCTGCACCAACTTCTTTTAACTGGTCAATTACATCCCAGAAAGTATCTTTGTCGATTACAGAGTGAACGCTGCTCCAACCTTCTTGTGCTAATGGCAAAACCGTTAAACTTCTAAGAACTGGAAGGATTTTTCCAACGGCATCGATTTTGTCGTTCGGAACGTTCATTAAAATATATTTTGAATTTCTAGCTCTTAAAACAGCTTGAATTCTGAATTTTAAAGTATCAATGTGTTTTTGAATTTCTGGAGAAACTTTTGGGGAAACTGCCAAAACTGCTTCGCTTTTCAAAATTACTTCAACTTCTTTTAAATTATTTTTGAATAAAGTGCTTCCGCTAGAAACGATATCTACAATGGCATCGGCAAGACCAATATTTGGTGCAATTTCTACAGAACCAGAGATTTGGTGAATATCTACGGTCAATCCAAATTTACCAAAAAATTCATTAACGGTATTTGGATAAGAAGTCGCAACACGTAAACCGGCTAAATCTTGAACCGAATTATATTCGAAAGTTTTAGGAACAGCTACAGAAACTTTACATTTCGAAAATCCTAATTTCTGAACCACTTCGATTCCTTTTCCTTTTTCTACCAAAAGATTATCGCCAACGATTGCTAAATCTACCACTCCATCAATTAAATATTGTGGAATATCTGAATTTCTTAAGTATAAAACTTCTAAAGGAAAATTTGAAGCTTCCGCTTTTAATTGGTCGATTCCGTTGTTGATTGAAATACCGCAATCTTTTAAGATTTGAATGCTGTCTTCGTTTAAACGACCTGATTTTTGAATTGCAATTTTTAAAGTACTCATTTTTTTTAGTTGTTTGTTGGTTTATAGTTTGAGTACAAAGAGAGCTAGAATTAAAAAACCCGTTTGATGTACTCAAACGGGTTTTAAAATATGATGATTTACACGCATATCATTAACACATCGCTTGAGAGCAATAATGTAGATGATGATGATGTAATTGAATTGAAATCATGATTTGTTGAGTTTTTTTACTTCTTTGATTCGGTTGCAAATATAATAGATAAATTAATTAAAAAGCAATTTTTATTTTAACTTAACGATAGTTTATTGTTAAAAAACGTTTTGAGCCGCTTATATTGCAATGATTTTGAAATTATTTTAATGAATTATCATATTCGTCGAAAACCAATAAAACTTTGGTTCCTTTTCCTATTTCGCTTTCTATTTTAAATTTAATTTGAAGTAAATCTGTCATTCTTTTTACAATAAACAAACCTAAACCAGTTCCTTTAATTTCTGAATGATTTAAAGAATCAGATCTGAAAAATGGATTTAAAATTGATTCTAAATCTTTTTTTGCGATTCCAATTCCTTCATCAGAAACAAGACAATTTATTTTACTTTTTTCTCTAGATAAAAAAATCTTAATTCTAGTTTCATCTTTAGAATATTTTACAGCGTTTGAAATAATATTTCGAAGAATTGTAACCGTTAAATAGCTATCCGAATAAATACTAAATTCTTCAAGAGCTTCTAATTCAACATTGAGTTTCTTCGCTTTAATTTTCTCAGCATTTAATGTTAGAACGTCAAGAATTGCCGCATTCAAATAAACATTTTCTTTCTTGATATTTTGTTTCTGATTTTCAAAACGCGCCATTAAAAGCAATTGATCTACAAGTGAATTTAGATGATCAACTTCATTTATACAGTAATTAATTTTCTCTTCATATTCCTTACTATCACGAGTTTTACGAATTAACACTTCAAGTGTTCCTTTAATAACAGTTAATGGCGTTCTAAGTTCGTGGGAAGCATCAGAAGTAAATTGTTTTTCGCGTTCTATAGCGTCTTCAATTCTATTCAATAAATTATTAATTGTTTTAGAAAGTGTAAACAATTCGTCTCTTGTTTTTGGAAGCGGAATTCTAGATTTCAGATTATCTTTTGTGATAATTTTTGATGTATAAATTATATCATTAATTGGCTTAATACTTCTTCCTGCATAAAATCGAGCTAGAAAAAAGAGTATAAAAAGAATAATTGGAAAAGTAATCATCAAAGTATCCAACAGATTTTCTAAAACTTTTGAAGAATCTGAAAGAGACATCGCAATAATCAAATAACCGATTTTCTTTGATTTTATATGAAGCGGGACTTGAATTTGACGAATTTTATTTCCTAATAATTTGGTATCAAAAAGCTGAAAATGCTCTTTATTTTCATGAAAAACCAACTTTTCATTTTTCAAATTAGGAGACTTTTCAATAATCTTTTTGTTCAAATCTAAAAACTGAACAAAAACTGGATTTACATCGACAGAATTGTGCTCTCTTTCCTCCCATTCTTCAGCATCCATAAGGATTATAACCTTATTTTCTATTTTGATTTCTTTTAAGTGATCTTCAATTTCAATTCTTAAATTTTCATCAATATGATTGTAAACAGTAAGTTTTACAATGAAATAAATAGCTGAAAAAACAGCCAAAACCAAAAGTCCGGTTCCGACAATGTAGTTTAAGGCAATTCGGTTTTTAAAAGATAGTGATGTCATTTGTTAATCATTGGCAATATAACCAATGCCTCGAATAGTTTTGATATAATCTTCTTCAATTTTCAGGTTCAGTTTTTTACGAATGGCATTCATAAAAACATCAATAACACCTGTGTCGTATTCGAAATTAATTTCCCATACATCTCTTAAAATCTGATTTCTAGTACACACTTTTCCTTTATTTTGGATCAAATACGTCAATAATTCAAACTCTCTTTGCGTCAAAGAAATCTCTTCTTCGCCTTTTAAAACAATATGTTTAGACAAATCAATCTTAATTGTTCCCAACGTTAGAATTTCAGTTTTGATTTTATTTCTAAAATGAACTTTAATTCGTTCTACAAGTTCTTCAAAACTAAATGGTTTTTTGATATAATCGTTTGCACCAGCTTTTAAACCTTCTATCGTTTCCTGAACAGTATCTTTTGCTGTTAGAAATATAATTGGCGTAATTTGATCTTTAACTCGAATGGCTTTACACAAATCCAATCCATTTATTTTTGGAAGCATCCAATCTAAAAGAATCAAATCAAATTTCTGTTCTTGAACCAGTTCAAAACCTTTAGAACCATCGTTTGCTGTGGTTATTTGATAGCCTTCTTCCTGTAAACCTTGCTTTAAAAACTGAACAATTCCTAATTCGTCTTCTACTATTAAAATATGCATCTATCGTAATTTCATTAAGATTCGCTTTCATTTTTGTAAGTCAAAGATAAAGATTTTTGATGTTGAAAATTAAGAGTTTATCGCAAGAGCGAAATAAACCCAGAATCTTAAGCAAACTTTAAGATAACGCTAAGTAAGGTTAAAGTCGAACTTAATCTGCCGTTAATCATTCGAAATTAATTTTGTAAAAAAATAAATCCGATGAATCTTTTCAAAAAATTTTCGCCTTTTTACAATCTAGCAGCACTTTACTTTGCTGTAAGTTTTTTACTTAGAATTACATTATTTTTTCACCCTATAACTCAAAGTTCTTTTACAATTACCGAAAGTCTTAAAATATTCACACTTGGCTTATTGTCAGACTTTTTTGTTTTTGCAATTGCTTCATTTGCACTTTGGCTTTATCTAATTTTTATTTCAAATTCAAAATATAATAAACCTTACGGCTATTTCATTCTTGCTGGTTTTGTTCTAGCATTAATTTATGTGGTGTCGGGAAAAAGTATTTTTGATGAATATGGAGGCGCTTTGCCAAAAATTATCTTAATTTTTATTTCAATCAAAACAGCTTTATTTGCACTTTTTCTTTTTGCACCAAAACTTAGAAATAAAATAAGATTTTGGCTTTTCGCTTTTGTTATCTTTTTATATGTTCTTCTAATTCTTCAAAATGCAATAAGCGAATTTTTCTTTTGGAATGAATTTGGAGTAAAATACAACTTTATCGCTGTTAATTACCTGATTTATACAAATGAAGTAATCGGAAACATTATGCAATCGTATCCTGTTATTCCGATATTTTCTTCATTATTTATCATTACAGGAATTATTACTTTTTTCATTATCAAAAAATCAAAAAACTATATTGAAAATATTCCGACAATACAGGAAAAATTTAAAATTACGGCAGTTTATGTTGTTTTGTTCTTCATTTCATTATTTGCAATTCCTTCATTAGCGAAAACAGAAAATTCAAAAAATATTTTTGTGAATGAATTGCAGGCAAATGGTATTTATAAATTCTATTTGGCATTTCAAAACAACAAATTGGATTACTTTAAATTTTATAAAACGATTCCAAATAATGAAGCTTTTGCTCTTTTAAAACAGCAATTACCAGCAATTTCAGGTCAGAATACTTTACGAGAAATCAAAGATGATTCTATCGAAAAACGTAAAAATGTAGTTCTAATTACAGTGGAAAGTTTAAGCGCCGATTTCATGAAAATATATGGCAACAAAGAAAATATTACGCCATTTCTAGACAGTTTAGCGCAAAAAAGTTTATTGTTTACCAATGTATATGCAGCAGGAAACCGTACAGTTCGCGGACTCGAAGCTGTTACTTTATGCCTGCCTCCAACGGCTGGTGAAAGTGTTGTAAAAAGAGAAGACAATAAAAACAAATTTTCTACAGGATCTGTTTTTCTGAAAAAAGGTTACAATGTGAAATTTATGTACGGCGGAGATGCTTTTTTTGACAACATGCAGGATTTTTATTCTGGAAACGGTTATCAAATTATAGACAAATCGAGTTTTAAACCAAACGAAATTACATTTTCTAATGTTTGGGGAGTTTGTGATGAAGATATGTACAACAAAGCAATCAAAATCATGAACGTTGAAGCGAAGCAAAATAAGCCTTTTTTTAATCATATAATGACGGTTAGCAACCACAGACCTTTTACTTATCCAAACAACAAAATTGATATTCCTGGAGATATTAAATCAAGAAATGGCGGTGTAAAATATACTGATTATGCTTTGCGACAGTTTTTTAATCAAGCAAAGAAGCAACCTTGGTTCGAAAATACTGTCTTTGTAATTGTCGCGGATCATTGCGCTTCGAGTGCAGGGAAAACAGAACTTCCTTTGGATAAATACCGAATTCCGGCTTTAATTTATGATCCGACTTCTAAACCTGAAAAATGCAATAAATTAATGTCACAAATTGACATTATGCCAACTTTATTCGGACTATTAAATTTCGATTATCAAAGTAAATTTTTCGGGCACGATGTTTTTGAATCAGATTATAAACCAAGAGCTTTTATTGCAACTTATCAGGATTTAGGATTGATAAAAGATAACGTTTTGACGATTTTATCTCCGAAACAGCAAATAAAACAATTTCAATTAGAATTAAAACCTGATGCCAATCTTTCTCCCGAATATCAAATTCATTACAACGAAATTCCGTTGAAAGCAGAAAACAAAGATTTAGTAAATGAAACTATTTCTTATTATCAATCAGCTTCTTATGTATTAAAAGAGAAAGAATATCAACTTAAAGATTTAGGTTTAACAGCCAAAAACAATAAATTATACGCAAAACTTCATTAATAGAAAAAGCCTCAAAATCATTAAGAATTTGAGGCTTTTTTCAGTTTAAAAGTAAAGATAAAACTTGAAACAAAACTATTTAGTCGTTTTGATTCTTCATTCCAAATAAGTTTCCTTTTTGATATGCTTTTAAATCTTCTTGTAAAAACTGGAAATTTCTTTGGGTAACTGCTGGAGAATCTAAATCGCTTAAATCTGGTTTTCCTGCATTTACCCACGCCGTGTACCAAAAACTAGCAGTTGCTGCAATAGCTTTTTTCATTTGGCTTTCTACCATTCCGTTTAATTCTGCATGTAATTTTCCAGCATATTCATCTGTAAATTTAGCCGTATTGTATTTTGTTTTTACCACTTTTCCTTCAGCATCCATTTCAAACACTTTATTTTCAGGAGTTGTAGTTCTTAACTTTTTCTCAATATCCAATAAAGGCTGCGCTAAACTGTGAGTATCGTTAATCATGTCCCAAATTGCTTTATGAACATCTCCATAATATTGCGCCTCAGGAACATTTAATTTATAGTTTTTAACGAATAATTCTGGTAATCTGCTTTCCCATAAAGAGTGGATCCCTTTTTGATCAGTCAGTTGTCCATCATGATTTTTTGAAGTATGTAATGGCATGTGCGCATCGCCAATATAATGTCCTAAATCTGCAGAAAGAAATAAGATTTCTGCTCTGTTTTTTTCTTTAAAAGCTTTAGTCAATTTTGCCATCATATCTTCGATATACCAAGGCAAGATTCCGTTATCGCTTAAAAATTTAGCGTCGTATTTTTGTTTTGCTTCTTCCAATGATTGTGGGTAAGTATCAGCAGGACCAAAGTTTTCCATATCAAAATAATGTCTCGGACCTTCTTCTTTATAATTTAAAGCATACTTGCGGATATCTGGAACCGAAGCTTCTTGCGTGATAAAATCAATGTGATTGTAAAAAAATATCTGCAATTGTTTTGGTAAAGCCATTACAGACGCTTTGTTAATACGCTCATGGCCAACATTTCCCCATGAAAGCATAATAAAGCCAATAATCAAAGCTCCGAAAGCGATTAATTTTGGTCTCATTTGGATTTTTTTCATTTGTTTTTTTATTAGAGGGAGCAAATTTAGCTTTAATTAAAGAATACGCAAAAAATACTGCAATTAAGATTCGGCTAATTCAACATTTTACGATTTTTTATTCCTGAAAATAGCATAAGTTCAAATTAACAATAATTTTCTTTATACATTTGTTTTTATTAAATGATACTATTTTATGCGCCAGATAATTTTAAACTTATTTCTGCTAATTTCTGTTCAATCTTTTGCACAAGAAAATGATTTACACCTTAAAAATGTCAGCGATACCATATTAAATCCAAAAAGAGTTCTCAAAGTTTCCGATCCATTAAATGGCGAAAAGACAATTCAAAAACTATTCCCAGGAAATTTGTACCATCTTGCCGATAAAAACACTTTTGTAAGCTGGAAATGTAAATCATGCAAACCTTCGCCTTTTCTAGATGTTAACGGTGTAGAAGGCGATCAATTATTCCCTTATACAAATGGTGTTGCGACGAGACTTCGCACTACGATTGATTACTCAGATTCTAAAGGAAATCAGTTTAAAATTCTGGTTTTCAACCATTCTGTTCACGATGAAGACGGATTGCAAACTGGGCGTTTTTCCGGAGGTTTATTAGGATTGGCAAAATTTGCAAAAAATAATAATGTTTGGGAAATGAGATCGTTTCAGCCAGCAGTTGCTGCATTTGGAGCTTTTGCACAATGTCCAACTCCAAAATTGGTAGAAATTGGCGAAGATCAATATGCTTTTACTTTAATTCATGCAAATGGTGGTGCTGGCGGCGCTTATGAAGGTTATCTTTATCTCATTGCTGGTTTTGCAGGAAAATATCAACCTATTCTGGAAGTCAATAATTATCAGTTAACTAACTCTTCTTTTATTTCTTGGTCAGGATCTTACAAAGTTGTGAATGATAATTCTAAGAAACATTTTAGAGATATTATCATTACCACGAAAGGAACTTATAATATAAAAGTAAGAGGCGAAGATGAATTTGACGTTGAATTTCCCGAAGAAATTGCAACAATGGCAAAAAACAAAAAATCGTTTGATTTTGAGATTGAAAGGCGTTATTCATTCAAAGGAAAATTCTATAAAATAATCGATAAACCAATTGTGAAATTTTCTAACGTAAAATAGTTTTAGCTCAGATAAAGAATTGATAATAAAGCCAAAACGGCAATAAATATCCAAAGAAAAACGCCTTGGAGTAAAGGCTTTACTCCTACTGCTTTTAAAGTTGTAAAATTTAATGTTGCTCCAATTAAAAAAAGCGTAATAGTTAATCCGATTTTAGCAATACCAACAAAATGTGCTGAAAAAATAGCTGTTGCTGAGAAATAAGTATTTAAAAGCATTGCCAAAATAAACAAACCTATAAAATATGGAATTTTTATTTTTGTCCCGACGCTTCGGGATTGGTTTTTGAAAAGAAAAGCTGTTAATACAGAAATTGGGATAATCCATAAAGCTCTTGCCAATTTTACAGTTGTTGCGACTTGTAGAGCTTCTGCGCCATATTTATTAGCTGCACCAACAACCGAACTTGTATCGTGAATTGCAATGGCGCACCATAAACCAAAATCTTTTTGAGATAAATCTAATTGATGTCCGATAAAAGGAAAAACAAACAAAGCAATAGAATTCAATATAAAAATAACTCCTAAAGCTATAGAAGTCTGATTTTCATTTGATTTTATAACCGGTGTAATTGCTGCAATGGCGCTTCCACCGCAAATTGCAGTTCCGCAAGAAATTAAATGAGATGTTTTTTTATCGGTTTTCAACCATTTTCCTAATAGAAAACCGAAGATTAAAGTACTAAAAATAGAGAAAATTGTTAGAACAAAACCTTCTTTTCCTGCTGATATTGCGCTATTTGCATTCATGCCAAAACCTAAACCAACAACAGAAAACTGTAATAAAAACGTAATGGCTTTGCTATTAAATTCAGCAAAAGGATTTCCGAATAAGTTCACAAGTAAAACTCCCAATAATAACGCTATCGGAGGTGAAATAATTGAAAATATACTTAGCAGAATTACAGCCAAAAAAAGTGCTTGCTGAAAGTAGTGATTGATTTCAAATAATTGTGATGCTGAATGTTGTTTTGTTTTCAAAATAAAGGTAATTGATATTTACCCTGCAAAGTTCCATCGTTTATATTGAAAACGCCAATCGTAATTTACAATTGACTATAACTTCAAGTTATAATGACTTGCTGTATTTTGAATAAAAAGTTCTGACAATGAATCAGATTTTCCTTGTAAAGTTATAATGTAAAAATATCTCTCGATTGATAAATCTTCTACATCTAAAACGATTAATTCTTTATTTTTCAATTCTTTACTTACAGCATGAATTGACATAAACGCAAAACAATCAGAATTAAGTAAATAAGATTTTATGCTTTCTGTACTTCCTAACTGCATTTCGATTTGTAAATCTGAAAATTTCAATCCAGCTTTTTTTAACGAAAATTCTATAACTTCAAGTGTTCCTGAACCACGTTCTCGAGTTATGAATTTCATTGATTTTAAATCGTTTATTGAAATTTCATTTTGCTTTACGAATGGATTTTTACTATTGCAAACCAAAACCAATTCGTCTTTCAAAAAAGGAATATATTTTATAGACTGATTTTTAGATTGTCCTTCAACAATTCCGATTTCAATTTCTTTATTGATTAGAGCATTTTCGATTTGTTCGGTATTTCCATTCAGCAAATTGACTTTTATGTCTTTTTGCTTTTGATGAAAACTCGCCAAAACTGGAGAAATAATATATTGCGAAATGGTTGTACTCGCTCCCAATCTCAATAAACCTTGACGTTCTTTGTTAAACGAACTCATTTCAAAGTCTATTTCCCTATAAATATCAAAAATACTTTTGGTATATTTTAAAAGAATATTTCCTGCCGGGGTTAAAGCGATTTTAGAACCGTTTCTCTCAAAAAGTTTGGTTTTATAAGTTTCTTCTAACTCTTGAATATGTTTAGAAACTGCTGGCTGAGTAATATACAATTCTGTTGCCGCTTTAGTAAAATTAAGGCGGAGCGCAACGGTGTAGAAAACTTTTAGCCTGAAGTCCATGATTTATTGTTGCTTTATCTTCATTCTTAAAACTTCCATCAATTTCATAGTTCCATTCAATAATCCTTGATAATAACGTCCTTTTAAAAATTCTGGAATAAAATTATTTTCTATGATTTCTTTTGTCTCTTTTTCTGAAAGTACTTTTATAGTTCCATCTCCAAGTTCTATTCGGATTTTTCTATATTCTTTTGAAAATCCAATTAAAACTCCATTATCCTTACCTTTTTTTCCTACTGTCCAATTTTTTGCTATATGCAATGATAAATCGTCAAAATTTTCTTTTGACACTTTAATGGTATCAATCGTTACGATTGCTATTTCTATAGAAGTTTCTTTTTCAAAATTAGAAATCAAATTATTTAGCTTTTCTTCTTCAGCATTAGAAAGAATTCCTTCATAATCAGTTGTCCAATTTACTCGCTTTGGCAGGTTATTCCAAAATATCTCTCGATATTGACTCACATTTTCTTTTACAGGATTAACTGTTTCATTTAGAGCAGTCTGTCCAATAAGATCAATTGTAAGAAAAACTAATATTAATACAAGATTCCATTTTTTCATTACCAAAAGCATTAGATAAACTAATTTTCAAAAATATCTCTTTCATTAATAACTTTCCAAGATTCTCCGAGAATCAAATCGCCTTCATTAAGTTCATAGGGAAAATAAAAAGTGTAAGCCAGTTTTTCTATTTTATGCTCAACAAAAACAGCTATTGCAGAAGTCTCTTCATCTTTTAATTCAACATCATAAAAAATTGCTATTGCAAAAAAATCATCTCTTCTAGATTGCAATGCTTTCTTTAATTCTTCTATTACTGAAGTTGAAGCCGGAAAATCATTGTCCTCATTTTCTTCGAGGAGAATATGCTCAACTTCGTTATTTACATTTACAGCGCAAGATAAAGGATAGAACTCTCCATACTCTTTTAGTAACTTTTCTACAAAAGGAAATATTGCATCCAAAATTTTCTGAATATCATCCATTCAACTCAATATTTAACAATTTCATTAAACCTCTGTAACTTTGTCTCTTTAAACCTTTGCAACTACATTAAAGTAACCCATTATACTTCCTAACAAACCATTCTGTAGTCAATAAAACAGCAATCAAAATCAATAACCAAACCCAATCAATAATTGGAGTTTTACTAGAAATATTCTTTTCAATTGATTTATATTCTGAATTTTCTAAAAGTGTGTTAATCAATTGATCTGCTTGATTTTCAAAGAAAGCTTTTCCTCCCGTTTGTTGTGCCAATTGCTGCAATTTTGCTACGTCTGGATTTACAAATTGTTTTTCGATATCAAAATCTAAAATTTCAAAATGACTTGCGTATGAGGTCTTTGAATTTAACTCTTTTACTGTGAAATTATATTTTCCTGCTGGAAGTCCTTCTAAATTAGCTGAGAACGAATTGCTTCCTTTTAATAAATCGTAATTTTTGGTTTGTTTAGTCGCTGCATTTACAACGCTGATTGTAAGTCTGGCTTTTTCGTCAAACTCGTAGTTTTTATTAAAATATTGTGCATTGATGATAATCTCTTCTCCAGAATTATAAAAACTTTCGTGCGTTACAACTAATGATTTTTTTGAATTTGATGAAGCCAAATATTGAATAATTTTATCAATGAAAACATCATATTTTTCAAAGGATTGATTGTCAATGTGACTTTGCAAGCGCCATTTCCAACTATTTTCTCCTAAAAGAAAAGCAGTTCTTTTCCCTTGATTTTCGGCGAAAGCCAATAATGGAGCATTTGTAGAAACGTTTCTAATTTTTGACGAAAGTAAAACAGAAACATTTCCGTTTGTGCTGATATTTCCAAATGGATTCTGTAAAGGCGGAAAATTCTCAAAACCAATATCGTCAATTGCAAAAAGATTAAAATCAGAATGGAATTCGCTTAGAAAATCTTCGCGTTGTCCGCTCATTTTAAAAACTAAATTGTTTTGCTGTTGATTTAAGAAATTAAAATCTGTATTGTTTCCTGTAATAATAAAAGTGTTTGTTCCTTTTAATTTACTATTGTCAAAAATGGTTTTAAAAGCAGTTGTTGGCTGATACAAAACCAATACAGAAACATCTTGTAAATCATTAATCTGATTTGGTTTAACCAATATTACTTTACGCTGTGCATTAACTTCAATCGAACGTTTTAGTGACGCAATATCTGGATGATTTATCGCAGAAACAATTGCAATTGTAGACTTCTGATCTATTATTTCGACTGCAAAATTCTTGATATTATTATAGCTGTTTTTTTCTTTTGCTAAAGATTGAATGCTTGCTTTATAAATTTGCAATCCAACTTTGTCCGCTGGCAAAAGCAAATTCAAAGAAGCTGTTTTTTTAGAAGGAGAAAAAGCAAGTTTCTCTTTTGCAACAACTGTATTTCCTTGCGAAATGGTAAATTCTGCATTTGCAGTTTTATTTCCTGCATATTGCAGAAAAACTTCGACTGGAAATTTATTTTTGTGAAAAGCGTATTTGTTTACGTTTAACTGATTGATTTTTAAATCGAAAAAAGTGGTTGTATCTCCCACAACCAAAGGATAAACTTTATTGACAGGATCAAATCGATAAACGTAGTCGTTTCCTGTAGTTTGATTTCCGTCAGTAATAATAACGGTCGGGAAAATCAGGTTTTTATTTATGCTTTTTAGATTTTTAGCAGCTTCGTCTAAATTGGTTTGATTTCCTTTAAAATCAAATTTTTCTGAAGTTTTAAAATCGTTATCAAACTGATACGATTGAATTTCAAATTTTTCTTTTAAAGCAGGATTTGAAATGAGTTTTTGATATAATTCAACTGCTTTTTTATCTGATTTTAAAGCGACTATCGAACTCGAATTATCGACAACAATTGCCAAAGGCGTTTTAGTAATTTCTAGCGAATTTTTAGAAATTATCGGATTTATCAATAAAACCAATATTCCGAAAATGGTTAGAAAACGTAAAAAAGCCAAAAGCATCATCACATTGGATTTACTTTTGGCTTTGAAAAAATATTGAAAGTACGACAAACCACCAGCAATTACTAAAGAAAGCAATAATAAAAGAATCGTGTTTGTAGTCATATTTGTTTTTAGTTATTGGTTGTTAGTTTATGGTTTATGGCTATTAACTATAAACTAAAAACCATCAACAATCAACTTATTAAGTAAGCATTCCTCCGCAAACATTAAGAACTTGTCCTGTAATGTAAGCACTCATATCTGAAGCTAAGAAAAGACAAGCATTTGCTACATCTTCTGTAGTTCCTCCACGTTTCAACGGAATACCTTCTCTCCATCCTTTAACTACATCCTCAGATAATTTTGCAGTCATTTCAGTTTCGATAAAACCTGGAGCGATTGCATTGCAACGAATGTTACGAGAACCTAATTCAAGAGCAACAGATTTTGTAAATCCGATTGCACCAGCTTTAGAGGCTGCATAGTTTGTTTGACCAGCGTTTCCAGAAACTCCAACAACAGAACTAATATTAATAATTGAACCCGCTCTTTGTTTTAAGAAAGTTTTCTGAATCGCTTTTGTCATATTAAAAACCGATTTCAAATTCACATCAATTACTTGGTCGAAATCTGCTTCAGACATACGCATTAACAGATTATCTTTTGTAATTCCGGCATTATTGATCAAAATATCAACAGTTCCAAAATCGGCTAAAACAGCATCAACAAAAGTTTGAGCTTCGTTAAAATCTGCTGCGTTAGATTGGTAGCCTTTCGCTTTTACTCCTAAACTATTCAATTCTGCTTCTAAAGCTTCTGCAGATGCAGCAGATGAGCTATATGTAAAAGCAACGTTTGCGCCATGTTTAGCAAAAACTTCAGCAATTCCTTTTCCAATTCCACGGCTTGCACCAGTAATAATTGCAACTTTTCCTTCTAGTAATTTCATATTAAGGTATTCGTTTTTATTTTTTGAAATACAAATATAAAGTATTTGGGCGTTTAATAAAATTTGTGATACAAAAATTGGTTTAGAATTTTCTTTATTTCTAGAACAAAAAAGCCCTGCTAATAATTACTAGCAGGGCTTTTTTAGTATCTATAATTTATTTTCTTAGAAAGCTACATTCCATCTTGGCAATTTAGCACTTTGATCTAAGAAATTCTGTAAAACTTGTCCTTCAACAGCAGTTGGGATAGCTTTTACATCTGCATTGAATGTTTCATACCAAACCACTTCTAAAGCAGAAATATTTTCTAATTTCATTTGTGCTGGCCAAGAATATTTTCTACCCGTTTTTGCAAATTGATGTCCGTTTACAATTTTATCGTATAATCCGCCATTTTTGCTTTTTAAAGTTCCGTCGTTTTGAACCGTTCCAGTAGAACCTACCATTATAAGTTCTTTTGAATCATTTTCTACTGCATAAACAACAAAGATTCCGGCACTTCCTTCAGGCGCGTTGCAAACTTCTTCTAAACTATCTTCAATTGTAAAAGTAAAACTATTGCTTACTTTAAATTTTTCTAAATCTTTACTCATATTTCTTTTTAAGCTTCTAAGATACTGAGGTTCTAAGATGCTAAGTTATTTTCATTTACGCCTCAGCCTTTAAAATGTAAAAAAGTCTCAACAGGATATTGAGACTTTTTTTTGGAATTTTTTATTTTGAAACTTGAAAATTATCCAAGTACTTCTTTTACTTTTTTACCAATTTCAGCTGGCGAATCAACAACGTGAATTCCGTTGTCTCTCATGATTTGTTTTTTAGCAGCAGCTGTATCATCAGAACCACCTACAATAGCACCTGCGTGCCCCATTGTTCTACCAGCAGGAGCAGTTTCTCCAGCGATAAATCCAATAACTGGTTTACGGTTACCATCAGCTTTTACCCATCTTGCAGCATCAGCTTCAAGTTGACCACCAATCTCACCAATCATAATGATTGCTTCAGTTTCTGGATCATTCATTAATAATTCAACAGCTTCTTTAGTAGTAGTTCCAATAATTGGATCTCCACCAATTCCGATAGCTGTAGTGATTCCTAAACCTTGTTTTACAACTTGGTCAGCAGCTTCGTAAGTTAAAGTTCCTGATTTAGAAACGATTCCAACAGTTCCTTTTTTGAAAACGAAACCTGGCATGATACCAACTTTAGCTTCACCTGGAGTAATAACACCTGGACAGTTAGGACCGATTAATCTTGAATTTCTTTCTTTAACATAATTATTTGCTTTAATCATGTCTGCTACAGGAATTCCTTCTGTAATAGCAATAATTACTTTAATTCCAGCATCAGCAGCTTCCATAATTGCATCAGCAGCAAAAGCTGGCGGAACAAAAATGATAGAAGTATCAGCTCCAGCTTGATCAACAGCATCTTTTACTGTATTAAAAACTGGACGATCTAAATGGCTAGTCCCTCCTTTTCCTGGAGTAACACCACCAACAACATTAGTACCGTACTCAATCATTTGAGAAGCGTGGAAAGTTCCTTCGCTTCCTGTAAATCCCTGAACAATTATTTTGGAATCTTTATTAACTAAAACACTCATGATATATATTTTATGTAGTTTTTAAATTTGTATTGCAAAAATAAGGTTTTGTAATGTATTTTGCCTCTTTTATTGTCAAAAAAATATTAAGAAAATTGACTCATCTGATAACCTCTGTAAAGTTTATCATCTTTGATCTGCCAAATGGTTGAAAAATGAGCTAAAAGCATTTCTTCTCTTGGATTTTCGATAGTTTTCACAAAATGAGAGTAACGTACTGATACTAAATCATTTTCGCTAATAATATGGCTAATTCTTACCTTTGAGCGCACATATGCTCGACTAAGGTCATTTGCCATTTCTACTATCGAATCATAATCCATCTGAATGAAACCTTTGCTACTGTTCCATTCTAGTATAACGTCGGGATGCAGATATGTTTTTAAAATTTCGCTATCGATTAAGGCATCTGACTTATAAAATTTCTGAACAAACTCTTTGATAGACATATTACTTCAATTTACTTAAAATTTCAGGAATCTTCTTGATATTTGCTAATTGCTTTAATTTTTCTCTCGATTCTTCAATTGGAGTACCGAAATATGACTTTCCTCCTTCAACAGATTTAGTTACACCTGTTTGCCCCATTACAACAGCTTTTGCACCAATTGTGATTCCGCTTGTTGTTCCAACTTGTCCCCAAAGAGTAACTTCGTCTTCTATAATTACGCATCCAGCAATACCAGTTTGCGAAGCTATTAAACATTTTTTTCCAATAACAGTATCATGTCCAACATGCACTTGATTATCTAATTTTGTTCCTTCGCCAATAGTTGTATCTCCAGTTACACCTTTGTCAATCGTACAAAGTGCACCAATGCCAACATTGTCTTCAATAACAACTCTTCCACCAGAAATTAACTGATCGAAACCTTCGGGACGTTTTTTATAATAAAATGCATCGGCTCCTAAAATTGTTCCTGCATGTATAATTACATTGTCGCCAATTACAGTATGATCGTAAATAGAAACGTTGGAATGAATTAAACAGTTTTTCCCTATTTTAACATTGTTACCAATAAAGCTATTTGGCTGAATCACAGTACCCTCTCCTATTTCTGCCGAAGGAGCGATTGCAACATTCGCAAACTGAAAAGGTTTAAAATGTCTAGTTAGAATATTAAAATCTCTGAATGGATCATCAGAAATTAAAAGCGCTTTTCCTTCTGGGCATTCTACTTCTTTGTTTATCAAAACAATAGTGGCTGCAGATTGTAAAGCTTTATCGTAGTATTTTGGATGATCAACAAAAACAATATCTCCAGGCTCAACGACATGTATTTCGTTCATGCCTAAAACTTGAAAGTCTTTGTCACCAATAAATTTGCAGTTCAGCAAATTTGCAATTTCTTGTAAAGAATGACTCTTTTGAAATTTCATATGTTATAATTAGAGAATTTGTCAATTAGAAAATGAGTCAATTAGAATATGAATATACAAAATTTTGTCGATTCACAAGTTATCTAACTGACTCATTGTCAAATTATCTTAATTAATAAACTACTCTTTTACACGCTCCATGTAAGAACCTGAAGCTGTATCAATTTTAATTTTATCTCCTTCATTGATGAATAAAGGAACATTGATATTTGCACCAGTTTCTACAGTTGCATTTTTAGTAGCATTTGTTGCTGTATTTCCTTTTACACCTGGCTCAGCATAAGTAACTTCAAGAATTACAGATGCAGGCATATCTACTGATAATGGCAAATCTGTTTCTGTGTTAATTTGAACCATTACGTTTGTTCCTTCTTTTAACAAATCTGGAGCATCCAAAATGTTTTTGTTTAGAGAAATTTGTTCAAACGTTTCAGCATTCATAAAGTGAAATTCATCACCTTCTGGATATAAGTACTGAAATGTATGTGTTTCAACACGAATAACGTCAATTTTATGACCTGCAGAAAATGTATTATCTAATACTTTACCTGAAGTTAAACTTTTTAATTTCGTTCTTACGAAAGCTGGACCTTTTCCAGGTTTTACGTGAAGAAATTCGATAATTTTATAGATATCGTGATTAAATTTAATACACAATCCGTTTCTAATATCTGATGTAGATGCCATTTGTTTTTTTATTTTAGATTTTAGTCCCGAAGCCTCGGGATAGATTTTAGATTCTGCTTAAAGAATCAATCTTCATTTTTAATTTTTATTTTTTCAATTTACAGCTTAGAAATCTAAACTCTAAAATTAATAGTTTCCTGAGTAACCTTTCATAATTCCTCGAGATGAATTTCTGATAAAATCTAAAATTTCATCTCTTTCAGGAGTCGCTTCCATTTCAGCTTCAATAATGCTTAAAGCTTGAGTTGTATTGTAATTCTTTTGATATAAAATTCTATAGATTTCCTGAATTTCTCTAATCTTTTCAGTTGTAAACCCTCTTCTTCTTAAACCAACAGAATTGATTCCAACATAAGATAATGGCTCTTTTGCAGCTTTTGTAAATGGAGGAACATCTTTTCTAACCAATGATCCTCCAGAAATCATAGCATGATCTCCAATATGAATAAATTGATGGATAGCAGCTAAACCTCCAATAACCGCATGATTACCAACAACTACGTGCCCAGCCAAAGCAACACCATTTACAATGATAGCATTGTTTCCAATCTCGCAATCGTGTGCAATGTGCGCATAAGCCATTACTAAACAATTGTTTCCAATAACAGTTTGACCAGAAGCAATTGTGCCTCTATTTATAGTTACACATTCTCTAATTGTACAATTATCACCGATAATAGCAAGAGAATCTTCACCTCCAAATTTTAAATCTTGTGGCACTGCAGAAATTACAGCTCCTGGAAAAATGTTACAGTTTTTTCCAATTCGAGCACCTTCCATAATGGTCACGTTTGAACCAATCCAAGTACCATCACCAATAACAACATTATTGTGAATTGTTGTAAATGGCTCTATTACAACGTTTTTAGCGATTTTCGCGCCTGGATGAACATATGCTAATGGTTGATTCATCTGTATGTTTTATATTTTTAATTAAAATATTTCGATTTGAGGCAACAAACCTAAACAATAAATTTGATAATTTATTATTGTTTTCTTGCTATTTGTGCCATTAATTCTGCTTCAGTTACTAATTTACCATTTGCATAGGCATTTGCCTGCATATGACAAATTCCTCTTCTGATTGGAGAAATTAATTCGCACTTAAAAATTAAGGTATCACCTGGCAATACTTTATGTTTGAATTTTACATTATCAATTTTCATAAAGTAAGTCAAATAATTTTCAGGATCTGGAACAGTGCTTAAAACTAAGATACCTCCTGTTTGCGCCATTGCTTCAACAATTAAAACCCCTGGCATAACCGGTGCTTCAGGAAAATGTCCTACGAAGAAATTTTCATTCATAGTAACATTTTTCAAACCAACCACATGACGATCAGACATTTCGATAATTCTGTCAATCAACAAAAATGGCGGTCTGTGAGGAAGCATTGCCATAATTTTATGAATATCCATCAAAGGCTCTTGATTTAAATCATAAACTGGAACATGATTTCTCTGTTCTATTTTAATAATTTTTGCCAGCTTTTTAGCAAATTGAGTATTTACAAAATGACCTGGTTTATTTGCAATGATTTTTCCTTGAATTCTAACTCCAATTAAAGATAAATCTCCAATAACATCAAGTAATTTGTGTCTTGCGGCTTCGTTTGGATAATGTAAAGTCAGGTTATCTAAAACTCCGTTTGGTTTTACAGAAATTTCATCTTTACCAAATGCTTTCTTCAAATTTTCCATCGTAGACTCAGAAATCTCTTTATCTACGTATACAATTGCATTATTTAAATCTCCACCTTTAATTAAACCATGTTCTAATAAAGATTCTAATTCATGTAGAAAACTAAAAGTTCTTGAGCTTGCAATTTCTTGCTTAAAGTCAGAAAGACTTTTAAGTGTAGCATTTTGAGTACCTAAAACTTTTGTACCAAAATCTACCATTGTTGTTACTTGATATTCATCGCTTGGCATAACAAGAATTTCGCTTCCTGTTGCTTCGTCTGTAAATGAGATAACTTCTTTAACTACATATACATTACGTTGAGCGTCTTGCTCTTCAATACCAGCTTTTTCAATCGCTTCAACAAAATATTTTGATGAACCATCCATAATTGGAAGTTCAGAGGCATTCAATTCAATAATAATATTATCCAAATCGCAGCCAACTACTGCAGCTAAAACGTGCTCTGGAGTCTGAATTTTAACTCCTAATTTCTCAAGATTAGTACCTCTTTGAGTATTAACAACATAATTAGCATCAGCCTCAATGACTGGTTGACCTTGCAAATCTACTCTTACAAAAGTGAAACCATTATTAACGGGTGCAGGTTTAAAAGTCATTGTAACTTCTTTTCCAGTATGTAAACCAACTCCTGTTAGCGAAATTTCATTTTTGATGGTCTTCTGTTTAACCATTATTTCCATTTTTTGGGTTTATTATTTGTTTTTTTAATTCTTCAACTTCGGCCACAATTTTAGGCAGATTTTTAAAATGAACATAAGATTTATTAAAATCAGTATATCCAAGTGATGGAGTTCCTTGTAGAACTTCATCATCTTTAATGTTTCTAGCAACTCCAGATTGCGCCTGAAGTCTAACATTATTACCTATAATTAAATGTCCTGCGATACCTACCTGACCTCCAATCATGCAGTTTTCTCCAATTTTAGTAGAACCTGCAACACCACTTTGAGCAGCTATCACAGTATTTTTTCCAATTTCCACATTGTGAGCAATCTGAATCTGATTGTCTAACTTCACTCCTTTTCTAATAATTGTAGAACCAAGAGTCGCTCTATCTATTGTAGTATTAGCGCCAACATCAACATTATCTTCAAGAATAACGTTTCCGATTTGAGGTACTTTACTATATTCTCCATTTTCATTTGGAGCAAAGCCAAAACCATCAGCTCCGATTATAACGCCTGAGTGAATTGTACAATTATTACCAATAACTGTTTCTGAATAGATTTTTGCACCAGCAAAAATGAACACATTGTTACCAATAACAACGTTATCTCCAATAAAACTGTTTGGATAAATTTTCACATTATCACCCAGAACAACATTTTGTCCGATGTAACTAAAGCTTCCTAAATACAGGTTTTCGCCATATTTAGTTCCTTCAGACATAAATGACTGAGGTTCGATACCCGTTTTATTTAATTTTACTTGATTATAAAAGTGTAAAAGCTTAGAAAATGCCGCATAAGCATCTTCTACCTTTATTAAAGTAGTAGTAATTTCTTGTTCCGGAACAAAGCTCTCGTTAACAATTGTAACAGTTGCTTTTGTGCTGTATATATAATTGATATACTTTGGATTAGCCAAAAAAGTAAGCGATCCATTTTCGCCTTCTTCGATTTTGGAAAGCTTAGAAACTTCTGCATTGGGATTCCCAACAACTTCTCCTTCTAAAATTCCTGCTATTTGTTCTGCTGTAAATTTCATCGCGACAAAAATATAAAAAATAGATTTTAAATGTTAATTTTAGATAAGTTGTTTTGGAAAACAGATATAATATTTTGTTACCAATTTAGATAACGATTTCAAATTCAGCTGGTCAGAAGCTTCAACAACATCTTCAATTGTTTTATCTTTTTTCAAAATTCGAATAGGTTCTGCTTCTTTGCTATATGCTTGATTTTTTATTTTTCCTCTAAAAATAAAATAACCTGCCTCTAATTGGCTGATATGATGCTGATTTGCAAATTTTTCTTTTAAAGCTTGAGATTCTTCAACAGAAACTTTCTCCGCACTCATTTTAATTTTCAGTAAATCTCTATTAATGATCATTTTACTTAAAGTACTTAAAACAAAATCATCGTTTCTTTGCCACGCTTTTAAGGCACTAATGATATCAAAATCATCTAATTGCGCAAATAAATCAAGTCTTTCTGCATCAAAATTCTCAAGAGTTATTTTATTATGCATAAAATACGAAAGAGGCTCACTACAAGGCAAATTGACTCCTTTTAAAATGAGTTCTTTTGCTCTCTTTAATACTTTCATCAGAATTAATTCAGCAACCAAACTCGTTTTGTGCAAATACGCCTGCCAATACATTAATCTTCGTGAAAGGAGAAATTTCTCAACAGAATAAATTCCTTTTTCTTCAATAACCAAAACATCATTTTCAACATTCATCATCTGAATCAAACGTTCAGAATTTACATTTCCTTCTGCAACTCCAGTATAAAAACTGTCACGTTTCAAGTAGTCCATTCGATCCATATCCAATTGACTTGAAATCAATTGCAACATAAACTTTCTATGATATTCTCCTTTAAATACCTGGATTGCCAAACTCAATCTTCCATCAAATTCTTCATTTAGCTGATTCATAAATAATAAAGAAATCGCCTCATGATGAACATCTTCAACAATACTTCTTTCCATAGCGTGAGAAAATGGTCCGTGCCCAATATCATGCAATAAAATAGCAATAAGTAAAGCATTTTCCTCTTCATCAGAAATAACAACATCTTTAAAACGAAGCGTATCAATTGCTTTTTTCATCAAATGCATACATCCTAAAGCATGATGAAAACGAGTATGATTAGCGCCTGGATATACTAAATATGACAATCCCATTTGTGAGATTCGACGAAGACGCTGAAAATAAGGATGCTGAATTAAATCGTAAACAAGCTCATTCGGAATCGTTATAAAACCATATATGGGATCGTTGAATATTTTGAGTTTATTGATCTGAGTCACTATTGCGATATTTTTTAGGTCAACAAATATAAGTAAATAAGTATAAAGAGATTGGTGTTTTTTATTTAAAAATGAAAGTCGAAATTATAATGATTATCAATAAAATAGACTAAAAAATGTTAAAATTTAAAATAAAATCATAGTCAGACTTTGAGAACTTTATACTATTTTTAATACTTTTTAAGTTCTATAACTTTAAATTGCAGTAAAAATTATAATTGATTTATGGATAAGATAAAAATACTTTGGGTCGATGATGAAATCGATCTTTTAAAGCCCCACATATTATTTCTAGAAAAAAAGAATTACGAAGTTACTACTTGTAATAATGGTCTTGATGCCATTGCTTTGTTTGAAGAAAATAACTACGATATTGTTTTTTTGGATGAAAACATGCCTGGAATGAGCGGATTGGAAACACTTTCAGAAATGAAAGAGAAAAAATCTGCTATTCCAATGATTATGATAACTAAAAGTGAAGAGGAATATATAATGGAAGAAGCAATCGGTTCTAAAATAGCCGATTACTTGATTAAACCTGTAAATCCGAATCAGATTTTATTGAGTTTGAAGAAAAATCTAGATGATTCTAGATTAATTACTGAAAAAACGACTTTAGATTATCAGAAAGAATTCAGAAAAATTGCAATGGAATTAGCGATGGTTAATTCTTATGAAGATTGGGTTGAATTATATAAAAAATTACTTTTCTGGGAATTAAAACTAGAAGATATCAACGATACAGCGATGATCGAAATTTTAGAATCTCAAAAAGTAGAAGCAAACTCTCAATTTGGAAAATTTATTGAAAGAAATTACGAAGATTGGTTTGCTCCAAAAGCAGATAAACCAATTCAGTCTAATACTTTATTTAAAGAATTAGTTGTTCCTGAACTTAAAAAGAAAGACAAACCCGTTCTTTTTGTTGTAATTGATAATCTGAGATACGATCAATGGAAATCTTTTGAATCGGTAATTTCAAATTACTATAAATTAGAAAAAGAAGTTCCTTATTATTCTATTCTTCCAACGGCGACACAATATGCCAGAAATGCTATTTTTTCAGGTTTAATGCCTTTAGAAATGGAAAAACAATTTCCGCAATATTGGAAAAACGATGTTGAAGACGGTGGAAAAAATCTTTACGAAGCAGAATTTTTATCTGCTCAATTAAAAAGATTGGGACTTAATATTAAAGAAGATTATTTTAAAATCACGAATTATTCGGGAGGTAAAAAATTAGCCGAAAACTTTAAAGCCTTAAAAGGCAATGATTTGGTAACTGTTGTTTACAATTTTGTCGACATGCTTTCGCACGCCAAAACCGAAATGGAAGTTGTAAAAGAATTAGCTTCAGATGATAAAGCTTACCGTTCATTAACATTAAGCTGGTTTAAAAATTCTCCTTTATTAGAAATTATTCAGCAAGCACAACTTTTGGGCTTTAAATTGATTTTAACAACCGATCACGGAACTATTAATGTAAAAAATCCGTCGAAAGTTGTGGGAGATAAAAATACAAGTCTAAATTTGCGTTACAAAACTGGACGTAGTTTAACTTACGAACAAAAAGATGTTTACGTAGTAAAAGAACCCAAAACAATTGGTTTACCTGCAATAAACATGAGTAGTTCGTTTATTTTTGCCAAAAATGATTTCTTTTTGGCGTATGTAAACAACTACAATCATTATGTGAGTTATTACAAAAACACTTATCAACACGGAGGAATTTCACTAGAAGAAATGATTATTCCGTTCTTGGTATTTAATCCAAAATAAAGTTTTCAGGCCCAGTCACAGTTTACAGTTCTAACTGAGACTAAAAACTGTGACTGAGACTAAAATAAAATATATAATAAAAATGAACATCGTTTTTTCATTAGATCAAATTCAAGAAGTTGCGCAGCAGATTATCGATTCAAATCCTAAAAAAATTATCCTTTTTAATGGAGAAATGGGAGTTGGAAAAACAACTTTAATTAAACAATTATGCAAAAGTTTAGGCGTTCAAGATGCGACAAGCAGCCCAACCTTTTCTTTAGTTAACGAATACTATACTATTAATAATCAAATAGTTTATCATTTCGATTTTTATAGATTAAACAAAGAAACGGAAGCTCTTGATATGGGAGTTGATGATTATTTATATTCTGGCAATTGGTGCTTTATTGAATGGTCTGAAAAAATAGCAAGTTTAATTCCCGAAGAACATTCTACAATAAATATTCAATTATTAGAAGACGGAAAAAGAGAGTTGCAATTGAATTAGAATCTTTGTGAATTTCTGTGAAAACTTTGAGAATCTTTACAAAATAAAACCACGTATTGATATCCTAAGCATTTTTAATAAAGAAACACAAAAAATATCTTAACATTCCAATATATAGTATTAGCAGAATTTTTACACTAATTCTAAAACTTTTTACGTAATTTGTACTTTTAATTTTTTGCACAATCCATGTCAATCACGTTAACTCCATTTACAAAACAACAATTACTGCCGCAAGAAGAAAAACTTGAGGTTGGTCGTTTTAAAAGAGAACTTTTTATAGGAATTCCTAAAGAAACAAGTTACCAGGAACGTCGTATTTGCTTAACTCCAGACGCTGTAAATTCACTTACTTACGCTGGACATCGCGTTATGATTGAATCTGGAGCTGGAGAAAGTTCGAGTTATACTGATAAAGAATACGCAGATGCTGGCGCAGAAATCACAAAAGATGCAAAAAGAGTTTTTGGCTGTCCATTTCTATTAAAAGTTGAACCGCCAACATTAGCAGAAATAGAAATGATAAATCCAGAAACCGTTATCATTTCAGCCATTCAGCTTAAAACCAAAAAGAAAGAATACTTTGAAGCTTTAGCAAAAAAGAAAATCACTGCTTTAGCTTTTGAATATATTAAAGACGAAGACGGTTCTTATCCTGCAGTAAAATCTTTAAGCGAAATTGCTGGAACAGCTTCAATTCTTATTGCTGCCGAACTAATGATTACAGATGAATTTGGAAAAGGACTTTTATTTGGCAATATAACTGGAGTTCCTCCTACCGAAGTCGTAATTCTTGGAGCAGGAACTGTCGGAGAATTTGCTGCAAAAACTGCAATTGGACTTGGTGCAAACGTAAAAGTTTTTGATAATTCTATCACTAAATTACGTCGTTTGCAAAACAATTTAAATCAGCGAATTTTTACTTCAACTATACAGCAAAAAGGACTTTTAAAAGCTTTAAGACGTTGTGATGTTGCAATTGGCGCCATGCGAGGAAAAGAAAGATGTCCGATTGTAGTAAACGAAACTATGGTTGAACATATGAAAAAAGGAGCCGTAATTGTCGATGTTAGCATTGATACTGGTGGCTGTTTTGAGACTTCAGAAGTGACAACTCACGAAAAACCAACTTTTATCAAGAACAACGTCCTACACTATTGTGTACCAAATATACCTTCAAGATATTCTAAAACTGCCTCATTATCAATTAGTAATATCTTAACTCCATATCTTCATCAGATAGCCGAAGATGGTGGAATTGAAAGTGCAATTAGATGCAATAAAGGTCTCAAAAACGGGATTTATTTATATCATGGAATTCTAACAAATAAAGCTATTGGCGACTGGTTTGATCTTCCTGACAACGATATTAATTTACTTGTTTTTTAAAGGAACTTTAATGTACCTTTGCAAAAAAATTATTTCATGAAGTTCGTACACCGTTTTGCATATTATTTAATTGGTCTTGTAATGGGATGTTTTGTCGTAGCAGCTATTTTTAGCGGAAAAGACACTCGTTGTAATTATTTTCCAAATGCCCGAGTTTTAAACAATCTAAGAACAAAACCTTTTCAATATTCTGAAAAAGCTATTCAGACTTTAAATGAAAAATGGGTTGATACTGCAGATATCAAAAACACATTAACTTACGGAGATGTTGATTTTGATAAAAGCAATGTTCCAATGAACAAAGGCAAACTTTATATCATTGAAGGAAAAACTGTAAAAAATCAAGAGATTATTCTAAAAGTAGTCAATTACGAAAATAAAGCTGTTTTAGAAGAAATCATTAAAAAATAAAGTTTTTTTATCATTTCGACTGAAAGGAGAAATCGCACTAGAATTTTCGCAAAGTAAAATTTATTCTTTGTAGAGTTTCTAGTGCGATTTCTCCTTTCAGTCAAAATGACAAAATTAAGATTTAAACTTTTGTTTAATCAAAAGCCACAAAGCCAAAGGAAAAAACTTTGCACCTTTGTAACTCTGAAACTTTGTCTCTTAAAAAAAATCACCATTCAATTTCTTTCAATCCTTTTGATTTTAAGAAGTCGTTTGTTTGGCTAAAATGTTTATTTCCAAACCAAAATCCTCTATTGGCACTCAAAGGCGAAGGGTGCCCCGATTTTAAAATATGATGTTTTGATGCATCGATTAAAGCTGCTTTCTTTTGTGCAAAACCTCCCCAAAGTAAGAAAACAACATTTTCTTTTTCAGCAGAAATCTGTCTGATAACTTCATCTGTAAATTTTTCCCATCCTTTTCCTTGATGACTTCCCGCTTCAGATTGACGAACAGTTAATGTTGCATTTAAAAGAAAAACTCCTTGATCTGCCCAACGTTCTAAATTTCCTGTTTTTGGCATTGGTTTCGCTAAATCAGATTCGATTTCTCTGAAAATATTATATAAAGAAGGCGGAAATATAATTCCGTCATTTACAGAAAAACACAATCCATTAGCCTGATTTGGACCATGATAAGGATCTTGACCAATAATAACCACTTTCACTTCATCAAAATGGCAATGATCAAAAGCGGAAAAAATCTGATTTCCTTTTGGATAACAAACTTTAGTTGCGTACTCCGACTTTACAAAATCAATTAATGTATTGAAATATGGTTTTTCAAATTCTTGATTTAAAACCGGTTTCCAAGAAGAATGCATTTTTACGTCCATAACTTTTTTTTGCGAATTTCAGGAATTAATACTAAAAATCATATTTATGCGAAGATAAATTTCGATTTCAATCATAATGTTTTCGTACTTTTGCCTTTACTTTCTTAAAGAAATTAAATGATCAGTATTACCGAAAAAACATTACAAGACTTACAATTTCCAACCGTATTAGAAACAATTTCTGATGGATGCAACACCGATATTGGAAAAGAAAAGGCTTTACAAATAAAACCAATTAGAGACAAAGAAGAATTGATGCAGTCATTAATGCAGACATCAGAATATGTTTCTTCTTTTCAAAATAACAACGCAATTCCGAATCACGGATTTGATGCGATTTCTCACGAAATCAAATTCTTAGCAATTGAAGACAGTTTTCTTGAAGTAGGAAGTTTCAGGAAAATTGCGAATCTTTCTGCGACTACAAATGTCTTATTGAATTTCTTAAAAAAATTCGATGATTATTATCCGAATTTAAATGCAAGAGCTTCTCGAGTAGAATTGACCAAAGATATTATCTCAGCAATTGATGCAATTGTAGATAAATATGGCGAAATAAAAGACAATGCTTCTCCTGCCCTTTCTGGTATTCGCCAAAATATGAATTTGGTTCGCGGAAAAGTCAATCAAAGTTTTGGTTCAGCTTTAACACAATACAATGGTTTAGGGTATTTGGACGATATTAAAGAAAGTTTTGTGCAAAACCGTAGGGTTTTAGCGGTCTTAGCAATGTATCGCCGAAAAGTAAAAGGTTCAATTTTAGGAAGTTCCAAAACTGGAAGTATTGCTTATATTGAACCAGAAGCGACTTTAAAATATTCGCGTGAATTGGCAAATTTAGAATACGAAGAGAAAGAAGAAATTACAAGAATTTTAAAAAATTTATCAAATGTAATTCGCCCATATCTCCCTTTGTTAATTGAGTATCAAGACTTTTTAAGTGATATTGATGTCGTTGCCGGAAAAGCAAAATATGCAAATCGCATTAATGGAATTCTTCCAACAATCACAGAAGAAAGAAAATTATTCTTTAGAGAAGCTTATCATCCAATTTTGTATTTGAACAATAAGCAAAAAAAAGAAGTTACTTATCCACAAACTATTGAGTTAAAACAAGAAAATAGAATTATTGTAATTTCTGGACCAAATGCCGGAGGAAAAACCATTTCTTTAAAAACAGTTGGTTTATTGCAATTAATGCTACAATCTGGAATTTTAATTCCAGTTCACGAAAGAAGCGAAACTTTCTTATTTGACAGAATCCTAACTGATATTGGAGATAATCAATCTATTGAAAATCATTTAAGTACTTATAGTTACAGATTAAAAAACATGAATTACTTTTTAAAAAAATGTAATAAAAAAACCATGTTTTTAATTGACGAATTTGGTACAGGTTCCGATCCGGAACTTGGTGGAGCTTTGGCTGAAATTTTCTTAGAAGAATTTTACCATCGTGAAGCTTTCGGGATTATTACAACGCATTATTCTAATCTGAAAATTTTAGCAAACGAATTGCCATATGCAACAAATGCCAACATGATGTTCGACGAAAAATCTCTCGAACCAATGTATAAGTTAGCTTTGGGGCAAGCAGGAAGTTCGTTTACTTTTGAAGTTGCACAAAAAAATGGAATTCCGTTTGGATTGATTAATCGTGCGAAAAAGAAAATCGAAGTTGGAAAAGTTCGTTTCGATAAAACCATCGCAACTCTTCAAAAAGAGCGTTCCAAATTAGAAAAAACTTCTTTGAATTTAAAAGAGGAAGAAACTCGCGCGCGTGAAGAAAGTAAAAAGATGGAAAACATCAATACTAAAATCCAACAGAAATTAGAAAGCTATCAAGAATTATACGATAGCAATCAGAAGATTATTTACATTGGGCAAAAAATTGATGATATCGCTGAAAAGTATTTTAACAACAAAAACAAAAAAGAACTTATTGGTGAATTTTTGAAAATTGTTGAAATTGAAAATTCAAAACGCAAAAAAGCAACTCCAAAAGAAGTAAAAGCAAAAGTTGAAAAACAAAAAGAAATTATTGCTGAAGTTCAGGTAAAAGTTGAAGAAATTCGAAAAGAGAAAAAAGAGAAAAAATTAAAACCTGTTGTTGAAAAACCAAAACCAATTTTGAAAGTTGGTGACAGAGTTAGAATGCTTGATGGAAGATCTGTTGGAAGTATCGATTCTATCGAAAAAAATAAAGCAACTGTAAATTATGGCATTTTTACTTCGAAAGTAAGTCTAGACGAATTGGAATTAGTTGAAGCTATTAAAAAATAAAATTTTTAGTTACAATAGCAGTTTTTAGTATAAAAATTAGCAAAAAACAGCAAAAACTAAAATAAAGCGATTTAAGAAGAGATAATATTCTAGACAATAAAACAGTTCAATTATTTTTAAAAACGCATTTAAAACAATTTATCAAAGTCGATTTTGATAAGAAAAAATTATACAAATTTAAATATTTATAAATTTTTAAAATACCACGACTTTTAAAACTATTATTCACGTTCATTCTTGTGCTTTATAAATGGCATAAAGCCTGAAATTTCAAATTTAAATTCTGTTTGCAATGGAAAGTCTTCCAAAAAATAAAAAAATTATTCTTTTTGATGGAGTTTGCAACCTCTGTGATTCTGCTGTACAGTTTATAATTAAAAATGACAAAAAAGATGTTTTCAGATTTGTCGCTTTGCAATCAGAATTAGGAATAAAAATTTGTAAAAATTTAGGAATTAGTTTTTCTAAAATGGACAGCATTATTTTATACAATCCAGGAACAGCTTATTTTTATAAATCTTCAGCAGTTATAGAAATTGCGAAAAATTTTGGTGGTTTTTGGAAACTGCTCTTGATTTTTAGAATCGTACCGATTTTCTTAAGTGACCGAATTTATGATTACGTTGCAAAAAACAGATACAATTGGTATGGCAAGAAAGAAAGTTGCATGATTCCTACTCCAGAGTTAAAATCTAAATTTCTTTGAGAAATTCCAAAATTTGAAATCCTAAATTCCAATTTCCACAATATTGTCTTTCGACGAAGGAGAAATCACACTCGAAACTCGACAAAGATTAAAGAATTGCTTTACGGAAATTCTCGTGCGATTTCTCGTTCCTCGAAATGACAAACAAAGCTGAAAAGCTAATAAAAACAAAAATCCCAAATTCACAATAATTGGAATTTGGGATTTTTTTTATTTAGAATTTATCAGAAAACTATCTGATTAGTTTTCTGTATTTCAAACGTTTCGGAGTTAAATCACCACCAAGACGTTTCTTTTTATTTTCTTCATAATCAGAAAAACTTCCTTCGAAGAAATAAACTTCAGAATCTCCTTCGAAAGCTAGAATGTGCGTACAAATTCTATCTAAGAACCATCTGTCGTGAGAAATAATTACAGCACAACCAGCAAAATTCTCTAAACCTTCTTCAAGTGCACGAAGTGTATTTACGTCTAAGTCATTCGTAGGCTCATCCAGTAAAAGTACGTTTCCTTCTTCTTTCAAAGTCATAGCTAAGTGCAAACGGTTACGTTCTCCACCAGAAAGCATCGAAACTTTTTTGTTTTGCTCACCACCACCAAAATTGAAACGAGATAAATAAGCTCTTGAGTTTACTTGCTTTCCTCCCATCATAATCAATTCCTGACCATCTGCAAAGTTTTCCCAAATCGATTTGTTGGGATCAATGTTAGAGTGCGACTGATCTACATAAGCGATTTTTACAGTTTCACCAACTGAAAATTCTCCGCTATCAGTAGCTTGTTCACCCATGATCATTTTAAAAATAGTCGATTTACCAGCACCGTTTGGTCCGATAATTCCAACAATTCCCGCTTGTGGCAAAGTAAAGTTCAAATTATCATACAATAATTTTTCACCAAAAGCTTTTGCAACATTTTTAGCTTCAATAACATTTGTTCCCAAACGTGGACCGTTCGGGATATAAATTTCTAGATTTTCATCTAGTTGTTTTTGATCTTCATTTAATAATTTGTCGTAGTTCTGCAAACGAGCTTTTTGTTTAGTCTGACGACCTTTTGCTCCTTGACGAACCCACTCCAACTCACGCTCCAAAGTTTTTCTACGTTTAGAAGCTACTTTTTCTTCTTGAGCCATACGGTTTGATTTTTGATCTAACCAAGAAGAATAATTTCCTTTCCATGGAATACCTTCTCCTCTATCTAACTCTAGAATCCATCCGGCAACATTATCCAAGAAATAACGGTCGTGCGTTACTGCAATTACAGTTCCTGAATATTGCGCTAAATGCTGCTCCAACCATAGAACTGACTCAGCATCAAGGTGGTTAGTAGGCTCATCTAATAATAATACATCTGGTTGTTGCAATAACAAACGACATAAAGCTACACGACGACGCTCACCTCCTGAAAGGTTTTTAATAGGCGTATCTCCTTCTGGAGTACGCAATGCGTCCATTGCAATTTCTAATTTTGTATCGATTTCCCAAGCACCAAGAGCATCAATTTTGTCTTGTAAAGCCGCTTGACGATCCATTAATTTATCCATTTTATCTGGATCTGAGTAATTTTCTTCAAGTCCAAATAAGTCATTTATTTGATTGTATTCTTCTAAAACTGCCATAGTTTCGGCAGCTCCTTCACGAACAATTTCGATAACCGTTTTTGAATCATCAAGAATTGGTTCTTGCTCTAAATATCCAACTGTATAGCCAGGTTGAAAAACTACATCTCCTTGGTAATTTTTATCAACTCCTGCAATAATTTTTAAAAGAGAAGATTTTCCAGAACCGTTAAGACCTAAAATACCAATTTTCGCTCCGTAAAAGAAACTCAAATAAATATTTTTAAGTACTGGTTTGTCTGCTCCCTGATAGGTTTTACTCAATTTCTGCATTGAGAAAATTACTTTCTTATCGTCTGACATTTTTATATTATTATATTAATTATTTTATTTTTCTATTCAAATCTAAATTAAACCCTACCCTTTAATGCATTGAAAACCCATGCATTAGCCAAAAAACCAACTCCAACAGCACCAAATCCCCAACCAGAAACATCACTATATCTAAAGATTCCAAGACCTATAAGTAACAATCCCATAAGTACCATTATAAAAGTAGCCCATCCTAAAATGGTGTTTTTATTCATTCCCATAATTGTGTAAATATTTTAAGTGGTAAAATTTTAGAAACGCAAATATCGTGAATTTTAACGGCTTAATTAAATATTTTATAAAGCATTTCTTTAAGTAAATCTGATTGCGGCAAAGCATTGGCGCCCACACCTTTACTCTTTACATCAATATCTCTTAAAGCTCCAACAATCTGACTTACCTTTCTCATTGGATAATTTTTTATCGCCAAATCATATTCTTTTAAAAAGAACGGATTTACACCAAGTACTGCGGCAACGTTTTTAGGATTTTTATCTTTTAATCCATGATACTTTAAAAGCTGTACAAAAAAACCAAAGACCAATCCTGTAGTCATAACCAAGGGATATTCTTTAGGATTATGAGCAAAATTTTCTGCTATTTTATAGGCTTTCAACTGATTACGTTCTCCAATTGCTTTTCTAAGTTCAAAAACGTTGTAATCTTTACTGAAACCAATATTTTCTTCAATATGCTCTGCAGTAATCATAGTTCCTTGCGGTAAAATAATCTGTAATTTTTCAAGTTCATTATTGATTTTACTCAAATCTGTACCTAAAAACTCTACCAACATAGCATTTGCTTTAGGATCTATCGTATATTTTTTTCCGGCTAGAACGCGTTTAATCCAGTCTCCAACTTGATTTTCGTATAATTTTTTACTTTCGTAAACAATACCTTTCTGTGCTAATAACTTAGTGACTTTTTTACGTTTATCCAGCGTTTTATATTTATAACAAAAAACCAAAACGGTAGTTTCCATCGGGTTATCTACATAAGATTCAATTTTATCAATTGTTCGTGATAAATCTTGTGCTTCTTTTACAATAACAACTTGACGATCAGCCATCATCGGGTAACGTTTAGCTGTTGAAACTATTTCATCTACAGAAACATCTCTTCCGTACAAAACAGTCTGATTAAATCCTTTTTCTTCTTCTGCTAAAACATTTTGTTCAATATATTCAGATAATTTATCTATATAATAAGGTTCTTCACCCATTAAAAAATAAATTGGCTTTATATTTCCGGCTTTTATATCATTAACGATTTTTACAACTTCGTCCATTTAAATTTTGTTTCAAGTTTAAAGTTTCAGGTGAAGTTTCAAAACTTGAAACTTTAAACTTGAAACAAAAAACTATTTTATATTTTTGCTTTATGCAGCGATTAAATTTCCCAATCTATAGTTTTCGATTCAAAAATAGCGAAAATAAAGTGTCTATTTTTGATGAAATAAGAAAAAAATTTATAATTCTTACTCCCGAAGAATGGGTTCGTCAGCACGTTGTTCATTATCTAATTTACGAAAAAAAATATCCGAAATCGTTAATTAATGTAGAGAAAGTTTTAAAAGTCAATGGGTTAAGAAAAAGATACGATGTTGTCGTTTTTAACTCAGATGGTTCTATACATATATTGGTAGAATGTAAAGCGCCTGAAGTTAGAATCTCTCAAGCAACTTTTGATCAAATTGCACGTTACAATATGACAATGCAGGCACGGTTTTTGAATGTCACAAACGGACTAAACCATTTTTATTGTCAAATGGATTTTGAAAACGAAAAATATGAGTTTTTGAGAAACCTGCCTGACTATAAAGAAAACCATTAACAAATAATAAAGAACTAAGTACTTTTGGATAAAATAGCAGTTGTCATTTTAAATTGGAACGGAGTAAAATTACTGGAGCAGTTTTTACCTTCTATTATTCAATTTTCTGAAGGTGCATCAATATATGTAGCAGATAATGCCTCTACAGATAATTCTATTGCATTCGTCGCAGAAAATTTCCCTACCGTAAAAATTGTAAAAAACTCGGGTAATCATGGCTTTGCAAAAGGCTACAATGATGCTTTACAGCATATTGATGCAGAAATCTACGCATTAGTAAATTCAGATATTGAAGTTACCGAAAATTGGCTTAAACCTATTCTTGAAACATTCGATAATGAAAAACAAACAGCCATTATCCAGCCTAAAATTCTTGATTTTAAGAACAAAGAATATTTTGAATATGCTGGAGCCGCAGGTGGTTTCATAGATAAATATGGATTTCCTTTTTGCAGAGGAAGAGTATTCGATACTGTAGAAAAAGACAATGGACAATACAATGATAACATTGAATTATTCTGGGCTTCAGGTGCTTGTTTCTTCATCCGTAAAAATGTTTATCACGAATTAAAAGGTTTTGACGAAAGCTTCTTTGCTCATCAGGAAGAAATTGATTTATGCTGGAGAGCTGCAAACGAAGGTCATATTATAAAGTATAATTCTCAATCTGCAGTTTATCATGTTGGAGGAGCAACTTTACAACAAGGTAATCCTAAAAAAACCTATTTAAATTTTAGAAATTCATTATTAATGCTTGTCAAAAATCTGCCTAAAAGAGGATTATTCTGGGTGATTTTTTTCCGAATGGTTTTAGACGGAATTGCAGGTATCCGTTTTCTTACACAAGGGAAATTTGGACACACTTTTGCCATTTTAAAGGCACATTTTTCATTTTATTGCTTATCTTTAAAATATCTCGGAAAACGAAAAGATTTTCAAATACAGCAATACTATATGGTAAAAAGCGTCGTTTTCCTTTATTATATAAGGAAATTGACCGTATTTAAAGAAATCTTTAACAGTATTCAAAATATTAAAAACTAAATTTGTAATCAAGTCTAATTAAAATTAAATTTATGAGAAAAATAGTTATCGCACTATCAGTATTAATGGCCCTAACATCATGTGTTTCTAAAAAGAAATATGCTGAGTTGGAAGCAAAAAACAAAGAGACTCAAGATTTGTTAAACTCTTGTACTGTAAAATTAAATACGTGCTTAGAAGAAAAAGCTGGATTAGCTGCTACTGCTGAAAGCTACAAACAACATAATCAAGACTTAATCAATAGTTCTAAAGATTTAACAATCTTAACTACTAAAGGTGCTGAAAACCTTGAAAAATCTCTTGAAAGCTTGAAAGAAAAAGATTTGAAAATCTCTAGACTTCAAGATGCTTTAACTAAAAAAGACAGTGTTACTTTAGCATTAGTTACAAGCTTAAAAGGAGCAGTTGGAATCAACGATCCAGACATCGAAATCAATGTTGAAAAAGGAGTTGTATTTATCTCTATCGCTGATAAATTATTATTTAAAAGCGGAAGCTACGACGTAAGTGACAAAGCTAAATCTGTTTTGGCTAAAGTTGCTAAAGTTGTAAATGACAAACCAGATTTCGAATGTATGGTTGAAGGACACACTGATGATGTTCCTTACAAAAGCAACGGAATTATCTTAGACAACTGGGATTTAAGTGTTAAACGTTCTACTTCTATCGTTCGTGTATTAACAAACGATCTTGGTGTTAATCCAGCTAAATTAATTGCTGCTGGTAGAAGCTCTTACGTACCATTAGTTGCTAATGATTCTGCTGAAAACAAAGCTCGTAACAGAAGAACTCGTATTGTAGTTATGCCAAAAATCGATCAATTCTACGATATGATTGAAAAAGAAATGAAAAAACAAGCTAAATAATTCTTGTTTTCAAATAGCTTTAAAACAGAAAAGCAGGTCGATTGACCTGCTTTTTTTGTATTCTTAATTTCCCTTTTAATAACCAATTAAATACAAATCAAGAATGAAATTATTTTAAATTAACTAACTAAATTTTAACTATAATAAAGTTAGGCATAATTTTTAAACTGTAATACAATTAAAGTATTTTTTTACAAATATCAAATAATACATATTTTACTAATAAGATTAAAATTTACTCAATCCCATAATTTAAAGGCAACATATCTCCAACTCTCTTTTCTGAAATTTTTCCCAAAAGAAGTATGTCTTCAATATTTGAATTATTTCCATATTTATAAATATAAAAACTATTAGTTTGAAAACTAATTTTTGATGCTTCTCTTTTATCAAAGACGAGATTATAGGCCGCTACGGTTTTCTTTGAGCTTAAACTTGTAATTTCACTTTTACCATTAGGAATTACTTCTACCTTTGAAAAATCTGCTCCTTTAGTTATTTTAAAACATTTAGTTGGATCTTGATTATATTCGCCTTTAAACAATAAAAATTTCCTTGCATCCCAATCATTATTTGCTAAATTCCTAAAAAACTGAATTTGAGAACCTTGAAATGTTCTTTCTCGTTTTTTCAAAACTTTAGGACTATTATCAATTTCCTCAAATCGACTCATACCTCCATAAAAAACCTTAAAAGCATCTATCGAATTAATACTAAATTTTTTAAAAGATACTTCAAAAATTACCAATTCATAATCAATCTTATAACCTAAAGCTGAATTTATAATTATCAAAGGTTTATCTGAATAGGCTGTAAAAAGCAAACTCTTTTTATCATATTTAAAGCGAATATCATCTTCATTTTTAATAACAGCTGATTTGGCATTACTAGTTTTTCCTAAAAAATAGTCTCTAAACAGCTTTAATTTCTGAGCTCTCGTAAACTCATTATTATTATTGACAACAACTTCTTTAAGCTCGTTCTCCGAAACCTTCAGTACAATATTTAATGGCTTTGAAGCATCTAATCCAGATAGGTACTCCGTTTGATATCCCATTGAACTAACCACTAAAATATTATTAGCATTAGGTTCATACTTAATAGAAAATTTTCCATCAGCATCTGATACTGTTGAAATTGTTGTGCCATCATAGTAAACATTCACTCCTTCTAACGGAATATTACCTTTACCCGTAATTTTACCAATAAGATTTTGCTGCGAAAAGACAGTGACTATAGAAAACAAAAACAAAAAAGTAAATAGTTTTTTCATTAAAGCCAAAAGGTTTGATTAATTATTAGCTAATTAACCAAACCTTTTTGAATTTTCCTATAAATTTACTTACTTTCTTACAAAATATCAATATCTCCTTTTCCTTCTCTCACGATAACTGGCTCATGTTCTGAGAGATCTATAATTGTCGAACCAACATTATCTCCATATCCTCCATCGATTACCAAATCTACCAGATTTTGCCATTTTTCAAAAATCAATTCTGGATCAGTCGTATATTCAATTACATCATCTTCATCACGAATAGAAGTAGAAACCACTGGATTTCCTAATTGACGAACAATCTCTAAAATAATATTATTGTCTGGTACACGAATACCAACTGTCGTTTTCTTTTTAAATTCTTTTGGCAAATTATTATTACCTGGTAAAATAAAAGTGTAAGGTCCTGGTAAAGCTCTCTTCAAAATTTTAAAAGTCGATGTATCAATCTGACGCACATAATCTGATAAATTACTCAAATCGTGACAGATAAAAGAGAAATTTGCTTTCTCCAATTTTACTCCCTTTATTTTAGCAATTTTTTCTAAAGCTCTAGAATTGGTAATATCACAACCTAAACCGTAAACAGTATCTGTTGGATAAATTACCAAACCACCATTCTGAAGCACTTTTACAACTTTTGCAATTGCAGCTTCACTTGGTTTATCTGGATATATTTTTATGAATTCAGCCATTTTTGTTTTTTGTTTAAAGTTAGTTTTGTTTTAGGTTAAAAACATTACACTTTTAAGTTTTCATGTTTCATATTTATTCTCTAAATATTGAAAGTTTTCTAACCAACAACATCTAATTTCGCAAATCTTAAAAGCAATTTCTTAATTCCACCAACTTCAAATTTAATTTCCGCCTTTTTATCTGGACCAACACCTTCAAGATTAATAACTTCTCCTTTTCCAAAACGTTCGTGCATAACAATATTTCCAACAGTCAGTTTACTATCAAATAAATTTGGCGCACTTACTGCATTAGGATTAGTTCCCGCAACTGGCTTTAATTTTCTAATATTAAGATCTGGTTTCGGATTATTATCTGTAATATTTTTTGGTGGTGTTCCTCCTACTGGCTTTGATAATCTTAATTTAGATTTATCAACATCTCCAAAAATATCACCATCAATTGGTGACTTATAGCGGTAATTAGTTTCAGATGGCGTTAAATATTCTAGGTATTGACCTTCAATTTCTTCAATAAAACGAGAAGGTTCGCTATCTGTTAGTTTTCCCCAACGATAACGAGATTGTGCATAAGTCAAATAAGCTTGATGTTCTGCACGGGTTAAGGCTACATAAAATAAACGACGTTCTTCTTCCAACTCACTTCTTGTACTCATACTCATGGCACTAGGAAATAAATCCTCTTCCATTCCCACCACAAAAACATGAGGAAATTCAAGTCCTTTTGCTAAGTGAATAGTCATTAGCGCCACACGATCTTCATCGTTTGTATCTTTATCCAAATCTGTTGCCAAGGCTACGTCTTCCATAAATTCAGAAAGTGCGCCTCTAGCTCCATCAATTTCTCTCTGACCTTCGGTAAAATCTTTAATACCATTTAAAAGCTCTTCGATATTCTGAATTTTAGCCATTCCTTCTGGAGTAGCATCTTTCTTTAATTCCTGAACCAAACCTGTTTTCTTTGCAACATGATCGGTAATATAAAAAGCATCTTGATTTTGATCAATAACCTGAAAACTCTGAATCATAGTCACAAAATCTTTCAATTTGTTTTTAGTTCCAGCATTTAATTTCAGATCAATTTTATCAATATTAACCATTACTTCCCAAATCGAGCGTTTGTAATGATTGGCAGCAATTGTCAATTTTTCTACTGTGGTATCTCCAATTCCACGAGCAGGATAATTAATTACACGAATTAATGCTTCTTCATCTTTCGGATTTAAAACCAAACGCAAATAACATAAAACGTCTTTAATTTCTTTACGCTGATAAAATGACAAACCTCCATAAATTCTATACGGAATATCACGTTTTCTCAACGCATCTTCCATTGCACGCGACTGCGCATTAGTACGATATAAAATTGCAAAAGAACCATTATGTAATTGATTCTGCATTTTCTGTTCAAAAATTGTACTCGCAACAAAACGTCCTTCTTCAGCATCAGTCAAACTTCTGTGAACTTTAATTCTCGGACCAAAATCATTCGCCGTCCAAACTACTTTATCTAGTTTGGTTTTGTTGTGCTCCATTACTGTATTTGCGGCTTCTACAATATTTCTTGTAGAACGGTAGTTTTGCTCCAAACGAAACATTATAACTCCTTCATAATCTTTCTGGAAGTTCAAAATGTTGTTGATGTTCGCACCACGGAAAGCATAGATACTTTGTGCATCATCTCCAACAACGCAAATATTCTGAAATCTATCTGATAAAGCTCTAACAATCAAATACTGAGAGTGATTTGTATCTTGATACTCATCAACCAAAATATACCTAAAACGATCTTGATATTTTGCTAAAACCTCTGGAAAACGTGTCAATAATTCATTGGTTTTCAACAACAAATCATCAAAATCCATTGCTCCTGCTTTAAAACAACGCTCTACATATTGCTGATAAATTTCTCCTAACCTTGGTCTTTTAGCCATTGCGTCGGCTTCAACCAATTCTGGATTATTAAAATAAGCTTTAACCGTAATCAAACTATTTTTATAACTTGATATACGACCTAAAATTTGTTTAGGTTTATAAATATCACGATCCAGCTGCATTTCTTTTATAATCGAAGAAATCAATCTCGCCGAATCCTGAGAATCGTAAATAGTAAAATTGGAAGGATAACCCAAATGATCAGATTCTGCACGAAGAATACGCGCAAAAATCGAGTGAAAAGTTCCCATCCAAAGATTCTTAGCTTCAGATGCTCCCACAATATCAGAAATCCTGTGTTTCATTTCGCGGGCAGCTTTATTGGTAAAAGTCAGTGACAAAATATTGAAAGCGTCAACACCTTGAGCCATCAAATATGCGATTCTAATCGTTAAAACGCGGGTTTTTCCCGAACCTGCACCAGCAATAATAATCATTGGCCCGTCTTTTTTCAAAACAGGCGCTCTCTGCGCTTCGTTGAGCTGGTCAATATATTTCTGCATTGTAATTTTCTCCTTTTAGGCAAAAATAAGAATTAATACTCTAAATAGCTACTAAGATTCTGAGGTTCTATCCCGAAGTTTCGGGACTAAGTTTTTTTGTTTTTAAAGCCAAACAAAAGGCATTTTTTTGGGCATGGTTTCCCGCTTTCGGCTTTATCTCTCCGCTCCGCTGCGAGGATACCGCCTCAATCGGGGCTAGATTTAAACAGTTTTTTTTAGATACTAAGGTGCTAAGTTTCTAAGACTCTAAGTTTTTTTTTCGACAAAGAGAAAAATCTTAGAACCTTAGCAGCTCAGAAACTTAGCACCTTACTTAAAAAACACATCATAAGCAAAACGAATCAAAGTCCCGACAACTACAACCAAAAAGAAAATTCTAATAAAACCATTTCCTTTATTAATTGCCAGCTTTGCACCAAGCCAGCCTCCAAGTCCGTTGCTAATTGCCATCGGAATCGCAATTGTCCAGATGATTTTTCCTTTTATCATAAACAAACAAATCGAACCAAAATTTGTCGCCAGATTTACCATTTTTGCATTCGCGGAAGCGTGAAGAAAATCAAAACCCAAAAGCGCAATAAAAGCCACAACAAAAAAACTTCCTGTTCCTGGACCAATAAATCCGTCATAAAACCCAATAATTGCACTAATAACAACTGCGTAAATTATTTGAGTAGTTTCTGAATGATCTTTGGCAACATTCTGTCCGAAGTTTTTCTTTGCGTACGTATAAATAAACAATAACGACAAAACGACTAACAAAAGCGGTTTCATAAAATCGTTACTGACAAGCGTTAAAATTGTAGAACCAAGAAAAGCAGAAGGAACTGCTAAACACATCATTATGATTAATAATTTCCACCGAATAACAACCTTCTTTAAATATTGAAAAGCAGCAAAAGCAGTTCCGCTAAAAGCTGGAATTTTTAAAGTTCCAATTACGGTCGAAACAGGAAGATTTGGTAAAAGAATCAATCCCATTGGAGTCTGAATTAAACCGCCGCCGCCAACAATGGCATCAATAAATCCGGCTGCAAAAGCTGCTAAACAAAGAAAAAATATTATGTACAAATCCATTAAAAAAGATATTTCAAATACAAAAAAGCAAGTTGCAAAAGTAAGCGTTCCTTTTTGTTTATTAGTATAAATTTAAAGTGGATTTCTCCTCAAAAAGTATATTTTTGTTCAAAAAATTATTCAAATGGATTTCAATAAGATTATAGAACTTGCAAGTTATACTTTACCAGCATTAGTTACAGGAGTTGTAGCATATCGTTTTTTCGAATTACACATTAAAAACAATGACAGAAAACGTGCTTTTTTATTAAATAAGCAAGCTCATAAAGAATCACTTCCCGTGCGTTTACAAGCTTACGAGCGTATGACTTTATTTTTGGAACGCATCAATTTGACGAAATTATTGATTCGAGTTTCTCCGATTTCCCAAAACAAACACGATTATGAAAACTTCGTAATCGATCAAATCGAACAAGAATTCGAACATAATTTGACACAACAAATTTATATGTCTGATGAATGTTGGACAATTATTACAACTGCAAAAAATGCAACAATCCAAATGATCCGTAAAGCTGCTATGAGCGATAAAGTGGACAATGCAGACAAACTTCGAGAAGTAATCTTAAATGATTTATTAGAAAAGCAATCTCCAAGTAATGCCGCTTTAAGCTTTATAAAAAGTGAAGTTGCTGACCTCTGGTATTAAATAATATTTTAGAATGCAGATTTTAGATTTTAGATTCAAGTTACAATCTAAAATCTAAAATCTAAAATCTAAAATCTAAAATCTAAAATCTTAAATCTAAAATTAAATCAATATCTTGTTATCACTCATAACTTCTGATTTATTCTGAGCATATTCATAACCTTGTTCCCACCATTCTTTCATAACATCTTTGTTAAAAATCAAAGCGTTATCAGTCAATTTTATCGGTGTGTAATATAAGTTAAGTTTTACATTCTTATTGTTTGCCATAAGTTTTCCTATAGCAATATCGTGTTTTTCGACTTGATCTAAAGCAATTCGGAACAAATCGATCATTAATGAAAACGGATTTTTACCTATCACTGTTTTCGTTGTATTTACTTCAGTTTCAAGTACAATTACATCAATTTCTGTAGCGCCTCTATTGATTGCTTCGCGTATCGGAACCAAACTTGAAAATCCGCCATCGCCGTATTCGCAATTGTTTTTTTCAACCAAACTCATAAACGGAACATAATTACTAGAGATCCAAGACCATTCGCAAAACTCTTCGTAAGTACAGTCTTTTATCGATTTATATTCTGATTCGTTTGTCGTAAAATTAGTTACAGTTACAATGACATCGGTCTTTAATTTTTTAAGCTTATTAAAATCTGAAAGCAGAAAATTATTCTGAATATATTTCTTTAGACCTTTACTTTCTCCAAAAGTTCGTTTTCCTTTAAAAAATTGACGTAAAACATTAAAGTGGTTAATGGTAACAATGTCTACTCCGTCCTTATTCTTCACTACAAATGGACAAATATTAAAAATACTCGCCATAGTTACATTGGTATAAACAGAATGAATTTTCTTGATGTGACCGAGAGCTAAATGCGGAATCAATAAACTTCCTGTTGAAGTACCTAAAAACAAATCGTATTCGTGTTTTTTTTCTTCTATTAAATATTGGGCAACACCGCCAGCAAAAGCGCCTTTACTGCCACCACCAGAAATAACCAATGCTCTCATAAATTGTAATGTAGGTTTTGTTTTTGGATTTTATTTAAGATTATTAGAGAAAAGATGCAAGAAACAAGACCAAATCCTAAATTTTTAATCTTTAATCTTTCTTCTTGATTCTTGCTTCTTTAATCTTTCATCTTCACACGCAAATCACTCTTTCAATAAACGATCTAATTGAAATTGTTCATCGGGTGTCAAATTAGGCAAAATTCTATTAAATGAAGCACGCATTTCAGGATTTTTTAACAGAAGTCGAATTGTATCTCTTCCAAACTTTGAAAACTGCCACATATGATGCGTTGTTGCTTTAACCAAATTAGCTAAAACCTGATCGTTAATAATTTTAAAAGCGATTAATTTTTCTAAAGCATTTTGTCTCGTGGTAGCTTCGTATTTTGTCGATGAAAATGCTATTAATTCATTGATTAAAGATTCTGAATCACTACTGTAACCGTTTGTTGACAAAGCCAAAGAAAGCCATAAAGTACGCAGGTTAAAGTCATTAAATCCAATCCAATTTTTAGATTTATTTAAATATTCTGTTCTATGACCAGGAAAGTTTCTCCATAACCAATACAAAGCAATTTCTTGCGTTTGATACGATTTATCGTCCAATAAAGTTTCGTAATTCTGCCTAAAATCTTCTGGAATTTTAGTCAATGTTTGTGCTACGTTTTGACGAACTTTTACATTATTGGTTTCTAAAGCTAAAAGCAAAAGATCTTTCTTAGCTTCGTATTTTTCATTTTCCAATTGATCAACAACGGCTTGTTTAACAGACTCATAAAAATCAGATTCTAAAACATTTTTAAAAATTTCTATTTTTTCTGCTAAAGGCGTTTTTTTCAATTTATCGATTTCTAATCGTTTCTGAATCGTTTTATTTTTGCTCAATAAAGCATTGGCTGTTGTAGTATCAAAAACTGTCGATTCCAACCATGTTTTTTGAAACTTTTCCAAATCAAAATCTGAAACTTTTTTTATTTCATCAAAGAAATTCTGAGTATTTACCATTTGGTACGCGTATTTATTCAAGTAACTTTTAATAGCTTTTTTAAAAGCTTTATCGCCAATTGATTCGTGCAAAACGAACAATGTCCACGCCCCTTTTTCATAAAAAGTCAATGAACTTGCTTTTGCATTCAAAACCGGAATTGTATCTGTTCTTGAAGCAAATTTTATCTGTTGCGCTGTATCGTATAATTTTGAGTAAAAATAATCTTCGCCATAAATGTCTTTTTCCGCAAGCAAGGCAAAATAAGTCGCAAAACCTTCCTGAAGCCAATGATGCGTACTACTTTCTGCTGTAATTAAATCTCCAAACCAATGATGTGCCAATTCGTGCGCGTCTACGTTGGTGTAATTTCGATCACAAAACCCGATGGAATCGACAACGTAACGAGTCGCAAAAAGTGTCGATGTTGTATTTTCCATTCCAGCATATAAAAAATCTCTAACTGGCAATTGTCTATTAATCTGCCACGGATATTTTACACCAATTTCTTTTTCTAAGAAGTCAAAAATTCGTTTAGAATAACGATACGTTGGCTCAAATCGGTTTGAATCTTTAGGCTCATAATAATATTCTAACGGAACTCTAGTTTTCGACTTAAATTCTTTTTTATCAAATTTTCCAATCGCCAACATTAATAAATAGGAACTCATTGGTTTTTGCATCTGATATTGCCAAAAATTCACGCTATCGTTTGTCGTTTTTTCTTTTAAAATTCCGTTTGAAATAACCTGATAATCTTTATCATAAGAAATTCCAAGATTGAAAATTAGTTTTTCATTTACATCATCAAAACTTGGGAACCAATTACTCGTATATCTGCCCTGTCCTTGTGTCCAGATTTGAGTTTGATTATTCTTAATATCAACAAAATACAATGCTTGTTTCGGTTTTGCGGTATAATTGAAAGTTAAATGATTTTCTCCTTTTTTGAAAGGAACAACCAGTTTTAATTGTTTCGTTGTATTTATAAAAACGATTTCTTTTTCATTGATTTTCACATTTGAAAACTCCATGTTTTTTGCGTCAAGCGAAATGGTATCGCAATCTTTTAAAACCTCAAATTGAAAATCAACGGTTCCAGAAATTGTTTTTTCTTTTGAATTTAAAGATAATTGACCTGAAACAGATTTAAAATCAACATATTGAGTTTGCTGTGCAAAAATGAATCCTGTGAAGAATAGAAAGATATATTTCATTGAGATGAATTTTGTAGGCGAAATTCCAAAGTTACAAACCTTTCATCAACAAATAGAATGAAATTTGTAAGTTTACCGAATTAAAATTCCAAATTGTGTCTGTACCTCAAAAAGCCTTATTCAACTGGAGCAGCGGAAAAGATTCTGCTCTTGCTTTGTATATAATTCTTCAAAATCCTGATTATAAAATCGAATGTTTATTGACAAGCGTAAACCAACAATATCAGCGAATTTCTATGCATGGTGTTCGTGTTGAATTATTGCAAGCACAAGCAGAAAGCATTGGAATTCCGCTAAAAATTATGGAAATTCCTGAAATGCCAACTATGGAAGTTTATGAAAACGTAATGACCGAAACGTTATCAGCATTAAAAAATAAAGGTATCACACATTCTGTTTTTGGTGATATTTTTTTGGAAGATTTACGTCAATACCGTGAAAGTCAATTAGCCAAAATCAAGTTTAAAGGCGTTTTTCCGATTTGGAGAATTCCAACAAAAGATTTAATTCAAGAATTTATTTCGTTAGGATTTAAAACAATTGTGGTTTGTGTAAACGAAAAATATTTAGATAAAAGTTTTGTTGGCAGAATAATCGATCAAGATTTTATAAAGGATTTACCAGAAAATGTTGATGTTTGCGGCGAAAATGGTGAATTTCACACTTTTGCTTTTGACGGACCTATTTTTTCAAAACCTATTGATTTTGAAATTGGTGAAATTGTTTATCGTAAATATGAAAAACCTAAAACAGATTCTTCGAATACAGCATGCGATACAAATGACGAAACTGCTTTTGATTTTGGATTTTGGTATTGTGATTTGATCAAAAAATAAATTAAGTAGATTCATCAATCCACGTTTTTAGATACCATAACCCCTTTCTTTTGGTAAAAATGTAGTCTACAAAAATTCCGTTATCAATTCCTCTTCTTTTAATAATGTAGGTATTCTTTTTCGGATTATTTTGATGCTGATAACCACTTCCTTTATCGTTTAATTGAATCGGAATATATTCGCTTTTAATTATAATATAATCAATTAATTCAAAATCATCATTGTTTAACTTTACAGTCAATGGAAAATTAATTCGGCTTAAATGAAAGTTTTTATCTGAAGTAAATTTCTTTAGAAAAGAATTAAAACTTTCATCAGTTGCAGCGGTTTTATTTTGGGCAACAATTGGATTAACAAACAGAAATAAGCAAAAAAATACGATTAATTTCTTCATTATTCTGAATACATTTTAAGCAAATTAGTAATTGTATTCCAATTTCGCATTGTAGCAGTTACATTTAATTTTTTCTCAATATATTTTTGATCAAATCGAGTTTTTCCGGCTCCAACAGCATATTTAACAAAAATTCTGTTTTCGTCAATACTTGCTTCATCTGGTTTAAACTGACTGATTTTTAAATCATTGATGTTTTCTTTTTTCAAATTCGTAGATACAAATGCTACATACAACTTTTTGATATCTGCATCTTTTTCTTTTAAAAACGGATTATTTGCAAAACAAGATTCCAAGTTTTCTTTAGTAACCATAACAACAGGAACTTCATGTCCGAAAACTTTAAAAATTTCCTGCTTAATCATAAAACCCACTTTTGAAGCTTCTTCTTCGCTATCAATAAAAACATTTCCAGATTGCAGATACGTTCGAACATTTTGAAAACCAATATTTTCTAGCATTGATTTCAAAGCTTCCATTTTCATCATATTATGCCCCGAAACATTGATTCCGCGTAAAAGCGCTAAGTGTGTAGTCATTATGTAATTATTTAAAATAAAAAAGTATTCAATTTAGGATTGAATACTTTTTCTTATAAGCAAACTTACGTTTTTTATTTTACTTTTTGATAGATAGGACTATAATCACACATTGATGCGGAATTATTTAGTTTACCATTATGAATATACAAAAGCTCAGATGTACCTCCAAATCCAGTAGAACAGTTATAAATCATGTTCGTATATGCACTATAAGTTAAAATAATATCAGATCTATTATCACGAGTTGAAAATTCAAAAGTTCCTGTTAACGTTGTAGTAACGCCTTTGTCTACTCTTGATCTTGTAAATGTTTGGTCTGTATTAAAAATATAATATTCATACCAAATATTAGGATTGTTTTTGAATGTGGCTTCATCAAAAGTTGTCCATTTCCCATAATAATCATTAATGGTAATTTTTGCTTCAACGTCTTTTGAATCGTCATTAGAGCAAGAAATAAGCGAAATTAGCAATACAATTAAAAGTCCAATTTTTTTCATTTTATTCTAGTTTTAAAGGTTTGTTATTATTAAGATTTAACTTCCTTAAAATGGTTGCGTTATAATTTTATAAATCAACAATAATTTAATAATCAAACTGTTGCAGAAAAACTTCTTACATTTATAAAGTAGTGTAAAAAATAATGCAAATACTATTTAATATTACTTTGATTTATCATAAATAAGCAAAGGTCCATCACAAGTTTCCCACGTGTTATATAACCTTCCAGTAGAATTAGTTATGTATAGATTTTCTATTAAATTTCCAGTACAACTTGCTATCATCTCATTTGAAGCACCGTAAAGTAAGGTGAAATGCGTCTTATCTGAGGTTTCGACTACAGAATAAAACCCTGAAATTGTAGATGTTTTATTGTCCATTATTCTTGTTTTAGAAAAGCTTCCATTAGAATTGAAAATATAGCTTTCCTCCCATTCCAGAACAATAATATAATTTGCAAAGGGACTTTTAATTCTGTCCATAACTGTTAGATTCCATTTTCCATGGTAAGCTTTAGTCGGTTTATTGTTATTGTCATCATTAGAGCAAGAAGTAAGCGAAATTAGCAATACAATTAAAAGTCCAATTTTTTTCATTTTTTTCTAGTTTTAAGGGTTCGTTTATTATTAAGATTTTACTTCCTTAAAATAGTTGCCTCATTATATTACAACTTAACAATAAGATAATATTCAAGGATTAAAAAAACTTCTGCTTTTAAATTAAAACCAAAAAAACTCCGTCAAAAAAAATTGACGGAGCCTTAAACAATTTGAATTAGTAAGCATTGTTTAAATAATATCTTATCTTATTAAAAGCAAATGTATACTGATTCTCAACAACAAACGAATTTGCTCTCTTATACTAATAAAATAACTTGCAAAGATCGTTCATTTACTTAGATTTTGTTTTTTAAAAATGGTTGCGTCAAACATTAAAATTTAATTCAAAAAAAATTCAAATGCCTGAAAACTATAATTCATTTTCAAATTTCCCAATTAAAATATATCTTCGCTTTCCAATTAAATTCCAATAAAAAAATCTAAAATCCAATCCCCTTTAATCTAAAATCTAAAGTCAAAAATCTAAAATTCTTCAATGTCTAATAATCTCCTTGAAACTCCAATTGAATACTTAAAAGGCGTTGGTCCGAGTCGCGGGCAACTGCTTCGTAAGGAATTGGGCATTCATAAATACGGAGATTTAGTCAATTTTTTTCCAAATCGATATATTGACAGAACGCGTTATTATAAGATTAATGAATTGCAGAATACGGGTTCTGAAGTTCAAATTATTGGAAAAATAATTCACATAAAAACGGTTGAATTTGCTAAAAATAAAAAACGTCTCGTTGCTACTTTTGTAGACGATACAGGTCAAATTGATTTAAATTGGTTTCAAGGCCATAAATGGATTCGAGAAAGTTTAAAACTAAACGAAACTATTGTAATCTTCGGAAAATGTTCGCTTTACGGAAGTCAATTTAGCATGGCGCATCCAGAAATAGAATTATTGAGCGAGCATGAAAGAAGCCTTCGCTCAGCAATGCAGCCTGTATATCCGTCAACCGAAGCTTTGGCGAATAAAGGCATTTCAAACCGAACCATTAATAAAATAATGGAGCAGCTTTTTCTGGAAACACAAGCTTTATTTACAGAAACATTCCCTCCTTTCTTAATCGAAGAATTAAAACTGATTCCGAGAAAAGCGGCATTATTTAATATTCATTTTCCAAAAAGCGCTGAGATTTTAGCTAAAGCGCAATTCCGATTAAAGTTTGAAGAATTGTTTTTTATTCAGCTTCAATTAATTACCAAAAACCTTATTCGAAAACACAAAATTAAAGGGCATCCTTTCACGAAAGTGGGAGAACTTTTTAATGAATTTTATAAAAATCATTTGCCATTTGATTTAACAAATGCTCAAAAAAGAGTAATCAAAGAAATTCGAACCGATATGGGAAGCAACGCCCAAATGAATCGCCTTTTGCAAGGAGATGTAGGTTCTGGAAAAACGATTGTTGCTTTTATGAGTATGTTGTTGGCAATTGACAATGGTTTTCAAGCCTGTCTGATGGCACCAACTGAAATTTTGGCGAATCAGCATTTTCTTGGTTTGTCAGAATTCGCTCAAACGCTAAATATCAATATTAGAATTTTAACTGGTTCTACTAAAACTTCTGAAAGAAAAATTATTCATGAAGAATTAGAAAGTGGAGAATTGAAAATTCTAATCGGAACGCATGCATTGCTTGAAGATAAAGTGCAATTTCAGAATTTAGGTTTAGCTGTAATTGATGAACAGCACCGTTTTGGTGTAGAACAACGTTCTAAATTGTGGAAGAAAAATGATATTCCGCCACATATTTTAGTCATGACAGCAACGCCGATTCCGAGAACATTAGCAATGAGTTTATATGGAGATTTGGATATTTCTGTTATTGATGAATTGCCTCCAGGAAGAAAACCAATTCAGACCGTACATCGTTTTGATACTAACAGATTGAAAGTCTGGAAATTTCTTCGCGATGAAATTGCAAAAGGCAGACAGATTTATATTGTTTATCCATTAATTCAGGAATCTGAAAAAATGGATTACAAGGATTTAATGGACGGTTATGAGAGTATTTCTCGTGATTTTCCACTTCCGCAATATTCTATTTCTATTTTACATGGAAAAATGAAACCCGCCGAAAAAGATTCTGAAATGAAACGCTTTTCTGAAGGCAAAACCAATATTATGGTTGCCACAACGGTAATCGAAGTTGGTGTAAATGTTCCGAACGCTAGTGTAATGATTATTGAAAGTGCCGAAAGATTTGGACTTTCGCAATTGCATCAGCTACGCGGACGCGTGGGACGTGGCGCCGAACAGAGTTATTGTATTTTAATGACAGGACATAAATTAAGTTCTGACAGTAAAACGAGGATGGAAACTATGGTTCAGACTAATGATGGTTTCGAAATTGCCGAAGTCGATCTTAAACTTCGCGGTCCTGGCGATTTAATGGGAACGCAGCAAAGTGGTGTTTTAAATCTTCAAATTGCTGATATTGTTCGCGATAGAGATATTTTATCTTTAGCACGTAATTACGCCATAAAAATCTTAAAAGAAGATTCTGCCTTACAAAAACCAGAAAATGCTATTTTAAGAGCTATTTTTATTGAATTGACAAAGAAGAAAAATATTTGGAATTATATTTCTTAAGGTTCTGAGGTTCTGAGGTTCTGAGGTTCTGAGGTTCTGAGGTTCTGAGGTTCTGAGGTTCTGAGGTTCTGAGGTTCTGAGGTTCTGAGGTTCTGAGGTTCTGAGGTTCTGAGGTT